>Ga0256405_10000017_pt1 | contig 457086 bp, 454 predicted proteins | sample RumenRJG_02DNA_FD_189096 | JGI IMG/M metagenome (GOLD analysis project Ga0256405, IMG submission 189096) | Bovine rumen microbial communities from Lethbridge, Alberta, Canada - RJG_02 | ecosystem: Host-associated > Mammals > Digestive system > Stomach > Rumen | place: Canada: Alberta... | reverse complement strand
CGGGTGTGGGTGAGTTGGCCGGGGCATGCTTCTTTTGCGGAGCGGCGGGTGTTGGCGGTGGCGGGTTTGGGCAAGTAAGCGGAGTCACGTGCCTTTTGCGGAGCGGCGGGTGTTGGCGATGGCGGGTTTGGGCAAGCAAGCGGAGGCATGCTTCTTTTGCGGAGAGGCGGGTGTTTGCGGTTGCGGATTTGGGTGAGTTGGCGTAGGCATGTTGCTTTTTGCAAAGCAGCGCCTGTTTGCGGTGTCCGGTTTGGGCAAGCAAGCAGGGGCATGCTTCTTTTGCGGAGCGGCGGGTGTTTGCGGTGGCGGATTTGGGTGAGTTGGCGGAGGCATGCTTCTTTTGCAAAGCGGCGCTTGTTTGCGGTGGTCGGTTTGGGTGAGTTGGCGGGGGCATGTTGCTTTTGCAAAGCGGCGCTTGTTAGCGGTGGCCGGTTTGGGCAAGTAAGCGGGGGCATGTTGCTTTTGCGGAGCGGCGCGTGTTGGCGGTTGCAGCTGGCGGGCAAGTAAGCGGAGTCACGTGCCGTTTGCAAATCATCGCCTGTTGGCTGTGTCGGCTGGGCTGGCGTGTTAGCAAATGCAATGTATCTTGCGCAAAGCAGCGTCTGTTTGCAAATGCAATGTATCTTGCGCAGGGCGGCGTCTGTTAGCAGAAAAAATGTATCTTGCGCAGAGCAGCGCCTGTTTGCAAATGCAATGTATCTTGCGCAAAGCAGCGTCTGTTTGCAAATGCAATGTATCTTGCGCAGGGCGGTGTCTGTTAGCAGAAAAAAAATGCATCTTGCGCAGGGCGGCGTCTGTTAGCAAATGCAATGTATCTTGCACAGAGCAGCCGTCTGTTAGCAGACAAGTTGGCGGGCAAAAAAAAACACGGCCCTTGTTAGAGCCGTGCCTTGGTTTAAGTCATGCTGACTTTAGAATCCTAGTCCAATGCGTGTCCTGCAGAACCAAGAACGTTAACGCACTTGTGCATGTACATCTTCTTAAGCTCTTCGCGGGCAGGAGTAAGGTACTGGCGTGGGTCAAAGTCGCCTGGGTTTTCTGCAAGGTGGCGGCGGATTGCTGCTGTCATAGCAAGGCGGCCGTCAGAGTCAATGTTAATCTTGCAAACAGCAGATTTTGCTGCCTTGCGGAGCTGTTCTTCCGGAATACCAACAGAATCCGGGATCTTTCCACCGTACTGCTCGATAATCTTTACATATTCTACAGGTACTGATGAAGAACCGTGGAGAACAATCGGGAATCCAGGAAGCTTCTTTTCGATTGCTTCAAGAACGTCGAATGCCAGTGGCGGAGGAATAAGAACTCCGTCTGGAGTGCGTGTACACTGTGCAGGTGTGAACTTGCAGCGGCCATGTGAAGTACCGATGGAAATTGCAAGAGAGTCGCAGCCAGTCTTAGAAGTAAAGTCAATAACTTCCTCAGGCTTTGTGTACTTGCTTTCTTCTGCGGCAACGTCATCTTCAACACCGCCAAGAACGCCAAGCTCAGCTTCTACAGTAACGTCGTATTTGTGGGCGTATTCAACAACCTTCTTTGTAAGGGCAACGTTCTCGTCGTAGGGGAGGGCAGAACCGTCGATCATTACGGAAGAGAAACCGTTGTCGATGCAGTCCTTTGCAACCTCAAAGTTTGGACCGTGGTCAAGGTGGAGAACGATCGGAATGTCGCAGCCAAGTTCGTGTGCATATTCAACTGCACCGCGGGCCATGTTGCGGAGGATGTTTGCGTTTGCATAAGCGCGTGCACCCTTTGAAACCTGAAGGATAACAGGTGACTTTGCCTCAACACAAGCCATGATGATAGCCTGCATCTGCTCCATGTTGTTAAAGTTGAATGCCGGGATGGCATATCCGCCTTTCATTGCTTTTGCGAACATATCTTTTGTGTTCACCAGGCCAAGTTCTTTGTAACTTACCATAATTGCTCCTGATTGAAAAATCGGTTTTCATCTATTGACATAGATTTCAGTAACAAGAATAAGACTTTTCAAGTAAAAATTCAAGGCTTTTTGGGGGAATTTTGGGGGTGCAAAGGGAGTCTTGCCTTGCAAATTCTCACTTTTTTCTTGCGGCGCTTTTTTTTGCTAAGGGCTTTCCGGGGTTCCGCCTCTCGGCTCCATTGCCTTTGGCAACGCGTTCCGCGCCCCTCCAATCCCTGCCGTGCCTTTGTTTGCTCTACCAAATATTTATATGTCCTTAAAAAAGCTTTTTTTGCAAAGTCTTTTTAAAACGTTTGACAAAGAGCAATTATCGAAATATAATAAACTACATGAAGGGTTATCTGGCGTCTTCCCCAAAAAGAAAACGCTAAACTTTCGGGCCTTTCATGCCGATATTTAAAGAAAGTTACTTCCATGTATTTTTAAAAAACAGGGAAAGCTTAAATTCAAGGAGATTTGAATGAAAAAGGGCGTAGTCATTTTAGGCGGCCTTCTTGCGCTTGCATTCTGCCTTCCTGCAGTTGCTCAACCAAGTGCAAAGGCTGTAGAGACAATTGTTATCGATAATTTCGATGAACAACAGGATTGGTCATGGGGTACAAGAGCCAGCCGTTTTGTAGCTGAAGGTTATCCCATCGTAAAAACATTCGAAGCAATGCCGAATTCTTTGCGCGCATACCACAAGGAAGGAGATCCAGAAGGTCTCGTTCTTGGTGCAAAGGTTGCATTTGACCGCAAGGGTGACAACTGGTTCGAAGTCTATCCTCAGGATTCAGAGGGCAACCTCCACGAGATTCCTTTCGTAGGAACCGTAACACAGATGGATTTCTGGGTTTGGGGTGCAAACTACAACTACAAGCTTGAAGTTCTCGTCCGCGATGCAGATGGCCGCGTTCACGTGCTCAAGGCAGGAAACCTTCACTTCCAGGGTTGGAGGAACATCGTTCTTAACATTCCTACATGGATCCGCCAGCATTCATACATCCGCTCTGGCCGTCCGGACATGACATTCGTAGGATTCAGAATCCGCACAGATGCAACTGCAGCTGTAGACAACTACGTTATCTTCTTTGACCAGCTCAAGTATACAACAAATACATTGTCCAACATCTACGATGGCTATGAGCTCAAAGATGTATTCGAAAAAGACGAAGCTGCTAAGGCAAAATAAGAGAGGCGGTGAATTAATATGAAAAAATTACATTTGACAATTCTTGCAGCGGCAGTTCTTTTTGCCGGTGCTGCTTTTGCACAGTCCGGTTCCGTAAGTGTTGCCGAACCTGATGCATCTGCTATTGGAAACGACAGTGCACGCCAGGCACTCCGCGAAGTAAGCGTTGACCGCTTTGAGCGCGAGGGTTCTTGGAACGTACACATCTCTTCTGACTATGGCGTTATTTCAAGCCGCCTTTTTGACGGTAGCCCTCTTGCAAAAGAGCCGCTTAATGACGCAAACAACCAGGAAATGAGCGATTCAAAGGTTCTCGGCGTAAAGGCTGAGTTCTTCCGCCGCGGCGTAAACTCATTCTTCATCACATCTGCCCGCCCGATTGCAATTGAAGGCGTAACAAAGACAGTTTCTGTCTGGGTCTGCGGACGCAACATGGGACACCAGCTTTGGCTCCTCGTTCAGGACTACTTTGGTCACAACTTTGAAATCTGGATGGGTTCACTCGAATTCAGCGGATGGAAGAAGATTACTGCTGCAATTCCTCCGTCACCAGATTCAGAGCACGGAATTATCCAGCAGAGCGCATACCACGGTGACAAGCCTGGTCTCCGCGTTGTAGGATTCCGCATTGACTGCAATCCTATGGAAGCCCGCGGTTCATACTACGTCTACTTTGATGACCTTCGTGCAGTTACAGACTTGTACGACATGGAAAACAGAGACGAAGACGACATGAGCGACGCATGGTGATAGCAGGAACCTTTGGTTTCTACTCCCGCGCCTGCTAGTGCGGGAGACAGGCCTCCTATTGGGGGCTACGGACAAGTGCCCGCTTTCATCATAATATATTTATGTGGATGGCCCGGTGGCTTTTTGCTGCCGGGCTGTTTTTTTTGTTTGGAAATTCCTGAGCCTGTCGAAGGACCGCTGGAATATCCGCTGCGTGGTTCGACGTGCCGCTGGAAGCTTCGCTGCGAAGCACCAACCGTGGTTCGGCAAGCCGATGGAAGCTCCGCTGCGAAGCACCAACCGTGGTTTGGCGGGCTATTTCTTTTTGTAGTAGTTTGTCCTGCCTTTCTTTTCTGTAAACTCTATAAGTTCCAGCTTGCATAGCACCCAGACCATAAGGCTTATCTCGTTCCTTTTTACGCCGCTTTCCGTAAGCTTTACCGCATTGTAAAGGTCTGTTACGGTAAATTCCCCCTTCAAATTCTTTGGAAGAAGCTCCGTGTAGCTCTTTTTTCCGTGGAAGACGTGTTTTTTTTCTATTGAGTCAAGGTTTTTGCCTGTTTTTATCCAGTCCCTTAGGAAGTGCCGCCTTCCGTTTGCAGACTGAACCTTTTCTTTTGTGGCAGTTCTCTTTTCCGTTACGCTTACTTCAACCACGTGCAGGTAGAAATTCCTCTTTAGAAGAAAGGGGCAGAGGGCGGTAAGTTCCCTAAAGACTGAATATATGTTCTTTTTTACCGGGCTTTTTCTTTTGCGGATTATTTTTCCCTGCCAATCTTCCGTCTGAATGTATTTTTGGGTTACCAGGGGGTAGACCACGGTTACAGTGCGCTTTTGCTCAAAAAAATACATTGTTTTTGCCGCCAGGTGGGCCAGGCTTCCGGTCTGTATTTCTATAACGTTTCCTTCTTTTGTAAGTATGTCCGCTATGTACTTTCCGGCCTTGGCTTCCGTCTGGCAGCCTTCGTTTTCCAAGGAATAGAGGGTCTTTAGCGTCTTGTGAAGGTGCGATTCATTCAGCGTGTTTATCATGGTCTTTTTGCAATGATAAAGGAAATTTGAGTGTTCTTCAATAACGGCTGCAAATATTGCATGGAAATCAGTTTAGCGTTCCGCTCCCAGGCAAATCCGTCTGAAAACCCGCGGTGTCGCGGAATAGGAAATAAAACTCACTTCGTTCGTTCCGCTCCAATGCGTGTTTTCAGCCGGCTTTGCCTTCCGCTGCACGCTAAACTGATTTCCGGTCGCTTTGCATAAGAAAATATTGTGAAAATTAATTTCCTTTCTAATATTGCAATTGTAAAAATACTTGTGGTGCTCATAAAGACTGTCCGCTATAAGTACGCTATTTAAAAATATACTATAAATATTAAGTGTAAAAATTGCAGGCGGCAAAAGAAAAATTGTAATATCGGCATTTTTTTTTGTTGACATTAAAAAATTTCGGGATAAAATGTTAGTTAAGTGGGAATTAGTGGGAAAAAGTGGTGAGCAGTGGAAATGGAAATGCTTAGCGGTGACTTTCGCAATACTCTCGACGAAAAGGGCAGGATTAGTTTTCCGGCCAAGTTGCGCAATGTATTGCAGAAGAATGAACTCGTCGTTACGCAGGGCCTTGACCACTGTCTCATGCTTTTTACGACAGAAGAATGGGAAAGCCTGAATTCCAAGATAATGGGCCAGGCTTCAGTGTTTGATCCTCAAAAGCGCAAGATTATGCGGCACTTTATAGCGCCCGCACAGCAAGTCGAATTTGACAAATCAGGCCGACTTTCTATCCCGCAGAGTCTTAGGGATTATGCCTCGCTAAAGAGCGGCGGTGAATGCGCCATCCTTGCAATGGGTAAGTTTATGGAATTGTGGGATTCCGAGACTTATTCAAGGTATAACCTCCAGACCGAAAGTGAACTGGAAGAAGCTGCTGCTTCTTTTGGCGACATCTTATTATGATGCCGTGCCTCCGCCAATGTGCGGTTTGTGCGGCCTAACCGTATTTTGCTTGTTTTGCGGACTGCCCAAGGCTTTTCCGCTAACATGGGGGTGCGGTGCGGGGTTAAAAAAGTGGAAATTGTCCATACGCCAGTGTTGCTCAATGAATCTCTTGAATATCTTTCTCCTTTGGGCGAAAGCTTTGAAAAAGATGCGTTCATGATTGACTCAACGCTTGGAGAGGGTGGACACTCATTCAACTTTCTTTCAAAATATCCCTCACTCAGCATAACAGGCGTGGACGCAGATGCACAGATACAAGGCCGTGCCCGCGAACGCCTGGCCCCTTTTGGGGAAAGGATGTCTTTTTACAACGGCTGGTTCAACGAATTTTACGCTGACTATCCGCTTGAGAGGCATCCCGACCTTATTTTGTTTGATTTAGGTATTAGTGTTTTTCACTATGAACGGAGTGGGAGGGGATTTTCCTTTCGTCATGATGAAAAACTTGATATGCGGCTTAATCCGTCTGCAGGAGAAAGTGCTGAAGATATAGTAAATTCAATGCCGGAAGATCAACTGGCAAACATGATTTATCTATATTCAGACGAAAAATTCTCCCGTAGAATTGCAGCCGCGATAGTTGAAGAACGTAAAATCGGGAGGATTTCTTCAACAAAAGTCCTGGCAGACCTGATTTATGGCTGCGTTCCGGCTAAATACCGCCACGGAGCTATACATCCGGCTACCAGGACGTTCCAGGCTTTGCGCATTTGCGTAAACAGCGAACTAAAACGGCTTCCGGAGGCGATTCACAACGCATTCAACACTCTCAATGCCGGCGGAAAAATGGGAGTAATCACATTCCATTCACTGGAAGATAAGATTGTAAAGAATTATTTCCGCAACCTGGCAAAGCAGTGCGTTTGTCCTCCGGAAGCTCCTTTTTGTACTTGCGGGGGAAGTCCCTGCGCCGAACTTTTGACACGCAAGCCGGTGGAGCCTAGCGAGGAAGAGGTTAGGGCCAATTCGCCGTCAAGAAGCGCTAAGCTGCGTGTGGTTAGAAAAATCCGTGATGCCGGAAAGGAAAGGCTTTACGGAGTGGAGGCTTTGTAATGGGCAGGACGCTGGCGATTGTAAAGATAGTTTTTTTATGCCTTGTGGCCCTTTGCATACCGGGAATGCTCATCCTTGATGCTGTTCAGGCAAGAAAGTATGCAGACTTAAAGCAGCAGGTGCTTGACCTTGAAAAGAAGCAGGCAGACCTGGTTGAGCAGAACAAAAAGCTTATTACGGACATAAGCGTGCTTTCGGGCACGGACAGGATAGAAAAGATAGCCGAAGAGGAGCTTGGCATGAGGCAAGCCCTTTCGGAAGAGATAGTTCGCGTAGAGATGAAGGACGTAAAGAAAAAATGACTGGCACAAATACAAACGGCAAGGAAAGCCTTCTTGCCCTTGAAGACGTAATTTCCGCTGCAGACGGCATCCACCTTCTTGGAGGTGGCGATTTTTGCTTTGCCTCCGTACAGACAGACAGCCGCAGCGTTGTGCAGGGAAGTCTTTTTGTTCCCCTCATTGGCGAAAAGCAGGACGGCCACAAGTACATTCCCCAGGCAGTGGAAAAGGGGGCAAGTGCTGTTCTTATATGCCTAAAGAATTACGAGGCCGACCCTTCATTCTTTACTGAAATTTCTTTAAAGGCTCCAAATGTATATTTTATCGGCGTTCAGAATACACTAACGGCTTTGCAGAAGATTGCAGGGCGCTATGTTGAAAAATTCCCGGACCTTATAAAGATTGGCGTAACAGGTTCATCTGGAAAGACTACCACCAAGGAAATTGCGGCTTCAATATTGAGGCAAAAATATAACGTAATCACAAACGAAGGAAACCTTAACAGCGAGACCGGGCTTCCCCTTTCCGTATTCAAAATCAGGAAGGAACATACGGCCGGAATCTTTGAGATGGGAATGAACCGCTGGGACGAGATTGGAGAAATTGCGGCGGTCCTAAAGCCCCGCTTTGCAATAGTGACCAACATTGGAACTGCCCATATTGGTATTCTTGGAAGCAGGCAGAGGATTGCGGAGGAAAAGTCAAAGGTTTTCTCCCATTTTAACGGTTTTGGAACAGCCTTTATTCCAAAGAATGATGACTTTGCAGACTTTCTTGCCTCCCAGGTGGACGGAAACGTGGTCTTCTACGGGCCGGATGCCATTCAGGAAGAGGATGATCCCTGCAAGGTGGAATTTGTTCGCGACCTTGGCCTTGGCGGAACGGAGCTTAGCATTGGCGGAAAGAAGGCCGTTCTTGCCCTGCCCGGAAAATACAACTACAGCGATGCCCTTGGTGCAATTGCCCTTGCAAAGCTTCTTGGAATTGGAGCAGAAGGCATTGCGGAAGGAATCAATTCGGTAAAGAGCGTCTTTGGCCGTACCCAGGTGCTTAGGGGAAGCGGAGATTTTTCCGGTCTTACGGTTGTCCAGGACTGCTACAACGCAAATCCTGATTCCATGGAAAAAGCCGTGGAATTCATTTCTTCAATAAAAAATGCTGACGGTGGCAGCGAGGAAGAGCCAAAGGTTCTTGTTCTTGGCGACATGAAGGAGCTTGGGGATGATTCAGCCAGTGAGCATGAGAAGACTGGCGCTCAGGCTGCAAAAAGCGGTTCTTCCCTGGTTATTTTTATTGGCAACGAGATGAATGCCGCTTACTCAAAGGCGCTTGAAATAGCAAAAGAGAAAAATCTTGGAGTAAAGATAGAATATTTTGCGGGCAACGAGATGGACGGTGCTGATACCGGCGTAATGGAAAAAGCTGGAAAGGACGTCCTTGACTTTGCCTCTGCCCATGGCGGAAAGGCCGTTGTCCTTGTAAAGGGCAGCCGGGGCATGGCAATGGAGCGCGTAACCTCCGTTTTGACGGGGAATGGAGGCGTGTGAGGCTATGTCTGACTTTAGGTTTTTCCCGGGACGCTCTGGAGAAGTTCAGAAAAAGAGTGACGCAGTTTTTATAGTTTCCGTGCTTTTGCTCTGGGGACTGGGCGTGTTCACTCTTTTTGTGTCAACTCCTGACACTGCCGAGAGACTTTTCAACAAGAAATATTATTTTGTCGTAAGGCAGCTCATCTGGTCAGTCTTTGGCTTTGCTTCCATGGCATTTTTTTCCGTAATTCCCCTGCGCTTCCTGAGGAAACACCTTGGCGTTTTTGTAATGGCGGTATTCATACTCTGTCTCTTTGCCCTGATTCCATTTTTTGGCTTCCAGAGAAACGGAGCATCCCGCTGGATACGTATTCCCTACGTGGGCCGCTTCCAGCCTTCCGAATTTGCAAAGTTTGCAGTTGTGCTCTATCTTGCAAACCTCTTTAACCGCTACCTTGGCCAGAACGACGTTGAGCAGAAGAATTTCCTTTACCCGCTTGTTGGCCTTTTTGCCTTTGTGATAGTGATATTCCTCCAGAGGGACTTTTCCACCGGACTTTTTGTCTTTATGGTTGGATGCCTTATGTTCTTTGTTAGCGGTGCAAGAATGACTTGGTTTGGCCCGCTTGTGTTGCTTGCCATTCCAGCCGCCGTTCTTATGATTGTAATAGAGCCCTACCGCCTTATGAGAATCATCTCCTTCCTAAAGCCGGACGAGTACATGATGAACGAGGGCTACCAGCAGTTTGCGTCTGAGAGAGCAATAATTTCCGGCGGAATGTGGGGGGCAGGGCTGGGAACAGGCCTTGTGAACGTTAGCCGCATTCCCGAAGTGCAGTCTGACTACATCTTTGCAGGCTGGGCAGCTGCCATGGGGTTTGTGGGTGTTTTTGCCTACATTGCCCTGCTTGTCTTCTTTGCATGGAGGGGATTTTACATTGCCCTCAACTGTCCCAACCGCTTTGCAAGCTACGGGGCTTTTGGCTGCACTGCAATGATAGTGCTTCAGTCACTCATAAACGTGGCGGTTGTTTGCGGGGCACTTCCAACAACGGGAATTCCCCAGCCCTTCTTTTCGTCTGGAGGTTCGTCCCTTGTGGTTACGCTCTGCATGTGCGGCTTCATCCTTAATGCCTCCCACTGCGACGACACCAGCGATGAAGAGTCTGACCTTGAGGCCTACAAAAAGAGTTCAATGAAAAAAGATAATACAAGATTTGAAAGTTTTAACGGAGTGGAAGTAACAAGTTATGAGTAGAGTGAGAGAGGGAAGGGACAGCGTCTATACAGAGGCATTGTTTACAGGATCTTATTTTAACAACAGCGGTTCTTTTAGTGTGCATAAGAAAGAATCCGCAAAAGAAAGTGTTATGGCGGACAAGAAAGTTAAGGTTTTAAAAATCATCGTGTTTATCCTTTGCATACTTCTACTTATAGAAGCAGTGCTTTATACTTTTGTAATACCGTCTCTTGTTCCCGCAAAGATTTCTTTTTCAGGCTTCAAGAACATAAGCGAGGATGCTGCCAGAGAAAAAATCCAGCAGATAAACACGCTTACCTGGATGCAGTTTGACACCAACAAGGCCGTTAACGTACTCAGCTCTATAAGCGGGATAGAAAAAGTTTCCGTCTACAAGCACTTCCCCGACCGCGTTGACATCCGCATAATTGAGCGTGAGGCTGTTGCAAAGACCATTGTAGAGACCGCAGACGGATGCAAGTCCGTTCAAATTGACAAAAACGGAGTATTATTTTATTCTAATGCAAAGTATATTGCGAAAGACAGCAACATCCCCCTTATTACGGGGCTGCCACTGGAGAATCTTTCGGAAGGTTCCCGCCTTCCCTCAAAATACCGTTCGCTGATGGAGCAGATTGACTACATCCGCAGCCTTCCGCAGAAGTATTTTGCGGCGGTTTCAGAGATTCAGGTGGTGACAAAGGAATACGGCAACTATGAGCTTGTGCTTTATCCCGTCCATACCCACATAAGGGTGCTTACGGACCGCGTCTTGAACGAAGATTCGCTAAAGTATATGATGGTTGCGTTGGATGTTGTAAATTCGCTTGAGCCGAATGCGGGGGAAATTGACTTGAGGTACGGTTCTGTTTCTTACCGCACAAGGAGCATTGGAGGCTGATTTGAGCGGCATAATCGTCGGGCTTGACATAGGTTCCGCATTTATAAGGGTAGCCATAGGCGAGCTGGACTTGGACAACAACATAAAAATCATAGGAGCCTCAAAAACACCGTCCAAGGGCGTGAACAACGGAGTCATAATCAATTCGGGAGCAGTTGAAGCCTGCATAAAGGAAGCCCTGGAAAGCGCAGAGCAGATGGCTGGCGTTGACGTTGCCTATGTTTACGTTTCAATAGGCGGTTCCCAGGTTTCCACCCTAAATTCAAGCGGACAGGTCGGAATAGACGCATCATCATCCCCCAGCAGGAAAAACAGGATAACCGATGTTAGCGAAGATGCAAAAAAGCGGGCCATTGCTGCGGCGGAGGCAATATACGTTCCCTATGAAAAAAGGATAATCCACACTATTCCCCGGGAATGGATTGTGGACGGAATTTCATATAAAAATGGGCAGGTCAAGGACCTTATAGGCACAGAAGGCGTTAGGCTGGAAGTTAAGGTTCACATTGTAATGGCTACGATTACCGCCCTAAAAAAAATCGACGACACAATCATGCACCTTGGTTACCAGAGAAGCGGGCGCACACTAAAGACTCTTGCTGCTGCTGTTGCAACCTTGCCGAGGGAGGATATGGAGCTTGGTTCCATACTCATTGATCTTGGAGCCGGCACAACCGATGTCATGGTGATATATGACAGTGCCCCTGTCTACACCATGTCTCTTCCCGTTGGCGGCTGGTACGTTACGAATGACATTGCCCAGGTAAAGGGCATACCTTTTGACGTTGCCGAAGACATAAAGATAAAGTACGGCTGCTGCTGGATAGACGAAAGCGAGGAGGATGAAACCGTTACCATCCCGGGTGTCGGTTCAAGGCCGCCGGAGGAGACTTCCCGCTTTGAGCTCTGCCAGATTATCCAGTCCCGCATGGACGAGATATTTGCCATGATAAAGGACAGCGTGAGGAAGCATTCTGGGCTTACAAGCCTGAACGGCAGCATTGTACTTACCGGCGGCGGTGCGCTGATGTACGGAATTGTGGAACTTGCACAGAGCGCTTGGCACACGACTGCGGTGCGAAAGGGTGAGGCTCCCAACCTGGGGGACCTTGACTGCGGGCCGCTTGGAAGAAATGTCTACCGTCAGCCTGATTTTGCGACGGCTGTAGGTCTTGTCCTTGCCAACAAAGGTGGGGCCGTGGCGGAGAAGCCTTCAAAGAAGGGAAGCCCAAGGCACGAGGACAAAAGTGACGTTTTGGGTGGCCTAAAAAACGGTGTAAAGGAATTTTGGAAAAAAATATTCTAGGCCGCCTTTAAATGCTTGCGGAATTTGCAGAATTCTGCTAAGTTGTTTTAAGACGATTTAGATAGTTATAGAGTCTGTCCGCACGGGATGGGGATTTTAGTGCGGCGGATGACTGCAGGATCGAAAGGTTTTGCATTTAAAAATGGGTCGGGAGGAAATATGATTGAATTGTCTGTGGTGAACGATGAGAGTTCCACACTAAAAGCGCCAAGTCCAACTGTTATAAAGATTATCGGCTGCGGCGGAGGCGGCTCAAGTGCCGTTAACCGCATGATAGAAGCCGGGGTCAGCGACGTTGAATTCATTGTACTAAATACTGATGTCCAGGCCCTGAATGTTTCAAAGGCCCAGAAGCGTCTTGCAATAGGGCAGGAGCTTACAGGAGGCCTGGGAGCCGGCGGAGAGCCTTCCGTTGGTGAAGATGCTGCAAGGGAAGATGCCGAGATGATTACGAATGTCGTAAAAGGCACAAACATGGTAATCATTACGGCAGGAATGGGTGGCGGCACAGGAACAGGTTCTGCCCCGGTCGTTGCGTCCCTTGCCCGCCAGCAGGGTGCCCTTACAATTGCCGTTGTTACCACTCCGTTTGAATTTGAGCGCTCAAAAAGAATGAAGAATGCCCAGGAGGGTCTTAAAAAGCTGCGTGAGAACGTGGACAGCCTCATAGTAATTCCCAATGAGCAGATAATGAAAATCGTTGACAAAAAGGTGAACTTCCTCCAGGCCTTCCGATTGGCAGACGACGTTCTTTGCCAGGGCGTGCAGGGAATCTCCGAAATAATCACCAAGCCTGGAATAATCAACATAGACTTTGCGGACTTGCGCACCGTACTCAGAAACCAGGGAGAGGCAATCCTTGGCGTTGGCGTTGGCGAGGGCGAAAACCGTGCTGTCGATGCGGCACAGAGGGCAATAAGCAACCCCATGCTTGCAGACAGGCACATAGACGGGGCAAGCAACATTCTTGTGAACATTGTAGGCCCGGAAAACCTTTCCATGATGGAAGTTGATGAGATTGTTGAAAACATCAGCGCTTCAGCGGACAAGGACTGCAACCTAATCTGGGGACAGAGACTGGATCCCGATCTTGGCGAAAAGGTTTCTGTAACCGTAATTGCCACCGGCTTTGAAAAGGGCGGCAGGGATTCCTCATCTGGCGAGAGGGCAGCAGAGAATTCAAATGTCATCGACTACGGGACATTCGAGCGCATGATGGCAGGCAAGGCGCCCATCAATTTGAATGCAGACGATGAGGAAGAAGAAGAGAAAGAAGCCGAGGAAAAGGTTGAGATGACCGTTAAGCACGAAAGCGTTGGCCTTGGTCTTTTTAGCAGCATAGAAAAGAATTCCGAAGAAGTATCCCCTGCGGCAAACCCCTCGGAAAAAGAGGCCGCACCAAATTCCAGCCTTAGCGAAAAGCTTCGCCGTGCAGTTGAGCATGACCGCTCCGGCATAGAGCCACCTCCAAGCTTTAACAAAAGGAGCGAGGACCTTAAACAGCCGTCTGTATGGAGGAATTTGCGGGGACTTTCCAAGTCTATTGACTTGACGGACAACTAAAAGAATTATTATGGAAGAAAAGGGGATTTCCAGGGAAAGCTCTGCCCTGCTGAATGAATTCTATACGGATTTGATTCTTGTGGAGCGCCATGCAAAGCTTACTGCGGAGACCTATCTGCTAAGCTGCCAGGAATTCATTAGGTGGGCGGAAGAAAAGAACTATCCCCTGAATGAATTTGACGTAAAAAAGCTCTTTTTCTTCCTTGTAAGCAGGAGGGAAAATTCCTGCTCGGAACTTACTGTTGCAAAGGACATTTCTGCGCTAAGGGCATTCGGTGCCTTTTTAAGGAGGCGCATGATTTGGAGCGAGAACTTTGCGCTGGAACTGGACAAGCCAAAAACTGCCCGTGCCCTGCCATCCGTCCTTTCTGTAGAGCAGGTAGATGCCCTTCTTGCTTCCATAGACACAAAAAAGCCAGTTGGAGTGCGTGACCGTGCCCTTTACGAGCTAATATACAGCTGCGGTCTTCGCATAAGCGAGGCTTCTTCCCTTCTTGTTGCAAACGTGCATTTTGAGGAAGGGATAATAATTGTCCGCGGCAAGGGCGACAAGGAAAGAATTGTGCCCTTTGGGGCTGCCGCCAAGGAATGGCTTTTAAAATGGCTTTTAGAAGCAAGGCCCCAGCTTGTGGGAAACGCCCAGGTTGCGGAGGTCTTTGTAAATTCCCGGGGAAAGCCGCTTTCCCGCAAGGGTATATGGAAGAATTTTCAGGCCATGGAGGCAAAGAGCGGGGTAACTGCAAAAGTGCACACTTTAAGGCATTCATTTGCAACCCATCTTTTGGCTGGAGGGGCAGACTTGCGTTCTGTCCAGGAGCTTTTGGGGCATTCGGATCTTGCGACTACGCAGATTTACACCCATGTGGATGACGGTCAGCTTAGGGATTACCATGCAGGATATTTCCCGGGCCATGGCAAGGAAGAATAGGGCTGGAAAAAGGGGTTGAACCAGCCTACGCCGCCGTGGAGGGGCCCGCGCAAGCGGGTTGCGGAGCAATGGAGCGGGTAGGGTCCCGCGGAACCCCGCAAGGGCGGTGGCGCAAAGGCACTTTCTGTCGAGTTAGCCGACAAGCGGATGGTAGAGCGGTTAAAGGTACCGTCCAATAGACTAGCTTCAAAAAAATGGAATTTAGATACAGTCGCTTTTATGTCGATAAAAAAGAAACCTTTGGAGGAAAAAATGAAATTTTCATTAGTGTCAAAGATAGCAGTTTTGGGAATGGCATCAGTTTTTTTTGCATCCTGTTCACCTTCATACAATTCAATTAAAAGAATGCAGAAGATGGAGGAAGGGGTTGCCCATCCCAATACAAAAGAGGAGCTAAAGGAAGCCCTTAGCAAGTACGAAAGGCGTGCCCTTGACCTTGTTACCACCGAAGCCCAGGAAGGCATTTGGTACAAGATGCTTGGAACCCGCTACCTTGACGAAAAGATGTACGGACAGGCCATGGAGTCTTTTAAGAAGGCCCTCACTTTCTATCCCGACAACGCAAACCTTTACTATTATATTGCAGTTTGTGCCGTTTATGTTGCCCACGGACAGGCATTTGACCTTGCAAATGTTGCCGGCACGATTGATTCAGAGAAAAAAGAGGAATACCTTCGCATGAGCGAGGCTGCATACACCCAGGCTTTGAACATAAACCCGGACTATTACCGCGCTTTGTACGGAATTGGCGTTCTTTACACTTTTGAGCTTACGGAAGACAGCGCCAAGGCCATTCCCTACATGGAGCGCTTCCTCCAGACCCAGACCAAGGACACCAACGGAATGTTCGTTCTTGCAAGGGCCTACTACCTTAACGCTGAATACGACAAGGCTATTGCCCTTTACGACAAGATTATAGAGCTTGCACCAAGCAAAGAGAAGGTTGCTGACGCGCAGAACAACAAAAAGATTGTGCTTGACGCTCAGTATGCAAATAATTAACTTTAATAGGTGGATGTTTTAAATCTTGCAATAGCTTCTATTGATTTCCTTACGCTAAGGGAAAAGATTCTTTTAAGAAAGAATATTGACACGTTGGAGCACCTTGCGATAATGTCTATAGAAGAGCTTTCTTCTATAATAGGCAGGGCTGTCCGCTCTGAATGGAAGGGAAAGTGGATTGCGGCACTTGCTGAGCGTAGTCTTAAAATAATGGATGCGCTTGGAATTGCTTGCCTTGTCTATGGGGAAAAGGACTATCCGCCGCTTTTGGCAGAAACTTTTGACCCTCCCTACATTTTGTTTTACCGCGGAAACTTGGCCGTATTAAAAGGCCACTGCCTTTCCGTTGTGGGTACAAGGCGCGTTTGCCGTGAAAGTGCAGAGGCCGCATTTGTTTTTGCAAAGCAGGCTTGTAAGGCAGGCTGGACTGTGGTGAGCGGTCTTGCAGATGGGATTGATTCCTTTGCCCACAGGGGGACCGTTTCTTTGCTGGATGAAGGTGAGCTTGGACTTGCCCGTACCATTGCGGTGCTTCCCTGCGGAATAGACACTGTAGTTCCGGGTGCAAACAAAAGGCTTGCGGCTTCCATCCTAAAGGGTGGCGGTTGCATTGTAAGCGAATACGCTCCCGGAGTTCCTGCGGAGAAGTGGCGCTTTGTGCAGAGGAACAGGATAATTGCGGCCCTTTGCCAAGGAACGCTTGTTGTGCAGGCTCCACCCAACAGCGGTGCCCTGATTACAGCAGACTTTGCCCTTGACTACGGACGCGAGCTTGTCTTCCACAAAAGCTGCTTTTGCCCGGAAGCGGTGCACATAAGTGAGGCTGCAAAGAAATCCCTGCTTAGCCGTGGGGGAGGGGCTTTTTCTGCAAAGGCTGCCAGAACATGCGAGTCTTATGTAGAAGACGGAGCTTGCGTGGTTCAGAATTTTGAAGAATTCGTAAAGGTCTTGGGGTCAGAACCCGGATCTCATACTATAAAAAAAGAACAGCTTGAACTTTTTTAGCAAGGGCTGGTTTTGAGGTGTACAAATGGCTGTGAAAGCTGCTAAGAAAAAGTCAAAGAAAACGCTTGTCATAGTGGAGTCTCCCGCTAAGGCAAAGACCATAGAGCATTACCTTGGGCCGTCCTATACGGTAAAGGCTTCGATGGGGCATTTGATTGACCTGCCAAAAAGCCGCCTTGCAATAGACATAGCAAACGATTTCCAGCCCGAATACATAACGGTGCGCGGAAGGGCAAAGCTCCTAAAGGAACTGCAGAAGGACGCAAAGAATTCCGACGAAGTTCTGCTTGCATCTGATAACGACCGCGAAGGGGAAGCAATAGCCTGGCACCTCTACAATTCGCTTGCGGAAAAGACTGCCGCACCAATCAAGCGCATTGTCTTTAACGAAATTACGCCTGTTGCCATAAAGGAAGCCGTAAAGCATCCCGGCACAATCGACGAGGCAAAGGTTAACGCCCAAAAGGCCCGCCGCGTGCTTGACCGCCTTGTTGGCTACAACCTAAGCCCGCTTCTTTGGAAAAAGGTAAAGAACGGACTAAGTGCAGGACGCGTTCAGTCTGTAGCCCTCCGCCTTATTTGCGACCGCGAAGAAGAAGTTTCAAATTTCATTCCGGAAGAATACTGGACCCTTGACGCAGACTTCTTAAAGGGTAAGACAAAATTTACAGCCCAGCTTGTTCAGTACAAGGGTTCAAAGCCGGAGCTTAAGAGCGAAAAAGAAGTTCAGAGCATAATAAGCGTAATCCAGAACAGCGACTGCCTTGTTACCGACATAAAGGAAAGCGAAAAGACCGTTAGGCCAAAGGCTCCATTTACCACAAGCAAAATGCAGCAGGCAGCGGCAAACCGCCTGGGCTTTACTTCAAGAAAGACAATGCAGGTTGCCCAGCAGCTTTACGAAGGCATTCAGATTGGCTCAACCCGCGTTGGTCTTATTACCTACATGCGTACAGACTCTGTCCGCATTTCTCAGACAGCAATTGACGACGTTCGGGAATGGATTGGAAAGAATTTCCCCGCAGAACTGCCGCCAGAAAAAATTGAATACTCGGTAGGAAAGGGTGCCCAGGATGCCCACGAAGCAATCCGCCCCACCTACGTAAAATATACGCCGGAAAGCGTAAAGGAATACCTTACCCACGACCAGCTGCGCCTTTATTCAATCATCTGGGAACGCTTTGTCTCAAGCCAGATGAACAACGCAAAGTCCAAGACAACAAGCGTAGACATTACTGCCGGTGATGCACTCTTCCGCGTAAGTGCAAGCCGCCTTAGCGAAAAGGGCTTCTACAACGTAATCAAGACCCTTTCATCAAAAGAAGAAGTTACAGGAAACCTTCCTTCCCTAAAAGTTGGCGAAAAACTTGCCACGCAAAAATTCTACCCTGAGCAGCACTTTACCCAGGGACCTGCCCGCTACACGGACGCTTCTATTGTAAAGACCCTGGAAGAAAAGGGAATAGGCCGCCCTTCAACATACGCGCCTATCATCTCCGTACTCCTTGACCGCTATTACGTAACCCGCATAAACAAGCAGCTTGTTCCAACCCAGCTTGGAAAAATCATCTGCCGCATACTGGTTGAATCCTTCCCGGAAGTTATAAACGAAAAATTCACTTCGGACGTAGAAAACGACTTGGACAAGGTAGAGCAGAACACCTTGGTCTGGAACAACATGATTGGAGGATTTTTCCAGCCCTTCAAAAACCGCGTGGATCAGGTTATGGAAAGCCAGGAAAGCCTAAAAGGTTCCTTGGACGAAACAACCGACCGTATTTGCGAAAAATGCGGAAAGCCCATGGTAAAAAAACTGGGACGCTTCGGCTACTTCTTGGCATGCTCAGGCTTCCCCGAATGCCACAACACAAAAAGCATACCGCTTGCAAAGTGCCCAATGCCAGGCTGCACAGGAGACATAGTTGCCAGAAAGACAAAGGGTCGCGGAAAAGAATTCTACGGCTGCACAAACTACCCCAAGTGCGGCTTCATCACGCATTTTAAGCCCATCGACGTTTACTGCCCCAAGTGCAAGTGGCCGCTGGTAGAAAAGTTCGACAAAAAGAACGGAAGCTACAAGAGCTGCATCAACCCAGAATGCGATTACCTGCACTCGCCGGACGAAGCAGTTGCCGCAGAAGCCGCCGGTGAATTTGCCCGCGCCAACGAAGAAGACAAAAAGAACGGCCGCTAGTTCATCGAATAATTCTAACCGTCATGCAGGCTCGTCAAGCAGCCCAGTCATGCTGAACAGTCAAGCAGCCACGTCATGCAGGCTCGTCATGTCTAACCGCCATGCAGCCCCGTCATGCCTAACAGTCATGCAAACCCGTCATGCTGAACTTGTTTCAGCATCTATGAATGTTACCTGTTTGCTGGCAGTTAATCCTTGTTCGGCATACAATTTTTTGTAAATATTTTTATCTCTTTCTTGCGGCACTTTTGTTTTTTTACAAATGCTTAGTAAAAGAACATCTTACCATTTTTTTGTGGGCTTTCCGGGGTTCCGGCTTTCGCCTCCATTGCCTTACGGCAACGCTCCGCGCCCCTCCAATCCCTGCCGTGCCTGCTGGAGCTAAAGGTTTTACCATAGCGCCAAGGAGGGCGCGTTATTTTGTTATGGTAAAAACTTTGCAAGTTTTCGTAAGGAAACTTGCGGGGTAAAAATTGAAAGGAGGCAATTTTTACCCCAAATCCCTGCCGCATTTTTTTATGCAAAGATTCTTCCCTATTATTATAGTTCACAGACATGCTGTATAAGCTCAAGCGGTGTAAGAGCATAGTCGCATGGTGCAAGGCGCGATGCAAGTGCGTGGGCAAGAGATGCGTTTACCGCGCTTTCTTTTGCGCTCCAGCCCTGTGCCAAAAGTGAAGCCACAAGTCCAGAAAGAACGTCTCCGCTTCCACCTTTTGCAAGGGCATTGCTTCCGTGTGGATTGGCGTAAACGCATACCCTTCCGTTTTCCGTAAGCGCAATAAGAACAACAGCTCCTTTTAGCAAAAGAACTGCCCCGGGAAAGCAAGCGCAGAATTTTTTTGCAAGCTCAAAGGCATTTGCACAAACTTCCCCAGTTGAATATTTTCCAAGACCGCAGTTTTCAAGCAGCACCGAAAATTCCTTGGGGTGCGGGGTAAGAACTAGGCTGGCCTTTTTTCCGCAAGCAGTCCTTTTTTTTAGAAAGTCCTTTATCCTTGGCGAATAAAAAATGTCCGCATCAAGCAGGCAGGGAATATCCTCATTTTTTTCAAGAAAGTCAAGGTAAGCCGCACTGTCTTCATCCTTCCTGCCAAGCCCCATTCCAAGCCCAACGGCACTTGTGTTTGCAGGAAATTCATCGCCTGCCATAAGCTCGCAGGGAATGTTTTTTTTGTCCGCATTTTTTGCCACAAGCGTAACAAGCCCTGAACCAAAACGCAGAGCCGCATTTGCTGCAATAAGGGCAGCCCCTGTTTTTTCGCCTGCAACAATAGCCGTGTGCCCGAAAGTCCCCTTGTTTACGTTTTGCTTTTTTCTGTGGGGAAGGCTAAGGTCTTTTTCTTCAAGAAGCATGGCACACTCTTCTGCACCGCTTTCAAACAATTCCCGGTCAATGCCAAGGCCTGCTACTACAATTTTTCCGCAAGCATCCTTTGCCGTGCTGCTAAAAAGGGCAAGCTTTAAGGCCCCCATCGTAACCGTAGTGTCCGCCATAAAAAAATCTTCCGCCGCATTTCCGTAAGAGTCAAGTCCGGACGGTATGTCGCAGGCAATCTTCTTGCATTCAAGTGCATTAAGCTTTTTCATCAGGCATTTTATTCCATCCGCAAACTCACCGTGAAAGCCGCTTCCAAACACGCAGTCTACCACGCAGCCAAAGCCATTGCCATTTTCATTCAGAAAATTTTCCGCATCCCTTGCGTTAACAACATTCACCCCGCATTTAAGCGCCCGCTCCTTTTGCAAAAGACAGGCCGCGCTTTTTGCCTCCAGGGCTTCAAGAACCGTAATCTTTTTACCAGCCGCACAAATCCTCCGCGCAAGAGCCCAGCCGTCACCGCCGTTGTTTCCGCTCCCCGTAGCAATAAGGACATTTTCTTCTGCAGCCACTTCCTTTTCCAAAGCCATGGCCGCGTTTTCCATCATTATGTCTTCCGTAAGGCTAAAAGCATCCCTTGCCGCCTTATCCAGTATCCTTGAATCAAAAAAAATCTTCTGCATAAAATAATTATAAAAAATCCCACGTCAAATTTCAATTCTGCTAAGCATACTCTGGGCGTCCCTGGAAGATTCTCTGGGCGTTCCTAGAAGATTCTCTGGGCGTTCCCCCGCATGCGCGAGGTCAGGCTTTCCGGGGTCGCTTGAAACTTCGTTGCGAGAACCGGCCTTCGCCTCCATTGCTCCACTCCGTTCCGCAACCCGCCTGCGGCGGGCCCCTCCAATCCTTAACGCGGCCGCACAAGAAAAAAAATTGTGCCTCCTAATAACAGACTGGTTGGACACAAAACTTCTTAGAACGAAGCCTGTGGTACGAAAAATTAATTTGTAAGGTAAAGAATTCGTTAATCCTGATTGCGGCGCTCGTCCTGTTTTTTGCCATCAACGCATGCGGCATTGGAATTATACAAGGCCTTTAAGGGCTTTAAAAATTACGGATTGCAAGCTGCCAGACTTGGTATGCAGGCCTCGGTAAAATTTCAAGGAAGGGAAAAGTGTTGACGGATATGTTGACGAGGCAAACAAGGACGGTTCACTTTGCATTTATGGCAAGGAAGGCATAGACTTATATTTGCTCTTTGAATATGCAAGCATAAATTAGTTAAAAATAGCCTTTTTGTGGCCAGCGAATACAAATAGAGCCTAGCCCCGATTGGAAGGGCGGCGTAGCCGTTGCCTAGGGTGCGGTCCCTGAGCGTAGTCGAAGGGCCGAACCGTAGGCAATGGAGGCGGGAGCCGGAACCCTGGAAAGCGGGGATCTTGCGCGGAGTTTGACCGGTCACGGAGTGCCGGGCACAGTTTAACCATAAAAGTGGCTCCAAATCAAAGAACATCTATTGTATAATTCCAAAAAATTCTTTATATTGGTATGCAACCGAATTTTTCGTTTTTTCTTTTGGAGGACTTATGACTATCGCCCAGATGCTAGAGCAGAGCGGAATTTTGACTTTGCTCGGAATGTGTGTGGTTTTTGCGTTTCTGATTATAATGATCGGAGCAATGAATCTGCTTCACGGCGTGATTCATCTTTTTGGTTGGGACAAGGCTGAACCGCCTGCTGCTTCTGCCGCTTCTGCCGCCTCTGGCATTGCCCCCGCAGCTTCCCAGGCAGACAATGGTGCCCTTGTTGCAGCAATTGCCGCTGCCATCCATGAGAAAGAAGCCTAAAATTTAGCCGCTTTTTTACTCGCTTAACAAGAAAATATTATATATGGAAGATTTCCGTAAATTATAGAGAGGTTTTTATGTCTAAGGTTGGAATTTCCGAATTGGTTTTACGCGATGCCCATCAGTCACTGCACGCTACACGCATGACTACGGCAGATATGCTCCCCGCATGCCCCATGATTGACAAGATTGGTTACTGGGCAGTTGAAGGCTGGGGTGGAGCTACATACGACAGCTGTATCCGCTTTTTGAACGAAGATCCGTGGGAACGCTTGCGCAAGCTCCACGCCGCTTTGCCTAATAATAAGATTATGATGCTCTTGCGCGGACAGAACCTTTTGGGATACCGCCACTATGCAGACGATGTTGTAGACAAGTTTGTTGAAGCCTGTGCAAAGAACGGCATTGACGTTTTCCGCATTTTTGATGCCTGCAACGACCCACGCAACCTTGAACGCGCTACAAAGGCCGCTAAAAAGACCGGCAAGCATGTTCAGATGGCAATTTCTTATGCCGTAACCCCTTACCATACAATAGAAAAATATGCAGAGCTTGCAAAGACTTATGCAGAATTTGGTGCAGATTCAATCTGTATTAAGGATATGTCCGGTTTGCTCAAGCCTTATGTTGCATACGACCTTGTAAAGGCTGTAAAGAAGGCTTGCGACCTTCCTGTAGAAATCCACACACACTCAACGACAGGCCTTTCTGTTGCCACAGAGCTTAAGGCTGCAGAAGCAGGTGCAGACGTTCTTGACACTGCAATTTCTTCCATGGGTATGGGTACAAGCCACAGCCCTACAGAAACTGTTGTAGAAATGCTCAAGGGCACTGAATACGACACTGGCCTTGACACAAAAGCCCTTCTTGAAATTGCCGCTTACTTCCGCGAAGTGCGCACACACTACGCTTCTCTTGAGTCCAAATTCCTTGGTGCAGATACACGCATCCTTACTTCCCAGGTTCCGGGCGGTATGCTCTCCAACTTGGAAAGCCAGCTTAAGCAGCAGGGTAAGGCAGACAAAATGGACGACGTTCTTAAGGAACTTTCACTTGTTCACAAGGACGTAGGCTATGTTCCTCTTGTAACACCTACAAGCCAGATTGTTGGAACACAGGCTGTATTCAACGTGCTCTTTGGCCGCTACAACAACATGACCCAGGAATTCCGCGACCTTCTTGTTGGAAAGTACGGAAAGCTTCCTGCTGAACCAAACAAGGACCTTGTTAAGAAGGCTCTTGAGCAGAACAAGATGGATGAAGTCCTTACTTGCCGTCCTGCAGACAAGATTGAGCCTGAATGGGACAAGATGGTTGCAGAGTCAAAGGCAAACGGCGGCAACGGTTCTGAGGAAGACGTTCTTACTTATGCAATGTTCCCAAAGGTTGCTCCTGGTTTCTTTAAGAACCGCGCAAACGGCCCTGTAGACGCAAAAGAAACATTCGGCAAGGTTGCAGCTCCTGCTTCTGAATCTTCTTCAAAGGGCGGCTCTTACACAATCACAGTAAACAGCACTTCTTATTCTGTTACTTCAGACGGAAAGGGAAATATTTCTGTAAACGGAACACCTTATACGGTTGCATTTGGTGCGGCAGGTTCAGCTCCTGCGGCTGCAGCTTCAGCTCCAGTGGCAGTTGGCGGTGTTGACGTTAAGGCTCCTGTTGCGGGTACTTTGCTTAAGCAGTGCTTTGCAAACGGCACAAAGGTTTCTAAGGGACAGACTGTAATCATCGTTGAGTCCATGAAGATGGAACTTGAAGTAAAGGCTACAGAAGACGGAACAATCACATATACAGTTCCAACTGGAACCCAGATTACAAACGGACAGGTTCTTGCTACAATCGGTGGCGTGGTAAAGGCTGCTCCAGCTCCTGTTGCTGCACCGGCACCTGCTGCTCCAGCTGCCCAGGCTAGTGCCCCAGCACCTGCTTCCGGAAATGGAAAGAAGGTAAATGCCCCTGTTGCAGGCGTACTCCTCCGCACATGCGTTTCAGAAGGCGCTACAGTAAAGGCAACGGACAATATCATCATCATTGAGTCCATGAAGATGGAGCTTGAAATCAAGGCTGGCGCAGACGGTAAGGTTCACTTCCTTTCTACTGTTGGCAGCCAGGTTGCAAACGGTCAGCCCGTAGCAGAAATCAACTAAGGACTGGAGAAAGATATGAATTCAAAAGTTCAGTATAGCAAGAAAATATTCCTTATCATGCTTGTCATGCTTTTTGCCGCTGGAGTTGTTTCCTTTGGCACAAAGGCTTTGGCAAGTGACGGCAGTGCTGCTGCGGCCACAAATAGCGAAGGTCTTGAAAGGGTAATCGTAGGTACGGAAGACTGGCACGGTTCAAAGGACATTTCCGTAACACAGTTCATCAGGAACATTGGAAAGTCCACCGGTATCTACAAGATGATTCATCAGGAAACCGCAGAGGAAAGGGCAGAATCCCAAAGAAAGGCTTTGGAAGCTGAAGCAAAAAAGAAGGCTGGCGAGGCAGAACTTGCAAATTCTCCTGCAAAGCCAGGCTGGCAGTACGTAATCATGATTGCGGTCGGCTTCCTTATTGTATACCTTGCAGTTGCAAAGGGATTTGAACCGCTTCTCCTTATCCCGATTGGATTCGGTACGATTCTTGTAAACATTCCGGGTGCTGGTATGGGTAACCTTCCCGACGGTATGCTTGCAATCATCTACAAGGCTGGTGTTGGAAACGAATTCTTCCCCATGCTCATCTTTATGGGCATTGGCGCAATGACGGACTTTGGCCCGCTTATTGCTAACCCAAAGACTGCAATCCTTGGCGGTGCCGCACAGTTCGGCGTATTCTTTACGCTCTTCGGTGTTGCCGTAATGGACATCTTTGGACTTAACTACAACATCATGCAGGCATGTGCAATCGCAATCATCGGTGGCGCGGACGGTCCTACATCAATCTATGTTTCCGGCAAGCTTGCACCAGAGCTTATGGCTGTAATTGCAGTTGCCGCATATTCGTACATGGCACTTGTTCCAATGATTCAGCCGCCAATCATGAAGCTTCTTACCACAAAGAAGGAACGCCTGATTCACATGGATCAGCTTCGCCCTGTAAGCAAGACTGAGCGCGTATTGTTCCCGCTCATGCTCCTTATTCTTACAATCCTCCTTTTGCCGCCTGCAGCACCACTTATCGGTATGCTCGCATTCGGTAACTTTGTACACGAAGCAGGTTGCGTACAGCGCCTTTCAAAGACAATGGAAAATGAGCTTATGAACATCGTTTCCATTTTGCTTTCTCTTGGCGTTGGAAGCCAGATGACTCCGGAAAACATCATCCGCCCAGAGTCTGCCGGAATCATCCTTCTTGGACTCGTGGCATTCTCTGTTGCTACGGCCGGCGGTTTGTGCATGGCAAAAATCATGAACCTCTTCCTTCCAAAGGGAAAGAAAATCAACCCATTCATCGGTTCAGCCGGTGTTTCTGCCGTTCCAATGGCAGCCCGCGTTGCAAACAAAGTTGGCCAGGAATATGATCCTTCAAACTTCCTCCTGATGAATGCAATGGGCCCCAACGTTTCTGGCGTTATCGGAACCGCAATTGCAGCCGGTGTCTTTATAGCCACGTACGGTTTGTAATAGCATAAACTTTATCGCAATGCCCTGTAACGCATTTGTTGCAGGGCTTTTTTTTATGGGCGCATTTTTGCTTTCGCAAAAACCGGGCTTTCCGCCGTTCCGCGTCTTACGCGCTCCATTCCCGGTGGTTGTTCCTAAAAACTTTTCATCCTGCCCGCAACGCCATTTTAATCATCACTAAAAACACCCCTAACAATTCACCCACCGGGAACGCCTCCGGCGCGGCTCCAATCCCTTGCGCGTCTTTTACCAACGTTTTTTTTGCAAACTTTAAATTTCTTGGGGGGTGTGGTATAATGGGGATATGGCAAAAGCAAAAAAACAAGTCAGCTTTGAAGACGCCCTCTGGGGAGCTTGCGATAAACTTCGCGGAACAGTTGAACCTGCAGAATATAAACACGTTGTACTCAGTCTCATCTTCTTAAAATTCGTAAATGATAAATTCGATGCCCGACGCTCGGAACTTATTGCAGAGGGCAAAGAAAAATACATAAATGTTCAGTCATTTTATATGATGAAGAACGTCTTTTTTGTTCCAGAAGAAAGCCGCTGGTCTTTCATCATGCAGAATGCAAAGCAGAATGATATCGCCCTTAAAATCGACACTGCCTTAAACACTATAGAAAAACAAAATCCATCACTTAAAGGCGCACTCCCAGATAACTATTATTCTCGACTTGGAATTGATGTTTCAAAGCTTGCGGCGCTCTTAGATGAAATAAACAACATTCAGACAAATGCAGATAAAGAAAACGACATTATGGGTCGTGTGTATGAATACTTTCTTACAAAGTTTGCCCTTCAGGAAGGAAAAGGAAAGGGAGAATTCTATACGCCAAAATCTGTTGTAAACCTGATTGCAGAAATGATTGAGCCATACAAGGGAAAAATTTATGACCCGTGCTGTGGTTCCGGTGGTATGTTTGTTCAGTCGCTTAAGTTTGTAGAAAATCATGCAGGAAACTCAAAAGACATTTCTGTATATGGCCAGGAAGGAACAACTACTACATATAAACTTGCAAAAATGAATCTTGCCATCCGCGGTATTCCATGTGACCTTGGAGAAAAAGCTGCCAACACTTTTACAAACGATCTTCATAAAGATTTACGTGCTGATTACATCATGGCTAATCCGCCTTTTAATCAGAAAGACTGGCGTGCAGAAAATGAACTTGTAAATGACGCCCGCTGGAACGGCTATACAGTTCCTCCAACAAGCAATGCAAACTATGGCTGGATTTTGCACATGGTTTCAAAACTCAGCACTAACGGTACAGCAGGCTTTCTTCTTGCGAACGGTGCATTAAGCGGCGAAGGACAGGAATTAGAAATCCGAAAGCAGCTGATTGAAAATAATCTTGTTGAAGCAATCGTAATTCTTCCAAGAAATCTTTTTTACACAACCGATATTTCCGTAACGCTTTGGATTTTGAACAAAAACAAAAAAAGCCGAACAGTTGAACATAACGGAAAAATCAAAAATTACCGTAACCGAGAAGAGGAAGTTCTCTTTATGGATCTTCGCCAGATGGGAAGTCCTTTTGAAAAGAAATATATCGAGCTTACTCAGGAAGACCGAGACAAAGTAACATCAACCTTCCATGCATGGCAGCAGGCTGGAGCCAACGAGACTTACAAAGATATCCCGGAATTCTGCTACAGTGCAAACAAAAAGGAAATTGTTGAAAAAGGCTACAACCTTGTTCCAAGCCGCTACATTGAATTTGTAAACCGTGATGAAACACAGGATTATGATTCTGCAATGAAAGCTCTTCAATCAGAACTTACAGACCTTCTCAAACAGGAAGAAGAAAGCAAAAAAGAACTGCTTGGTGTTTTCAAAGATTTGGGCTACGAAATTAAGCTGTAGGAGATGCTGAAACAAGTTCAGCATGACAGTCATTCCGAACTTGTTTCGGAATCTATATGGGAGAAGATTGTGAAAAAAGAAAATCCTTTTGAAATAGATTTTGAATCCTACATCCGCGAAGGCGAGCCTGATAAAAAAGAAAAAAGCATCGCATGGTCAATTGCTACAGGTTTACAGCAGGTGGATGGCCTTACACCTTCAGCCTATTTGTATAAAACTGCTAAACGGAATATTGAAGGTGAGATTTCAATTGAAGAAGCAAAAAAACTTATAGACTCTTATTACGAATCAAAAACATCCCGCACCGAAGATGATGATGACACAGAAGAAGCAGATAAAGTCTCGGCTAGAATTACAGAACTGCTTTCTGAAAAATCTTTTAGTTTCACTCCTAATCAATTATTATCAATTCACGAGCGTTTATTCAAAGGCGTATTTTATAAAGTAAAAGCCGGAAAATTTCGCGATTACAACATTACAAAAAAGGAATGGGTTTTAAACGGTGACACAGTTTTGTATGCCAATGCCGACTTGATTAAAGAAACGCTCAAATACGATTTTGAAACAGAAAAAAACTTTGACTATTCCAAATTGTCAAAGGAAGATGCTGTAAAGCATATTACACGATTTGTTGCGAACATGTGGCAGATTCATCCATTTGGAGAGGGTAACACAAGAACAACTGCCGTTTTTACAATCAAATATCTACGCTCGCTAGGCTTTAATGTGAACAATGAACCTTTTGAAAAACATAGCTGGTATTTCCGAAATGCCTTGGTGCGCGCAAATTATACAAACATGCAGAAGAGCATTTATATGAATACGGAATACCTTGAAAAGTTTTTCCGAAATATCCTGCTTGGTGAAAACAACGAACTTAAAAACCGCTACACCCATATTGATTATGATGAATACATAAAAAAGTTCGGAGATAATCAAAAAAGTTCGGTGCAAAATCTGCCTGTAAATGATAAAAAACTGCCTGTAAATCTGCCTGTAAATAAAGTACAAGCTGAGTTGATAAGTTTTTTAAAAGAAAACCCATCTTATACCTATGATGATTTAGCAGAAAAGATAAACCGGACACGCGAAACAGTCAGAGTAAATCTTAGAAAACTTAAAAAAATGAATTTACTCAAACGAGTAGGCGCAGACAAAAACGGCCATTGGGAGGTGATTGAATGACAGAAAACACACAGATAAAACTTTTTGAAGATAAAAAAGTCCGCACCCTTTGGGATAAAGAAAGCGAGGAATGGTATTTTTCGGTCGTGGATGTTGTCGCTGTTTTGACGGAAAGTGCAAATCCAAATAACTATTGGAAGGTGTTGAAAAACCGCCTTAAAAAAGAAGGAAGTCAGTTGGTTACAGATTGTAACCAACTGAAAATGCCATCTGCCGACGGTAAAATGTACAAGACCGACTGCCTTAATACCGAACAGCTTTTCCGCCTGATACAGTCAATTCCGTCGCCAAAGGCTGAGCCATTTAAATTATGGATGGCACAGGTAGCCAAAGAAAGGCTTGATGAAATGCAGGATCCTGAGCAGGGAATTCAGCGGGCTTTGCTAGAATACCGCGCTTTGGGGTATTCTGAAAACTGGATAAATCAGCGGCTAAAATCAATCGAAATCCGCAAAGACCTTACTGACGAATGGAAAAAGCACGGTTTAAAAGAGGGCGTTCAGTTTGCCACGCTCACGGACATAATCTATAAAACATGGGCAGGCAAAACTGCAAAAGAATACAAGGAGTATAAAGGCCTCAAAAAAGAGAATTTACGGGACAACATGACCAACAAGGAACTTGTCTTGAATATGCTGGCAGAGCTTTCCACAAAAGAAATTTCAGAATCCAACGACCCTAAAAATTTTAGCGACCATGTAAAGAATGCAGTAGACGGCGCAAGCATCGCAAAAAATGCCCGCATTGAACTTGAGCAGAAAACAGGAAAGAAAGTCGTTACGTCACTCAATGCAAGAGATGGAATCGGCCTTACAGAAGATACAAAGGCGTCTGTCTTTTTGGAAGATGAGGAAGAAAAGTAGATGAGTGCAAATTATAAAAAACTTGGGGATTATATACAGCCTGTTGATATCCGCAATTCTGATTTAAGAGTTTCTCATTTGCTTGGTGTAAGCGTTGAAAAAAGATTTATTGAATCTATTGCAAATACAATCGGTACTGATTTTTCAAAATACAAAATTGTTAAAAAAGGACAATTTACTTATATTCCAGATACATCACGTCGTGGTGATAAAATTGGAATTGCATTACTGACAGAATTTGATGAAGGACTTGTTTCAAATATTTATACTGTTTTTGAAATAACTGATACCACAAAACTTCTGCCAGAATATCTTATGCTGTGGTTCAGCCGCCCAGAGTTTGACCGATATGCCCGCTATAAATCTCACGGAAGTGTCCGCGAAATATTTGACTGGGATGAAATGTGCCGAGTTGAACTTCCAGTTCCCGACCTAAAAGAACAAGAAAAAATCGTAAACACCTACAACGCCATCACAAAACGCATCCAGCTTAAGCAGAAGATAAATGAAAATCTGGAAAAACAAATTCGGATTACATATAAAAATTTTAAAGAAAAATACAATTCAAAGAAATATAAACTTTTAGATTTATGTTCCAAAATTGGGAGTGGTGCTACTCCAAGAGGTGGAAAAACTTCATATGCTCAGCATGGAATTTCTTTTATACGCAGTATGAATGTTTTTGATTATAATTTTGAATATGAAGAACTTGCTCATATAAATGAAGACCAAGCAAAAGAATTGGATAATGTAACGTTACAAGATAATGATATTCTATTTAACATTACAGGTGTTTCTGTTGCAAGATGTTGTCTTTTGCCAAAAGGTTTATTACCTTCCAGGGTAAATCAGCATGTTATGATTATTAGACCTAAAAATTCAAAATTAAGTTTATTTTTAATGTCTGCTCTTTGCGATAGTGACAACAAACAATTGCTTTTAGGAATAAGTCAATCAGGTTCTACTCGTGAAGCTATCAATAAACAAGAAATAGAAAATTTTACAATAGCAATTCCAAGTGATGAAATTATAGAAAAATTTAATAAATTATGTAAACCTATGTGTAATGAAAGAGAAATAATTTGTAAGGAAATCCTTAAACTGCAAGAATTAAAGCAGCTGGTAATTTCTCGCATAAGCGAAATATAGAAGAAAAAATATTATATATATGAGGATGTGTTTTTATGAAAAATAATGAAGAAATTAAATATCCACGTTTTATAAGTAATCAACCTTGTTGTGATGATTTGTTTGAAGGACATTCTCATTCAACTATGGCAAATAATATTGCTGAATTATTAATCGAAAATAAAAATTGCAACATTATTGGAATTGATGGAAGTTGGGGGTCTGGAAAATCAAATCTTGTAAAATTAGTTGAGAAATCTATCAAAAACAATAAAGAAAATAAAAAGAAGTTTCAATTTTTTATTTATGATGCGTGGGGATTGCAAAATGATGCACAACGGCGTTCTATTATGGAAAATATTACATCGTATCTAATTAATCATAATAGCAAATTTAATTCAGATTATTGGAATAAAAGATTAGTTGAATTACTAACAAAAAGTAGAACGACAGGTGCAAAGATAACTAAAGAATTAAATGCTTTCGTAAAAGTAAGCTCTGTAAATGTTTTTCTTTCTCCACTTTATGTCAAATTGTATAAGTTAATTCCAGATACTTTACCAAAATATCTTTCATGGATTAAAGCAATTTATTGGCCTTTATTAATAATTATTTCTTTATTGGTTGTCATTTTATTGCAAATATCGGAAATGAAAAAATATCATCAACCAGTTAACTGTAAAACATTTTTACATGATATTTTCTATTCATATCTTGATTATGGTGAAGATAAAAAGAATGTTGAACGAGCAATTAAATATGAAACCGTTTTTGAGAAGGAACCGTCTTCTCGTGATTTTTTATGTTGGATAAGAGATATAGACAGTACATTAAAAGATGAACGCTTAGTTATAGTATTTGATAATATGGATCGTTTGCCAGCAAAAAAGGTTCAAGATTTATGGTCTGCTATAAATAATTTCTTTTCAGGAAGTGAAAATAATTTACAAAACATTTCTGTTATTATCCCATTTGATAGATTGCATATAAAAAATGCTTTTAAAAGCGAAAATATTATTAAAACGACCGCCAATAAACAGGGTGAAGAACAAATTAGTTATGGCGATGACTTTATAAATAAAACATTCAATGTTGTATTTAGAGTTTCTCCCCCAACTATGTCAAATTGGGAAGATTATTTTAATAAATTGTGGTATCAATCTTTTAACAATAAAGTTGATCCTTTTGTATTACAAATATATGATTTGCTTTCAACTATTCAAACTCCAAGAAAGATAATAGCTTTTATTAATGAATTTGTTGCTATAAAAAAAGTATTAAATGAATGTAAAGAAGAAATACCTGAAAAGTACATCGCTCTTTTCATTTTTGGAAAAAATGCTATTACCTTAAATCCTACAAGCGAAATTCTAAATCCATCATATCTTGGGGCATTGGATTTTCTTTATAAAACTGATGAAAATTTACCTAAATATATTTCTGCTCTCTATTATCAACTTCCTGCTGATAAAGTATTGGATATTATATATACCGATCAGATTAGAAAAGCTCTTGATAATGCAGAGGCCAAAATGCTTTCTGAAATAAAAGAATTTTCTATGTTTTTTGGATTCTTGCAGCATGCAATTACAAGGGTTACAAATATAAAACATGCTGTTTTAACGTTGAATGAATGCTTAAAAGATAATTCAGATCAAGAAAACAAACAAAGAATTTGGGATTGTCTATATAAAAAGGTGAATACAACTGAGAATGAACTAGAAGAGTATCAAAAGATATTGTTGCAAAATATAACAGATAAGAAGCAATATCTACATAAAATTATCAATGATTTTTATAAAAATGATAAGTTTAACAGCATTTTGTTTGCAAAAAATATAAATGAACTTCGAGAATTGGGTTACAAGGTTGATGATTGTTTAAATCCAAAAATTCTTGAGCCAAAAGACTATGTAACTTTTGTTCAAGAATTAAAAGATGAATATGGAGATTTTAAAATTGAATGTGATTTTAATAAATTGGATGAATATCTTTCATCATTTGATGATATAAATGACATAAAACAAATAACCGCTTTGAGTTATATGAATTTTGGAGACATTGCTTTTCCTAAATTTAGTGATAGACTACAAAAACTTATCGAAGCGCATAAATCAAATTATAATAATACATCAATTTTATTTGAGCGACTTAAGGAACTTCATCGCCCTACTGGTAAAATATTAGATGATGCAAACATTATAAACTTATTTGCACAAGCAAAAAAAGAAGACTCATTCTATTATGATTTGTTAGCAATGCGTATAACAAGAATTACAAGTTACCAAGGTTCTAATACAAATGTCATTGATAGTGTTATTAAACAAAACGATGAAGCAATTGCTGATAAAGTAGCTAATGTAATCGAATATTATATCAATTTTGGAAATCTATTAGGAGAAATAGACAATTTATCCAAATACCCATTATATAACTTGGTTTGTAAAGGTTTAATAAAAGATAGTAAAGGAATATCGTCTGCACATATTTCTAGTTTATTAACTTTATATGAGAAAATTGTTACAAAATTAGATGTAACACCTGAAGATTATATTTCTCGGGTTAATGGTTGGAAAAAATATTTAAGTGATGAGATTTCAATTGAAAATATTTCAACTATTCCTATAAAATTTTTTGAAGATACGAAAACAATTAACAATGAAACAACTAAATACTGTAAAAAGATTGCGAATAATTATCTCCAGTCAAAAAATATAAATGAGTGGAAAGATAGCCTTCTTAATGAAAAATACGAATATAAGTTGGCATTAATTATTGAACCTGATGGAGAGAATCTTTTTGATGCATTCAAAACATTATTGATTGAGTATGCGGAAGATAAGCAGCCTAATTTAAAGAAAGAAGTATGCAATCACATTTGTGAATTAGCAATCAACAAAAAACGTTCATTAATAAATACTTTTAAGGATGTTCGAGATGCATTCTGTAATGGTAGTGCAAAGATGACCGATGCAAAATTTTCATCCTTCGGTAAATGGCTGTTTGAATTTGCAAATTTGCCTGAAAAAAAAAGAATCTCTCAGAACTATTTTGCCAACTCAATTAAATATTTTTTCTAGAGAAGAAAATATTATGTTGTTATTGGAAAATGAAAAGGAAATAAAAAAAATGATTTCAATAAGTGGAGAAGAATCTGATGATTTTAAAAGAAAAATAAAAGATTTAGCGGTTAATAATTATAAAGAAAATACCCAGTTTTTAGAGTTTGTCAAACACTTAGGAATTGAATTCGACGAAGAAACCGCCAATACAGAGTCATAGTTGTTATTTTACATTAAGTTGGGGGGGTAGGGGCTAGCCTCATAGGCTAAGGAGTAGAATACAACGAAATGCAGGTACAAGGGAGACTTACTCCTCAAGATAAATATCTCAACTTGTCGGAAATTCCGACAGGTTCTTAAACAGGAGACGAACATATGCAATTCACAGAACACAGTCTTGAACTTTCAATAATGGAACTCTTTGAAAACGAAGGATATACTCACCAGACCGGGCAGGATATTCACCGCCAAAAGACTGATGTTCTGCTGCCTGAATTGCTTGCGACATTTTTGCGCCATCGATATGCGGCGGATTTTCTTACGGAAAGTGAGATTGTTTCTATTATAACTCAGCTCAAAAACATAAGCGGTTCTGATTACGATGCCAACAAACGGATGCTGGATTTAATCTGCAACGGCTTTACCTTCCGCCGCGAAGACAAAAGTCAGAAAGACCTTTTTATTCAGCTGATTGATTTTGAAGAGCCTGAACGAAACTTTTTTGAAATTGTAAATCAGGTTGAAATACAGGGGCGCGACCAGCTTCGCATTCCGGACGGAATTATTTATGTAAACGGGCTTCCGCTTGTTGTCCTTGAGTTTAAGTCGGCAATCAAAGAAAACACAACAATTGAAGATGCTTATAAACAGCTTACAATCCGCTACCGCCGCGATATTCCTGAGCTTTTCAAATACAATGCTTTTGTTGTAATCAGCGACGGAGTGAATAATAAGATTGGCTCACTTTTCAGCCCTTATGAATATTTTTATGCCTGGCGTAAGGTTGAAAGCACTGACAAGGAAGTTGATGGAATCTCTTCTCTTATAACAATGGTAAAAGGGCTCTTCCGTAAAGACAGGCTTGTAAAAGTAATAAAAGACTTTGTTTACATTCCAGATTCCAGCGATAAGGAAACAAAAATTGTCTGCCGTTATCCTCAGTTCTTTGCAGCTGAATCTTTGTATAAAAGCATTAGCTCTGCAATACGTCCTAAGGGAAATGGTAAGGGTGGTATTTACTTTGGCGCTACCGGCTGCGGTAAAAGTTACACAATGGTTTTCTTGAGCAGGCTTTTGATGAAGTCTCGCGAATTGAACAGCCCGACTATTGTTGTAATTACTGACCGAACAGACCTTGATGCTCAGCTTAGCAAAATCTTTATTGAAAGTAAAAACTATATTGGCGATGAAAATGTTGAATGTATTGAGAGCCGTGCACTTTTGAAAGAAAAACTTGAAGACAGAAAAAGCGGTGGCGTCTTCCTTACTACAATTCAGAAATTCTGTGAAGATATAAAACTTCTTTCAGAGCGTTCAAATATTATCTGTATAAGTGATGAAGCTCACCGCAGTCAGAATAATCTTGATGAAAAAACTGTAATTACAGATAACGGCGTTGAACACAAATACGGCTTTGCAAAATATCTGCATGATTCACTTCCTAATGCAACTTATGTAGGCTTTACTGGAACTCCTATAGATGAAATGGCTCAGGTCTTTGGTGATGTAGTTGAATCCTACACAATGAAAGAATCTGTTGCCGATGGAATTACTGTAAATCTTGTTTATGAGGGTCGCGCCGCTAAAGTAATTCTTGACCAGAAGAAAGTCCGCGAGATTGAAGAGTATTACGCTCAATGTGAGGATGAAGGAGCAAATGAAGCTCAGATTGCCGCAAGTAAAAAGGCTGTTGCAAATCTTGATGCAATTATTGGCGATGATGATGTAGTTGCAGAAGTTGCCCAGGATTTTATTAATCACTATGAAACCCGTGTTCGAGAAGGCGCTACTGTTGAAGGTAAAGCAATGTTTGTCTGTTCCAACAGAGAGATTGCCTATAAGCTCTGGCAGAAGATTGTAGAGCTGCGTCCTGAATGGAATGTTCCTCGTGCGCTCCCTGAGCATGTCGAAGGGGGCGACAAAGACTATAAACCAATCGAAAAAATCAAAATGGTAATGACCGAGAACAAGGCAAAAGATACAAAAGGTCTTTTTGAACTTCTTGGCAATCACGAATACAGAAGAGAACTGGACCGCCAGTTTAAGAAGGTTGAATCAAACTTTAAGATTGCAATTGTAGTTGATATGTGGATAACAGGCTTTGACGTTCCTTCTCTTGATACAATCTACATCTACAAGCCATTGCAAAAGCATACTTTGATTCAGACAATAAGCCGTGTAAACCGCACGTATAGGGGAAAAGACAAAGGGCTTATTGTTGATTACATTGGAATAAAAAAGGCAATGAATGTTGCTTTGAAGAAATATACTGGTGATGAAAAGCAGGAGCTTGAAGATACAGGCAAAGCTGTTGATATTGTAAAAGATTGCTTGAGTATTCTTGGTGCAATGTTTAATAACTTTGATTCTGGCGATTACTTTAACGGAACTCCATTAAAACAATTGGAATGTTTGAATTGTGCAGTTGAACATGTTCAAAATACAGAGGATTTGGAAAAGAGGTTTATGGACGGTGTGCGAAAATTAAAACGTGCATATAACCTCTGTTCATCAAGTGAGAATCTTAGCCAGAATGAAAAAGATTGGATAAATTTTTATATTGCAATCCGTTCTGTTTTATTCAAGCTTACGAAAGGTGATGCTCCAGACATAACAACAATGAATAACCATGTTGCGCAGATGATAAACGAGGCAATAAAAGCCGACGGTGTTGAAGAATTATTCCAGGTTGGAAAGAATGTAAACTTTGATTTGTTTAGTCCTGCGTATCTGGAAAAGATAAACAATATCAAGCTTCCGAATACAAAAATAAAAATTCTTCAGCAGCTTTTGCATCAGGTAATAGGTGAGTACAAAAAGGTAAATAAAATCAAAGCAATGGAATTTAGCGAGCGACTTAATAAACTTGTTGAGGCCTACAATGACCGGCATCTTGATGAATTTACTTCGCAGGTTCTTGATGAGGTTACAAAGCGCTTGAACGAATTGTTTAATGATATTCAAAAAGATAGAGAAAAGTTCAAAGAACTCGGAATTAGTTTTGAAGAAAAAGCTTTTTATGACATCCTTGTAAATTGTGCTAAAAAATTCAACTTTGAAAATCAATATCCAGATGATAAAATGAAAGACCTTGCAAAGAAAGTAAAACTTCTTGTGGATGACAAAACTCGTTATACCGACTGGAATCAGAGAATAGATGTAAAAGCCGAAATGGAGGCTGACCTTATGATTTTGCTGGATGATAATGGCTATCCTCCTGTTCCAAGAAATGAAGTTTACAATGAGGTGTTTGAGCAGGCTGAAAACTTTAAGAAGTATGCAGTGTAGTTATCTTGTTGTAACACAAGCGAAACTTTACTTTTGGGCTTTATTAATCGGCTTCTCCGTAGGCCTCAACTACTTGTAATTCTTTGCTATATAAAATAAAATATATTCCATGAATTTAAACGATTTGCGCCTGAATGCTTACAAGAAAGTGGCTGATATTGGAAACCCGGATGCTTCTGCGGAAGAGAAAAATGCTTCCGGTGGAGAAGATTTGATAAAGAGCGTGTCCCGCGACATAAGAAGAACAGAGGAGCCGGGGCATGTTCCCCTTGTTAGAAAGCCTGTTTTTCAGAAAGTCAACAGGCAGGTGGATTCAATTCTGGAGAATGCAAAGGAACGCGAGAAAAACAGGGCTCCTCTTTCCCAACCACCAGCTCCCAGACGCAACAAAGTTGAAAGTTCAGACCTCTTTGCCGACATGCGTGCAAAGGAAGAGGCTAAAATAGCCGCAAAGACAGGCACATATTTTAAGAAGAAAAACTCTGCTACGGATGAAGATGTCCGTGAGGCCGCAAAGGCACTTGTTTCAAGGGGGCTTGTAAAAGTTCCCGAGCAGCCAAAGCAGCCTGGAGAGAAGGAAAGCATTTACCGCCGTGTTGCAAAATTCCTTGTTGTTATTGGAGTTGACGAGGCCGCAAAAATCATTCCGCATTTGACCGAAGAGCAGACGGAAAAGATAATACCGGAGATTGCTGCGGTTCAGAAAGTTACGCCGGAAGAAGCAGAGCAGGTTCTTGCCGAATTTGAAACCCTTTTGGACAAGGCAAGGGAAAGCGGTGGCATAGACACTGCACGCACAATCCTTACAAAGGCATACGGCTCGGAAAGGGCAGAGGAGCTTTTGGAAAAGTCCGTCCAGTATCCAGAAGGAAAGCCTTTTGACTATCTTGAAGATGCCAATGCAGAGCGAATCGGAATCCTTATAGGCGGAGAGTCTCCTGCGGTACAGGCGCTTGTTCTTTCCCAGGTTGAACCAAAGAAGGCCGCTGCAGTAATCAAGGCAATGGACCCCAGCGCAAAGGCAGACATCGTTATGCGCCTTGCAAAGATGAAGCCCGTAGCCCCTGAGGTAATGAAAAGAATCAGCAAGAGCCTTAACGAAAAGATGCTCACGCAGAACACGGAGAACACCCAGAACCTTGACGGACGCGGAGTTCTTGCCCAGATTCTTAAGCGTATGGATCCCCTTGCGGAGAATGCAATCCTTGAAGACATATTCGACCAGGACCCCCAGCTGGGGGAGGACCTTCGCAGAAGGCTTTTTACCGAGGAAGACGTTATTGGTGCGGACGACCGCTTTATGCAGAACAAGCTGCACTCAATGCAGGAAGAGGACATTGCCCTTCTTATCCGTGGCAAGAGCCCTGCCTTCCGCGAAAAGATTTTGAGCAATGTTTCAAAAAACAGGGCAGAGGCAATTCTGGAAGACGAAGAGCTTCGTGAGCATGTCCTAAAGATTGACTGCGACAGAATCACAAACCAGTTCTACTCAGAGTTGCGTCGTGCTTGGGAAGACGGAGACCTTCGCGTAGACGGACGTGACGACGGTGAGGTTTACGTATGATGCAGGCAAACCAAAAATACAAGGGCTTTAGGGTTCTTAACGTAGTTCCTGTTCCTGATTGTGATTCAACCGGCATTTACCTTGTTCACGAAAAGACTGGCATGGAAGTTTTTCATCTTTTGAATGATGACGAGGAAAATACATTTGCCTTTATTTTTGCCACTCCCAACGAAGAGAATACTGGTGTTGCACATATCATTGAGCACAGCGTCTTGTGCGGCTCAAAAAAATATCCGCTAAAGGATCCATTTATCCGCTTGGAAAACCAGAGCGTAAACACATACCTTAACGCCTACACAACACAGGACTTTACTGTTTTTCCGGTAGCTTCCGTTTTAAAGGCTGACTACTTTAACCTGATGGGAGTCTATGCCGATGCGGTCTTTTTTCCCCTGCTAAAAAAGGAAGTCTTTATGCAGGAAGGCGTAAGGCTGGAAGTAGAAGGAAAGAACAAGACCATATCCGGTGTTGTCTACAACGAGATGAAGGGGGCATATTCGTCTTTTGAATCCATTGCCATGGACAAGCCCATAGAAGCACTTCTTCCGGGTACCCATTACGCCACCGACTTTGGCGGTGATCCCCTTTGCATACCGGAACTTACCTACAAGCACTTTAAGGAATTCCACAAGAAGCATTATTGCGCTGCAAACTGCCGCGTCTTCCTCTACGGAAACATCCCAACGGAAGAGCAGCTGGATTTTTTGGAAAAGAACATCCTAAAGAAAATTTCATCCGCCGGAAAGAAAGCTGTCTGGCCAAAGGAAAAGGATGTAAAAATAAAAAAATATTTTCATGCCTACGGTCCTGCCGATTCTGAATCAAAGGACGGAACCAACAGCGTAATCTGCTCCTGGAAAATTCCAGAGTGTGTTGACCGCGTAAAGGTTCAGGTGGAGGCCATGTTCCTCAGCTCCCTTTTGTGGTGTGATGACTGTGCGCCTGTTCAGAAGGCACTTCTTGATTCAGGTCTTGGTCAGGATTCAGCACCGCAGACGGGGCATTACATAAGTATGAAGTATCCAATGCTTTTTTGCGGGCTTCGCGGTGTCAAGACGGAAGACGTAAAAAAAGTCAGTAGCCTTGTCCTTTCCAAGCTGGAGGAACTTTGCAGAAGCGGAATCCCCGAAGATGACATCAGGCGCGTCTGCATGGAAGTTGAATTCAGCAACAAGGAAATAGTGCGCATATCTGGCCCGGAGTCGCTTGCAGTCCTTTCGCGTTCTCTTCGCGGCTGGGGCTACGGGGCAAAGCCGTGGGAAACACTTTTGTTCACGGCAGAATTTGAAAGGCTAAAGAAAAGAATTGCAAGCAATCCAAACTACATTTCTTCAATCATACAAAAATACCTGCTGCAGAACAAAAACCGCTCTCTTGTTACGGTAACGGCATCGCTTGCCTGGAGCAAGAAGCGTGCCCTTATGGAAAAGAAGATAGCCGCTAGAATGTACAGGGAATGTGACAAGAATGAACTTTATGCTTCAATTCAGAAGATGAGAAAATTCCAGGCTAAGCCGCTGACAAAAAAAGAGGAATCCCTCATTCCTTCTCTAAGGGTGGAAGACCTTCTTGCAAAGAAGACAAAAGTTTTTGCAAAAGAAGAGGAAGTGGACGGCGTTACCCTTTTTTCAAGCAAGGAAGCAACGAACGGAATTACCTACGTCCACGTTGCCTTTCCCGCAGACGTGCTTTGTGCTGCCGACTACGAATATCTTCCCTGCCTCTGCATGTGCATGGGACAGGTGGGCTGGGGCGGTGAGCCATGGGACAAAATCCAGACAAAGATACAGTGCGTCAGCGGTGGAATCGGTGCATACCCCCAGTCTTCACCTGTATCAAACCGTGCCACAAGCGAATTTTGGGCCAAGCCCTATGCCGGCCGCGAATGGGTCATCTTCCGCATAAAATTCCTTGAGGAATACACAAAGGATGCCCTGTCCGCCCTGTGCGACTGCATAAGAAAAACCGATTTTTCCGACACGGCAAGGCTAAAGGATCTTGTAACATCCCAATACAACTCAATGCGAACAACGATAATTCCATACGGAAATGCTTATTCTGCAATGCGCTCATCCTGCACGGTCAACAGGTCAAATGCCCTCCGCGAAATTTGGGAAGGCCTTTCCTCCGTGGAGACTGCAAAAAAACTTTATTCAATGCCGGTAAAAAAACTTGCTGCAAAACTGAATGATATTTTCGCAAAGGTAAGGAAGGGGGGGGCTGTCATAAACGTAATTGCGGACAAAATGGGCCTTTCCCTTTTCCGCTCAGAACTTCCTCTTTTCATAAAGAAGGCTGGAATTCATTCCCTACGCAAAAGACATGCAAATTCAGATTCCGACTTTTATGCAATGACAAACCTTCAGGGCTTTAAGACTCTTTGCCCGTCCGGCTCTGCAAAAGGCAATGCGGTTCAGGCAGAATACATCGAGGTTTCTGGCGCATCAGGCTATTCAGCCTATGTATTCCCCGGCTCCGAGTGGGGAACAAAGGCCTCCGTTGCAGAATACGTCTATGCCCACCTGCTTTCCACCACAAGCCTCTGGAACGACGTCCGCATGCAGGGCGGGGCATACGGAGTGTCCCTCGTGCCAAGAAGCGATTCCGCCATCATAAAATACAGCACCTACCGCGACCCCAATCCCTTTGCCTCCCTTTCAACCCTAATCAATGCAGTTGAAAAGGACTTTGGCAAGGAAATTTCAAAGGATGTCGTGGACAGGGCCATAACCGGCTGCTATTCATCAGAGGTGGTTCCCCGCACACCGTCAACAAAAGGGGCAATGGCTTTCTTCTGGAAGCTCTACGGCATAGAAGCGTCTGATTCCCTCAGGCATTTAAAGATGCTGCTTAAGATAAAGCCGGAGGACGTTCAGAAGGCGGTCAGCCGCATCAGAGGCAATGTCCATAGCGGAAAATACGTCGTCATCTTTGGCTCCGAAATAGCGGAAAATCCCCTCAAAAAAACACAAAAAAAAGGCAATTCACCGGCACAAGGCCAAATTTGTGGAAAATATGTTAAGATAATGCTATAAAAACAACCGATAAATGAGTAGGTGTATTTGATATGGATAAGAAAGCTACTATGGAGAAATTTGTTGGGATGATAAGGCAGCTCGTTTCTGACGTACAGGGTGCGCCTTATCCTGGACCTGGATTTGAGCCTGAGCTGTATTCAATCTGGTACGAGCACGTTCAGATAAATGCCCAGAATTGTTTTGAATTCCTTGATGAAAATTTTCCTGCGGACAAGGATGAACTTTCCAAAACCTTGCAGAAAATGTTTAAATAGAAGCTTTATTCTGCCGAAGATAAATTTAGTAAGCCGGATTTAAATAATTATCCCTTCGCTTTAAGTTCCAAACTTTGGTTTTTAGGGGCGGACTTCCGGTTAAACTTATTTGCTTTGGGTGGAAAAAATGGCAGTAAAGAAAATCAGCCGTAATGAACGGTACATGCTCAAGGGGGCCTTAAAAAGGAACGGCTTTGACGAGTGGCGTATTGTTACCAATGGTTTTAACAAGACAACAGGCGAAGAAAAAACTTTCCTCATAGAATTCTACGTCGTAAATCCTGCGCTTTCCCCAGACAAATGTGTTTTAGGCTTCAAGAGCCGCAATAAAAAATCAGCCTCAGACTTGCAGTATGCGCTTGCGGGAACACAGGCCGCAACCACCATGCAGACGGAAGAATTCGTCCAGCCTTCATTTGCAATGGTAAAGGCCGGAATGCTTTCGGAAAACGGCAAGCAGATGAATTCATACTTTCCCCCCAACCAGCTTGAATTTGGCAAGACCGACTATCTTATAAAGGTTGGCGGTGCAAGCGGTGAAATGTGCATGCTAACCGACGATGCAACCTACGGTTCCGTGTGCGTAACATCCTCAGACCTACAGGAAAAGCCTGAACTTCTCTGCCAGGCGGGCAGCATGTCATGGAGCCTAAAATTCAAAAAGCAGATAGAATTCACCCCCGACTACCACGGAGCCGGAAACCACTGGGCATGCTTTGGCGCACGCACTTCCTTTGAAGGCCGCATAATTTTTGACGGCGAAGAATACGTTGTCATGCCAAAAAAATCCTACGGCTACATAGACAAAAACTGGGGCAAGAATTTTGTCTCGCCTGTCTACCACTTGAATTCCTCAAACTTTACCAGCATCATAAACGGCAAGGTAATGGATCATTCATGTGTTGCCGTTCAGGGTGTGTACAATGACAAACTTTCCGTCCTTATCTGCCTTGAAGGAAACAAAATTGAATTCCATGCAGACAAGCACAAAAAGTACACGATAACTTACGAATGTACGGAAATGCCGGAAGACGACGAGGGTGTGCGCCTGCACTGGACTGTTAGCATTCACGACAGGAAGCGCGTCGTAGACATAGACGTTTTCTGCAACGCATCGGCAATGTTCATCCGCGACTACGAATGCCCGGAAGGTGGCCGCAAGCTTTTAAAAATCCTTGGCGGCGGCAACGGAACCGGCGAGCTTAAGGTCTTCAACAAAATTAAAAAGAACCTGGAGCTAATCGAAGACGTGCGCATTGCAAATGTGGTCTGCGAATACGGCAACATAGAATTCCCGGAAACATAGCTTTAGAATTTTTTTTTGGACGTGGCTGCCATTTTTTACAGGCATTTCCCATAAAAAACTTTCATGCCCCTTGTTACGGGCTTTCCGCCGTTCCGGCTTTCGCCTCCATTCCGTTGGAACGCCTCCGGCGCGGCTCCAATCCCGCGTAGGTTGAGGAAATCAATTTTTATAAAATATTGTGGCAGTTAACAAAAGAAAATGCAATGGAAACGTGTTTTTTATTTTTCCTATGCTAAAAAGACTGGAAATCACCCTTCGGGTACACCGTACGCACTTGCTACGGTGTATTTGTGCAGCGGAAGGCAAAGACGGCTGAAAACCCGCATTGGAGCGGAACGAGCGTAGCGAGTTTAATTTCCTATTCCGCGACACCGCGGGTTTTCAGACGGATTTGCCTGGGAGCGGAACACAAAATTGATTTCCGTGCGCGTAGGTTCTCTTAAAAAAAATCAGGCAAAAATCTTGCCTTTTTTACCGTTCGTAATTATTTTTTAAACAGGTGAAGTTTTAAACCTGGAGGTAAAAAATGAATTACGACCAGATGACTCTAAAAACACAGGATGCCATACAGGAAGCCAATTCCCTTGCCCAGCAAAAGAACCACAGCGAGATAGGCCCTGAGCATCTTTTATATGCACTTTTAAGGCAAAAAGACGGAACAATTCCTCCTTTGGTTGAACGTATTGGAGTTCAAAGCGAGACCTTGCTTGGCGAAGTGGAAAGGCTTCTTGATTCCTATCCACAGGTGAGCGGCAACGTTCAGATGGCATTTTCTTCGTCTGCGCAAAAGATAATTGCCAATGCGGAAAAGGAAATGTCTTCTCTAAAAGACCTGTATCTTTCCACCGAGCACATTTTCCTTGCCATGACGCAAAGCGACAGCCCTGTTGGAAATTTGCTGCAAAGGTTTGGCTGTAGCCACAAGGAAGCACTCAAGGCTTTGCAGGCAGTCCGCGGAAACCAAACGGTAGATTCTAATGACCCGGAAAGCAAGATGCGCTCTTTGGAAAAATACTGCACAGACTTGACTTCTCTTGCCCGCCAGGACAAGATTGACCCTGTAATTGGCCGTGACGAAGAGATTAGGCGTGTTATGCAGGTTATAAGCCGCCGCACAAAAAACAATCCTGTCCTCATAGGAGAGCCTGGTGTTGGAAAAACAGCAATTGTGGAAGGTCTTGCCCGCCGCATTGCAAGCGGAGACGTTCCCGACAGCCTAAAGGACAAGAGGCTTCTTTCGCTTGACATGGGCTCCCTTGTTGCAGGCGCAAAATTCCGCGGTGAATTTGAAGAGAGATTCAAGAGCGTAATAAATGAAGTTAAAAAGTCTGAGGGAAGAATCATCCTCTTTATAGATGAACTCCACACAATTGTTGGGGCCGGTAACGCGGAAGGCAGCATGGATGCTGGTAATCTTCTAAAGCCTGCCCTTGCCCGCGGGGAGCTTCACGTAATTGGTGCTACAACTTTGGACGAATACCGCAAGTTCATAGAAAAGGATGCCGCCCTGGAGCGTAGGTTCCAGCAGGTTCTTTGCGCAGAGCCGTCTCTGGAAGATACGATAGCAATTCTTCGTGGACTCCGCGACAAGTACGAGATTCACCACGGCGTAAAGATAAACGACGAGGCACTTGTGGAGGCTGCAACACTTAGCAACCGCTACATAACAAACCGCTTCCTTCCCGACAAGGCCATTGATCTTGTTGATGAAGCCGCCAGCCGCATCAAGATGGAAATTGAATCCCAGCCTGTGGAACTTGATCAGCTTGAACGGAAAATCCTCCAGCTTGCAATAGAAAAGCAGTCCCTTTCCAAAGAGGATGACCAGGCAAGCAAGGAGCGTCTTGAAAAGCTTGAAAAAGAAATTGCGGAAGTTACAAGCCGCCGCGACGCAATGAAGCTCCAGTGGCAGAACGAAAAGACTGCCATTGAAGGAAGCCGCAAGGTAAAGGAAGACTTGGAAAAGGCCCGCTTTGAGATGGAAAAGTATACAAGGGAAGGCAACTTGGAAAAAGCCGCGGAGTTAAAGTATTCCCTTATCCCCTCACTGGAAAAGCAGCTTGCAGCCGCACAGGAAAACGAATCCAAGGGAAGTGCTGCCGGGCAGAACATAAGCGAAGAGCGCAAGAGCCTTTTGCGGAAGGAAGTTACGGAAGAAGACATTGCCCGTGTTGTTAGCACTTGGACAGGCATTCCTGTTTCCAAGATGATGGCAAGCGAAAAGCAGAAGTACCTGGAACTTGAGGACGTTCTTCACAAGAGGGTAATCGGTCAGGAAGCAGCAGTTGCATCTGTTTCTGATGCCATAAGGCGTAACCGCGCAGGCCTTAGCGACCCAAACAGGCCTTTGGGTTCATTCATGTTCATTGGTCCTACTGGCGTTGGAAAGACGGAGCTTGCAAAGACCCTTGCAGACTTTCTCTTTAACGACGAAAAGGCCCTTACAAGGATTGACATGAGCGAGTACATGGAAAAGTTTTCCGTTACCCGCCTTATTGGAGCACCGCCAGGATACGTTGGCTATGACGAAGGCGGCCAGCTTACGGAAGCGGTGCGCAGAAGACCCTACAGCGTTCTTCTCTTTGACGAAGTGGAAAAGGCTCATCCCGATGTCTTTAACATTCTGCTGCAGGTGCTTGACGACGGAAGGCTTACCGACGGTCAGGGGCGTGTCGTAGACTTTAAGAACACCATCATCATAATGACCAGTAACCTTGGTAGCGACCTTATCCTTGAGGCAAAGGACAATTCTGAAACTGAGGCTGTAAAGCAGAAGATAGACGCTCTTTTAAAGCAGACCTTCCGCCCTGAATTCCTTAACCGCATTGATGAAATCATTATGTTCAACCGCTTGGCCAAGGAAAACATAAAGGGCATTGTCCGCATTCAGCTTGACCGCGTTGTAAGAAGGCTGGAAGAAAGGCGCATTCACCTTGTCTTTGACGAAAGTGCAATAGACTTTATTGCGGATGCTGGCTATGATCCGTCTTTTGGCGCAAGGCCTGTAAAGAGGGCAATCCAGACCTACGTGGAGAACGCTCTTGCAAAGGACGTGCTTGCCGGAAAGTTCACGGAGAATTCTACAATAAAGGCATCTGCCTCTGGTGGAAGCATAGTCTTCTCTTAAGCATGGAAATCAGTTTTGTGTTCCGCTCCCAGTCAAATTCGGCTGAAAACCCGCGGTGTCGCGGAATAAGAAATTAAACTCGCTGCGCTCGTTCCGCTCCAATGCGAGTTTTCAGTTCACAACGCTACGCACTTGCTACCGTTGTGTGACTTCCGCTGCACAAATACACCGTAGCAAGTGCGTACGGTGTACCCGAAGGGTGATTTCCTGTTTCTTTACATAAGATAATATTGTGGAAACTGATTTTCGTGTCTCCAAAGGCCTTCACTTTGACATATATGGGATTTTTTGCTATCATCGTTTTTATGAAAAATAAAAAAGTGATGCTATGCCTTGTGTTTTTGGCTCTTGCCCTTCCGCTTTTTGCAGACATTGGACTTGGCGGTGAATTTGGCTACTCTCCAATAGGAAGCGATTCTTCTTGGAGGGCAGGGGTTAATCTTAGGGTAAGCGAATATCCCTTGGTCTTTGGCGCTTTTGGCAACAGTACCCAGGATGAATGGAGTTTTGGCGGCTACATAGACTATTGGATGAACAATCCCAAGCTTTTTGGAATGCTCCATTGCTACATGGGGCCTGGCCTTGTTTTTTCTTCCTACATGGATAAGGATGAAGGTCTTGAACATTTGTTTTTTGGAACAAGGCTTGTTCTTGGCGCAAACCTCTTTGTCTTTGACTTTCTTGAAACCTACATGCAGGGGGCTTTAGAATTTGGCCTTAACTTTGCAGGTGATGACGGGCTAAAATTTCCTGCCGCACATTTGCCGCTTACGGCAGGATTCCGCTTCTGGTTTTAAAGGGATAGTTTTACACTAGAATCTTTTTGAGGACGGATGCAACTTTTTCCATCTTTTCTTTTACTTGCCAAGGCGGATTAATAAGGAACATACCGCTTCCATAGAGGTGGGCGTTGCTGTCCTGGTCAAGTTCATCTGGATTTTTAACAGCCATTTCAAGCCTTACCGTCTGAACTTGGTTCAAGCCCAGCTTTACGTAGTCTTCCAGTGAGCTTAGCATTTGAGCCGTCTCGTTTTTTCTTCTTAGCAAGAGCGGATACCAAACCGCAATAACTGCCGTGTTCCATTTTTTGTGGGCATTTTTTATTGCTTCCGTTACTTTTTTGTAGTCGGATGCGTCTTCGTAGCTTGGGTCGCAAAGTATGAGTCCCCGTTTTATCTTTGGCGGTGTAAGGGCGTTAAGTGCTGTGTATGAGTCTTCTATTTTTATTACTGGTTTTACCGGGCATTTTTCTTCTGCGCATGAACCGTCTTCCCTTGTTCTTAAAAGAGTCATCTTCATGTTTTCTTCTAGGTTCTTTGCTGCCTGGGGATGCATTTCCGTTAGGAAAAGCGCGTCTCCATTTCTCATGTAAAGCCTTGCAATTTCCGGGCTTCCAGCATAAAGTCCGTTCTTTAAATATGGCTCTTCTGCCTTAAGGTATTCCTTCATTCCTTCCGGAAGGGTAATGCTGTGTATGGAACAGAATTCAAAAAGCTTTTTTATTCCGCTTTCGGCCTCTCCGGTTTTTAAAAGGCGCTCGTCATTCAGGGCATAAAGGGCAGAGCCTGCGTGCATGTCTATTACCGTAAAGGGCTTGTCCTTTTTGCAGAGGCTTTCCAAGATTAGCGTAAGGCAGACGTGCTTAAAAATGTCCGCGTGGTTTCCTGCATGGTATTCGTGCTGGTAAGAAAACATTAGAGACTCCTCTCCAGTTCCTCAATCTCCTTTAGCCAGAGGTTTGCGCTAGAGTCGCTCGGCATTCTCCAGTCTCCGCGCGGGGAAAGGCTTACCGTACCAACCTTGGCTCCGTCCGGCATGCAGCTCCTCTTGAACTGCTGACCAAAGAACCTTTTGTAGAAGCTCTTTAGCCACTTTAGGATTGTTTCTGCAGGATATTCGCTTCTGTCCTTGAATGCAACTTTGGCAAGGAAGAAAATCTTCTTTGGGGAGTAGGCTCTGCGCAACATGTAGTAGAGGAAGAAGTCATGCAGTTCGTAGGGGCCAACGAGTTCCTCCGTCTTTTGGCTGATTGTTCCCTTTTCCGGCGGAAGTAGCTCTGGGCTTACTGGTGTGTCAAGTATGTCTTTTAGGACTTTGCAAAGCTCTGAGTTTCCTGACTGTTCTGCTTCGTCTGCAAAGTAGTCAACAAGGTAGCGCACAAGGGTCTTTGGAATGGATGCGTTCACTCCGTACATGGACATGTGGTCTCCGTTGTAGGTGCACCAGCCAAGGGCAAGCTCGCTTAAGTCTCCTGTTCCTATTACGATTCCGCCTGTTTTGTTTGCTATGTCCATAAGAATTTGCGTGCGTTCGCGGGCCTGGCAGTTTTCGTAGGTTACGTCATGAAGGTTTTCGTCCTGGCCAATATCTTCAAAGTGCTGGAGAACGGCTTTTTTTATGTCCACTTCCTTTAGGGTTGCCTGCGTTTTTTGCGCAAGGGTGCATGCGTTTCCGTAGGTGCGTCCCGTTGTTCCAAAGCAGGGCATTGTTATGCACCATATTCCGCTTCTGTCCAGGGAGCATTTGTCAAAGGCGCGGCATGTTACCAAAAGGGCAAGGGTTGAATCCAAGCCTCCGCTAAGACCGATGACGGCATTTTTTGCGTGGATGTGGCGGAGTCTTTTTGCAAGGCCTTCTGCCTGAAGCTCTATTACTTCCCGGCAGCGTTCGCTTCTTTTTTCTTTGTCGGAAGGAACGAAGGGGTGGGGATCTATGAAGCCTAAGAAGTCACTTGCGTCATTTTTCTTGCCGTCTGAACCGGCTGAGAATCCTATTGAAGCTTGCGGATTCTGTCTGTCCTTAAATTCTATAAATACTGAATGGTAGTCGCTTGAAGGATCTGCCCCGATTTTTGCGGAGCTTGCGGCATAGGTTGTAGTGCGGAGCCTTTCGTTCTGAATGAGTTCCATGTCAAGGTCGCAGCAGAGGATTTTTGAGCAGTCGGAGAAAAGCTTTGATTCCGCCTTGATTGAACCGTTCAATGCTATGATGTTGTGGCCGCCAAAGACCATGTCTGTAGTGCTTTCATCCCGGCCTGCATCTGCGTAGAGGTAAGCTGTTATTGTCTTTGCGGACTGGGCTTTTACAAGGGTACGGCGGTATTCTGCCTTTCCAATGACTTCGTTGCTTGCGCTAAGGTTTGCGATAACGGTTGCATTGTTAAGGGCGTGTAGGGTGGATGGCGAAAGTGGCACCCAAAGGTCTTCGCATATTTCCGCTGCAATTTTAATTTGCGGGTTGTTTTTGTCTTCTATTAAAATGTCTGTTCCAAAGGGAACTTCGCTGAATTCTTCGTTTATGTAAACTGGCTGCTGAATTTTGCCCTGGGCAGGAGAGAACCAGCGCCTTTCGTAGAATTCAGAATAGTTTGGTATGAAGGTTTTTGGCACCAGGGCAAGGATTTTTCCCCGGTAGATAAAAGCCGCACAGTTAAAAAGGGCATTGTTCAGCCTAAAGGGAAGTCCCACAGCTGCAAGTACGGATGTGCCTTCCGTCTCTTTTGCAATTTTTACGAGGGCTTCCAGGGAAGAGTCAAGAAGCTTGTCCTGCAAAAAGAGGTCCTGGCAGGTGTAGCCCGTGATGCAAAGCTCTGGAAAAACAAGGAGCTTTACGTCTTTTTTGTCTGCTTCGTTAATTGCGCTAACGATTTGTCCGGCATTATAATCGCAGTCTGCGATGGCAAGGGCTGGGCTTACGCATCCAACCCGGAAAATTCCATACATCATGTTTTGATTATAGCGCATAAGTATGGAAGAATTCAATATTGTAATTTTTGTTGTAAAATGCTACTATCTCTAGCAATTACTTTTTGTAAGACTAAATTTAAGGAAAGAACTATGACTTTGTATGAAGATTTAAAATGGCGTGGACTTATTAAAGATGTTGCCGGTGAAGAGAGCGAGCTGCAGAAGGTTTTGGACGGAAAGCCTTTTGCCTTTTACTGGGGAACAGACCCTACGGCGGACAGCCTTCACCTTGGCCATTATTCATCATTGTGCATGGCAAAGAGACTCTGCAACGCGGGACACCATCCGGTACTTCTTTGCGGAGGCGCAACCGGTAGAATCGGAGATCCTCGTCCTACGACCGAGCGTGAGATTATTTCGGAAGAAGCTGTTAACAGCAACATTAAGTCAATTCAGGCTCAGGTAGACAGGCTTTTGGAAGGCAGGGCAGAGCTTGTAGACAACTATGACTGGATGAAGGACTACACGCTTCTTAATTTTATGCGCGACATAGGAAAGTACATAAACGTAAACTACATGCTGGACAAGGACATAATCCGCCGCCGTCTTGAAAGCGGAATTACTTGGGCGGAATTTTCATATACCTTGCTTCAGGGTTACGACTTCCTTCACCTCTATGAAACAAAGAACTGCATAATGCAGGTTGCTGGTAGCGACCAGTGGGGTAACATTACGACCGGTGTTGACCTTATCCGCAAGATGCTGAACAAGACCGCTTATGCATTTACCATGCCGCTTATCCTTGACCCTAGCGGAAAGAAGTTTGGCAAGAGCGAAGGAAATGCACTGTGGCTTGACAAGTCAAAGACTTCTCCCTACCAGATTTACCAGTACCTCTATAACAGTGATGACTCCAAGGTTGTTGAATACCTTAAGGTCTTTACTTTCCTTCCACGCGAGCAGATTGAAGAGATTTGTGCCCAGCAGAAGGAGCATCCCGAAACACGCATTGCACAGAAGACTCTTGCCTACGAGGTTGTAAAGGACATTCACGGTAAGGAAGAAGCAGACAATGCGGTTGCCGGTGCAAAGGCTGCATTCGGTGGCGGCGGTGACAAGTCCCAGATGCCCACGGTTGAACTTTCCAAGGCTGAATTTGATGCCGGAGTTAACGCCTGCGACCTTTTCTTTAACACAAAGCTTTGCGCAACAAAGTCAGATGCCCGCCGCTTGATTCAGCAGGGTGGGGCAAGTGTTAACGGAAATAGCGTTACGGATGTAAAGGCTGTCTTTAAGACTTCCGATGCGGACAAGGACGGAGAATTTGTTGTAAAGGCCGGAAAGAAGAAGTTCTGCCGCGTTGTTCTAAAATAGATTTGATTTTTTGCATAAGCCCCGGGGGAATTGTCTTCCGGGGAACTTGCTTGCTATGTGGCTGCCGCTGTCCGAGATGCGGAAAGATGCGGAAAATTGAGGAGAGAAAATGGAATTAATACTTTTGGCACTGCCTGCCATAGCAGTGTTGACACTTGTAATTTCTATTATACAGTTTTGCAGGACAAGTAAGGGGAATGCCGCTAGAAGAAAATCCTTAAAAAAGTGCATTATAATTTCTGCGATAATTATTTTATTGTGGATTCTGGCTGTTGGGGGATTTTTATTCCTTATCATGTATTCAATCGCGGTTCACGGAATGTGATATGAAGAAAAACGCTTTTTTGTTTTTCATAGTCATTTCTTTATTGGGAATGGCAAGCCTTCTGTATTCAGGAATAAAATTTAATCTCTTGCATAAACAGTCTGGAATGATAGCCGTTGTGGCGGGAAGCAAGGAAGTCTCGAATCTTTCAATTAGTTTGAATGATTATCTTCCTTTTGCCAGCAATTCTAAAATAAATTATACAAAATCAGATTTTCGGATTGAAGAAAATATTCCTGTTCTTGACGGGGCAAGTGCCCTGTATCCTGTTTTTTCTGCAATTGCATCTGCAACTTATCCCGAAGATTCAGTTTGTTTTGACGGTGAAAATTTTACTAGCGGCAGTAGGGTTCAAATGAGGAACACAAGGGGTGCTTACAAGGCGCTTGTGGATGGCCTTTCAGATATTGTTTTTTGCGCAGGGCCGTCAAAAGAACAATTGGCCTATGCAAAAGAAAAGAATGTTGAATTGGAATTTGTTCCAATCGGCCTGGAAGCATTTGTATTTATTGTGAATGCAAATAATCCTGTCTCTGATTTGTCGGTTGAGCAGATAAAGGGAATATATTCCGGCAGGATTAAAAACTGGAAAAGCCTTTCGGGTACGGATAGCTTGATTGCGGCGTGGCAAAGAAAGGATGGCAGCGGCAGTCAAACTGCATTCCTAAAATTTATGGATGGGGAAGAAACAAAGTTAAATCTTTTTGGCATATTATTTGGAAGTCCTATTGGGTATTCATTCCGTTATTATGTAGAAGGGATAAGGAAAAACGGGAATGTAAAAATGCTTTCTTTAGATGGAATTGCACCTACAAAAGAGAATATTCAAAATGGAAGTTATAAGCTTGTGTCAAATTTTTTTGCGGTGTACAGAAAGAATGACAAAAATGAAAATATAAAAAAACTGATAGATTGGATTCTTTCTCCCGAGGGGCAAAGGATTATTGATGATAACGGCTATGTTTCATTACGGAAGTGAAAGCGGCTTGTCATATTACTGCGAGATTGTGTCGGTAAGGCTTCCTTTTTTTGTTCCGAACATTTTACGGAAAAAGGCTGCGATTGCATCGATGAGCTTCATAATGAGTTTCCAGAGCTTCATGAGAAGGGTGGGGTTTCGCAGGCGTTCCAGGCGGTGGTAGCCGTCCAAAAGCTCTTCGTCGGTAAATTCCTTGCGCTGGTTGTTTTCTTCCAGTTCCATTTCCAGCTGGGAAACATCGTCCAGGTCTCGGCCGAGTACGATTGCGTTTATGTTTTCCCAACCGATTGCCTTTGCGGCTTCCAGGCGGCGTTCTCCTGCAATCAGTTCATATTTTGAGTTGAGGGTTATGGGATTTAAAAGCCCGTAAGTCCTTAGGCTCTGCTTTAGCGCATCCAAATCGCCAAGGTCTTTGCGGACTCTTTTCTTTACCTTTATGTCGCTTATCTTTACGAGCATACAAATCCTTTTCTACTTTAAGCACTTGCTGCAAAAAGCCAGACTACTACTGCAAGAGCCAGTTTGTGTCATCATCCTGCGGAGGATAAATTTCAACAGGCTTTGGCGGAGCTTCTTCCCCGGAATCGTCCGACGTGTCTGAATCGTTGGAGATTTCATTGTCCTTTTGCTTGTCCTTCTTTTTGCTTTCGCTTCCACCACCGAACAAATCCGTAAACCAGTTGGAACTGCTGTTGTTGTCTTCGTCAAGGAAGTCAAGGTCTAATTCGAGGGGGGCATCCGCATCGTTGTCAAATCCCCATCCTGCGCTTTGGGCAGCCTTTTCCAGGTTGTCTGCACCGATTTCCAGAGAACTGTCTGCACCGTGTTTTGTACATGGTTCCGTTGGTTCTGTTCCCGCATAGTAATAGGCTACGATGATGTCGTTTCCGCATTCTTTTGTGTAAACACCGCCGTATTTTGAGCAGACGGACTTTCTTACGAGTCCACGCGGAACGTTCGTAAAGAAGGGTTTGTAGGGTTTGTTTTCGTTCGCAATGTGCATAAAGTCACCCCATGCGGGGCCTGCAAGCGAAGCACCTGTTATGGAAAGACCAAGCGACTGTCCCGGGCGGTCAAAGCCGAACCAGAATACAGACGTTACGTATGGCGTAAAGCCTACTGCCCATGCATCTGCCCAGTTCTGCGTGGTACCTGTCTTTCCTGCGACCGGCATGTTGAAAGACTTGCCTGTTTCGTCCGTAAAGCGGAATTTGTATCCCTTGCCCTTGTCTTTCTGAATTGTCTTCATCGTTGAGCTGTAGTTTGAACCGCTTGCCAGGGTTCCGCGGGAAACTGTCATCTTCATGAGTTCCTGCATGATGAATGCATTCTGCGGCGAAATGACCTGCTTGGGGCCACCGTTTGAAGCTTCCCTGTCTTTTAGCTCGCGCTCCGGGTTGAGCATTATGTTGCCGTTTTTGTCTTCTATGTAGCGTATTGCTATTGGCGTGACTTCTTTTCCGCCGTTTGCAATAGTTGCATAGGCTTTTGCCATTTCTATCGGGCGGACGGAGCAGACACCAAGTCCCAGTGCATACAGAGGGGCAATGCTACGCTCTTCCCATTCATTTTCAGGAATTCCGAGGAGGTCTGTAGCGCGTACGATTGCAGCGTCAAAGCCAGCCTTTTCAAGGACCTGAAGGGCCGGAATGTTGAGCGAGAGGCAGAGTGCCTGCCAAACTTCTACATTACCCCTGTAGTGGCCACCGTAGTTCTTTGGAAAGTATGGTTCCCCGTCTGCCTTTATAAATACCGCGGCCGTGTCGCTGAGGACTGTGGTCATGGTAACTGTCTTTGTGTCTATAGCAGCAGAATAGTATAGCGGCTTGAATGAAGAGCCCGGCTGGATTTTTGCCTGCGTTGCGCGGATGAACTGGTTTGATTCGTCGTAGCGGGAGCCGCCGACAATTGTGTTTATATAGCCTGTGTCGTTATCCACGGCAATCATCGTGCCTTCTACTGTGTCCTTTTCCGCAGCGCGTCTTGTTATGTCATTGCCCCTCATTACCATCTGCGTCTTGAGGGTGTCAAGGCCGGTCAAAAGTGACATGATGTCCATGACTGGGTTTGCCTCTTTTGCGTATGCGCTGAGTGCAAGCTGCTTTGCCCTCTTTTCGCTAACCTGAAGGTTCGTAAGGTTGAATGCAAGGGTGATGAGTTCCGTGACGGGTATGTAGCGGCGGAAGTAGTCTAGCCTGTTTTCGTTGAGGGTGCGCTTGTATACCTTGTTGGCATATACTATGTAGTCGGACATTATTTCGTCAGCTGCCCTCTGGTAGTGCAGGTTGAGCGTGGTGTTTACGGTGTAGCCACCTGTATAGAGGTCTTCGGTTCCGTAGAGCATGTCGCTTAGTTCACGGCGAACGTACTCGCTGAACCAAGGAGCCTCGTCGCGCCTCATTGCATAGGCGGATGAAGTTGTCCTGTTGTAGTCAAAGTTTGCCCAGAAGGTGTCAAAGCTTTCGTCAGCTTCTTCTTGGGAAAGGTATCCTTCCTGCACCATTTCGTTCAGTATGTAGCCCTGCATTTCCTGTGCGCGGGTCGTATTTTCGAACGGATTGTAGTAGCTGGGGTTTGAAAGCTGGATTACGAGCATGGAAGCTTCTGCCGGGGTAATCTGCATTGCACTGTGGCCGAAGTAGTATTTGCATGCGGCATTTACACCGTATGTTCCTCCGCCAAAGTATATCTTGTTCAGGTATATTTCAAGTATTTCATCCTTTGAGTAGCGCCTTTCCATCTGGATGCACCACCAAAGTTCCTTGAGCTTTCTTTTGATTGACTTTTCGCGGCGGTCGCAGTAGAGGGTTCCCGCAATCTGCTGGGTAAGCGTTGAGCCTCCGCCAAGGCTGCTGTGGGTAAGAACGCCGATTATTGCGCGGGACAAGGCCTTTGCGCTGTAACCGTGGTGGTCATAGAAAATCCTGTCTTCGCGGGTGATGAGAGCGTTAATCATCTGCTTTGGAAGCTTGCTCAGCGAAATGATTTCGCGCTTTTCGTCACTGGCAAATTCCGTTATGAGCTCGCCGTTTATGTCCAGTAGCTTTGTTGGAAGCGCCGTTGTGAACTCAGTGAAATTTTCTGTGTTTATTGTATTTCTTGTGACTGCAAGTGCTTTTCCGAGGCCTGCTCCTGCCAGTACGGATGCAAAAAGGAGGAGTGAAAGAAAAATGTAAGGCCATTTCTTGATTTTTTTCATTCTATAATAATAGAAAATTTATGGCTCTTTGTCAATGAACCCAATTCAGCCATAAAAAAAAGAGACCGGCGGAGACCGCCGGCCTTGCCCATCAGGCAACCGGGCGGAAATGGGTGGGAGGGGATAAATTGTCCGCCCGGTAATTTAATTATCGGCAAAGGGGGCGAATTCTTGAACTATATTTGGAAGAGAGGAATCCTTATTCTTCCTCAGTGACGGAGGCTTCCAGTGTAAGGTTTACGGAATAGCTTCTTCCGTTCTGGACGCTTATTGAGCGTATTATCTCGTAGTTGCCCAGCTTGAGTCGGAGTGTGTGTTCTCCCTGTGTCAGAGGAAAGTAGGCCTGCATGTTAGCTACAGGCTGCTCATCCATGAATATTTTTGTTCCTTCGGGGGCGATTATCCTGAGCAGGGGTGCTATATCCCTAAGGTCTATTTCCACGTGGGTGTCTTTTGCCCCCTCTACGGTTACTGCCCTGAGCTCGTTCCTGTAAAAGTCGCTTGTAACGCTTATGTCGTGTATTCCCGGAGAGACAAGCATTCCGCTTTTTTCAATTGTACAGGGCTTTCCGTCCACAAAAACCGTGCATGGCTGCACTTCCTTTCCTGCAGGCGGCCTTAGTCTTATGAAGAGGCGGCTTTTTTCCGTGAAAATGGGTTTTGCCGATATTTCTACTGGGTATAGTTTAAGTTCTTCTTCAGAAAACTGTCTTGCTCCCTGAATCCTCACCAGAAGCTTTTCTCCGTAAGAACCGGAAGTGTTGGGGATGTAATAGGAATAGGCATCCCTTTTTATGGCACTGTTTGGGTAGAGGGGAATCTTGAGTACCAGGCTAAGGTAGATTCCAAAGGAACCCATGGCAATGCGTGTTCCCGAATAGACAGGGGAGGCTTCATCTGGGGTGATGGCCTGTGTGTCCTTGTAGAGCGACCAGGAAAGGTTTTCGTGCTTTTCTGCGATTCTCTGGGGCAGCCTGAAGGTTACTTCAATCCCCTGAATGTAATCTTCATCCTTGGGCAATATTATTTCCACCGCATCATTTATTCCTGCAGAAACGGATTTTTTGTCCGACAGGGAGGAGACCGATAGTGTATGTACTGATGTGGCGGTGAAGGTTTCCGCACTTGCCGGGCTGAATGCTAAGGCTAGGAGTGAAAATGCCAGTATGCAAATGCAGGATTCCCTGTGCCAGAGACGCTTTTTTTCGCTCATGGACAATATTATAATACAAGAGGGCCTTGTGTTCTAGGGGTACCGGGCTTTTTTAAGTTTCTCCTTAGTAGTTCCTCAGATATTTCTGGGGATCCTGGGCTTCTCCGTTCAGGTGGATTTCAAAGTGCAGGTGGGGGCCGGTGCTCATTCCTGTTGTTCCCACGTGTCCCAAAACCTGGCCTGTTGAAACCTTCTGGTCCTTTGCAACGCTTATGTCGTTCATGTGGGCGTAAAGGCTGGTCATTCCGTCATCGTGGCGCAGCACAACGTAGTTTCCGTAGGTTGGGTTCATCTTTACAACCGTAGTGGCTGTTCCGCTCTTGCAGGCATAGATGTTGGAGCCTATGGGGGCCGCCATGTCTATTCCCTTGTGGAATTTCCATTTGCCGGATATGGGGCTTATCCTCATGCCGAATGATGATGTGAGCACGCTTTTGTCCAGCGGGAGCCTCATTCCGGGGATAAGAAAATATGCCCTTTGTGCCGGAGAGAACCTTACCCCCTTCATGAAGTAGAATTTTTTGCCGTTTATGACCAGTGTGGGGTATTTTCCTTCCAGAAGGTCCTTTGAGTGCTCCTTTGCAAGAAGGATTTCTATTGGTGTCTGCGGGTCATGGGGAATGTAGAGGCCGTTTGCCGTGGGTAGGATGATTGTGCGTCCTTCCAGTGACTCTCCGTTTTCCGCGATGGAATTTAGTGTTACCAGGCTGTCGTAGCGGATTGCGCAGCGGGAGGAAAGCAGCATTGCCGTGTCCTTTTTGCCCGCTTTGTATGAGTAGAATTCAAGGGCTGTGGGCAGGTCTCCGCGGATTTCTGCCATGGATGCCTCCTGAACCGCCTGCTGGTACTGCTTGAATAGAACGTTCCTTGAGTCAAGGCTTTCTATTAGCGGGTAGGAAAGCATTTGAAGCGGCGCGGAAGCCTGAGCTTCTTGATCTTCCTGTGCAGATAAGCTTCCTGCAAAGAGGCTGAGTGTAAGTACCAGTGCCGCCATAAGGGCCGGATTTAATAGCTTTATTTTCATCTTTCTTTGAATCCTATGGCCAAGAGGCCGTAAACTATGAATACAAGGGGAATTGAAGCAAATGCCAGCAGCCTGTTTCCCCTGATTACGCTGAATATGATGAATGCAAGCCCTGCAAGAACTGTGGCTAGCTTTGCAAGGCGGACAAGCCATTTTTTTGCCCCCAGGTGCATGAATGACCTTATTGCAATAAAGACTGCCGCCGCTGCAAGGAGGCAGAGACAAGCAAACGTATAGCTTTCAGGCGATGAGCTTGCCCATTTCCAGAGCGGGTATACAAGTGAAAGTCCCAGTCCTGCGCATACTGCAATGAGCAGGAGAATTTTGACCGTAGAAGTGATGAGGCTGCGGTAGCCTTTTGCAATGTTCTTTATCATAATGCGTCCTTTCTTCTATTATACACTATTTTAAAATAAAAAAACAGTGGGTGGTTACAGGGCTTTTAGGACAACCTACGCCGCCGAGGAGGGGCCCGCGAAAGCGGGTTGCAAGGCAATGGAGCGGGAAGGGACCCGCGGAACCCCGGATGGGCGGTGGCGCATGGGCATGGAGGCCGGATTAGCATGGGCATAGGATGGTAGAGCCTGCTTGGGTTCGTCCATAAAAATGCTGAGGGCATAAAAAAAGCTTTCCCAAAAAGAGCGAACTTTCTGGAAAAGCCTTTGAACCCCGCTTGACCGGGGATTTTGAAGATGCCAAAAAAGGAATCTTCTCTTGTCCCTTTTGCAACAGAGCTTATGCTTCTGAAATTGCTTCTACAGGACATTCTCCTACGCAGGAACCGCAGCCGGCGCACTTGTCGGCATCGATGCTGCGCTTGTCGTTTACTTCGCTGATTGCTCCTGCGGGACAAGCTGCCTCGCAAGCACCACAGTTGATGCAGGCACCATCGTCAATCTTGTAAGCCATAAATTACTCCTTTAGGGCGGAATTTTTCCAAAGCATCCTTCCTCGGGAAAATCCCAAAGGCAAAGGGCAGTGGAACCGCCTAGGTAATGTTGATGAATATAATATACCACCGGGAAAGTAAAATTTCAATAAAAAAATCATTGTATTATAAAGAATTAGCTTATGCTAATAATAGTTGTGTTTAGCTTATTTTACAGGGGGATTGACGGCTGACCAGAGCATGCGGTTGTCTTCTATAGAATAGCGTACGATTTTTTTGTCCAGAAGGGAGGAAAGGTAGGATTTTATTGTGCTGCCGATGAGCACGTACTGGCCAAGCTTCAGGTCTATGCCGGCAAAGCCTGCGACTGCTTCCAAAAGCTCTTCGTGGGTAAGGCTGGCCTTTTGCAGTGTCTTTATGATGAGGATTTCCGTTTCCAGGGTAATCATTATGTTTATCTCTGAAAGGGCGTGAATTTTGTCGCCTTCAGTAACCTCACCGTGGGACGGAATGAAGAAGTCGGCCTGGGTTTCGTCAATCCTCATTACGGATTTTCTGAATTCGTTGGGATCTACCATGAAGGGAATCCAGTATTTCTTTATCATGCTCATGCCAAAGAGGCCGTCGCCCAGGAAAAATGATTTTTTTCCGTCTGCCTTGTCGGTTACCAGAAAGCCTGTCTGGTCAAAGTAGTGGCCGGGCAGGGGAATGCAACTTACACTTGCGCTGGTAAAGTCCAGGGTATCGTTGGCCCTTAGGTGCTTGTCCACAAAGGTCGCTTCCATCTGCATGTAGTGAATCTTCCGTAGGTCTTCAAAGGGACGAGCTCCCCAGTACATGGCAAACATGCTTTCCGGAAATTCCATGAGGCGGCTTTCGTTGAAGGGGGCGTAGACTTTTGCGCCCGTAAGACGCTGGATTATTGCGTTGCCGCCGCAGTGGTCAGAGTGGGAGTGGGTGTTTAGAATGGCCTTTATGCTTGATGAAGGGAACAGTTCCCTTAGGGAGTTTACAATGTCCTCTCCGTCTTGCGGGTTTACGCCGCTGTCTATTACATAAAGGGATTCTCCGTCCTCTATTACACCTATGTTGGTATAGGAAGGAAAAATCCCTATGTGCGTAGACAGTTTCTTAAAGCTTGCGGCATTTATCGGCACTTTCTTTTCCTTATGTCCGGCAGTTCAGCCTTTGGCGGCCTTGGGCAGCGAATTGCAACCTGCAGCAGCCAGAGGCATCTTTTGCATTGTTAGAACTGGGCCTGGGCAATGCTCTTGACCGTGTAGTCAAAGTCCTTGCCGTTGATGTTGAACTTGAGGTTGTCACCGGTGCGGGCTTCGAGAAGGTTGTTACCCAGCGGTGAAAGGTAAGAAATGAATCCTTTTTCCGGGTCTGATTCCCAAGGTCCAAAGATTGTAAGCACTTCTTCCTTGTTTTCCTTGTTGTTCTGCAGGGTTACCTTTGTGCCGAATGAAACCATAGAAGTGGTGACGGTTGTCGGGTCAAAGATTACTGCGCGTGCAAGTTCATCCTTGAGGTTTGAAAGCTTGACGTTTGCGATGTGCTGGGCTTCCTTTGCAGAAGAGTATTCCGCATTTTCCTTAAGGTCTCCCTTGGCGCGTGCATCGCTGACTTCCTGGGTAATCTGGGGGAGCAGGACTTTTTCGATGTGCTCTGCTTCGTCGCGCTTGATTTCCAGCATCTTTGCGGTAACGAGAAGACCTTTCTGGGTTTCGTGCTTGATTTCAGCTTCCTGGAATTTATAATCCGGGAATTTTGAAAGGATTCCGTTGCGCAGCTGGGTCTTGTCGGCTGATTCCAAATTTTTAACGTCACTTACCATTGTGTAAAGGCGGGTGATTGTATCCGTACCGCCGCTGAGCATAAAGTCGAGCAGGTTGTTCTTTGTACCGTCGGATGTCTTTTCTGCAAAGAGGAGATTCCTTGCGTTCTTGATGGTCTTCTTGTTTTCCGTAGTGTTTACGTGGTTGTCCACTTCGCGGTAGCAGAGGGAGATAATGTTTATGAGAGTTATAAGCTGCTTTTCTTCGCTGATTGCTGCTGCCTTGAACCAGTCCTCATTGCGGCACTCCTTAAAGAGGAATACGGCTGCATCGCGGTTGTTGCGGTAGTCTTCAAAGCAGTCCTGCACAAGCTTCTGCACCTTGTCCTGCTTGCCGTTGGAGATGAGCATGTTAAGCATGCCCTTGTCAAGAACGGTTGGGAAGAGGTGGATGTACTGCTCGTCCCAGTCGGGAAGCTGCCTTACGTTTGCAATAAAGTCGGCGCGGAGGGATGTGCCCTTTGAGTCCTTGAGTTTGTTGAAAAGGTCGCGCTTGTTGTCTATGTCTCCGTAGAGCTGCTCGAATGTGAAGGTTGCAGGGAAGGTGAAGCTTGGAAGCTTCTTTGTTATGCCCTGAACCGTGAGGTAGGATGCTACGACCTGTTCGTCAAGGTTTTGGAAGGACTTGAGGTAGCCTGCAAAGTAGTTGTACATGTCGGCAAAGAGTTCGTCCGTTTTGTCGGTCTCGTCATCGTCCACATAGCGGGTGATAATTTCTATGCGCTTGAAGAAGTCCTTTTCCGCCTTGAATTCGTTGCTGTAGCGTTCCTCTGCGGAAATCTCGTGGTCGCGCACGGTGTGTATGCTGATGTCCTCTGGGCTTACGCCAAAGATTTTATTCTCTGCGAATACCTTCTGGGCCTTTGCATGCCAGCTGGTCCATTCGCCCGGCGTGAGGATTGAGGGAACAAGTTCTGCCTTGATTTTCTTGTCGTCGCACTTGTTGTCGAAGCTCTTGATGATTGTGGTGAGGGTTCCTTCAACGTCGCCCTTTACCATCTTTGCAAGTTCTTCCTTCTTCTTTGTAGCCTTAAGAACCCAGATGTGGTCCTTTGCAAGCGGCTGCAGTGCGCTTACTGCCATCTTGAGGGACATGGGGTGGATGCCGCTCTTTTTTCCAAAGTTGATTGTAAGCTGGTCGCCCTGTACTTTTGTTATGATGCCAACTCCCCATGTGCGGTGGAATACGTAGTTCTTTGCGTCAAAGGAAATGTGCTTCTCAAAGTCGCTGATTGCCTCGAATACGTTGCGGAACGAAGTGTCCAGGTTTGAGGTGCGGATGTAGTCTTCCAGGTGGCTGTGGTCGGAATACTTGCCGCGGAAGCATTCGATTATTTCCTTGCGTGCCCAGCTGTCCTTGTTGTCTATTGCAAGGATGAGCTTAAGGATGGAGATTGCAGTGTCCCACTTTGCAGTGTCCTTGTAGTACTGGTAAAGCTCCTGCATGAGGGCTGCGGACTTTGTTTCGCTTATTGACTTTGCAATCTTGCGCTGGATAAGGAGGAAGAAGTCGATTTCTTCAGGAATCAGGGACACAAGCTTTGTCCAGATTTCCTTAACGCTGCTGATGTTGTGGTTGCCAACAAAGCGGAGGAGAGCTTTCTTGTAGTAGCTGATTGCAAGCTCCTGGTTGTTCTGGCCTTCGTAGCGTTCTGCAAGTGTCTTTGCAATTTCAGCCTCTTCAAGGTCAATCTTTACAATCTGCTCGTAAAGCTCCCATACCTTGTCGTTGTTCGCTTCCTTATAGAATTCTGCCAGCTTGCGGATTGCAAATTTATTCTGCGGGTCTTCTTCAAGTATGGAGTTGCACAGGTATTCGATAAGTGCTTCCTTGTGGTTCTTTTCAAGTATGTCCACGAGGCTTACAAGCTTGGAGTTGTCCAGAGAGCGTTCGCGCAGGTCAATCATGCCGGAAAGGTAGAGCGCAACGATGCTGTCGTTTGTCTTTGAAAGCTGCTCGTCGCAGATGTCCTTAATCTGCTTGCTGCAGTTTTCTTCAAAAACCTTTTCAAGAAGCTGAGACAACTCTACAAGGTTGCTCTTTGTAAAGTCACGGATTCCAGCGCGGGTCCAGGTTGTGCTCTTAAGCGTTTCCCTTACGGAATTTTCAAGCTCTTCAGACATAAGTTTCTCCTAAAATATAAATTAAGTTGAATTCAGCACCGCAGTCTGCAAATGTCTACTCAACAAATTTCTTATATAACTTTGAATCAAGGAGCTTTATCTTTAGCGTAATTTCCTTGATTCTCTTTACGCTTTCCTTAGCAATGATATAATAGTCAATCAGGCGCAGGTACATGCTGATGAGCCTGGGCTTGATTAGAGCCTCGTTGTTGGCGGGGTTCTTAAGCTCATTCTCCCTGGCGTAGATGTCCTGTTTTAGCCTTCCGACTTCCTGTGCCCTGAGGGGCCTTTTTATGTTAAAGACCTCAAGCAGAGTGCCGTAGACGGGAATCCATTCCAGAAGCTCAGCCCCGGAGTATCCCTCTTCCCCGACCTTTTCCGCAAGCGAGTTGATGAGCGGTGAGTCCAGGTTTGAAAGCTCTATTTTCTGCGCATCCAAAAAGAAAGCCTCGCGGAACATCAGCTTTGCAAACTTTGTCTCGCCGCAAAGATCGTAGCAGTCGGCAAGTTCCGCAAGCACGGCTGGCTGTGACGGGTGGATTGCGTTTGCCTTGTTAAGGCAGCTAAGCGCAAGCTCGTAGGAGCCCAGCCTCTTGTGGCAAAGACCCGCCTTCCTCAGTACCTCCGAAAAAAATACTGGGTCCTTTTCTTCCGTTATCGCGCTGAACTTGGAAAGGGCGCATGTGTATATTCCCCTCTTAAAAGCATAGACCGTGTTCTTAAGGGAGGACTTTTCCATTTCCTTTTTTTCAAGGGTCTGTTCTTCCCTGCTGGCAAGGGCAGTGAATTTCTTCCACTGGTTTACCAAAAGTTCCCCGCTTTCGTAGGGTGGAAAGGATGCCAGCGATGCAAAGGTATCCGCCCAAAATGAGCAGCAGTGAATGGCAAAAACAAGGTTGTCGTTGTCCAAGTCGGCAGTTAGAGCGTCTTCTAGTAAAACTTTTGCCTGTGCAGGATTTCCGTTTTCTATAAGTTCGTATGCCTGCGCCAGAGCCGATTCAGACTGAATACCCATAGCTTTTAATTATACAAAAATGCCTGTTTTAGTCAAGTAACATTTTTTATAAAAAAAAAGAAATATTTTATACAGATTTACGATGTTCTTGTCAACACCTAAAGGCCGAATTTGCAAAAAAAAATTAAATTTTTTTTAAGATTTTTTTCCTTATGGACGGTACTTGCCTTTTTTTACGGTCCGCAAATTTGCCGGTCGAGAACTTGCCTCTTGTTACCGCCGTTCCGGGGTTCCGGGGGACCCCAACCCCCTCCATTGCTCCACTTCGCCGCTCGAAACTACGCGGCGAGTTCCGCAACCCGCCTCTGGCGGGCCCCTCCATGGCGGCGTAGGTTCTCCTATAAGACCTGTAATCGCCCACCCATAATTGAATAATATTCCTTTACGCGCTATCATACGGTATGATTAAGACTTTGCTTGACTTGTACTTTACCTTTTTTAAGATTGGTGCCGTGACATTCGGCGGCGGCTATGCAATGCTTCCAGTTCTGGAGAGGGAGCTTTCCCAAAAGAAAAAATGGGTTACCAGTGATGACCTGCTTGACTACTATGCCGTTTCCCAGGTTACGCCCGGCGTAATTGCGGTGAACGTTTCAACCTTTGTAGGCTCAAAGAAGGCCGGCCTTCCCGGTGGCATTTCCGCTACGCTCGGGGTTGTTTCTCCGTCCGTAATCATAATAAGCCTGATTGCCCTTTTTATTTCGAGCTTTGAGCAGATAGAATGGGTTCAGAAGGCCCTTGCGGGAGTTAACGTGGCTGTTACGGCCCTTCTTACCTATGCAGTTTTTAACTTTGCAAAGAAGACCGTAAAAAATGCTTGGGGAGTAGTCTTCTACGCCGCTTCCTTTTGCGCTGTCTTTTTCCTTAAGGTTCCCTCTGTTGCGGTGGTGCTTTCTGCCATAGTGGTGGGGCTTGTCCTTCATTTTGCCTTCCGTGCTAAAGGCGGGGAGGGTAAGGAGTGATGTTTACAGGAATCATTGGTTTGTTCCATCTTTTTTGCATATTCTTTTATGTGGGGCTTTTTGCCATAGGCGGAGGTCTTGTTGCGGCAACCTTTATGCAGCAGGTCCTTGTGGAAAAATACGGAGTGATTAGTCAGGAAAAATTTTACCAGATGATTGCCGTTAGCGAGAGCACACCGGGGCCAATAGGCATAAACCTTGCAACTTACTGCGGCTGCGAGGTATATGGACCTGTCGGAGGAGTGGTCACAACCTTTGGGGAGGTGCTTCCTTCTCTAATAATAATAATGCTGATTGCAAAATTCTTTGCGGACTTTCAGAAAAAGCCCCTTGTCCAGTCGGCCTTTTTTGCCCTGCGCCCTGCTACCGGCGGAATGGTTCTCGTTGCACTTGCAAACGTATTCATTATCACCGTGCTCAACGTGCAGGCTTTTAGGGCCAGCGGCTCCGTGGCAGACCTTGTGCAGATAAAGCAGACCGTCTTCTACCTGCTTGCCGTAACCGTGCTCTTTTTCGTAAAAAAAATCCACCCGGTTTTTGTAGTGGCCGCCGGTGCGGTTTTTGGAGTGCTCTTTCTCTAGCTTTTTGTTTTTTTTAACACTAATGGACATTTTGTTCTACTAGGGATATAATAGTAGAAAAGAGAGGTTTTTTTATGCCCGTCAAATTGATATTTTCTATTGCACTTATGGTTTTGGTAGCCACTTTCACCGGGTTCAACCTGGGCAACAAGTGCGACCTTTGGATTTTTCACACTTTCAAGGACGTGCCGGTATTCGTGACCGTCATTGCATCCTTTGTCTGTGGCGTACTGCTTACGCTGCCATTCACATTTGGCAAGTCCAAGAAGGAGGCCGTTAAAAAGGCTCTGGCAAAGGCTGAAAAGAACCGTGAAAAGGAAGAGCGCATCCGTGAAAAGGCTGCCGCCAAGGAGGCTGCAAAAGAGGCAAAGTCTTCTTCCGAGGCATCCCATTTCCCCCTTTCCTCTGAAGGAGGAAGCTCTGGCACTTTGTCAGCTGACCCTGCATTGGGTTCTTCTGCCAACTAGATTCAAGGAGAATTGATGAAAGTTCCCTTTGCAAGAAAAATTGCCTTTGCCGCATTCTCCATATTGCTGTCATCCCTTTCTTTTGCTGCCGGAAAGGCTTCTTCCTTTACCGCAGCCCAGCTCAGGGAAAAAGCGCTGAAGCAAGATTCGGTGCAGGAGGGAATTTCTTTTATACAGGAGCATCTGGAAGAGTGCGCGTCCCCTGCGGACAAAAGGTCTTCCCTGCATTTTCTTGGAACGCTACAGGAGCAGCTTGGCATTTACAGCGAGGCTTCCCGTTCCTACGCAAAAGCAGCCGCCATTGCGGCAGGTGATGCTGCCGGTGTGGAAAAGGTCTCTTCGGAGCAGCTGGTGCTTGATGCTGTCCGCTGTTGCCTCAATTCCGGCGACTGGGAAAACGCAGACTCCTATCTTAACAGTGCCGTCCGCTCGTCCAGAGACAAGAAGGTGCTTGCATTCGTGAACCTGTATTCGGTATGGAGTGCCCTTTGTCGCGCCCAGAGCTATGCCGAGGCCTCCGATTCAATAGAAATCCTTGCAGCCTATGCCTCTATGGAGTCCATGGAAAGCGTTCGTCCTGCAGTCCTTTTTACGCTTTGGTTCCTTACTGACAAGAAAATATATTCGGAAGCGCTGCGCAAGAATTACCCCGATTCCGCCGAGTATGCCCTTATAAAGGGTAGCGCGCAGATTGCAAATGTTCCCTTCTGGTATTTTGTGCCTCGCTCCGTCTACCCCAAGTCAGGCTTTGCGGAAACCGAGTATACGGATTCTCCCGCAGAAAATGCGGCTGCTCCGGCAAAGGCTGATTCAAAGGCAGCCGGTAAAAGTAATTCTAAAACTGATGAAAAATCATCCGCTGAAAATTCCCCGCAAGCAGAAGGCAAAACTTCTGGCAGCGGAAAAAACTTGCCGCCCTCAGGAGCCGAAGTCCTTGGTGCAAGGGTTCGCTACCAGGTTGGTTTTTTTGGCGTAAATAAAAATGCCCAGGATTTGATTGACCGTCTAAAGGCAAAGGGCTTTGATGCATATTGCTTTACGGAAACCCGTTCTTCCGGCAAAACCTATTACGTTGTCGTTGTGGACGAGAACAAGGCTGGGAACATATCCCAAAAGCTCAAGGCCGCAGGATTTGACAACTACCCGGTAAAATAGCGGCCATCGCTTTTTATAAGCCTTGCAAAAATTCAGAATTAAGTTTTAGAAGTGAACTTTAAAAACCCTTTTTGTCTTTACATTGCCGTTCTTCCAGTGGGTAAAAAAATAAAAATACCTGGTGCAGCGCTTGCCGTGTTTTTCTAAAATGAGGTTGCCATTTTTGTCAAAAGTTTCTTCCCATTTGCCAAGGAATGCATATTCACCGGCGAACACATTACTTTTTATACGCCGTATTTTTTCCGGCTGGTCTTTAAAGTATTCGTATTCTTCGCTAAATTCATCTGACCATGTTTTTTTTATCATTCCGTTTTCATAGTATTCATACATTTTTACTTTTCCGTCTGAATCCGTTTCTTTAACAAGCTTTCCTTTTTCATCGTATTCATATTTTGTGCACTTTCCGTCCGTGTCTGTTTCCGAAACAATATTTCCTTTGTCGTCGTATTTCTTACTTGTTCCGTCTTTGAACTTTTTCTTGTGGACTTTTACAGATGAATCGTAAATGTCGTATTTGTTGCCGAGCAAATTCCCCTGCTCATCGTACTTGTATACAGACGAATCCCTGATTACGTTTTCCACCTTGTTGGCAAGAAAAACAAGGGCTATAACCGAAACGCAAATAAGTGCCCAGCGAACCATTTTTGCCGTGATTTTTTTCCTGTTCCTGATGATGACGAAGGGGGCATAAAAAAGGGCATAAGCAATTGGTACTGCAAAAATGTGCCAGCCACTAAAATTGTTGGGTATGGCAATAATCAGGTTAAAGACAAATGCAGCCGCCACCGAAAGGAATACATAATCGTTCGCCGCATCACTTCCAAGCAGGTACAAAATTGCAATAACAACCGGCGGAATCACAATCCCCAGAAGAATCAGTGCAAAGGCAATATAAGTAAAAACTTCGCTTTCAAAACCAACGGCCTTTCCTACAAAGGCAATAACAAGCAGCAAGGCAAGGCCCGCAATGTTCACCGTAACGGCAATTTTTGCAATTCTATTTTTCATGTTTTTATTCTAGCGGATTTCTGCAAAAAGTAATCCTATACAGAAAAGAAGGGTGTGAAACAAAATCGTGCTTGAAGAGATGCAGACTTGACATTTTTATGCAACATGATATATTTAAAGTATCGTTTACGTCAGAGATAGCCACTGCGGTGTTTCCTTTTGGATTCTGCGACAGAGGAGTGCTGCCCTCTAACGATGTTTACTGCTCCTGTCTTTTGGCAGGAGTTATTTTTTTATATCGTTCGTTTTGAAGTCTTATTTCCGGTTGCTTGTATGTTGAGGCAAACAAAACAATTTTATTCTCAATTTGTTTTACAAACAGACAGTCTACAAGTTTAGAATTCTTTTTTACGAACCCAAAAGAATTTTGGGCAGTATCAAAATATATATTGGTATAATTATCTAAAATATTTTGGATATTTTCAAATAAGCGGTTGTCATAATGCCTGTTCAAATAATGGTCAATCAGATAGGATTTGTCTGCATAAAGATGATAATCTTTAATCCCGGAAAAAATATGCATTGCATTTTCTGGAATAATTCCTATTGCTTTTCTTTCATCATTCCCCTTAAAATATAGCTTCACCTGTTCTTGGTTTTTATTCCAAAGTTCGTCTGCTTTTTCTTCTGCTTCCTTGAGCCATGTAATAATATTTTGTTTAGCTTCTATTTTTCTGTTTCATACTTTGTTGACATACTAAAAATGTAATAAAACTAAATCCAAAAGTAAACAAAATCGTGCTTGATTCGCGTTAGGGATGCGCAAGGCGGCGTAGCCGGCCACCGCAACGAAGTGAGGAGGCTGGAGCGGTAGCGCAACCTGGAGCAGCCCGACCGCCTTTAGGCGGGAACGCCCAGCGAAGCTTCAAGGGACGCCCAGAGAATCTTCGAGGACGCCCAGAGAAAGCTTCAATTGTGATGTTGCAAAAAATCTTGCTTTGAATTATAATTCCTTCCATTATGAGCGAAAACGAAAGGAATCCAAAGGAACTTTGCCACTGGGCAGACCAGCAGGCAGCAAAAATCATAAAGGAAAGGGGAGACTTGCCTCTGTATACGTGTGCAAGCGGAATTACTCCCAGCGGAACCGTACACATTGGAAACTTCCGCGAGATTATCACTGTTGACTTGATTGTGCGCGCCCTTCGCGACAGGGGCAAGAATGTGCGCTTTATTTATTCATGGGACGACTACGACGTATTCCGCAAGGTTCCTGGCAACATGCCAAAGCCTGAGGTGCTAGAAAAATACCTGCGCTATCCGATTACCCTTGTGCCGGACACTTTTGACCGCGACGAAAACTATGCCCGCCACCACGAGAAGGACATAGAGAACGAGCTTCCCCGCGTTGGAATCCATCCTGAATTCTTGTACCAGGCTTCCCGCTACAGGAGCAGCCGCTATGCAGAAGGCATGAAAAAGGCTTTGCAGAACAAGGACCTTATTAAGTGGTGCCTTAACTGCTACCGCGACGACGAGCACAAGATGAAGGACAGCGACGTTTACTGGCCAATTGCCGCCTTCTGTTCAAAGTGCAACAAGGACGAGACGGAAATTGTAAGCTACGATGGTGAGTACGGCGTAACATACAAGTGCAAGGCTTGCGGTAACGAAGAGACAGTTGACCTCCGATCTTGCGGCAACATAAAGCTTGGCTGGCGCGTTGACTGGCCAATGAGATGGAACGAAGAAAAGGTTGTCTTTGAGCCGGGCGGAAAGGACCATATCTCTCCAGGCGGATCTTACGACACAGCAAAGCTTGTAAGCAAAAAGGTCTACGGCTGGGATGCACCGGTTACCATGAAGTATGACTTTGTAAAGCTTAAGGGCGTTCCCGGAAAGATGTCTTCTTCCAAGGGAAAGGTAATTTCTCTTGTGGATGCCCTTACCGTTTACCAGCCGGAAGTTTTGCGCTACATTTTTGCCGTTAACAAGGTTGACCATGAATTTTCAATCAGCTTTGACCTTGACGTTATTACAATGTACGAAGCATACGACCGCACTGAACGCATTGCATGGGGAATTGACAAGGCAAAGAGCGACAACCTTTTGCTGCAGGAAAAGAGGGTGTACGAGCTTTCACAGATTGACGGAATGCCAAGCGTAATGCCTTACCAGGTTCCATTTAGGCAGCTTACAACTTTGCTGCAGACTTATTCTGGAAACATTGATGCTGTAATAAAGTCTTTGGGAGACGTAAAGAGCGAACAGGAAGCATGCCTTCGCCGCCGCTGTGAATGCGCCTGGTACTGGGTAACAGAGTGTGCACCGGAAGACTTTAAGTTTGCCCTGCGCACGGACGGAAGCAAAGCCGAAGACATTACAGGCACAATGCTTGATGCCGTAAAGAAGGTTCGCGACCAGATTGTTCCAAAGGTTGGCACTTACGCTACGGACAAGGACTGCCAGCAGGAAATGTACGACCTTGCAACATCGCTTGGCCTTGAGTCAAAGGCACTCTTTACAGCAATGTACCATGCCCTTATCGGAAAGGATCAGGGCCCGCGCTTGGCAAACTTTATGAGGATTATCGGAAAGGATACGCTGCAGAAGATTCTTAGCGTGTACTGATAGATGATGAACTTCTAATAAGACTGTAATGCAATTAGCTTTGCGTCATTCTGAGCTTGACTCAGAATCTCAAATTATGCTATTGAAGAGAGATGTTGAATTCACATTCGTAGCAGTTCGGCATGACGGTTCTTTATGTTAATGGCATTGAATAAGACTGTCCTGAAGCTTTTGTTTTGGGACAGTTTTTTTTATGCAGAAAGGATTTTTTTTAGATAATTTGCTGCCAGCTTACGGATGTGCCCGTCTTGATCTTTTGCAAAGCCTTGAAGGTCGCTCATAAATTCATCGGAAAAATTGTCTATTAGCAGTTTGCATGCCAATAAGCGGATTTGCGGGATTTTGTTTGTGCGTATTATCTTGTAAACAGACTGCCAGTTGGAAGAGTTTGCGTGCTTGCAAAGAACCTCGTAGCATTTCTTTTTGATTTCTTGATTTTGCTCTTTTTTGGCAAGTTCCATGATGGCGTTAAAATCATCATCGCTCCAGACTTGATTTATTGCATTGAGGGCGTAGCCGACTGTGAGCGGGTTTTGAGACTTTAGCTTTTCCGTTACAAAATCATGCAATTCGGTAATGCCCTGCTTTTCTATTATGGATAGAGAAGTGCGGGTAAGGAATTCATTTTTGTCTTTTGCGATGTTGCTTATGATGCCGGCAAGATTTTCTTTGCTTTCTATGTTGCCCAGTTCTTCCAGGACGAATCTTTTTATGTAGGCATCATCAAGTAAAAGTAAACTGCGCAAAGTTTTTCTTGATTCGTCCGTGTTTATTTTTGCGAGTGCCTTGATTGCTTCGTATTTGTGGGGCTCTGCGCAAGTGATGGTATGTTTTAGTTGGTCTATGCTTTTTTGCGCTAATTCGTTTATAATTTGAACTTCCATTTTTTTTTGCTGCCTGTTTGCGGAAAATCTTACCACTGTTTTAGCAGGGCTTCGATTTCTGGCGGGTATTGTTTTTGTCTGTTGGAAAAGTCAAAGTTTTTTCCCAGGGCGTATTCTTTTACGATGATTCCGTTTTTTACGCTTATGAGGATGTTTTCTCTTGCTTCAAAGCGGGTGTAAAACCCTTCCTCTACATCGTGGCCATATTGGATTATAAATATTCCGTTAAGCCAGTCTGCAAAATGTCCATTTTTTGTGTTTGTGTCTTTGAATAATTCAGACAGGGGAATTGTGTTTTGTCTGGCCCGGCAAATCTGGTTCCTGTATGCAATGTAATATCCGTAAGGTAGATTTTCTTGTCTGCCACATTCCATGTGCAATGTGGTGCCCCTGATTTTTCTTTGTTCTCCCAATTGTAAGGCCACAAAAGATTGTCTTCTGAATAATAGGATAATATTGGGCTTGTGCCTTCTTTTCTTGTAAGCCTTCCTTCCTGATTTTTGTAGTAGATGGAATCATTGCTTTGTAATCTAAAATAGTAGGAGATATACCTTTGGTTAAGGGAAAGCATTTCCTGTGTTTTGGGATTTTTCTCTTTGTTTTTGTTTGCTAATTCGAAGATGGGAATTTTTTCGTAGTTTTGAACAAATCCTTTTCTTACGTATATATAATAGGAAAATGAGCTGTCCAGGTTTTTGATTTTTCCATTATCGTCTACTTCCAGAAAAGAAAAATTGTCGGCTACAATTACTCCAGAAAACCAGTCTGCAAAAACTGCTTTCTTGCCCTTTTTGCCAAAGACTTTGTACATCTGGTTTTTCTTTGATTTTTCATTGTCAATATAAGTCAGGTAGAGCTTGTCGTTTTCTATTTTCCATGTTGCAATAAAGCCCCTGTAGTTGGCGGAGGAAAGCATTCTGAAGGGGGACTTTTTATTGTTCTGAAGGAAATATGTTTCTAAGGGAGACGGATCGCCCCATCCTGTTTGCAGGCGGAGCTTCTGCTCTTGGAAGTTGAGTATGTCCGGCTCTTGTTCTGTTGAAAAGGCCCTTGCCATGAATATTGCTAAAATTATGAATAGAATGGTTATCTTTTGCTTCATCGTTCTTTACCTTACTCTTGTGCTTGATGCGCCTACATTTACCTTGCCGTCCAGGATAAGCTTTACGTACTTGATAAAAACAGGAAAGTCCGGGAATGCCTCAAAGCCAATATTCATTGTGTAGTGGGTTTTGCTTTCTATTTCATCCATTCCCAATAAATATGCGGTGCCGAATTTTTCTGTGACGGCATCGTATTCCAGGTTGACTGTCTTTATGACTTTTCCATTGGAGCAGACATTGCATGTTAATGGGTAGTAGAAGTTGCCGCTCTGGTCAAATTTTTCGTAGACATCAATTTCATAGTCATTGTGGGTAAATGAATATATGATAAAAAATGGCTTCTTTTTTATGCTTTCGTCGCTTGTGTTTTCCCAGATTTTGCGGATTTGTTTTTCGTATTTTGCGGCCTTTTCGTATTCTCCGGTTGAATAAAGAGCCAGAATCATTAGGTTGGTCATGGAAAATGAATCATTGTCGTATTCCAAATATGATTCTATATAGGGCAGGGCTTTTTTGTAGTCATCCAATTTGTAGAGGATGTATGCCATTTGGTAAGTGGATTCGGGTGTTTTTTTCAGCTCATAGGACTTGGAGTAATTTTCCAATGCCTTTTGGTAGTCGTTCTGTGTTTCGTATATCATGCCAAGCATTTGGTATGGGCCTGGAAAAGTTTTGTCCAATTCTATGCATTTTTCGTAGTTTAGGATTGCATCCTCGTATTTTTCTGTGTAGAGAAAACTTCCCGCAAGATAGTAATAGGGGCGCACAAAATCTGGGTCTTCCTGGATTGCCATCCCAAAGTATTTTTGTGCCTCTTCATCCTTTTCCATCCTGAAATTTGCCAGTCCAAGGTAAAAGTAGTCGCTGGCAGAGTAGGGGGCTTGGCTGTTCTCTTCTATTTCTTTTATGATGGATTCGAACTGTTCTTCTTTGTCAAGTTTTTCGTACCTTTCGTTTACATAGTTTTTGCCCTGGGCAAAGCAAAGGGATGCCGCAAGGGAAAGGGCTAGGGTAAGCAATAATTTTTTCATTTTCTTCTCCGTTTTTTATGCTTGTAAAATGTGTCATTATCGGGCTGACCAGGTAATGACAGGTCGCTTTTATGCTCGATATTGACCTTGTAAAACAAAAAAGACCTTGCGCAATGCAAGGCCTTGTGTTTCATAGTGGCGACAGGGATCGAACCTGTGACATACGGAATATGAGTCCGTTGTTCTACCGACTGGACTACGCCACCGTGATGTTGTAATCTTAGCACAAAAGCATGTTTTGTGTCAAGTGGGGTGCCGTGTTTTTTACATATTTTTTTACAGTGTTTCTTTCTTGATATGAATTTAAAAGCGCATGGAGGCGCGTATTAGCAGCCCGGAGATTTTAGCAGAACAAGGTGCGGCAGGCGGTGGAGGGGCGGCGGAGCCGTTGCCGCTAGGCAATGGAGCGGGTAGGGCCCCGCGGAACCCCGGAAGTGCCACCCACAAGGAGTAGACACTTCTTTTTCCAAGCGGATGTTGAACCAAGCAAGCGCCGCAAAAATAAAATTTGAATATTTTAGATTCTAATCTTTTTCTTGCTGCCTGCGTAGAAGTCTTTGCGCATCTGCTTTACCTGATCGTCCTTGAGGTAGTCGTCAAAATTCATCATGCGGTCAATTACGCCCTTGGGGGTGATTTCGATTATGCGGTTTGCGATTGTGCTGATGAATTCGTGGTCGTGGCTGGAGAAGATTACAACTCCGGGGAAGCGCACGAGACCTTCGTTAAGGCTTTCGATTGATTCAAGGTCCAGGTGGTTGGTCGGGTCGTCCAGGATTAGGACGTTTGCGCCGGAGAGCATCATTTTTGAAAGCATGCAGCGGACCTTTTCGCCACCGGAAAGGACTTTTACTTTTTTAAGGCTTTCGTCTCCGCTAAAGAGCATCCTGCCCAAGAAGCCGCGCACATAGGCGTCGTCCTGTTCCTTTGAGTACTGCTTTAGCCATTCGGTTATGTTCATGTCGTTGTTAAAGTAGGCGTTGTTGTCGCGTCCCATGTAAGACTGGCTTGTGGTCTGTCCCCAGTTGATGCTTGCGCCTTCGCACTTTTGCGTGCCGGAGATTATGTCAAAGAATGATGTGATTGAGTTGTGCTCCATTCCGACGAATGCAACTTTTTCGCCGGGGTGGATTGTGATGGAGAAGTCGTTTAAAAGAACGGCACCATCGCTGTCTTTTGACGAAAGGTGTTCTGCGGTTAGCACGAAGTTTCCAATTTCGCGGTCGCTCTGGAAGTGAACGTAGGGGAACTTGCGGCTTGTAACCGGGAGCTCTTCCAGTTCCAGTTTTTCCAAGACCTTTTTGCGGCTGGATGCCTGTCCTGCCTTTGAAACGTTGCTTGCAAAGCGCTGGATAAAGCTTTTGAGTTCTGCCATTTTGTCTTCGCGCTTTTTCTTTTCGTCCTTTGCCTGCTTCTGCATAATCTGGCTCATCTGGTACCAGAAGTCGTAGTTTCCGGTGAACTGGGTGATTTTACCGTAGTCAATGTCGCAGATGTAGGTGCAGACTGCGTTAAGGAAGTGGCGGTCGTGGCTTACGACTATTACTATGTTGGGGAATTCTATAAGGAAGTTTTCCAGCCAAGAGATGCTTTCGAGGTCGAGACCGTTTGTAGGTTCATCCAAAAGCAGGATGTCCGGGCTGCCGAAGAGGGTCTGTGCCAAGAGTACGCGGACCTTCTGTCCTTCGTCCAAGTCGCTCATCATTTTGTCGTGGAATTCTTCTTCCAGTCCAAGGCCAGAGAGCATCTGTTCAATCTGGTTTTCTGCTTCGTAGCCGCCAAGCTCGCCAAATTCCGCTTCCATTTCTGCGGCTTTGATTCCGTCTTCTTCAGAGAAGTCTGGCTTTTCGTAGATGGCGTCCTTGTCTTTTCCAAGCTGATAGAGCTTTGGGTAGCCCATCATTACGGTTTCTTTTACCGAGTATTGGTCAAATGCAAAGTGGTCCTGGGTAAGCTTTGCCATGCGTTCGCCGGTGGTGATTGAAATTTCGCCTGAGTCGTGCTCAAGTTCTCCAGAAAGCACCTTTAGGAAGGTTGACTTTCCTGCACCGTTTGCTCCGATGATGCCGTAGCAGTTGCCCTTTACGAACTTTAAATTTACGTCTTTGAACAGCGGTTTTTCGCTGAATTTTAATGTAACGTCAGAAACTGTAATCAATTGTAAAACCTCTTATTTTTTGCTGAACAGTGATTTTATCCTGCCAAAGATGCCGCGCTTTTTGCCGGATGCTTCTTTTGCAGAAGACGGTTTGCCCTGCGGCCTGTTTTTGCCGGAATATTCATTCTTTGCAGAGTACTGCTTGCGTGAAGAATCCTTGTAGGACTTCTTTCCCTTGCCGGAAGCTTTCTTGCCCTTTGCGCCTGCCTGCTTTCCAGCTGCCTGTTTGCCTCCGTCCTGCTTGGTGGAAGCTGCGGCTGTCTTTGATGTGGATGCAAACTTTTCCTTGTAGAGCTTCATGCGCTCGTCCATGGACATGGTTGCAAGCATTGCTTCTTCTTCCGCATTGAATACGCGGCGGTCCCTCTTGTATTCGCGTGAGGCTTCCTTGTTGCCCTTGGAGTAGCGTCCCTTTCCGCGCTCACCCCTTGCTCTGCCGGAGCCTTCACCGTGCCTGCCTCTTCTTCCGCGGCCGCTGCGCTCGTATTCAGCCTGCCTTCTTCTGCCAAATTCGCTCTTGTCGTTGTAGTCTTCGTGGTAGTTTTCCGTGCGGATGTACATGCCTTCTGACTTGTCTTCGCCCAGCATGGATTCTTCTGCAACGCGGGATGGAATTTGCTTTTCTATGTAGCGCTCGATTGGCGGCAGTGAATAAACGTCCTGCTCTGAGCAGAAGGTGTATGCCTTTCCAGACTTTCCGGCTCTTGCGGTACGGCCAATCCTGTGCACGTAGTTTTCCGCTTCGTTGGGAAGGTCGTAGTTGATGACCATTGCAAGGTCGTTTACGTCTATTCCGCGTGCTGCTACGTCCGTTGCAACCAGGCACTTTATCTTGCCGGCCTTAAAGTCGTCCATGATGCGAAGGCGTGCCTTTTGCGGAAGGTCACCGATGATGTAGTCTGCCTGTATGCCGTTAATCTTAAGCCTTTTTGCAACCACTTCGCATGTGCGCTTTGTGTTGCAGAAGATGATGAGGCTTTCCGGCTTTTCAGAAGAGATGATGCCTGTAAGAAGCTTCATCTTGCTTTCGCTAGAAACGTGAAGCAGCTCCTGGTCAATTTCGTCAACCGTGATGTTGTCTGCTGCAATCGTAATTTCTGCGGGGTTCCTTGTGTATTCCCAGGCAAGGTTCTTTACGTAGCTGTTGAGCGTTGCGCTAAAGAGCATTGTCTGCCTTTTTTCTGCTGCGGGAAGAACTTTGATTAGCGTGCGAAGATCGGGGTAGAAGCCCATGTCAAACATGCGGTCTGCCTCGTCTATGCAAAGGAATGCCACGCTGCTAAGGTCCATCTGGCCGCCCTCGTGAAGGTCAATTACGCGGCCCGGGGTGCCAATCATTATGTCCACGCCTTTTTTTAGGGCTGCAACCTGCTTGTCGTAGCCAACACCGCCGTAAAAGCTTGAGCACACCAATTCTGTTGCTGAACAAAGCTTTTCTGCTTCTTCCTGAACCTGAACCGCAAGCTCCCTTGTGGGAACCATCACAAGCGCTTTCTTTCCCGCAACGTCCTGTCGGCTAAGCATTTGCTGTATTATAGAAACAAGGTAAGCGGCTGTCTTACCAGTACCAGTCTGCGACTGAACATACAAGTCGCGGCCTTCAAGGGAATTCTTGAGCACCTGCTCCTGAACCGGAGTGCATTCAACGTAACCTGCCCCGGCGATTCCCTGCTGCAGCTTTTCATGCAGCGAAAATTCTGTGAAATTCATCTGTGTTCCTGTGGAAGTAGTAATGCCATTTAAAAAGCGCAAAACTCTTCCTTATATATATTGATTTCCGCACAAGACGGAATTATCGGCATTTAGTCTTATTAGTATAACGGAATTGTGCACTTATGGCAACTGTAGGTAAAAAATTGTGGTTGGTGAGCGCAGTCGAACCATGGTGGGCTAGCAAAAGAGGGGCTTGTGTTTTTTCTTATTTTCTGGACGAAACCTTTACCGGCTCTACCATTTTGTTCCTTGGCTAATTCGGCTGAACATGCCTCTGCGTCACGGGCTTTCCAGGGTGCCGGCTTTCGCCTCCATTGCCTTGCGGCAACCGCCTGCGGCGGCCCTTCCAATCCCGCGTATGTCGCCCGAGAAAATCCCTCCATGGATTTTCCGGGGATTGCAGAAGCGCGTTGCACTTCTGCATGCGCAAAGCCGCCCTCCGTGGCTCTTTACTGGTGGCAAGTACGAGCGAAAAAAATCCCTCCGTGGATTTTTTAGGGATTGCAGAAGCGCGTAGCAATTCTGCATGCGCTAAGCCGCCCTCCATGGCTCTTTATTGATTGGCAAGTACGAGGCAAAAATCCCTCCTTGGATTTTTCTTTGGATTTGGGCTGTCCAATAAATTCGTTGCACAGTGTCATTCCGAACTCGTTTTGGAATCTCTACGCTATATGCAACGTAGATGCTAAAATTGGTTGCAAGCAACCGCGTTCAGCATGACAATACTTTTTGGCCAGCCCCCTAAAAACTACCAGCCGAGTTGTTTTTCTATTTTTTCATATTCTGCTTTTGTGCATTCTGTCCTTTTTCCATTGACTTCTTTGTAATAGGCATCTTTGATTTCGTTTCCGTTCGTGTCGTAGCTGGTGCAATGGTAATACTTATCAGCATCTGCACTAATACCATGTGGACCGGGTTCAATCCAATCTTCTGTGGATGATACGGCGAATTCTTTTCCGTTCCATTTTCTTTCTGTTCTGCATCCGACAGATCCCAGTCTGTTGGCATAACTTGACGAGCTTATGGTTCCATCGTTACCAATGCTAATATTTGAAAAGCTTCCGCCCTCTACAAAAGTTTTTTTTGCAGGGTTGTATACGTACAAGATGTAATCATTATATACGTCTGCGTAGAGATCCGCAGGGACACGTACTTTTATGTCAAGATATCCGTCATTGGTCAAGTCTATGAGGTCAATGTCGTCCCCTTCTATAGTTTTATAATTTCCCTTGCCATCAGGAATATTAATCTTGTCTGCAAAACACAGGGGTAAGGCAAAAGAGATGGCAACTGCAAGTGAAATTAATTTCTTCATCATAAGAGGCTCCTTATAGTTTGTATTTCTTAATATTAGTATAAAACAAAAATTCCTGCTGTCAACTCGGGATGGAGCCTAATTACCAAACTTATTCTGGGCTTTATTGTATTCTTTTTCGGATATGGCAATCTTTTTGCCAGATATTTCTTTGTAATACTTTACAGACTCTTTTCCGTTTGCAGAGAATTCTGTGTACAGACTGTAATAAACGTCGTCAAGAATAAAAAAGACCTCACTTGAAACTTCTGTGTATTTTTGGCCGTTCCACTTCCAGATTGTAGTGCTGCCACAGTCGCCCAAGCCCCTGCCCTTAAAGTATTCAGTTATTGTTCCGTCTTTTTCTATGCCAATGTTGTAAAAACTGCGGGCTTCATCAAAGACTTTTGCCTTTGGGTTGTATATGTATAGGTTGTAGGCTGTATTGTATGCACCGCTATTTTCCATGTCGCATTCCAAAAGATCCATGTAGCCGTCTTTGTTTGCGTCCACCATGCTAAACTTGCTGCCCATGTCTGTGTAATTGCCTTCGTAGTTTTCTATAATGCTTGTAGAGCCTACCGTCGTATCTTTTCCATTGGCCATGGGAATGGTTATTTCTGCGGAAAAAGATAGGGGTAGGGCAAAAATTGCCATAAAAGTTAGTGCTGAAATTTTCTTAATCATAAAAAGCTCCTTTGTTTGCTTGTATATTTTTTTGCAATAAGAATATAGCACTCTGCCTTATTTTTAGCAAATGCGGTTTTTGCTTTTTCTGCCAACAAATGACGCGCTCCGTTAGCTGGACTTCCGTAGCAAAATAACCCCTAGCCGGGATTGGAGGGGCGCAAGTTGCCTGGTGGGTGCGGTTTCTGAGCGTAGGTTGGTGAGCGCAGTCGAACCATGGTTGGTGAGCGCAGTCGAACCACGTTGTTGAGCATAGTCGAACCAAGTCGAAGGGGTGAACCCACCAGGCAATGGAGCGGGTAGGGCCCCGCGGAACCCCGGAAAGCCCGTAACAAAAGCGGCTTCTGCTTAGCGAAAAATAGATTCGCCTGCAAAAGAAAGCTGCTCCAAAAAAAACAAAAAAAGAAAAAGCTTACCTGCCGTCTGTTAGAATGTATTCAAGCGCTTCCCTAAGAAAGTCTGCCGTGTTAAGAAAGGCTGCCACAACCAGAGGGTCAAAGTGGGTGCCGGATTCGTTTTTTACAATGGAAATTGCCTTGTCAAAGGGAAGTGGCTCCTTGTAGCTGCGCCTGGAAAGAAGGGCGTCAAACACGTCCGCAACAGCCATAATACGTGCGGAAAGGGGAATCTCCTCTCCCTTTAGCCCGCGGGGGTAGCCTTTGCCGTTCCACCATTCGTGGTGGCACCAAGCCATGTCTATAGATTCCTTTAGGTAGCCGCTGCCGCTCGTGCTAAGAAGAGTTTCGCTAAGAATCTTCATGCCCTCCGTAGTGTGGGTCTTCATTATTTCAAATTCTTCTTCCGTAAGCTTGCCTGGTTTGTTTAGTATTGAGTCGGAAATCTTTATCTTGCCAATGTCGTGCAGAGGGGCTGCCTTTACCATGTTGTGGGCAAGGGTGGGGGTAAGCTCATCCCGGTAGATTTTTTTCTTCATCATTTCGTCAACAATGGTCTTTACGTAGAGGGATGTGCGCTTTATGTGGTCGCCTGTGTTCTGGTCGCGGCATTCAACCATGTTTGCAAAGTCCATGATGATTCCTTCCTGCATGGAAGTTATGATTTTTGCGTCCTCGTAAAGCTCTATGTCCTGTTCGCGCACTGTAACATAAAAAATGTACATGGAGGAAATGCCTATTCCTATGTTGACGCAGGAAATTCCGTAGGTAAAGAGAAGGGCTATCATTCCTGCAAAGGGAAGAATCACGTAGGATAAAAGGCTGGTAAAGACCCGCTTCTGTATTTTCTTCCTGTATTTTAAAAGGATAAGGAAGTCTGCCGCCACTGGAATCATGCCGACAAAAAGTCCCGTCGGGTACATTGTGTTCCTGTGGTAAAGGTTGATGCCATCAATGTAGTAGAGAAAGCCTGTGAACTGGGTGATTACCGTGAGCACTATTCCTGCAAGGGAAGCCCAGATTGCCACGTAGAACATTGCGGGAAGCTTTACCTTTCCTGCGGGAACAAAGAAATTCTTTGGCGTGAGTTTTTCCGGGAAAACATAGGATATTACGTATGCAGAATACCACAAGCCCACAACGTAGCTAAAAAGAAAGACCAAAAAGTTGCTGATGGTTACGGCATGGTGTCCAAGAGTGCCTATGTGGCCCCTGAATGCCCATGCGATTGCGTCCATAAAGAGCAGGCTGCCCGCAGAATGTTCAATGCAGATAAGGATTATCTTTCGGCCTTTTTTTATGCCTTTGCTAAGGGCAATGATTGCTGATGCTATGAAGCAGAAAATGGTTCCCCAGAGAAGAAAAGTTACATGTGCGGATTTTACTGTGAAAATGTCAGAAATCATGCTCAACCCTTACTTTATTATAGATTATAACTGCCTTTTTGACCACTTGCAAATTTTTTTTCATGCCTGCATGGCTTGCTCTGAATGGCTTGCTCTGCAGGGCACTTTTCCGTTACTTTTTGAAAGATGTGCAAGTGACGCTTGCCTTTTGGAAAATTTGCATTAGAATATATGTATAAAGAAAAAAATAAACAGGAGCCTTTTTCCATGAGCAGCGAAAAAAAACTGAGCTTGTCTTTCAACTCGCCCGTAATTCTTACCTTTACCTTCCTTTGCTTTGCCGTACTTGTGCTTGACACCTTTACTGCAGGCTGGGTAACGTCTTCGTTTTTTAGCGTCTACCGCTCGTCTTTCGCAAATCCGCTTACATATATGCGCATGTTCACCCACGTGCTTGGCCACGCGGACTGGAACCACCTCTTTGGAAACATCACGATGATTCTTGTCATTGGCCCCCTTCTGGAAGAGAAGTACGGCTCCTTCAAGATAATTCTTGTCATACTTATAACTGCCCTTGTTACGGGGCTTGTCAATTTCTTCTTTTTTCCGAACGTAAGGCTTTTGGGTGCAAGCGGCGTTGTCTTTGCCTTTATCCTGCTTTCTTCCTTTACCTGTACTCAGGAGGGAAAAATACCCGTAACCTTCATCCTTGTAGCCTTGGTCTACATAGGCCAGCAGCTTTACCAGGCTTTCTTTGTAAAAGACAATGTTTCAAACCTTGCGCATCTCTTGGGTGGCGGTGTAGGATCTGTCTTTGGTTACTTGATGAATAAGTCTAAAAAAGAAAAAAAGTACTATTGATTTGCCGCCTTGACAAAACTTTATGGACTTTTAAAGCGTCTTTTTGTATAATGGTCTCATGCTAAGTTTATTTACCTTTTTGATTGCAAGCTGCGCGCTGCTTTTTCCCACACTAATGATAACCATAACCTATCCCTTTAGCAAAAAGTGGGCTCTCTTCTGGTCAAACTACATAACCCACCGCACGGACAGACTTTTTTTTGCCATCCTAAAGACCTACTGCGGCTACGACTTTGTTGCGGACAAAAAAAGCCTTGAAGGTCTGCCGGAGCAGTTCCTTGTGGTATCAAACCACCAGAGCCTTATAGACATAGTTGTTTACCTGCTTTTCTTTTCCAAAAGGTATTATAATGGAAGGGAAGTTCGCTTCGTTGCAAAGGATGCCCTTTCCAAAGTTCCAATGGTAGGCAAGATGCTAAGAACCCAGGGCCACTGCATGATTCCCCGCCACGGTGGAGCCTCGGAGGCCATGAAGTCGCTGGAGTCATTCGGCGGCAGGGTGAACGCAAGCAAGGACATTGTTCCACTTATTTTCCCCGAGGGAACAAGGAGCAAGGACGGCAAGCTTGGCACTTTCTATTCCGCAGGTTTCAGAAGGCTGGAAGAAACCGTAAGGCTGCCTGTTGCAGTTTGCGCACTGGACGGGGGCTGGAAGCTTTCCCACATGGGCATGATGCTGCAGAACCTGAAGAAAGGGGCCTACCGGGTAAAAGTACTGAAGGTTTTTGACGTCCCCCAGACTAAGGAAGATGAAAAGCGCATTTTGGCAGAAGCCCCGGCTCTTATCCAGGCCCAGCTGGACGAATGGCGCAAGTCTGAATAAATTTAGAACCCTTCTTGTGTTTTTTATAGGTCTGTATGCCAGAATTTCCTCTTGCATACTTGACACAAAGTTATAAATTCGTGTATATTCAGTAAATACCGAATTTTGTATATGGAGGAACGTCATGGCAGGAGCCAGTAAAAACTCTCGTACCACAGTTGCTACTCAGAAGTTTATGTGTCCCGATTGCGGCGGCGAAATTATTATGAAGACCTTGTTCGAAAACGGCAGGCTTAGAAATATCGCTGAGTGCCAGAAGTGCAAACGTACAGAGCGCAGACCAAAAGATTTCAAATAATTGCGTTCTGATTTTATAACTGAATTTTAATTGGGGGTAATCCTTTGTCTAAGAATAAAACATCTGCACAGAAAAGACATGAACAGAGCGAAGTACGCCGCATGCGTAACCGCGCTGTAAAATCACGCTGCCACACAAGCGCAAAGAAGTTCCTTGCTGCACTCCAGCAGAAGGATCAGAACCTTGCGCAGGAAGCTTTCAGGGCATTGCAGTCAGAGCTTGACAATGCAAAGCGCAAGGGCGTTATTAAGTCCAATGCATGTTCACGCAAGAAGAGCCGCATGGCAATTCTTCTTAACAAGACCTTTGCTGCAAAGACTGTAGCTAACTAAGGCTCGTCTGTAATACGGAGACTCCGAGACCGCTGCTGTTGCAGTGCGGAGTTTCCGCCTTTCTCACTAATCCAAAACCAAATAATTCTGTTTTGCAGGGGTAGATTGATGTCTTCTAAAAAAATAACAAAATATGATTTAGTTGAGGCAGTGTACTTAAATACGAAAGCAGAAAAAAAATTGGTTCAGGAAATTGTAGAGAACCTTCTCTTCCAGTTAAAAGAGTCATTAAAAAATGGCAATACAATAGAACTCCGTGGTTTCGGCACCTTTGAAGCAAGGTTGCGCAAGGGTAGAAGCAAAGCCCGCAATCCAAAGACAGGAGAGCAGCTTTCCGTTGCTCCACACTATGTTGCTGCCTTTAGATCCGGCCAGGAACTTAAGAAGTCCCTCTGGGAATTGCCAGTGGTAAATTCCGCCGCAAATTAGTTTTATGCAGCTTTTTTCATGGCTTGCCATAGCAGTCGGAGCTGTTCTCTTTTTCCTTTCACATCCCAACCCTGTTTTTCAGAACGGGTTCTTTCTTTTCGGTTTTTTTGCCCTGCTTCCCGTGTTTCTTTCAGTCCGCACTTCATCATTTAAAACTGTATGGCTAAAGGGCTTTGTCTATGGCATTCTCTCCTACGGTGCATCATGCTACTGGCTGTCTTCTTATAACCCGTTTACCCTCTATATTGCCTTGGGGTTTTACGCCCTAATCCTTGCACTTGTTTTTTCACTCCTAAAGATTTGCGACCTTGCCCTTTGCAGATTCAGACAGGGGCGTTTTTTTGCCTTTGCCTTTTTTGCCCAGGCATTCATCTGGTGTGCCTATGAATACGTTAAGACACTTGGCTTCCTTGGCTTTAGCTATGGGGTGCTGGGCTACAGCCAGTGGAAGAACCTTCCGCTTTTGCAAAATGCATCCTGGGGTGGAGTCTGGCCTCTTTCTCTTGCATGTGCCCTTGTGTCCGCCTCCTTTGCAGCCATCTTGTTCTCTCTCCATTCATTCAGAAAGGGTGGGGCTGTTACGTCTGGTGCAGCCGTAAGAAAAGCCCTGCTTGCCAACAGGATATGCCTTTCTCTTACGATTTTCTTCCTGCTTTTTATGCTCTCCTATGGTCTTGTAACCCTTTCCCTTGTCGGAGGGCCGTCTTCTACGCCTGTAAAAAAAGTAAAGGTGATTTGCATACAGAACAACGCAGATTCCGAGAAGTATGAGCTTGATGTCTACAAGCGGGACGTAAAGGCACTTATTGAGCTTAGCAAAGAAGCCCTTTCCCAGAACCCCGATGCAGCCCTTGTTGTCTGGCCTGAGACTGCCGTAGTTCCCCCGGTGGAATACCACTACCAAAAGCGCATTGACTATGACCGCGTGGAGATTATAAACCGCCTGCTTGAATTCCTTGCGGGAAAGGACTGTGCCTTTGTAATCGGAAACCAGCGTACCGTAGAAAAAAGCCCTTTCTCTGCAGATGACTACAATGCAGCCCTTGTCTTTGATTCGTCACTGGGCAACGTCATTCCGCCCAAGCCCTTCTTTTACCAAAAGATACATCTGATTCCCTTTGCGGAATACTTTCCCTACAGAAAGCTTGCCCCTGGCCTCTACAAAAAACTTCTCCTGGGTAATGACCGCCTCTGGACGCCAGGAAGCGAATACACCGTATTCAATGTGCGCTCGGTAAAGTTTTCCGTGCCAATCTGCTTCGAAGACACTTTCGGTTCATTGTGCCGCCGCTTTGTTCTTGAGGGCGCGGAAGCATTCGTGAACATAAGCAACGATTCCTGGTCCCTTAGCATCCCCTGCCAAAAGCAGCACCTTGCCATGTCCGTCTTCCGCTGTGCAGAAAACAGAATCCCCTGCGCAAGAAGTACCGCCAGCGGTGTCACTGCCTTTGTTGACCGCTTCGGCCGCGTAGTTTCAACCACGGCTCCCCTTGAAATGAATTTCCTTGCCGCCGAAATGGAACTTCCATCACAAGAATCCACCAAAAGCTTATACACGCGCATGGGCGACTGGTTTGCGCTTTCAATCCTCTTTGCAGGATGCGCAATTCTGGCCCTCTCGCTTTTATATTTTTTCCTGGGCAGTCTAAAGTCCCGGGCAGAAAGCAAACGGCAGAAAGCAGAAAGCCCACGGCTTGCAAAAGACGGAAAAAAGAGGTAAAATAGGCTATGGCTAGCGAAAAAAAGAAAGAAACCATATTTGGTCAGGAAACAGAGTTTGAAGGAAACCTCACGTTCAGCGACAGCCTCGTGATTACCGGAAAATTCAACGGAAACATAAATGCGACGGGCAACCTTGAAATAGAAAAAACCGCCGTCTGCAACGTAGACAAAATGACTGCCGGTGCAATAATCGTATCCGGCCGCGTAAACGGAAATATTGAAGCCTCAAAAAGCGTGGAACTCTGCAAGGGCAGCAAGGTCAAGGGCGACATAACCACTCCCGAACTCCGCATTGCAGACAACGTGGAATTTGAAGGCTCCGTCAACATGCTTGAAGAAATCCCCGATACGGACATTTTTTCAATCGCCTCCGATGAATACAAAAAGGCCCTGGTTCTAAAGAATTCAGAATTCAACTGAGCGGACTCTTTTTGCTTTTTGCGGCACTTGCCTTTCCAGACAGAATGTCTCTCCTGCTTTTTTCCGTTTCTTGTGTGTGGTGCTTGCAGGGGTGCAGGCAACCCCGCCGCTCATCCTGTGCCTGCCGTGCTTTCTCTGCTGCATTTCTTCCTCTTGCATAGCTTACTCGCAAGAAAAAAATACCGCCTTTGATTTGTTTTTACTTGACAAAAATTCTATTTTATGGATAGAATAGGATTAAGCATAGAGATAGTATTGTTTTTATTTCATTATGCATTTTGTTTTCGGAATCTTCCGTAAACGTATAGTCTTTAAGACAAAGAGATTTACTTCTTTTGATTTCCTTAACAATAATTACAAACACGGCATCAGAGCCGCTTAATTTAAATTCATTTATACTCATTATGGAGAAAATCTAATGGCTTTTACAAAACGCCGTTCTGCGGCTACAAGTGAAGGTGAACAGCCGGAAAACACAGAAAGCACATCTATTGAAAATGGAGTTGATTTACAGGAACAAGCTGTAAAACCCCGCAGGCGCAGGATTCTAAAAAAGACCGCAGAAGCTCCTGCAGACGAGACAAGCGCTCCGGCAAGTAATCCGGCAGATTCTCCCGTTGAGGAATCTGTTGCCCCTGCAGAGGAGTCTTTTGCTCCTCAGAAATCTTCATTTCAGGAAAGTGCAGCGGCGGAAGTCCCCCAGGCACAGGCTTCTCAGGCAGCCCCTTCAGAAGAGGATGCCGCTGCTTCGGGACAGTCCGCATCTGGTCAGTCAGCCCAGGCTTCTTTTGGCGGACAGGAAAACCGCAGCGAAGGCAGGGATTACCAGTACCACGGCCGCTACAACGGAAACAACCGCTACAACAACGGAAACAACCGCTATAACAACAACAGGCGCTACAACAACTACCGCAACAGCAACTACGAGCGCAACGCCCAGGCCCGTCTTGAAGCAGCAGAGGCAGCACAGCGCATAGAAAACCCGGAAGAATACGAGTCAAAGCCCCGCCTTTTAATCAACGACCTTACAAAGATGGGCATGCACGAACTCCGCGAGCTTGCAACCCAGTACGGCCTTACAGCAGACGACCTTGCCCCAATGAAGAAGCAGGACCTTATTTTCTGCATTCTAAAGGCACACACGGAGCACGGCGGAATCATCTTTGCAAGTGGTGCACTGGAAATCCTTCCCGACGGCTACGGATTCTTGCGCAGCCCTCAGAACTCCTACCTTCCAGGCCCGGACGACATCTACATCTCCCCAAGCCAGATTAGGCTCTTTAACCTTAAGACCGGAGACACAATCTACGGCCAAACCCGCAGCCCAAAAGAAGGGGAGCGCTTCTTTGCACTTCTCCGCATAGAGACCGTAAACTTTGACGAGCCGCGCGTGGCACAGACCCGCATTCCCTTTGAAAACCTTACGCCTCTTTATCCTAACGAAAAATTCCACCTGGAAACCGTAAGCACGGAACTTAGCACAAGAATCGTGGATCTTTTCGCACCTATCGGAAAGGGCCAGCGTCTTTTGATTGTTGCTCCACCAAAGGCCGGTAAGACAATCCTTATGCAAAAGATTGCAAACGCAATCACGTCCAATAATCCGGAAGTATACCTCATTGTTCTTCTTATAGACGAACGCCCAGAGGAAGTTACGGAAATGGAGCGCAGCATAAAGGCAGAAGTCATTTCCTCCACCTTCGACGAGCAGGCCACCCGCCACGTTCAGGTTGCGGAAATGGTTCTTGAAAAGGCAAAGCGCCTTGTAGAGCATAAGAAAGACGTTGTAATCTTCCTGGACTCCATAACACGCCTTGCACGCGCATACAACCAGACCGTCCCAACATCCGGCAAGGTCTTGAGCGGTGGTGTTGACTCAAATGCCCTGCACAAGCCAAAGAGATTTTTTGGTGCCGCACGCAACGTAGAAGAGGGTGGTTCACTTACAATAATCTCTACATCGCTTATAGAAACCGGAAGCCGCATGGACGAAGTTATCTTCGAAGAATTCAAGGGCACCGGCAACAGCGAAATTGACCTTGACAGAAAGCTTGCCGAACGCAGACTTTTCCCCGCAATCAACATCAAGAAGAGCGGTACAAGAAAGGAAGAGCTTTTGCTTACGGAAAACGAGCTCCAGAAGATGTGGATTCTCCGCAAAGTGCTTAACCCAATGGAAGACGCAGACATCCTTGAACTTATCATGGACAAGATGAAGAAGACCAAGGACAACGATGCCTTCCTTGCCAGCATGAACGCCGGAACTGCAGCAATGTAACAGGTCTATTGACTATTTGAATGCTTTTGTATATACTTATATAACTTGAATTTCAAGCTTGTGGTATTGACTTGATTTCTAACGGTGAGGGAATGATACGGAGTTCTTGTTTTTCTTAGTCTCCGTAGGGCTAACCGGGATTTCTTCAATATCGGGCAAGTATAGGAGTTGAATTATGAAAAAGGACACACATCCTGAGTACCAGTTGACAAAGATTACTTGCGTTTGCGGCAACGTAATCGAAACTCGCTCAACAGTAAAAGACATCCATGTTGAAATTTGTTCAGCATGCCATCCTTTCTTTACTGGTAAGCAGAAGCTTGTTGACACAGCAGGACGTATCGACCGCTTCAACAAGCGCTACGGTATGAAGGCTGCAGAAGGTGCTGCTTCAGAAGCAAAATAAGTCTTGATTATTTAAGACAGGGCATGTGAATGTGCCAAAAAAAAGAGCCGGTTTCCATTCAAGGTTACCGGCTTTTTTGTCTTTGGTTCGGCAGGCCGCTGGAAGCTACGCTGCGAGGCACCAACCCCGTTCCCTGAGTCTGTCGAAGGGAATTGTCTTTTTCCTAGCGCTTCTTTCCAAAGAGCCTGAGGAGAGAAAGGAAGATGTTAATAAAGTCAAGGTAAAGCTGCAAGGCTCCGTAGATAGAAATCTTTTTGTAGGCATCAGAACCGTCGTCGTGGGAGCCAATCATTGCAATCTTCTGTGCATCGTAAGCCGTCAATCCTGTAAAGATGATAACAGAAGCAACAGAAAGCAGCCAGTCAAGCCATGTGAGCGGTGTGTGTGTAAAGAATGTTATAAGCCTGTTCACAACCGTTACGATAACAAGACCAATAAGAGCCATCATCAGGTAGTGGCCGGCAGTTGCAAGGTTCTTCTTTGTTGTAGCTCCGTATGCGCTCATCAGTCCAAACATAAGGGCTGTGGAGAAGAATGCAAGGCAAATCGACTGTGTCCTGTAAATAAGGAAAATGGAAGACAGAGTAAGCCCGTTTATTGCCGCATAGAGCAGGAAAAAGAGGGTTGCCAGCGAAAGCGGAAGGGTTTTTATCGCTGCTGAAAGGCCTATCACCAGTGCAAACTCCGCAATAATAAGACCGTAAAACACGTATTTTGTTCCCCAGATTATTCTCATTAGGGGTTCATAATATGCGGCAAGGTATGCGCATGCTGCACTTACTACAAGCGCAAGAAACATCCAGCCGTATGTCTTAGCCAAAAATTCGTAGCCGGTCTCTGCTTTTGAGCCGCTTACTGAATACTGTTCCATTTTTTTTCTCCTTAGGATTTGCCTATTCTTCCTCATTAGCTATGCCGGTGCGGAAGAGGAACAAATCCTTTATTTTTAAACTGCTTGTTGAATTCAACTCGCTGCGGTTGTTCACTTCACTTGTTAAAGGAACATCGAAGGAATAGGTTACGGGAACATATCCTTCCGCTGAAACTTCCAGCGTAAAGGAAAATTCCTTGTTAACCTTTGCATCTTCCGCAACTTCCGGTGCCACCCAAAAAGAATAGCCTCCCTTGGTGGCGTCGTATGTGCTGCAGGGGTTGGGCCAGCTTGCATCCATCATTTCCGCAGGAATTTTGCCCTCCTTAAGAATTACGGATGCGTTTGAAAGCGGCTCGAACGATGAACCGTCATAAACATTCCCTATGAAGGTTGGAAATACGAACATAGGTATGTTTGACGCAGACTCCTGGCTTTTTGAGGAATTTGCGGCTGCTGACTTGTGGTAGGGGCGCTGCAGGGAATTCACCATCTTCATGCCTTCGTAGGCAAGGCGGTCTATGTCCGCAAGAAGCTGGCTGTCGTTCAAGACCGTGGATGCGTGTGTTACGCCGCGTCCGCTAAGGATATAGCGCGGAGGAATCCTGTTCAGCACATAGCAGATGGTGTCCTTCCGGCAGTTTTCGCAGTCGCAATCCAGCCAAGGTGCATTTTGCCCCTTAACATGGTCGTACAGCTGGTTAACCCGGCTTTCAACTTGCTCTTCCATGATATTGTGAATATTAAACATGCAAAACCCCGTCGCAGCTTTCTGACGGTAATAGCCAACCGTCATATTTGTTATAGCCTCAAAATAAAGAAAATTCCCTAAAATAAAAATTTTAGAGAATTCTCCAATTAATTTAAAGTATATAACAGTTAGCTCCAAAATGCAAATTTTTTAGGCAAAAATTAAGCATTTTGGACATTTTACGCGGTTACTGGCCACCAGCCCTTGTGTAGGAAGCAAGGCCTCCTGCAAGAAGGATGTTGCGGCTGCGCTCTGCAAGGTCGTTTACACCGCAAATCTTAACGTCTCCGGCCTTTGAGTGCACGGTAACGTCAAATTCGCTGCCGTCCTTAAGGCTCTTGAAGATGTTTGAAATTTCAACAGTGTCGCCTTCGCTGATTTTGTCGTAGTCATCTGGATTCTTAAAGGTAATCGGGATGATTCCGTAGTTAATCAGGTTTGCCTTGTGGATGCGGGCAAAGCTCTTTGTGATGATTGCCCTTACGCCAAGGTACATTGGTCCCAGTGCCGCATGCTCACGGCTTGAACCCTGACCAAAGTTTTCCGCACCAACAACGATACAACCGCTAAAGTTGATTGCCTCTGCCTTCTTGTAGAAGTTTGCGTCCAATCTCTCGTATGTGAACTTGCTGATTTCCGGAATGTTGCTTCTAAAAGGAAGAACCTTTGTTCCTGCAGGCATAATGTCGTCCGTAGAAACATTGCTTGCGGCCTTCAACAGAACTGGCAACTTAAGGTTGTCTGCACATTCCTTGCAGGGTGGGCAGGGCTTAATGTTTGGTCCGCGGACAATCTCTACATCCTTTGCCTTTTCCAAAGGAAGCGGGGCAATAAGCATACCTTCGTCCTGTGCGTCTGCAAGGATTTCCTCTGCAGAAAGACGGCTGTCCTTTCCGTCAAGAAGGGAAATGCGGCCGTTTGCAGTCCAAGATGCGTCTTCCCAGTCAAGGGTAGAAGGATCAGTCATAACGCCAGTAATAGCCGCCGCCGCTGCTGTCTCCGGACTAACAAGGTAAATGCCTGCGTCCGCAGTTCCAGAGCGACCCTTAAAGTTGCGGTTGAATGTGCGCAGTGAAACACCCTCGCTGTTTGGTGCAAAGCCCATGCCAATGCAGGGACCGCAAGCGCTTTCCAAAATGCGGAATCCAGCCCTAATCAATGTGCCAAGAATTCCAGCCTTGTCTGCCATCAAGAGGGTGGTGCGGCTACCAGGTGCAATACCTGCCTCAACGCCAGGTGCAATGTGCTTACCCTTTACAATAGCCGCAACGGATGCAAGGTCGTCCAAAGAAGAGTTTGTGCAGCTTCCGATTGCAACCTGGGTAACCTTTGTACCGCTAAGCTCCTTCAATGTCTTCACGTTGTCCGGTGAATTGGGGCAAGCAGCCATTGCATTAAGCTCGGAAAGGTTTATCTCTATAACCTTGTCGTAAACAGCGCCCTCGTCCGCCTTAAGCTCCGTCCAGTCATTTTCGCGGCCCATGCTCTTAAGGAATTTCTTTGTAGTAGCGTCAGAAGGGAATACGGAACAAGTTGCGCCAAGTTCCGCGCCCATGTTTGTAACAGTTGCCCTCTGGGGAACGGTAAGGCTTTCAACACCTTCGCCAAAATATTCGTATACGGCACCAACGCCGCCCTTTACGCTCTCACGGCGGAGAACTTCAAGAATAATGTCCTTTGCGCCAATACCCTTGCGCAGTGTGCCTGTAAGCTTTACACCAAAAACCTTGGGCATTGCAAGGTGGAATGCACCGCCACCCATTGCAACTGCAACGTCAATACCGCCCGCACCAATTGCAATCATTCCAATGCCGCCGCCAGTCGGAGTGTGGCTGTCCGAACCCAAAAGGGTCTTTCCCGGCTTACCAAAGTGCTCAATGTGAACCTGGTGGCAAACACCGTTGCCCGGGCGTGAAAAATAAAGACCGTACTTTGCCGCAACCGACTGAAGGTAGCGGTGGTCGTCATGATTCTTAAAGTCTGTCTGAAGCGTATTGTGGTCAACGTAACTTACGCTCACTTCCGTCTTTACACGGGGCACTCCGATAGTCTCAAACTGAAGGTATGCCATTGTGCCTGTTGCATCCTGCGTAAGCGTCTGGTCAATCTTAATCGCGATGTCCTTGCCGCGCTCAATGGGCTGCCCCGGAGTAAAATCCAGCGAGCCTTTCACAATATGGTTCTGTATGATTTTTTCAGCCAACGTAAGAGCCATTTTCTTCTCCTAATCCTTATAAAAATTCTCTACTATAATATATGTAACCGCCCTTTTGGTCAACAATGGAAAAACATTCCTTACAAGTTACCCATTTGCCTTCCCTGAATTTTTCTTCTTCTCTGGAGCACACGTCCTTTTAAACTGCCCTGCCTCTATTTTTTTTTGTGAACCAATAGCGCCACGGACGGCGCGTCATTTGTTAGCGCAAAAGTAGCAAACGTAAGCAACAAACGGCAGGGAGGCCTTTTGTTACGGGCTTTCCGGGGTTCCGCCTTCCGGCTCCATTGCCTTCGGCAACTTGCGCCCCTCCAATCCCGGCTAAGCCCCCTCCGCTTTTGGGATTGCAAAGAAGCAGCTTCTATAAGCAAAAAGACACATTCTAAAACTTGACCGCTTGTTTTTCCTGATTTATAATATTTTATAACTCTTGGGGCAGAATTCTAACGCTTCACAAATTTTAAATACACCCGGAGATTTCCCTTTGCGGAAGAGTCCGGTTTTTTTGTTTTTAAACTAGGCAGTGACAGTCTTGCTGGACGCGCTTCCGTTGCAGCCAATAAAATTGGAGGATAATATGAGAAAAGTTTTGTTTGAATTAACAGCCGCTCTTTTGCTAAGCCTTTCCCTTGTGGCAACAAGCTGTGTAAGCACTACGGTTTCTGCTCAGACGGTATCCAGCGGGGTTACCCAAACCGAATATATGGGGAATGCCTCAACTACAGTTGCTTCTAAGGCTGTGTCCGGCGGGATTACAGGCTCCAGTGTATTTATAGACGGAAGAAGTGTGGAGCTGTATGTAAAGTGGGCGAGCGACCACGAGGTAACGCAGGGGGAATACGAAAAGTACTGCACTTACGGCGGAACCACCCCCAGCAGCGCTTACGGCAAGGGAGCAAACTATCCTGTCTACTACGTAAGCTGGTACGATGCGCTTGTCTACTGCAACAAGAGGAGCATTGCGGAAGGACTTACACCCTGCTACTCTATTAGCGGAAAGACGAACCCGTCTGAATGGGGAAGTGTCCCGGCAAACAATAATGCAACGTGGAATAATGCAGAATGCGACTTTACAGCTAACGGCTACCGGCTGCCTACGGAAGCGGAGTGGGAATACCTTGCACGAGGCGGAAACAGGGGTAACTCCGGGCAGACAACCTACAGCGGAAGTGACACGATAGGTGACGTTGCCTGGTATTCAGACAATGCGTATGCTATGGGTGTTGGTAAGGCAGGGTACGGATCGCATGAAGTAAAGACAAAGGCAAAGAACGCAAAAGGTCTCTACGACATGAGCGGCAACGTATGGGAATGGTGCTGGGACTGGTATGGAAACATTTCAACAGGCACTGCCAGCACAGGTGCATCGTCTGGCTCTCTCCGTGTCGATCGCGGTGGCGGTTGGATCTACGATTCGGACGACTGCCGTGTAGCCCGCCGTAACTCCTACAGCCCCTACGGCCGCAACGTCAACATAGGCTTCCGCGTGGTGCGCACAGCCGACTAAACTCCACTGGACCTGTAAGGAAATTAATATAAACTTTCGCATTTGCAGAATTGCGGTACCTCGCAGTAGCATTTTAGAACTTTTGCGTGGTAATATTTATACAGTGGGGCTGGTGATTGTCTTGCACTAAAAATACTTTGCCTTAAAAGAAACTTGACAAAGCATGTTTCTTTTATTATATTGAAAAAACTCATAAGAGAGAGTTTTATGATAAAAAGTGTAGTAAAAACAAGCGTCTCCCCCTTGACAGCAATTTTAGATTTGGTCAAAATTCTCACGTCTCACGTCTCACGTCTCACGTCTCACGTCTCACGTCTCACGTCTCACGTCTAATGGCGTAGTACGTCCATACATAAATTTTAAATACACCCGGAGCATTCCCTTTGCGGAAGAATCCGGGTTTTTTGTTTTTTAAACAATAAAAATGGAGGAAAATATGAAAAAAGTTTTGTTTACCCTTGCAGCCATTCTTGGGCTAAGCCTTGCACTTGTTGCAACAAGCTGTGGAGGTGGCAGCGGTTCCGATGACGACGACGAAACGCCAGTAGAGGAAGTTGAAACAGGCGGTTTCGTTCCTGTTCCTGGGGCAACATTCGACGGAACAACAGGCATAACCGGTTCCAGTGTATTCATTGAAGGTCGAACTGTTACCATACCAAGCCTTTGGGTATGCGACCACGAGGTAACGCAGGCAGAATACAACTCTGTTATGGGAAGCAATCCAAGCTATTTTTCGTCAAGCCCTGCAAGCGGAGAGACCCAGGCGAACAGGCCTGTGGAGTGGGTAAGCTGGTACGACTGTTTGGTTTACTGTAACAAGAGGAGTGTAAAAGAGGGAAAAACTCCTTGTTATACAGTTGACGAAAAGACTGACACAACACTGTGGGGCTATACACCGCACACAGGAGGCAGTATAAGCGGGAAAATAGAATGCGACTTTACTGCCAACGGCTACCGCCTACCAACGGAAGCGGAGTGGGAGTACCTAGCCCGCGGTGGCAACACCTCTAACTCTGGGCAGACAACTTATAGCGGAAGAGACACAATAACTGACGTTGCCTGGTATTACGAAAATAGCGGAGAAAAAACCCATGAAGTAAAGAAAAAGCAAGCTAACGCAAAAGGTCTCTACGACATGACCGGGAACGCATGGGAATGGTGCTGGGACTGGTATGGAACTATTACGACCAACACGCCATCGACTGGTGCATCGTCGGGCTTGGGCCGCGTCTTACGTGGGGGCAGTTGGCACGACAATGCGGACTACTGTACCGTGCGGAGCCGCAACATCAACTTCCCGTACATCCGCGACAGCAGCTTTGGCTTCCGCCTTGTTCGCTCCGCGCAGTAACATCCTAGACAGCAGGAAGCAAGGCTGGTCTTAGGACTGTAATTACGTAGCAAAAACTCTTTTATCCCGAACTCGCTTTAGATCTTTAAAAGTTGGCAGTAAAACTTATACAGACCCTGAATCAAGTTCAGGGTGACGGGTCTGCGTTCAGGGGGGGCATTTGTCATTCCGGGCTGCGACCCGGAATCTGTGGAAGGTAACGGCTATTTTTCTTGACTGTACAAGGAAAATGCAGTATATTGAATACAATAAGTCCTTGCCAATCAAGGCGGCAGGCAACTTGAGTGTCTGTTAGGCGTTTTAAAGCAAAGTGTAGAATCTGGAAGGGCTGTGCTTTGCAAAGTCTTACGACGGTTCTCCGTTTACCAAAAGCCAGATGTAGGCTGAATTTTTCAGCTGAAGGAAAATGGAATGTGGAAAGCTCTGCGATTGGCGCGGGGCTTTTTCTTTTTTGGAGAGACAATGGCGGATATTCTTCAAGCTGCAAAAGCCTACAAAAAAATACTAGATGTTGAATATCAGGTTATTTTGGGTAGGAAAGGTAAGAATCTTTCTCTTGCCATAAGTTTTGAGGAACATCACTTCTTTCATCTAGCTGGATTGCAGTATCTAAAAGATTTGAGCCGTGTTTTAACAGAAAGCCGAGAGCAAATATTCAGAAGAGTTTTAAAAGAAACTTTGCAAAAACAGCTATTCGAATCTTCCGAATTCTATCACAAAATCAAGGATAGAATCGAATACCTGATTTACCTAGAACAAATCATGGACTCTAACGAAACAATTTTCAAATACAATCCAAAACTGGAGTCGTTTTCGGTTATACAAGCGGATTTTCTGATGAAGAACGAAGTTCATGCTCGAAATGTTTTTGCATTTCTTTCAGAAGATAAAACAAATGGAAAATACTTCTGCCGCTCCTTTTTTCCGCAGGCCGATAAAGATTATTCAGAAGGCCAGGCAAAGTGGTCGCTCTTGTACAAAAAGAAAGTTAATAAATCCACCGGGCAAGAGTTGGTTTTGTACGATAGACTAGAAAAATAACTTTGCGTAACAACAGAAAACAAACTTGACAAAGCATACCTCTTTCATTATATTGAAAAAAACATAAGAGAGTTTTATGATAAAAAGTGTAAGAAAAACAAGCGACTCCCCCTTGACAGCAATTTTAGATTTGGTCAAAATTCTCACGGTGTGGCGTAGTACGTCCATACATAAATTTCAAATACACCCGGAGCATTCCCTTTGCGGGAGAGCCCGGTTTTTTTGTTTTTAAAGCAAATAAAACGGAGGAAGCACAATGAAAAAAATGAAGCTGGCATTTTTGGCCATTGCCACTTTAGTCCTGCTTGCAACAAGTACAGGCTGCGGCGGCGGAGGTGGTGGCGGCTCCAATGACGATTATGTTACACCTGTTGCGGTAAGAGGAAGCACAAGCATAAGCGTGCCTGAAGGTTTTGTGCTGGTCCCGGGAACTAGATTCAGCGGAACAGGCATACTTCACTCCGAGGTATTCCGTGCAGGACGCATGATTACCATACCAAGCCTTCTTGTTTGTGACCACGAGGTAACTCAGGCTGAATACAAGCAACACTGCAGCTTCCACGGAGAACGGCCTAGCTCCACTTACGGAGACGGAGATAATTACCCTGCCTACAATGTAAGCTGGTACGATGCCATAAATTACTGCAATAAGAGGAGCCTTGCGGAGAATTTAACTCCTTGCTATACAGTCAGCGGAGTGGACTTTTCCGGCGATGTTCTTATTCCTCCACAGTACATTCCAGGTTCACCGTGGGACGCGGTAACATGCGACTTTAATGCAAACGGCTACCGCTTGCCCACAGAAGCTGAATGGGAATACCTTGCGCGCGGAGGAAACCTTACCAACAATGGGCAGACAACCTACAGCGGAGACAGTAACATAGAAAGTGTTGCATGGTATAAAGAAAATGCGTCTGATGTGGGCGAGAGCAGCCAGGATTATGGAACTCATCCCGTAAAGAGTAAGGAGAAAAAAGGACTGAACCTTTACGACATGACCGGGAATGTATTTGAATGGTGCTGGGACTGGAGGGACACTATAAACAATAATACGCCTTCCACTGGTGTAGATTATAAATGTAGTGTCCGCGTCGGACGAGGCGGCGCCTGGAACTCTACCCGCGAAAACTGCTACGTTTTCTACCGGGGTAGTCTCGCTCCTTACTACAACGAAGATAACTTCATTGGTTTCCGCGTGGTGCGCTCTGTTTCTAACTAAAAGCAATCCGTGCTAAGGCATGGATTGGAAAAAATCGTCTTTGAGCTACGAGTTTCCTGTGGAAACTCGCGGTAAAAATATTTTTGTCATTCCGGGCTCCGACCCGGAATCTGTGGAAGCTGACGGTTTGGACTTACACAGACCCTGAGTCAAGCTCAGGGTGACAGGCCATCTTGTACACTACTGCAAAAAGAGCCTAGCCCCGATTGGAGTGGTTGCGAAGCAAGACCGCGAAGCGGGCCGGAGCGTAAGCGTAGCCACGGAAAGCGGGAAAAAATGCCCTCCTTGGCATTTTTTCCCGCAAGTTTTCCGCAGGAAAACTTGCCAGTCCTTATGCAAACAGACGACGCGGCATCCGTGCCGCTGTCAGTTGGCGCAATATGGAAAATGCCAAGGAGTCTGACCGGCCACGGAGTGCCGGGCACAGTAATAATAAAAAATATGCTCCAAGAAAATAGAAGGAGTTACTATTCTATTCCAATTTTGTAGAGCTCGATGTTGTAGTCCTGGAAGTTGGAGAAGCAGAGCATGGTTCCGTCGGGGCTTAGGGCAAGGCCTGTGGGCTGGTTTCCGCCGGGGATTTCTTTTAGCAGGGTCATGGTTTTTGTGTCTATGACCTGGATTTTGCCGTTTTCAGGGCTGCGTCTTGTGTAGTCTACCGGGTTGTTGGGGCCTCGGCAGCTTATGAAGAGGTAGCGGTTTTTGTAGAGGGCGATTGTGTTTGGCTTGTGGAAGGTTGAAAATTTGGCGGTGATGGTAAAGCTTTCAAGGTCAAACTTGTAGACTTTTGCGTAGTACATGTCGCTTATAAAGACTGTCTTTCCGTCTGCGCTGGGGGCTGCGTGCCTCATGCTGGCTTTTGGAATTTCCAGCTTGTTTATTCTTGCAAAGCTTTCCGTGTCAAAGGCTTCGAGGGTGCCGGATTCGTAGGAGAGGACGAGGAGCTTTTTTCCGCCGTCGTAGAAGTAAAGGCCGCGGGGGGCTTTTCCTGTCCTTAGTTTTGTAATGACTTTGCCTGAGTCGTAGTTGATTAGCGAAACGTCGTTTGAGCACCAGTTTGAGACTGCAAGCATGTTTTTTTGCGGGCACCATTCGATTATTTTTGACCAGACTGCGTTTGTGGGGATTGCGCGTTTGTATTCAAAGCCGGGGTATGTGTATTCGTAGACGGTTGCGGTTGTCATCTGCGAGACAAAGAAGGCATTTTTTGAGGGGACAAAGATTCCTTCCGCAAAGCCTACTTTTTTTGCGTTTGGCGGGTTTATGCGCTTTATGATTTTCTTTTCCTTTATGCTGAATATGTCAAAGCCGTCGTCTTCCAAAAGGGGCATTACTATGTATTCTCCGTCCGGGCTAAAGACAACCTGCTTGGGCTGCCTTCCGCACTTGTAGACTCCGATTCTTTCTGCCTGCACGCGGGGCGTTGAGTTTGCCCCTGCACTGTCTGCACTTGCGTTAAGTGCCAAAAATGCCTGTGTTAAAATAAAGGTGAGTGATAGCAAAATAAATTTCTTCATGTGTTAATGATAGCGCTTGTTTTTATGAAAAGCAACTGGAAATCAGTTTGGGGCGTAACGGGAAGGAAAATCTGGATGAAAATCCATTTGCGCGGAGCGAACCAGGCAGCATAGCTTCATGCCCCGAAGGGAGTCAAATACCTTATATCCGCGCTCGGCTTTTTTGACGAGTTTACTGCCGGGAATGGAAGTCTGTGTCTACGATTTTCTCTTATGAAAAGCAATGCAGGAAATCAGTTTGGCGTGCAGCGGAAGGCAAATCCGACTGAAAACACGCATTGGAGCGGAACGAGCGCAGCGAGTTTAATTTCCTATTCCGCGACACCGCGGGTTTTCAGACGGATTTGACTGGGAGCGGAACGCCAAACTGATTTCCATGTTGTGCCAGTATGAATTATTGCTTTTAGAAAGAAAATGTGCTAAAGTAATATTGATGGAAAAAGTTTTTCTTGTGCTGATTTTTGTGTCTGCGCTTTTGTCTGCGGCCTGTTCGTCGCGGGAGGACTCCGTGCAGGAATCTTCCCAAACGCTAAGGAGCGAGGCAATGCTTTTGAGCTCATCAACGGAATGGACTTCCCAGATAGACGCTTCGGTTTTAACAGGAAAAATTCAAGGCATTAAGGGAGGCTCCCCTTCAGTTCCACAGACTACGGTTACTGTGAATGCGGTTCTGGAAAGTCAGCCGCCGGTTTATCCTTCGCTTCCTGGTTTTTACGAGCTGGATTTGTCTGGCATGGAGGCTGATGCCCGGGTGGTGCTTGAGTCTTTTTGCAAGGCGCTTGTTTCGGGAAAGGATGCAGAGTCTTTTATGGAGTCCAAAAACCTTTATTCCCTTGCGATTTTCCGCTACGACTTGCGCATGGAGCTGGGTAAGAATTTTTCTTTGCAGTCCTACGTGGCAGGAAAGCCCGCTTCTACAAAGGATGTCTACGAGTGCCCGGTGCGCATTTTTGTTAAGGGAAACTCTTATTTTGATGCGGTCGTCTATGTGCACAAGGCTGGCGAGGAGTGGAAGGTGGCCCAGATTGCTTTTAGGAATTCATACCAGGAATAGATAGGACAGGAGTAGTTTATGGCAGGAGAGTCTTTAGAAAACATTACCAAGCTTGAGCGCGACGTTGTTATAAAAACTTTTGGCGAGCAGAATATTCCACTGACGCTTACGATGGAACGAGGGCGCGACCACAATTACGTCTATGCCAATGAATTTTTTCCTGTGGTGCTTTCGCCTGATTCCTACAAGGTTATGGAAGACGGAAGCGGTGTAATCAGAAAGTCCGTGCAGGATGCCGCCATGTTTGCAGGACATGAGTGCCGGGTTGAATTCTACTTTAACAGGGTGGGGCTTTTTTTTACGACCAAGATTGTGGAGCGCAGGGAAGGCTACTTCTTTTCCATTCCGCAGGAGATAGCCAGGATTCACGATGAGGAGCCTGTTGGCAGTCCCCTGACTTTTAGGGCCAGCCTTTCGTTTGCAGCAAGGGGCAGCCAGGGGGTTTTTTATGAATGCATTCCTGCCTGCGAAGACTACGACCTTTTTCACAAGCCAAAGTTTTCCGACATTCCTATAGAGTTCCAAGAAGATGCAAAAAGGCTTTTGGGCACTTTTATTGCGGATTCAAAAAAGAGCATGTCACCTTCCGTGGGTAACGGACTTCACCTTATTCCCGTATGCCGCTACCTTGTTTCTCCACTTGCGGTGCGGACGGTTTCTTTCCAGGGGCGTGTTGAGCCTATGGACATAATATTTGTGGACGAGCAGCGTTTTGTTGCCGCCACGGGGAATTCCACCAACCTGCTGGAGCTCGAGGGTGACTATGTTCTTACCTATGAATTTGACATTAGGCCTGAGCATCATCTAAAGCGCACAATAAAGATTCCTTGCACGGTGGAGAACATTTATTCATCTGACGGAAAGAAGTGCTTTGTTTGCCGCTACCTTGGAATCAAGGCAGAAGACTCCCGCTTTATTATGGAAAAGAAAAGCTATTAGCTAGAAATTTGGACTATTAGTCTGCCTCTTCCGCTTTTATTTTTCTTCTTCGACTTTTGTTTGTTCCTATGATTACCGCAAATGGCTGCAGAAGTTCTATGTTTTCGCAGACAATTTTGATTATTACCATGAGCGGCACTGCAAGGATCATGCCCAAAAATCCCCACATCCATCCCCAGAAGGAAAGGCTTACCACTATGATGAAGGGGGAAATGCCTAGGTCTGAGCCTTCCCAGCGCGGTTCAATTATGTTGCCAAGAATCATGTTTATGCAGACTGTTGTAATTCCTATGAAGAGGACAAGTCCCCACTGCGGGTAGAACTGAAGCAGGGCAAAGATTGTCGTAAGGGCGCAGGATATTATGGAGCCAAAGCTGGGGATAAAATTGAGTACGAAGGAAATGAAGCCCCAGAGTACGGGAAAGTCCATGTTTACCGAGAAAGTTACGGCAAAGACCAGTATGCCGGTTAAAAGCGATATGACGAACTTGATGGAGATGTAGTGGGTTACGTCGCTTATGGTGTTTTCCGTAATGGTAAGGATTTTCTTTCCGAATTCCTGAATGGGGAAGGCCGTTGTAATCTTATTCTTCATGGCATTTATTTCCAGGAGGAGGAATATCGTAAGCAGCCCTACGACAAGGAATTTTTTTGTAAAGTCAACTATTGAGCCGCTTAGGGTAAAGGCCATGTTCTGCAGGGTTGAGCGAACCTTGATTGAATTCCAGAGGTTTACGAAAAGGGATGAATCTTCTTCATAGTGGATGTTGAAGGTTCTGCAGAAGGTCTGGTAAATGGATGTAAAGCGCTCTTCATATTTTGGGTAGGTGTGGACTATTGTGCTCAGGCTGTTTGCGAGCAGGTTGCCAATAAAATAAAGGGCAAAAAGGGCTACAATGATTACTATTGTTACGCAAAGTGCCCAGGGAATGTGCAGCTTGTGCAGCTTTTTGCAGAAGGGGTAGAAGACAAAGGAAAGCAGTATGCTTACCGTAAGCGGAATAAAAAAAGCGTTTAAAATTTTTAGTATGGCCACCAGGGTGATGAGGGCAAAGAAGAGCAGTATAAGAAAAATTGATTTTGCAAAGTTTTGTGTCTTCATTTGCCTCTTCTCCCTGTGCTGGTGAATGCTAGCTGTTCTGCTTTGGGCTTATCTTGTCAAAGCCGCAGAAGGGAACGAGTGCCGGCGGAATTGTAACTGAACCGTCTGCATTCTGGTAGTTTTCCAGTATTGCAAGCATTGCCCTTCCTACGGCGATTGCAGTTCCGTTGAGCATGTGCACGTACTTGTTCTTTCCGTCGTCGTCGCGGTACTTTACGTTAAGGCGGCGTGCCTGGTAGTCCGTGCAGTTTGAAGTTGATGTTACTTCTCCCCAGTCGCCTTCGGGGTGTTCTTCGTCTGCGCGTCCCGGCATCCATGCTTCAAGGTCCCACTTGCGGTAGGCTGGTGCGCCAAGGTCTCCTGTGCATGTGTCCACTACGCGGAATGGAATGCCAAGGCCTGTAAAGATTTCTTCTTCGATTAAGCGAAGCTGCTCGTGGATTTTGTCGCTTTCTTCTGGCAGGCTGTAGACGAACATTTCCACCTTGTCAAACTGGTGTACGCGGTAAAGTCCCTTTGAAAAGTGGCCTGCTGCTCCAGCTTCGCGGCGGAAGCAGTGGCTTAGACCGCAGTAGAAAAGAGGAAGCTTTGACTTGTCAAGGATTTCGCCTGAGTGGTAGCCGCCCAGGGTGATTTCTGCGGTTGCAACAAGGCATGTGCCCTCGTCTTCTATGCAGTAGACGTTGCTTTCGTTTCCGCGCGGATTAAAGCCGATTCCCTGGAGAATTTCCTGCTTTGCAACGTCCGGAGTGATGAATGTTGTAAAGTTGTGCTTGCGGAGGATGTTGAGTGCGTACATGATGAGTGCCTGTTCAAGGAAGACTGCCTCGTTCTTGAGGTAGTAGAACTTGGGGCCAGAAACCTTTGTTCCGCGGTCAAAGTCTATGAGTCCGAGTGATTCTCCAAGCTGAACGTGATCCTTTGGCTTAAAGTCGAACTTGCGGGGAGTTCCAACTTTTTTTACTTCAAGGTTTTCTGTGTCAACCTTTCCGATTGGAACTTCCGGGTTTGCCATGTTTGGAATCTTGCGGGCGGCTTCGTCCAAAAGCTGTTCTTTTTCTTCAAGTTCCTTCTGGGCCTGGGCAATTTCGTCCTTGAGGGCTTTTCCTTCTTCTATATACTTCTGCCTTGTTTCTGCGTCCAGCTTCTGCTTCATTGATGCTGCATTTGCGTTGCGCTTCTGCTGGAGGTTCTGCAATTTTGTGGTTAGGGCTGTGCGCTCGTCGTAGAGTTTTACAACAAGGTCTGCGTCTGCCGTCATGTTGCGGTTTTTGATGTTTTCCTTAACGGCTTGGAGGTTTTCCTTTATGAATCTGTAGTCTAACATATTTTCCTCTGGGAATGTGATGATTGATGCAAATACTATACAGTAAAAATGATTTTACTTCAAGTTAGGCTTTGCAGAATGCTTTGCAAAAAAAATGCGGCGCTTACAGATGCAAGTGCCGCATAAAAATCTATGAATCAATCTGGCTTGGAATTATCTTATGTCTATGTACATGCGCTGGATGTAGGTTATCCTGTTGTTGGCGGCTTCCCAAAGTGAGCTTTGAGGATAGCGGTTCACCAGAGTTTGGTAGGTGTGGAGGGCAGACTTGATGTTTCTTGATGGGGAAGGGGCTTCGAGAGCGCGTGCTTCGAGGTAGAGTGCCTGGTCCATCTTGGATTCGTCTGCATTCCTGTAGAATTCCTGTATTGTCTCAAGGCACTGGGCATACTGCTTTGCGTCGTATTCAGACTGGGCTTTCTTTAGGAGATCTCCTGAGACCGGGGTTCCGGCTGCTGCGTTTGATGCCGGGCGTGTGCTTGTTCTTTCTTCCTGGGGCTGTGCGGTTGAGCCTGAGCTTCTTTCTATTGCGGTTCCTGTGGAAGAGGAAGCTGCAATTTTGGGCTTGGCAGGGCTTTCTTCGAGTGCAGGCCTTTGGCTTGTTGCCTGTGCCTTCTGTTCGGGTGAAGCCTGCTCTGCGTTCCTTCCCCTCTGTCCCTTGGGAACATAGTTTGCGTAGTTTGGTGCCCTTACGTGGGTGTCGCGCTCTGTTTCAGTGGAAACGGTGACTGCAAGGTAGTCTTCTATGAATTTGCCTGCAAGTGCGTCGTTCTTGTAGAAATGAAGGACTGTGCTTCCGCTTTTTGTTGCCTTTAGCGTAAAGGCTGTTTCCTCTCCGTCGGGGGAAACTTTGCGGCCGTAGTAGCGCATGAGGTCGTTTGCATCCTTTTCGCCAAGATAAATCCATCCTGAGCCCGGGTAGATTACGTCCAGATACTGGCTGTTCTTTAGCGTGACGGAGCGGCTGGGCTTTTCGTCTTCTGCAGGAACTGGTGTTTTGGCCTTCTGTTCGCTCTGGCTTGCCTTTGGTGCAGGGCTTGCTTCTTTTTCTGTAGGTACAGGTGCTGGCTTTGCTACTGGGGCATTGTTTGCAGGATTGCCTGTTGCGGGTGAAGCTGGGGCTGGGCGGGCTGTATTGCCGCTGCCTGAGTTCTGCTTTTGTGCTGGGCTTGGGGTCTGGGCTTTTGAAGGCTGCTTTGCCGGCTCTTTTGCTGCAGGTTTTGTGTTCTGGGCAGGCTGCTTTGGAGCGGCGGGTTTTGCTTCCGTCTTTGCCGGAGATGGCTTTTTCTTTGGTTCAGTTTCCTTTATCTTGAGGTTTGCTTCCGGCTCCTGTTTCTTTTCCGCTTCTGTCTTTTTTGGTGCAGGCTTTGTTTCCTTGGCATTTGCCTTAGGGGATGCAGGTGCGGTATTTGTTGAAGGTGTGTCCCATGAGTGCTTTTCCTGAACAGGTGCGAGGGGGCCGTCAACCCTTTCTTCTGCGGGTAAGCCTGGACCGGATGTTATGGAAGATTCCGTTGTGCGGGTTTCCGTAGTTACGGTTTTTGTGGTTACTGTTTCCGTAGTGACCTTTGTGGTGGTGTAGGGCGGCTCTACGATTGTGGTTGTCTGTGCAGAAGATGCTCCTGTCTGGGCTGGGGCTGCTTGTGTCTGGCTGCTTTCTGCCGGGACAGTGCCTGTGGTGGCAGCGTTCTGTGCCTTTGTCTGCGCTGGAGTTGCGGTTGCAGCTTCTTCAAAAGTTGCGGCTGCGTTTCCTGAGTTTTCGTAGACATTCTTCTTTTCTGCCGGTTCTTTGTCTGCTGCGTGGAATTCAACTGGCTCGCTTGTGCCTGCTGCCTGTGGCGGAAGAACTATTGTACCGCTGTCTTGCAGTTCAACAGCAACGTTCTTGACTTCAGTACCATCTGAAGCACCGGAGCTTTGTGCTGCTCCGTTCAGCATGGAAAATGGTATTAGCGTGCAGGCAAGGACAAAGCCTGCTTTTTTTGCGGATAATGAAAATCCCTCTCTTGTTTTTTTCATGGAGCTGCTCCTATTATTTCATCAACAAGCGCATCGTTGGCCTGCTTCAGTTCGTTCATATTGATGGTGTTGGGGTTTGAGAACCATTTTTCAATTTCTTCCTGGCTCCAGCTTTCCTTCTGCTCGCGGGAAAAATAATAGTCCTCCGTAAGCTTTATGTTGCTGGGCGGGATAAATTCATCCTCAGACTTGAAGTCCTCCCGCTTTACGTTGCCAATTTTCTTCTGGTTGCAGGAATGTACTCCAAGCACTATTAGGGCGCACAGAAAAAGAAAGAGGATTATGCCCAGTATGGTTACTGCAAGGCGGCTTGTCCTCTGCGCAAGATTGTGGTAAGCGTCTTTTATATTGTCTAAAAAATTCATAGGGCTAAGAATCTACCTCTTCTCTTTAAGTTTCGGCATTTTTGCACCAAGAATTTTATGTATTTTGGACAGTATTTTGCTCCTCTGGCGGATTATTTTGTCCTTTTTCTGCATTTTCAGCTGGAATTTGGGCATTTTCCGTCTGGCTGGCAGCTTCCCCGTCATTCTGGGCAGGATTTTCAGCCTGTTCTGCGGAAATTTCTCCGTTGTTGGCAGGGGTATTCTCAGTGGAAGTTGCATTTTCTGCTTCTGCAGGGGCATCTGCTTCTGCAGGGGCTTCATCTTCCGGCTTGGTTGCTTCTTTTAAGGTTCCGTCCGGGTTGTGCTCGCGGCGTGGCGGGCGCGGAGGAATTACGATTCCCTCTTCTTCCGGAACGTCCTCTTCTACAAAGCCTTCCTCGTCGTCAAAAGTAAGCTCACCGTTGCTTGTCTTTTCATCGAGGCGGATTGCAATAACCTTAGAGATACCGCTTTCTTCCATAGTAACACCGATTGCAGAGCTTGCACCCACGGCAGTCTTCCTGTTGTGGGTAATAACGATGTACTGGCTAACGTTTGCAAATGCCCTAAGTGCCGTAACAAAAGAAGCTACGTTCTTGTCATCAAGGGCGGCGTCAATCTCGTCCAAAAGGCAGAAGGGGCTGGGGCGGACCTGATACGTTGCAAAGAGAAGGGCAAGGGCTGTCATTGTCTTTTCTCCACCAGAAAGCAGGGAAATGTTCTCCAGCTTTTTTCCTGGCGGCTGTGCGTAAATTTCTATACCTGTTGTAAGCACGTTGGCAGGATCCACAAGGCGTAGCTCTGCGCGTCCTCCGGTAAAGAGGCGGCGGAACATGTTGTGGAAGTTCTTCCTGATTTTGTTGTAGGTGTCTAAGAACATCTCCGAAGACTTTGTGCGGATTTCCTCACTTACGCGGACAAGCTTTTCCAAGGTCTGCTTTGTGTCGTTGTAGCTTGCCTGCTGCCTTTCGTAGCGGTCTTTTTCTTCGGCAAACTGCTCTACGGCCATAAGGTTAACCTGCCCAAGGTCGGTAATCTTCTGCTTGGTCTGGCTAAGCTTTTCGCGGAGGCTTGCAGTGTTTTCCGTAATTGTGTACATGCGCTCTTCGTATTCCATAAGGTCGCGCGAGTAGTTATCCTGGAAGTTCTGCTTGATGCCTTTGATTTCCGTATCATGCTGGGCGAGGGATAGGGTAAACTTTTCAAGCTGGGCCTGGTATTTGTTGCGCTCTTCCTGCTTTTTCTGAAGCGCGTTCTTTTTTCCGCTTACACGGCTGTTGCATTCCAGAATCTGGTTGTCAAGCTCCTTTAGCTCCCTTGCGGTTGCCTCTCCCCTCTGCTGGAGTTCAGCAATCTCTTCGTCTATGGTCTCTATCTGGCCTTCCATGTCTTCCTTGTGGCGGTTTTCCTCAAAGAGCTCTTCCTGCTGCTCCTGGAGGGCTGTCTGCTGTGAGGCCAGTGTTTTCTTTAGGGTAGAAATCTGCTGCTGGCAAGAATTGATCTGCTGCACCATTTCTGCATGGTTTACGCGCAGTTTGCCAAGGGTTTCCTTGTATTCCTCTATCTTCTTGTTCAGCTCGGCATTGCGCTGGGTTAGCTCTGCATTTTCTTCGCGGATGGAATTAATCTTGGAAATGTTGTCCTGGATGGAATTGTCTATGCCCCTCTTCTTTGTGATGATACCTTCCGGTGAAAGGAATTCGTCTATGAACTGGGGAGTCGTCTTTGTATAGCTTTCTATGTTTGTGCTGAGTTCCTGGAGCATTTTGCCCAGGTCTTCAAAAGCCTGAACCGCATCAGCACTGAATTTTGCACTGTCCTTTTCCGAATGGTTGGGAAGGGATGCAAAGTCCTTAAAGATATTGGCCCTTCCTGTTGCAAATATTTTTATTTTTTCAAGGGTATTGGAAAGCTCTTCCTTTGCGGCCTTGTTTGCCTGTGAAGAATAGCCTGCGTCCTTGAGCCTCGCATCAAGTTCTTTTACAATGTCTTCCGTAATTGCAGCCAGATTTTTCTGAAGCTGGTCGCGCTCTGCGTCAAGGTTGTGAATCTTTCCGTTGTTGGTGCCAATAATCTTCTGGTTCTCGTTAATCTGCCCGGATGACTGGTCAATGTTTGCGGTAAAGTTTTCTATGTTCTTGCTTATGTCCTCAAGCTTCTTGTTCTTTTCGTAAAGCTCTGCGTTCTGGCTGTCTATGTCCTCGTTGTATTCGTCTATGCGCTCCTGAGTGTTCTTTATGCGGTTTTCTATTTGGCCGATTTTTTCCTTAATTGTGCTGAACTGGTCACGGAGCTGCTTTGCCATGTTCTTTTTGCCGTTCTGCTCGGTAAAAATCTTTATGCTTTCCTGCTCCTTTGTAACCCTCTCTTCTTCAAGGGCCTTGATTTTGTCGGTGTTCTCGTTGAGCGTTGCGTATATTTCGTCAATTTCCGCCGCAACAGCGTCGCGCTTTTTTTCCGCCTCTTTTTTCTCTGCTTCGTGGTGGCTCTTGTTCTGCGTAGACTCTTTGAGCCTAAGGAGCTGAATGTCCAGCTCATAGTTGAATTTATCCTCGTTCAGCTTCCTGTACTTTGTAGTTTTGTCCGACTGAACTTTAAGGGTCTCGTAGGTGCGTTTTGTTTCGGCAAGACCAACGTCTATCTGGGCAAGGTTTGCCCTTGTGCGCTCAAGTTCGCGCTCTGCCTCAAGAACCTGGGCCTTGCTGCGGCTAATACCTGCGGCTTCCTCAAAAAGGTAGCGGCGGTCTTCCGGCTTGGAAGAAAGAATCTGGTCAATCTTACCCTGTTCCATGACCGAATAGGCTGCCTTACCAACACCTGTGTCCATAAAGAGGCGGCGAACTTCCGTAGCGGTGCACTGCCTGTTGTTGATAAAGTATTCGTTTTCGCCTGAGCGGTAAAGCCTTCTCTTGAGTGCAATCTCCGAATCTGCAATGTCCAGAATACCCTTTTCGTTGGCAATTGTAAGCGTAACTTCTGCCACGGAAAGGGCAGGGCGGGCTTCCGTACCGTTAAAGATAACGTCTTCCATGGAAGCTGCGCGGAGGTTCTTTGACTTGTTTTCTGCCAGAACCCACTTTATGGCATCAACAACATTACTCTTTCCGCATCCGTTTGGACCCAAAAGCGCCGTAATTCCGTCAGAAAAATTTATGTGAGTACGGTCTGCAAAAGATTTAAAACCGTAAATTTCAAGACTCTTTAAAAACACAAACGATTCCCCTAAAAAATAGTTCCACGATTATAGCAAAAAACATGCTTTTTAACAAGAGTAGTGTCAAGTTGAAAACTTGCGGGTCTGTAAATGTTGCCGAATTTTTATGATTGTAGACCTTTGGACGGTACTTTTTTTAGTTCTACCATCTGCTTTTTGGCTAATCCGACCGTCTATGCCTCTGCGCCACCGCCGTTCCGCCCTTCGCTTACGCTCATAGCCTTCGGCTACTAAAGGGGCTCCATGGCGGCGTAGGTTGCTTGTTTTTTTATGCCATGTTGGTATTTGTACTTTCGGTGTATGCTAATCCAAGCCTTTCCATTACTTTTTCAATAGGAGCCTTCATTTTTTCTGCAGCAAGCTTGGGCTCTATGTTAAACTCTTTTACGGCAATTACGGCATCCTCTACTGCTCTTTCTTCTGCTCCCTGTGTCCGCCCAATTTCCATACCTTCTGCCAAGGCTACCTTCCGTTCTTCACGGCGTATGTCCATTTCCCATATACCCATTGTGGCGTATGCCTCCTTGAAGCGTTCACTTTGCTTAAGATTTTCCACCCGCTTTTTAAGGCGGCCAGAAAAATCATCTTCGCTGGGGTCATTCGTGTAGACGAAGCGAAGAAAATCCCTTATCTTTGCGTCCGACTCTTTTTCGTACCCGCTTGCATTATATATCACTTTTTTGATTTTGTCATTGAAATGTTCCAAGGGGACCCCTTGAACCCCAGAACTTGGAGGGGAGAAACCCGCTCAAAGTCCGAAGCCCGCTGGTTTCTCCCCTCCAAACCTCCCCACTTCCTCGGGCACGGCTTAGGGGCTAGCCCCTAAGAACCCCAAGTTTTATAGAAGAATATTTATTGCTACCTTTTTTGGCATATTAATAAGGTAAAAAAGTCTTCTGCTTTTGTTCCAAAATGATTGTTTAGCTCTCCACTCAATCGGTTAACTGCCCTTTGCAGACAAAAGCGCGGCAGGCCGTGGAGGGGTTGCCGCAGGCAAGACCGCCGCTTGCGGCGGGCCGAGCGTTAGCGGGCCCCGGAAGGGCCACATAAGGGGCATGAATCTTCTTTGGGTAAATTTGACGGACAACAGAAAAAAGTGCCGCAAGAAAAAAGAAAAATATTTTATAGCTACAAAATTGTCCCGGCTGCTGTACACACCGCAAGGATTCCGGCTGCCATGAAGGGGGCAAATGGGATTTTTGCCTTGCGTCCGTTTTTTTTGCCTGTTTTTTTATCTAGGAGGTATTTGCTTGCAAAGTATGCCGCGCAAATAAGGCTTGCCACCGCGTAGGAGAGGAATGCGAGGTTTGCACCGGCGCAGAGTCCGCAGAGGATGCTGTACTTAACGTCTCCAAGCCCCATGCCAAAGTTTGTGATTCGCCTTACCGCGTAAAAGAGCAGGGGAGAAAGTGCTGCTCCCAAAAGGCCCTGCACAAGGCATTCACGCGCAAAAAGGGCCTGGTAGGCAAGAAGGGCGGTGCTTCCCGCTATGATTGTCCAGTCTGGAATCATAAGTTCCCTTATGTCTTTTACGACCGCCGCTATGGAAAAGAGGGCAAAAATGAGCAGGCAGATCCAGTTCACTGTTTGCCTTTGCCCTTGTCTTCTTTGCCGTCATTTTCTTCTGCATCAGGCCTTGGAGACGTAAGCTTTCCCTTGTAGAGTATCTTTGGGTAGACCTTGAGCCCCAGCTTTTTTTCAAGCTTGGCAAAGTCCTGCATTTCGTAGGCATCGCCAATTACGCAGTTCATGCCGGTTTTTCCAGCCCTTGCCGTTCGTCCTGCCCGGTGGATAAAGAAGTCGGCTGTCTGGGGCAGGTCAAGCTGCACTACGTGGGTAACGTCTGGAATGTCAAGTCCGCGGGATGCAAGGTCTGTGGTAACAAGGATTGAAACCTTTCCGCTTCTAAAACGGTCGATTGCAGATTTTCTATCCTGCTTTCCGATTTTTGCGCTAAGGGCTTCACATTCAAGTTTTCTGTAGCGAAGTTTTGACGCTATGTTTTCTATTTGGTCGCTTTTTGCCGTAAAGACGAGCAGTTTTTTTGGCTTTACCGCGTTGATGAAGCTTCTTAAAGTGTCTATCTTATCCCTGCGTTCTGCAAAGATTGCCACGTGGGTGATTCTCTTCCTTAATACGTCTTCCGTTGGCAGTGTTACAAATTCTATTGTGCCAGATTTGCTTCCGTTTGCGGCCATGTCTGTAGAAATTTTGCCAGCAGAATCTTTGCTGCCGGAAGCCTTACCGCTTTCTGCCGGGGCTTTTTCTTCAGAGGCCCTGTCAATTGCATCGCGGGCATTCTGCAGGACTTTCCGCGTATAGTCGCTAACCGTTGCGGAATTTCCTATAAGCTGAACCCGCCTTGGAAGCCTTTCCAAAAGCCCTTCCGTTGCATCGCGGAGCTCCGGGCTTAAAAGCCTGTCCGCTTCGTCAAGAACAAGAGTTTCCACCGCATCAGCCTTAAGCTTTTTAAGATGGATAAGTTCAAGAAGCCTTGCTGGCCCTCCAATAACAATCTGGGGTTTTTCCTTTAGAAGCTCCACCTGGCGCGAAATTGGTGCCCCGCCTATGCAAAGGGCGCACTTTACGTCGCTAACAAGCCTTACCTGGGCCTTAATCTGGGAAGCAAGCTCGTAGGTGGGGGATGCAACAAGCACCCTGACCGGATTTGAGCTTTTCGGATTGTCGCAAAGCCTCTGCAATATTGGAAGCAGATAGGCAAATGTCTTTCCAGTTCCGGTCTCGCTCTGGAACATAAGGTTCTTCCCCTCTGCAACAAGGGGCATTATTTTTTGCTGAACCGCAGTCGGGGATGTTATTCCCGCCGCGCTAAGCCTTTGAATTATTTCTTCGCCAATACCAAAATCAGAAAATTGCTTGTCCATAAAAAGACTATAGCATATTATAGTTTTTTTTGATATACTCTATGCATGAAATTTGGAATTGATACATTCGGCTTGGATCACGGACGCTCAGGTTTGGGATCCTATCTTTTTTCCCTAATGCCCTTTCTTCCAGACTCAGACGGCCTTGAATATGAGCTTTTCGGGGCGGAAATAGACCGCTACACCTATACGGACAAAAAGGCCTGTCCCTTCTTTAGCGCAAATGTCCCCGACAGCTTGGCTGCAGAACGCTTCTGGCATTCATTCAGGGCAAATTCATTCGCAAAAAAAAGAGGCTATTCCGCCGTATTGTATACAGCAGGTTCCCGCATGATTCCGTCGTCTTTTAAAGTTCCGGGCGTTGCAGTCGTAAACGACATAATGAGCAGCCTCTTTGAGCGCAAGGGTGACCGCTGGTATTCGAGCAAGGTCCGCAAGGGGCTTTCCCGCGCAAACTGCATAATAGCGGCCAGCAAATTCATAAAAAAAGATTTGGAAAAAGCTGGCGTAAAGGCAAACAGAATAGAAATAATCCATAACGGCATAGACCACAGCCTTTTCTTTCCAAAAGCTGCGGTTGAAGGTGATTCGGAAATAATAGACATAAAACCCTTTGCAATAAAAAAGCCCTACATAATCTATGCAAGCAGAATGCAGAATGACGAAAAAAAGCATGTTGAACTTATAAAGGCCTTTTCTGTCTACAAGGAAAAGTCAAAGTCTCCAATCAGGCTTGTGATTGCAGGAAGCGAGGATCCCGAATACGGCGCAAAGGTTCATGCTGCTGCCCTGGAGTCCGGCTTTGCAAGCGACATATTCATAACAGGCTATTTCCCCCACGAAAATTTCCCGGAGCTTTACCGCAATGCGGAGGCCTGTGTCTTCCCGTCCGTGAACGAGGGAGTGGGGCTTTCCGTAATGGAGGCTATGGCTACAGGTTTGCCGGTGGCTTGTGCAAACTACGGTGCCCTTCCTGAAGTTACCGGTGGCAAGGCACTCTATTTTGACAGCAATAATATAGAAGAAATGTCTTGTGCCATAGAAAGCGTGCTCTCTGATATAGAGCTAAGAAAGAAGCTTGTCGCAGACGGTCTTGAATGGACACGCCGCGTCTCTTGGGAGCGTACAGCGCAGGAAACAGTTAATGTTCTAAAAAGCCTCTGCTAGTTTTTTTGATTGAATTTTTTAGGACGGTAGTCTTGTTTGCTCTACCATAAAATTTCTACTCTAATCCGACCGAACATGCCTATGCGTCACCGCCGTCGCTTGAAACTTCGTTGCGAGAACCGGGGTTCCCGAATATTTTGTATTGGAAATAGCGCCAAGGATGGCGCGTTATTTCATTGCTATATAAGTAGGGTAAGTTTTCGCAGAAAACTTACGTGAACAAAATCCCATGGAGGGGATTTTGTTCACAGTGCCCCTCCATGGCGGCGTATTATGCCATGCGGCTTTGCAAAGCTAGGCTGTCTTCTGGTCTATAAGAAGCGTCTGTGCTTCGGGAATGTATTTCTGGTTTACAATGTCCGGCGTAATCTCAAGCTTCTTTTTGCCCTTAACGCTTGGAACTTCAAACATTATGTCAAGCAGAACCTTTTCAACGATTGCCCTAAGTCCGCGTGCACCAGTCTTACTCTTTATTGCTATGCTTGCAATCTCGTCTATGGCTTCCTCGCTAAAGGTAAGGTCCACGTCGTCTATTGCAAAGCTTGCCTGGAACTGCTTTGTGATTGCGTTCTTTGGCTCCGTGAGTATGCGCTTAAGGTCGTCGCGGTTAAGCTCCTTGAGTGCGCAGGTCATTGGCAGGCGGCCAATAAGTTCCGGTATGATGCCGAATTTTACAAGGTCGTCGCTTGTTACCTGGTTCAAAAGTTCCATGCGCTCTTCTTCCGTGCGGTGTGTTCCTTCTGCACCAAATCCAATGGAAGAAGAAGCCATACGCTCTTCGATTATCTTGTCAAGGCCTACGAATGCTCCTCCACAGATAAAGAGGATGTTCGTGGTGTCTATGTCTATCATCTCCTGGTTGGGGTGCTTTCTTCCGCCCTGAGGTGGAACAGAGGCATGGGTTCCTTCAAGAATCTTAAGGAGCGCCTGCTGTACGCCTTCACCGGAAACGTCGCGCGTAATGGAAGTGTTTTCGCTCTTGCGGCTAATCTTGTCAATTTCATCTATAAAGATAATGCCCCTTTCTGCTGCGCTTACGTCACCGTCAGCTGCGTTAATCAGCTTGAGCAGTACATTCTCTACGTCTTCGCCTACGTAACCGGCTTCTGTAAGGGTTGTGGCGTCCGCAATTGCAAAAGGAACCTTAAGCTTCTGTGCCAAAGTCTTTGCAAGAAGGGTTTTTCCGCTTCCGGTCGGACCCAGAAGCAGGATGTTGGACTTTTCAATTTTTACGTCCGTTTCCAGCTGCTTTTCCTTTGGAATGGAAAGCTGCTTGTAGTGGTTGTATACAGCAACGGAAAGAACCTTCTTTGCCATGTCCTGTCCAATAACGTACTGGTCCAGGTATTCCTTGAATTCCTTTGGAGACGGGACATCTTCCATGTCTATTGGGCGGATTGAATGGCGTTCGTCATTCAGCACCGTCTGGCATGCGGCCACACAGTTTTCGCATATGTAAATGTCATCATTTGGTGCTTTTACAACGCGGCGGTTGGCGTCTGCCGGTCTTCCGCAAAAAGCACAGTATTGCTGGTCATTCTTTCCAAAACCGCGCATTATTTCTTTGCTCCTTTTTTGGCACTGTTCATTATATGGTCAACGATTCCGTATTCCTTGGCTTCTTCTGCAGACATGTAAAAGTCACGCTCCATGTCCTTTGCAACTTCTTCTTCGGATTTTCCCGTCTGCTCCGAGAGGTAACGGATGCTAAGCTTTTTAAGGCGGACGATTTCTTTTGCCTGGATTGCAATGTCGCTTTCCTGACCCTGGGCTCCACCCCATGGCTGGTGAATCATCACGCGGCTGGAGGGAAGGGCATAGCGCTTGCCCACTGTTCCGCCTGCAAGAAGCATTGCACCCATGCTGGCTGCCTGACCCATGCAGATTGTCTGCACATCGCACTTAACGTACTGCATTGTGTCGTAGATGGCAAGACCTGCTGTTACGCTTCCGCCCGGGCTGTTGATGTACATGTTTATGTCCTTTTCGGGGTTTTCGCTTTCCAAATAAAGCAACTGGGCAACAATAAGGTCTGCTGTTTCGTCACGGATTTCTCCGTCAACAAAAATGATGCGGTCCTTCAACAGCCTTGAATACAAGTCGTAGGCGCGTTCTCCGTTTCCGCTGCGCTCAATTACAGTTGGAACAAGTGTATTCATATATTCATTCATAAAAACTCCAAAGGGGCGCGGCATCAGTAAGCTGCGCAAATCTTTATTTACTTATACATATAATATAAATAAAAAAACGGAATGCGACAACTCAAAACGCCAATTATTTTTATAAAGTTAAACAATCGGCAATTTTAGCGGCATTCCGTTCTTTTGTGCAGGTTAGGGAAGAAAATCTGCCCTTTCCGCATCAGCTTTATTTTTCTTCCTTAAATAAATCTGCAAAAGTTGTCTTGTCGCCTTTTGCCACCTTTACTTCTTTGTAAAGCTCATCAAAAAGCTTGTTTTCCTTAACTTCGTCAACAAGGTATTCCTTAGCCTTAAGGTCCTTGTAGTGTTCCTTAACTTCGTCAAGGGTAATGCCGTTTTCTTCGGCAATCTTGGCATATTCAGCGTCAACTTCTTCCGGTGTAACGGAGATGTTCTTGTCGCGCATAAGAGCGTCAACGATGATGCGGCTCTTAAGCATCTTTTCTGTATTGCCAACCCACTGCTCAAGCATAGCTTCCTTTGACTGGCCGGATGAAAGAATCATCTTTTCAAGCTGCTCTGGGCTTGTCTTGAACTGCTGTGCAAGCATGTTCCATCTTGCTTCGTTTTCTGCAGCAATCATAGACTTTGGCAAGTCGAATGGGTTCTTTTCAACAAGCTGGGAAAGGAGGCTCTGGTTCTTGATTTCCTTAATCTTCCTGTTCTTTGCAAGCTCCATGTTGTGCATGATGTCTTTCTTGAGGTCGTCAAGTGTCTTGTATTTTTCGTTTACGTCCTGGGCAAGGTCATCGTCCAGTGCAGGAAGCAGGCGTTCCTTGATTGCCTTTACCGTTACGCTGATTTTCTTTGTCTTTCCGGCAAGGTCTGCATCAGGATCCTTCTTGTCGTAGGTCTTTGTAATCTGCTTTGTTTCGCCCTTCTTCATGCCGGTGATTTCATCGTCAATCTTGTAGATGTTTTCGCCTGAGCCTACTGTGAACACAAAGCCCTCGCGTTTGCTGCCTTCGATTACATTGCCTGAGTTGTCAAGCTCTGAATAGTCGATTGTTACGATGTTGTCCTTTGCAACCGGGTCACCATCCTTCTTGTCTATTACGGATGCGTTGCGCTCCTGGATTGCCTTGAGCTCGTCCTGGAGGTCCTTGTCGCCGAGTTCAACAACAGGTTCCTTTACCGTTATGCCGCTGAAGCTTGCAACTTTTACTTCCGGGAATATATCGTATGTTACGGTGAAGGTAAAGTCCTTTGAAGTGTCGAATTCCGGCAGCTTGTCGCCTTCGAGGCGGGGCTGTGCGTAGGGGAGGGGGCGGATGTCCTTTGCATCGTCTCCCTGGAGGATTTCGTTGAGTGCCTTGTCGATGAGGTCACCTGTGATTTCTGACTTTAATGCGTCGCCGTATTTGCTTTCCAATACGGAAACGGGAACATGCCCCTTGCGGAAGCCGGGAATCTGGATGTTCTTTGCGTATTTTGCAATGCTTGACTTGTATTCGGCCGCAACGTCTTCCTTGCTGATTGTAGCGGTGAGCTTTACGCTTGAGTTTTCAGTCTTTTTGATTTCTTTGGTTACGTTCACTTAGGGTTCCCCTTTTATGATAGATGTAAAAAAAAAGGCGATTTTAGAACTAATCTAAATCGCCCGAAGCTTAGAGCGGAAAACGGGAATCGAACCCGCAACATCGACCTTGGCAAGGTCGCGCTCTACCATTGAGCCATTTCCGCAAAATGCGTATATTCGCCAAAAGGCTAGAGCGGAAAACGGGAATCGAACCCGCAACATCGACCTTGGCAAGGTCGCGCTCTACCATTGAGCCATTTCCGCAAAACCATTCACTACAGGAATGTGTTAAAATGATACTACAGTATATGAAAGAAAGTGTCAATACCGTTTTGCCAAAAAATGAAATTTTAAGCAAAAAAAAGCACGGCAGGCACTGGAGGGGCCCGCCAAAGGCGGGTTGCGAACTCGTAGCAAAGCTACGGGCGAGCAATGGAGGGGGTAGGGCCCCCCGGAACCCCGCAAGCGCCACGGTATGGGCACAGCCGGCAGCATAAAATTCGGCCCGGCCTTGAAAGCCAAGTGCCGCAGAAAGGAAGCTAAGCCCTAAAGCCCCATCTCCATGTCAAAGAATTTTATGCCGCCTATTACGGACTTTGACACCCCGTGGTTTTTGTAGCCAAAGGCTTCGTAGAAGGGGATGAGGTGTTCCTCGCATGTGAGTGAAACCCTGCTTTTTCCGTCCGCCTTAGCTGCTCTGAGTATGCTCTCCATGAGTGCGTGTGCGATTCCCTGCCTGCGGAAGTCCGGGTGGACTGCAAGCCCGAATATCAGCAGGTTCCTGCCACTTGTCTTGAAGGGGCTGCCTGCCAGGAAGAGGTCGTCGGTTATGAAGCTCTGGTCGGATGGGCATCCGTTTACAAAGCCTGCTATTCTTCCGCCAGCCTCCGCCTTTAGGAAGTAGCCGGGGAAGTTTGCGAGCCTGTACAGGAAGGCTTCCCTTGATGCCGCTTTTCCGCCGCCAAAGCATAGCCTTTCTATTTTGTGCAGTTCGTCCAGGTCCTTTGGAGAGGCAGTTGTGATTGAAAAGCTTGTCTTACTGTCTGAAGGCATATTCAAAGGCTTCCTCAAGGTCTGCCAAAAGGTCATCCGCGCTTTCAAGCCCTGCGGAAATTCTTACCGTGTTCTCTTCAATTCCGGCAGCCTTCAAATGCTCTCCGTCAAGCTCCGCGTGGGTAGTCTTGGGGGAGTTTACGATAAGCGACCTTACGTCTCCGATGTTGACGTGGTATGAAAAATACTTTAGGTGGCCTATGAACTTCTGCAGCTGGTCATGGTTGCCTGCAAAGCCGAATGAGAGGATTCCGCCGGTTCCCTTGGGGAAGTATTTCTGGGCCAGTGCCTTGAACTTGCTGTCCTTTGCCTCCGGGTGCTTTACCCATGCAACTTCTTTTTTTCCTTCAAGATAGGAGACAATCTTTTTTGCGTTGGCTGTCTGCTTTGCGACCCTTTCCGATATGGTGTCCAGTCCCTGCAGGATAAGGAAGGCGTCGAAGGGGCTTAGGGCTGCACCTATGAATTCCAGGTAGAAGGCCCTGAGGTGTATGAGCAGGGGGGCTGCCGGGTCAATGTCTGCCGGTGAGCGGGCTTCTCCTTTCTTGTTCCTGATTTTGTAGGATTTTTCGTAGAACTGGGGGAACTTTTCCTTTGAGTAGTTGAATTTGCCGCTTTCTACTACAAGGCCTGCTATTGTGTTGCCGTGGCCACCGATTGCTTTGGTTGCAGAGTATACAACGATGTCAACACCATGCTCTATTGGGTTGAGCAGGAAGGGGGTTGCAATCGTATTGTCTACGATGAGCGGAATGCCGTGCGAGTGGGCAAGGTCTGCTAGGGCCTTTATGTCGTATAGCTCGGCGTTGGGGTTGCTGATTGTCTCTATGTAGATGCCTCGGGTCTTTTCGTCTATTTCTGCCTCGTATGACTTTACGTCAAAGCGGTCCTTTACGAATTTGATGCTGGAGCCGAAGCGGGGAAAGAAGTGGGAGAAGGAGTCTTCGCTTCCGCCGTAGAGGGAGTGGGGGGCAACTATGTTTCCGCCGCCTTCCGTTAGCGCAAGGATTGTGTAGGAAATTGCCGCCATTCCCGAAGCAAGGGCAACTGCTCCGTGTGCTCCGTCAAGGGCTGCAATCCTTTCTTCCAGAACTGACACCGTTGGGTTTCCTACGCGGGTGTAGATTCCCGCCGCTTCTTCCATTGCCCAAAGTGAAAGTGCCCTGTCAACGCTTCCCAGGTCGAATGATGCCGTCTGGTAAATGGGCACGTTTACTGCGTAGTTGTGGTCTGCCGAATTGTAGCCGGCGCGAATCCTTTTTGTGTCAAAGTCTGCCATAAAATACTCCTTTTGTTTTTTTTGTTAGAATTAGAACTTTCTATATTTGGTATTCCGGTTCGGGCATTGCCGATGCCAGCTGGAATTTTTCCAGAAGGGTCTTTCTTAGCGCAAGGAATTCCGTCCCTCCGCGGTGCCGGGGATGGGGGAATTTTATTTCCATTACCTCGCTTATTTTTCCGGGGCGGGGTGTCATGATTACAATCCTGTCGGAAAGGTAAATTGCCTCGTCAATGTCGTGGGTTACAAGAATCATTGTGACTGAGCTTGCCTTTCTTATTTCCAGTAGTTTGTCCTGTATGTCTGCCCTGGTGAATGAATCCAGTGCGCCCATGGGTTCATCCAAAAGCAGCACTTCCGGTCCGTTAATCAGTGCCCTTGCTATTGCAACCCTCTGAGCCATGCCGCCGCTTATCTGGTGGGGAAAGGACTTTTCAAAGCCCTCAAGGCCTATTAGCGAGATGTAGTCGCCTATCTTTTCCCTGTTCTGCTTGTAGACATGCCTTGCCTTTAGCCCCGATGCTATGTTTTGCTCAACCGTAAGCCACTGGAAGAGGCCTCCCTGCTGGAAGACATAGCCCCTCTCCGGTGACGGCCCCGTAATCTTTTCTCCGTTAAGCTGCAGTTCCCCGGACTGGGGCTTGTCAAGGCCTGCAATCAGCCGCAGGAGAGTTGTCTTTCCGCAGCCAGATGATCCAATCAGCGAGATGAATTCACCCTTTTTTACGGACAGGTTTATGTCGCTCAGTGCGGTAACTTTTGTGTCATCGCTGGAGTAGATTCTGTTCACTCCCCTTATTTCCAGAATATTGCCGCTCATTTTAAAAGCCCCCTCTGCCACCTGAGTATGTGGGATTCAATTTTTTTGACCACTGCGGTAATCAGGCTGAAGAGGATTGCCATGACTATGATTGCCGCAAAGACTTTGTAGTAGGCGCTCCATACCTTTGACGCATTTATGTAGTAGCCGAGTCCTCCCGGCTGCCCCATCATCTCCGCCATGACAAGCGTTGTGAATGCAAATGCGCTCGCCGTGTTTATGCCGGTAAAAATTTGGGGCATTGCGTGGGGGATTGCAACCCGGAATACGAGGTATGGCGTTCTTGCCCCAAGTGTCCTTGCAACCTCAAAGAGTGCCTTGGGTGTGCTCTTTACCCCGGAAGCCGTGAGCGATGCCACCGGGAACCATACGCTTATTACGATTAGGAAGACTGCCGCCGCAAAGGGGGTGGGAAAGAGGGTAAGAGCAAAGGGCATCCATGCCACCGCCGGAATTACACCGGTTATGTTCAGCACGGGCGAAACCCAGTACCATACCTTGGGAAACCAGCCGATTACGATTCCTGTGCCAACCCCAAAGACCAGCCCCAGCAGGAATCCCGCTGTAAACAGGCGCAGCGAATACAGGGTGTTCTGCCAGATAAAGTCGCTTTCCATGAGGAATGCCCTGACTATGCCGGCCGGTCCCGGAAAGAAGGGCTGGGGGAGCAGGAGGAGCTTTGTCCCTAGCAAGTCCCAGAGTGCCAGTGCTATTCCGCATGCAAACCTGAATGCAGAAGCCTTGCCGTATCTTTCAAGCCTTGCCTTGTCAAAAGCCGCGTGAATTCCCTTCGCCGCAAAGAAGGCGATGATTGCCGCAAGCAGAACCCTGTAGGCCAGGTTCATCGTAACGGCAGCCCCGCCAATCTTGTACTCCTCTATCGTGCCCCCTTCCGCAATCTGGGGAATGAATGCGTTCGACAGTATTGCAATTATGAAGCCAGACAGGGAAAGCGCTATTGAGCGGGCGGCCTTTGCAGTCCTCTTGTTCATGATGCTCACAGAATCCTCCGCCTTACAGGGCGTTTACGTCAACAAATGAATAAATGCTCTTTGCAAACTTGGTTGGCTCGCTTTTAAGGTAGCCTATGTCATGAAGGGCGTTTACAAAATACTCCACGTCTGCCTCGACGCTCTGCTTATTTGCCTCACGGTCAGCCGTAGAAGGATATTCGTAGCTTTTGATAAGTTCAACCGCAAGCTCCTTGTCCTCTATCTGGGAATACTTTCCGCTGATTATGATTTCCACCGCTTCCTCCGGGTTCCTGCTTATCCAGTCCTGGGCCTTTCTGTATGCCCTAAGAAGGGATGCAATCTGTTCGGGCTTTTCCTTGAGCAGCTTTGATGACGCGTAAAGGAAGCAGCAGTACTTTCCCTTAAAAGCAGGGTCCGTGGAAAGGTCAAAGAGCACCTTTGCCTTGCCAGCCTTTTCCGCAACGCTTCCAAGCGGGTCCCACATGGCTGCGACGTCTATTTCCCCGCTGTAGAGGGCCTCGAGCTCCAGGTTTCCGTCCGAGAAGGGGAGGAATGTAACCTGTCCGTCCTTTTGCAGCGCGGATATTCCTGCCTGCTCCAGCCAAAGGCTTGCCACCTGGTGGGGTGTGCCGCCAATTTCATCTATGCCGATTTTCTTTCCCTTCAAATCCTTAACGCCGGAAATATCTGAATCTGGCCGTACCACGAATTTGATGCAGCCGTTGTGAAGTCCGTCAACAACCTTTACGTTTACCCCTTCCTCTATTGAAGGAAAGAACTGGAAGTCACCGTTTACAATCGGAATAGTACCGTTGTTCAGACCGATTTTGCGGCTTTCCGTGTCCGCGGAAATGAGCTTTGCGTTAAAGCCCTCCTCTGCAAAAAAGCCCTTTTCGTAGGCAATGTATATCGGTGCCCCGCAGAGCGAGCCGTCCAGTGCCGGAATGTTTATGCTTCCGTACTTGTATGCCGCATCCGCCTTGTCCTTCTTCGTGCATGACGAAAAACCTAGTGCCGCAAGCAGTGCCGCCAGCGTCAAAACAAATTCCTTTCCCGCGATTTTTCTTAATGTCTTCATAGTTCACCTTCCTTATGTTTATATTTTTCCAACTTTTTTCATTTGCTGCCTGAATTACGATGGCCTTAGGATTCCCCTGTCCATCACATAGTTCCTGTCCGCACAGCCCAGCGTCTGAATGTCGTGCGTTACCATTACGACCGCAGTCCCCCCGTCTGCAATCTTCCTGAACAGTGAAATTATCTCCTCCTTGTTCCCCGCATCAAGGTCGCCGGTGGGTTCGTCCGCTAGAAGAAGGGCAGGCTTGTTTATAAGCGCACGTGCTATTGCCGCCCTTCTTATTTCCCCGCCCGAAAGATTCGCCGGGTAACAGGAAGAAAGTTCCCCTATCCCCAAAAGCGAAAGGAGCCTCATCGCTTCTCCTTCAGGCTCTCCCTTCCGCCCCTCACGAGAAAGGTAGAAGGGCAGCCTAACGTTGTCCAGCACGCTAAGGCTGGAAAGCAGGCTGTACCCCTGCGGAACAAGGCCAATAACCCTGTTGCGGAGCAAGGCCCCTTTTGCGTCTGATTTTTCCACGGCATTGTTTCCGTCTATAAGAATCTGCCCGGACGTGGGAAGCAGAAGCCCCGCTATCATGTTGAGCAGGGTAGTCTTTCCGCTGCCGGAAGCCCCGGTTATGCTTATGAATTCCCCCCTTTCAAGCGAAAGGTCAGCGTCCTTTACCGAAAAAAATGGAGAACCCTTCCTTATGTATTTGCGGCTAAGTTTTTGCACTTCAAGAAAAGCCATCATTCACCCTCCCTTATTGTTGGGTACACTTCCCTCTGGTTAAGGCGGACCGCAGTGTAAAGTGATGCGGCAGGCCCCATGCCAACGGAAACCGCTAGGCTTAAGGCAAGCACCAAAAGCGCAAGTGCGGGGGATGGCCTAAGGTAGGGCAGGCCAAGACTTTCCCCTATCCTCTGGCTAAGTGGAAGCAGCAGGGTGGAAAGTGCCGTTCCAGCTATCCCGCCGGCCGTGCAGACAAGAAGGGCCTCCTTAATCACCAGTGCCGAAACCGTATTGCCTGTCGCACCCAGGGCGCGGAGGGTTGCAAATTCCTTCCTCCGCTCACCCGCCGTCACGGAAAAGACTATGGCCAGCATAAACGTTGCGCATAAAAAGAAGATGGGAACCAGAATGTATATGAATGCAACAAGCTTCCCCAGGCTTTCCGCAATAGAGCTCACCATGCTCTTGGTCTTTATAACCTGAAGGCCGTCAAATGAAGAGCGTATCGAATGGATAACCTGGTCTGCAGTGTAGCCGTCCTCAATCCTCACAAGCACACTGGAAATGGACTCGTCCGGATTGATTCCCCTCGTAAAGTTAAGCCCGCTTTTCTTTGCCTCCTCAAAGAGCTGCCTGATGGTGTTCATGTTTGCGTACACTGCCTGGTCAAAACTTGTGCCTGTCTCCTTAAGCTTTGCCGCCACTCCGTATTTTTTCCCAAAGAACTTTAGCCTTTTGTCTTCATCAAGCGTAATGTCGTGTCCCGCAATCAGCTCCCCGTCCCTGAGTGAATCTTTGTAAACTTCGGAAATCCATGGCTGCACGGAAAAATCCGTATCCGGGTCAAAGCCTATGAACTGAACCGGAACCGAGCAACAGGACTGGTTTGATGACGTAAGGAAAAACTGGGACGAAACGCTCTTTACTCCCTTCACAGACTTTATCTTCCCTTCAACCGACTTGTCAAAGTAAAAGTATGCAGGCTCACCCTTTAGCAAAAGCCCTTCCATGCCGCCGTCGTAGCCAAGCGGAACAACTATAAGGTCTGCCCCCAGACGCGCCCTCATGCTGTCAAGGCCGTTCTTGAGGCTTGCCGCAAGGATTCCCCCGGAGGCCAATACAAAAGCAACCAGAGCTGCAAACGTTATAAGCCCGGCCGTCCTCTGAGCCTTGTGCCTTAGGTTTTCAAATGCGAGCCTTGTGGATGTTAAAGCCTTGATCCCCATACCTGACCTTCTCCTGAAGTTTCTTTATGGGGTTAATATAGCAAATGATTTTTTTATCGTCCAATACTGAATTATTATGGGGGGTAATAGAAAAAAGTTATGCGAGGGAAGGGACTTGAACCCTCACGCCTAGGGCACTAGATCCTAAGTCTAGCGTGTCTGCCAATTTCACCACCCTCGCATGTAGAATGTTAATATATTATATTAAGAAAAAATCGTCAAGAAGTAAAAGTGCTTTTTGTGCTTTTTTGATTCTTGCAGCGCTTTTTTTTTCCGACTGTTTGCGCAGGCCTTGCGCAAAGACTTTCCTTAAAGGGGCTTTGCGGGGTTCCGGCTTTCGCCTCCATTGCTGCACTTCGTTCCGCAACCCGCCTTTGGCGGGCCCCTCCAATCCCGGCTGTGCCGCAAAATCAAGAAAGCCGCCGTCACACCGTCACACCGTCATGCTGAGCTTGACTCAGCATCTGTAAAAGTGAAAACGCCAACTTCTACAGATTCCCAAAACTCACAGCTGTAAAAAGTGCGTATGGTCGTGGCTTAGTGCGGGCGATTTAAACAAAAAAAACTCCCTGCATTGCAAGGAGTTTTAGTTGAGCGATGGGAGGATCGAACTCCTTCTTTTTACCGCTTCTGTAAAATGTCAGCAAAAAATCTCGTACTAATACTATATAATATATAAAAAAAACAGTCAATTAAATTTTATATATAACAATAGTAGTAAATAAGTTTATATGGATTTGCTATCTTATCTGCTAACACGCCCTGTGGCTTGCCTTTTGGCCGGGCAGGGAGTAAAATACTCCCATCTAAGGAGTTTTCTATGAAAGTTACACACTGGTTCAGGGAGCAGCACCGTATGCTCAAGACAGACACCATCATGTGCCTGTCATTCTACATCCATATCCTTCTTACTTTGTTTCACCTGGCCTATGCGCTGTTCGGGAACGGGGCTGAGCTAAGGCTCGGAATAAACAAGGAGTGGCACTTCTATGCAAGGGCGGGCTTCTGCCTTCTTATAGCGGTGAACACGTTCTTTTTCCACCGAAAGGGTTTTTCCGTGACTCTGGTGCTTTACGCCTGCGTCCTTTTGTATATCAACAGCTTCTACAACTATACGTCATTTCTGTTCATCCTGTTTGCAGTCCATGCCGTTCCGACAATGAGAAACTTCACCCTTGTCCTGTACGCACTGAACGGCTTTGCGGCGTTCGCGCTCCATGAGTACGGAATACTGGCGGTAGGCATCCATGCCCTCAACTGCTACCTGTACTTCCTGCTGTCAAAGCACCTGCTCTCCTCCAAGTCTCCTGACAAGCTGATCCTGACGGACAGTGAGGACGCCATCCTCAAGGAGCTTGCGGACGGAAAAATGCAGAAGGAGATAGACATGTTCTCCCAGACTACGATTACGAAGAAACTCAGGGACGCAAAAGAAAGAAACCTGTGCAAGTCAACGAATGACCTCATCAGGAGGTATATGAACGAGAAGGAAATCAAGCAGGAAGAATAATCAAACGGCTGATAACACCCAAAAAGACATCGATCAAACTTAATACAACCTGTCTCTCCGTGCTATTCTCTTACACGGGCATTGGAGAGAGCCTTTGCGCGGGGAGAAATCCCTGCGCATTTTTTTTACCCATACATCAGGAAAACGAGGGAAATTAAAAGGCATTTCCCTCTATTGTTTCATAATTACAATTTAGAAAAAAAATCAAATAAAGCACGTGTTTTAGTTGACAAACAAAGCAGATGTTATTATTATGTAAATCATAGCGAAGAAAAATCAATCTTTTTGAGTTTGAAGTTTTAGGAAAATCGAATCCTTTCTTAAACCTTCAAGTAAGGTTATGCCTTGTGGTCAACTTTTCGGATTCGGCGTGTGAAAACACGTGAAAAGTGACTGCAAGGCTTTTTTATTTGGGTGTGATTACAAGCATGAGTAATCACACTCAGAGTATTATCAATCAAACTGGATGGTGAAGTTGCTTCTGCCGTAAAATCGGGTATGGAGGAATTATGGAAGATTTGAAACTACGTATTCTTATGCTTGAGCTTAACGGAGAGTACGAATGTGCCGACGTGCTCAGGCTTGAACTGGAGGAACTTGAATGGCAGTCGATGAACTGATTGACGAGATTGACCGGAACCAAAGGATTGTCGATGAGGCCAACAAGAGGATAAGGGAGCTGACGGAGAAGCTCAGGCAAAGTCCTTTTGACGGCTACGACCTTGTTCCGGTCAAGGATGCCGCCGAAAAGATAGGCGTGTCAGTCTGCTGGATTTACCAGCAGATAAACGCCGGGAAGCTCAAGGCGGTCAAGAAAGGGAAGCTGATGGTGTCAGCTGCGGAAGTAATGAATATTAATGCCTGAAATGGCGCAGATGTTTCGTTTCAACAGGAGATGTAATTATGTGGGGTTCTTCAACTATGGATGTATTGCTCTCAAAGTTTGAGGGTTATGGTGATGTGCCTGAGTTCGAGGTCTTCAAGATTGAGAAGCTTGACGGTGACATGTGGCGCATTGAGTGCAAGGACAACAGGAAGGCTGTGGAAGCTGCACGGAAAGAAAAGGAAGCCAAGCAGGATGCTTGAGCTTAAGGAAGTTCTTTACTCTGAAAGAATCAGGGAATATGAAGAAAAGGCAGAAGAAGCCAGACGGAAGAAGGATGACATCACGGCAAGGATATACGAGAACTTTGCAAAGGGATTTACGATAAAACTGGAAAAAGTAAGGCTTGCAATACAGGCAGGCAAGTGAGGTTTTGTATGGCAAATGATATATGCAGTGTTGTTTTAGTCGGAAGGCTCACAAGAGAAATGGATCTGTCCTATACACAGGGCGGCATGGCAATCGGAAAGATGAGTCTTGCAGTCAACCGCAGGGTCAAAAAGAATGAACAATGGGTTGATGAGGCATCATTCTTTGATGCGACAGTTTTTGGAAAGCAGGCGGAGAACCTTAAGCAGTGGCTTACGAAGGGAAGGCAGGTTGCTGTTGCTGGGACACTGAAACAGGACAGGTGGGTATCTAAAGACGGGAAGAAATCCAGTAGGATTGTCATAATCGCAGACAGCGTTCAGTTCCTTGGCGGTCAGAGTGACAAGGTTCAGTCCAATGGCTCCCCTACCCAGTCAGAAGATGACGAAAGCGGATATGACTACAGCGAGGACATTCCGTTTTAAGGGGAGACAAATGACGTTACAGGAACTCACGCTAAGATTCCAGTCCTTGTGCCATGACGGTTATTCACTGGCTGAGGTTAAATTAAAAGCAGGAGATGAAGAGTTTAATCTTGCAGACGTTGTGTTCCTTTTAGAAATGGAACACCTCTGGAATCCTATTGAAGTAAAGGTGGATGAGGATGCTGAACAGAGATAATGTGAAGAAGTTCAAGACAGAGCTTACAATGTTGCTTGATAAGTATGGATTAAGCACTGCCTGTAAAACTCCTGATTATGTCCTTGCGGACTACGTTGAAAAGTGCATCCAGAACTTCCATTCAACCATATTTGAAACTCTGGCTTGGAATGACAAGAAGGGGTGAAAGGTGCAAGGCCTGTTGTTCTGGGGGATGATGTATGAAGACTTAGTTCTGCCTTTTGGTGGCTTGATAATAGCTGTCTGCCTTTTGGTGGCAGCTATTATTCATTGGCGATTCAAATAATTGTCGTATGTAGTATTTTTTTTATTGTAAGAAAGGAAGTGTTTTTATGACCTTGAATATCGTTGATATGTTTTGCGGCGGCGGCGGAGAGTCTACAGGGCTTGTACAGGCCGCACATGAATATGATTGTGACGTAAATATGTCCGCTATTAATCACTGGGAAAGGGCAATTGAGACTCATGCAGCCAATTACCCTTTTGCAGAGCACCGTGTAGAGGACGTACAGACAATAAACCCGGAGACTCTTAAGGCTGCCGTTGACACTGACCTGCTCTGGGCCTCTCCTGCCTGCACTCACCATTCTGTTGCCCGCGGAGGCAAGCCAAAGAATGAGCAGATGAGAGCCCCTGCATGGGATGTTCTCAGGTTTGCAGAAATTTTGCACCCGAAAAGAATAATTGTAGAGAATGTCCCTGAATTCCAGAACTGGGGACCTCTTACACCGGACGGAAAAACAATCGCAGAAAAGAAAGGTCAGACATTCAACATGTTTGTCAGATGTTTACAGTCTTTGAATTATGTGGTTTCTTTCAAGGTCCTTTGTGCGGCTGATTACGGAGCACCTACATCAAGAAGAAGGCTTTTTATCCAGGCTGTACGCAGAGATTGCGGAAAAAGGATTGTATGGCCAAAAATGACAAACACAAAGGACGGCGACATGTTTCTTCCTAAATGGAGGGCCGCGGCTGAGATAATCGACTGGTCAATTCCTTGTCAGCTTATCAAGGACAGAAAGAAGCCTCTGGCCGCCGCAACATTGCGCAGGATTGAATGCGGAATCCGCGAATTCTGGGGAGACTATGCAGAACCGTTCATTGCCCTTCTGTACGGTCAGTCCACATCAGAAAGCATACAAAAACCTGTGTCTACAATAAGTTGCAGTGGTGCACATCACATGCTGATACAACCATTTGTGTCTGCTATCGGACAGACTTCGGCAAAGAACAGGAACCGTGAAATTAGCAAACCACTTTCAACAATTTGCACAAAACAGGAGCATTGTCTGGTACAACCGTTCATTACGGAATACTACGGCAATGGATGTGCTCATCCAGTCGGAATTCCGCTTCCGACAATCACAACAAAAGACAGGTTTGCTATATGCGGAACGACTGACGGCATTGAACTAGGTTTTCGTATGTTGCAACCAAAAGAACTTGCTGCAGCCACAGGCTTTCCGAGTGATTACAAGTTCACTGGAACGAAGGTTGAGATTGTAAAGCAAATCGGCAATGCCGTGCCGCCCAACTTTGCAAAGGCAATGTTCGGGCAAATTCTTAAGGAGATTACTGCCTGAAGGGTGAAATAAAAGATAGAAGGGTAGACAAATGACAAAGAAAGAATTGGAAGAAGCTCTTGAAGGCCTTGATGATGATGCGCAGATTTTCGTCAAAACGGACGACAATGAAATCTATTGCTACACCATTTATATGGCAGGCGACAAAGTAACAAGTCCAGACGTTGAAAACGAAATTACTTTGTTTTGTAAGTAAGGAAAATTGAAATGACCAGGTATGAAGAATCAAAGTGGTTTTTAGAAGAAAAAATGATTGATGCCGCTCATCACATTAAAACTATGGAAGAAGAGATAGACAAGGTGCAAAAAGTTTCTATGTACCTTATCGGGAAGTACAAGAAGGAACTTATTGAGGAGTTCAAGGTCAAGGTAACAACAAGAGAAGATTTTTTCAAGACAGGAATTTTTAATGGCGTTCCAAAGGATTCTAGTGAGGCAATGTATGAAGGTTATATTGTAATGGAGATTTTCAATGTAATCGGTGAGGAGATGAAAAAGAAATACCCTGCCCCTTGGTACAGTTATGGCATAACAAATGTCAGCAAGGAGGAATCAAAATGACTAAAGAAGAACTTGAAAAAGACTATTATGCAGACAGACCAACAGAGCCATATAGTGATGATAATAGTCCTAATGATTGGGCGAATATTGCTCATTATGCGGAAGAAAATCTCGAAAAGACATTTGAGCGCATTGCAGAACTTGAAAAGGAAAATGCAAGTCTGAAAGCTTATAACGAGAAGCTGCTTACATCAGAAATGAATATGCAGAATGAACTATGTAATACTATTATCAAGTGTAAGCGGCTCGAAAAGGAAAACATAGAAGCAAAAGAAATCATTACGGAATTATATCACATCATACCAGCAAGCATGAGTGACTATGCGAGAGAGCCGATGGAACGTGCAAAGAGATTTATGGAGGATGAAAAAATGACCAAGGCTGAACATAAGAAACTTATAGAAATACTTGAGAAAAATATCTTGAAGTTGCAGAAAGACTTGAAAACTTGAAATCTAGGAGATAAATTATGACAGTAGCAGAACTTCATAAAGAATTATCAGATTTAATTGCACAAGGACACGCAGATACAAGAGTAATTGCTCGTTGTGCTTTCACTTTGCCTTGGGATTGTAAAAAAGGTGAAGAGGTAGACTCTTTTCCTCTGTTACATTTGAACGATGTGTATTATCAGAGCGGTGATATTGAACTTGGCTTTGGTGATACAAAGGAGTAACTATGTATCATATCGGAACAGGTTGGACAGGAACAGTATATGCGGGGACTGTGAGAAAAACTAAGAATGGTGTTGTATGGGCAAAACGAGCTGATTGCACATCAGAGTTTTATGCTACTCTCATAGAACTTGCAAGACAGAATGATAATGAACTTGTAATAAAAATGAATGGCAAGCCAAAGTACGAAGTAATTCTAAAGGAGATAAGCGAATGACAGAAGAGGAAATAAGACCAATAGCAGAACAATATGTTGAAGAATATTGCCATTGTAGTGATGGCGAGTATACAGACGGGAGTTTGATTTGTGCAGGCATTGGAACAGCACTTATTGTTGCGCGAAGACTCGAAAAGAAAAATGCGGAACTTAGAGAGCAGATTGAGAAAATGAAAGTACAACATTTTACTGACATTAGACTATACACAAAAGTTATTGGTATAGCAGTTGAGGAAAGTGTTATGAAGGATAAACAGAATTATAAAAATTATTTATTTGATAAAGCAAAAAAAATATTAAGTATGGGAGTAGACAAATGACAGAAGAAGAAATGGCAGAAGAAAGTTTGATCAGTTACAGAAAAGAGCCAAAATGGGCAGGTAAAATATTTATGCAAGACGAAAACACCTGTTATAAAGCCGGTTTCAAAGACGGCTATAACAAGGCTAATGAATACGCAAAGGCAGTCATCCAAGACCTGTTGGACAATTCAGACGAATATGCAAGGCAGAGGGCAATAAATTATTTAAAGGAGAATGAAATATGAAGACAGAGATTGTTAAAATTGATATGGATTGGCTAGATGTAAAAAACATGTGCAGACATACATCTAACAAGAAATCGTCAAATATCCCTGGTTCAAAAGAATTTAAGTGTAAAATATTGGTAGCAGAACACTCACCGATTAGATTGCTAAGAGTAAAATGGCATTGGGGTGCTATAAAATCTTGGATTACAGTTCATTTTGCTCGCCATTGGCTTGGATGGGAAAAATGGATTTCGACACAAAGAAGCGACAGGACTGGAGTTGATAGGGATTCCGCAAGACAGGATTCACTTGTCACAATGGACATAGAAGCAAATGCTCAGGCATTGATAAATGTATCAAGATGGAGATTGTGCAATATGGCTTCAAAAGAGACAAGGGAGTATATGTTCGATATAAAGGATTCCTTGAGCAATATTGAAGAAACAAAGGAGCTCGCAAATGTCCTTGTCCCTAACTGTGTTTACCGCTTCGGATGCCCAGAGTTCAAGCCGTGCGGTTATTTTGAAAAGTTTTTGAAGTGGTGTAACAGTAAGGAAATTATGCTGACGGACATATACTCCCGCTATATTGCTTACAATGAGTTCGTGAAGGAAGAATGGTACAACACTTTCCATGAGATTGAAGGAGAAGGGAAATGAAAATGAAACTGATAATACTAACAATCATACTTGTACTACAACTTATAATTGCAGCACTGGTATCAATGTCAGGAAACACCGCACAGACGCTAGTAAACCTATTCACCTGTTTCGTAACGTATGATGGAATAAGATATATCAGAGACAGGGACTAAATGACAGAAGAGAGATACTGGCAGATTAGGGATGAATACAAAGTAAGCTCAATTAGCCTTCTGCCATCCAAAAAGCAGATAGAAGAAATGACGGAAGAAGAGCTTAGGGAACAGATGGAAATATTGGAAAAGGCTTTTGAAGAAGCCTTCGAGGAGCAAAAGCATGACAAAGAATGAACCAACAACTGACACTCAGAAGAAAATTTCTGACACGTTCGACGCAATGAAAGACCTTCTCCTGTACAAGAACAAGATGTACGGAGACTCCGCACTCAAGCCAAGAAAAGGATGGTACAAGGGGGACGCACAGAACTCAATCCTCGTGCGCCTCATGGACAAGCAGGCAAGGATTGACAACAACCCTTCACCCGTGCCGCGTGTGAATGACGTGTGCGACATCATCGGATATTGCACCCTGCTTCTTATAAGCATGGGCGTAACACCGGAAGATATTGCAAAGTTCAAGGATTAAGATATGGAATTGCTGGAAGAAAAAGCATTTGAGCGGCGGCGTCTAAACGCGCAGATTGATGAACTCAAAAAAGACAATGAGAATCTGGCTAATCAGTCTATGATTCTCTTACAGCGAGAAGCAGAACTTGAATTGCAGATGCAGAAAATGAAATGCTGTACTACATGTAAATACTATAATATGAAGTACCTCCCTTATTGGTGCGACAAGTTAAATGAGCCAAAGAATTGTTGGAGAAAATGTGATGACTGGAAATTGAAGGAGATAGAAAAATGAATGACTTTATAAAAATCCGTAAGCACGAAATAACAAGTGCTTACCTCTATTTGGATTCACGGAGATATACCGACTTGGTTATCAACAAAGCAAAAATAGCAAGTGCCGGGTTTGATTCAGAATATCCCAACGGGTATGGTGAGGTCTTGCCGCACCTGACCTTGAAGCTTACTTCGGGAGATAAAATTGAATTATACCGGGAAGACGCAAAAGCTGCATGGGAGAAACTAAACGAAGATGAAGATGAAAAGCTACTGAAAGCTATTAAAGATTATGCGGCTCACGGACATAAGGATGCCACACCCCTCGACGTTGCCCTGTGCATAGAACAGGCCATAGACAATAAGGAAAAAAATGTAAAATACAAAGAAATGTGTGAGGACATGAAAGCTGACATGTGCGGAACGGACAATGAAGTTTTGTGTGATTACCTTAGCCGTTTATTGAGAAAATATGGAGAAATTGTATGAAGTCAATGAAGCGTTTTATATTGTGTCTTGCTATGGCAGTCATGTTCACGGCCTGTCTTGAAGAACCTTATGTTATGGACAGGGAGCATAATGGACGCATAAAATACTTTGTCAGCGATTTTTGCGACATGAAGGAAATTTGTTGGGATGACACTTATAAAATATTTTGGGATAAAAAGACAGACGTTTTGTACTTTGCTTACTCAACTGGGTATAGAATGGGCATAACACCCATTATGAAGCCCGACGGCTCCTGCCTCACTCTGTCAGAATGGGAAAAGGAACACATAAAATAAACGGAGGGATAGCGGCATGTCACAGGAACTTTGGAAGAAAATCACGGAATACCAGGGCCACAGCTTCTCAGGGGAATGGGAAGTCTCATCATGGGGGAACGTCCGCCGCGTTTCCGACCGGAAGCCCATGCCGTACTACTCCGACAACCGGGGGCTCGGCTACCTCCGCTTCAAGATGTACGACACGGAAGGGGTGAGAGTGGCCATCAAAGTCCACAGGCTCGTCGCACTGAACTTCAAGGCAGGCCCGGGCATAAGCGTCAGGAACCTTGAGGTGAACCACATAGACGGCAACACGAAGAACAACTCCATATCAAACCTAGAGTGGGTTTCCCACAAGGAGAACATGCTTAAGCTTAAAATCTCACGGTTGAAGCCATGCTCCGAAATGCAGCTGGCCCTGAACTTCGGCTGAAAAAAAATGCTGAAATGGCGCAAATGTTCTGTTTCAGTATTGACAATTAAAGCACGTACGTATATTATAAAGTCATAGAGAAGATTTATGCAATTCGCGTGCTTACACAAATCTTTTCGGATTAGTTGAGATTTGATTTCCTTAGTCCTTTTGCCTGTGTGTGTACGCGGCCCGGAGACGGGTACATGCAGGTGACAGGACTTTTTTTTTAGAGGTTCAGGTGAAAGTATACATAAGCGGCCCGATAACAATGGCTAAGGACTATGAAGCCCGTTTTGCAAAGGCGGAAGAGCACCTTGCCGGGCTGGGGTATGGAACAATCAATCCTGTTGATTTCGGGAAATACCTCGAGAAAAAATATGCAGAGGCAGGGAAATCTCCAAAGTGGGAAAATTACATGAGGGGAGACATAGAACTCCTCTTGAGTTGCGACGGAATATACATGCTGAAGGGCTGGGAGAAATCAAAGGGTGCGAAGCTTGAGCACGAGATTGCCACGAAACTGAAGATGAAGATGATGTATGAGAAAGCATAAAATCAGCATAGACAAGGTGCAGGAAGCGTTTAATTCCGCAATCAAGCGTAGAGACGGAAGGTGCATGGTACGTGACTATGAGCCGTGTTGCGGTCAGCTTGAGTGCAGTCACTTTTACACTGTCGGTTCAAGTCCTAGCCTGCGGTTCTATCCGCCAAATGCTTATGCGCAGTGCCAGAAACATCATTGGAAGCATCATAATGTATGGACTTGTGACGACCCTTATTCCTATGATTCATTTCTTTTGTGCAATCACGAGCAGGAGGCAAATCAGATGGGAAGCATGGCTTACCGTTACATCAAGTACACTGACGATTTGAAAGCGGAGATTATCAGACTGTGCAACGCTGATAAATTAGACGAACTGAAAGAACTGATTGAGGAGAATTTAACATGAGCATGAGTGGATGGGCAGAGAATGAAGTCAGGATTGCCTGCAAGAAGGAAAACCCTGACTGGAACGGGACAGACTTTGATTACGGATGCGGATGCTACCAGTCAGCACTGAAGGCATACAAGTCTTTGTGCGAGGACGGGCACAGTAACAATTCCTTTGCAATAACAAGGGGTATACTTATCCGCCTTATGAACGGACAGCCGCTCACCCCGATTGAGGACACGGAAGACACATGGAGTGAGATTAACTTCAAGAAGGAAGACTATACTGAATACCAGTGCAGTAGAATGCCCAGTTTGTTCAAAAAGGTCTACAAGGACGGCACGGTTAAATACCACGACGTTGAAAGGGCTGTGGCTTATGACACGAGCGGCCACGGATATATTGGCTCCGTCACCAACATCATTGACGATATGTTCCCGATAACAATGCCTTATTATCCGCCGACGGGACGGTTTAAGCTTTATACGGAAGATTTTTCTGCAATAGGGTTCCCGCGGGACAACGAAGACTACAACACAAGGGCTGTCCATTATGTCGTTACGCCGAGAGGAAAGCGGGTCAATATAGGCAGGTATTTCGCTGACACCGAAGAAGAAAACATGGTTGAAATAACAAAAGAAGAGTACGAAGAGCGGCTGGAAAAACGCGCCGAGCCATACTAAGGAAGGCCTACATGATACCAATGCTTATTATATCAGGGGTCGTAACCTTGCTGGGAATAATCCTTTTGCGTAAGAATAACGATATGGGGCCATATCTTTTTGGGTATGGCATTTGTTTCGTGCTATTTTTCGGACTTCAATCTGTTTCCCTTTTCCTAAAAATCAACTCAGTAAGGGAGCTGTCAAAGAACATACAATATCTGACTGCGCTTGATGCTGCGGATATAAACAAAAAGGTTGCGCATATAAAGGCACATCCGTTCATGTATAGGATGATGGACACTGACGGGATAGAGTACATAAGCCTTGACAGTGCGGGAAAGTTCAAGGTTGAGGCAGACGGAAAATGAGCGAGCCATTTGATTTTCATGTTGATTTTCATGGCGTCAAGAAGGCCACTCCCGATGACTGGAAGGAGAATGAGACTCAATGGAAGCAGGCTTTCCGAGGCTTGACCGCTCTTCAAGCTTACTGGGAAAAACAAAAGCTGCTGGCAGACGAAATAGGAAAGAAAATAAATGCCTACATCGAAAGGAAGTGTGACGAATACAGGGCGAAAAACAACCTTCCGTTTACTGAATGGATGGACGGGGCCCGTTCGATTCAGGCAAACGGAAAATGGGAAGTCTACTTCAAGGATAAGCTTGTCTGCGGCGTAAGGATTGCCAGCATGACTTCCGAGCAAACCGGGGAGTTCTCCATTACGCTGAAAAATACAGTTGAATTTTATTAGAGGGAAAGGTTTAACGGGAGAATAACATGAACATGACGGACGACAGGTTAAAAGAAGAAGCCAAGAAGGTTTTTGAGCAATACTGGTTTGCGGCAAAAATTGCATTCGGAGAAAAGATTGATGATGGATTGAAAGGTTTTGCGCAAGTAATATTTGTCGCAGGATATGTAGAAGGATGGAGAAGTAAAGAGGATGAAAATAAATAATCATGTTCTGCCAGACACAGCAAATGTGCTTGGGACTGAATACAAAATAGTTTATGACACGGAAAAAGACAATCCAACTATGAAAGGAAATGATGGATATTGTGACTCGTCCGTACATGAAATTCATATATGCAAAACTCTGTTCCTGCCGACAGAAGATGCTTCATGTGTGAAAGATTTGCCGTCTTACGGAAGAAAAGTTATAAGACACGAAATTGTACATGCATTCTTTGAGGAAAGCGGACTTGCAGAATGTTGCTCATGGGCTAGAGACGAGATGCTTACAGATTGGATTGCAAAACAATTCCCCAAGCTATTTGAATGCTTTAATAAAGCAGGGGTAGAAAAATGACATACGATGATTGAGTAGCAGAGAAATAATGGCTGAACGGCTGGCCATAATCAGCCGTTTCCAGGCTTGGCCTGCGAAAGCCCGAATGGGCAGTAGTTGGCTTGAAATGCCGGACCTACCAGCGGGATTCACTGGATGCGGTTTGTAGGTGTACTGCTAAACAAAAAACCTTCCCCTTACATTAGCTGCGGAGGGAATCCGGCGTGGTCTAAGCACCTCTAACACGCCCGCAGGTCCGACTCCTGCGGCAGCACAGACGACATAACAAGCCATCTTTGTTTTGTCAGTTTCTCAAAATCCCATCTGTGGGCAAACAGGCGCACCGTCGTAACGGAAGGGGGCGCATAGTGCAGAAAGGGCTTCTAACCCTTTTGCCCGGTGCTAAGTCCGGGAACCCCCTTACTGGAGTTGAAAAGATACATGTTTCCGTACAAACATACAGGCAGTAAGTATCACAACAAGAAGACCGTAGTGGATGGGATAACCTTTGATAGCAAGAAGGAATCCGCAAGGTATCTTGAACTTAAAATGATGGAAAAGGGCGGGCTTATATCCGGGCTGAAGCTTCAGGTAAAATTTTCTATCTGTCCAAAGGCAGGTGGGAACAAAAGGGAAAGATTTTACATCGCAGATTTCGTTTACGAGGAAAGAGGAAAGGCTGTCATTGAAGATGTCAAATCCTTTATCACGCGAAAAAATCCGGTGTATAGCTTAAAGAAAGCCCTCGTGCAGTGGCAGTACCCTGACTATATCTTTAGGGAGTCATAAGGAGTGTTTGCATGGAAGTCGTAGAGGCAAGCTGCTTCGTGCAGCCAACTAAAGGTGGAAAGTTCATGTTAATGCCAAGGACAGGTACGGACAGGTCACTCCTCAACGGATTCGTTGACGAGAAGAAGGGGCGCATTGTGCGCGTCAGGGTTATGAACAGGGCACAGCCCAAGACCTATGACCAGACAAAAACCTTCTGGGCCCTCGCCGCACTCCATTACCAGACCTTCAACGAAGGCTACGCACCGACCTCCAAGCAGCTTGAGTGGTGGTATGAAGACCTTCTCAAGCCGGAGCTTTTCCCTGTCCGTCCTGACACAGCCCGCGAGGGAAAGATGAAACCGAAGGGATGGTCTGAGCTCACGAAGCAGGAAGGGATAGAGGTCATCTCGAAGATGGTGACGCTCATAATGGAATCCAACCACATACCCGAAGCGGTCGGAGGCTCAGTGAGCGACATATTCACATGGCTTCAGGGCGAAAAGAACTCACTGTACAAAGACCCCTCCGACTACCATGAAGACGGAACCCCGCTCTCACTTGAGGAGTGGGCGGATAAGAACAGGTTCTGCATGTGCACGGGGGCGTTGGGAGGCGACGTGTGCCACATAGTATCAAGGGGCGAGGGAAGGGGATTTGAATGGCTCGTCAACCAGTCATGGAACCTGTACAGGGCACTCCACCAGGTACACCTGGACATCCAGCACGGCATAAGCTGGGATGCCGTGTTCGACGGTTGCCAGAGGATAATCGTAAACGTCAACGGAATGGAAGTCCCGTGGCAGGGTGCGCCCTGGCTCAAGCCGAGGGTGGAGAGGGCAAGGAGGCTCTTCAACAAGGGCCGCGAGATGATTCGTGACGGCTACAGCCAGGAAGAGGTCATCAAGGCCCTTTCATACTCCGACAGCGAGGAGCACGACGTAAAAGTTGAGAAGCACTCGATTGTGGACACAAGGAGCCTTGCGGAGATGGCTGCAGAAGAGGGGAACATACCGGAGGATATTTACTGAATGGCGAGTGAAAAGAAGAAACGCAAGTTGAAGAACTCTTACTGCGGATATTGGGCTTTGAAGGCAAAAGGCAAGGACAAGCTGAAGCGGGTGCTTTTCTTTACCCCGTCAGAAAGGAAAAGGATAAAAGATGAAGTTGACAAAATCAGCAGCGAGGAGAAAACGTGAAGGACGATTTGTTTGACAGTGATTCAGTAGGCGAGTTAGTCAGCGAGCTTAACCATCTGAAGAAGGTTCTTTTGGATTATTCTGACTTGACAAGGGCTGGCAATGACCTTCCGTTTGAGCTGAGGCAGAGATATTTCACCGCTGCACAAGCCTTGGCAAAAGCCGTTCATGCCCTGATTGGCGTTAAGGATTATTTGGAGTTCAAAGGCGGTGAGGATGATTTGAAATAATGGAGGAGGTTAAGAATGGTAACACTGACGGATTATGAATTTGACAATGTTATGGCAGCTTTGAGGGAGTTGGACTCCCAGGGCAGCCTTGGGGCAAGGCAACTGAAAGAAAGACTTTTAAGGAAGAAGCAGAAAGAAAAAGACGAAGGTGTTGTCCTTGACCTGGACGATGCAAGGACCCTCACCGTCATAAGCAGGGGTGTCAAATACAAGATACAAACAATGGTGAGAAATGACGGTTTCTGCAAGCTTGACGGATTCAACTGCTACATAGAAATGCAGCTGACTCCGCTTGACAGGCAGAAGGAAACAGCAACCGAAGAAAGGCTCAGGGCCGACCTTGACTACTACAAGGCTCTGCTTAAAGATTTGGTCGAGCACAAAGACGACACAAGCAGGAAAAGGGCTGAAAGATTCCTGAAGGAGGTGCCGGAGGATATATTCTAGGAAAGACAGAAAGGAGTGGATTACATCCATAAACTCATATCAAAGGAGATTGTCGCATGAAAGAAGAAGTTGAATCAAAGTCAGTTTCTGGACTCATAAAGGAGCTTGAAGAAATAAAAGACAAATTTGGTGATGTATCATTGAATTTTTGTAAATGCAAAATGCTGTCATCAGCTGTTGATGAAAAAGCCACTTGTTATGCGAATAGAATTGATTGTCTTCAGCAGGGAGAGATGTGCCTGACCTATGGGGATTTAGAAGAAGCTTATAAAGAAGGATACAACCAGTGTATTGAAGATATGCGTATCATGCTTGATGTTAAAGTACATATATAAAGGAGTGTGTAATACATGCTTGTACAAGGCGACTGTTACGAGATAATCCCTACTCTCCCAGACAACTCCATAGACTTGGTTATCACTGACCCTCCCTATGATTTTTGCGGTCAGGTTCACGGCGGGGGAATGTTCTCCGCCAAAAATGAAGGGAGATACGGAAGAAAAAGGGCTCTGACAATGCTTAAGGAACTGGAGACTTTGGATTCAGTCAAGTTTACCCCGTCTGTCTTTCTTGACCTGATTAAACCAAAGCTGAAGAGGTTCTACGGCTATTTCTTCTGCAACAAGACGCTTGTAGCTGACTATATAGAATGGGCAAAAAGCAGAAAGTATTCCTATGACATTTTGTGCATGATTAAAGCTAACCCAATCCCGGCCCATTCGACGCACCACGTCTCCGACCTTGAGTACATAGTGCTTATAAGGGATAAGGGAACGTATTTCCAGGGAAGCGGATTGAGTCCAGATGATTACAAGAAAACCTTTGTTACAAGCTGCCAGAAAAGGATGCATCCTGCTGAGAAGCCAGTGGAATTGCTTGAAAGGTTTGTAAGGACATCATGCCCGGAAGGAGGCGTGGTGCTTGACCCGTTCATGGGAAGCGGCTCTACGGGAATAGCCTGCCTCAATAACAAGAGGAATTTCATTGGGATAGAGAAGAATGAAGGATATTTCAACCTTGCTTTCGAACGGATAAAGGCAAGGCAGGACGAAATAAACGGCGTGGGAACTTTGTTCGGGGAGGCGATATGAGTAGATGGACGCATATTTTGGGTGCAATAAAGATTGAAGGCTGTTATCTTACAAAAAAAAACAACACAAAGCATATTGAATCCGTCATTAAAAATGCTCCGAAAGTTACCGGCTCTGAAATGGATATGTCAGTTATTTTTCAGAACAGCGGCATTTCAAATATGTCTATCTGTGATGAAAGGGGCGTGAAAAGATATTATACACAATATATCATCACAATTTATGGCAATTTAAGAGACAGGATTTTAAAACAAACCCAAAACGAATTTTTTGAATTTATGGATTACCTAAGTAAAAACGTTTTGGTTTTTGATTTCAACATAACCATTCACGATGATTATAATGAGATGTTTTCGTATCATTGGAATGAAAATTTTTTACCTATGAAGTTTAGTGATAAATACAGTGACAAATTACTTAAAATGATAGAAAAGAACTCCAAGAAAGTAAGATGTCATTACTAAAACAATAAGAGGACGGAGGAGATAGAAATGTCAGGCGAACAATATGGTAGTAATAATGATGAGCATGTAGAAAAACTTTTTATTAGAGCTTTTTCTGGTGAAGAAGCTGCTAGAAAGGCAAAGGAAACCTTTTATTGCAAAGGTTATGATTCCTGGTTACAAGATATAAGGAGGTTGTAAAAATGAATCGTGAACGAGCAAAGGAATTGCTGCCTATAATACAGGCTTATGCGGAAGGAAAGAAACTACAGTATAAAGTAGTCGGATATGATGATTGGTACGATGTTGATGATGAAGATGGCATAAACGAAGGTACAAGATATGAATACCGTATCAAGCCGGAAGAAGATGAAGATGCGGAGATTACATCCATCGAAGAATTAAAGGAAGCCATATTTTCCAAAAGGGAAGAAATTCGCTCCAGAGGACTGGATGACAGTTTATTCCTTTACATAACCATTTCTGAAAATATGGTGAAAGCCATCGAAGAAAGATACTCATGCGTGTTCAGTACTGACAAAGGAAATGTCAATACTTTTTTGGGAATACCCTTTGTGGTTGGAGACAAAACGAGAGTTGAAATTAAAGACAGGCTTGTTGAATTGTTAAAAAAAGAGTGCGAGAAACCTGCTTCGTGCCGTTTTTCCAAAAAAGGAATAGAACTTGACAAAGTGGATGGGCTGCTGTCCGAACTGTCAAAGAGAGGGGTTTTTATCCTTGCGAAAGGGATTGATGCAAGGCTGTTTCCAGGCACAGACGGAAAGCTGCGGATGGAGGAAATGGATTGTACAATCAAGTTTTTTGAAGCAGAGAACACTAAGGAGGATTTATGAAAAGCCGACTTTCTTTAAGGCAATGGTTCTTTTTTCACTCAAGGAGACGTTTTCTTGTCCTTACAGGGGCAAGAAGGACCGGAAAATCTTACGTCATTGACAGGTATGCAATACATCAAATGGCCAAAGGTAAAGCCATTTTGTACGTAGCACAAAATGGAGTTCTGTGCAAGTACAAATTTGACGAATTGATGGCTATAGCCAGAGAACATCCGTTTGATGAAATCCATTTCTTCCACCCGACCAGAAAGATTTGCGACATGACCAGTAAAGGCCTAATCAGGTTTATTCCTGCTGAATATTTCAAGCCGGAAGAGCTTAAGTGTCTTGAAAAATTTGACATAATACTCTGGGACGAACCCCTGCACATGCACGAGGCCATTGCCAGGGTGAGGGTGGCGGAGGCTGGGCTGCACAGGAGGTTTGAAAGGGTAAGGCTGGCCGGAACCATAGCCGACTGGCTTTCCTACCAGAAGACAAAAAGTGCCCTCAGAAAAGGGGAGAAACTCGCCATCTGGAGGCTTTCCCGGAGGAAAATCAAAAAATTGCTCGAAAATTCCTAAAAAAAATCTGAACGGGTACCCTAGAGTCCAGAATATTAACCGGAGGCGGCATCAATGGACTCTCTCTCTCAGCTCCCCATTTACGGATGGGCATTCCTTACAATAATAACCGGGGTGGTCGGCTTCATACTCTACAAGATAGTGAGGGTCAACGGGCTCGCCATAAAAGCCGGGGACAAGGAGATAAGCCTGTCCAAGAACTCGGCCATCGTAAAGATAGTGACCGAGTACGCAGACTTCAAGTACAAGCTGAACGACGAGCTTTCAGAGGCAAAGAAGGACCTCCACGACAAGGCAAAGTGGACTACGAACACCCACCTGTCCCAGTACATAAACAGGCTCACTGCAGAATACATACCGATGCTGAAGAAGACAAACTCCGTCGCAAGGGAGATGACCGTATCGGTGTTCCCGATGCTGATGGAGCTGGTAAAGGCGAGGCTGTTCGGCTTTGCAATGACGATATACGAGAGGAACCACCTGTTCGACAAGACCGACGATGAGCTCAGGACGCTCGCGAAGCTGAACTACGAGCGCATAGCCGACATATTCAGGGAGTTCGTAAGGATAAACTGGTACGAGTTCCTCGCACCGTATGAAGACCTTTCAAAAGTCTGCAAGGGGCTCACCTCCTTCGCAGAGGAGATGATGTTCTCCACCCTCGCAATGTACAGGGAATACAGCGCAATAAAGAAGGAAATGGGAGACCTTGTTACGAAAATCGACACGGAGATACGCAACAAGGTCCAGACAGACGGCAAGATGCCCGTAAACTACCTCACCATCGTTGACAACTTCTACAACTCCACGTCAGGAATCAACAGGGAGTTCATAGAGGACTTCCTCAAGAGCGTGCAGCTCTAAATGCTTTCGCCCTTCTCCTTAAGGAATATCTTGAACTTCTCGCAAACGGCGTCATTCGCAGGATGCCCGTCGGCAGTCCCCCAGAAACTCCTGGCCTCCGCAAGTGCCTTGTCAAAGAGTGCCTTGCAGACCTCGAAGGTACCCTTGTTCCAGAACTTGATCCCCGCGTCGTCAGACGCTACGAACGCATTGTTGCCCTTGGAATCCTCAAACCTTGCGACGATAGTGTACAGGGCAATCCTGTTGTTGTACATCTCCATCCTCTCGACGAGCCTGTAGCCTTCCTTTGCAGCGTCAGAGCAGACCTCCTCCTCAAAGACCTTCTCAGTCTTCTTGTTCTGCAGCCAGACCTGCTCCATGAGCTCAACGTCGTCGCACACTGCAACGTCTTCCTTTCTTTTCTTGTAATTCATAATGCACCTCTAAACCTATACATAATACTCAAAACATGAGTTATATCCTTCGTCGTAAGCTTCCCTAGCTATCGAAAAATAAGGCTCCTCCGCATGGTCAGCATCCCCATACTTTCCAGAAAAGTTTTCATTCCAGAACTTGATAAACCCCTCTCTGTCAAAACAGGGCCTATGAGAAGATTCTTCCTTTTCGTTTTCGTTTTCGTTTTCGTTCATATCAGCACCTCTCTGTATAATCAATGGTATTCTAAAACGCTTGTTCCCGGAAAGCTCCCGTCAGGAGCCTCCATTCCTGCATAGAACTCCGCACATTGTACGGCCTCTTCCAGCCTTTCAATCGGCTCGGCCTTGTCCAGACTGTCAACAAGCTCATACCCGCCCCTTATCACAACCTCCCTCCCGCTAAGGAACCCTGTGTTGCGGGCAATACCTACATACTGGCTCCCAACCTTCACTATGTACGCCATACAAAGCCTCCTAGTTGTACGTCATAACCCAGTCTGGGGTACAATGAAGGGCCTTGCAGATGTCGTAGAGACGGGGAAGGGGAATGGGTTTGTCTTGAGAAATCTTTGTACGAATCTCAAAAAGTAAGCCAACCCCGGTAGTCCTGTAATTATTCTTAGCCCCTTTATATTCCCCCTTTTCAATCTTTTCCTGTATTAAAGCAGCTTTTGCCTGCTTCATTTTTTCTATAGCTTCTTTCTTTTCACTTGACATTTCAGGACGGGGAATTTTCTCGTAGAACTCTGTCAACTTATTTACCCAATCATCCTTATAAACATTTATAAAAAGCATCCTTAACGGCTCATAAGTAAGACAATTCCATCTAGGAGCCCCATAACCATCCCAAGGGGTTTTGAACCTATCCTTTATGTCATAACCACTAAAACGGACAACCTTATCAACAGAACATTGAAGGGCTGCACATAACTTTGCCAGCTTCTCAGTGTCAGGAAACGTCCTGCCAGCTATGTAATTATTGATTACATAATCCTGAGTACCCGCCATTTCCGCCAAGGCTTTACGGGTAAAACCCTTTGCCGCAAGCGTCACTTTAAGCGGGGAAAAATCAATACAATCCTTATAATCTTTGCATTCCATAAGCACCTCTCTCTTATAATATAATGCTTCTTTGTGTAAAAATCAAGAAAAATACATCGAAAAATACATAATTTATATAAATTTCCATGTACCTACTTGTAAAATAACTAAAGAGAGTACATTTTTCCCCTAGAGGGAGTATACAAACTACCACTTATAATCTACACCGTTTCTACATCGAATCAGATAAGAAACCTTATAGATTACCATGTATTTATATTATATTTTACAACCTTAACCATATACAAGATACTATTATATCCCTTCTTATATTACGTATACTTTATAAATACTAAAGTTTCTTTAATTGTACTAAAGTTTTTTGGCCGAAAATCTGAAAAAATATTCTCGGGGGTAAGTCCCTCCACCCCGGCCAAAACTCCCCTCCCGGGGGTATATCCTAAATAAAATATTTTTGCTATTGCATACCATGTTAATACATGGTATATTATAACCATAAGGCAAGCGCAAGGGCAAGCCAAAAGAGATTGAAAGACAAGGGGTAAAGACTATGAATAAGACTATGAACAATGAAGAGATTAAAGACATGATGTTGAATAACGGTTATAAACTTCTTTCAGAAGAAGGAATGTATTTACAGTTTGCTAAGGGTGATTGGAATAACTATAAAAGCAAGTTTGAAGTGGTAACTTACTTAAATGGTGTTGAGTTTGAAAACTTTAATACCAATGATATTGGCGGATATATAAGGGATTTACAGTAGTATGAAAAAATTAGTCTTTAGATTAGACGCTTAAAAGATTTTATTTAAGCGTCAAAACCTAGGGATTAAAACCTAGATACTGAATGGGTAATCAGTATAAAAAATGCCTTATGTAGTAACTACCATTGCGCTATCGGTAGATGTAAAGGCGCATCAGCAGAAAAGCTGATAGTTGAAAAAATCCGCGCTTGTGAGTGTTAGCGCGTTGAAAAGTGGGCATCTTGTAAAAGGTGTTAACAAGCACATAACGGCAACAGTGAACCGTTTAACCACTGTAATAGCGCATTAAAGCGCCCTTGAATCGAAAACTTTAGGCAAGTGTCTAGGAATTCCGCGTAATTCTTAGAATTACTCCCTAGAGTGGTTAAAGATTTTTCCAGCCTAACAAAAGATTTTTGATAAGTGAACTGGACACTAAACAAACTCTTATAAGGTGTACCCACTAAGGGATGGATTGCAAGCCGTATTCTGCACGATGCGTTATGGTGAGTTTTGGAAGGGTGGTAAGAACTTATAAGTTTATGGGTTATGCTTTGTTCCCAAATTTTTCACGTCTACGGACTAAAAGCAAGCAACTACGGTTAAAAACTGACTATCAGCGGGATATAGAAGTTTTCTGTATCTGCCGCAAGCAAGTTATTCAGTTCTTGCATATAGTACCCTTAACGGCACAATGACGTCTAGCAAGCGTTCCCAAGTTCAATTCTTGGGTAGGGTATATAAGCCTTCTGTATGGAAGGCTTATTTTATTTTAGGGGGTTCTATTATGAACGTAAAAGACCTTTATAAGACTTATGGCGAAAGTACACGTGCTTTGGATTACGGCACCAAAGAATATAAAATGCCGTCTAAAGTTTCCCGCAAAGTGGAAATTCTTGTGGGTGTTATGATGTCCAGTGCGTCAAAGGGTGTTCAGATTCCGCTTTCAAAGTTCTTTGGCCGTGTTGCAAGTCGATGGAACGGAAAAGGCACATTTACAGCATCGGACATGTTCTCACCGTCCGACGTTTCAAACGCTCTGCGCCTGTTCTATGCAAAAGTTGCAACAGGTGAGCTTTCCTTTAAGGAAGGTTTGCTTATGGCCGAGGTTATCGAGAATAAGTCTACACGTCAGCTTAACCTTGTTTTCCGTGAATTTGTGCCTAACCTTATCCAGATTGTGCCTGCTGAACCTGTTGCGCCCAAGACTTCAAAACAGGCGGATTCCCAGATTGCGGACATTCTGGAAGAGGCGGATTTGCCCGAACCTAAAGTTTCCGAGCTTGACCGCATTATCGGCAAAGTTTCCGAATTGGCAAAAACAGACAATGCAGACGTTTCCGCAATCCTCAACAAGACCATTGACGCTCTTAAAGCCCTTGCAATCAAGGAAGCTAATGTTGCTTAATGGGGTGTTTCCGCAATCAAAACCGCCTGCAATGGGCGGTTTTTTTATGCCCTGAACGGACATACAAGGCTTTTGCTTTGTGTGTCTAATCCAGTGCATGAAATACTGGAAGGAAGGCTTATATGGCTAATGACGTAAAATTGGCAAAGACACTTGCCGATATTGAAACAGTGTGGGATAATTTCAAGAAGGCAATGGAAAACGTGCAGGGCGTTGACCGCTACGAACTTTCAATCACTTTGAAAAATCGAGCAATCAAGAATGGTAGTTATGCCAGGCTTGTTTTGGAATCAATGAAAAGGAAAAATCAATAGGGGGTGTTGTTATGAGCGCAACAGTTAGAACATTTACGGCATATTTTGGCAAAGACAAAAAACTTCACGAATGCTTTGCATGGGTAGAATCTGAAGAACAGATGTTTTCTCTGATTAAGGAAAAGTTTGGCGTAGAAAAAAACAAGATTGCTTATAGGGAAACACACCTTTTTGAAGGCGACAGTACGGAAAACAAGGAACATTCCCCAGTCCCAATGCTTATAGTCCCTGTCTACGGAGAACCGGAAAAAACTATAAAGTTTGTCGAGTAGCTTTGTAAGTTCCCGCTTTTTGAGCCGTCCGCAAGGGCGGCTTTTTTCATGCCCTAAGCAGAGCGCATGGTTTTCCGTGTGTTCTGTCCAGTGCATGAATACTGGAAGGAAGGGAAAAATGTATGTTTGGCAGGTTCTTAAAATGCCTTTTGCAGACGTTGCAAGGGTGTTCAGAAGCAACGGATATTCGGAAGTAGAGGCGGATGCCTTCTACAATTCAAAGGTCGAGGACGCAAGGTTCGGGTTTACGGGAGGTTTAATATGAACATAACAATTCTTGTAGGTGCCCTGGTCTGGAGCATCGTTACAATAGCCTATTATCTTTTGAAGGAGGTTTCAAATGTATGACATTTCATGGGGAGACATTCCCGAAGAGTACATCGAAACAGTTGAAAATCTATTGTTTTAGCCGTCTGGAAAAACCGGGCGGCTTTTTTTATGCCCAGAACACTAAACAGGAGGTGTAATTATGGCATGTCTTAAAGGTTGCAAATTTCTCTTGGCACACCAGCTGCTATTCAGCAGAAACTGGAGGCTTTCAAAGTCAACGCTTAGTGGAGATATAGTTCACAACTTTTATAAGAATGGGGAAAAGGTACTTGTCCTTTTTATCAATACAAGGAATCTAACCATAGAAGACGCAATGGAGGCTTAGGCATGGAATTTACAGTCGAGTTTGAAAACGGCACTGCAATAACAGATGATTTCTCCGACAGGGATGACTTCAACAACTGGGTGAGAAATGCTATTGCTGACTTTGGAAACATAACTTACATAAGAATATTAAGGGGATAGAAAATGGAAAGAATGACAAACTACTACACGGCCGCTCACTGGCTCCACAACTCTTTGATTCTCTGCAATGACATTGGGAAGATTGATCAATCCATCTATGACAATTTCCGCTTTGACTTTGAAGACGAAGAAGGAAACGTCAAGGAAATTTATCAATGGTTCTTGACGGACGCTTCGGAAGACGACGTTGAGTACCTGGAAAAGTCCTTCGGCCTGCTCTTCACGTATTCCGAAATGCTGGATCTGTATGTACTCTGCGTTGACCACTGGGGAACACTATGGGAAAGCGTCCCGTGTCCCTGCTACAACGATGACATACAGGATGCTTACCTAAAGGGGGCTGACTGATGAAGTACCTGAGAATAAAGCCGTGCTTTGACCAGAAGGCCAGGAGCGACGGCTCCATTCTTATCGGAAGGGAACTTTACACAGAGAGGGAGGCAAGGCAGTTTGCCATCCCCTCTGAATGTTATGACGTTGTGGCTGTCCCAAAGACAAAAACTTACTGGTGCTTTGGGGCAAGGTTCATGGAAGGCGAGAAGGCCTGGGGGTAAATTATGAAAAAGGTTTATGAAAATTTTAGCTACAGGGTGTTCCCTGGGTTCTATGAATCCATCCTTTACGATTCAGACAAATTGTATTGTTTCAATAATGGCGAACTTCCCGAAGGCTTTTGCTGGGAATTTGTGGATGGAGGGTTTCAAAAATACTGCAAGGAAACTTGCGAACAATGGGTTTCCAATATGGCTGACGCTCTTGAAAACTCAAGGTATGCAGACCATGACAACCCTCTTGGCCTTAAAATCGGCAAGTATTGCGGAATGAAGTCTCCAAAGGAATACAACTTCACTACTGACAAGATTCAGTTCAGCGTAGACGTAAACCTCAACAGGCTGAAGGAATACTGCTGGAAAACTTGCCGCGAGGAATTTGACAAGTACCTTTCTAAGTATTGGTCAGACCGGGACGGCTTCTGGTCATTCATACCCAACAATGTGGTTCAGTTCGAGTGGGACTACAAACACGGCAAGGACAAGGACAACCTCATTGACATTATGATTGAGTGGTATCTTCTGAAGTTCATCGACTTTGAGGATGTCGAGTATTCAGTCCTTGAAAGCGAGTATGAGCGGTTTTCCCCGAACGTCACCTTGCAGAGTGAGGAAGACTGGTCACTTTGGGATTATGAGTATGACGGCGAAAAATATATCCCTACGCATAAATTGGAGGTGGCGTGATGGTCTATTACAAACTTGTTGTTTTCAATGACAAGACACATAACACGGAATCATTTAGACCGCTGATTATGGCGGTCTTTTTTATTGGAGGTATTTTATGAATATGTTGAATCAACTCATTCTGGAAGGAAACGTTGAGCACATCGATGTGAACCCTTTGGTTGCCGTTACAACATTCACAATGTCAACAAGCCGTATGTATAAAACGGCGGACGGCAAGCTCGAAGAGGAGAAGTCCTACTTTGACGTTGAGGCATGGGGAAACACAGGGGTGCTTGCCAGTACCGCAAAAATAGGACAGGGAATCCGTATAGTTGGCCGCCTTAAGCAGAAGCGTTGGAAGGATGCTGACGGCAAGGAATACTCAAAGGTTGTTGTTGTCGCAGAGCATATAGAGATTATGCCAATGAAGGAGAATTCATAAATGTTGGTCAGCGTATATGGGGTATGCAAAGGGTCTTGCAGCCTTTCATTTGTTGATTATTTTGACAATCTCGATGGCGCTTTGGACTGCTTTATCCGCAGAGAAAAAGCTAAAAGAAGCAATGAGACTGTCTACCTTAGTTTCAAATAAGAGGAGGAATAATTATGGCGATCTATTCATTTAGCCCGTTTGGGTATGATGGTTCTTTGGTAAACGTTGAGGTTGATTTAAGACGAGGAATCCCGGCAGTTGACATTGTAGGGCTTGCAGATGGTTTTGTCAGAGAAAGCCGTGAGCGTGTACGCTCTGCAATCATCAACAGTGGGTTTGAGTTCCCCGCAGAGAGGGTTCTTATAAGCCTTTCACCTGCTGACTTGAAGAAGGAAGGCCCAGACTTTGAGCTTGCAATCGCCCTAGCAATCCTTGCAGAAAAGAACGGCACCGTCTCGGAAAAAGTTCTTGTAATGGGCGGGCTGTGTCAGGACGGAACAGCACAATCCGTAAGGGGAATATCAGCCGCATTGCAGACGGCAGTTGAGAACGGCATCAAGTATGCAATCGTACCTTACTCCATGAACGCTGATTACCCGGAAGGGATAAAGGTTGCAAGGATAGGGACACTCAAGGAGGCATTTGAACACCTCCTTTCCCTTGAAGGATTCACCGAGCACAGTGAAAGCCATGATTCTGGCATTGAGTTTGCAAGTATACCCGAAGACAACCTTGACACAATCGGAGGTCTTGACGGCTTGAAGTACGCAATGGCAGTTGCTGTCTCTGGCCGTCATAATCTGCTTGCCTATGGCGCACCTGGTTGCGGAAAGACACTGACATTGCAACACATGCCGGAGCTTCTGCCCAAGCTCACAAAGGATGAGATTCCGACAGTCAACAGAATCTACTCACTGACAGGCTTGAGCGGAATGGACTGTGTTGTAAACCATACAAGGCCTTTCCGTATGCCGCACCAGACTGCAACGATTGAAGGTATGTGCGGAGGCGGTGCAAGTGTAAAGGCTGGCGAGATAAGCCTTGCCCACAACGGTGTTCTGTTTCTTGACGAAGCCGCAGAGTTCCGCTCCAGTGTCTTGCAGATGCTCCGTGTCCCTGTAGAATCTGGTCGGATAACGCTATGCAGAGCGGGCAGGAGTACAACATTCCCCGCAGAGTTCCAGCTTGTGATGGCAGCAAATCCTTGTCCTTGCGGGAACTATGGAGTGAAGGACAGGATGTGCCTTTGCTCTGCAAGGTCAATCGAACAGTACTGGAAGAAGTTTGGCGGCCCGCTCCTTGACAGGATTGCAATCCGCTACGACATGAACAATCCGTTGCAGGCCGAGAACATGACACTTGAGCGCATGAGGAGCATGGTAAAGGGCGCATGGGAAATTCAGCTCGCAAGACAGGGCAAGCTGAACGGCCAGCTTTCGATTGTCGAAGCGGATAAGTTTGTGAGGCTTGATGATGGGGCACGTGAGACATTCTCAAGGATTGGCGACCTGTCTGCACGGGCTGTAGCAAATGTAATGAAGGTTGCACAGACATTGCTTGACATAAAGAACGCCAATTCCTTGTTCCTTCAGGATAAGGTTTCATCACAGGAAGTCAAGGAATCCCTTGCCCTGTTCGGAAAGCTTCCTGTTGAACTTTAGGTTTGATTCCCGTTGTGGACAATCACAGCGGGAATATCATCAATCAAAGTTGATTACACAGTATTAAACACCACAAAATTATAACAAGGCTATAGATATAGCAAGGAGAAATGAGCTATGAAATTAGAATCGAATAAAACATACACAATCATTACAAATATTGGGCACGGTCGTGGAATAAACGGAATTAGCTTTGATACGTTCAACAAAGTTAAAATCCTAAGCGACAACGGGTGTTACCTTGAACTGTTTGACATGGACAGTTCAACAGCAATGTTTATAAGGTGGGATAACATCCTTTCCGTCAAGGAATACGCCTCGGTAACTGTGTATCGTATGTACCGATATTTGGAAACTAACAGAGGTATGGCTCGCCCATGCAAACGTATTAGTATTGAAAAATATAACATGGACAATAAATCAATTACCCTTGCGAAAAAGTTCGGAATACCCATTTTTGAAACAAGGGAAGAAGGAGAGGAGTATATGCACAAACATATACCCGAAGGATTCCATGAAGTTGATTATAACTATCATTTTCTTGAAGCAGATGTTGAGGAGTAACTATGGAAATACTTTTCAGGAACAAACGCAACACAGCAAAGCTTTGCATGATAGTATCGTGTGAAAATATCCACAGTTTCACAGATTATGACGTGTACAGACTCAACGAGATACTTTCACTGAATGAAGGATATAAGTGGGAGCCTGTAAGGACAGGCTACGCTTATGACCACAATCTGCCACTAATAGGAGCGTAGTATGAATCGACTAAGGGAACTTCACGATGACATCGGACGTGAGCTTATAACAAGAGATCTTGGGGAGTCCGTTGTGTTCAAGCGGAAGAAATATCCGCCTGTCGTCATAAGGCAGCTGATAGAGGCTGGCAAGCAGCTGAACACCGCAGGACGTACAAGCACTTCATGGACTGACTGTAAGGAAATCTTAAAGGACTATGGATTCAGCGTCAGTGAATCAAGCACTGTCGTTGGATGGGACATAACGCTTTAGGAGGTTGTATGAAGTCTTGCGTGATAGAAAATAAAACCGTATTCGCGGGAACAAGGGATGAGTTCGTGTCCTTTGTCGCCGAGCGGATTTTTGAGGACTGCCAGAAAAAAAGATCCGAATTCAATGAAATTGACTTCGCAAGCGTGGACTGCGAGGTGAACGAATACAGTGACATGAATCTGGTGCATGAGGACGCGTCCTCATGGTGCGGAATCAAGGTTATTCCCTGGGAGTGGTTTGAGCCGTATTCATGCCGTCAGTACGTGGCGGATTACTACAACGGGGGATGTTTCGGAATATGCGACATCTTCATTGATGACATGGACATCGGATATGTCCAGCAGGAAGTTCTCAAGATGCTGACAAGGTGCCTTGAGGAATCCGGCCATACGATTGTCTGGGAAACCGACGGACAGGAGGACTGATTATGACTATCAGAGAATTGTTTGAGGCCATGCGCCTTGAAACAGACTGGGACAAGGAAGTTGTCGTCATGGACGATAACGGAGTCACATTTGACGTGTCTGGAGTTATGCCAAACATAATACTCGATGACAAATTGATTCTTTCAATAGATGGAGAGGTTTGAACATGATTAAGAAGATTACAGGCAAACAATTAAAGCACTGGGCTGAATGGCTTAAAAAAGAAGATTGTGGATGCTGTCACATTAAGATTGTAACTGATGACAAGAACAGGGAATGGTGCATTGCGATGGGATGGCTTGACGGCTTCGACAAAAACGACAACGGCAAGTATCAGAGCGGCACATGGAATATCTGCTGTGAAGTTGGTTATCACGATGCAAAGAATATCATGTTCTCAGACCTCAGCTGGGATTTGACAATGCCGTATGACGAGGATACGGCAGAAGTTGACAACACAACAACCGTTCTTTATGACGAACCTAACTGGGATAAACTTGCAGACGAATTGAACGAGGAAGCTGAGAGAGTAATCAATCAGTGGGCTTGTTTTGAAATTGAAGAAGAGGAGATAGCTTAATTATGTATTACTTCAACACACAGGTAAAGGACACGGTTCAGCCGATTGACGTGAACGAGAGGAACTTCCCTCACATCTGGAACTCAAAGGACTTTTCAAAGGCAATCTACATCGAGAAGAAGGACGGGGACATCTATGTGGAGACACTCTGCAACGACATGGAGTATGTCAAGGAAGCCATTGAAAGGTTTGAGGGTAAGGCGGCAGAAACACTCTGCGAAATAAAGTGGACGGTTGACGACATCCGCATGGCATACGAAAGACACTTTGGACACGAAGCAACTGATGAGGAAATCAACGAGCTTGTGGACAGGATTGACTGGAAGCGTGTCGAGGAAGTCGGAATCGAGCACGGCTGGGACGTAATTGACAGCATACTTTAAGGGGAGGCTGAAGATGTTCGAGATAGAAGCAGAAGAAAACGTAAATAAAAGCCATTGGTTGTTTCCCGAAGCAAAAGATATAGCAAGAGCATATTGGCGAGACGGAGCTGAATACGGATATAACAGGGCTAAGGAAGACTATAAAAAATTATTCTTGCAGCTTGAACAGAATATAAGAGACTTAGCTGACCCTTCCATGAGATATGATGTTTATGATTTGGCAGAAGATTGGGAGGTGAAGTTATAATAACGAAGAAGAAACGCAGGTATAGAGCGCTGGTGGGACATTATCCACGAAGTTGTTTAAGGAGGATTAGAAAATGAGCATGATGGTTGCAAACGCATGGATTAAGAATCCTATCTGCGGATGGGAGCAGATTGAGGTTGACACAACAAAGCCTTATGACAACTTGAATGAAGTCTTGGAGGATTTTGCAAGTAACGGAAGAGAGGGCGGGTACAGGATTCTCCGCTCATGGTCGAGGGCAAGATGTGGCAATGCCACCATCTATGCAATGGAAATGAAGTCAAGGTATCAGCTTGAACACCCAGACATAAACCAAGCTGAATGGAAAGCTGAGATAACAATAGTGGAGGACTAACAATGAAGCAGGTCAAATGGTACCGCTGCTACTGCTTTGACTGCGGGAGGGAGTGGAGCGCAAGGAGATGGGCACCATGCCCTGACTGCGGTTCCTCTTACGTAGAGGGCAAGGAAGAGATCGAGGAGGTCGAAGAATGACTTTTGCCAAGAGGGTGAAGTTCAAGGATGCCACAGGAAAGTGGCATTCATACATCGCAATATACGTTGACGGAGAAATGCTCCAGTCAGACTGGGAAGCAATCCAGAGGATAAAGAACCAAGGCAAGGAGGAATAGCATGAAAAAGGAAACTAAGGAACTTATTGAAGGGCTGAAAGTCGCTCTAAGAGAAACCGCACAGGATAATGACGGGCTCCATTGGCTCAACTGCAAGGGCAACGAATGTTTGTGCAGTTGCACTCCTTGGGAAGATAAAATCTTGGAAGGTGAATATTGTGGATGTCTTAGCAATGACCCTGAATCAAACTACAACAAGCTGATGGCTTTATTTGAAAAGATGGAGGAAACAGAAGCATGTCTTGCGAATGGCGGGCTTGTAAGGGATGCGAAGGGCAACTGGCTCAAGAGCGGTGACAAGGTTAGGTTCATTCAACATAACAGGGCTGGAGCCAATGATGATATATGGGATATAGGCATTGTTTACTTTGGAAACGAAAATCTTTGTTGGTATCTCAATACAGAGGAAGGTGACTGGCTCTACCTTGCACACGATTATCTTGAGGTAGAAACCTTTGAAAAATTAGATGATTAGAGGAGGAATGAATGACAAGAAATCAATTCAAAGAAATCGTTGAGAATAGAGGGTTTGACCAAGCTATTCTAAAACTTCAGGAAGAGCGCAATGACATTGTAAATTACGAAGAATTAAAAGACTTTGCAATACACGAGATTGCTAATGACTACATCCGTGTTGCAGCTGACATACTGGATTGCATGGACACCAATGATGATTGGTATCGCTACGATATGACATTAGGGCTTGCCAATAGTCCGGTACCACTCTTCGATATTGAAGACGTTGAGAAATACATAGGATTCGACGAGGAGGAATGAATGGCAAAACTAACAGATGAACAAAAGCTATCGCTTGCACAGAATATTGGAATGTTTGAAGGTGGGACGGCAGAAGTCAGGATGATTGAAGAGAACCTTTACTCTGTCTCAATAATCTTGTCTGACGGAAGAAAAGTAGCAGAACTCAAAGTTGACGACAGCCTTGATGACACGTGGTATGGATTCAAGGTTGGAGACAAAGATTATGATATCAATATTTTCAGCTGTGAACTTTTCGGCGGACCTGAGAATGCAAAATGGAGTGCGAGTGTATATCCTGCCATGGATGGTTATATACACACAGAATTTGATGAGCAACTTAATGTGAGGGAGGTTTGACTATGAAAAGAGTGTTCGCAAGAATCGGTATGGAAATGAACGTAACCGACGAAGAGTTTGAAAGGCTCAAGGACAAATACAACTATGAGAGTGAACTGTCAGTTGAGGATGCAAAGATGTTCATGGAAAAAGGAGAGCTTCTCGTAGACCATTGTACAGACAGCTATATTCCGCAGAGCGAGTTTGAGGAGCCAAGAACTCCAGATGTCCTTACATGGGACGAAATCTACAGGGATGCAATGACAGAAGATACAGCATACTTCTTTCCTAACCTTAAGGTTAAGGACAACGCAAGGACATACGTCACAGACTATGCTCTTGAGAAGGGTGTGGACATTGAAAACTCGGATTGTCCAGAGGAGGCCATTGAGGATTTCCTTAAGGAACATCCTGAATGTGACAGGTTCAATGCAGAAGGGCAAATGCTGATAGTAATAGAGGAGGCGGCTTAACCATGACTTATTTTATTCTTGTAGTTTTTGAAGACAAAAACAAATGGGGAAAGACTCTACCAAACAAATACAAGCGTAAGTTCGATGCAGAGAAGCAGTTTGAGAGCCTTGTAAATAGCGGTCTTTATGAATGTGTGATGATTCGTAAAGAAGAAAAAACACCTTATTATTTTTCTTCAGCTCCTTATAAGAGATGGGAGGTGGCGTAATGGAAGAGACGGAAGAAACAAAAGAAGAAATTACTGAAAGACTGGACGCTGAAATCGGCTGTGACGCGCTTGACTGTGATGATTATGCAGTCATGGAACAGTGGGCTTTTGAGCTGAATATCTAAGGAGGCTTCTTATGATAAACTCACCTGGCGACGCACTCTGGCACCTGTTGGATTATAAGTGTGACAAGTTTAAGGCTGGATTGATTTGCGTTGACAACCACAAGGACAACATAGGCCAGACGGTTATTGCCGAAGGAGATTCTTCCTGCCTGCTGAAACTTAAGGATTTCTTCTGGTACGCAGCAAGAGTAAAGGCATCTGGTTTAATCCTGTTCTTCATCCACAAGGAAGATACAGTAGAACCTTCTCCTTCCGAAATCAACATTGCAAAAAGGATTTCACAGGGATGTGAAGCCATAGGCATCTGCCACGTGGACACTTTGATAGTGAACAAGGGAAGGGTCTTCTCTTTCCTGGAGCACAACATTGACACAAAGAATGTAAACCCCGGACTGTTCGACAACTGGGCTGTGGAGGAGACGGCATGAAAACACACAGAATCTGCAAGGTATGCGGCAAGCCCGTAATAAGGGAAACAAAGATTAAGGAATATCCGTTCTACTGCCCTTGCTGTGACGAGGACAGGTACAGGATTGAGACGCTGAACGTAAAGGAGAATCGAAATAATGTACAAGAACATTCTGACAATCCAGACGAAAGAGTTCAATAAGGAATACAAGGCCGCAAACAAAGCTCATCCCGGCTGGCCTATTGCCAAAAAGCAGGATTCCGCATTTGAGAAAATGCTTCAAGACCGGGGATTCTCCACTGGAGAGTCCGAAGGTTTTAAGGCACCGACAAACCCGGATGACGTAATGAGGCTTCAATATTGGCTGGAGGTATTCGCCCTAAAGGAAGACGTAAGGCAAGGAATATGCAGGTTCTACATCAAGGACGGCAGCCTGCTGGAGTTCTTCAGGAACACTGAGGTCAAGGAAAAGGAAGTCAGTTCATTGCTAAAAACAGACTTCTTCGACCTTTTGAATGAGAAGTCTGGTTCGGTAATGATAACTGGGCTTCTTGGGCAGAGCTTTTCCTGCACCATAATCTGCAAGACGTTTATTAGGGAGGGCAAGCCGAAGCACTTCGTAACAGTTCTGACAGACGAAATGAACTACGCATTCATCATTGAAGACTTTGACGTTAAGAGAAACAAGGACGATTCGGTGTTCAATACGGTCATCAACTTCTTCTTCTACATCAACGCATTCCCGGAGTGTGTAGTTGACGGAGTTCCCAGCGGGGTTAAGCGGGACAACAACGCAAAGACGCTTTCAACGAGCGAGAAGGTTGTGTCCCATACGACCGTTGAGCACGGATTCGTAAGACCCCACTTCAGGAGCGGGTATTTCAGGCATTACAATTCTGACTTCTACGTGAACTGTAAGGGGCAGGTGAGGTTCATCACTTCTACAATAGTGAAGGGAAAGGCAAAGACTGTCTTATCAAAGGAGGATGTATGACAATACATGACGTAGTTGAAAACCTGTTCGACGGAATGGAAATGACGGCTGAGCAGGGGAAGATTGCAGAGAAGGAACTCGAAAGGCTCCGCAGCAATAAAGGGTGGAGCTATGAGCAGCTGGATGACTGGTGCTGGGCAGACAGCAACAGGGCGTTTGACTACATATTCGGAGCATGACATGGAAAGATTCACAGAAGAAGAGACGAAGGCTCTCGACAACCTTATAAAGAAAATGAACAGAAGGATGGGGATTGACCACATAGACTACAAGAAGGAGAAGGTTGTCCTGTCCTACATCTACAACAAGGGAACGCCGCAGGAATGGGTTGAGCCGAACTTCCTTGAGGTCAACACAGCCTGCGAGTCAGTGCCCTGTGCGATATGGGAAGTGGTGAATGCGACGTTCAAAAAGGCATGTGTATAAGGAGGTGCGGTATGGAAGAAGAAATTGTCTGTCTTGATTTGCAGACGTTGTTTGAATGTTTGTACACAGGTATGTGCAAAGACAACGAGGTGTATACACGATACAGTCATTGCATAAGACGAGAACCGTCACCTGACGGGAACGATTATTACGACTTATACAAGGATGGTTATTCCAGTCTAAAACTTTGTTGTGACGGAGAGCAGTGCAAAGTTCTGGAACGGACAGCTGATTACGTGAAGCTGATTGACGTCGAGAATATAGACAATGAGGAACTTGAAGGTATCGACACTTCATTCAAACTGTCCGTTACAGCATTTGAAATCGCCACAGGAGGAAGGATATGAAAGTTATAGTAACAACGTTGCGGCCGGAAGGAGGGTTTGCACTTCATAGTGAGTACATTCTGATAAAAAAGTCATCAGATGTGACTGAATACGCATGGCTAGATACAGCAACTCAAACGATTCGTGACACTTGGTATATAAACGAGAAATCTGCAAGGCTAAGTTTATTCAACGAATTTAACAACGAAAACTTAATCTCAATAAGCTTTGAAGCAGGAGGAAAATGATGAATATCAATATAGACATCAGCGATTACCTTTCAGAAGAAGAAATTAAAGAGGAATGCAGAAGCGCAATTAGAGCCTGTATTTGTCAGAAGTACAGTAATGAATCGGAATTAGGAAGGATTATTTCTAATCTTGGTTATGATTTTATCTTCAAGGCAATACAAGAAACAACAGGCGAAGATTCTTTACAGAAGATAAAGGACACTGTAAAGAATCTCGTTTCAGAAGAAAGCACTATTAAATACGAGTTGTTCAAGGAACCTGATGCTTGGAGCCGCTCAGAAAACGTAGGAAAGAAAATATTAAACGAGGCAATCAAAGAATATGAACCCTTAATCAAGGAAAAAGTAAAGGACGCGATTTGCAGTTACAGCTTCATCGAAAGACGTGACTTGCAGACACGGATGGAAGACTTATTCCACGAAATGCTGGAAGAAAAACTATTTAACTCTAAAGAGGAGGAATAATCATGGGAAACAGGGCAGTAATCACAACGGCAGACGCACTCAATGAGGACGGAACACTCAAAGGAAACAAGATTGGAATCTACGTACACTGGTACGGAGACAGGGAGGATATCGAGAGGTTCCTCAAGGAAGCCAAGGAAGCTGGCGTAAGGAACCCGGAATATGACAACTATGGATGGGCAAGGCTGTGCCAGATAATCGCCAACAATATTGACGGAGACGGAGGTATCAAGGGAACAGGCGTAGGAATCGACATCCTTGACCGCCTTGACTGCGACAACGGAGACAACGGAGTTTATCTCATCAAGAACTGGGAAATTGTCGGAAGAATGTATGAACCAGAGGAGGGCTGAAATGCTGGACGGAAAGTTTGAAAATGCCATGTACCGCAAGGGGTATAATGACGGCTATGCTGACGGCATGGCAAGGTCAGACACCCTCCTTGCGGAGAGCATCGCCAACTACATAATAGTGAACAGCATAATGGGGAAGCGTTCGTTTATGATGAAGGAACTGTGCAGGCACTTCGGGATAAACGAGCCCTATATGGACGGCCTTGTGGATGACGTGAGGGGGCTTGTGGACACGCAGCTTGAAAGCACAAGGGAAAAGGTATATAATAACAGTATTAAACAGTAACAAACAAAGGGGGAAATATGAAATTCTATGTCATTGCCACAAGGGTCAGCCTCGACGGTTATCCTGAAAGTTACAATGTAGGGTATGACAATACGGCCACAACGGACTGTGACAACTACATGTTCTTCGACTCAAGGGAACAAGCCGAGAACTGGACTCAATCGAATGAGGCGAAGGAGTGGAAGGACTGCACCTTTGAGATTGTAGAGAACACCGAATAGGAGGAGCCTATGCCTTTGATAAACTTTATAATGGGACTGCTTGCAATCGTTGCGGCAGTCTTTATTTATTTGGAGGTGGTCACGGTGCTCGTGGACATAGCATCCCCGGTAGTGTTCACTACGGAGCTAAGGAGTTGGAATCCGTTTATAAATCCTGTACTCAAGACTGTTATGATAGTTCTTGTCGTAATCTGGTACAAGCGTCCTTGGTTCGGCTTGTTCACTCTCTTTACTCCTGATATGTGGATGTCTATTCAATGGCTTGTGGAAAGTGTTGTTTGGAAAATAGTTACGAGTTGGCTTTTCGTTCCGGCAGTATTCGGGTTGATTGAACTCATACGTCTGAAGAAAAGGTTGTTCGGTTAATCAAGGAGGTTTGATATGTACGGAATCCTGGATATTGTTCTTGATGGTATTCGTGATATTGGCGGCTCTATATGGGAGCGCGTCTCAACGATAGGTTTTCCCAACTTTATACACAGAAGGTTTCTGGGTGGCTCAATAGGGTATATCCTTGCGTGGATATACTGGCTAGTAATATTAGGATGTCTTGCACAGTATGTGTACAGATTCATAAAGAACTGGGTCGGTTGGCTAAAGATGCCGAAAGTCTCTTCGACAGAAAACAAGGATATATCAAGTGACCCGGCTTTCACTGTCCGCCTTGAAGTCCTTAAAGGTAAGGCATCCCGCCTGAGCATGAAGCTGTGGGGTGAGCTTGAGGACATGGAGAAGGGCGGCATGGCCCGCCCAGAGGACGAGGGGTATGCAACCTACTCAAACGCCCTCGCGCTCGCAACTGCCTATGATGAAATAATCGAGGCAAAACCGACAACGGTGTTCGACCTTGAGGAGCTTGAGTGGAAATTCAACGAAGGCAAGCTTCGCACTCCTGACGAAGTGGAGGAGCATAAGGCTGAGGTAGACAAACGCCTGTACGTAGATTCTGGTCAGTATGACTTTGAGAAGAATATGCTTGAAGAGGAGTTTGAGAATAAACACCTGTTAACAGGTTGTGCAGTAACGTGCTTACTGATGTCTGCAATACTTTGCATTTGCTGCACAGAAGGAACCGATGGAAGCTCAATGTTCGTAACATGCTTCTTCATTGGCCTTCCTCTTATGGCTCCCGCAATGGCAATCCTGTTCGGAACACTGATTTTTATCGACCTCACTTTCGAGTCCAAGTTCTATATCGTGGCTAAGAAGGCAGGAAAGAGATACCTTCCTCACCTCCAGACTGGAGTTGATGCAGCTGGCCTTGCAATATCCCTGCACTCACTTGGCAAGATGTTCAAGAGGAAGAAATAACATAAAGAAAAAGTAAAAAATATATAATAATATCTGTATTTAATAAAGTATTTTCTTGACTATCTCACAAACCTTCTGTATACTATAAAGTATGGTAGATACAGAAGAATTAAGTTTCACGACAAAAGAGGACTTCAAGAAGGAAATCTCTGACCGCGTAAATGCGGTAAGGGACCTCTTGAACGACATTGAAATCCTGACTACATGGTACATGAACGACAGAAACATGACGGCTGAGGAGACTATGGAATACCTCAAATGCCCGACCGTTTCATCAATTCCTCCCTCAATCCCTTGCGTAAGATGGGGAAGAAGGGTGCTCTACAAGCTGAGCGACATAGAGAAGTTCATCAGGAGCAACAAGAAGCCCAGGAACCAAGCCAAGGACAAGGAGTTGTTCTAGTGATGACGGACAAGGAGAGAGAAGATGAAATGGAGAAGCTTATGAAAGCAGGGGCGGACATGCTCACATTCCCGTTCCTGTTGGCGGCTATGTTCCTCCCGAAAGGCGAGATGGACAAAATATTCAATAAAGTCAAGGAAAAGCTTAAAGAGGAAAAGGAAAAACCAGACGAACAGACAAAGAACATGTCTGGTTTTTTCTTTGAAGAGTAAAGAATTTCTACTGTTGTAGATGGAGGTGTAAGATGAAAGTTGAAGACATGGCAAAACTGAAGGAACCGTTTCCTGCCGACGACATTGATTGGCGTTTGCAGAGTTGCGGTGAGAAAGACGGCAAGCTCTGGGGAAAGGCATTGGCATACATCACCTCAAGGGCTGTGCAGGACAGGCTTGATGAAGTCTGCGGTCCTGACGGCTGGCAAACGTCAATCCGCAAGGAAGGCGACGCATATCTTTGTACGCTCTCCATCCGGGTTCAGCACGAGGACGGCTCATTTGAGTGGATCTCCCGCACTGACGGCGCAGACAGCACTGACATTGAGGCCGTAAAGGGCGGAATTTCAGGAGCCATCAAGAGAAGTGCTGTACTCTACGGCATAGGCCGCTATCTGTATAACCTCAAGGAATCATGGGCAGTCATCGCTCCTGACGGAAAAAAAGGAAAGTACACTGGCCAGACAAAGGACAAGAAATACTTCAAGTGGGACCCTCCCGCACTCCCTGCATGGGCACTCCCCGCCGGGACACCGCTACAGGTAGAAGGAGGCACACAGGCAATAATCGACCTTCAGAAGTTCCTTAAGGACGGTGCTCTTGACGACCGCCCGAAGATGAAGGCCGGGGCTGAACAGGCCATCAAGGACAATGACTTGGAAAAAATCCAGAAATATATCGAAGCCTGCAAGGGCAAAAAAGCTTCATAAGGAGTAAAAAATATGGAAGAAACAAAGGTAACTGAGAACAACACACGCACAAGAATCAACATCAGCCTCAATGCAAAGGGTGCCGCACAGTATGACATCACCTGCGAGTACGACACCCCAGAAAAATCAACCGAACAGATGGCCAAGACAATCGACCTCGTAAGGTCATTGCTTGCAGAGAAGGGGCTTAAGGAAGCCGGAGCTGCCTAAGCAAAAGGAGGTTGCAAATGAAAAAGCTTATAGCACTAATCGTTATTTTGTTGGCTGGAATCGTCTGTTTCTGTGACCCTGTAAAGGTTATAAAGTCATGGCCGTCAAAGATTGTCCAGCCAGGAAAAAGACATGAGACAACTGTTGTTGTACAGGCCACAATAAACAACGGGATGTACCTGCTGATGATTGGTGACAGCGACGACAACATACCTCTGCTCTTTATCTTTGACAGCGAAGAAAAGTGCATAGACTTCGGACAGACACTCCATGTGATGATTGAGGATGAGATACTTGACGCAAGCTCGCTGAAAGCCTTCCTCTGCAATTACGAAATAAGGGGACGGCTCATAAAAGTTGACGGCAATTATTATTACCTCATGGGGTAGTTGAATGACGTTCATACACATAGCTGACATACATGCTTCCACATCACGCCTTGAGGAAACCCTCAAGGTGCTCACCACCCTCAAGGAAAGATGCCTTGAGGGTGGTGTGGACTTCATCCTCTTTGCCGGAGACTTCTGGGACTTCACCATCTCAAACTCCGCACAGAGCGGGTTCAACCGCATACTCAGGGCTTTCTTTGACTTGCAGGAGGTCGTGGAGTGCTACATGATATACGGAACCCCGACGCATGAGGCGGACGGCTCCCTTGAGTGCTTCTCCATAATGCCCAATGTAAAAGTCTATGACTGTAAGGATGCCGGAAGCTACCTTATTTTTCCCGATGTAAAACTGACTGTCATCCCTGAGCCAAGGCTGTCCTTTTTCAGCGGAAAGGATATTGAGGAGAAACACTCCCAGATCCAGAAGTGGTACAAGGATATAGCTGAAGGCTCAAAGAAGGATAACGGTGAAAAGCATCACATAGTAATGTTCCACGGCGAGATAGAAGGGTGTACCTACCAGAACGGTGTGGAAGTAGGGGACGGCGGAACGGTAATGCCGCTCTCCGTACTCGACAGTATGGAGGCTGACTACATAGCCTGCGGACACATACACGGAAGGATGAAAGTGAAGGGGTTGAAAACCCCGTGCTGGTACTCCGGCTCAGTGCCTCCGAAGAACTTCGGGGAGACGCACTGCGGAGGTTGGATAGAAGTAACTTTATAGGAGATTTTTATGACGATAACTGAATTAAAGGCTGAACTCAAGCCTATACTCAAGAACTCAGGATTCATTATGAACAAGAAAGCTTGCCAGGTGCTTTCAAAGCTTGGCTTTCAAGTAGAGTTCGGGAGGAAACATTACTCCCTGTTGTATCAAGGAAAGAAAAAGCTGTATCGCTTCCCAGTGTCAGTTACCTGCTCAGACAAAAGGGCAGGACTCAACATGGTGTCAGTGATAGCGAGGACTATAAAGGCTGAAGAAGGAGATCTATGGACATAAAGGAAATAGAACTTGGATTCCCGGTATTCAGGAATTACACTGTTGACATAACAGAAAATCAGGGAATCCTTGACAGCTGGACGGAATCACAAATGTCAGACAAGACAGAGAGGAACATCAAGCTTCTTTTGTCCTGCACGGCAGAGCAGAAGAAAAACATTCCCTATCAGACGATTTCTGCCGCATTGAGAAAAAACGATGCCGTAAAGTCAGTCAAGGTTGTATACGACGTAAAGGACTCCGCCCATGTAAGGGCTCCTGAAATAATCAGGGCAAAGACACAGGCAGAGAAGCTCTCCGAATATATAAAGGTCAACAAGCTCAAGGCCAGTGACACTGTATACTCCAAGCTCAAGGAGATAGAGGACAGCCTCAGCATTAAGTACGCTGCACCCCACCACACCTTCACGCTTCTTGAGGTAAAACTCATGGGGAGCATAGGAATAAAGGAGGGGACTGGAAGGGATGAGTTCACACTGGACTTGAGGAATTTCGTTCCTGGCGTAGTTGCGCTCGCGGGTCAGTGCGGACGCGGGAAGTGTGTAACAGGAGAGACTTTAATACTTTCTAAAAAAGGTTTTGAAACAATAGGTTCTTATGACAATAAGATAAGAGGATTTCAAAACTTTAACAAGGAATTACTTTCTGCAAATGATGTTTTTGCAGAAAGCTCTCATTTTTATTCAGAAGAAGTAAATGAGACTATAAAAATCACAAATTCATTAGGGATGGAAATAGAAGGAACTCCTGAACATCCTGTTTTAATTTTTACTCCTAACTGTACTTTTGAATTCAAAAAATTAAAAGACATATCTTGTGATGATTATGTATGCGTTTCAAGAAATATGAATGTTTTTCCTGAAAAATCCTATAGCTTTGATTTTTCTCCATTTATGTGGAGAAGTACAAATAAGGTGAATCTTCCTACAAAGATGTCAATTCAGTTGGCAAAATTTTTGGGATATTACATTGCAAACGGATCTCATACAGGAAACTCTATCCAGTTTTCAACGAAAAATAAAAAGATAGCAGATGATTATATTAAAACAGTCAAATCATTGTTTAATATAAATATTTCCAAGCCTACAAATCTTCAGAAAGATTCAAATCTTAGAATTTTCTCTTCCGTAATAAGACAGTTTTTGGAATATATTTTTAACGAAGCTCTTACAACTGCCCGTTACAAAATTATTCCGAATTGTATTTTACAAGGCACGAAAGAAGAGCAAGTCGCTTTTTTAACAGCATTGTTTGACTGTGACGGATGTTTATGTAACGATTATTTTGAATTTTCAACTGCCAGTAAGCAAATTGCGAATTCGGTTCAAAATATGTTACTTAACTTTGGAATAGTATCTACTCATGGGTTAAAAAAGGTAAAATCTTATGATTGGATTTATCACAAAATTGTAGTCCGTTCTTTGAATGTTGAAAATTTGATTTGTTTAATAAATAAGTCATTAAAATACAATTATAAAAGAACGAAGGATGTTAATCCAAATAAAGATATTATTCCTTATATAAATCCTTATATAAGAAAAAAACTAACTGTTTTACATAATGGACATTTTCACTCCGAAAATGGCAAGATATATATTACACCTTTACCGAGTCGGCTTTTCCAAAAAAAATATAATATCTCCTATAAAAAACTTGAATTACTGAAATCATTGTCTGATAACAGTGAAATACCAGAAGTAAAAGAACTAAACAGTTTGTTCAAATTAATACTTTCAAAGAATTATTTCTTTTCAAAAATTACAAAAAAAGAAGTATTTAATGATAAGAAAATTGTTTACGACTTTACAATTCCCTCTACTCATCAGTTTTATTCAAGTGGATATATTAGTCATAATTCCACCCTTATTGAGAACTGCCAGCCGTACCTCCGTATGCTTACAAGGAACGGACGTTTACAAGACCACTTCTTCCTCCGTGACTCATACAGGGAACTCCTTTACGTTGACGAAGGCGGGACATACTACCGCATAAGAATTGACATCGACGGCAAGAACAAAAGCGGCAAGGTAAAAGCGTTTGCCTTCACAGGGGAAAACCCCGACAACCTCAACCCTGTTGACGGATTGGACGGTAACGTTGACCAGTACAATGAATGGGTGGTCAACACATTCGGTTCAATAGAACTGTTCCTGCGCACCGTATTCTACACAAAGGGAAACACGGGAAGCGTAACTGACATTGCATCAGCGACAAAAGGTGAAAAGAAAAGCTTCTTCAACTCCCTGCTCGGCACTGAATCTGCCTCTGAAATATCAGCCGCCTCAAGGGAGAAGTCAAAGGAACTCAAGGCCAAGATTACGGAAAAGGAAACCCTCATTGACGATTCGGATTACGACGCAATGATAAAGGAAGTCCTTGCTCACGGAAAGGAAGTTGACAAGCGCATAAAGGTCCTGCGGGATGAAATCAAAAAACTCAATGCAGAGCTTGACGGCCTGAAGAAAACGGATTCAGGAACTGATGTAGACAGTAAAATCCGCGAGAAGGAATCGCAGCTCCTTGAAACGAAGGGGCTCCTTGCAACCTACACAAGTAAGAAGGAAAACTTCGGCAAGTACGAAAAAATAAAGCCTCTTCTCGAAAAGGCAGATTCCATACGCAATAGAATAAGTGAAAGGCAGCCACTCCTGGATGCCAACAGGGAAGAGGTAAGAAGCCTGGAAGCAAAGGAAAAGGAAGCCTACACGAATCTTGCGGACGCGAAGGCGGACGTTACGGCAAAGAGGAACCTGGTCACTGACATAGCAGACACGTGCCCTACCTGTGGACAGAAACTCCCTGCCGAAAAGGTTGCAGAACTGGAAAAGCAGGCTGTAAAGAACCGCAAGGCTCTTGAAAAGGCAGAGTCAATGCTCCTTGCAGCACAGGAAGCCCATGACCTTATAGCCAAAGAATTGGCCGACACCAACCGAGGGGTCAAGTGGCTGGAGAGAGAGAACGAAAAGGACGAAAAAGAAATCTCTGAACTCGGAATCCCGGACGAAGCCTCCCTCCTGAAGATGGAAGCCGAGTCTACAGACTTAAATGCCCTGAACGAATACCTGTCAGTATACACCAAGAAGACATCAACGCTTGAAAAGGAACTGTCCCAGCTGAAGAAGCAGAAGGAAGGTTTGGGCCCTGACGTTGCCGGAAAGATGAAGTCCGTAGAAGATTCCCTTACCTCTGCCGAAGGTGAACTCCAGGAACTGCTCGTAGAGTCAGGCAAGATAACACAGGAAGCTGCCCAGCTAAAAGAAGCAAAAGAAACTAATGAGCAGCTAAAGGAAGAAAGGGAAACCCTTGTGCACGAGCAGACTGAATGGGAGTTTCTTGAGCGGGCCTTCGGAGCAAACGGCATACAGGCACTGGAGCTTGAAGCCGCCGCTCCTGACGTTGCAGACATAACGAACCGCATACTGGAATCAGCATACGGAGACAAGTTCAAAATATCCTTCCAGACGCTCAGGAAGGGCTCTACAGGGGCTTACATCGAAGTTTTTGACATATTAGTTGAAAACACGGAAACAAGCGTCACAAGGCCTTTGGAGTGGGTTTCAGGAGGTGAGGGGACATGGATAAAGGAAGCCCTCTACCATGCCTTCTCAATCATAAGGAGCCGCTCCCAGTCGGCAGGTTTCAGGACAAGGTTCCTTGACGAGACTGACGGAGCACTCGACCATGACTCAAAGCTTAAGTACCTGAAGATGATAGAGACTGTCCATGAGGAGGGAGGTGCGGACAAGACCGTACTCATTACCCACTCTCAGGAACTGAAGGACATAATCACCCAGAGGATTGAGCTTTAGCGGATTACATTGCCTAATGAGTCTGCCCAGTGTTCCCAAGGAAGTGAATAGTGAACTACTGACAGGCTAAAGCCATGTCAGCTTCGTGCTTCACAGATTCGAGTTTGATACCAGAAGCAAGAGCCTCTGATACAAGTGCTTTAATCTCCACACGCTTGAAATTGGTGCGTCCCACACCTACTTTATTTTCATAAAACCAGACCATATTCTGAGCCGCATGAATATCTCTATCCATTTCAACTCCGCAGTCACATTTGAAAATCCTGTTCCAAACTCTCATTTCATCATGCCATTGTCCACATTTTGTACACAATTTTGTCGTAGGACAATTCTTTGACAGGACTACTACATTAGACTTAAGAAGAAGCTTTGATTTTACTCTTCCTAATACTGAGCGCTGAACTTTCTTCCCGTGATTGCCTTTATGCCAATTACTAAGCTGTTCATCCTGAATAATAACAGTGTCATATTCAGAGAATTTTGCAACAAGTTTGTTGGCAAGGTCGTTTTTCTGGTTGGTAAGTTTCTGGTATTCTTTTCGTAACAGATGCACTGTCCGCCACCAGTTCTTTGAGCCTTTCTTTTGACGTTTGTTCATTCTTAATGAAAGACGCTTGATACGCTCACTTTCTTGAACTGAAGCTTCGATTTTTTCACCCTCACTTGTAGTGAAGGATGTCTCGCATCCGAAATCTATACCTAAAACCTTACCATTGGTCTGTTTATTTGCTATCTTCGATTTATCTACATAAGTCGTGAACTGAACGTAATACCCCTGCGGTGTATTCAGTAATTTTGCATTTGCATATTCAAGATTTTTATTCAAGAACTGCTTGAGTCCGTTTACCATCAGAGAACCTGATATACCCTGTAACTTAATTCTTTTTGAGGATATTATCTTATGGGTTTTCCCATACTGTTTGAAATTGACAGATGAGACTTCTTTTACAAACTTGAGATGCCCGCCAGACTGGAAGCCTTTCTTCTGCAATGTAATGATTGTCCTGATGTTTGAAATTATTTCTGATTGAACACACTGCTTCACAGAGGCAGGAATATATTTCAATTCAACTTCGACATCATTCATATCCTTATCTTTATGAATGATGGTCTTCTTCTTTGTATCGTAATCCCAAACTTTATTTTCTGGATTTTCTTTTATCCAAGCAAGAATTGAATTTTTTAACCACTTTGCTTCTACAAAAATCATTTTCAACTGTTCTTTTTGAACTTTAGACAGTTGATTATCCTGAATCTTTACTGTAAAGACACGACAAACCTGAGAGGCTCTTTTCTCATAGGTAGCCTTTATTGTCTGAGCAATCTGCTTGTTTTTCTCTTCTCGTGTCTTACACATATCTTTAATATAATAAACTTAGTAGAAAAAAGCAAATACTGTTTGAGTAAATATTGCAAAATATACTAACTTTTTATAAATTATATTTATGAGTGAATATGAAACATTGAATCACGAAAAATTCAAACTAAGATACCATGTTATCTTCTCTACTAAATACAGAACAAAATGCTTAACAGATATCAGAGATGATGTTTTAAATTCAATGAAAAGAGCGGAGTCTTTACAGGATAAATGGCATATAGAGACTATGGAGATAGACAAAGACCATATTCATTTTCTTATAACGGCAACTCCAACAACAGTAATTTATGAAATGATAAATAAACTGAAATCTGTTTCCACCTATGATTTATGGAAAAAACATAATGCTTATTTATCCAGATATTATTGGAGCGGAAAGCATTATTTGTGGACTAGAGGTTATTTTATTTCAACTATTGGAGATGTTTCAGAGAAGACATTACAAAATTATATAAAAAATCAAGGATAATATGGCAATTCACCAGCCACCCTAAAGGGATGGCAGCTATCTTGCCATATCTGGTATCATTTAATATCCCTTCCTGTAAAAAAGTTTCACCTCGCCGTGCCTGTAAGTCTGGCACTTATCCTTGAATATATCCGCCTGCCTGGTACGGTTCTTCAACTCAATCTTAATCATGTGTATGTACCTGTTGTAGAATGAGCAGAACGGGACAAGCTTCGTAGTCCCCGAGCGGATGCTTTTCCCCTTAAGGTATATGCAGTTCGCACAGCTTTGGAACTTCGGGCTTTTCCTCAGCTTCTCAAGGTACTTTTCCGTACCAGATATGTAGATTTTCCTCTTTTCCTTGATGAAGTGGGTGTCATGCTCAATATAGTTGTCTTCAATAAGGGCTATCTGAACGGGATTAAGCTTTGGCCTTATGAAAGTGCAGATGAAGAGAATTTCTTCCTTCGTAAATGAGGACTGGATGTGGAGGTTATGCGTGAACTTTTCGGCAATAGACGGCATTTCCTTTGCTGCCTGCTGCACTGCCGAGCTCACCATGCTGTCGCCGTAGTTTGTATCTATAAGGGCGGCTAATTCCTTCCTCGTCACTCAATCCTCCCAAGACAAAGCTTCAAGCTTTGCTATGAAGCTGTTCAGCTCGTTGCTTATCTTTTCCAGTGGCTTGACCATTTTCCTGTCATCAAACTCAACCCCATTCACAAGCGTAATGAGGTTGTTGTTCAGGTCTGTAAGGTCGTCCTTCAAGTCCAATACCTGTCTCTTTGTCATTTCAGTTCCTACGGATTGTTTGGGTCCGGGTCAGTGTTCGGGTCTGGATCAGTACCGCCTGACGGGTCGTTGTTGGGGTCAGGGTCAACCGGGTCAGTATTCGGATTGTCCGGGTCAACAGGGTCTGTACCTGGGTCTACAGGGTCTGTATTTTCCTCTTCCTCAAACGGCTCATAGTCAGGGCACTCACCGTAATAGTTGCGCTCAAAGCAGCTGGAGTTTGTCTCCTTGCCGTCTATATAGTCAATCTTCTTGACCTTCGTACACATGCCGTCCATACAAACCTTGCGCCAGTCAAGCCTATGGCATCTGTGCGGCAGATGGTGCAGCCAGTAATCATCCCCCTTCTTTTCAGGCTTGGGTTCCGGTTCAGGTCCTGGAGTTGGTGTAGGTTCCGGCTCAAGGTCGGGATCTGGAGTAGGGTCTGGGTCTCCGCTAGGGTCTGACGGGTCAGAGCTTGGGTCATTAGGGTCTGTCCCTGGGGCTGGGTCATTGCCTGGCCCTGGTGTCGGCTCTGGGTCTGGACTAGGCTCTGGTTCGGGTTCTGGCTCTTCTTCTGGAATCTCTGTGTTCGGCTTGTAGAACTTGCAGTCCTTGCAGACTCCTGCAACTCTGTACTCAACGTCCTTAGTCCCGTCGTAGGTGCTCCATGAGTATTCATGCGTATACTCAACGTCAAGAACCCCTTCCGTGTCAGTCACTTTGTCGGTGTTAATCTGCCACACGTCCTCCCTTATGGAAGTGAGGGTTTCAGCCGCGTAGGTTTCCTCATCTGTCTGAGTCCAGAACTTTTCGTCAACGGTGCCCTTGCAGTCCTTCCCTGTAGTGATTATATCGTCAACAAAACTGTTCGGGATTTCGTCCGTACTTTCATGGTACCAGTATGTAGTCTCGGTAATGTCACCGACACTCACTTCCACCGCACCAGTTCCCAGTGTCGTCCTTGTGACAGGGGCCTCAGTGTGCTTCAGCCAGTATTTTATGAACTTCCTGTCTTCTGTCTTTATTTCCTTAGCCATAAAAGCCTCCGTTTATCGGAGCGTAAACGCATTTATTTTTTTTGCCAACCTAAAGAGCGTACACACAGTTCCCGCAGTCTTCCGGTTTCTGACCTGTGAACTCCTCAAGGGGGTAAAGTTTCCTCTCGTAGTTGTTGCCGCAGCATGGCTCTACCGTCATTGTCTGGCAGTCAACGTTCCATGTCGTCTCGAATCTCTTGCAGGCCTGTCTCCAGTTGCCCATATTGCCCCTTTTTAAGCACTCGGCAAGAAGCACCATGTTCTTGTAGCGGCTCTCCGTCTTTACCTGAAGCTCCGCTATCCTTATGATGTCCTCCGGGGTCGCGGTCAGTTCCCCTGACTCCACGCATGGAGAGATTGTTATACCCCTCTCCCTGTTGAGCCTATAATTCACCTCGAGGAACTCCTCAAGCCTGTCTATGTTCTTGTGCGTAACTACTATTTTCGGCTGCTCATTGTCCTTCCACTCAAGCACCCTCACGTCGTCCCAGTCAGTGACGTGCCACAGGAAAAGAGCCTTCTTGTCCTTGTACCACTCGGAGTTTTTGTCTGCACCGTTGGTAAATATCATGTACCTTTCATACTTCTCAAGCCTGTCCTGTATCTTGTGGATAAGGTAGGGGCTCCACAGCGTAGGCTCTCCACCCATGAGCTGCACGTTTATGTTGGTAATCCCCTCTATATGGTCAATACACTTAATGAAGTTGCTGAAAATCTCGTCATCAGGTAAATCTTCCAGGCCTTTCATGCTATGCTGTATGCAGAACGGGCAGTGGGCATTGCACTTCTTGTTCAGTATGAACGTTACCCTCTGGGCAAAAACCGCCATCATGCGCTTGCCTTCCTGAATATTTTTTTCTTCAGCCCTTTAAGGAATCTTTTGACCCTTCCCCAAAGGCTGTACCGCTTCTTTATCTCTAAAAGAAGGGCGGCAGCATAATCCCTTGAGTTGACTGGCCTGTGGTCGCAGACAGTGCCAACGGGACATCCCCTGCACTTGAATCCGTTGCATCCGTTCCTTGCAATGTACAGGACCATAGCGGCAGGAATGTTCTTTGTGTACCTGATACAGCGTCTTACTTCTCTCTTGTCAAAACCCATTGAAACCTCGCGGACTGTCAGTTATTGTGCCGCCGAAGGCTTTTACGAGAACCTTCAGCGGCGCGTATTCATCATCAGAATTAGAAGGGAATATCTTCGTTTTCATCCCAGGGGAGGTCTTCTTTGAACTCTCCGCTTCCTGAACTCCCGGCTGGTGCACCTTCATCCTGGCTTTCAGCCTTCTTCTTTCCGTTGCCTCCGAACTCAAGGCTGCTACAGTTAATGACAATGCGGCTGTTCTTCTGGCCGTCCTTCTCCCATCTGTCCTGATGGAGTGATCCGGTAACGATTACCTTAGTACCTTTCACAAGGTAAGGTGCAAGCTTTACGGTACCGCCGAATCCCTTGATGTCGAAGTAGTTGGTGTACTCCTCCCACTTGCCGTCCTTCTTCACTGACTCGGAGTTCGCAATGCAGAAGCGGATTAAAGTCTGTGACTCATTGAGCTCGACGTCCCTTACGATGTTGCCTGACACGACAACCATGTTTGTGTTCTTTGACATAAAAATCTCCTGTGTATATTAGTTTTTCTTGATTATTTCCTTAGAGAAGTCATAAAGGCTCTGCTTTATAACCCCGTTCCACCGTTCCCACATCTCGTCCGTTATGTCTTCCTGGATGCAGACTGGAAGCTCGTCAGCAAGAGAGCCTGCGAGCTTTATGCTGAACTCGTCCACAACCCACTTGTACCTGTCGCGTACATAGTGGTTCAGGTCTTTCTTGTGGTATACGTCGTTCGACCATTTCCGCGCATAGTACATTGACACCGGGTATTTTTTTACGACCTCCTCGCAGGTCATGCCGCCGTCAATCTCTTTCTTTACGATTTCCTTATAAAGCTTCTCAGTCTTCTTCTGTTTCACAAATCTACTCCAGAAAAGAATCAGCCCACTCAAGCAGGCCCGTCATGCTGTCAAAGAATCTTGCCCTCCCGCAGTAACAAAGCCACCTGCTGCCAGCCCGCTTGAACCAGACGGACTTCCCGGACGGGCTTTCTATGTTGAATACCCCGTCAAGGACTGTACTCTCGCGAATTTTCTTCTTGCTTCCGGCAGTTTTCCAAGGAATTGTTATTTTAAGGAGTGGCATTACTTTAATATATTACCAGAAAAATCTTTATAAAGTCAAGAAACTTTCTTATATTGCCAAGTTTTTACAAGTCTGTAGCTAAGGCTCAGTAACAAAAAAAAGCCGCAGGAACCAACCCACGGCTTTCGTTTATTGCAAATTAAGGTGCGGAAACCCCTTGCTTTAGCTGGAGGAGGAGCACCTTTTTACCTCCTGTAAAAATTAGGCAGTTTAACAGCCGGTAACAAGAACCGGCTCAGACTTACCCAGGTCTGTTTGCGGTCTTAGACGATGTTATTCCGTGGTTTTAAGTACACAGCACTGTTCCTACCCCTCAGAACTGTTTAACCATGTACCGCAGAGCAGTGGACTAGACCGAACATCCACTGGTGCCTATGTATTCACGGATAACGTAGTGCCCGAAGCACTTGGTCTAGTCAACAAGGGCTTTTGCAAGCCCCTTCCTTTAGGTGGGGGTTGTTGACCGGGCAAGGGTTCTGAAAAATCATCCCCTCCGTGCTTTTTGCAAAGTGCCTCCGTGCGTTTCCTGCACACCTTGTAACGCCTCGTGATGGCATCCACCGTCCTGTCTTCAGGATTGTCCGTCCACTTGTCCATAATGCCCCTTCCTTAAATATCAAGCATTCCAAATATTTCATTCCTTCTGAAACGGATGACCTTGCCTATCTTGAAGGACGGCAGGGTTCCGTTGTTGGCCCAGTGGTAGACGGTCTGCTCCTCAACCTTGAAGAGCTCCGCCACGTCCTTTACGGTCAAAATGATATTATAGTCCTTTTTCTCCATAACAAAAACCTCATAATATAATGAAATATATCAAGATATGACTAATTATAGGATAACGTAAAATCTTGTATAAGTCAAGTTTTTCCTTGATGGTTGCATTTTGTTTCTTGCCGCGCTAATATATCCTTATGGAAACAAATCACAAACAAAAAAAGGAAAGGCTGCCGCCGGAGTTTATCGTGCGTATAGAGAAACTCCTGCATGACAAGAACATGACGAAAAATGAGCTCATAAGGCAGGCCGGACTTAACTCAAACGTATTCTCCGACTGGAAGCACCAGGCTTCATACCCGAACTCCCATACAGTCCTCAGAATATCCAAGATACTGGACACCTCCGTTGAGTTCCTTCTTGAAGGGAAAGACAACAGGGTTGTGGTCATAGGAGGCAGCGGCTCTGAAAGCGGGACTTTCGTGCCTGTCCTTTCAGACGAACTGTTTCCCCCGCGGAAGGCGGCACTCTGGATTCCTGCACCCGAATGGCTTGAGTCCACGTCCGGCTCCAAGGTATGCGTCCGGGTCTCAGGCGACTACATGGAACCTACGATTCCCAACGGCTCCGTTGTTATATGCTCCGAAACGTCAGCAGTTACGGCCAACGGGCTATATGCGGTAAGCCTTGGCGGACAGGTTTCAGTGAAAAGGCTTTCGCAACTTCCCCATGAAACGAGCGTTGCCTGCGACAACACAAGGTACCCCCCTTACACGGTAAGGCTTGACGAGTATGACAAGTGCAGGTTCATGGTGGTAGGGCGCGTACTGGGAGTCCTCAGCAGGACGATTTAGAACTTTACATCCTTCAGGCAGTAACGGGTGATACACCTTTCCATGATAATCCGGCGGTTGTACTCGTCAAACTGCTCTGCAAACTTCAGCATTCCCAGTATGTTCTCATAACTGAACTCTTCGGTAATAAACCTCAAGACCTCCACTTTCTCCGGCAAGGACTGGATTTTCCGGAACCTCCAGTAATAGTCACCGTAGAAATACAGGTCAAGGCCAAGGTCTGACCACTCCTTCTCCGTAAAGTGTCCCTTTGCAAACTCCAGCAGCCTCTGCTGCCCCTTGTTCAGTGCCTTATACTTCGCGACCGTCTGAGACGTTCCAACCGATGAAGTGCTTGTCCTTGAGTCATAGATGTAAATGGTCTTGTCCGTCCAGTCAGAAACAGACTCTGCATGTTTGAGGAGCATTGCGCTCATAAGGGAGTCTTCGTGGTCTGTGACAGAGGGAAGGGGAGGCACCATGTCATAGACCCGCCTTGCAAAATCAAGCCTTATGAACTTGTTCCAGAGCGGGAGGTACACGTGAAGGAACGAATCCAGGTTCACTTCAAGCCTTATATCCTCATGGAGTACATCCCCCTGCTGCATGAGGAATGTAGGAATGTCACCGCTGTACATAGGCCCGAACCTTTCATCCCTGAGCTCCGCCGCATTGAAGAACAGGAAGTCCGCATCCTGACTGTCAAGGTCTACAAAACCGCTCCAGTCAAGGGTTATGTCGTCCGCATCCACGAACCAGACGTATTTTCCCCTGCATTTCGTCAGTGAGAACCTGCGCCCCTCGAAAGTCCCGTCCCCTGATGCCTCATAGACTGGCCATCCTACGTCAGGCGGAGGCGTAGATTTGTCCTTCCTGTTGTCTATAAGCACAAGCTCGTACTCATCCTTGAAGGTTTCCTTCATGTGGCGTACCAGTCCCGGTATATGCCACATGTCTTTCTCACAAAACAAAACTACTATTGATAGCATAAGACCATCATAAGATTGTGGTATTTTTTTTGCAAAGAATCCCAATGTCAAGCAAAAAAAAATGTATTCAGCCTCGGCCAATACAAGAATGACTGTATACAGAACATCACTGGCGGATTTAAGATGTACGGCATGGGAGGCAGTGCTAATATTCCTTTTGGTTTTGAGCCTTACGGAGCTTTTTCTCTTACTGACCTTGAGTATACGAGCCCTAAAGTTACTATGAACGATGACGCCAGAACTCGAAGACTTGTTAGCTTTGACGCTTCTAGAAATGTAAGGACAAGTTCAGTTACCAGAACAAAGGAGTTGGGTATAAATTACATTATAAAGTATTAATACTTAATGATGTAGTTTGTACCAATCTGTTTAGTTCGTGTTACTGAGCTGGTACGGACTTGGCGGGAGGCATCGAACAGTAACTGCTTAAAACGGTAATTTCCACCTCCAAAACCACCAAAGTCTACCGGGTCACTATAAAATGCTCCCCCACCACTAGAATTAACGGGGGTTCCTGTGCCCCATCCAGTGATGTTCTGTATACAGTCATTCTTGTATTGGCCGAGGCTGAATACATCATGGGTTGATATGGCTGACCTGTTGCTTTGTCCTGCTCCGACAGGTACGCATTCGCGGAAATCAGGAAGGACAAAGTTCCCCGTCGTCTTCGGAGTTCCATACGTATTCCCTATTGCGGCGTACAGCCTCGGATATTGGGCCGTAGGGACTTCCTCTCCGTTACAAAAGAGCCATCCTTCAGGAGCCGTAGTTCCGCCGTACATCTGGATTATACCTGCCGGGGTGATGTTGCTCACCATATCCCTTATAGCCTTGCTTTCAAATATGTTCGTAACTATCTTGTCAGTGTCCTTTGCAAGTATGGCAAGGGTCCCGCCCGCAGCGTCCAGCGTCTTGCCGTCATTTATTCCGAAGAGGTAGGGCGACTTTATGATGTTTGCACAATCTATTGGCTGTGTGTCGAATAACAGGGAGTTTGTCTGTCCTATAGGGTGAATCTGCGGCCTGCCAAGAGATTCCGAGAGTACCACATTCCCTTTCCTGTCGTAAGCCGTAAGGGTATATCCCTCAGAGGCTGACGCCCCCCCCTTATAATAAAGAAGCCAGTCGTCATTAGGAATTATAAGGGCAGGGTCGTTGTCAGAGTAATAGTATAGGTGGGTAAGGGAGGAGCAGCCGGAAAAACAGTTGGTTGTATTCTCCATATTGGAGAAATCCCATTTGAAATTTTTTACGGTAGTCAAGTCTGGACAGTTCATAAACAACCCGTTGACGTTGGTTAACGCGGGCGGAACTGAAACCTCTTCTAGGCTGACACAGGAGGAAAACATACCATCTCCATTAGTTGCACTCACTAGGCTTGTCAAATTAGCTGACTCAAGGGTCTGGTCTCCAAAGAACATACCTGTGGCATTTGTAACGTTTCCCATTCCAGATATGTTTACATGCGTCAACGCTTCGCAGACGGCGAACATCTCCTCTGCATCCTCAACATTTTCCATACCAGAAATATCAACGCTTTCCAGGGAAGCACATTGCTTGAACATATTTGCTGCATATTTAAGGTTGTTCATCCCCGAAATGTTTACGGTTGTAATTCCTGATTTAAAAAACATACTGCGTGCATTTACGACATTTTCTAATGGAGATAAGTCTATGCTTTCAAGAGAAAGGCATTCTTGAAACATATATGATGCTTTAGTAATTTTAGACATGTCAGGAAGTGTAACGTTTTCAAGTGCTCCACAATCTGCGAACATACTCTCTGCATCGGTGAGTTCCGTAAGGTTTGTCGCGTCAATTTCTACAAGGGAATGACAGCTGCAAAACATATTTAATGCATCTTCCAGTTTTCTGAATGTCCCTATGTCTACGTGTTCAAGTGAACGACAGTTGTAAAACATGCTTACTGCATCAGTAACTTTAGACATGTCAGGAAGTGTAACGTTTTCAAGTGCATTACACCCTAAGAACATCTCCGCTGAATTCCATACATTTCTTAAGGACGGCATGACAACAGTTTTTAACCCTTTGTTTGAATGGAATGCACCTTTTGCATACGTAACATTTGACATGTCAAGGTTCGACATGTCGCATGATATAAGATACTGATGAGTTATTGTGCTGTTGTAATCGAAAAGACTTTCAATGTCTTGTCTTTCAACAACGGCTGGCCTAAAACCTAGGTTGACGTACCTTCCCGTCTCATCCACCTTCATGGCAGAAGGCCTAAGGTTTTCCCCGTCTGATATTACGATGCCATAAGGAGTAGCCGCAGTGTTTTCATTCAATGCACTTACTATTGTTTCATAATTGACTGTAGTAACCGTTATCTCCTCAAGGACCGTACACTCCTGAAATATATTGGAAACATCTGCAGTTGCCGCAATCCCTGATACGTCAGCAGTCTTGAGTGCAGAGCACCGATAAAACATTTCATTCGCATTAGTAACTTCAGGCATAACAGGCAGCGTAATATCCTCAAGGCTACTACAACCGTAGAACATACCTTTAGCATTCGTTGACGCCATACTTGCGGGCAACACTACCGTTTTAAGCGAGGAGCAACCAAGAAAAAGATCATAGACATTAGCGGCTGCAGTTAATGTTGATATATCTACCGTGACAAGATTACTACAACGAACAAACATGGACGCAGCAGAAGATACACTTGACAAATCTGGCAAAACTACGTCCTTAAGGGCTGTGCAATTTTGGAACATACGTCCCGTATCTTTTAATTGTATTTTTGACAAATCGACTTGCTCGAGGGAACTGCAAAGAGAAAACATGTCTTGAGTTAAATCGAAGTTTGCTGGTAAAAACTCTACCTCAGTAAGAGAAGCGCAACCAAAAAAACATCCATTTGCGGTACATGGGGCTGATGATGTAATATTAGGCATCTTTACTTTCTTTAAGTTTTTACAGTTGCGAAAACCCTGAACATAAATTAGGTTCGTGCAAGCCATTGATGACATGTCACATTCTATCAAGTAGTCAGATTCTGGATAAGCATAATCTGAACATAATGTAAAACCACCAAAAGTTCCTCCACTAAAAGAAATCTTCACGAACCTTCCACTTTGCACCATAGAAGAAAAAATATCATTTAAAAGAACATCACCGTCGAATGTATCATCTGCAATAATTACGTCATAGGGCGTTGCCGCAGTATTTTCATCCAATGCACTTACGTAAGTTTCGTAATTGGTGGTAGCTACCGTTATTTCCTTAAGGGCCGGGCAAAGCCGAAATAGGTTTTCCGTATTTGTTCCTGAGGCGAGCCCTGATATGTCAACTTTTTTAAGGGCGGAACACTGTAAAATCATACCCTTCACATTAGTAACTTCAGGCATGGCAGGCAAAGTAATGCTTTCAAGGGATTCACACCCCTGGAACATACTGTATGCCGCTGTAACTTTAGGCATAGTAGCAGGCAAAGTAATGTTTTTGAGTGCACGACAGACTTGGAACATGCCGCCCACATTAGTAACTTCAGGCATGGCAGGCAAAGTAATGCTTTCAAGGGAGTCACACCAAGAAAACATTTCGGCTGCCGTAGTTAAATTCTCCATAGGCGGCAAGACTACAGTTTTTAGACTGACGTTCCCAAACATAGAAACCGCGTCCGTAACGTTCGAGAGGTCCAGATTTGACATGTCGCATGATACGAGGTACAAGGTGACACTGCCTGCTCTAAAGAGATTACGGATGCTATCACTTTCAACTGTTGCCGGGGTAAAACTCAAATTGACATATCTTTTCGCCGCTTGCACAGGCCTTAAGACATTAGGAGCCAAGTTTTCCCCATCCGTAATGACGACATCATAAGGGGTGGATGCTGTATTTGCAGGGAGCGCACCAATTACGCTCTGATAATTGCCTAATGTTACTTCGTAGCTCATAATTCCTCCATGTCTTCAAGGTCAAGTGTGCTGGCCTGTTCTTGTGTCAGTCCCCATTCCGTACTCCTGCTGGCTCGCCAGGCTTCTCTTGCCGCCTCGAATACGCTCCTTGCGGTTCCTGAATCACACCTGACCCCACCCTTATTCCAGTAAGCAACGTACTTGCTTTCCTTGTCTATCTTTATCTCCCCCTCGTAGGCTTTTGTGACGGGGACTCCTTCATTAACAAGCACAGGGCAACCTTCTGCCGTGTTTATGAGGTTGGCCTGGTCAAGGACTAAATTCTCAGGGTTCTGCCCGTATATGTCAGTCACCGTATCCTGAAGGTTGTAGGCCGACTGGGTGCCAGTAACGAACCGCTTTGTAGCCGGAAGCTCTTCAATAGGGACGTTTGTAAAGCAGGCGTTCCCCTCCTTTGTCGCCTTTGCGAAAGGTACGCTTGTTATGCTTCCGGGTGCGGCATTCCCCCAGTCGTCCGGTGACGTTGCCCCCGGCAGAACCTGCCTGAGCAAGCCTGTGTATGACACGCAGAGCCGCTCTGAATAGTCTTTGTCGTTGTATATGGTAAGTTCGTTGATAAAGTTCGTCTGGTCTGACTTTACCTTGAAGTTGCCGATCTGAAATTCAATGCGGTACGATGCGGGTTCAACAGAAACGGGGGTATCACTCGTTATGTCATTACCATCCTCGTCAACAGGAATTACATGCAGAAATTCGTCCACTCCTCCTACCCGGAATGCCCCCTCATGATGGTTTACATTAAAATCATCAATAAAAGAGGAAAGCTCCCAAAAGTTTGTGTCCGAGCCGTTGAAAGAACCGCTTGATATGCACCCCATGTTCGCGCTGATTGCGGAAAGCTGTGATATGTAGGCTTCCTTTGCAGTCTCACGGGCCTTCACTATGTCGCGTATAGAGTCACATTCAGTGATTACATTTATAACGGAACTCTCAGATATACTGGTCTCATTCTCTGCCGTTACGCGGAACATGTACAACGTGTTTTCTATTAGTTCTGAATCCTGTCCCTTGAGAGGCATCACCTGTATGTACGTACCGTCGCTTATGACATATCCCTCACCGTCCTTGTAGTTCTCCTCTGCAGCATATGGGTTGAGGTCAATAGAAGGCTTGAAGTAATTTTCATCAATGTCAGGGCGCATTACCTCAATCCTGTAGCGAACGGTTCCGTACTGCTCCCTGTCCCCCGCCCTTGGTGGCTGGGAAAGTTTCAGCGTAACACACCTGCTGGTAACTCTCGGCACTATTGCGGGCGCACCGAGCAGCCAAGTGCCATACCTGTAGGTCTGCACCGCCATCTTGCGGCTCCATTCAGAGTCATTCCCGTACTGATTCTTTATCCGGCACCTGAAGAACCAGGCAGATTCAGTCCCGTTCAGGTCCTCCCTTTCAGGATAGCCGTCAGTGTCCCTGTCAAACACATACTCCCCGCTAAGCGTAGGTGTCGTGCCCGCGTCCTCCCAGTCCCACAAGTTCTCGTCCGCAGTCTCTACGTCAGGTGTCCACTTAAACAGCTGCCAGTCAACTTCAACCACACTGTTCTTAAGGCCTGCACCGTCAGCACGGGCCTTAAGCAGAATCTCCTTTTCAAAGGCCTTTGCCTCAAGCATTACAGGGGCATCAGGCACGGCACTGCTGTCACCGCCTCCATTCACAAGCCCGTTTATTGCGGCCGCCGTATTCTTATTCGCCTCGTCTATGGCTGCGCTTACGTCAGAGAATGTCGCACTAAAGTCTACAGGGGCATTGTCGTTCCTTGGAAGCTTCGTCATGGACGATTCCAGTACAGGGAGTGAGCGTCCTGCATGGTAGATTGATTCGTAATAGGGGTAAATCCCGGCAGTTACATGGTGCTTTTCGTCAAAGGAAAGCTGGTAGACGACACCAAGCTTCGTGATTGTGCCTACGTTGCCGAAGGCAACCACGTCCCCCGGCTTTGGAATGAACTGGGTGAACACCTTGGTTCCCGTCTCCTCGTCATTCCCCTGCTCAAGCTCCCGCTCCGTCTGCTTAATTATTTTCTTTTCAAAGAGTACCAGATTCGTCTGACCCTTAAGGTTTGCGTATGTTCCGCTGTTGATTGCGTATTCTGGGTCCTCCGTTTCCACCGTTATTCCCTGCTGCTGTTGTGCGGCACTGGCAAACCTGAGAGTTACAACCTTTGAGTGACTCTTTGCCCCTGCCTGGAAGATGGAGCATCCCTGTACGTTCTCGCCATTCTGCCCATACTCTTCCCTGTAGTCATAGGTGAGGTCGCAGATGAACCCGTAGATGAAATTCTCGTCCTCTATAAGCCTTACAATCCTTCCCGAAGTGTCAGTCCCTATCATAAGGGTTGAGCTCTGGACGGAGACAAGCGAGCCTATCGTCAGGCTTCCGCCTACATGGTTGAGCTTCCTTGACCATGACTCCTTCTGGGTTATGGAACAGGCAAGCATGTATGCGCCAAGGCACCATGCCTGCTCCGCGTTCGTAACGCCGTTTATCGTCTGGTCAATTATATCCCTTGTATGGGAGTTCCTTGTCTGCCCCTCCCTCAGTACGTAGACTTCCCCCGTCTGGAATCCGTTGGACTCATCCTGGAACGTAATGTGGTAGCCTGCTATTCCCCTTGAAAAGTCCCTCGTATTCGACGACTGGAGGGAGTTCTCGTCCGTTATCATAAGGACAGGGTTCTTTTTGGGCTTGTCGTTGTGAACCTCGAAGCGTCCGTATTCATCGAAGAACCAGAACGCCCTCGCGGTGACAAGAATTGTCTGCATTAGCGCGAGTGCCTTCTGCTGGTTCGTTATGTACATGTTGCACTTGTACGGGATGGGGCCCACCGCACTTTTTCCTATGTCTATAGCCTCCGTATATTCAAAGGCTTCCTTGAGGGCCATCATGTTGAAGGCGTTGTCTGCCTTCCTTATGCTGTAGTAATAACCGCTGCCGATTTCTGTAAGTGAGGCGGAGCGGAACTCTATTTCCGAACCTTCCGCCCATCCGTCATAAGTCCACTGCGGGAGGTCATAAGGGTCACCCTCATCGCTCCATACAGGCTTGTGCTCCAGGTCAAGCACGGTGTCGTCCGTGTCGAAGTAGTAGTATTTTCCCTTTGATACGTCGTCGTACCAGTACCGTATGAACTTGTCGTCGTTGAGCGAATTGTAGAAGTAGGCATTCCTGCCAAGGCTCTGCCCGCAGGCAAACCCCAAAAGCTGCCCGATGGAGTTCTGCTCCGTGAACGTTCTGAGGAACGCATTGCTTGCAACCCACCTTCCCAGGGAGTCGGTATTCCTCGCCATCTCCTTGTAAATGAACGGAATCCAGTCGTTGCCGTCCCTCGTCATCTCTATGAGCGGGTCTCCTGCCTCATTGTAGACTATCTCACCGTTGGCATCCGTTATGTACTGTATGCACTGCCGCTTCTCAATCTTTGCCGGGAACCACTTTTTGTCCCATGCGTTGTGCATTTCAGAGAAGTAGTATCCTACGCGGGTAGTCCCGTTCTTCTTGAGCACGGACTTGGGTGTTTCCGTAAATTCCTCCGCAGTAGTGCGCTTCCACCTGAAGTCCCTCTGGGAGAACGTGAGGTAAAGCTCCTCTGAATCCTTCGTCTCAAGGGTGTCGTAGGAGTCATATTTCCAATAGCCAATGCCATCCGTATACCAATAGCGTATGTAGTTCGACCTCAGTGACGGCGTGACGGCATGGGCCGTAAGGCTTATCTTGTTCAGACTGTCGGACATGACACCCAGCGGGTCAGGCTCGGCCTCGACCCCAAGGAGGCACAGCTTCTCCTCGTCCTCCTTTGCCACAGGGACGGAACGGAACGAAAGTATGTCCCATGTGTTCCACGTCGGGTACTCATGTATGTCCGGGTCCCTACTGTCGAACGTCTCAAGGGAGCAGTCTATAGGGGCAATCTTGACTGCCTTGCCGCCGACTATGGCATCCTCCGTCTTGTTGTCTATGCTGTCAAGGAGCCTCTGCTTGTCAAGGCAGTACGTCCTCAAGTAGCTCCACTTGACGACATCGGAGTATTTGTACTTAATCTCCCCGCTGTTGTTGTCGATATAGCAGGGGGTAAGCCTTACCACGCGGACCTGGATTGAGTCTATGATGCAGTTCGTCTTGCCCAGAAGCTCAGGCACCTCTCCGTCTTCCCCGGCCCTTATGGACCTTGGGTTCCTGTTCAGGAGGTCAAGGATGTCCTCTTGGGTGAGCTCCGCACAAATCTCGAAGCGCATCTCGTCCTTTGCATTGTCAACGTCATTCGCACCAATATTAAGGGCTGACTGGAAGTTCGGTTCCGACATGTCCCTCTGGTAGAACGTCTTGCCAAGCGAGAACTCGCCGAGCGAGAAGCACCTCACCCCGAACCATGTCGGGTTGCTGTTGGCTCCCGTTCCTGCCGAAAGGCCCTTGTTTGCATTTACCTCTATCTGGGCGATTGAATTCGCATAGGGGTTGTCCTGAGCGTAAGGAACACCGTTCTGGATTAAAACGTCGGAACTTGCGCTCGAGTAGTCGTAGACTCTGACCGTTTCAGTATGCCAGTAGCCTTGGGGTGCTCCGATATAGTTACCGGGACCGACCCAAGTCTTCTGCTTTTCATTATGAAAGGACACGTTGAGTTTGCCCGCATTACTGTAGTCGATAATCTCCTGTGACGACATCTTGTGCCACGTCGTCCCGTTGTTGTAGTTCTGGTGGCTGGCGCACCAGTCGGCATCCTGCGAGGCCACCTTGTTCCTTGCGTATGTACGGGCCTGGTCCTCAAGGCTGAGGCGGACGGAATCAGGGACGGACTCCTTTATCTCCGGGTATATATAGCTCTTCCAGTAAGCCTGGTACGGCATGACCGCCCTGGTGCCGTCCTCGTTGACCACCGTGACGTACCCCTTTGTCGGAGATATGGCATTAATGTAGCTTTCCCTTGTCGTATGCTGCCTTTCCCAGTCCCTTATGAGGGAAAGAAATTTTTCCCTGTAAAGGGTGGCCTCGTCAGTCTTTTTCTGGACCTTATGGAACGTTCCCGTGAGCGTGTATCCGCTGTTGTTTACGAAGTAACCGTAATAACCGTCCCTGTAGGCCGGGGTGTTGCCGTCCTTGTAGACGAAGTAGGACAGGGAGTTGCCCGTGTACGTACACTGCTTGACCGGGCCAGCCCACTTTCCGTCAAGGTATGACGTGCCGGAGAAATTCCTCCATCCTGAATATCTGAGGACTCCGTAGCCGTCCCTGTTGCGGTCATAAACGTCACCGGCGGCACCCGCAGAGTCAAGCCCGTTGTCAGATATGTACTTGTAGACAGGCCTCCACTGAACGACAAGGTTCATTGGTATCTTTGAATACCTTGTGTCGGTCTTTTCCTTTATGTTGTTGGCTTCCCAAAGGCCGCCCGGTATGTCAATGCCGACCACCACCTTGTAGGGAATTCCGTCTGAGAACCTTATGGTGTTGGTCCTCATGCCGCACTGGAGCGATGCCCCCTGCCATGATATGTGCCTGTCATTGGCAACCTCGGCATACTGTCCGTCATAGCAATAGAGGAGTGGAGCGTCAACCTTCTGCTGCTTGACGGTGAACGGATATATACTCCTGTCCCTTCCGAACTGGGAAATCTCCATCCTTACCTTGTTGCCCCTCCACTTGGATTCAATGTCAGCCACCTGCGGCTTGCCGTTGAACGTGGAGGGCCTGTGTCCGGGAACGTCGTTGTCATTATTAAGGTACGAGAGTTCGCCGTTCAGTATGTTGTTGTTGTTGTGGGCTGACACAAGCTCGTCAAACTTAATGTCCTTGAGGAGGAGGGGTGCGTAGCCTATTGCAAGGAGCTGGGTCGTCCTCATCCTGCTTCCGAAGAATTCGTCCCAGCTACTGCCATTGTACACAAGCTCGTTGTACTGCGTACCCACCGTGTACGGGGTAACGTCAATCTTGCCGACCACCACAGGGAACGGCATGTCAATAAGGTTCTGGTTGGTCGCGCCTTCAAGTTTTTTCCTCTGCTCTTCCGTCAGGCTCTTGCCTGCCTTCTGCTCATCGGGATAGTCGAACTTAAGGGAATCCATAATCATGTAGGTTCCGGCTGCGACAAGGAGTCCACCGGCAACCATAAGTCCAACCGCAAGTCCTATACCGCCCGTTCCCACAGTGAGCATTGCAGCTCCCACTGCCATCGCAAGGCCGCCGACCACTGTGAATATAGTACCGAGGGTTCCCTCGATGGTCTTGCTCACTGATGAAGCGGGCAGTATCTCTACGACTACCGCATCAGCTGGCTGTATCTCGTATGACAGGTCCTTCACAAGCCCGTTGACCTTGACGCAGACGTTGAGTGCCTGTCCGCCGTCATCCTTTATGGCAAGGTATGATGTTTCCCCCGTGTCAGGGTCATAGACCTCCACTTGGGAACTGTAGTCACGAACATTGTACTTGCCCTCGTACAGTACGTCCCTTACCGTCTGAACCTTCTCTACGTCTATTACGTTGGTGTCTCTTGTGTCGAATATGTCATTGAATACTATAACTTTTGCCATAAGTAGATACCTCCAAGCTTGTCCTTCCAGTCGCAAAGACGCTCCATGCTGCTGCCTTCCTTCCCGCAATGGGCAAACAGTCCGTCACCCATGTATATTCCGATGTGGTTCTTCATTCCGCACACGTTCTGGAAGAGAAGGATTGCACCTTCCACCGGAACAGGAATCTTCCTCCCGAACCCTTCCTCAATAAGCCGTGAACTCTTGTCCTCAAACAAAGGGTCAGAGTGCCTTATATAGTCAAAATCCGGGAGCTCATAACCGAACCTCTTGCCAACTTCGATGGCAAATCCGTAGCAGTCAAAGCCGTCAGTACTCCTGCCGTGCTCCCTGTATCGCACCCCAAGAAGGTCAGATATGTCCACCATGCCGCTACACCTTCACCATTACGGACGGAAACCTGAACAATGAGCCTTTGTCCCTTGGAGTGTTCATGTCCAGCGTACTGTCAGGGTTCAACGTCCACTGGGCAGAAATGCCGTCCCAGTTTACGGAGGTCATCTCAAACTCCTTGCCATATATCTTCGTGAACGTATATGAGATGCCACCCTCTGCGTTCTTTACCTTCGCATAGAGGGCAACGACCTGGCATGTCAAATCTTCCTCTATGCTCCTTATGACTTCTATAATCCTTGAGTCAGCAGCCGAAATTGTTACGCTTGCATTCGCCTTGTTCTTGCCGTCGTCCTTGCCGGGTTTGAATGAGAAAGTACAGGGAGCATACCAGAGCGGAGCAGGGGAGTCCCCCTTGAATCTAAGCCCCCTTACGTCATTGACAAGCCTCAAGTGTCCGTTTTCCTGAGAGGTCTCACCGCCTGCGTCAGGGCCCCAGTAGATTCCGCTGTGCCTTATGTCTATAAGGACGGGAAGGAACGTCGAATCCGATTCCTGTGCCGAAGAGTCCAGCACATAATTTGAAAAGTGTCTTACAGGGTCTGCCATCTTCTATTCCTCCGCACAGTAAGTAAAGGCGTTTGTTATCCAGCCGCCGTCCTTGTACTTGAGCCTTACGTAGTAGGTCTGGCCGTCTATTGCCGTCATGCCGGAATCGTAGTAGAGGATTGCCGACTTCTGGCCGTCATAGTCAATCTCATTGAGCACAAGCGGGCTCCATGTCTGCCCGTCGTCAACGGAGAACTCCGACAGCGGGTTGCCCTCTGCGTCCCTGAAATCTTCCAGCTTGGGTGTCTCCTCCGGCTTTTCAGTAAAACGGAGGTCTATCATGCCAGGGTTTATGTCGATTGAGTCAGCCAGCGTCTCTTCCTGCTGGACGGTGATGTACTCGTTGAAAACCTCAATCCATGTCATTGTGACCTTGACGTACTCTCCGGCTGGAGTTCCGTGAGGCAGGCCTCCGCTTGAAATCTTGTATATCTTTGCGCCGCCGTCAGGCTTCTGTATGTCGGAGAAGTAGAACGGGTGCATACCGTTCATGGTTACGAATTTGAACCAGTCCGACCATTTCTTCCATTCGGTGTAATGGTTTCCCAAGGCATCCGTGTGGTTCCTGTAGAAAGAGTCAGTCCTGGAGTTTGAGAAGTACATTGAGACCTGGAACCTGTCTGGAGTGCCCGAAGCCTTGAGGCGGGACACTTCAGAGCCGTTGTCGCTCTTGTCAGATTCTACGCCGTTCTCTGCCAGTGAAAGTGAGGCTTCGTTAAGGACTATCCTGTTTACGCCGGAGGGCCAGTCTACTATCTTCATAATGACTGACTGTAATCCCCCGGCTTTTTTTTAGCAAAAACTAGGAAGAAATCTGGCTTCCCCTCTGTCTGAGCTGCATACCCGCCATAACGTCGTCATACTCACCGTCATTCATGGACTTCTGTACTATGGCGTTGACGATTGCCGTTATCTCGGTCGTGTCTCCGTTCTGCCTTGTCTCGGAGCCTGTGACGGTCATCGGAGTGCCCGATTCATTGACGATTGAGAAGCTTACGTTGGTTCCGCCGTCTCCCTTTCCCATAAGCTGAGTCGGGTCCTTCATGGCCATGATGTAGTCATCAGGAGCAGTATTTACTACACCCCTAGGAGTGATGATGGCATCGTTAACGCTCGTGCTTGATAGTGCGTCATTGAATACGAGAGCCTGCTTGTTCCTCATGTTGGTCTCGTAGTAGATGGCATCGTCCTTTGCCTGCTTGAGAAGCTCAGCAAGGTTGTCCTTTAAGTCCTCAAGCCTTGCAAGCTGGTCTTCCGCCTCGTCACTATTGCCTTTGTTGTTGTCGCTTGCAAAGGCACTTAGCATACCACCGCCGAAGGATGCCGCGCCACCAGCAACCGCGAGGGCAAGGCCTGCTGCAACCATACCCCAGTTCCTATCCATTGCAGCTCCTCCTGCAATCTTAAGGCCTGTGTCAGTCATTGTCGAGCCTATGTTCTGGAGCATGGTTGCCGCTACACCCGCGAGGGTTTTCTTCATTTCCATTGTAGCGTCAGCACCTTCTATGAGGTTGTTCTGGAGCTTGTAGGCTAAGTCTCCGGCTTTTGTGAAGCCTGTATTGAGCGCGTTCATTGCCCCACCAAGAGCCTCATCTTTTATTGAGTTTCCAAGCTGCGTCAGTTTGTCTTGGAATATTGCAGAATGCTCACCAGCTTCCTGCATTTTTGCGATGACTTCCTCAAGGCTTGCCTTTACACCGTCAAAGGCTCCTTCTCCTCCTTTGAAATGACTAAACAGGTCGTCAAGTTCAGTGTCATTCATTCCTTTGAGCTTTTCCTGGAATTCCCCATAATTAGAACCAAGTTCTTTCTTTATCTCATCAGGAGCATTTTTATAGAGTCCCTTGGCAAACCTTTTTCCCATCCCGTTGGTAAGATAATCCCTCATTGCCGCATGGGTCTCTTTGTCTGCCTTCAGCTTATTTGCCGTTTCGTCCTCATCAAGAAGCCCATTTCCATTTTTGTCGCTCATTGAAAGGTCCATCATGTCACCAACGCGCCGTCTCCTGTAAGTCTTGTAGTTTACATTCCTGTCCATTCCATTGAATTCAAGCAGCTCATCTTGGAATGGATTGTTAATTTTATGGAGGAGAGGATTGTTAGGGTTCATTTCAGAGAAAGCCTTGCTGTTTTCCAAGGTCTTTGCCTCTTCTCCCAACACGCCTTTTGAGCCGAGGAAGTCAAACAGTTTTTCATTGTGTGCAAAAACCTCTTGTGTTGCCGCATTCTTAATCTGTGCCTGAGTATTATCCTCTATGACGGCCTTGAGACCTTCAGCTTCCCCTTGAAGTCCTGTAAGAACAAGAAATAACCCCTCGTACTCTTTCGGCAGGCTTCCTGCATCCAATGCCGAGAGTATCTTATCAACCAAATCCTCTGCGTCTTTTTTAGAAAAGCCTTCCAATCCGTAACCTTTATCGAGCTTTTCTGACATACTTTCCTTTATGTATGCGGACTCTTTTTGTCCATTCACAGAGGCAAGGCGGAAGTTAGTACCACTTGCACTTGTATTTCCCGGGGTGAAATTTCTTTCTACGTTAATCGTGGGCCAGTTTTTATATCCTGAATCTCTCAAGGCTAAAGCATAATACTTGTTATATAATGACTGGTTTCTATCTCCCCAATTAACTTTTTGCAAGGCCCAATCCTTGAATTCTTTAGGATCCAATTTTGTCTTCTCAAAATCTGCCCGCATTCTTTCCTTTGCCAACTTATCTACCGAACTGAAACTTGCCGGTCCGCCCGAATAAGCAGCCCTTACATTTTCCTTTACAGCAATCTTTTTTGCTTCATCGCCAAGAGCTTTTGTAAATATTTCCGCAGCCGCCTTTGCCTCTTTTTCTGAGCTATAAACACTTCTTGATTTTTCAAGCAGAGAGTTAACAAGCGTGGTTTTATCTGTTTTGCTAATTTCTTTGGCCTGAGCCGACATAACACCAGCGTAGGATTCCACGTCAGCCGTCTTTACACGGCCTATTGAGGGAACGCCTCCTGATATGACCATAGACTTAAACCCTGTATCGCGTTGCTCTCCCCTGATTTTGTCTATGGTACTGTTAAGTATCGTGCTCATCTGCTGGTTGAACTTCTTAAGGTTCAGCTCTTCCATCATCTTATGTGCAGACTGTATCGTAGCGTCAGTGAACTGCACTGTACCGTCCGCAAGTGTCTTTGCAGAAAGCTCAAATGCAACGCCAAGCTGGGCAGACAGAGAGCCGAGGTTGTCCCACTGGTCCCTTGTTGCTATGCTTCCTACCGTAAGCTCCTGCAATGCGTCTATCTGCTGCTGGTATGCCGAAATGAGTGCTTCTTGTGTGGCTACGTTCTTCTGCGCCGCCTGCTCCTCTATGGAAGACGTTGACTTGTTCCAGTCATACATTCCGTACTTCTGGCCGTTCTTGCCTTCCTGCATTGCCCTTGCAACATCCTTAAGCTCCGCTCCGTTCTGCATGAGAACCTTTCCAAGCTGTGCGAATGTCTGCCTCTGTGAGAAATTGTTGAGGTAGGCGTTCATAACGGATGATTCTTTTGAGTTTGCAACACGTTCTGCTGAGACTCCCGTTACGTTGGACAAAACATGAGCCCTCAAGGAAGCCTGCTTTCGGCGGTTGATATATGAAGTGTCGTCATTGTATGTCTTCGTCTGTGTCGCTGCCAGAGTGTTGTTTTTCATAGCCTGAAGCTTGGCCTTCACTTCAGGCGGAATATTTGCATTCTCAAGCTGGGTATTAAGGCTTCCCACTAGCCCTTCGCTGAACATCCGAGACAGGTCCTGCAAGTTATTTTTTGCATCCTTTCCAAAATCAGGGCCAAGCAGTTTTTTCAGCTCCTCAAGATTGTTCATAAACGGGCCAAAGACTTCTTCCCCGCCGGAGTTTTCGGCAACCTTTCCAAGCTCCTCTATGTTTTTGCGGAGAATCTCCACCTCTTCCATTGCTTGGTCAGTAAGCTCGCCGTCCGCCATTGCATTTTCCGGGTGGGCCAACAAGCTTATGTCCTCATGGGAAGTCATAAGAAGCTCCCTTGCCCTCTGCATTTCCTCTGCAGTCAGGCCGGACATGTCATATATGTCGTTGCCGTTCTCGTCCTTTCCTTTTTTTGTTTTTGATGAGTATAGCTCAATTTCCTTCTTTGCCTGCTCATCCCAGTAAGCTTTCTGGTCTTTCCATGACATCTGGTATACAGGACTGTTGTTCTGGTAGTCATCCCTTGCGGCGGTCATAAGGTGCTGTGCGCCGTACCCTTCCAGTCCGGTTTTCCCAAAATTAACCTCTCCACTTTTTGTAAACGTGTCCTTTACATTCTCTATCTGATGGTTTAAGTCGTCAGCTCCTTCCTGTGTTGCTTGAATAAGGGACGAGAAATAATATTCGACAGCATACTTTGCAGGATGAATAGATTCCTCGAAGCTTTTGATAATATCTTCCAAGCCCAGACCCGCACTCTCGTCTCCAAATCCCGCTGCCTGAAGCTTGCTAACCTTGTTTTGGTCCAAGCGGGTTACACCAGAGTGCTTTGCATAGTTTTCATACAAATCTGTAAAATATCCGGGAGTGCCAACATCCGCTTTTGCGAAATAATGATAATCGGACTGTCTTTTATAATATTCGTATTGCTCCTTTATCTTTTTTTTCGTTGCTTCCTCATCAATCTGTCCCCACTTGTCCCTGACCTCAAAATTTGCCCCTGTACCCTGTTGGAACAAGTTGTAGACAGAGCCGCCCTTTCTCTTTTCCCTCTCATAAAGGTCAGAGCCTGAGCTAAATGCTTTTGCGTAGGCGGCAGGAAGCTGTTTTTTCAGGTCTTCAATTTCATTCATCAGCTTGATTTGCCCGCCAATAGTGCCCGCATTGACATCCGCACTGTTTGTCGGGTCGCGGAGTATATCCTCCCTCTTTTTGATTTCTTCCAGAATTTTATCAGGGGCTTCAACATCTTTTTCTTTGGCAGTATTCGCAGCGACCTCTTCGATTCCGTTGTAAATACCCTCAAGCCATCCTAATACGCCTGCATACCAGCCGTCCCTTGACTGCCCGGTTGAAGAACCCAGTCTTGTAAGAAGGTCTCCAAGGCTGGACATGGCCATCTGTTTTGAGTCAGCAAGATTTTGCTTCCTTGCGGCAAACGTTTCTGCACCCTTGCTTGTCGCTCCGTAGAACATTCCGCCCTTGTCCGTCAGCCTCTCGATCATTTTCTGAAAGTCAACGGCTGAAACTTCTCCCCTTTGAAGTTTTCCCCTTACAAGCCCTCTTTCTACGCCCATAGCATCTGCAAGGGCAGAGTAGGACGGGACCCCGGCAGTGGAAAGTTGCCTCATGTCACGGGCTGTAACCCTCTGGGACGACATGACCCTGGCATATACTTCAGAGATAGACTTCATCTTTTCGTTGTTGCCTGAAGATATGTCTCCTATGCGCTTCATGGTGTCCATAAGTTCTGATGCGTACACGCCAGACTGTTTAAGCAGGATAGCCTGCTGTGTCATGTTCTCAACGCCGAACGGGGATTTTTTTGCATACCCCTCAATCTGGCTGAACATTTTGTCAGACTGTACTGTACTTCCGAATACAACGCCCAACTGGGTCTGGAGCTGCTGGACACCTTCATAGGCTTTTAACGCTTCGGTCCCTAATTTTCCCGCTACCTCGGCAAGTTTTCCCACTCCTGCCGCAGCGGTAAGGAACACACCTCCCAGCTTTAGGCCACCCATCATTGATGTAGCACCCTTGTTATTTACAAGACCTGCAAACACTTTTGACTTGTCACCTTTGGTTAGCTGGGAGAAGTCTATTTCCTTGTTTCCTTTTATCTGCTTAAGGAGGTTTGCCCTGTCTTTCTTTGTAGCACCCCTCATTATATCCCTGTCAGTCATTTGTTTTCCAAGGTCGCCGAACTTTTCCCTCTGTTGTTTGGCAAACTGCTGGAAACTCTTAGTCTTCATTGCAGCCTGAGTGTCAAGGATAAATTCAGAGTCGTAGCCGAACTTGTCGAGAACCTTGTTCTGTCTTCTTGACTTTCCACCTTTCTTTATGGTGTTGCTGAGAAGCTCTCCGATGTCAAAGTCCTTCAAGCCTTCATTTATGCCGTTCTTGAAGCCTTGTGCCAATTCACTCCAGAATCCATTGTAGTTTCCGTTTGTTCCTCCGAAAACTTTCGTACCCTTCAATGCGGCATTTTGAAGGGCAGACTTTCCTATGTCTCCATAGTTGTCGGCTTTCCTCTGGTAGTACAGCTTGAGCTCGTCAACCTGCTTTGCATACTTTGCGTCACTCTGGTAGCGGTCGTAGTCGTACGAGAAGTCCTTGCCTCTTATCTTCGTTCCTGCGGCAGTCTTGCTGGGGTTTGCCTTTTTGTACTCTTTTTGAGCAACACTGTTTATTCCAGTAAGTGACTTCTCAAGCTTTATGATGTAGTCGGAGATTCCAAGTATGGACTTCTTTATCTCCTCTTCATGCCCCTTGAGCTGAGCGTCAGGTATCATAACCTGCGACAAAGGGTTCTTTCCCGGAGCTTTTCCGCTCATCGCCCTTACGACGTTATCTATTCGTCCCGTTACGCCGCCTATGTCTTCCTGGAGTTCCTTGTTGCCTACGCTTTTCAGTATATTGCGGAGATTTGTAAGCTGTTTTGCAGCTTGTGCCGTCTGGGTTCCTCCAGGCGCACCCATAAGCTTGTTTGACTTGATTTCGGCAAACAAGTCTTGTATGGAGCTAAAGCTTGTAGATGACAGTATCTGGCTTGTCTTGCTGTTGAAGGCAGGGGAACCTTTGGCCGTCATGGACTCCATCTGCTTCTTGAGCCTTTCGATGGACTTCTGTGCTTCACTGGCTTCCTTCGCCAATGCCTTGAACTGGTTTACAATATTGCCGTTAAGGTTTAATTCTATGTCTGCCATGATTCCACTCCTCCAACAGTTTTATTTCAAGGTTACGTGCAGTATGTTATTTGAACAGGTTGCCGTCCAGAGAGGCTGCAAGCACGTCCCCGGTTATGTCCCCGTTCTCAAAGAACAGGCGTTCCGCAAACTCATCAGAGAACACGAGTGGCTTGCCGTCAATGGTGATTGTATTCCCGTCCTTTCCCCTTATGCCAACGACACAGGCGGCAGCCCTCTTTGCAAGGGCCTCCTGCTCCATGTCCAAAGCCTTGCCGGGCTCCTTCTTGAAAAGCTCCTCTACCTTTTCGTGTGCCTTGTCGTACTCTACGGAAGCCTTCCTTACGGCCTCTGCCGCCGGGCCGAGGACCTTGAGTTCAAGGCCAAGGGGAACCCCGTTTATCTTGGGCTCGTACCATACGCCTTCCTTCTCCCTCGTGATGTTGAAGAACTTCGTAATCTCAATGACTTTTCCCTTTGCAGGGGTCTTCTTAGCTTCCTTCTTTACGGCCTTCTTTTCCGTCATTCTGCGCTCCTTTCTTGTCGGGCTTCTTGTCGAAGTCTGCAATGACCTCGCCCGCCCATCCTTTCATTTTGAGTATTAATTTTTTTTCAGCAATCGTAAGCGGTGCGCCCATGCACATCACATAGTCGTTAAGACTCTGGAACGTCATCATGGAGGCACCGCTCATCGGGCTGAACCCTGAGTTGAAGTATATGTACAGGAACTGGTTGAATATCCACCTGCAGCCGTTGGGAACCTCCGGCTCCTTGTACTGCTTATAGTGTGAATCGTTCTTGACGAGGTTGTTCCATTTCTCCTCGCCGAACTTAGACTTGAGGAAGTCCCTCCTGTCGGAGTTCCTTATCCCTGTCTCCGTCTCCTCGCGGACCTTTCCTGTCTTGCCGTCCCTGGTCTGCTTCTTGACGGAGTGGGGCCAGTATAAGAAGAAGTATTGCCGGACGGCTGATTTCAATGCTTCTTCGTCATAAAATTTTCACGCTCGATGAACGCCCTGAGAATGTCCTCACTGATTACGGATGACTGGAGGAGGATGTACTCTACTGTCTCCCTTGAGTACGTCAAAGGCTTGCCTTCAATGAACACCGTATTCCCTTCGGTTGCCCTCACGTCCGTAACGACTGCGGCAATGCGCTTTGCGAGTGCCTTGTCGTTCTTGTCCCTGCGCTTGACCGCATCCTTCTCTTTGGAAGCCTCGTCAGTCTCCTTTTCATAGACTTCGCTTGCGATTGTGTTTGCGTCGCTTGCCTTTCCGAGAAGCTTGAACTCAATGCCTATGCCGCGTCCTTCGACCTTCGGCTCATACCAAATGCCTTCCTCCTCGTTCTTCTTCGTGAAGAATGAGGCAATGTCGATTGTGTTTTCCATAAGAATGTCCTTTTGTTGGTTCTAAAAAACAGGGGGCTTTTTATAGTCCCGCCCCCTTTGGAACATCTGGTGTTTCCTCCGCCAGTAGGTGAATGCGGCTTTTAAGGCAAGCCGCCAGCCTTCATTTCCGTATTAGGCTCCCACTACGGTTACTGTACAGCTCTGGTTTGCTGTTGCAGTAGTAGCCCCAGTTGCAGAAGCATTCGTGTTGGTCGCAACGACCTTATACACGAACTCGCCTTCGGTTGTGATGTCAGGTGTGTATTCAGCACTTGTTGCACCTTCGATTGCAACGTCATCCTTATACCACTGGTAGGTGACTGTTCCGCCGTCAGATACTGTTGCTGCACCATTGAGAGGTGTTGCTGTATCAGTTGTCTCGTAAGAGACATCTTCAAGGGTTTCGCTGAATGTCGGAGCCTGTGCGTCTACAGGGTCAGGTGTTGGGTCTGGTCCAGGGCCAGGGGCAGGTTCGCCGCCAACCTGTACGTCAAAGGCAAGGAATACGCCCTTGTCATACTTTGAGGTTACGGTGATTGTAGCCTTTGCGCCTTCGGCAACAGAGCTTCCGATTGTAACCACTGCGCCAGATACGGATGCAACTGCGTCGTCGGAAGACTCAACCTTGATGTCGTCTGCTGACATTGCAGCGTAAGACTTGTAGATGAGGTCATCCTCAGCAGTGTCCCCAGCACCCTTCGCAGTGAGCACATTGATTGTGTCGCCTGCCTGTACTGCAACGTAGCCAGCTTTGTAGAGGCTTTCCTTGTATGCGTCGCCCATGCGGAGGTAAGGAATGTCAGGTGCGACTTCCTTTCCGGCCTCACGGTTTGTGCCGTTTACGGTAAGCTTGACCTTTACGGTCTGGCCTACTTCAAGAGCCGTTCCGAAGTTGAGTGTTGCAGTAATCTCTCCGTCTGCGCCGATGGCGAGTGTCGAGGTGTCAACAGTAACTTCGTTCTCAAGCTTGTTTCCGTCTGCGTCATATACTGTGAACTCTGCGTCATTGAATACGTAGAGACCGTTTGTGTTTGCACTGTCGATGTAATCCTTGTCGGAGAATATGCCTTCTGCAACTGCGGGTGCTTCCTTGTCGAGCGGAACGTTCGGAATGAGCGTTACGTCCAGCTTGGTCATGTCGCCGCCGTCAATCATGCCGCCCATGTCCATGTCGATGAATGAAATCTTCGGAATGGCAAGGCGGAGGAGGCGTACTGCCATTTCACCGTAAGAGGTGTAGGGCAGATCGAGGCTGATTGGGCTCTCGGCATCCTTCGTTTCGGTAGGTGCGGATATTGTTGCCTTGAATACCTGGAACAAGTAGATAACCTCGGGGTCTTCCTTGTCGATGAAGGCGTAGAGGATTTCAGTGTCCTTGTTCTGGCTTGCAAGGTTCTTAAGGTCGTCGGCTCCGTACTTCTTGCCTGTACCGTCCTTTTCACCGTCAGTGAAGTAGGCAGTGATGTTGCCTGTAACTGCAAGTGAAGGGGAGAGGTTTGCAATCGCATTCTTGACGAAGATTGCGTTGATGGCCTGAAGGTTGTTGTTCAGGTCCATTGTAAGTGCGGATGCAAACTGGAGCTGGTGTCCGTTTACGTACAAGAAACCGTCGAGGGCTGTGAACTGGTCAGTGTCAGTTGACTTTGTTGTGTTGCGGGCTGCGGCTACGAAGCGTTCAGCTGCGTCACGGTAGTCAGTTGAGTAGAAGTCCTCAGTGGCTCCTGTTGCCATAACCTTCTTGTCGTACATCTGGTCTGCCATGCGGATCTTGCCTTTTTCGGCTGACTCAGTGTAGTAGTCAGGGTTGTTGGAACCGTTCATGCTGAATGAACCAGTTACGATTGCATTTACTGCAACGTTGAGGTTCAGTTCGCCCATTTCAACATGGCGGAAATTCTGGAGGCGGATTGCCTTCTCAGTAATCGGGATGCGTGAAAGGGCAGAGTATTTTACCGGAGTGTTACCGATATGGAGCTCGTGTGCAATGAACTTTCCGAGAGGGTTGACTGAACGGTTGTTCAGCTTTTCAGGGCTAACCTTGATAAGTCCGAATGGATCTTCCTCTGTGCCAGCCTCATTTCCTGTATAGAAAAGAGGAACCTGTGTAACGCGCTTGCCTTCCTTAGTGGAGTCGTACCACTGGTTGTAGGTGCCGTCGTCACCGTTGACGTGGATGTAACCCTTCGGTGTCATGTAGTCCTTGGTAATCAAGTCCTTCTGGCCGTCATGGAAGAAGCGAACGAACTTGTCGCGGAACACGCCCTCAAGCTGGTCGTCAAAGGTTTCAGGGGAAAGCTCAAGGTCAAGGTTTCCGCTTGATGAAGCGTTGCCAAGCTTGACTTTCGCTGCGGTGCGTCCGTGGCGGAACTCAGAGCTGTTAATCTGCTCGTTTGTACCGACAAGGGAATCACCAGTTCTACGGGTGAGGAATGGGTATCTCCAAAGCCCGTGTTTTTTAACAGTCTTGCCATTGTTGTCGTCCTCGCGGTCGTTGATTTCGCGGCTCAGGTAGAAGTCGCTCGCCGAACCAGCGGGGAGGTCAAAGGTAGGTTCTGCATCTGCTATAGAATATGCCATAGCAATAGTCCTCCGTTAGTTGCTTAAGTCTGCCTGCCACTCGATTGTGACGGGCAGGGCACAGAAGTCGTCGTACACCTGCAATGCGGAAGTGTTGCGGTAGCACTTGTGGATTCTTATGCCGTCAAATACAACGCCGCGCTTGAAGACCTCTGCTATGTCGTTGTAGCAGCGGTCCATAGCGGACGTGCCGAAATCGTCATCTTCGTCTGTGTCTATGCCGTCCTCGACCGTGACCTCAGACTTTGGTGTGCATATATTGACCTGCAATATTCCTGACCAGCGGTTCCTACCCCAGTTGCCGAGTTCCTGCTGGAACGGCTCCCCTGGAATGAAGAACAGGTCAAGCCAGTACAGGTCATCAGGCCTCGTAAACGCTATGTTGGGAGACCAGTTGATTTTCCACGCATCTGGCCCCTCCACGTATTGAGGCAAGTTATCACGAAAGTATTTTTTTAGCTTCTTTTCGATGTATGTATCCGTGAGCAATGTCTTTTCTTTTTCCATTTGGTTAATCCTCCGTAAGTTTGATAAGGGATTCTTCATCAGCAGAGTAAAGCTCTTCTTCTGTAAGCATTCCTTTCAATGCCTTCAGGAAGACTTCATCTTTCATAAACTTGATGTTCTTCTTGAAGTCTTCTTTCTTGCCGTAGCTTGCGTACTTCGCATCATCCAGTGCGTATCTGTACATTTCTCCGTTGTCTTCAACAATGATTGCAAAGTCTTTGTTGGGTATTTCAAACAGGTAGTAATTTTCTTTTATTACATTTGTCTCCGCTGGCTTTGGTGGCTTCTTCTCTTTAACAGCCTTTGACACGCTTGTTTTTTGACTTTTCAGGATTATCTTCAACTCATTTTCAATCTCTTTATCCAATCCTGATTCCAATTTTCCCGCTGCTCTTACAGCTGTCATCTGATCACTCCAAATCTCCTTTAGCGCACGGTTTTCTGCGCGTTCCCGTCTTGATATGACTTTTGAAACTTTTTGAACTTCCTTGAATAAAGCCTCAGCCACTTTGTCCGTATTTGTTTGCTTCTTGAACCTGTACCTGTTTGAAGCCTTTGCCGCCTTTTCACTTTTCTTTATCACTACGTCTACGGTAGGCTTGTCGCTCATAAAGATTTCACCCATCTGGCGTTCGGAGATGAACTCCCCGTTCTCTTCCGCAGTCCTTGCGGCATTCTTCACAACTTCATCTACAGGAGCATAGTCAGCAAGGTTGTCAGAATTGAGCTTGAGCGTCACCTTCGGAATCGCACTGAGCATACTGTCAGAGATTACGCCCTTGTTGTCCCTGTCCGCGTCAAGCTGGAGGTTGTTGAGCTGGCTCGCAGCGACGCGCATTATTCCCCTTGGGGCCTGGACAGAATATCCGCCTACCGTACCGTGCTGGTACATTGCACCCTGATGCTTTTCTGTTGAAGTGGAGTTGTACCGTCCGTATTCAAGCACGTCTATGTAGGGGTCGTTGTTCACAATCTCAACGTCCGTAGGCTTGTAGCGTCCTGTAACGGCCCTTATCTGGTCAGCAACGGCAGTCCATCCAGAATCCGAAGGCTGGTCAAAGTTTATTCCGAGTGAGCCTGACTTGAACTCAGTCATTCCCCTTGTTGTAGTCAACTTGAGAATCCAGTTGTTCCTAGTGACATGCTCATCCGCCTTATGGAATGCCTTGTAAGCTGGCTTGACCACATCAACAGGGACAACCTTCATAAGCCCGTCTTCACCTCTTACAAACTTGAACGCCTTCTTTTCCCTGATTTCCTTTGACGATTTCTTCTTGGGCTGCCTTGTATATTCATAGTCTTCATCCAATGGGGTGTTCGCAACGATCTGATAAAAGAGCTTTGCGGCCGCCCACACCCTGTCCTTTGCCTTGCTTGAAGTAACCCCAAGGTTCATTGTTGCAGAGACAGGGCCTGAAGCCTTCTTTGATTTCTTCCAGTCTATGTGCTTTGTCGTTACGAGCGGGCCTTTAGGGGTGGACTCACCGCTTCTTTTCCTTGAACCCTTTTTAACTATGTCCCTTATCGCCTTGTTGACTGCATTGCTTGCAAGCTTCGCAACGTTCGACTTCTTGACGGCCTCTGCCATGCCCTGCTCAACAGCCTTCGAGACAGGGCTTTCCTTCCCTTTGCCCGGAAGCTTTCCCTTGAGCAACCCCTGCATTTCAGGCGTCATGTTGACGTTGACTTTTATGCTTGCCTGTTTTCTTAAGCGATTTACAACTTTGTTTCTTGAGGCCATTAGTTGACCCTTCGTGCCTGTATCACGAACACAACGTTGGTCACGCCGTCAGGAGCCACCTGCCCGACGTTAATTATCTTGTAGCTTACCCCGCCGAACGTTATCGTCTCGTCCTTCTTTTCAGAGGGCATGAAAGACGGGTCTTCAAACTGTGCGACGAACTTTACGTCGCCAGCCTGTATGATTGTTTCAGTAGTGGAGGGGAACTCAGAGTTGTACTTGCCCATTACGGCAGTACCCTTGTAGAGCGTCACTGTTGCAGGAATCTTCTTGCCCGTCTTTGAGCGGGTGGATGATCCGTCAGGAACGGACACGGTAATGTTGCCGCGCTTCCCGCCGAGCTCCTCAAGAACACCCTTCCTTATGTCATCTGCAAATTTCTTCCAGTCAGTTGCCATCAGTTGCTCCAGACGGCCCTATGGTTCACACAGGCCTTGTCGTTTGCGTCCCAGTAAAGTCCCTTGAGGAACCTGTCCAAAGCCTGGAACGCACTTGTGTAGTCAAGCTGAACCTCATCCTTAGTGAAGAACTTCCTTTCAATCTCTATTTCCGCAACGTCAGCCTTCTTCCTTTCCTTGGCAAGAGGGCCGTTCGGGTCCTGCTTCCCGAAAAGGGTGTACTGGTCAACCACATAGAAGGCCGCCTCGCAGACTGCCTTCTTCAGTCCTTCAGGAATCTCACCTGAACGGTCGAACCCGTCACCGTCGATTATGTCAACGCGGGGGAAGCACAGGGGCTGGTCGCGGTACTTCTTCCTTCCCTTCCAGTTGAATATGTTGTCAACATAATCCATCGCCTTTATTACGGCAGCCCGCTTCACGTAGTTGGACTGCGTGAGCCAGGTGTCGTAATTCCGGTTCTTCGCGAAGGCGTCGGCGTACTCCGTAGAGACATAGGAGTTGGCGTTGGGTACACCCCTGCCGTCCTCAACTATCAGGTCAATGTTGAACGTTGATGTCTTTGTCTCTACTTCCGCCATAGTCCTTTGCCTTAGCCTTCCGGCTGTTCAGCAGGTTCTTTTGGAGCCTGCTTCTTGTTGTTCTTCTGTGAGGGCTGCTCCTTCTTTTCAGACTCAGCCTTTTCTTCCTTCACGGCAGCGCTTTCCTTTGCAGCCTGCTCCTGCTTGGAAGGCAGTTCCTGTTTTTCAGGGTCAGCCTTCTTTGCAGGTTCAGCCTGTTTCTTAAGCTCTGCCGCCTTTGCAGCCTTGCGTCTCCGCATGGCATTAAAAGCGGTCAGTCCCATAAGGTCTCCTTAAGATATAAGTGTCTTGACACATGCAATCTTGACGTTCTTCGGGTTCTCTACGAGTTCCCAGTTTGTAGATGTTGCAAGTTCTGCATTGACAGGTGTTTCGCCTGCTGCTGTGCCAATCCACTTGACTCCGCGAGGATGCATTGTGAATACGCGGTTTGTTACGAGTACATCCTTGTGTTCAACTATGTCGCGGTCAGTTTCAACTGTTGCAAGCTCAGGGTTTTCATTGAATGCGATAGCACCGTTACCGAAGAGGTAGATTGGGTACACGTCACTTGTTGCGGCGAGTGTGTCGTCAACGATTACGCGGCGGCCCATGTATGTCTGATAGTCAGTGGGCATTGCAGACGGCATGAACGTGTTGCGGTCAAGGATGTCAAGCTTCTTGAGCTTTGCAAGTACCTTGGAGTGCATTGCGATGGCAGAAACCTTTTCAGAGTTGTCGCCAAGAAGGTACATTGCGTCTGTCATTACGCCTGCGCTGAGGTCATGTGTAGAGTTGTCAAGAACGTTGTCTGACAATGCTGCAACGCCAAAGATACCCTTGAGGACATTCTTGATTACCTCTGTGAAGCGTTTTGCCCAAAGGTTTCCGAGCTGGGCAATAATTGCCTTCATCGGGTCTGCTCCAGAGAACAGGCGTGAAAGGTCTGTTGCACCGAAGCCTACTGTACGTGCGAGTACAGCAGCAACGTCCTTTGCAGCACTGATGCTGTTAATAGTTGTTGCTCCGTCTTCGGTGATGATTTCATCTTCAGCGTCAAGAGATTCAAAGAACGGCACGTTTACGGTTGTACCGCCAGCAGTAATGTTTACTGCAGGGTCGGGAGCCGCAATGCCAGACTTGATGAAAGCGTTCTTGTCAACGCTTTCCTGAATCATGTACTTGGTGAAAATCTCTGGTACGATAAGGTCGCTGATTTTTGTATAAGCCATAGGTTAAGTCTCCTTTTGTTAGGCATTTGCAGCTGTTGCCATATTAGCAACTGCCTCCATCTGCCTGTATTTTTCAGGGTCCTTACGGTAGAGTTCCATCTGGGCCGTAATGTCCCCTGTCTTGAACGGGTTAGGCCCTGCAAGCCCGCTCTTTGTGCCGCCTTCCGCTCCGGCTCCAGAAGAGTTGAACGTACAGAATCTTTTTCCTGCGTCCGAGTTCAGAATTTTGTCTATGCGGTTGGATATGGTCTCGCCACTGTTGTCAGTAGCCCAGAACATAGTTCCTTCGCTTGTTTCATGTGGCATGAAGCGGTCTCCGTTTTCGCCGAGAACCAACGTCTTTATCCAGTCGTAGGTCTTTGGGTCAGCCGAAGTCTTCCTGATTTCCCTGTCGAACTCCACTTCCTGAGAGCGGAGCAAGTCCTTGCGCTCATACTGCTTAATGAGTTCCAGCTTCTCACTGAGAGCCTTGTCCCTTTCGGCAATCTGTGCCTTGTAGCTTGCTTCGACGTTGGCAAGTTGCGTGTTGTAATACTGCTTTGCATCGTCCGGGTTGTTCTTCGCAATCTGTTCCTGGGCAGCCTTGAGCTGCTCCTCGAAGGATTTTGAAGCTTCCTCCAGCTTTGCCTTTTCAGCCCTGTACTTCTCCACTTCCTTAGTCTTTTCTTCCTTGAGCTGGGCGTTAGTGACCTTGAGGCCCTGTACGTCCTTGTCATACATGTCAAAAAGACTCTGTGCCAGCTTCCTCTGTGTTTCAGTAGGTTCTTCCGTATCGCCTGCTACGGTCTTGAGAAATTCTTCCACTGTAATCATGTTTATGCTCCTGCATTGTTAAGTGGCCGGGCTTACGCGCCTGCGTACAGTTTCCCCAGCCTTAGAGCAATCTTATGAAGTGAATTTTTTTTTAGCAAAAAATGCGCAAAGAAATTTAAATTGAAGTACCCCCAGCTGAAGCAGGGGGATTCTGAGAGTTCTCACGAAACTTCTCTTTCTGTTTCAACGGACGCTCCAGACTCAGCCAAAGCTTGTTTGACCAATCCTTCCACGCCCTCCGCAGACCTAAATTCCTCAGCTTCCCTGAGTATCTTAATCGCGTTATTCTTCAGGTTGATTGCCGCATTCAAGTCACGGTTATGCTCTGTATGACATACAGGGCATGTCCAGTGGCGCATTGAAAGCGTCAAGTCCGTCTTTTTATACCCGCAGATATGACAGAGTTTGGAACTCGGAAAGAATCTGTCGGACTTCACAACGAAACAACCGTAACGCTTTGCTTTTTCCTCAAGCCTCGTTGTAAACATTCCCCACGAAGTGTCAACATAGTTTCTTGCGTTCCTGCTTGCCCTCAAAAGACCCCTTATAGTCAAATCCTCAATGCCTATGACATTGCAGTTTCTGACAAGCCTGAGAGATTCTTTCTCAATCCAGTCTTTCCTTGAGTCGGCTATATGCTGCTCCATCTTTGCGACCTTAATCCTTGCCTTCTCACGGTTTTCTGAGCCTTTCTGCTTTCTTGCAAGCCGCCTTTCCAGCTTCCTAAGCTGTTTAAGGTGTGCCTGCTTCTGCGGTATATATCCAAAATCCTTTCCGGTCGTTCCGCATGACGAAACATACATATCAGATGGAGAGAAGTCTAAGCCTACTGCTTGGTTTTCGCTTTTAAGCTTAGGCTGCTCTGCCACCTCAAAAAGTATGCTCGCGTAATACTGGCCGCTGGGATTCTTGCTTACAGTTATGTTGCAGACCTTATCATCTTCGCTGAGCCACTTAGGAAGTTCCCTATTCCTGAACCTTACCTCACCAATTTTTGGAAGAGTTATTCTTCTTGCGTTCCAAAAGAACTTGCAGTTGTTATTTACATTTACTTCACGGTAAGAGTTCTTCTGTTTTTTTGAGTGGAACTTTGGAAACTTTGCAAGGCCTTTGAAGTATTTTTGAAATGCGCCTTCTTGGTCACGCCTAGACTGCTGCAATGCAACCGCACTTACCTCTTTCATGTACTCATACTGCTGTTTCAGCTCTTTTTCTGTAGGCGCTTTGTATGACTTGTAGATTGCAGTTTTCTCCTGCCTGGTAAGCTCTCTGTCCTTTATATTCCTGTCGTAGAAGTCTAAGCGTGAGGCGAGCATTATATTGTATACCTGACGACAACAGCCCAAAGTCTTGTTGATTAAGACTGACTGTTCCTGAGTCGGATATATTCTCACTTTCAACGCCAGATTCTTCATCGTTATAACTTAACTCCTTAATAATCTAATTTAACCACAGGCGATTCATCCCCTACCTAAAGGCACGGCTTTTTCACCGTGCCTTAATATCAGTCATAGTTGTCGTTGTATAGCAAAAGTCCTTTTAATTATGCTGTATATATTCCGTATACAGTACCTGTAATATAGGAATTAGTTGGAAATTGGTCAGAACCCCAAACACCAGTGCTTCCATTTATTTGATACATTCTTGCTGGTACCCAAAATTGGTTGTCAGCTGAAGCCATAGCACCATAACCCATAAGGTCAACTAAAACAGCACCAGTTCCAGCGAAAAACTGTAAATTAGAATAATTGCCTATCGGAGTTATATTTGGTAAATTAGGTAATAAAGTACGTAATAAATCTCTATTTAATCCCCATCTAAACGTAGACGACATAGTATTTGTATGTATTCTAGCTGAAAATTTTATTTCAGCTACTCCATCTTTTAAAGTTACTGTTGCACGTCCGTATCCCTCAATCTCGCCTGCAATACTGTTAATTAGATAACCAGAACATTCATAAGTTTGAGATTGCACTCTTTTAAATTCATCATATACTGCGTTACTTGTAATAGGATTCATATCTCCATTAGTAACTGCATCTACAGTAGTATCTTTAATAATATCGTCTACCGCATCTAAAAAGTCAGCAGGAACAGGTGTGTGTTTTGCTTTAACTATAAGCGATTTTTTGTAGTATGCAACTTTTTGGTTAGTTATATTCCCGTTTATAACACTAAATTTTATTACATCATTCTTTTTGAATTGAAAAAACATACTAGAATTAGAATAAGTAGACCTACCAGAATCTCTTCCAATTACAACCTTATTAACTGTAATAGTGACCTCTGTGTCATTACCGTTAGATACCATACCAACACCATCATAAGGCATTATCTTATCTGTGTTGTTTGTGAAGTCGCTTGTTTCCCACCCACTCAATTCACTTGTATCTGCTTTATATGGAACAGTAGAGCCGTATTTTGCATACAACTCTGGATATTCACTCTGAGAGATTGTATCTCCTTCTTTCAAGAATCCAGAAGGAATCGTTGCCATATCATTCTTTATCCAAGAACCAATTGGCAAGTCGGCATAGAGAGTTCCCCCTGCCACCTTAGTCAAATCTGCTGTATCTGAATCTACTTTGTATAAAGCCATAATCTAGTCCTCCTTAATCCGTTGTCTTGGTGTATTCAAGAACAATTCTTTGCCCTGTCAGAATCATACCAACCATTGGGAAGAATCCATTTGATTTATTGACTCCTACAGGCATAAACTGCAAGCCGTCAGCAACTATTCCAGCAAATGTAATATTGTCAATTCCGATGCTATTGAAGTCAGCCTGAGATATTGCCCAACCCCAACTAGATGGACCAGCACCCGCTGTAGCTGTAACTACTATTCTGTAAATTGGCTTGTCATCAATCCAAACTTTGTTTGTCTTTACTTCATTTGTAGAATAAGTGTCTATATAACTACCACCAGCATTATCATCAGCCATGTAGTCATACTGCTTCTTTGCATCAGTTGAGAGTGCATCCCATTCATCCATTGTGCCATAGAAGATTGAGGTTCCTTCTTCTCCACCATCACTTCCACCACCGCCAATGTCAATCCAACCTGTATATGATGCTACTTCTTCTGTTTCACCAGTTTCTACAACATCAGTAAAAGTTTCTGTATAGGTTCTGCCTTGAACAGTAATAGTAGTTCCATTTACAGCTGAAACATAAGATACAATATATCCGTCAGAAATTCTAACCAATGCAGAACCAACTTCAAGTTCCTTGTTGGCTAGGAAGAATGAAAGAGTTTCCCCATTCTTAGTTCCATTGAACTTATAGGTTGTCAAAGTGGTATCTTCCACATATTCGTAGTGGTGTCCTTTGAACAATCCCCAAAGTGGCTCACCTGTATAAACAGCAACTGAGCCAACAGGATATAATGTAGAATCGATTATATTATCGTTGGTATAAAATACTCCATTCTTAACGGTTGATATATATCTCCATACATAACTACCGCTTTCATCCTTACATTCATAGAAGCATCCGTGTTCATATGAACCAGTTTCACCTACATACTGGACTATCTTTCCGACATTTTCAGCGGATGCCGCGGGCATTGTCTCAACCTGTATGGAGGAACCGCCACCACCCAAGTCTCCGTCTTCATAAGCCTGCTGCAGAGACTTTGGGCTTCCATCTATCGTTATATCAACATTGTCTGACTCTACGGCGGGAAAGTCTCCCATCGGAGCCAGCGTATCAGCTAATTTTATGGACATATCCGTTTCTCCTCTCTGTCTTTATTTGACTTCTGCGGTTATAGAACCCAAACCTGGCTTTGAAGTCCTTGTTATTCTAAATGTAGTGGTGTTTCCGCTTGCATTGGTGAACGATATTGTTCCGCAGTCTGTCGTCGTGACCTCGAAACCACCTATCCACCAACTTGAAACGTTACCCCATGAACTTGGGTAGCAGAGGTAGCCGTACTCTCCCGAACCGACTGTCATTGAGTAGCTTCCCTTATACCCTGTTGCAAACTTCTTCCCGCTCAGACCCAGTATGAAGGCAGATGTGAAGTCTGCCGTAGTAGCACTGCTTCCCCAGTAAATCTTATGCTTGAACGAAATGCTCTTGCTTGCCGTAACGGACTTCTCACCGTCGCTTGCAGTAAGCGTGAACGTCTTGTTTGAGCTGATTGGTGTTGAGTATGTCGCCGTCCTTACCGTATTGTCCGCAAGCGTGCAGTCCGTGAGCGTCTGTGAGACAACGTCCTTGTTGTATGCCCATGCGAAAGAAACCTCACTGACTGTCTGGCCGACCTCGTACTCAGCCGTACTTGGTGTCATGGTGAAGCTGTTAATCTTAGGCTCAACGTAGTAGACCTTCGCAAACAGGCTGTCCAGGGCCTTCTTAACGTTGTCAAGGCTTGCGAACTCCGCATTAGTGTAGCTCACGCCCGAAGCGTCGCCGCCCAGTGCGCTTGGGTCTGCAAGTACAAGGTTTCCTTCATTATTGACTTTAAGGACTTTCCCTTCATTGAGCGTTCCCTGCTGAATGTCCACCTTTTCTGCAAATTTTGAGTAAAGGGCAGATGACTGCACAGGGTTGCTGCTTCCTGCAGTAACGCTTGAGTCAACGTCCTCGACCCCCACCTTGTCGTCAAGGTCGTCGTCAATGAGAGCCTTGAGGTCGTCCAGTGCCCCTATGTCGGGAACCTTCGTCTTGTCGGGGTCTGACCCCGTGTATTCTGATGTCACGTCGTTGGTCTTTGATACATAGTCCGAGAAGTTTACGCTCGCAAGCGTGTCCGTAAACTCAGTCCCTTCAATCCATATCGTCGAGTAGTTCGTGCCGGACGCGGTGTAGTAGAACTTCGTCTTGTTGTCTGACGTTACGGTTTTCTCGACCCCGCCCTGGTAGTACGTTATGGTGGTTCCGCTTATGGTCGGCTTCTCGTCGCAGACTATTGCAGTCTGGTTGATTGCGTTCTGTATGCTCGTGTCGGTGTATGTCTTGCTTGCTGTAAGGCACGAGTTCACCTTCCTGTCTACCGAACCCGTTATTTCCACACCGCCGTTGAGGGTGTTGATGTCAGTCCTGTTTGCGGCAACCCTAGCGTCAAGTGCTGTGTCGTCATAGTTCTCAAGTCCTGCGAGCTTTGTCTTCTCCTCTGCAGTAAAGTCATTGGAGGAAAGGCCTTTCCCTGCCTCCACGTCAACCTTGCCGTCAAGGAGGGTATTGGTCTCGGTCTTTGTGTAGTAGGAAGAGAGGTCGCCACCACCGCCACCTGTTATTTCCCTCCATTTGCCGTAAACAGGGTCAACAGGATTAGAACGGTTGAAACGGTACTTTTTTCCATCTTCAAGACAGAAGGAATCGTACATATCAGGGAGGTAATTTTCTGAAAATGATACCATCCCCTCTAAAGTCTCAAATTGGTCACGAGTAACATTTGGCAATTTTGCATTTATAGAGAGGTTAGATAATAAACTAATTGCCATATTTTACCTCCTTCGATCTATATCTTATTAATGAATCTTTTTTTTTGTAATTGCAAAAGTGATTGTCAGTTCCGAAACGAAGATAGTTTTTTACAGTTCCAGAACTAAGTCCATATTTTGCAGCCAATTCCTTTATTGTACTTCGAGAATTATCATACTCTTTACAAATAATCTTCATCAAACTTGAAAATGCAAATCTGTTACATTCTTCAAAATCAATGGTTGATAAATCAAAAATATCCGACAAACAACTTTCCTTTATGTTTTGAGGGATGAGCCTTTGACTAGAACAGTCAATCCGTATCATTTTAATATTATGTTCTTCTGCAAGTTTGTCTTTTAACATATCAATACTGCGCTGAAGTTCGGCTCCTTGTCTTCTCCATCCCTCATAATGCTGTTTACCATCCATTTCTACTATAAATTTTTCATTTCCTAACTCAAAATAAACATCATAACTTCTTCCTTTCACCCATTTTGGAGAATACTCAAACTCGATATAGTCTGTTTTTATTTGCTTGAAAAAACCTCGAATAAATTTGTTAGGAAAAGACAATCCATCAGAGCAATAAATACACTTAGGTCTTGATAATATCTGATTAGGTATTACATAATTAATCATTCCGCAATCCGTACATTTGATTTGAACTTTAGATTTACTATTTTTATAATCCGAGTTCAGAATTAGAGTTTTTGAAAGTTTGTTTAATTTTGCAGAAAATTCCTCAGCCGAAGATGCCTTTTTTATTGATTCATTCTCAGAATGACAATAATCGCATCCTCCATTTTTCTCTCGTAAAACTAAATACAATGATTTTTGAAAGACATAATTATGTTTGGTGCATATAAAAGTGTTTTCTGGACTTTTGTTAGATACATATTTTGTGCAGATAATATTCGGAAATTTGGTTTTTAATTCTTTTTCATAAACAGAGAATGGGATTATATTATTTACTCCCTTCTTTTTTGAAGCACATTTTATACAGCCATGAACGAGTAAGTTATTTGGCATAGAATGCCACTCATATCCGCAAACTTTACACTTACAAGAAATTGGAGTTACCGAATTTACAAAAGAACTTTTCAGTTCAATATCTTTCCAATTTTTATTTTTCTTGAATAATCTTAAAAAGTTTATTTCCGAAGATAATCTTGAGTTCTTGAAACATGCAGGACATGATTTCATTTTCATCAAATCAAAATAATTTCTTACAAATTCTTCTCCACAGGCTTTACATTTAATTACAATGTACCACCTACCTTTTACGTTTCTTTCCCCAATAAAATCAACATAATCGGCTATTCGAGATTCTATTTGTAAAGTCTTTTTCTTTTCTTCAAACGAAATCTTATCCATTACTCCTCAATTCCTTATTATCTAAACACAAGTTGGACATCTATTGCCTGAGTTGGCTCATTCTGGACATATACATTATATGCTATGCCGTCAATTTGCTTTGCATACTTCGTAAAGGACTCGATGTATGAAAAATTATTGATTTCGTCCTTGATTGAGCTTAGGTTGCCAAAGGAAGCAGGGTAGGCGTAAACAACCTTTCCGTAGTCCATATTGATTCCGCTGTAGGTAAGGTTCTTCGTGTCCTTGAGCGTCCTGTTCTGAAGCGACTTTATGATTGCCTCCGTAGGCTCTCCAACAGTGGAGTCAACGGTTCCATAGTATGACTTGCCCACGAATTTGACCGCTATTTCCTTTGAAGTGCTCATCGGCACTCCCGGCTTGCGGTCGGCAACAACTGCCTTGAGCGTGAAGTTTGAGTTTGTCGGCAGCGTCCACGTCATGTTGAACTGGTATGTGCCGGGTGTAGAAATATTCTCCGTATGCTTGAGGGCACCGTCAAGGTAGAAGTCCACCTTTGACAAGTCGTAAGTGTTCTTTGTTACGGCTGCCTTCATAAGCACGGCTGACACTGTGTCCTCCACAACGTCATAAAGGGTTGTCGCAGGCTGGATTGTAAGCGTAAGGCCTGGGGCTACTTCCTTTACGAGCATGTCTTTTATGAGCGTCTCAAGCGGGGTTCCCTTTGCATAGGTCTTACCGCTTGTTGCAGAGCCCACAGGGTTTGAAACCGTTATCGGGTTCTGAAGGTTCGCACCGCCAAGAAGGGCAGCGTCCAAGGCATCCTTGACCGTTTCTATTTCCGGGTGCCCCTCGTTCTCGTAGGCAACCTTGTCGGCAGAGTCCACGCAGGGAACCTCCCCGCCGTCTATAGTCCTTCCGTCACTGAAAGTGAATACGAAATGGTTGTTCTCGTCTATCTCTATGGCGGTAACGTCAGACCCGTCCTGACCGTCCATGACAATCATTACCGACGTGCGGGTTGAGCCTGCATTGTCCGTCCAGAGGTACGTAACCTTGTTCCCGCCCTCAATGGGTTCTATGGAGCTGATTGTACAGGGCTTTCCCCTTATAGGGCCAGCCGTTCCCAGTATCGAATCATCACAATATTTTTTGGCCACAGCCAGGGTAACGACATCCATCGGGCCACCCCCTTACATTTCATACCATGTCCCGTCCTGGAACATGTAGATGGCACCAGTGTCGGTCACGTAAGCCGTAGAGCCGTCGCCGCAATATGTAACTGTAGAATTAAGTTTGTCCAGGTCTACTGCAAGGAGGCGGTATTCCCTTACGCCATTGTCATTGCTAATTGGCTCAATGCTCCCTATGTCCGGCACATTATCGTCCGGGTAGGCTATGTAATCCTGCCAAATCATTGATATACCTCCTTGGGCCTAGTGACAATCTACCCAGTATCTCTGAAAAATATCTTAGATACGGTATTTTTTTTTGGCAAAGAAAATGACTGACTCCCCATCTTTGTTTTTGTTGACTTAAAAAAAACATATTGAAAAATAATAAAACTAATAATATAATATAAAAGAATACTTAAAACTATTTTTTTAGGAGAAAGAAAAGATGAAAAAGATTATTATCTTGTTTGTTGTGTCAATGATTTGCAGCTTTTCATTCGGTTTGACATGGAAAACTGGAGAACTCGCAGGTAGCAATGAAGGGAAGCAGACTACTTGGTATTTACCATCAGGATTTAAATATTTAAAAAATAAATCTGCTCCATTTGTAGCAAAGATAGCCAAGGTTCCCGGTGACTCTAAGGGTTTGTACGAAATGCAAATCAATTCGTCTGACGTAACATTTACTTACATTATTAAAGTCGGAGATGAGATTGAACTGTTGCAATTCGATGGAAACTGGCCTGTAGAAAGAACGTTTGTGATAAAATCCCTTGACAACAATACCGTAACCTTAGAGCCTGTCCCGGGTAAATAGCAAAAGTGATGCCCCAAGTTTTTACTTGGGGATTTTTTTTTATTTTTGACTGTTTTTTCCTTGACTGTTAGGCATATTTACAATATTATAATAATTAACCGGGTAAGAGCTAGTCTCTTGCTGGGTAGCCGAAGGGGAGCTTAGCTCCCCGGATTTTTTTTAAAGTACATCCTTCCAAGTAAACTGACTCAGCTTTCCCTCTGTATAAATAAAAATTAATCCATCTGGATTAGGTTCAATAAACTGTATTTTGTTTTTTACTGCCTGTTGGCGAGTGTTGTACAAAGCACCTTTTATCGCGCTTAAACAAGACTTTTCAGGTATATTTTGTTCTACATACAAAAATACATTTTCTGACTGAAGCAATGAACGGCAGGCATTTAATCCTACTTTTCTTCTGCCTCCCCTTACATGCTTAAACTCTATAGTCCGTCCGTCAATAAAAGCATCTGGATTTACACTCCCTTTGTTTCTTTCTGACAGAAGCCAAACATCCTTTCCTGTTTCCCTTGCAAGAGTCTTCGCCATCATCTTGTCGGAACTGTAGACAAGAGGATCTTTTGTACCGTCTGCAATGCGTTCTTTTGCTATATGGACTGAGGCTGACTTTGTAATTCTTTCCGTCTCCCATCCCATTCCGTATGGCACCTTCGGCTTTGACAGGGCAACCTTGTCGCTAAACAGTTCCTGCAGCGTCAGCTTATGCCCCTTCGAGGTGAACTCGCTGAACTGGACACCGGACTTGTAGAGCCTGAACCTTGCCGGGCCGAGAATCTTCCTCTTGACTTCCTCACTCTGCCTTTCAAACCACTCGCTATAGCTTGGCTGCCTGAACTTGTCACCCTTCTTTATTGGCAGGTAGTAGCACCTACAGCTGTAATGGATTGGAAGAAGGGGAGCTTCCGTAAGGTCGTCATAGACAGTGCCTGAGTATACGCCGCAGACAGGACACGTCTTATCGTCAAGAATTGCAACGTAGACGTATGACGTCCCCCTCAAGTCTTCAAGCAAGAGCCTCTGGGTGTTCCTCTGGTTTGCAGTGACCGAAAGGTGTGCATCAGCCCCGGCTTCCTTGCCTATCTTATTGAACGTCCTGTCCATCTCGGCACTGACCGTCGAAAGGCCGCTTCCGAAGATATAGGAAGACCATGCAGGGAGCGTTACTGCCTTCTCCATCTTGGTCTTGTAGGATTCAAAGAAATCCTTCCTGTCCTTGTACTTTCCGAAAGGCTGGGATTTGAGCTTTCTCCAGTTCATCGCAGCCATGACAGCCGTTATCCCTAAAAAAGCCTTGAGCAGCTTTCCGAGCCAGTCCGATTCCTTCTCCGACTGCTTCCTTTCCTCCCTGTCAAACAGCTTTGCGAACGGGTCAACCTCACTGTCTATGGCTTCCGACACTTCCTTCGCAAACTGGAGGTACTTGCCTTTTGACGTGATTACGCCATACCCTTCCATTACGTCCTTGAGCCGCTTCTTGACCCTTTCGGTAAGGGAGTTGAGTCTGTTCTCCCAAGACTGTGCGTAAAACTCAGTGTCTATGAGGTGCTTCGTGTACCTGTCAAAGTATTCGTCGTAAGTCAAAAGAATTTCTCCTTAATGAACCGCCTTATCTCGGAGGGGGTCTTACCCCTTGACTCCAGGACACGGACAAGGTTCTCCCTCCTTGCGACCTGCTCCAGAACATCTTCGTCGAGCTTGCTCCTGTCAACGTTCTGGGCAAGGCCAAGGGATTTGTTTATGAGCTTGGAAAACTCATCCTCGCATTCCATCACTCATCCCCTTCCTTGTCTTCCGGCTTTTTCTTTTCCTCGTCTTCATCATCTTCATCTTCTTCCTCTTCCATTCCGCTGTCGTCAGCAAGAGGCTTTGATGCCGGGACTGTAATCTTCTTGCCCTCACGCATCTGCTGGTAGAGGTTGAACTCGTCGATAGGAGGAACGCCTGCTGCTTCAATTGAGATGAGCATAATGAACTGCTCAAGCGTACAGTTGTTCGGGAGGTACTCTCCCTTCTTGAGTGCTTCGTAGACGTATGGGAGCGGGTAGCGTCCGTCCCTTGAAAGGTTTGCAATGGCATTGATTGCATTCGGGTCAAACGCGATTGTGTCGAAGTCAACGTTGAACTCTATGTTGACGCGGCCTCCTGCACCCACCCAGTCGCTCATTATCTGGAATACCTTCGTGAACTTCTCCGCAAGGTTCCTTGCGTATGTGGCAAGCTTTGAGTTCTCCCCCTGCCTGTGTATCTGGGCGGCATCCTTTGTTTCCGACATCGCCTTGTCAGGGGATATTGCCCTTGTGCCGAGGACACCTATCTCCTCTGCCGTCTTTGCAAGTGCCTGTTCACTGTGGTTCAATCCTTCGCCTGCAAACACGAGCGTACCGACCCTTGCAGACTCATCAGGGAAATTAAGGAACGAGTCAGCCCCAAGACGGATTTCTTCGGGTGAGCCGTCTGGCTTCTTTCCGAGCGTATACCCGGTAACATAACCTGTAGGGATTGTCGTGCAGTGGACACCGTTCTCATAGTCAGCGGACTGCATGTAGTAGTGCTTGTGAAGCTCTGCAAGGCCGTAAAGCATGGGTTTTTCCGGTGTCTTGAAAGGAAGGAATTCAAAAGGAATGTACTTGATATGTTCACCCCTAATCGTAACATAGTCGTCAGAGACCTGCTCAAAAGTCTTTTTCCCGGAATTGTCAAACTCCCTGAAAACCCTTACGTGGTAGTAGCCTGATTCGTCAAGCGCAAGCACCCTGTACTGGGGGACAAGGTTGTGGCTGAATTCATCGCCCGACTCAGAATCAACCATCTCAATCAGGACTACGAGGGAAAGCTGGCTTACGCCGTTAACGTCCCTGTACTTCCAGTTGACTATGCTTTCTGCAGGGTAATACCTTGCATAAGGGCGGATTCCCTTCATCTTCGCGTCATACACAGTCACGACACCCTCACTCTTCGGCATGTCAACGAGGATTCCCCCGAAGGTCGTCTGCATGTTGTCCATTGCAACGTCAGAGGCAAACTGATAAAGGGAAGAGCCTTCCCGGTCAAAGTTGCTCAGAATAAGGTCAAGCTGCTCGTCATCAGGCTTTTCGACGACAGGAGTGCGGCGGAAAATGAGCCCGTGCATGGACTTGAGGGCCTGGTCGGTGTAGTCCCCCGGCTTTGCCCTTGCCTTGTACTTGTCGTAATCATCCTTCGTCTGGCCGCTCTTCATCGGCAGGTAGGCAGGCCCAGCCATCTTTATCTCATGCTCGCCCGCAACAAAGTCACGGATAAGCTTCCATTTTGCACCCATTTTCAAAACATAAGGATGGTATTCAGTAACCATAGTTCCTCCTACATTCCGAGAATGACAGGCCTTCCCAAAGTCCTGTCCCTAATCGGGAATTTGTAATTTATGAAGTAGGCAGCAGAGTCCGATACGTGGTCCAGTCCCCCGGACTTGTCCGGCTCGCTTACACCCTGCTTGTCCTTGTATGTGTAGCCGTCCCAAGACTTCCTGAGTTCAGGGCATCTTCCGAAGGCTATGTACAGCCGCCTGAACCCGGTGGCATTGCAAAGGTTTGTGTTGACGCAGTTGAACTTGTCCCTCGTTGCGTATGGTGCATAGGGAACGAACACGTCAAAGCCGTTCCTCTGGAGGATGTCCATGTCAGTAACGCCGCCGACTGCATTCGTCTGCCTCTTGCGGCAGGTCGGGTCAGGGTAGCAGTTGACGCGGCAGGCGGGGTACCTTCTCTTAATCTCATCAGCAAGGGCCTGTGTATCGGAGTTTCTGTCAACAATCTCGTCGAAGCAGACTGCAATCTCATTGTGCTCAGGGTCCTTGTCTATTGCCCAGATCGTTGCCGTCATAGGGTTTACGTTGAAGTCTATGCCTACGTGGATGTCCGTCTTTTCCGCTCCATACCAGTCCTGCATTGAAATGGAGTTCTTGTCCTTGTCATAGTTGAAGTAGACACGGTTGCTCATGGTCTCGAAAGACGCAAGGTACTCCTGCTCGAACATCTTCCTTGACATCGTTTTCTTGGCGGACTCGATTTCCTTCGGGTCTACGTTTCCGCCCTGTATGGTCGTGTACTGGAACCAGCCCCATTCGTCATCATGCTTTGCAGCTTCAAAGAGGTCGTAGAACCAGTTGTAGCCCTTTGGGGTTGAAATTATAAGTGCCCGCCCGTCATGCCATTTGTCCGAAAGGTTAGGGCGGACAGTCTGCCAGAGGTCGCCTGACTGAATCATCGCGGCCTCGTCTATAACAAGAAGGTCTATACCCGTACCACGGACAGAATCAGGGTCAGTCGCAGAGGCAAGCCGTATGAAGGAGCCGTTCTTGAACTCCATGTACATCATCTGCTCATTGGATTTTGTCAGGTATGCCTGCGGTACATGCTCCTTGAGCCACCCCCTCCACATGATGTTCCTCGCGTCGGGAAGGGTAGGGGCAACGTAAACTACGCTCGAGCCCTTCTTGTTGACCGCCTGCATGAGCATTTCGTAGCCTGAGAGGAATGACTTGCCGAAACGCCTTCCTGCGTTGACTATGCGGAACCTCTTCTTGCAGCACATTATCTCGCCCTGCGGAGCGGTAACGTGCACAACCCTTTCGTCCGCCATTATTCCTCATCCTCCCCTGACATTTCTTCAGAAACTATTTCCTCCGCAATGTCAGACTTTGGCTCAGGGTTTGTATTGATTGCCGCATTGTTGTTGATTATGGTTGCGTCAACCTTGTCAATCTGGATTACCATCTTAGGCATGGTTTCCTTGTGTTCTTCCTGTGCAACCCCAGCCTTGCCCTCAAGGTGCTCTATGATGAACTTGGATGCCGCAAGCTTTACGTAATCATCCTTTTCAGGGTCTATGGCCATGTCAACAATGCCTTCTATCATAAGCTGGGCTTTGGTCTTGTAGTCCCCGGAAGCCGTCTCCGCATGGCGGTTGAGTTCCTGGTAAAAGGCATTTGAAAGCCATCTTTTTGTTGAGGCAAATGACTGCTGGGGCTTTATGCCCCTGTCACTGTTCGTGCATGAAGGTGTATTAATAATGTAGCCCATGAGAAAAGACTTTATGGAAAATCATTTTTTTAGCAAAAACTTGCCCAAAATCCGAAAAAGAGGTTTAATAGAGTTTGCATTTACAGGAGGATTGAAATGACAAAAAAAGGTCTTATTGACAGGCTTTCACAATACCCTGATGACATTCCCATCAAGATAGCAGTAGGAAACGAAGGGGAGGACAACTATGAAGAGTTTGACCTCAAGGACATACAGGGGAGGAAATACAGCCTTCCCGAAAGGTATGCCCTAATATCCCTGAAAACAGGAAGGATCTAAAAAAAAAGAGGGTACCCGAAAAGGGCACCCCCTCAAAAATAGAAGGCTTTTGTCAGCTTGCCTTGTTCTTGAAGCCTATGCCCTGGGCAAGAAGTCCCAGAAGGATTGCGACAAGGCCTGCCACGCTGGTGATGATTGTGGTCATGGTTGACTCGGCAAAACCGCAGAATCCAAGCAAAAATGCGCCCCCAGCTACCAGTACGATGGAGAGTACACTCATCCACACGGGCTTTTCCTTGTCCCTTTTGGACCAAGTGGCAGCACAGGCAAGGCCTGCTCCGAACATTACCGATGCAAGGCCTGTAATGTCAGCAAGCGGGAATTTTGCAAAAGTGCTTACGGCAGCACCTGCAACCACAATTACGATACCGATGATTGTGAGAAGGTTCTTTCTCATAAAGTTTCCTCCGAAGGCTTTTCGTCCTTCTTTTCATAGTTTGTTGCTATCTTGTTTCCCTCAAGTCCGCCTATCAGGATTGTAGCCATTAGGAACAGTGCGGCAACGAATGTCGAATACATGGTGCCGTAGTCATACCCATACTTTGCCTTCATAAAGAAGGCAGTCCCAAGCAGCACGACATAGCTGCCCGCACTTACAAGGTAACGGTGTATGTTTATGCTCTTGAACTCCCCGCTTGGAAGGGAAGCCGTCTTCTGTATCATTGCCCAAATGTCCAGCCCAAGATAAGAGGACAGTATGGACACGTAGAATATGGCCACGTCCTGAGACACTTCCGGTGATACAATTACCATTCCTTCCATGACCGCCGTAGCCAGAATGAAAATAACCAGCTTCAATACTTCCATCTTAAACCTCGTCTTCGATAGTCAGGTCAACCGTAAGGATGGTGTTCTTTACGACCACGATGTTTCCGATGGGTTTGTCTTCCATAAGCTCACGAACCTTTTCCTTTGTTTCCATGTCGTCACCCTTGAAAGGCTGGCCGTCTTCCCCCTTTACATACTGGAACGCATTGTTCCCGCTCTTCACTAAAATACTGTACATACATACCTCACTTGTTTTTAAGTATCAGAACCAGAGTTCCCACCGAGATTACCGTAGACACGCCCAGTATCACTGACGTATTTCTCCAGAATCTTAACTTGCTCTCTGATTGCCTTGCTCGCGTCTCTAATTCCTGTGATGCTGTCAAGGCCTGCTGCAAGCTCTGATTTACAGCCTTCAAGGTCTCTTCGGATTGCTGATATTTGGCTTCCGTACTGTTCAATTTCTCTATTGCTGCATTCAAGCTGTCTTCTAAGGTCTCCGTTCTCCTGTCTATAACGTCTAAGCTTTCGTATATAGACGAAAATTGCGATTCCTGCGCTGACAGCAAAACCGACAGCAAAACCGGAAAGAAAAAGAATAAAACATATCTTATTCGCATCCACATCAAAACCTCACTTTACCTCGCGGAATACGCGGCGGGAATATACGAATCCGCTAAGCCTTGTCGCAGACTTGTCCAACGGGTCATAGTCGTCAAGACAGAAGTGTCCAGATCCGTTCTTTCCAAGCTGGGCAGTCTTTGCCCAGAAGTTGACGTACCATTCCCCTTCCTTGCAGCGGTAGGATGCAGGCTCGTGTGTTACTGTGAATCTTTTGCCAGTAAGAAGGGACAGGAATTCAGCAGGCTTTTCTACGAAGAAATTGTCCCCCTGCAGATAGTTTTTCTTGTTGAATCTTATGCAGCCAGCGTCAATGCCTTTCTCGAAGCAGCTGGCGTAGTAGGTGAGTGTAGGCTCTGTTTTTGTAATCCTTGAGGCAAGGCGGATAATGCAATCCGCATAGCACGATGTCCCGCCAGCACTCTTGAAGAAGAGCTGTGCGTAACTCATTATCATATAGCAAATCCTCCGGTTTTCCAGTTTTGCTACATGATAATGATATGGTCTTTTTTTTAGCAAAGCAAGAAACTATTCTTCTTCGTAGCTGGTGTAAAACTGGTCCATAGCATAGTCCAGTACAAAATCAGGGACTGGAATTTCTTTCTCATATCCGTCCTCGTCAACCTCGAAACATTCCAACTCCGTCCTGACACTCTTATCGTCTACATCTTCTTCACCTGGGTATGAATTGTCAGGATTATGCCAGTCAATATGCTGCGGAGTGCGATTGACTATCCCAGTAATACACCCCTTAAGAACGTACCATTTGTCGTCAAAATACAAATCCTCGTCAAAAGATTTTTTTACTGCTATTGTTATCATAATGGCTCTCTCCTTAATAAATATACGATATAGTCCAACTCTTCCCTTGAGATGTTCAGCTTAATCCTTGTACTCAAGATTGTACTGCTTTCGGACTGAACCTTTTCCAAATGGTTTATAAGGTTTTCCTTAAACTCTTTTCTTGGGTCTTGAATTTTAACATAGTTTTGAACGGTGACATCCAAAGAACCTGAAACCTTCAAAGGTTTTCCGTTTACATAAATAGTTCCGTCTTTTTTCATGGTTTTTCAGCCTCGCTCTTTACATAGATTTCCTTGCCGCAGTTAGGACAGCAATCCACCTTGTCAATCCATTTTTCATATACAAAGAAATAAAATATGTTTTTACAGTACGGACATTCCACACGCAAACTATATTCATTTACTTCAAAATCTTTTTCCCTTACTTTAACTGTCCTCACTTTAACTGTCCTCTTGAAGTACCCCCAGCTGAAGCAGGGGGATCTTGAGAGTTCTCACGAAACTTCTCTTTCTGTTTCAACGGACGCTCCAGACTCAGCCAAAACCTGCTTGACCAATCCTTCAACGCCCTCCGCAGACCTAAATTCCTCAGCTTCCCTGAGTATCTTAATCGCGTTATTCTTCAGGTTGATTGCCGCATTCAAGTCACGGTTATGCTCCGTATGACATACAGGGCATGTCCAGTGGCGCATTGAAAGCGTCAAGTCCGTCTTTTTATACCCGCAGATATGACAGAGTTTGGAACTCGGAAAGAACCTGTCGGACCTCACGACTGAACAACCGTAACGCTTTGCTTTCTCCTCAAGCCTCGTTGTAAATGTTCCCCAAGACGTGTCAACATAGTTTCTTGCGTTCCTGCTTGCCTTCAAAAGACCCCTTGTAGTCAAATCCTCAATGCCTATGACATTGTAGTTTCTGACAAGCCTGAGAGATTCTTTCTCAATCCAGTCTTTTCTTGAGTCGGCGATATGCTGCTCCATCCTGGCAACCTTAATCCTTGCCTTCTCACGGTTTCCTGAGCCTTTCTGCTTTCTTGCAAGCCGCCTTTCCAGCTTCCTAAGCTGTTTAAGGTGTGCCTGCTTCTGCGGTATATATCCAAAATCCTTTCCGGTCGTTCCGCATGACGAAACATACATATCAGCTGGAGAGAAGTCTAAGCCTACTGCTTGGTTTTCGCTTTTAAGCTTAGGCTGCTCTGCCACCTCAAAAAGTATGCTTGCGTAATACTGGCCGCTGGGATTCTTGCTTACAGTTATGTTGCAGACTTTATCATCTGCGCTGAGCCACTTAGGAAGTTCCCTATTCCTGAACCTTACCTCACCAATTTTTGGAAGAGTTATTCTTCTTGCGTTCCAAAAGAACTTGCAATTCAATTCCCTGAATGAATTCTTCTGTTTCTTCGAGTGGAACTTCGGGAACTTTGCAAGGCCTTTGAAGAATTTTTGAAATGCGCCTTCTTGGTCACGCCTAGACTGCTGCAATGCAACCGCACTTACCTCTTTCATGTACTCATACTGCTGTTTCAGCTCTTTTTCTGTAGGCGCTTTGTATGACTTATAGATTGCAGTTTTCTCCTGCCTGGTAAGCTCCCTGTCCTTTATATTCCTGTCGTAGAAGTCTAAGCGTGAGGCGAGCATTATATTGTATACCTGACGACAACAGCCTAATGTCTTGTTGATTAAGACTGCCTGTTCTTGAGTCGGATATATTCTCACTTTCAACACCAGATTCTTCATCGTTATAACTTAACTCCTTAATAACCTAATTAACCACGGGCGATTTATCCCTTACCTAAAGGAAGGGATTTTCTCGCCCAACTATTCGATAAGTTATCACTGAACACCCCTTTGCGCAGCAATTCTTTCCCTTTCATCACTGTAGAATATGAATGCCCTTTCCGACTTTCATATTCAAAAATCATAATAGCTATAATTTCTCGGGCTTCACAAAGTTGGTCAATAACATAGTTATAATCTTTCTTTTCTTTTTCTGTCATAGTTTCGCCACCTTGCATCTACCACACTTTTCACATTGAACAAGTGTATTAAAAAAACAATCTTGGCAGGGAGCTTTCCATGTAATGTTTCCTACCTCTGGGAAATAAAGGCAAATTTTATATTCGCGCTTACAGAACAATCTACGTAAAAACCATATTAAATATTTCATAGTTTCACCACCTTGTATGAGTTAGGAAGCAAGCGGACAAGAATATCAAAATAATGCTCGTTTTTTGTTTGAAGATATTTTCTTCTGACTGCTTCACAATCTCTTGCCATACTTTCAAAGCAAGATGTAGGATATAAAGCTATCGTACAAAATTGCCCTTCAATATGTGGGTGCGGAAAATGTTTAAGTTCGATTTCTTCATAGTGATAATCTTCCCACTTTTCAAAACAATCTGGTGTAATTTCTGTATTGACAATCAGTTCCTTTTCTTCTGGTGTAAACTCACGCATTTTCTATCTCCTTTGGAGGCACAATTTCTTTCCAAGCATAAATATCACTATCTTTATACAGGACTCCATGCAGATTATGTATATACCAAAAATAAGAATTTTCTCTTTTTGAATGCCTATTTCCAGTCCATATCTGCATATCATCCCTACATACGAAAACGGTTTCTCCGTCTTTTGGAAGTTCACCCTTTGACGGATAATGCCATTCGTTCGCCTTGTTATAACCGAACTCTGCACCGTCTATAAATCCTTCTTCATATCCTGCTACTTCACCATCGTTCCAACCGCTATCTCGTGCATAATCTTCGTCATTATCATAAACACCTAAAGTTTGGCTTTCCTCAAGCTTTCTTGCTCTTTCTTCTGCTTCTTTCTCAAACATGATTTACTCCTTGTTAATCAATTACCCTCAGTTCTTCTACAAAATCCTCAAAATCTTTTTTTACAGAGTGATACAATATTCGTTGCACAAGAATACAATTCTTATATTTTCGTAATTTTAATTTTGCAAAAAACTTCGTCTTAAATTTTTTCCTTGAGAAACCTGCCGCAGTCGAAAAAGTATTATCTTTCTGCAAGAACAATCTTAATGGTTTTCGCTTGCTGCTTCCTAACTCAAAAGCACATACATCATCACTTACATCCTCAATGTAATAGGAATAAAGACATTTGTATCTTTTTCCTAAAAGTTTTTCTGCTAGTTTTCTAGTTTCTTCAATATCCGGTGATATTCTTTGAAGTCTTGTTCCAAACATAATTTACTCCTCCGTGTATTCTGGTATTTCACACCAAGCAAAGACTTTGAGAAGCCCAATATTAGACCAAGCTAATTCTTCGTAATATGTATCATAAAAAAGAGTCGATTCTTCGATTTCTCCTTCTTCTGTAAGAACTCTTACTTTTTGTCCTTCTTTTGGAAGAGTGTTAGGTTCTTCTGCTAATATGTGCCACTTTGGTCTGCCTTCTTTAAATCCTGCAAGATAGGCTTTAAGCATCTGCCCAAACTCATCGCTCGGTAAATTCTCCTCACTCCAACCTTGTGAACGAATCCAATTTACTGCCATTTCTTCATCTGTCATTTTTCTATCTCTCCTGTATCTAGTGGCTCAAATTGTTCATTATGTTCACAAACAAAACTTCCAAAAGGTGCTTCTTGTTTATCTTTGTCTTCATATTATTTGAATCTCCAATGTATCAAGATTGCCATTATGAAACAGAAAGATATTATTAGTCCCGCCAAGGGGATAGCCATATCTTCGTAATACCAATGGGCAAACATCATCTTGTCCATAAACTCCTCCTTCAATTTTCTTTAGGGGAGGACTTCTTAGCACCCCTTATTACCCTTACCTTGCCGCACACGTAGCACGTCCCTTCATCCTTCCAGACATATATTGTAAGCCCGCATTTAGGGCATTTCGTGTAACCTGTCATTGGTTTTGCCATCACACTTCCTCCTTTTTGGGGAAAATTACCTCGAAGTCTTTTTTTTTGCACCAGTGCGTAGCGTTCCACATCAGTGCCGTTGCATACGACCATGCTTTCTTTTTTCTGTCATACTTGACCCTTGTTATGTCCTTGCCGTTGGTGAGGTAGACTTCCTCGTCAAGCTTTTCCGGGAATTTGTCAAAGGGCTGCCACTTGTCAAAGCTCATCATCTTCCTCCTGGACTCCGCAAATCTGCCTTACGCGCTCCCTTGTTAGTCCGAAGACAGTCCCTATCGCAGCGCAGGTATATTTTTGGTGCAAGAACTGGATCATCTCGTTCCTGTCCACTTTTGTTGTGTCCGGGCGGCCCCTTTTTCTTTTTATGTATGGAAGCTTGTACCTTGTAAGGAATGCTGAGCAGTTGCGTTCTGAAGCGTTGAAGTGCTCTGCAATTTCAATCGTGGTGTGATTGACTGCGTACTCGGCAATCTCCTCAAAGGAATACTCCTTGAAAAATCTTTTAGTGTTGGGGATTCCGTACCTTCTGTAAAAGTTTGAGGCTCCACTTCCTTTTATATTGAAACGCCTGCAAAACTCTGCCTGTGTATGAGTGCGGGCAAATTCCATCCTTTCAGGCAACTCATGCTTCTTCATTCTTTCTTTCATCCTTAGCCTTCTTATTCCTTTGCTCAAACTTCTCAACCTGTTCCAAGAACTCGTCTACGGCAAGGTATATGTCCCCGCAGATTTGCCTTATCCTTTCAACAGAAAGTTCTTTTGACGCAAGGGAACACAATGGGGCTACGTGCCCAAGTATTTTCCTTGCGTTCGTCTTTCCCAGCTTATAATACTGGAGTGGAGTAAGGTTCATTGCAACGCCTCCTGTTTTTTTTTGTTTTTCCTTTCCTTTCGTAAAGCCTTTTCAATGCTTCCGAATTAAGGCTTGGCATCTGCCCGCTTATGACCTTCCACAGGTCAACGGAACTTTTTTTTGGTGCTTTCTTGCCCCTCTTCAGCAATGAATAAGCCCTGTCAAACTCTTCATAATTTCTGGCGCATATTACGCCAAGAAGGATTATCCAGTTTTCAGACATGGCAACCCCCATTAAAAAAACTGTGTCGGATGGGTGGGAGGGGAGTTAACAACATCATGCCAACGGCATGTTATCTTGGATTTGCCATCCGACACAGTATGGGAAGCCAGGGGAATCGAACCCCTCCCAAGAATGGTGCTCATTTTTCCTTAATTGGATTTCCTTGGATTCCAAATGCTTCCAAACCCCATTTAACGCATGGGTACGGATTGCTCGCAATTCTACACCACTATTATCTCATAATGGGTTTGAGGGTCTTTCCGGTCTTTTTTATTTCAAGAGTTACACGGAATCCGAAAGTAAGTTCTCTCTAGTTCATGCAAAATGAACGAAGGGGCTTAGGAGAATCGAACTCCACGTAGGGGATTGTTTTCTGAGCTAATGTACACTCGCCCATACATAACAATCAACCAGAACGGTCTTCACGACATAAACGAATTTTCTAGAAAAAATCCTGTAGTGAACCTCAGCAACTTTCCGCAACCTCGTTGCAAGCCCCAAGTCTCAGCCTGTGGAGGGACTCGGACCCCCCGCGGTTCAGCAGAACACCTTCTTTACTGCTCTGCACTCCTATGAACCTCCGCCCGGCAGGCTTCCGTGCTTGCTGTTTCGCTAACCCTTCACCTAAACCCATAAGGCAGGAATTAGTCAGCCCCTTGCACGGCGGCTATTTTAACCGAATGTCGTACCTTCCGGTTATTTACTTTTTTGCTGCCTTGCCTCTCTTAATCCCGGCAAGGTACAATCCGTACAGCTTGTTGCGTCCACATCTCTTTGCGAGGTTTGGATCGTACTTTTCAAGGAACTTGTCGAATGCAGCTTCGTCTTCACTGATGGCCTTCTTTACTGGCTTTGCAGCCTTTGCAGCTGGCTTCTTCTGTACGGCAGAGCGTCTTGTCTCGCTCTTAGACACCTTCTTCTCGGCCTTTACAGCCTTCTTTTCATTTACCTTTTTCATATATCTCCTCCTGAAAAAAGATAATCTTTATACTCCCGTACTGCCGAGGCCACCTTTCCCGCGTTCAGTCTGGGAAAGGGACTCTGCCTGTACGAACGCTGCCTGTAATACAGGAGCAAGTACAACCTGAGCAATGCGGTCTCCATTCTTTACGGTAAACTCTTCCATGCCGAAGTTTGCAAGGATTACCATGAGTTCCCCGCGGTAGTCGCTGTCTATTGTTCCGGGTGTGTTCAGTACGGTGATTCCGTTTTTGAACGCAAGGCCGCTCCTTGGGCGTACCTGTATTTCGTAGCCTTCAGGAACCTCAACGAAAAGTCCTGTCGGTACGGCTGCGCGTTCCCCCCGTCGGAGTACAAGGTCTTTATCCAGCAATGCGCAGACGTCGGCCCCGGCAGCTCCCTTTGTCTTGTAGACAGGAGGGATTGCTCCGTCAGAAGCAATAAACTTTACTTCTACTTCTTTCATTTTTTTTCAAACCTCCAACAAAGTTGCCTGCTTGTGCATTTCGCTCTTAGTCGCGTTAATCCATTCTAGGGCATAGGAGAGACGCGGAGTGCACCCCTTGCAGGCCGGAAAGTAACTGGAGTTACTCCTTGCGTGTCTGTCCACGCCGTCAAATCAATGCCCGGCATTGCTGCCGTATTCAAACCCCATGCAACGCACGGAAGCCAGAACCTTAACCAACTGCCCGTCAACTACCCCCACCTGAAGGTGGGGGCTTATAGTTTCTAACCTACAATTTTTCTCGCTTCATCGAAAATGCCTTTAGTGTTTGTACGACGTACATTCGCTATCGGTCTTACTTTTTCTCCACGAGCTTCAATTCCCGTCGTTGCAACGGTATAATATTTCATAAGGTTTATTGCCGCGTTCACGTCTCTGTCGTGATGTAAGCCACACTGAGGGCAGTCCCATTCACGGACAGTAAGGTTCTTCACAGCAATATTTTTGAATCCGCAGTTAGAACAAAGCTGGCTAGACGGATAGAACTTATCAGCCTCAATCAGCTGTCCGAGATTTCTGCCGAGTTTATACCTCAGCATATCCCTGAACATACCGAAGCCAATGTCATTCACTGTCTTGCCGTTCTTCATTCCTCGGTTAGCCATAGCACGCATATTGAGCTTTTCAACTACTACAGCATCGTACTTCCTGGCTATTCGTGCGGACTCCTTATCAAGAAAATCTTTCCTCTGGTTGGATATTTTCTCAAATACTTTTGCAACCCTAAGCCGCGCTTTTTCGTGTCTTTTAGACCCTTCCTTTGTGCGGCTGAAATTGCGCTGTACATGAGCGAGTTTTCTCTGAGCTTTGCGGTAGAACTTCGGGTATTTGGCTTTCGTACCGTCTGAATATACTGCAAGTTCTTTGAAACTCATATCTATTCCAAGAACTTTTTCCTGTGTTACATCTTTTTCAATAACTTCTGGAGTCTGTTCTGTAAGAACGGAAACAAAATATTTATTAGTTGGTGTTCTTTGAACAGTTACAGATTTAATAACCCCTTTGCAAAATCTATGAAGTACAATCTTTACAAATCCCAGCTTTGGAAGTTTTAATTTTCCTTTTTCGATTCTGATTGTTCCATTCACGCTATTTGTAGTATAAGTCTGTTTTCCTTTGTGTTTGGAATGAAACTCTGGAAATCTTGCAGTCTTATTGAAAAAGTTTTTATAAGCCGTCTGAATATGAAGCTGTGAATTGCATAAGGCAAGACTGTCAACCTCTTTTAGCCATTCATATTCATTCTTTAGGGAAGCTGGTGTTTTAATCTTTGATTTACCAGTCTCCTTATACTGTTTCTTTGCATCAGCAAGTAAGGCATTATACACGAATCTTGCGCAGCCGATAGTTTTGTTTATCAGCTCCGCCTGTTTCTGAGTCGGATAGATTCTGTATTTATATGCTCTGTATGCCATAATCACATTCCCATAAAATTAGTTAAGAAATAAAAATCGCAATTCATCCCCCAGCTAAAGCAAGGGGATTTCTTGTTTTTGAGCCCTTAAAGGGACAGCGTAATGCTTCTCTCCCTTCTGTTCCTTCATCTTTGAATTTGACCTTCTCTCCATTGAGCAGCAGGCATTGCACTTGCAGTTCCTGTAGTCACGGCAGTCCCAGTTAGGGTTGCCGAAGTTTGAGCAGTAGCTGAACTTCCTGCCTTCGCAGTTGTAGCAGGACATTTCCCGCTGGCCTTTCTCGTTCGTGTATCTCAGGAACGTCTTATTGTAGCGTATTACGTTCATTGGAGGCGGGAAGTCAGAGACCTTCACCTCTTTGTCCGTACATTTAAGCCCCTTCTCATAACATTTTGGACACATCTCAAGGCGGTAGTCATATCCTGTACCGCACTCAAGGCAGACGCTCCAGAAGTAAACCCTCGGAGCTTTCCCGGTTACGGCTTGCAAGGCTTTTGACATGGAGGAAATATCAGGGCATCCCTTTCCTTTTTTACAGATGTTGCCAAGCGTGTCCATGAACTTGTCTTGGTAATCTCCTGTCAGTCCGCCAAGATTCTGCTCAGCCCATCTTTTTTCCTCGCTCCCGAGTTCCTTGCCGTAGTATGCTTCAATTCTTTCAATCAAGATTTTTTCTCCTCTGGTTCAGCAAAGAACTTGAAGTTTTGTCCTGCCCTCTTGTCAGGACCTTTCATCAAAACGATTGTTGTATCTTCCCTGAGACGGCTTAAGATGTCGTCGTCGAAGTAGTTCTCAAAGCATTTTGGGCATCCGTTGTCCGGGCAGTTCTTTCTGAAGTGCAGGTTGCCCGTAAGCATGGTCGGCAGCTTTTTTGTATGCCTTTGGTCAAGGATGAATGAAAACCAGTTCTGAACGGCTTCCGTATTTGAAATTCTTCCCACTTCATCAATGGCAAGGAACGGAAGGTTTGCCAGTTCCTTTACGATTTCCATCTCTGACTTTGTTGCCTTTTGTGTGTAAGCCTGGCGTATTATAGTCGAGATTTCGTACATCGTATAAATCCTTCCTCCTAGTGATTTTGTGGCAATACTCGCCAGTAAACTTTTTCCCACGCCATTGGCCCCTAACAGTATAAGCTTACCCGTCCTGTTATTTATCAGATCCTGCACAGCTTCCTTTGCCTTCTCTTGTGAAAAAGTTTTAGGTTCGTAATCCCAAATCATCTTGTCATAATATTCAGGTTGTATGTTAAGAGAGTGGCAGTATTTGTCATTCTCTATCTTCCTAGCCTTCTCCCTTTCAGCCCTCTCAGCCTCAACCTCTTCCTCTATGCACTTGGGACATCTGGTTTTTGATTCTTCACCGTCTGAATAAAGTGTTACGTGTGCATCGTACATTCCGTGTTTCGTACATTCCACTTGAGTGTCATACTCTTTGACAACCTCAACATTCAAAGCCGAAAAAGTCGGAAAGCTAAGTGTCTTTATCTCGTCATTCATAAATTGCCTCCACTCCGTCAAGCAGGGATATTTTCCTGTTCAGAGCTTCCTTATCAAAGCCCCTGTAAAAAGGCTTGCCAGTATATCCAGACTTCTGCTGTGTACTGAAAGTCCTGTTAATCAGCATGGGCAATTCCTTGCTTCCGAAGATGAAGGACAATGGATAGCCATTGTCCAGCAAGAACTGGTGGTTTACCGAAATCTTGACTGCCTCAAGAACCTTTTCAAAGCCGTATGTCTTTAGGGCATTTTTTATGCTCTTGTTCAGATACCCATACATTATGTCAGGGTCTCCCTTGTCTGGATAAAGCTTCCTGTAGTTCTCAAGGTATGCCTGGTATATCTGGTCGTAGTATTCTTGGGGAAAAGAATCTGCCTTTTTAGGCTTTGGTTTTTCACAAGGCTTGACCTTGTTTTCCCCCTCCGGCGGTTCGCCGGGAGAATTTATATTTGTATTACCACCTGTATTACCATCTGTGTTTATATCTGTTGTATTGATTTGCGACTTTTTCATATTCGATTTGCTATTTTCGCAAATCGAACTGTTATTTTCGTAAATCGGATTATTATTTTCGCAATCCGATTTGTTGTCTTCATAACTTGAACTGCTGTCCGTATCCTCAAAAAAGGAACGTGCCTTGTTTGTTATGCAATACCATTTTGTATGGTCATAAGCATTCGTATTAAACTCCCCTACCTCTATCAATTCGTATTTGACAAGATTCTTTAATGCCCTGGTAATGATAGCAGGAGATAAATATTTGAACTGCAAGTTAAAGGCTTTGACCGTGTTGTATGTCCACGGTTTTCCTTGTGTTAGCTTGTTGTTGGTTTCGTTCTTTTTGCACCAGAAATAAATGTTTTCAAGAAGAATCGCTTCTTCAAGGCCATACAGTTCTGCTACTTTTGTATTAAAAGAATGGTTCATGTATTTTTATATCTCCTCAGATAAAAAAAATGGGCTTTATTGCCGCCACCTCCACGCAGTTTCCTGCGCCCATACTACGGAGATAACGACAATAAAACCCACTTGTGACAATACGGCTCGGTATGGACAAACCTGAATGTCAGTTGTTTATGTGTTTAATATAATACATCTGTTTTAATTGGTCAATACTGAAATGGCGCAGATGCGCCATTTCAGCAATTTTTTTTATTTTTTTTTCAAAAAGTTCCGATAATTGCCTTTTCAAGCCAAAAAAATCACCCTGCCATAGACTGTTGGCAATCTGAACAATAAAAAAGGTGAGAGAGTTTTATGTCAGAATCAGTAAAAATCATCAACGATTACTTCAGGACGGCAACACGTTCTGAGGTGGACGGGCTGCTGGGCAAGATTGTCCTCAGCGAAAGGCAGCAGGCAGTCTTCGACATGTACTACATGAAGAGAAAGGACGTGGGGTTCATAGCGGACACACTTGGATTCTGCAAGAGCGTGATTACGAATGAGCTCAGCGCAATCAGGGCAAAGATTTCCCTGATCCGGCGCATGGAATGAAATACGTTTTTCCTGCGTTTTTTATCAGCTTAAAATAGACAAATCTTACGTCACTCAAAGTTCATGCGGTGGTATTGTATTCCCGTAAGGAGGAAGCAATGCAACCATATCAGATGAACCCGGTTAATGACTTCTATTTCCGCAATGCGCAGCAGGCGTACACGCAGCCATACGTGCAGTTCCCGCCTCCGCATCAGCCGCAGGCTCCCCAGATTAACTGCCGCTTCGTAACAAGCATTGACGAGGCTAAGGCAGCCATGATTGAGCCACTTTCATACAACATTTTCGCAGACACGAACACGGGCAAGCTTTACCTGAAGAAACTAGGCAACAACGGCCTGTCGGAGTTCCTGTGCTACTCCATAGAGGAATCTGTCCAGGAACCAAAGGAAGACCTTTTTGCGGAGGTCAACAAAAAGCTTTCAAACATAGAGAGAATATTAGGAGGGTTAAATGAATCCGTTTCAAATGCTAAGCAACCCGATGGGGGCACTCCAGCAGCAGTTGCAGAACAGAATGAGCCAGATGATGAAGCAAAACCCGCAGGCGTACCAGAAAATGCAGGAAATGGTTTCTGGCAAAAGCGAAGGTGACTTGAGGCAGACCGCAATGAACCTTGCTAAAGAGCGCGGGATTGACATCAAGCAGTTCGCGTCTAATTTCGGAATCCAGTTGTAAAGTATTTCTTAACAACTGAAATCAGGCTGTCAGCCTGTTAAAAACTTAATAAAGGAGGATGTTTATGGCAACTATCGAAACATCATCCCCCGTCTGCATGGGCGGCGGGGACTGCATGGGCTTCGGTGGCGGGGGCTTCATCTGGGCCTTCCTCATCTTTGCCCTGTTGATGGGCAACGGCGGTTTCGGCTTCGGCGGTAACGGACTTGCCAATGCACTTGGCTACGAGAACCTTGCGACTTCTGCGGAAGTGCAGCGCGGTTTCGACAACCAGAACGCTATGGCAAACCAGAGGGAAATCCTCTCCGCAGTCAACAGCGGAACGGCACAGAGCGTGGCTGCCGCAAACCAGGTCTACCATGACCTTGCCAACAACCTTAACGACAAGTATTCAGAACTTGCACGTGACGTTGCGGGCGTAGGTGCAGGAGTAGCCCAGGCTATCGCAAACCAGTGCCAGCTCAACGGCGAACTCAAGCTCCAGATGGCTGAAAGCTTCGGCCAGAGCCGCTATGAGAACGCAATGAACACGGCTGCAACAAACGCAACCGTCACGGCAATTGGACAGAAGATTCTGGACAAATTCTGTGAAGCTGAGAACAAGGCTTTGCAGAGCCGTGTAAACCAGCTTGAACTCGACCGCGCACTTTGCGGTGTGGTCAAGTACCAGCCGAACCTCAACTATGGTTCAGTGCCAAGTCCGTTTGGTGCAGGCTACAGCCCTTATCCGTTCTTTGCGGCTTAAGGTCTGGCAAATCCCTTTTAAGGTGACTTTTCCGCCCTTATGGGTGTTGACATAAAAAAAGGACGGCACGATAAATGCCGTCCTTGTGAGGTGAGTTTATGGCTTGCAACTGCTACTTTCCGGTTCTGGTCAGGGCTTCAGGGGTAACTACAGCTGCGGGGGCTACGACAATAACGTTGCCATCCACCGTTGACATAAAGCCCGGAGAGGTCATGGACATAGGGTTGTTCACGGCAATCCCTGCCGGGACTGACGGGACTACCCTTTCTGTGACCAACGGTACCGTGACAGGTTTTGTAATGGCTCCCAACGGGAACTACTATAGACCCCTGCCTTTGACAAGCAGGACAATACTGCGCGTCCAGTGGTTTGATGACCCGTCGCACTTTCAGGCACTTCTTCCGCTGAAACGGAGCAGGTGATTTCAAGGGCTCATCCGTAATGGGTGCGCCCGTTTTTTTTAGGAGAGAGAAAAATGAATGACGTAATGGAACTTGAGCATGACTTCAAGAATGCATTGGAAGACGTGGACTTTACTGCGTACAGCCCGTACAGCAGGGAATACATGAAGGCCCTGTTCATAGGGCAAATGTGGGATTTGGTAAAGAAACTGCATGAAGGCAAGGAAACTTCCATGTATGGGGACATAGAAGAGGAATTGGACGGTGCCAAAAAGTATTATGACATGTACAAGAAGACGGGGGACGTTCAGTTCAGGGAAATGGCTTCGGACGAGCTCCGCCATGCCGGGGTGCTGATCAAGAAGCATACGGCAAAGGCAGCGACAAAAGAAGAAAAGGACACCCTTAACGCCTTGGAAGTGGAAAGGGCGAAATGGGTGTCCACGGTGTCTGCCTAACGGTTCTTTCTGGCTTCATCCCTCATCCTTACGAGTGACTTTGCCTCTTTATCGTCATATACGTCAATGATAAGCGGCTTGTAGCCGTTCTTTATCAGCGTGTATGCCTTGGCTGCAATCTCGCAGAACCTGTTCCTCTCTTCTTCTGGAATGTCCTTGTTGACGGAAAAAAGCTCCTTGCCGTCAATGAGGACTCCCTTCCGGGAAACGGATATGTCTTCCCGTATGTTTTCGGTCGGAAGCGGTAAGGCCTTCTGGACGTTGAACAAGGAGTACCACTCCTTGAACTCCACGAAGGTGTCTTCTTTCAGGTGCTTTATAGTTGCGTCCAGGTCGCCTGAAATTTCGTATGCGTACTCTGCGCGGGCAAGCTTCCTGTTGCTTCCCGTGGGCTTCCATTTCGCCTTCTTCAGCTTGGCGTAGTGCCGAATGAAGAAGCGTGCCGCCGACATCTGGGCTGATATTTCGGGCTGGGACAACCCGATTCTTTCGCGGGCTTCGGAAACGTAAATGCTCCACGGCTTTCCAGACTGCTGGTAGAGGTTCCTGTCGAACACAAGGGTGTATATCAGCATTGCCGACAGGAGCCAGGTTGCTTCTGAAACCTTGTTGAGTCTGGATATTCCTTCTTCTATTTCCTTCAGGTCTTTAGAGTAGAATAAGTCCGTCACAGACTTGCCGGACGGGATGTAGTCCTTCGTGAGTTCTACGGCGTAGTTCCTTGCCGCCTCAAGTTCGTTGACTGATACGTCGAGTGACTTCGTGTAGTTCATCTTGTTGTGCCTCCGTAATTTGCTTGTAGAGCCTAAATTGCGCCTCGTACACCTCCGGGAACATCTCAGGGGTCCAGTATGTGTACACGTCGGTCATGGTGGAGTCAGAATGCCCGGCAACGGCCCTTATCTTTGATTCCGACACATTCTGACCTTGAAGGTATGAAATAAAGAAATTTCGTAAGGTGTGTATAGTTAATCCTCGGCTCTTTGTGTCAATTTCTAAAGCGGCACATCTTTTAATGAATGACTTGTATATCTGATGGGCCTGAACTGGGCCTTCTCCATTCTCTGCAGGGAACACCCACTTGCTTTTTGTTTTCGGGAACGGAAACTCCCCGGGTATAGGGACATACCTGTTGACGTAGGTTTTTGTTGATTCCTGGAGGCCGAACCTGTCTGAATAGGTCCTGTGGACGTTAACAAAGCCCTTCCGCACATCTTCTTTCATAAGCCCCAGTACTTCACCTATCCTCATTCCCGTAACGCACGACAGGAGGAACGCCTGCCTTTGGCTTTCATTGGGCCACGCCATGTTGTAAAGCCCGGCAATCTCGCTGACAGTCAGAAGCTCCCTGTGCTTCCTGTCTATCTTGTGGAGTCCTATGCGGCGGAGAGGGTTCTTCTGGATTACCCCTTTGTCTATTGCCGATTCAAATATCAGGTTGAGCGTTCCCTGTGCGCTGTTCACCGTCTTTGGCTGCCACTTCTCGGAAGCCCATACAATCCATTTCTTGCACATGTCGCTAGTTATCTTGTCCAGCCTGACAGACCCGAAGTAGGGCAGTATATGGCTTTCAAGCGCAAGGGTGTACCTTCTTACGGTCTCTGGCTTGAGAGGCCTGTTGCTTACGGCCCTCCATTTGCAGTATTCCCCGTCTGGGGCAAAGAAATCCTTTGCGAAATTTTCAAGCGTTGTCGATGAAACTACACTAAACGCATTTTCGTTGTACAGTTTGTTGCAAAACCGCCTTGCCTGCGATAAGGTTGTACATCCGGTGGATTTTGGGGTTGACCTGTGCCCCTGTTCGTCTCGGAATTGATAGTAATAGACCTGCTTGCCAGAAGTAAGCGTCCTCAAAAAGATGGTATACGGTTCCGTAACCCTCATAAGCACCTCGATACGGGATTTGCTAACTTCGTGCTATCTTTCACTTTTTGTAAGTCTATAACTCCTTGTTTTATAAGGAGTTAAGTATTGAGCGATGGGAGGATCGAACTCCCGACCCACAGATTAAGAGTCTGTTGCTCTACCAGCTGAGCTAATCGCCCGAATTAATTACATCATGCGTCCGACACGACTTGAACGTGCAACCTCCGGATTCGAAGTCCATTGCTCTATCCAGTTGAGCTACGAACGCGTTTCGTTCAGATTGCAGTCTTCTGTGTTCAGCGCTTGGGTGCCTGGTGGGTTTCGAACCCACGACAACCAGATCCACAATCTGGGATTCTACCGCTGAACTACAGGCACCATGTAATCGACATGATGAATAATAGCAGAAAGCATAATTTGTGTCAAGCATGAATTCAAAATTTTTTAATTTTTTTTTTCAGCTTGAATTTTGCCCCTTATGCCGCTGCCGTAAAAACCGAATTCAAATTTCTTACTATGTCGCAGGCTACCTTTGCCTTGTTCATTGTGTAGATGTGGATGCCGCGGATTCCGTTTGAGATAAGGTCAAGAATCTGGTCTACGGCATAGGAAATTCCCGCCTGGTACATGGCATCGCTGTTGGAAGAAAATTTGTCGCAGAGCATAGCAAGCTTTGGCGGTATGTGCGCCCCGGACAGGCGGACCATCTTCTGCACCTGGGCTGCATTTGTTACGGGCATTATTCCGGCCAGTACAGGCAGGTGGATTCCGTGCGAGTTAAGGCGGTAAAGGTAGGAGTAGAGCATGTTGTTGTCAAAGAACATCTGGGTGGTAAGAAAGTCCACGCCCGCATCAACTTTGTAGCGCAGGTTTTCTATGTCTGCGTCCAAGCTGGGGCTTTCCGGGTGGCCCTCCGGGTAGCAGGCCCCGCCTGTGCAGAATCCTGCCTGCTTTAAGATGGGGACAATGTCGCTTGCGTGCCCAAAGTCGGACAGGGCAGATTTTTTGTCCCCCCGCAGGGCAAGGACGTTCTCTATGCCGCATTCCTTCATCTCTCGTATTTTTTTTAGGAGAGACGCCCTTGTGTTGTCCGCGCAAGTCAGGTGGGTCAGGGAAGGGGTTCCAAGCGAGTTGATTTTTGCGGACACCTGAGTTGTGTTGCCTTCCGTTGTTCCTCCCGCACCGCATGTTACCGAGATAAAGTCCGGCTTTAGGGCGGCAAGGCATTCCGCAGCCTCAAAGACCCCCGTAAAGCTCTGTTCCATTTTTGGCGGAAAAAGCTCAAATGAAAGTAGCAGCTTCTTGCTTTCCAAAATTTCCTTTATAGTCATAAATGCCACCTTTGCTTACATATTTGCAATATTTGCCAACCTTATTATGCGCAAAATTTATGGCATAGTAAAATACAATCTTTTGTGGGTTTGAGATAGTTTTAGGCTATGGTCGCGTGATTCGGGACATGTATAAGATGGCAGCCTGTCATCCCAAACTTGTTTTGGGATCTGTGGAAGATGGCACCCGGTCATCCCGAACTTGATTCGGGATCTGTGGAAGATGGCACTTTTACTTATACAGACCCTGAATCAAGCTCAGGGTGACGGACGTGACGGCATGAATGGCGTGACGACGTGAATGGCATGGCGGTATGAATGGCAGCCTGTCATCCCGAACTCGTTTCGGGATCTGTGGAAGATGGCATTTTAACTTATACAGACCCTGAAACAAGTTCAGGGTGACGGAAAGATGGCACTTTTGCTTTTACAGACCCTGAGTCAAGCTCAGGGTGACGGACGTGACGGCATAGCAGAGGGTATTTTTAGGGGTCCGGCGGGGGAGGTGGTGGTGGAACCAGCATCGGTCCCCATGCAGCTTGATAACTGTTATATCCAATATATGAACTGCTTTCTGTACAGTATATAAATGCTGTGTCTTCCAATGCCGTGTACTCCTGAGTCACGGTAACAGAGGCAAGGAAGTCAGTGATGGTGCCATCGTATTCAAGAACGTTGTCAACGTAGTCTTTGTATTCAAAACGCCCAAAGTTGCCCAGGGTAAGGTTTGTAAGCCCAGAGCCAAGTTTTATATGTTGCAAGTTCGGGTATATATCGCTTGAGACGCGTCCGCAGGAGAAGTTAACGTTTGTGCATTTTGTAAGGTCTATGGTTTGTATGTTTGTGCAGCCTTGGAATGTGCTAGCGCTCCAGCTGGCTCCAGAGTTTGTCATGTCCAGACTGCCTGTTATTTTTACTGTCCGCAGGTTTGTGCAGTTCTTAAATGCATCTGCACGTGGGTAAATTTTACTTCCGTCAAAGGATACGCTCACAAGCTTTGTGCAGCCTGTAAAATAATCTGAAAAACTAAATGCTGTGCTTATGGTGGCTTGGGTAAGGTCCAGGTCTATGTTGTATGAAGATGAAGCAATGGCTTGCGATATTGTATTCAATTTGTTTCTGTCCAGCTGGCCTGTGATAACGATTTTGCTGTCCGCGGTAAGGCCGTTGATAAGGTTTGCTATTGTGGCATGTGTTTCAGTGTAGCCTTCCTCTAGGTAGCCACTTTCGTTAACATGCCAGCCCTTGCCCTGCGGCGTTACGGCAAATCTCGTGCAGTTGCCAGAAACTAAGTTTGCATCTCCATCCAAAACCTGTCTTGAACTTATTATACCCTGACCCGGATATCCTGCAGGCGTAATCGTTGCTACTTTGGATGCGTAGTCTGCATGTACTCCACCAGTGTCTAGGGTGCTGGTTACGGTTATTTTTGACGCACCATATAGATAGACGTCGTTGTTGGAGCCAATCCTTGCAGTCGAGCCCATTTTGAAAGTGCAGCTATTTGATAAGACGTATACTCCAGAGCCCTGGCCGCCTGAATCCACGGTGTTGCCTATGATTCTGCCGCCGGTCATTTCAAAGGTGTTCATGTCTACGTAAACGCCGCCACCTTGTTTGTAGTCTCCTTGAGCGTTGTTTGCATCCTCTGCGTTTGTGCCGCCTATTGTTCCACCTGACATAGTGAAATTTCCGGCTGAGTAAACGCCGCCGCCTTGATCTGCGGAGTTTCCTTTTATTGTACCGTCTGTCATATTGAAGCTGGCTTTGATTTCGTTTCCGTTTCCAATATAGACACCGCCACCGTTTGAGCTTGTCGTGTTGCCGCTTATGGTTCCTCCGTTCATCGTGAAGGTTCCAGCTGCCTCCATGGTAGCTGAGACATAGACACCTCCAGTTAGCAGATTGCCGCTTATTGAGCCGCCGTCCATAGTGAATGTTGCTCCTGCATCAACATAGACCGCCCCTGACCCTGAACCTCCTGTGTTTGCGCTTATGGATCCATCGGTCATGGTAAATAATCCGCCTGCAACGTAGACGCCGTTTCCTCCCCAGGCTTGGTTTGCGCTTATGGTTCCGCCGTTCATTGTGAATGTACCGCAGGTATAGACCCCGCCCCCAGAAGCATTGGAACTAATGTTGGAGCTTATGCTTCCGTCATCCATGGTAAAGCTTCCGCGTTCGTCAATATAGACACCTTTTCCTTTGCCGTTGATATTGTTTGCGCTTATGGTTCCGCCTTTCATGGTGAGGGTGCCGTCGCAATAAATACCGCCGCCATTCGTGCTTGTGGTGTTTCCCGTTATAATTGTTCCGCTTTTAAGGGTTAGGCTGCCACCTTGGGCCACGTGAACGCCGCCACCGTCTTGGTTTGTGTTGCCTCCCGTAAGGGTAACGTTTTCTATGGTTACGCTTGTACTTCCGCCTACGTACAGTACGCGCCCCTTGCTGTTTGCACTTATTGTGGCTCCGCTTCCTTCCCCAATTATCTTTAGGTAGTTTATGCCTGGGACTACATTTATAAGGGCATTGCCGGATATTGTATTCGTGGGGCCGGTTGGGCTTCCCTTAACGTGAAGCTCCCATGGGGTGCTTTCAGCTATTCCAAGCGTAGAGGCAAGGTCGCCGCTTGCCTGGTTTATATGGTTCATGGCCTTTGCAACCGTGTCAAAGGGGCGCTCGCTTGTTCCGTTTCCATCGGCACTGCCGTATTGTGAGACGTAGACTTTTCTGTAGACAAAGGTCTTTACGCATTCCTCCGTAAGTGTAAAATTGCCCGCGCTGGTAATGTGGGGGGCAGAGCTGGGCGTCCATTTGTTTGTGGTAAGATCCGGATAGACGGCTATGTATTCCGTACATTCGTAGAGGGGGACTGAGCCGCTTGAGGCTGCGTCTTTGTAGAAGGAAAGGGTTAATTCGTATACCCCGGAAGGGACAGTTGATACAGAAATATTGAAGATAGGGAATCCTAGAGACTCGTCAGGAATTGCTCCTGTTTTGTTAAGACCGGGTATTGACCATCTGCAGTATTCGACTCCCATAAATGCCTGCCAACCAAGGCCTAATTCTATGTTTCCGCTTCCTCCCGGTGCGGGGGACAGCATTAGGCTTGCGCTTGCACCCGGGTTTGACGTGGAAAGGGTTATTGTCTGCGGCTGGCTTTGAAGGACCGTGGTGCCGCCTCCCGTCTTTGCGTATGCGGTGACTGTCCAGCTGCCTGCGGTCAGGCTTTCGGTAAATGAGTAGGATGTTTTGTCTTCTGAGATTGTAGCAGATACTTGTGTTCCGCCGGAAGTTGCTATTACGGAGTATATTAAGTCGCTTGTGTTCGGGACTGCATTGCGTGCGTCCGCTCCTGTCTGCGAGGTTGTGAGTTGGGCCGGGGACGCGCCTACGCTTGGCAGGCTGAATGTTCCGCTTAAGGAGAATCTTTGTGGGCCGCTGGCGGCAGGTGCCTCTGGAACCGATGGCGAGACAATGCCTGAACATGACGCTAAAGTCTGTAACAAAAAGGCTGCGGCTGTAATGCATATAATTGAAAGGATTTTGTTTTTCATGACAAACCTCCTTACTCTATATTATAGGACATTTAAGGTAAAATTCAAGCGTTTTTTCGTCTGTGGGATCTGTAGAAGATGGCATTTTAACTTATACAGACCCTGAAACAAGTTCAGGGTGACGGCGTGATGGCATGGTGACGTGGCGGCATGAATGGCAGCCTGTCATGCCAAATTAAGCCTAGCCCCGACAGTAAGGGCGCGCGGAGCGCGTTCCGTAGGAATGGAGCGGGTAGGGCCCCGCGGAACCCTGGATGGCGGGATATGCAAAGTGGCTGACCGGTTCCGTAGGACCGGGCACAGTAACACCAGCAGGCGGCTCCAGAAGAGAAATTTTCCTAAAGTTTGACGGCAGATTTCCGATATTCAGAGATGAGAACCTTTATATAAGGAAGGGCACATGGCAGATAAAGAAGAAAAAAAGGCAAAAAAGGCTAAGACGCAGGCTCCCGTGGAAAAAGACGTGGAACTGCTTCAGATTTTGAATGCCCAGAATGACATTTTGGACTGTATGCTCACCCAGCAGCGCAAGATTCACGACGACGTAAGGCAGCGCAAGTGGATGGAGCTTGAGGAATGCATTAACAACATGCAGATTTTCAGCGACGCTTTTGTGAACCTTGACACATGCCGTGAAAACTGTGCCGGAGACGACAAGAACATCTATCTTTCTCCTAAGATTGAAAGCGTTTATGTTAGCGTGCGCACCAAGCTTTCCAAGAGCAAGATAGAGAACAAGGCCCTTGCCACTTATGTAGAGTCTACTAAGGATTTTATTAACGGAGTTTTGGATACCTGTGTTCCCCAGCAGAGGAACGTTAGGTACAACAAATACGGTAAGATTGTGCGTCCGGCCGCAGAGAGCGTTGTGCTGGACACTGTAATGTAATTTTGGATTGAAGTTTGGAGGACTAGAATGGCAGGTTCATTTGGCGGAATAGAAATTGGTAAAAGGTCTTTGATGGCCCATCAGGTGCAGATTAACACCGCTGGCCACAACATCTCTAACGCAGACACGGAAGGCTATTCAAGGCAGCGTGTTCACATAAAGGAATTTGATCCCCTTTACCGCCCGGACTTGGAGCGTGCAGAAGTTGCAGGCCAGATAGGGCAGGGTACAGACGTTCAGGCCATTAAGCGCGTTCGTGACGAGCTTTTGGACACCCGCATCGTTGCCCAGACCAACCAGGAGACTTACTGGGGAACCCGCGACAAGTACATTCAGATGCTTGAGCAGATTTACATGGAGCCTGATGAAATTTCCATCAGAAGCAACATGGACAAATACTGGGAAGGCTGGCAGGAACTTTCTCTTTACCCGGACACGGACGCTGCCCGTCAGGCTGTTGTTACCAGGGGAGAAAGCCTTACAAATTCAATCCAGCAGAGGAACAAGAGCCTTGTTGCCATTACTGACCAGGTTAACTCTGACATAATCGGCACGGTAAAGCAGGTTAACGACTATGCCCGCCAGATTGCAGCCCTTAGCGACGAGATTGTGCGCGTAAGGGGTATGGGTGACAATCCAAACGATCTTGAAGACCGCCGCGACCTTCTTGTTGAAAAGCTTGGCGGCTTGATTAACGTTACCATTGACCGCTCAGACCCAGACGAATATCTTGTCCACACAAACGGAGAAATCATTGTTCAGGGTAGCATTGCCCGCCAGGTGGAGACTGTTTCCAACCCCAACAACAACGGCTATGTTGACCTTCGCTGGCAGGACACCCAGCTTGAGGCTTACTTCCCGGGTGGATCCCTCGGAGCCCTCATGGACCTCCGCGACAAGGACTTGCGCTCAGAGATGCAGTCACTCAACACAATGGTAATCAACTTTGCAGACCTTGTTAACGACGTACACCGCAACGCAATCGGCAAGAACAATGTTACCGGCCTCAACTTCTTTACGGAGCACGCATTTGTAGAGAACGTAAACGGCAACTTTGACCGTGACGGCGACGGCGTTCTTGACACATCCTATGTCTTCCGCATGACAGGTACAAATTCCCTTAAGCCGCAGGAACAGATTGGTCTTGAGGGAACACTTACCCTTGCAGGCCACGACGGAAACATTACGGTTGACTACCACGCTACGGACACTGTTGAAGAAATCATCAACCGCATAAATGACTCTGACGGAGAGGTTAAGGCTTACCTTGACCGCAACTCAAACCTTGTGCTTAAGGCTACGGCAAGCGCAAGCATAAACAACCCGGACTTTGTAATCCGCCACGTGGAAGATTCTGGCATGTTCCTTACAGGATATTCAGGAATCCTTGCTGCAAGCGGGGCAGAGGGCGCTTACGACTTTGCACAGGCAGATGCAGTCAACGCATTGAACGGTGCCCAGTTTGCGGTAACACCGGTTATGAATCCTTCTGCATGGATAGAGGTTAACCCCAACATCCGCTCAGACATCCAGAGTGTTGCAGCTGCAATCCCCAACCTTCAGGGCTTTGCAGACGCAGACGACGGACGTGCCGCAGTAGAGATTGCCGCAATCCGCAACACCCACGTTATGATTGGTTCAAACCGCACCCTTGACGACTACTTTGCAGACAGCGTCACAAACGTTGGTCTTAAGGGAGAGCAGGCACAGAACATGCTCGCAAGCCAGAACGCAATCATGCAGGACCTCCGCGACCTCCGCGACAGCATTAGCGGCGTTAACATTGACGAAGAGCTTGCAGACATCATGAAGTTCCAGCACGGCTACAATGCGGCTGCCCGTTTTGTAACAGTACAGGACCAGCTTTTGGACACCCTGATTAACCGCCTTGGCGTTTGATTAAAGGTTTAACTTAGTAAACAAAGATTGAGGAGCATATATTATGAACAGAATTAGTTCCCAGATGAATAATACCCAGACCCAGTACTACCTCCGCAAGCAGGAAGTGCGCCAGGCCCAGGCAAACCGCCAGATTGGCAGCCAGAGCAGGATTGGCGAGCTGCGTGACGACCCATTGGCTGCTGGCCACTTGGTTCGCTACCAGTCATACCTTTCCCGCGTAAACCAGTTTGGCAAGAACGCTCAGATTCTTTCCGACGAATTCCAGGTTCGCGAAGGCTACATGAACCAGAACCTCCAGATTATGCAGAGGGTGCGCGAGCTTGCAGTTACAGGCGCAAACGGAACTTACAGCAAGGAAGACCTCAAGAATATGTCCATGGAAGTAGACGAGCTTCTTAAGGAACTCATCCAGAACGCAAACGCTGTTGGCCCGGACGGAAATTCCCTCTTTGCAGGAACAAGAAGCAAGTCCACAGCTTTTGAAGTTCTCATGGGCAATGTTGAAGGTGCATCAGAGCCTCTTATCAAGGAAGTTCACTACAACGGAAACGTTGCCGTAAACAGGGTAGAGGTTGACGAAAACGCATACCTTGAAGTAGACAATTCAGGAAACAAGACCTTCTGGGCAGAACCCCAGCAGCTTATGGGACAGCGCGACCTTAGCTCATGGCAGGCAAAGGCAGACAGCACAATCAACATCGACGGAATAGACATTGCCGTTAACGCAGGCGACAACATCTATGCCCTCGCCGCAAAGATAAACGACTCCGGTGCAAGCGTACGCGCAACAATTGACCCGGTTACACGCGGCCTTGACCTTCGCACTACAGACTCACACCAGATGTGGCTGCAGGATGTTAACGGAAACGTCCTCAACGACATTGGCATGATTAAGGATTCAAGCCAGCTTCCTCCATACAACATCGAAAGCAACGTAAGCGTATCCGGCGGTTCCATGTTCGACGCAGTTATTGCCCTTCGCGACGCAATGCTACGCGGAGACCACGAGGCTATTGGCACACGCGTTCTTGGCGTTCTTGACCAGGGAATGTCCAACCTTAACACCCGCATTGCAAAAGTTGGCAGCGAATACGAGCGTGCCCAGCAGAACATCCAGCGTTCCGGCGTAAACAACCTGAACGTAACAGGCCTTGTTGCCCGCGAAGGCGACATAGACATGACGGAGGCAATCACAAACCTCAAGGCACTCGAAAACGTAAACAACGCAACTTTGAGCACTGCCGCAAGAATGTATTCAAGCACTTTGCTTGACTATCTCAGATAATTCTGGTAAATTTTTACTAAGCGTTACTTGGCCTGCATTAACGTGCAGGCCTTAATTTTTACCAGGTGTTTAGCAGGTATCTAATGGAAGTAAAAACAAGAACAATGGGAATTGTTAACGTTCCCGACAACCATATTTTGACGATTCCGGCCGGACTCTTCGGCTTTGAGGAATACACTGAATTTGCCCTTGTTGACTGTAAGACAAAGCCCTTCGTCTGGCTGCAGTCGCTAAAGGACTCTGAACTTGCATTCCTCCTGATAGACCCCTTCCTTGTCTGTGAAGACTACGAGACGGACATAGACGACAAGGAGCTTGCAAAAATCGGCATCAAGGAACCGTCGGACGTGCTGGTGCTCACCTTGGTAACTGTTCCCAACGACGGAAGCCCGGTAACCACAAACCTGCTCGGCCCCCTCATCATCAACAAAAAGAACATGAATGGAATGCAGGTAATCTTGAGCGAGCCAAAGTGGACAACGAAGTTCAACATCCTGGAAGCCCTTAAAAAGCAGGAGGGCAAATAATGCTGATTCTTTCGCGCAAAGTAGACGAAAAAATAAAGATTGGCAACGACATAACCCTTACGATTATAGAAGCCCACGGCGACATGGTAAAGGTTGGCGTTGAGGCTCCAAAGAACGTAAAGGTTTTCCGCCAGGAAGTCTTTGACGCAATCCAGCGTGAAAACAAGGCCGCCTCTGTCCAGCCATCCGAAGAAGCACTTTCAACATTGTTCTCAAAATAAGGAATTTGGACCTGCCTGTAATTGCTAACCCGCTTTCCAGGGCTCCGCTATCGCTCCGGCCCGCCTTTGGCGGTCTGCAAGCACCCTTCCAATCGGGGGTAGGCTTTCTTTTGCACAACAGTTTTTTTTCTTTGCTAAGGGAAAATTCTTATTTTTTTTCTGCCTTTTTTTCAAGCACAATTTCCGCTTCGCTCTTTCTAACGTAAAGAGGACCGTCGTAGTCCTGCATTGGCTGGACTTTGTCGCGTATCATCTGCTCGGCAAGGGTAAAGAGGTTTTCGCATGCATCGTTCTGCGGAAGGAATGTGTGTAGGGAAAAGAGGGGAGTCGTTTCGTTAACCCGCTCCACAAAGTCTTTTGCTCCAGGGCCGCAAACAAGCACGGAATTTTCAGGGTCAATCTGCTTTAGGATTTCTTCTATGGAACCGTCGCTTGGTTCAATAAGTTCCTCTCCGCGGGCATAGAAAGAATAAAAATACTGGTCTTCCTTTTCTTCTATTACGGAAAGAACCGTCTCTATTGCACTTTTGTAGGGCAGGGCATAGGCTTTTAGCGAAGGAATTCCGTAAAGCGGCGTTCCGTTTGCAAGGTTCAGTGCCTTTAGTGCGCTAAGCCCCAGCCTTAGGCCAGTAAAAGTTCCCGGGCCAAGGGTTACCGCCGTGTAGTCAAGCAGGGCAGGGGTAAGGTCTGCTTCCTTTAGCACATAGTCAATTGCCGGAAGAATCTTCTCCGACTGCTTTGTTCCTATGTCCAGGCAAAGTTTTACCGTTTGATTTTCTTTTTTTGCCGCTATGCACAGCTTGGAAACCGCGCAGTCAATAGCAAGTGCGTTCATATTTCTTCCCTGTTCCAGTTGCTTAGAGTGATTTCCCTTTTTTCATTTTCAAGGGGGGTAATTTCCATAAAGATAGTCTTTTTTGGCAGCTGGTTCTTTATTTTTTCGCTCCACTCGATTATGCAGACACCCTTTCCATAGAGCATTTCGTCTGCGCCAAGGGTTTCAAAGTCTTCCTCTCCGTCCAAGCGGTATACGTCAAAGTGGTAGAGTGGCATTTTTTCGCCTTCGTATTCGCTAATAAGGCAAAAAGTGGGGCTTGTGATGTTGTCTTTTATTCCCAGAGCCTGGGCAATTCCCTTGGTGATTGTTGTCTTTCCGGCTGCAAGGGTGCCTGTCATTGCAATTACATCACCGGGCTTAAGGAGGCTTCCTATCTTTTTACCAAGCTCAATGGTTTCTTCTGCGGAATTTGTCGTGAATTTCATGCTGCGATACCAATCATGTTTGCGGGAGTACGCCGGATTTGTCCATTTCCACTATAAAGTTCCGCAGGCTGTTCACTATAGGTGAAACCGGGTAGTTGAGCGTGTTGGGCAAAGTCCCTATCTGTATTGTTTTCTTTCCAAATGGGCTTGTCTCTATGGTAAAGGAAAGGGGAACCGAAACCTGCTCGGAGAGAATTTCAAGGATGGCAGTTCCCTTGTATCTATTTATATAGTAAATAAAGCCTTCTTCCTTAGAAAGCGAATTGATTTCAAGAACCTTCATAATGCAGTAAAATGCGGCACAAAAAATGCACCGCTTGTCCTCCTATTTTGCCCCTTCAATAAAACCGTGTATCAAGGCATAAATCTTATTTTTTGTAGCAATGTTCAAGTCTTCAAACTTTATGTGAAGTATGTAGTTGTTGTTCATCCTTGCCTTTTTGGTTGCAATTATGGTTCCTATCACCTTCTGGATGTTGTTGCCGTTTTCCAGGCTGAATTCAAGGTAGATGTTCTGCCCCTGCTTGATTGGCATGGTGCATTCAATCCTACATCCGGCCGCAGAAATGTCCACGAACCTTCCGTTAAAGCGCTTATCCTGAATCTCATAGTCAGTGTTCTTTTTGCTGCTCTTTGGCTTTGCTGCCGCAAATTTGCAGGGAATGTTTATGGCCATGCGCTTTGCAACTCTGCGCAGAACCTGCTTTATCTGGTTGCTGGCGGAAACAATCATTATGCTGTTCCCTTCCTTGTCCTGGGCATAGCGGATAACGCGGGTTACGATAGAATAGCAAACCTCGTTCTTTGCATTAAAAATCAGGATGATTTTTGTGAGCGGGGCGGGGTTCTTGTTGCTGTTGATGAAGGTTACCGGCACCTGCAGCTGCATTCCCTGCTGGGTGTTCTGCATCAGGGTAAATTTCCAGTCGTTGCCGTCCGCATCCTTGTAGGAGAATTCCTGTCCCTGCTCAAGGCTTCCGGTCGTGCTTATGACCATTGACTTGTAGCGCTCTCTTTCCAGCTTAGAATTCAACTGGAAGAAGAGTGTCTTTTCTGCTTCGGGGCCGTCCTTTATTGACTCAAATTCCCTGTGCATAAGGTCGGTCATTGCGTCCGCATCTTTTATTAGGTACTCTATGTTCTTTGCCTTGAATTTTTGGCAGATGTCCCAGAGCAAATCCCTTTCTTCCTTTGTAAGCTCCGATTTTTTTGCCACCGCAATTACGTTCTGCGGACTTGTATCCTTGTTTTTCTGAGCTTCAATCCATTCCCTGGAGGTGTGAATCTTGTGGATGTGCCTTAGAATGAAGTGAATCGTCAGCATTATCACTGCAAAAATGAGGACTATGATGACAAATTTCATTATAAGAGGATTTTTTTGAGCATTTACTACCATTAACGGATCGCTACTTCCGCCCATGTTGAACCTCCTGAAAAGTTGTGCTGAAGGCGGCTTTATTCCGCTAGGGCTTCGACCGATTCTGCAATCTGCTTTAGGCGCGGACTTATTTCGTACTCCGCAATGTCACCTACAGTAACGGTGTCCTTTGCCTCAAGCGCTTCCTCAAAATCCTTTAGGAATGGCATAAAGTCTTCCAAAAACTGGCCTATGTCCTTTCCGCCTGCCGTGAGCCCCTGGTAGAATTCCGGAAAGAGCGAGCTGAGCCTTGCTATGTGCAGAAAATTTGAAATCTCGTCAGCAAGCTCGGTGATTATTGCACCCACCTGGGCATCCTTTCCGCTTTGCAGCAAAGTGCTTACGCTTCCAAGACGGGCCTCAAGGTCCTCAAACTTCTTTCCTGATTCCTTAAAATTCCTTACAAGAGCCGTCTTTGAAACAACTGTCAAGTCAATGCTCGTGTCGTCAAGAATCGGCTCGCCTAAAATTTTTTCAAATTCATCGGCACCGATTTCCTTTCCGTTAAGAATTATGTTTGTAGTCGTGGCCTCGTTTTTTGAAGCTTCCGCCTCAAAGGACTTGAGGACCTCTCCTACAGTTTTTTCGCCTTCTAGTGTAATATCGACATTTTCACCGTTTACTTTTAGCTGCATAGCCTTGGATTCCCCTCTTATTTTTTATTGTTGCTGTTTTGCGTTGAGAAATTCTTTATAGTGTTCTGCTGGCTTTCCAGACTGTTAAGGGTTCCTTCCATGTTTGCGTATTTCTGCTTGAGTTCGGCTTCTTTTGCGTCAAGCTTCGTTTCCAAATTAGTGATTTTCTTGTTGGAATTCTTAATCTTTGTGTCCAGGGCTGATGTTTTTGTGGAGATGATGCCGCCTGACTGAACCCATGAAGTGAGCTGCTTGTCCAAGAGGTAGCCGATTCCGTTGTCTATGATAAGGTCTCCGTCAGAGTCGTAGCCAAAGAGGTCTTTTATCTCGTCAAGATGGTTTTCCAGGTGTTCGTCCAGCTTCTTTTCGTCCACTTCCAGGTAGCCGCGCATCTGTGACGGGTTGTAGCCCGATGAACGGCCGCTTGCGTTTGTGGAAATGCCAATCTGGTTCAGCATGGTGATTATATCCTGTGTCTGAGCCTCGTTGTTGTAGTTGTAGTTTGCGGAAACAATCCTCTGCATGGTGGATTTCCCAGTTGTGAGCGAGAAGTCTGCCGAGAACATACCCAGCTTTTCCATTTCCTTTTCCTGCTCTTCCTTGGTAAGGTAGTCAAGCTCTGCAACGATTTCAGGCTTGTTTGACGAAAGTATGTTTATTTCCGCAATCACCTGGTTGTACTTGCCAACAAAGGTAATAAGTGCGTTCTTTGCGCTTTCCTTGTCGGGCTCAATTTTTATTGTGGCCGTCTTGTCTGTCTTGTCGTGGAGGTGCAGGGTTACGTTTGGAACAACATCGTCTATGTCGTTTGTGGAGCGGGTGAGAGTTATTCCCTCGTACTTTATTTGCGCATCGCTTGCAACGGAAACCGGATGGTTGGGCGTAAAGCCAAGGTCCTTTGATGAATCCCATGTTGTTGGAAGCGAAAGGGAAAGTTCCTTGCCGGTGTTGCTGTTGCGGAGCACTATGCTTTTTGCGTCTGGAAAGTCTGCAAGGCGTATGGAAACCTTCATCTGGTTTGTTTCCGGGTCTATCTTTATTGAATCTTCCGGCAGCTGAATCTCTGAGCCGTCAGCATTCTTGATGAATACAAAATTTGAGTCTTCGACCGGATTGAGCGGGCCTGTAATTCCTCCCTGTGCGTCTGGCAGGGTAGTGTCGCTCTGGTCGTTTTCTACGGTTATTCCCTTAAAGGTGATGAATCCCGGGTCTGGCAAAACAGGATGCTGAATGCGGTTGTTTATGGCAACCGTAATGTCTTCCGTCTGCTTTACGTCAATTGTAAAGTCTATTACCTGCTTTCCTTCCGCCTTTAGTGCTTCTGGAATTGGAATTTCAACACCACCGCGGGCTGGAATGAATATGCCGTTCTTTGTAAGAGCCACGTGGTCTTTGCTAAGGGGAGGAAGTCCTTCCTGTTCAAGAGGTGAAAGAGTTTCTTCTTCTGCGTTCTGCATGTCTTCGCCCTCAGCCAGTGGAGCCTGGGGATTTTCACCTTCAGGAGCCTGCAGGTTATCCTCGTAGGCCGGTCTTGGGGCAAGCGTAGATGGGGTTGAAAAAGTGTTCTGGGAAAGTGCCATGGCGGTCGGTTCCACTTTTACGGGTGAAACCATGTCTATGCTGGTTGCAAGCTCCAGTGCCTGGTCCTTCAGGATGAGTTTATTCTTTATTCCGGGTTTAAGGCTTTCAAAAACAAGTGCCTTTTTGTCGGAAGAAATTCCGATAAGGCTTGCCTTTATGAGGTTGTTGCCGTGTTTGTTGAGAGAAGTGACAAAATCATTAAGCTTACCGCCTTTCCAGTTAAACTCAATGGTTCTGTCGCCAACCGCAAAAGTGTATTTTCCAGGGGCAATCTTAAAACCTTTGTCTATGTTGCCGCTTAAAAAACGGTCTGCTGCCGCAGGACGCAATACATCTAGCTTGAAGCTTCCGTATTCTGCATTCCTGTCCGCATCAACAGTAACGGCATTTTCATCGGATGATGTTGCCAGCTTATTGTTGAAGGGGTTCTCAAAGGAGTAGAGCGTTTTTACGCTTTCCCTAAGTGTTGACATCTTGGAATTCATATCGCGCCAAGCTGCCTGCTGGCTTTGATAAGTCTCCAACTGCGCCTGCTCACGCTTGAGCGGAACGCGTTCAACTTCCATTAGAGATTCAACGAGATCGTTGGTTTTGTATTTATCGGTTACTCCTGGTATGCTTATTCCGTCTGCCATTATCCCGTTATTATTCCTATCTGTAAGTTACGCTGTTTTTTAGACAGCGCAACTTATTATATCATTTCATCGAAGAGAACGCCGATGGCTTGCTTCATTTGAACCTGAATTCTCTGCAGGTCCTCTGAAGGAATCTCCCTGATGATTTTGTTCGTCGAGGGATCGACTACTTCGACAATAACTTTGTTCAGCTTTTCGTTTACGCTGAACTGAAGTTTGTGACCTAAAACCAAGTCAGACAATTTCTGAATGTTCTGGCAGGTTTCTTTTGCTTCGGCCAGATTATCGGCTAATGTCCTTGATACTTCCGCAGCGGTCTGGGGCAACTTCATCGGAGCAACTGCTTCGCGTGCCTTAGGAATGGCGAATGCCGTCATACCGCCTTTGAAAGAATGGCCGTCCATTGCCAATGTCTGTCCAATCGTACTTATTGTATTCATGGATATTTCCTCCTGAAATAAAAGAAGAGAGGGGAAGGGGGCGCACCCCTCCTCACTCTTACGTATTGTTTGCTAAAAAAGATGACATCCAGATATCTCTTAAAACAAACGGATACGGTTTATAGTCTACTGCAACAATGCCAAGACGTTCTGTGACTGGCTGTTTGCCTGAGCGAGCATTGCTGTGCTTGCCTGGGTCAAGATAGAATCCCTTGTATATTCTACCATCTGTGAAGCCATGTCTGTGTCGCGGATTACAGATTCAGAAGCCTGAGTGTTTTCCGCTGCTACAGCGATACCTCTTGATGCAATCTCAAAGCGGTTCTGGTATGCGCCAAGATCTGCTCTCTGGCGGTTAACTGCCTTAAGTGCATGGTCAATAGTACCGATAGCCTGGTTTGCTGCATCCGGAGTTGAAATGCTGATCTGTTCATCTGTACCTGTTGTTCCGCGGAGGCCGAGTGCCTGAGCAGTCATTGTACCGATGAAAGACTGAACGCGCTGGTCCATGTTTGCACCAACGTGGAACCACATTTCCTGTCCAGAAACACTGTCACGAGCGAATCTGCCTGTAAGCATATTCATTTCGTTGAACTGTGCCTGTGAAGCAATGCGGTCTACTTCAGCTACAAGCTGGCTAACTTCAACCTGAATCTGCATGCGGTCTTCATCGGTGTAGATACCGTTGCTGGCCTGTACAGAAAGTTCGCGGATTCTCTGAAGGATATCTGTTGTTTCAGCAAGGTAGCCTTCTGTTGTCTGGATAAAGGAAATACCGTTGTTGATATTCCTGTTAGCCTGATTGAGACCGCGGATCTGGCTGCGCATCTTTTCAGATACTGCGAGTCCGGATGCATCGTCGCCAGCTCTGTTTATTTTTTCTCCAGAGCTGAGTTTTTCAATGTTTCCGAGAAGAGAAGCGTTATTTACGCCCAGTTCGCGGTTAGCAAACATTGAACTCATGTTGTGATTAATAACCATAGTTCATGCCCTCCATGATTCTATTACGTTAGGCTTCTTGCCTCACGCCTGCGATTTGTGCTAGCGGGCTCCGGTTTTTGCGCCCCCGGTGCCGGTTTAGACTAATACAGCAGGAACAGTTGCTTTCTTCTAAAAGCACTTGCCCATGCCGTCACAAACCCATGAAGAGCTATTTTCAAAGATCTATGTTCCCTCTAAACAAGGAACAAAATTGACTATATAAACGGAAGTTAAAGGATTTTCAAATGAAGATTCAGTAATCATTCCGCACAGTCAGCAGGTTAGGGAAAAGATTTTACTCTTTTCCCTATATGGCCTACTGATTATTATACTACACTATTGGAGTAATGACAATACTGTCTGGCTCTGGCTGTTAGCCTGAGCGAGCATTGCTGTTCCTGCCTGAGTGAGTATCTGGTTCTTGGTGAACTGAACCATCTGAGAAGCCATGTCTGTATCGCGGATTCTTGATTCAGATGCCTGAGTATTCTCAGCAGCTACGTCAAGTCCCTTTACGGCATATTCAAGGCGGTTCTGGTAAGCACCAAGGTCAGCACGCTGTTTGTTGATCTTTTTCAGAGCTTCATCGAGTGTACCGATTGCGCGGTTGGCATCTTCCGGTGTTGCAATTGTCATGATTTCTTCTGTGCCAAGTTCGCGTACGCCGAGAGCAGTTGCTGTCATTGTTCCGATGAAAACCTGTGTGCGCTGGTCCATGTTTGCACCAATGTGGAGCCACATAGAAGCTGTTACGCTGTTTTCACCAGTTTCCTTTGCAAAGCGTCCAGTGAGCATATTCATGCCGTTGAACTGTGCGTGGGAAGCAATGCGGTCTACTTCAGCAATGAGTGCGCTAACTTCAACCTGAATCTGCATGCGGTCTTCGTCTGTGTAGATACCGTTGCTTGACTGAACTGCGAGTTCGCGGATTCTCTGGATGATGTCTGTTGTTTCCTGCAGATAACCTTCTGTTGTCTGGATGAAAGAGATACCATCAGCAGCGTTCCTAGAAGCCCTGTTCAAACCACGGATCTGGCTTCTCATCTTTTCAGATACTGCCAATCCAGATGCGTCATCGCCTGCGCGGTTGATTTTTTCGCCAGAAGAAAGCTTTTCCATATCCTTCTGAAGAGAAACGTTTGTTACTCCCAAAGAACGGTTGGCGAACATTGCGGACATGTTGTGGTTGATTACCATAATTTTTTCCTCCATGGAATTATGTTCAGGCAAAATCCTTTTTGCCCGGATGTAAAAGATTACATCTGCATTACAAGGCTACATCTGCAATCTTTTACGCGAAGACCTGACCGTTATCTTCTACGAAGTTGAGCAGCCATGGTTCTTCGTTATTTATTTTCGGTACTATTAATTAAGAACTTTAGCACTTTTTTCAAAAAAAATCAAAAAATTTGCTAAAATTCATTAATCCAGGTCGAAATTTGAGTTTTCAGCAAGAACTGGCCTGTCAAAAACTCGAATTTTTAACCAATTCATTTAAATTCCTTAAGTTCTGCAACCAGATGGCTTAAGGAACGGGCCGCCTTGCCCCTGTGGCTTATTGCATTCTTCTGCTCTGCCGTAAGCTCTGCACCTGTTTTTCCGTACTGCGGAAGGAAGAAAATAGGGTCGTAGCCGAATCCTCCTGTTCCGCGGGCATCCTTGATGTCTTCTATGAGGGTGCCTTCCATCGTCTCCTGTGCCACATAGAGGCGGGAAGGACCCATGTAAAGCACCATGGCGCAAACGTAGCGGCAGCTTCTGGGTCCGTTGGGGAAGATTCCCTTGCGGCCTGAACTGCCGTCTGAAGAAAATTTACCTTTGGCAATGGCTTCGTTGAGCTGCTCAATCAGCATTCTGTTCTGCTCTTCCTGAGGAATTTTTGAGCCGTCCGGCTTGCCCTTCATAAAGAGCGGCCCGGCATAGCGTGACGAATAGATTCCTGGTGCGCCGTCCAAAGCGTCCACGCAGATTCCTGAATCATCGGCTACTACCGGCGTTCCGGTTATGGAGTACAGCGTTCTTGCCTTTATTAGGCTGTTTTCGTAAAACGTTGTACCCGTTTCTTCCGGGTCAAATTCAATTCCTTCATCTTTTGGCGTTACAATTGTGTGTTCGGGGAACAATTCACTCATTTCCCGCTTTTTGTTCACGTTGCCACTTGCCAAATAAATCTTCATAACACTTATTGTACCTCTTAAAGTTCAAATTGTCCATGTTTTTTTTTGCATATTCCAAAATATATTTTACGTTACTGGCGCTTATGCCCAGAACCCTTGCAACCGCTGTGTTTGTGGGAATCATGAAGTGGGACTCTTCCTTGAGCTTCCTGTTTTTTTCATCCCACATCCTGCTGCGCTCTGCAATCTTTTTTTCTATTTCCCTTGAAAGGTAGCATCCGTCCTCCAGATTGCCCATCTCCATGATGTACTTGTTGCGGAAGTAAAAGGATGAATTCCGTATGCTCCGGCATTTCTTGATGCGCCTTATCTTTGGGTCCAGTTCCTCAAGGACCTTTTGTCTTAGCCTCTGCAGCTCTTCCACAGGGGTTTCCGTTATCACCGAGATTTTTTCCGTTAGACTGTCATCTGTGTAGTAGGCGCACTTTGCAAAGAGCACCAGGCAGGTCCTTTTTATGATTTTTGCCGTTTTGCCGCTGAAAAGTGTGTAGTCCATGCCTGAATAGGATTTGTGCCTGAAGTTATTGTATGTTACCGGCCGGAATTTTTTCTTTATCTCCCTGAGTTTTTCTACGTCGGGGGCCTCGCTTTCCTGGCTTCCGCAGACATAGGACAGCTCGTCCATCTGGTAGGCATATTCCTTTTCCTCAATGCCCATGCGAGAGATGAAGTTAAGGCAGTTTTCCCTTGCTAGCGATGCGGCGGATTTTCTCTTCCACAGCCTTAGCCCCATGCTTATGTTTGCGTAGAGGTAGCCCTCAAAGGAGCCTTCCCCCTTCCTGTAGCCTTTCAGGATTTTTCCCATCCGCGGAATGTAGGACACCATAAAGTCGTGCAGGTTGTCCATAGAAAGCTTTCCAAGTCCGTACCAAAGCCTGTACTTGTAGACGTGCTCTGCCAGAGCCTTTACGCTGTCTTCCAGGCTGCATTTTCCGCTCTGGAAGTCTTCGATGATTTTTTTGAGTTGATCCATAAAAACCCCTTTTTAAATTTGATTCACATTTTTGTGTGGCATTTACACAAAAGCAGTTTTTGTGCCAAGTTATGCGGCCGTAAAAAGAGGGGAAAATGTGGTGTTTTTTATGATTTTTGGGAGGAATTTTAAAAGAATTTGCAAGATTCTTTTAAAAGCCTGCAAGAATGTGCAAGAATTTGCAAGAATCTTTTAAAATCTTGCAAAAGACTGCAAGAATTTGCAAGATTCTTTTAAATTCTTGCAAGAAAGGGAGGTTTTCCAATGTTCATGGCGTTGCTCGTTGATTATCAACATGCCCCGGAAGGCCCTTTGCAAAAGAGACTCCCCCGAGGCAGCTGAAAAGGCCTGCGGCCCAGAAAAAAGAAAAATGCTTTTTGCTTGTGGTTCTAGAGGACTTTTGAGAATTCCTTGATGATTGCGGGAAGGAGGGTTTCTATGCGGCCCTGGATGCTTGCACCCGAAGCGTTTTTGTGGCCACCGCCTCCGAATTTTGCGGCAATTGCGCTTACGTCACATTTGTCCCGTGAGCGGAAGCCTGCCGTACAGTTTTCTTCCGTCTCCTGCCTCAGGAAAAGCACTGCCTCTACACCTTCCACCGCCAGCATAAGCGTGTAGAGGACATCGCTGTCCCTTCCGTCCTGGCCGTACTTGTGGGTGTCCTCGATTTTTTCGTAGGTTGCAACGAGCTTTCCGTTGCAGTAGAGTTCAGAGCGGTCAAGCATTATACCGAGCAGCTTGCGTGTGTTCCAAGCCTTGCCGCCTGTCATTTCCTGGTAGGTCTTGCGCGGGGAAGTTCCAGCCTGCACGAGCCTTGCCGCCGCATTGAATACTTCACTGTCCCTTTCGTTTAGGTAGCGGAAGAATCCTGTGTCCGTTGATATGCCGAAGAAGAGCGTGTCCGCTTCCTCTAGGCCGGGCTTTCCCACGATGGCTTCATATAGCTGCTGTACAAGGAGGGCCGCTGCCGGGCATGAGGAGTCAATTATAGTGTTGGGCTGGGACGAGTCAGCCGTTTTGTGATGGTCCACGATAAAGGTGTCTAGGCCTGTGATGGAACTGCCCTGTTCTCCTTCAAGCTCGCCAAGGCGCTGGGTTTCGGAACAGTCTACTATAATAAGGCCGCATTTTTCGCTTTCTTCCTTTGTCATGAAAGGGATGTTCTTTGTAAAGAGGTTCGAGTATTTTTTTATTTCCGTCCGCTTGAATGGACCGGCGTTCAGAAGCAGATGGGGCTTTCCCAGGTGCTTGAGTATGTAGGATATTCCCAGGCTGCTCGCTATGCAGTCCCCGTCAGGCTCCTTGTGGCCTGCAATTAAAAAAGAATCATGGCTGTCCAAAAAGGCCATAAAAGAATCTATCTGTTCTTTTGTAAGGAGAATCATTTGTTTTCCTTTTTTAACTTGTGGATTTAACTTGTCTGGCTTTTAAAAATTCCACGTTGGTGGAAAAAATCCAAGCGGAAAACACAGAACCGTCTGTCGTGGAATTCTGCATCTTCCGCTTGTTTTGGTGGAAAGTCAATTTTTTATGTTAGAACTCAATGTCAAGAGAGTCTGCGTTTGTGATTTCCATCCTTGCGTGCGGGTCTGCAACTGCCCATACAGGATCAGAGCGCTTTGGGTTTACTGTAAGGAATACCTTATAGAATTCACCGTTCTTGTAGAGGACTGTCATGTATGTTCCCATTCCGGCCGGCTTGTGGCGGAAGTCGAGCTTGCGTGGAGCAGATGTCTTGAACCATGCCTTGGGGATTACGACCTTGCCGATTTCCAGGCTCTGCTTTTCGTAAAGGACGATGTATGAGTCTGCCTGGTCGAAGATTCTGTAAACGCCTACGTTTCTGTATGAAAATTCGGAAACATTGTCACCGTGATCCCAGATGGGTGTGCCTGAAGAAGACGTACTCTGTGCAAAAGAGCTAACTGCAAGGACTGCAGCAACCAATAATGCCATTATAATTTTTTTCATAAAATCCTTCCTCGATTTGTTTGTTTTGGAGCGGGCGCAAAAGCCTTAATCCTTAAAGCCCCCGGTTTTGCCGGCAGCCTGCGCCAGGGCCTTGTCCACCTGATGCTGTTTTGGCAATTTGTCCGTTCATTTATCAGTATAAAGGCATTTTACGCCTTTGACAACTGGAATTTGACCAGAAATTTGAATTTTTTCTTGAACAGGCAGGGGAAAGTAGGGTAAAAACTTCCATTTTCTCCACTTTTCCTTACTGTGGCGGCTAATACCTGCATACGGTAAAGCTTTTTCCATTAAAAATTAAGCCTAGCCGGGATTGTAGGGGTGGCGAAGCCGTTGCCTAGGCAATGGAGCGAACGCGGAACCCCGGAAAGCACCTCAAAAATGGCATATATTTTTTTGGGCAGTTTTGCAGAAAAATGCGGCTCCAGAAAAGAAAAAAAATCCATCCCTTGCTTGTCTGCAAACCGCCGACCAGCCTTAAATTGTGGCCGCAATCACCGCCTTGATTGTGTGCATGCGGTTTTCCGCCTCGTCAAAGACAACTGACTGGCTGCTTTCAAAAACCTCGTCGGTCACTTCCATTTCGTTTATGCCGAATTTGCGGCTGATTTCCTTGCCGATTTTTGTATTTAGGTCGTGGAAGGAGGGCAGGTCGTGCATAAAAATTGCCGTAGGTTTTGCCATTGCCATGACTTCCTTCGTAACCTGGTAGGGCTTTAGGTCAGCTATGCGCTCGGCCCAAACATCGTCAGGCTCGCCCATGCTAACCCATACGTCTGTATAGAGAATGTCCGCATCCTTTACCGCGCTCGCAATGTCTTCCTCAAGGGAAATGGAACCGCCGCTTTCGGTAAGCCATGCCTTGCAGTCCTGAATGAGCTTTGCAGAGGGGAAATATTTTTTGTTGGTGCAGAGGACAAGGTTGAGGCCCAGCTTTGAGCAGACCACGCAGAGGGAATTTCCTATGTTGTACCTGGCATCCCCAAAATATACCAGCTTTAGCCCCTTTAGCTTTCCGCAGTGCTCGCGGATTGTAAGCATGTCGGCAAGCATCTGGGTGGGGTGGTATTCGTTTGTAAGGCCATTCCAGACAGGCACGTCTGCAAATTTTGCAAGTTCTTCTATAATTTCCTGCCCGAACCCGCGGTATTCAATTCCGTCAAACATGCGGCCAAGAACCCTTGCTGTGTCTGCAATGCTCTCTTTCTTTCCAATCTGGGAGCCTTCTGCAAGGTAGGTCGTCATAATTCCAAGGTCATGGGCGGCAACTTCAAAGGAGCATCTGGTGCGCGTGGAAGTCTTTTCAAAAATCAGGGCTATGTTCTTTCCCCTAAAAGTGTCAACTGCTTCGCCGGCCTTCTTTTTTTTCTTGTAGTCGGCGGCCAAATCCAAAAGACCTAAAATTTCTTCGGGCGTAAAATCCCTGAGCGTTAAAAAATCCCTTCCGTGTAAATTTAAAGCCATAATCGCCTTCCTTTTTCTGTTGAAAGTATAATTATAGCACACTTTTGAAATTTATTCTATAGGGTGAGTCGTCTTATCTTTTTGAATTTGGACGGTGCGTTAGAGGACGTCATCCTCCTTGCTCTACCATTCTGCTCTTTGTCTAACTCGACCGAACATGCCTTTGCGTCACGGGCTATCCGGGGCTTGCCCTCACGGCCGGTGCTTCGCACGCACTTCGTGCCCCCTCCTATCCCGCGTAGGTTGCGCCAAAAAATCCCTCCATGGATTTTTTTGGGATTGCAGAACCGCGTGGCGATTCTGCATGTTGCTAAGCCGCCCTCCGTGGCTTGTTAGTGGTTGGCAAGGAAGAGAAAAGTCCCTCCGCGTATGGTAAGGGCTTACTTTTCAAAAATGAGGTTCAGCGTCATGTCTTCGTCGTCAAGGTTGATGTCAAAGCTTATGACCGAGCCCTTGTTGTAGAAGACAGCCTTTCCGTTTTCAATGTCACCGTCAAAGATTATTGTGTTCTTTTCGTAGTCAATGGTGTAGGTTCCAGAATCATTTTCCACTTCGCCGCTGTGGGTAAAGTTAAGGATTACGTTCTTTCCGTCAATGAATTTGAGGGAGCCGGAAACTGTTTCGCCTGCTATTGACATAAGGGAAGATGCGTCCACGCCGTTAATCAGGAACTTTGTGAGCTTGTAGGTCTTTCCCTTGAAGATGTTTGTCTTTACGGAGCCGTAGTCAATCTCTGGCTGTGCCTGACCCTGCTTGAGGGCGGTCTTTTCAGCTACCTTGCCCTTTTCCGTAAGGGTGATGTCAGCCATCATTCCATCCTGGATGGGAGCGGAGACTTTCAACTGGGAAAAGTCGTCTGTGTATGAAAAGCTAAGGTTTTCCTTTCCGTCTTCATCATAAAGGATTACGGTCTTTTTCTTTGTGTCCACCTTGTACTTTGCGGATTCCTCATCCTTTTCTCCGCCTGTAGTCAGCTGTACCCTGCATGTGTCTTCGCTTGTGAATTCAAGCTCGATGTTCATCTCAAAGCCAGCGATTGCCAGAAGACTCGTTACGTCGGTGCCGCCCGCGCTGATTCCTGTCATTACGTATGTCTTGCCTGCAAAGTTGTTCTGTTTGCCGCCTGCAAATGCATTCGTGAGCGAAAGTGAGCATACAAGGAATGCGGCAAGCAAGCCTGCAAATTTGCCAGTGATTTTTCTTGTGAAATTCATAAATTCCCCCTTGAGTTTTGTCTCTTGAGTTTTACATAAAAAACAAATGGTGTCAATGAAAATTACAATATTATTGTAAAGATTCTTCAAATATGATACAATTCCTATCATTTTTGAATTAGATACAGAGGTTTTGTAAATGTACAAGAGCGTAGACCCCAAGGCTGACTTTCCCAAGCAGGAAGAGCAGATACTTGAATTTTGGCAGAAAAACGATACTTTTAAAAAATCAGTAAGCCAGAGAGAAGGCTCCCCTGAGTTCATATTTTTTGACGGCCCGCCTTTTGCAACAGGCCTTCCGCACTTTGGGCATTTTATTCCTTCAACAATAAAGGACATCATTCCCCGCTACCAGACCATGAAGGGTAAGAAGGTTAACCGCCGCTTTGGCTGGGACTGCCACGGCCTTCCTGTAGAAAACCTTATCGAAAAGGAACTTGGCATCAACTCCAAGCACGAGATTGAGGCTTACGGGGTTGCAAACTTTAACGACAAGTGCCGCGCTTCCGTACTCAAGTACACAAGCGAATGGCGCAAGACCATAACCCGCATGGGACGCTGGGTAGACTTTGACAACGACTACAAGACCATGAACCCGGAATTCATGGAGTCAATCTGGTGGGTTGCAAAGTCCCTCTGGGAAAAAGGCATGATTTACGAGGGCAAGTATATTCTTCCCTACTGCCCAAGATGCTCGACTGTACTTTCTTCCCACGAACTTGCACAGGGCTACAAGCAGAAGGACGATCCGGCAATAACAATCCGCTTTAAGGTTACGGGGCAGCCCAAGGCCTTCAGCGATTCTGACATGCTCAACGGAAAGACTTATTTCCTTGCGTGGACAACAACCCCTTGGACTCTTCCCTCAAACCTGGGCCTCTGCATGGGTCCAGAGATTGAATATGTAAAGATTTTGGATGAGGAAAGCGGTGACTTCTACATCATGGCTGAAAGCCGCCTCCATGCCTATTATAAAGAAGAAAAAGGCTACAAGGTAATCTACAAGCGTCTTGGAAAAGACTTTGTTGGTGCCGAGTACGAGCCGCTCTTCCCCTATTTTGCAGACCTTAAGGATGCCGCCAAGTGTGCGGAAGTTTCCGGCCAGAAGTGCGAAAAGGGTGCCTTCCGCCTCTTTAACGCAGACTATGTTTCTACGGAAGACGGTACTGGCATTGTCCACATTGCACCTGCCTTTGGTGAAGACGACAGCAAGGTTTTCGCGGGTAGCGGAGTTCCCTTTGTTGAGCCTATAGATGCGGAGTGCAAGTTTACAAAGGAAGTTTCTGACTACGTTGGCCGCTTTGTAAAGGACTGCGACAAGGACATAATGGATCGCCTCAAGAAAGAGGGCAAGCTCATAAAGCGCGACACAATCAAGCACGAATACCCCCACTGCTGGAGGTGCGGTTCACCTCTTATTTACCGCGGAATCGGCAGCTGGTTCGTTAAGGTTGCAGAAAACCACGACAAGCTCTTAAAGGCAAACAGCCAGATTAAGTGGCAGCCTGCCCACATTAAGGAAGGTCGCTTTGGAAAGTGGCTTGCAGGTGCCCGCGACTGGGCTGTAAGCCGCAACCGCTACTGGGGCAACCCAATCCCAATCTGGAAGTGCCCGGACTGCGGAAAGGCAATTTGTGTAGGCAGCCGTGACGAGCTTAAGAAGTTGAGCGGCGTTTATCCTGAAGACCTGCACAAGCAGTTTGTAGACAAGATAACAATTCCATGCTCTTGCGGCGGAACAATGAAGCGCATACCGGAAGTCTTTGACTGCTGGTTTGAAAGCGGCTCCATGCCTTATGCCCAGGTTCACTATCCATTTGAAAACAGGGACTACTTTGAAAAGCATTTCCCCGCAGACTTTATTTCCGAAGGCCTTGACCAGACACGCGGATGGTTCTACACGCTTACGGTTCTTGCAGCAGAGCTTTTTGACAAGCCGGCATTCAGGAACTGCATCGTAAACGGAATCGTACTTGCAAGCGACGGACGCAAGATGTCAAAGAGCCTCCGCAACTATACAGACCCGGTAGAGGCTATCAACAAGTACAGCGCAGACGCAATACGACTCTTCCTCATGCACTCCGCCGTTGTAAAGGCTGACGAAATCCGCTATTCAGACGAAGGTGTACGCGACGTAATCAAGAGCATAATCCTTCCTCTTTGGAACAGCTATTCATTCTTTGTGCAGTATGCAAACATAGACAAGGTTACCTGCACGGGCCACGAGTTTGACTCAAAGCTTCCTGACAATCCGCTTGACCGCTGGATTCTTTCCGTTTCGCAGAAGATGGTAAAGGACGTGACCTTAGCCCTTGACGACTACGACCTTAGCGCAGCCATTGACCCAATGCTTGCATTCATTGACCAGATAAACAACTGGTACATCAGGCGCAACCGCCGCCGCTTCTGGAAGAGTGGAAACGATACGGACAAGATGGAAGCCTATGCATCGCTTTATTCCGCCCTGCGCACCTTTGCCCTTGTTGCAGCTCCTTTCATTCCTTTCCTTACGGAAGAAATTTGGCAGAACCTCCACACCGCAGAAGAAAAGGAATCCGTTCACCTTATGGATTATCCTGTCTACCAGAAGAGGTTCCGCGACGAGCAGCTTGAATTCCAGATGGCAACCGTTCAGAAGGCAGTTTCCATGGGAAGAAGCCTGCGCAACCAGTTCAACATCAAGAACCGCCAGCCTCTTTCCGCAGTTGCACTTGTTACCCGCAAGGCAGAAGAAAAAGCCGTTCTTGCTTCAATGCAGGACACTATTGCAGAAGAGCTTAACGTAAAGCAGGTTGTCTTCCACGAAAGGGAAGATGAGCTTGTTGAATATTCAGCAAAGGCAAATTTCCGCGTTCTTGGCAAGACGCTGGGTGCAAAGATGAAGGCCGCCGCAGCCGAGATTGCAAAGCTTTCCGGTGAGCAGATTGCAGAGATGCTTGACGGCAATGCACTCAGCATAAACGTTGACGGACAGGAAGTTGAACTTTCTAGCGAGAACGTAATCGTAGAGCGCAGCGAAAAGGAAGACCTTAAAGTCTTGAACGAGGGAACTCTTACCGTTGGCCTTGAAACAAAGATTACCCCGGAACTTAAGAACGAAGGTTTTGCCCGTGACCTTGTCCGCGGAATCCAGAACCAGAGAAAGGAAAGCGGCTTCGAGATTACTGACCGCATAACTCTTAAGGTTTCCGGCGACGCAGAACTTAAGGAAGCCTTTGCTGCATTCAAGGACTTTATTGCCAACGAGACTTTGGCAAATTCTGTTGAATGGGTTGAAGGGCTTTCTGATGGCGTAAAGGTTGAAGCCGATGAAAAGGCTTGGACAATAAATATAGCGAGGGTGTAGCTTTATGAAAAGATTTAATTGTGTAAAATCTGGTGCGCTTGTGGCTTTGTGCTTCTGCGCCTCAATGTTCTTTGCTTCCTGTAAGACTACCGGGGGCGAAGCTTCTGCCGCAATTGCCGCAAAGAAGACTCCGTTTGAAGTTCTTAGCAATGACTCGGCTGTCTACCTAAAGATGCCTGTAAAGGAAAACATGGATCTTGCAACTCAGATAATCACTTCCAAGGTGCAGGGAATTTCCGAAAAGGATGCCAAGCGCCTTGCAAAGCAGATAAACGTTTTGTGGGCAGGCCTTTCTTCTAAGGACAACCTTAACCGCGCAGAATTCTATGCTTCCGGTTCATACCCGCCAGCTGCCCTTGCTTCTGTTCTTACGGAAAAGAACGGCTGGAAAAAGAAGAATTTCCTTTCTCCTACAGAGGATGACATTCCTTACTACATGCACTCATCTGCAAAGATGGAGATTTCCTTCCCGTCAATGGCGGTGCTTTGCGCTTCTACAAACGTAAAGACAATGCTTAACAACTTGTATTCCACAAACACAAACACTGCTGATTTTGTAAGCTGGATGGAGAACAAGGGTGGCGAGGATTCTTCCCTCATAAAATTCTACGTAACTGACGCTTCAAAATTCATCACAAGCTTTTTGGGCGGACTTATTCCCAACTCAAAGAATTTTGCCGCCAACTGCAAGGACATCTACGGAACTTTGTTGCAGAAGAGCGGGGAAGACTACCTTCTTTCTCTTAAAATCAACCTGAGCAACCCCAAGGCTGCCACTGCCTACATGTCCATGCTAAAGCTGGGACTTTCCCTTGCAGGAATTACCGTTAGCCAGCCTGACGAAAAGACGCTTTCGGTTCAGGATATTCCTGTAAAGCAGAGCCAGATTATTTCTTTGCTGTAAACATGGGCCGTATTTTTTGCAGGGCATTCAACTGCCTTGCATCCGCAGCATCAATATTCCTTTTGTGCTCGCTCCTTGCCGCCTGCTCGTCATTCAGGGCACCGGGGGAGCAGTCTGTGCGCAACAAGAATCTGATGGCTGAGTACTTTTCAATTGCAAAGTCATACGAAGAGCAAAAAAATTATACTAAGGCAATCAGTTTCTACAAGAAGGTCCTTAAGGACAAGGAACTGCATGACTCCGCCTATTACAAGGTTGGCTACTGTCAGGCAAGGGCAGGCAACTGGGCAGAGGCACTAAAAATCTACAGGCAGCTTTTGCAAAAGGACAAGGACAACAAGAACCTTAAGGTTTCCGTAGCCTATGTTACGGCGATGAGCGGCAACCTTAAGGAGGCTTCTGCCCTTTACGAAGCCCTTGTAAAAGACAATCCCACCGATTCGTCAGTCCTCAAGAACTATATCTCCGTACTTATGGCCCTTAATAAATATGAGGAAGCCCAAGCCCAGTTCAATTTGTTAAAGGAAACTTTTCCCGACGACGAGTCAATCGCGGCAATCCAGGCAAAAATTGCGGACGGCCTAAAGCTCTAAGAAAATACTGATTAATAGCATCTTGTCATTGCCGGGTTCGCTGGAAAATTTTGCGAAGAGTCCGGCATCCTTTTTTATTCCGCTCCCTTAAGCTTTGCCGCTTCCGATGCGAGATAGTTGCGGTACTTTTCTGGGTTCACCTTGAATGCAATAATCGGGGACTCCTTGTCTTCCAGTGCATGTTCAAGCGCCTGCTCCGATTCATTTGCAAGCCTTGCACCGGAGATAAGCCTTAGCGACCGCGATGAAATTCCAATTGCAGTATGGTTGTAAAGGGAGGCCTTGCTAAGCTCCGTAACAATTTGGGTGTGGAGCTCTTCTGCAGCCTTTATTGCCTTGTCAATGTTCATGTTTTGGAATATTGCCGTACAGCCGTCCTTTTTGTATTCAAAGGCCAGGTCCTTGAATTTTACAAACTGAATTATCAGGTTGGCAATGTTTTTTGCGGTCGGGGTATTCCAGTCAATGTCCTTGATTCGCACTGTAATCAGTGCAAGGTCTTTTTCGTCGGATGCTGCTCGGACAAGCTCGCTGTCTAGGCGGGGAATCATGTAGGCTTCCCATCCGAATCCCGTAACCGGCGAGAACAAGCCGTGGGGTTTGTTGTCTTCTGCCTGGTGCTTTATGCTAAGGTCTTCCACATCTGTTCTTATTGCGGGCTGGGGTTTTTCCTCAGTTTCTGCTTCCTGGGCTACCAGAGACTCTGCCTCAAGCTCGTCCAAGTCGCTTAGGTCGTCGTTTACAAAGTCATCATCAAAGGAAACGTCATCCAGGTCGGGCTCTTCAAACTTTTCCGTGTAGGAAGCATCTCCCGCGGCAATTGTCTGATCTTCGTCTTCATCCGGCAGTACGTCGGTAACATCGTATTCAATTGGGCTTGACTCCGCTGCATATTCAGAGGCCTTTTCTTCTATCAAGTCCTTTTCTATATCCTTTTCCCCAGATTCATTCTCCCTGTACCAGCGGTCCCTTGTTTCCCCGCTGTCCTGTACCAGAGTGGCTTCATCCTTTGCCATTTCGTTTTCGTATTCAAAATTTGCAATGTCCGGATCCAGGGCATCATCTTCCTTTTCTTCAAAAAAATCCAGGTCGGGGTTTTCATCTACATCTGCAAAGTTGTCCTGGGGGAGGGCGGGTGCGGATTCCTCTTTTTCATCCATTCTCCCGGCCTTTTCTCCGGTGAACGGATTCTCTTCAAAAAAAGGGGCGGGTTCTTCCTCCCTTTCATCTTCCTGAATGAAGCCCTCTTCTTCAATTGAATCATCGCTAAGCGGGCGCAGGTCGTTGTATGTTTCTTCCTGCAAGTCGTCATCATCGGAATAGACTGAAGAGTACATGTAAAGGTAAATCAGGTAGATGATGCAGGCGATTGTTGCTCCCAGTATGGCAAAAAATGCTATCCGTCCCTTGTAGAAAATGGATGTCGGGCGCAGTTTGTAGATTGCTGCCGTAAGTTTTACCGGTGCCCCATCCTTTGCGTTTAGGGAGTCTGTTCTTCTGATTACCAGGGGAGATGTGCCCGCAGCAGTCTTTGTCGGGTCTGCCGGGTAGGAGAAAAAGACCTGCCCGTCGTAGAGAAGCTGCAGTGCGGCAATGTCCTGCATGTTTCCCAGTGAATGGAGAAGGGCGTTTGTAAAGGATTCCGTTCCGGGCTGGTTCACGTTAAGGTTTCTGTTTACCTCGCGCGAAAGCTCCGTGTATCTGCTGTTTGCCCTTGCTTCTCCAGTGTAGTATTCAATTCCAAGTGAAAGTATATAGTACAATACGGCCGCTATATAGATTAATGTAATGGCTATTGTGAAAAGTGGATTTCTTTTATTGCTCATACAGTACAGTATAACGTGTTAATTGAGAGTATGCAAGTTTTAAGAAGTCAAAAAATGAATGTTTTGCAGAATCATTTTGCTTTTTTCTGAGGTTTGCAATCAGGGGAAGCAGGCTGACCGTATATGGATTGAGGATTTGCCCCTTTCCGTCAAGGGTGTTTTGGAGATTTTTTAGATAATCATCATAAAAGGAGGGAAAGTTGAATTCCTTTTCTTTCCTTGGAAATGAGTCAGCTTTTGCGGAGCTTTTGAGGCTTGCCCCGCTTTTTGAATAACCCCATTTTTCTGCCCATTCCATCGTGGTTCTTGCATATCCTTCCATAACTTGGGTCGTAAAGGCTTTGTTCAGACTGCCAGAAAATGGTGCTGGTTCCCGGGGCTTTATAAGTTCCGTGCGGAACATAAGGGCTGCGTTCATCTGCTCGCTCGTCTGCGTGCGGCTGCATCCGCTCAGGAAATTTGGCTCGAGATAAGTTCCCTTTGCGTAAGGCTTTCCTTCCGAATAGCAGAAGTCTGCACCAAAAAGTTCTATCTCACTAAAGCCCTGCTGCCTTGCAAAGTCACAGGCCGCAATCGTGACGGTTCCAGATCCGCTTTCCGTCAGGGGGACTGTAGTGCCTTCCAGGGCAAGGGATGTAAGCGGGTGTGCGCTCCGAATGAAATAGACTTCAAAGCCCTGCGAACGGGCGTATTCAACGGCATTCCTGTTTGAGGAGATGTCAAAGACGCAAAGTGCACTTTTTTCCTTCAAAAGCGGAAGTGCAAAAAAATGCGTGGCAGAAACCCTCTGCGCGTCTATGCTTACCACGGCATCCGGGCATATTCCGCTTCTTGCAAGGCTTCCAAGCGCCGTGTCCGTAGAGATTATGCAGTATGAATTCCTGTGCTGCAAAAGCCTTTTGATTGACTCGTCAAGTGAGGGGCCTGCCGCTATGACCGCTGCCTTGAGCTTTGAATTAAGCCTGATGTCCGGGTTCTTCCTGAACTTGCTAAGGTTTGCCAATATGTTCCTCTGCCACTGTCCGCCAAAATGCGCCTGCACGGAATAGTCCCGGGAGATTGCCTTTAGTTCATCCATGACTTGGTCTTTTAATGAAGAAAGAAGGTTCTGGTTTTCATTTTCCCATGCCCGCTGGCAAACGAATACGCAGTCTCCGTAGAGGGATGGAATGTAGCTTTCCCTTACAAGGCGGGGAGTCTGGTCTGCCGTACAAAGGGAAATGTTCTTTTTTGAAAGCATGTCCTTTACGGCGGGAAAATTCTTGCAGAATTCAAGGCTTTCCCTGTCGGCTTCAACTGCAAGCAGGAATGCGTCCGGAAACTTTTTTGCAACGCTTTTTATGTGGAAGCCGGCCCCGACTCCTGCTATGATTATAAATGCAGTGCCTTCACTTTTTATGGAGGATGCAAAGGCTTCCGCTTCGTTTTCCGGATTGTACTTTGAGTGCATGGGCTTTCCGCTGGCAAAAAGTGGGATGTCGTCTCCATTTTTTGACTTGACTGTTCCGCTGTAAATCATGATTCCTTTCCTCCTGGAAAAGCTGCCCTGCTTACGTTCTCGATGAAGCTTTCCATCTTTTCTTTAATCTCATTGGAAAGTAAATCCTTTCCACTGCGGGAGTCCCTTATGTAAAGTGACGGGAGGGCTTCCCTTATCCATTCGGCCGAGCCTTTATTCTCCTTGAGTGTCTTTTCTATCAGTTTTAGCCTTGCCTCTTTTTCCATGCTGAATTTTCTAAATGAAATTTGCGGGAGAAGTGAATGTTCTGAGCTTTTTTTTACAAAGTCCTCAAAGAAGTTCCAGTTAACGTCAGGAATTTTTCCGAGTGAATTTTTGTAGGCAAAGCCTGTGCTTAGGCGGAAGAGCCTGCCCTTAAAGTCCTGGGCGGCAAACCAGTCGCGGTAGATGCAGAGGGAAGGGGAGTTAAATGTGGAAGGTGTAAGCCGCGTCTCTTTTGTAAAAGTCCTGGTGTCTTTTGAGCAGGCGTCATTTTCAAGCTCGTTGGGCTGCGTGTGCTGGAAGCCACTGGAGGGGGCAAGGTCAAGCCCGCAGAAAAAAACACTTGAGCTTGTTATGGAAAGAGCAAGTTCTGCGGCAGTTCCGCTTACGGTTCCGTTGCGCTTTGCCCTTATCGCTTCAAATGAAAAGCTTTTGAGAAAGGCTTCGCATATTCCGTCGCCATAGGACAGGGGCAGGACAGGTGTTTCTTCCATTCCCCTTGCGTACATTGCGCTTTCTGCGGAAATTGCTGTCGGAATTTTTTCGCCCCCGTTCAGGATTGTAAGGTGCCGCTTTGCCCAGTAGCCTCCGTCTGTTGAAATGCAGAGGTCAGGCTTTATCCCATAGGCAATGAGGGGGGAGAGTGCCGATGATACCGCTATTAAAAAAAAGCTGTTCCTTAATTCCTTTATTTTTGGAAGTGATGTCTTTAGGCTGGGGCCGCTTGCGCATACTAGCACCGGGCTTGTTCCCGCTTTTATTGATGCAGTCTCGTTTGCAAAGAGGCAGAAGCGGATGCAGTTTTTAACCCAACGCTTGGAAAAGTATTCTCTGGTAGCAAGGACGTCACGGCTTTTTACAACCGCCTTTCTTATTTCTTCCCAGCTTGACTTGTATTCAGCGGGAAAGGCCTTTTCGCTTGGCTGCCAGGAGATGAAAAGTGATGCGCTGAGCCCTTCCTCTCCCATAAAGTTGAACAGGGATTCGCAGAGGTTTTTGTCTTCGCTGTAGAATACCCTGTCGAATTTTTCATTGTCTGAATCAAAGGCTCGGCAGTATCGCACTGCACATATTTTTGCTTGCGGGAATCTTTTTTTTAGGTATGGCAGGCAGTAGGAAAGGGCTGGCCCTGTTACCAGTATGTATTCAGGAAAAAAAGGGCATTCAATTGACTGGACAAAACGCTCCGCTTCCACCTCCGGGTTGTATGATGAATGGAGCTTTATTCCGTCAGCGCTGCAGGTTTTTATTCCCCTTGCGTTTTGAATGAATTCTATTTTTACCGCCATATCTAGCCTTCAAAAAAAAGGCCATATTTTGTACAACTGCAATGCAATTGCAAAATATGGCCATTCCGTTGTTTTTGGGATTTTTATGCGTCAGGACAATCCCAGTTCCTTGAACAGCTTCTTGTATGTGGAGAACTGCTCAGAACGTGCAAACTCTTCGATTTTTTCTTCGGGAAGGTTTTCCAAAAGCTGGTCCATGTATGTAAGGACTGTCTTTATTTCTTCCTTTAATTCCTCGGGAATTGCTTCTGCCGGGGTGTCTGCCTCTTCTGATGAACTTGAGGCATCGCCTCCGCTTGCAAGGGCTGCAGCAGAAAGCCCGCTTGCAGCAGGAACTTCTTCTGCCACTTCCGGCTCTGATGCTTCAAGTGCAGGCTCTTCGTCCGCTTCTGTTGCTTCAGCAATTTCTGGAGCTGCCTCTTCTTCTGAAACAGCATCCTCTGGATTGTTGTCAGGGTTGTCCCAGCCGTTGAATACCTTTGTTACAGGTTCCTCGCTGATTCCCGGTTCGATTTTTTCATCCTCGTCTTCCTTGAGGAATTCGATGTTGTCTTCTGTGAGCTCTGGCTTTTCCTCATCTGCAAAAGGATTTCCGCCGGTTGCAGGAATGTATTCAACTTCTACGCTTGACTCTGCTTCAGCCTCGTCATTTTCTACGACTTCCGGCTCGTCAAATTCTTCAAGCGCCTCGTTCTTGAGGGCCTCTATGTCAAGTTCTTTTTCAGCCTCGTTTTCTACGGGTGCAACAGGCTCTTCGAGGGGGGATTCCTCCGACTCTTCGGATTCGCTGTAAACTTCTGGATGAATCTTGTCCTTTTCCATGTTTTCCTGGTGGATTGTGGCAAGAATCTGATCCATTTCCGGAGTTGTGTCGGATGATTCGTCCTCGCTGGTGTCGTCGTCCGCATCGGAAAGCTCAGCTGCAAGGCGTTCGCTCTGTTCTTCAGCCTCTGCCTTGAGTTCTTCCTCTCCAACAGTCGGTTCCTCAAAGTCCTGGGACTCTGTAAATTCACCCTCACTTTCTTCTGCGGGGGCGGGAATATCGCCTGTAATTGCGTTTTCTATAAAGTCTGAATTTGAAGATTCAACGAGTATGTCGTCAACCTTGGGAACTTCTATTTCTTCTTCTGTGGAATCACCGTCGTCAGAAAGCTCTGTTTCATCTTCGCCTGATGGGGAGATTTCAACTTCGTCAAGGTTGGGCTCTTCAAGAGTTTCGTTTGCAAAGTCAACGCCGGTCTCTTCTCCTTCCGGGCTGTAGTCGTTAGGAACTTCCGGCATGTTTTCTGCAGAACCCAGAATGTCTTCTTCCGTTTCTACGGATTCACGGACGGAGGGAGCTTCCAGTTCCTGTTCGCCGTCGGAATTCTCTGACGTCATTTCGGCAGAACTAAGGATGTTGGTCAATTCGTCTCCGCTAAGGGCAATGGTGTCATCGTCGTCATCGTCACCAAAGAAGCCTTTGTCTGCTTCCGACGGGGCAGCCTCGATTATAGGCTCAACCACTTCTTCAGAACCGGCTCCGTTGCGTTTGAATTCCTCAAACTCTGATTTTAGGTAGCTAATCTCGTTCTTGACTTCCTTAAGGTCATCAACAATCTGTGTTAGCAGTTCATTGTTGTCAATTGCATTGTCCATATTTCCTTCTCCCGTTGTTTCCGGCTCTACTATTTCGTTGTCTATAGTACTATTTTCAACTGAATTTGCAGATTCGTCAATATCTTTTTTTAATTTTTCTTCCTCTTCTTGGGCTTGAACCTTGAGTTCCTTTTCCACCATGGAGTCTATTGGATCCTCAAAATCTTCTGACCCGAGAAAAGTTGAAATGTTTATGTCTTCTCCGGCAGGCACTTCCGCTTCGTCCTCTGTGCTGTAGGAGATTGTGTCCTCGCTTGCAACAGGCTTGGGAATGGACGGGTCTTCCAGGTCTGCTTCCTCAAAAACCGTTTCCCCCGTCTCTTCGGCAAAAGGGTTGAAGGCCTCCTTTTTTACGGCGTCACTTCCGTCTGCGGCACTTTCTGTTGGGGCATCCTGAGAGGGGGTGTTTTCCTCTGTCTGGAAGCTTTCTGGCAGGACCGTTTCATCCTGAGGAAGGAATTCCGTTCCTTCGTAGACATCCGGTTCGCCAAAGCTTTCCGCGGGAAGTTCTGACTCTGTTACCGCATTGTCTTCCTGCGGAAGGAATTCTGTTCCCTCAAAAACGTCTGGCTCGCCAAAGCTTTCGGGGTTTGCCTCATCTGCTACCGTTGCATCTTCTGCTTCCACGGTATCTTCTGCTTCTGGTTGCCCGGCTGCGGCTTCGTCGGCTATTGTGTCGGCCACCTCTTCTTCTGAAACTGTGTCTTCTGCAACAAACGCCTCGTCTGCTACAGGCACGTCAGTAACTGTTTCATTTGCCCCTGCCTCATTTGCTTCGCCCTCACTGTCTGCTGGACTGATGCCGCCTTCTGGAAGGGTAGGGGATTCTGATTCGCTAATGGAAACGGTTTTGCCGCTTTCATCTTCTATTGAATCAAGCAGGGAGTCCAGGTCAAAGTCGTCTGACTGGGAATTTTCTGCCTGAATAGGTGCTTCCTTTATTGGCTGTTTTTTGGAAGTGTCATCAATATAGATGGAAATGTTGTCGTCTTCTGTTTCCTGTCCGATTCCCTCTGCAGAATTCTCTTCCATGCTTCCGTCTGAGGAAACTTTAAGGTCAAAGTCGGGCTTCTTCTGGGGAAGGGCCTTTGCGGCAGCCTGCCCCTCGTCTTCCCCGATTCCAAAGTCGGAAAGGTCTACGCTCTGGCTTTCCTCCGAATCTGATGAAGCAAACATGCTGTCAAAATCGTCTGCGGATATGGCTTCCGTTGTGTCTTCCATGGAAACGGCTTTCTTTGGCTCGTCACCTGATTCCTGCGAGGTGCTGCCATCGGAAAAGAATGAATCCATGTCAACTGCTTCACCTGCACTTGCTGATGAATTGGATGAATCCTGCGAGGTAAAGTCGTCAAGAATGTCGTCCAGCTCTGAGTTTTCTTCCGTCTCCACTTTGAGCGTGTCGTCAAAGGTAAGGTCAACGTCTATTGGTTCGTCGTAGACTTCCTCTTCCTGCTTCTGCTCTGTTGGTGAAGATTCAATTGGGGAATCAAGGAAGGCGTCAAGGGATATTTCCCCGTCGGGAACAAAGTTATCCTGCTCACCAATGGGGTTTGTGCTGTTGCTGCTTATGAATTCATTTATGGAAACGTCTCCGTCCGCAGAGGCTGCAGGCCCGTCAAGAAAGTCGTCTATAGAAACTTCCTCCTCCTGAGTCGGCCCGCTTTTTGTGCTTTCCCCTTCGTCCATGAATGAATTAACGTCTATTTCGGTTATGCCGTTGTCCAGAATGTTGCTTCCCTCTTCTTCCACGGAAATTTCCTCTGTGGGAAGGGTCTCAAAATTCAAGTCATCTGATGGGGGCAGGGGAGCTTCTTCCTGGGCATCTTCTTGAGCTAGCGGAGTGTCCTCCCTTGGAGGCTGGTCTGCAAGAGTCTTGTCCTCATTGCCGCTTCCTTCTTCACTTTTTTCCGTGTTGAGGAATTCGAAGTCGGGCATAGCATATTCGCCGCCGTCCGCCTCTCCTTCTGCGGGGGCTAGCATTTCCACGTCGCCTTCCTTGGCTGTGCGGGGAGGCGTTTTTATCCAGACGCCATACTTGTTGAGCTCACTGTTTGAGTCTGTGTCTTTCTCCATCTAAAACCCCTTTATAAAATGTGCGGCGCAAAGGACAGCTTCCCTGCTGTTCCCAAGTTCAGGCCGTACGGATTTATACATTTTGACTTTTCAATTATCGGCAAAAATAGCTAAAAAATGAATGCTGGAACAGAAAAAAGTAGTGCCTAGAAAACAATTCAGAAATTGAATGCAGTTGCCGAAAATTATTTTACGATGACACGATTCAGATTTCTTGCCGCAGCATGCCTGGGAACATTATTCTATGTTATGGTTTCCATGTTTGCGGGAAGGGACGGTGTGTGGGCAAGAAACCAGCTTTTGGAACAGAAAAGGATTCTTAGCGCAAACACAGCATCCATAGAAAAAACGTATGAAGAACTCAGCCTGGAAAAAGTCGCTCTGCAGAAAGACATGGACGTAATAGCAGCCTATGCCCGTAAGCTTGGCTATGTTCAGGAAGGCGAAAAGATAGTAAAGATAAACGGACTGACTGTCCGCGAAACCCAGATATTCGACGCAGGTTCTGTTGTAAAGCACGAAGAGTCAAAGTATGTCCCTGAAATGTACTGCAAGGGCGTTGGGCTTGCGGTTTTTGCCCTTGTCTACAGCCTGCTCCTTTTGCTTGACTATACGCGCGGCCTTTTAAAAGTTGGCAGCAAAAAAAAATACTATGACGAATTAAAAGGCATCCCTGCATGAAAGAGACAGCCAAAAATGAAGGTGACAGTTTGAACCTTGCGCTTGATTGCATGAAAAGCGGCGGGGTTGCGGTCCTTCCAACGGATACAGTTTACGGCTTTAGTGCCGCTGCTGACCTTAAAAAACAGCCTTTTCTGGGTACAGATGAAAGAATCAGAAAAATAAAGGGAAGGGGAGAAGACAAGCCTTTTATCCACCTTATTGCAAAGCCCCAAGACATTCTTATGTATACAGATGACCCCATTCCGGAGGCTTTGCTTGCCAAGTGGCCTGGACCTTTGACAATAATCGTAAGCCTAAAAGAAGACTCTCCCCTGGAAACAAAGCTTAAGACAGTTGCCTTCCGCTGCCCCGGAGACCAATGGCTTAGAAAGCTCATAGAAGAAACTGGCCGTCCCCTCTACAGCACAAGCGTAAACAGGAGCGGCTCTCCCGTACTTGACTCTGCGGATGCAATACGGAGCGAGTTTGGCGGGGAAGTAGACCTCTTTGTTTGCGACGGAGACAAGAAGGGGGCTGTCCCCTCTACGATTGTAAAGGTTGAAAATGGCAAGATTGTCGTTGTAAGGCAGGGAGCCGTTAGCATATAAAAGCGCGGCCGGGATTGTAGGGGCGAGTTGCTTGCAACTCGTTGCGCTAGCAATGGAGCCGAAAGGCGGAACCCCGGAAAGCCCTAACACGGGGCATGGGGGCTTCTTTTATGATACAGATGTATAACCATAAAAGTGCCGCCCAGAAGAAACGAATATAGACCCTAAAGCGAGTTCCGGGTGAATGCTAGTCCTGCAGGCCTTTTCGGAATTCGCGGGCAAGGTCTCGCTTTACGTCGCGTTCCTTTATGTCTGCCCGCTTGTCAAAGAGTTTCTTTCCCTTGCAGATGCCCAGCGTGAGTTTTACGCGGCCGTTCTTTAGGTAGAAGTCCAGGGGGATTAAAGTGTACCCTTTTTCGTCTACTTTTCGCTGCAGCCGCTTTATTTCTTCCCTGTGGAGCAGGAGCTTCTTTTTTCTGTCTGGGTTGTGGTTAAAGACCGAGGAAAATGCGTATTCAGCTATGTGGAAATTCTGTACCCATACCTCGCCGTTTTCTATTAGGGCAAAACTGTCCGCAAAAGACACGTTGCCCATCTTTACGGATTTTACTTCCGTGCCTTCCAGGGCTATGCCACATTCGATGCTGTCTTCTATAGAATAGTTGAAGTGCGCCTTTTTGTTCTGCGCAATAATTTTCCTGCCTTCTGCCATGGTCAATACAATAGCCTGTTTTTGCAAAAAAGTCCAGTGCCGGTTTTTATGGTTTTAAGGTTATTTTCTTTTTTCTTTACAAGAGGAAAATCCTATGCTACCATAGTTTGTGTAACTTTAAAGCTGAATTTTGTGTTTCTTTTATGAATGCTCTTTTCGGCTTTTGATTCTTGCTTAAAAATAGGTTTGTATAAAAAACGGCTTTCCCTGGGATTGCCTTTACAGGAGTTGTCATATGCAAAATAAAAGACACAGAATTTCATTTGGACGCAAGCTGAATCCGCTTTTGGTTCTTGTGATTTCGGCTTTGGTTCTGATTCTTGCTGCTTGTTCTTCTATGAAGCAGCTTTGGGATTTGAGGGGAATTATAGTTTCCGCGAATGACCAGATTTTTACCGGACGTTCCACAATTATTCCCATGGACATTACGACCGGGAACCTGCGCTTTTCTTTCCGCGCAACTTCTGATCCTGTTGACAACGGCTATCCTGTTACCATCCGCGTTGATGACGGTTCGGTTTGCACGGTAACGCAGAGTGCATCTGATCCTTCAAGCTATACCATTACCGGCTTGAGGAGCGGCTATACGGCTGTTACGGCATATTGTTCATCAGCCTATCACTTTACCTTCCTTGTTTTTGTTGCGGATACCTCGCGCGGAATCAGCGTGGAGTATCTTAAGAAGCAGAGGGATGATGATATTGAGCGTGCCAGGGCGGAAGAACAGGCTCGTCTTGAGGCAGAGGCATTCGCAAGGCAGCAGGCTAGGGAAGAGGCGGCCCGCCAGGCTGAACTCCGCCGTGCCCAGCAGGCAGAGGAAAATGCCCGCCGTGCTCAGGAAGAGGCGGAAAGGGCAAGAATAGAGGCAGAAAACCGCAGAACCCAGGAATTGCTTGATGCAGCCCGCCGTGCAGAACAGGCAGCCGCAGAAGCCCGCCGTGCCCAGGAAGCAGCAGAGGAAGCCCGCCGCAAGCAGGCAGAGGAAGCCGCAAACAGGGCAGCGGAAGAAGCCAGACGAGCAGCAGAAGAAGCAGCCCGCCGCGCCCAAGAGGCAGCAGCCCAGGCCGCAGCAAACCAGTCGTCTTCTGGCCAGGCATCTTCAAACGAAACCTATCTTAATGCCTCTACAAAGGTCAGCATAAATGCAACAAGGACAACTGTTTACGAAAATACAAAGATAACATTCACTTCTAGCGTTACCCCGGAAGCTACGGAAGGAATCCGCTACAAGTGGTACCTTAACGGTAACCCGGCAGCAAACGGAAATGGCTCTTACCTTGTCTGGACACCAAGCAATAAGGGCACCGCAGTTGTAGACCTAGAGGTAACCGGCATAAAGTCTGGCTACAAGGTATTTTCCAATAAGCTTACGATTAAGATTAACGAGCGCGACTTGCTTGCAGGAAACATAGGCTTCTGGCAGGGTGAGGGCAACAATTCAAATCTTGGCGTTTACATTTCTTCGGACGGTAAGCTTTATACTGCCAAGTATGTTACAGAGGCAAACGGAAAGAAGCACTGGGTACGCTCAGAGGACTATTCCCAGACCGTAAACTCAAGCCTTGAATTTAAGCCGCGCACAAGCGAAAGTGCAAACGGAAAGTATATCTACCAGAACGGAAAGATTTATGCCGCCGGAAACCTGGACAATGCTCCTGCAAATACAAAGTGCGTCTATTCAAAGAAGTCGGGTTCCATAATTCCGGATGTTCCAATGCTTGTCTCAAAGCTGCCGTCGGTTACGCTTAAACTGTCACCTTCTACTTTGAGCACAAAGGATGAGGGCCTTGTTTCCACAAACATTTCCTACTTGAACGAAGATGTTACCTACAAGTGGTATGTGAACGGAGTTCGTGTTGCAAATGCAAGCGGAAACACCTACCGCTCCAAGTTCAACACCGGAAAGAATACGGTTTATGTGGAAATTACAGGAAGCAAATCTGGTGCTACAAAACGCTCCGAGACCCTTTCATTCAGCGTTAACGAGAACATAGACAACATCTACGGTCTCTACAGGAACGGAAATTCTAACAACGGCCTTTATGTGGCAGCGGACAAGAAGGTTTACTATGCATACATAAAGGAAGGAAGTTCAAGCTGGTACTATATCAACGAGCCTGTGGGCTACTTGAACAGCAACGGCACATTTACGACTAGCGGAGGCTCCCTTGAATATGTTGCCTCAGCGTCAAGAATCCAGGGTATCTTCCAGAATCTTTCCGGCAACAAGACCCAGGTAAGCGCAACAAAGATTGCAGGCACACCTATGGCGGCAAATGCCGTAAGCTCTTCCAAAAAGCCTGTCGTGGAAGTTCCCGCTTCTGTAAAGGACAATGCAGACGCAAAATTCATCGTAAGGAATTTCTCTGCTGACGAGCCGGTTACTTACACCTGGAAATTCAGCAACGGAAAGACGGCTACAACTAGCGTAGGCGAATGCACCCAGAGGTTTGCGGCCGGAAGCTACAGCGTAACTGTAACCGCAAAGGGCTCTGTTTCTGGAAAGAGTTCTCTCTCTGACCCCAAGGCCTTTACGGTTTCTTCATCTGCCCCTGCTCCAACACCAACTCCTACACCAACGCCAACTCCGACACCTTCACAGGATGTTTCAATTACTTCAAGTGGAGTATGGGTGTGCAGCTCAAAGACTTCCTACGGATACTACTTTGACGGCAAGGGGGCAATCTACCAGGCCTACGAGGTAAAGAATGGCGGCAAGAACGAATTTGTCTACATTCCGGTTCAGCTTGGATCCGTGGGCAGCAACTACATAAACGTTCCTTCTCCATACAAGATGTCCTACGCGGACGGAAAGATTACCGCATCAGGAAAGATTGCCGGCGTTGAATGCAGCGGAACCTTTACCAAGCAGAACAAGTCTATCCGCAAGGCAAAACTTGTAGACGGCAACGCATGGTCTTCCTACAAGATTAACCTGAATGCCCAGCACGGCAACATTGGCAACGGCTTTATTGGAGACGTTACGCTTCCAGACCTTGACGAAGACGTAACATACGAATGGTACGTAAACGGTTCCAAGGCTTCTACGGACAGCTCCCTTAAGGGCAAGATTCTAAAAGAGGGAGACAATGCCGTCTACTGCCGAATCACAGGAAAGATTTCCGGTGTTTCAGTTGTTACGCAGACTGTTACCATAAAGGGAAACAAGTAGCCTAAAAAATCCTGCTCCGGTACTTTTGCCGGGGCATTTGTGGAGGATATATGAGAGATTTTCGGAAAATATTTTTAACAATCCTTACTGTGATTGCACTTTCTCACTCTCTTTTTGCCATGGGGTCAAAGGACTCTGGAAAGCCAAAGCTAAAGGGAGTTATGGTTTCCAAGGACGGTCAGATTTACCCCAAGGGTACAAGCTACCTAACGCTTGACGTTGCGGGGGACAATTCTTTTACCTTTACCGCAACGAGTGATCCTGTGGCAAACGGAACGCCGGTAAAAGTTACCAGCGCAAATCCGTCTGTGGCACAGGTAACGCAGAGTTCTGCAAGCCCTTCGGTTTTTACAATAACCGCATTAAGGCAGGGCGGAACTTATGTTGAAGTAAAATGCGACTACTACAAATTTGTTTTTAGCATAACTGTAAACGACACTTCTGAGGCTGGAATTGCAAGGGCAAAGAGCGAGCAGCAGAGAAGGGAAGAGGAGCTTAGGGAAATTCAGAGGCAGGCAGAAGCCAACACCCAGGCAGACATCTTGCGCAGGGAAGAGGAGGCCCAGAGGCAGGCAGAAGCAAACGCCCAGTCTACTTGCAGCCCAAGCACAGGTTCAAGCGGCTCATCTGGTTCATCAGGCTCTTCTTGCACAACTACTCCTGCACCAACTAATGCTACTACAGCAACGGTTATATGCACCGCTGATTCAAAAGGCTTTGTGACTGTTAAGGGTGCAACTGTAAAAGGCCCTGTTAGCGGTTCAGAAGTATTTGTTTCCGGCCGCACGGTAACCATTCCAGACCTGTATGTATGCGACCACGAGGTAACCCAGGCTGAATACGAAAAATACTGCACCTACAGGGGCAATGTTCCAAACTCTGACTGGGGCAATCCTCTGAACGGTCATTACGGGGCAGGTTCAAACTATCCTGTTTTCTTTGTGGACTGGTACGACGCTGTAACCTACTGCAACAAGCGCAGTGCCGCAGAAGGCTACACCCAGGTCTACACCATTTCCGGGGACAACGTAACTGCAAACTTTAATGCAAACGGCTACCGCCTTCCCACCGAAGCTGAATGGGAATACCTTGCACGCGGCGGTTTTGGAGGAATACCTAGCAGCCAGACCACATATTCTGGAAGCGACAGCATTTCCGCAGTCGGCTGGTACGAGGAGCCGCACGGAAGCAGACCCCACCTGGTAAAGCAGAAGGCTCCCAACAGGCTGGGGCTTTACGACATGAGCGGCAACGTTTTTGAATGGTGCTGGGACTACTACGGAAATATTAACAGCAGCACAAGTGCATACGGCCCTTCTTCCGGCTCAGAGCGCATCTTGCGTGGCGGTGCCCTTAACCTCTTTGCTGGCGGATGCTCAGTTTCTTACAGAAGCCATTTGCAGCCCTACAATGCCTGCAACAGCAACATCGGCTTCCGCGTAGTGCGCAATACAAAGGGCACTTCTTCCCAAAGCGGTTCCGGAACTTCTGGAACTACAGGCAGCAGCGGAAGCTCCGGCGGAATTACATCAGGCTCGTCTTCTTCCGTTAATGTGGGCGACATAGTTTATTCAGACGGAACAATTTCTTCTGCCGCAAACTACAACAGGTCAAAGACAGCGGTTGCGGTTATATTCGATCCTTCAAGAAAGCTGGGCGTTGGCCTAAAGAAGCCTGTCGTAAAAACATTCGTCGCCTCAAATTCAACAAAGGGCTACAGAACCAACCTTGGAACAAGTTCCAGCGACGGTTCAAAGAACTTTGAAACTGTAGCAAAGCTTGACCCGACCGGAGCTTTGAACCAGGCAACCGATTACCCGGCATTCAATTACGCCAACACCTACAGCGACAGCGGATTCAGCGAGGGCTGGTACCTTCCTTCTTTGGATGAAGCAAAAAAACTCTTTGACAACCTTGCAACCGTAAACGCATCCATTGCAAAGATGAGCGGAGTGTCCCAGATTACCCAGTGGATATGGTCTTCAACACAGGTTCCCAACAATGACACAAGGACTTATTCCGTAAGGGACGGCACAACCTACTTCTGCGAAAAGTACGTTGGCCATTACGTGGTGGCAATACGTTCCTTTGACCCGGCCATTGCATCAGCGACAATTTCTTCCTACAAGAATGCGCTTTCAATAGCAAGGGCAAACGCTTCGTCTTCTGGCTCTGGATCTTCATCCGGATCTTCTGGTGGAAGCAGCACAAACCTTTCTGGTCTTACCGAAGCTGCAAGAAAGCATACGGCGGAAGAGATAGCCGTCTTGACGGAACAAAACTATGCCCGCACCAACCCCAAGGAATACGTTCAGACAAGGCTTATTCCGCTAAGGCAAAGCTACACAGGAGACAAGCTTGCGGCTCTTAACGAATGCATTGCCGAGATGAATGCAATGACGGCTCTTTCCCCATTAGACTGGGGAGAAGGCCTTTACAAGGCTGCCGATGAATGGGCTCGCACACAGGGTCCAACAGGTCAGACAGGCCATGCATCCAACACTTGGGACCGCGTAAAGAAATACTGCTCCTACTCTACGTCCGGCGAAAACATTTCTTATGGCCCAAATACAGGTAAGGAAATTGTCATTCAGCTGCTTGTAGACTACGGTGTTGCAGACAGGGGACACAGAAAGAACATTCTTTCTTCAAAGTTCACCCATGCAGGTGCTGCAATAGAAACCCATTCCTACTACCGCTACGAATGCGTAATTGATTACGCCGGCGGTTATAGGGAAAAATAATCGGTAACATCTTTACGCTTGCCCCTAGGAACTTATGTTTTTAGGGGCAATTTTGCGTAATTGTTTTTACGGAACATGTAATGAAAAAAAAATTATTTTTAATACTTTCCATTTTGAATTCTTTTCTTTTTGCAGAGACAAGCTATATATATGAACCCTTTAATAAAGAGAATGTAGATGTTTCAAGCTGCCTAAAAGATTCCTGCATAGAATATTCAGCGGAAAACTTATCGTCCCTTGATGATTTGCCCTGGGTTCCTGACGGTGGAAATAACGGCAAGGATTCAAAAATTACAATCCGCAACTGCAATACAAAGGAAATGTATATATCCATCGGGTATGTAAAGAAGGGGCGAGGGGATTTGTATTATAAGAACTCCAGACCCAAGACTGTAAACATATATTTTAAGGATTTAAAGACAAGCAAGACTTATGAACTGAAAGATACTCCGGAAGCCCAAAGAATAGTCCTTCCTGATACAAGTTCTAATCTTGGTGTGATTGAGTTGACCTTTCCAGAAGTGTACGAGGGAAGCAAGTACAAGGACTTGTGCATAAATTTTTTGGCGGCAAAAAGGAAAATCAAAGATGAAAAATTGTATGGCGCTATACCAAAAATAAACAGTGAGTTGCAGAAAAGAAAATGTTATGTAAGAATATTGCCTTTGGATGTTGATAAATGGCGGCCAGAAAAAACTTTTCGAGGTTGCCCGATTGAATCCGAAATGCTTTTTAAGCATACGCATTGCGAAGATTTTGTTGGCGGCTTGGGCGATGTCATTGGCGTAAAAAAGCTTTTGTTTGAAAAATATATTTTCCCAGAATTTAAGAAGAATGGTTTGTCCGTACAGGATATAAGCTATTATGAATTAGAAGACTTCGTGTTTGATGTGTCATTTACTATTTCTTCTATGAAGTACTGTATGAGCGTATGGGTGTATACTGAAGACTGCCTGCTGATTAGTCTTTTTATGAAGTAAACATGCCATTCGCGCTAGTTGAAAGCTTTGCCTTTTTGTGCTACAATAGTTCGCATGAAACAGAAGGCTTCGGATTTTGACTATAAGCTGAGCAGGCAGCGCAGCATCTTTATTTCTCACGCACTTACAATCGGTATTTTTGCAATCATATTCATTACGCTTGTTTTAAACATACTTATTTTTCCTGTCCATGTTCGCTCAGACACGATGGAAAAGGACATTCCCCGTGACAGCGCAGTTTTTGTCTGTCCCTTTTTGCGCACACCACGCCGGGGAGATGTTGTTTACCTTGACCGCACGGACGGAGTAAAGCTTTCCGTTATGAAAAACGTTGTGAATTCCGTTGTGGGATTTTTTACGGCCCAGCGTTTCTTTCCTTTTGGATACACCCATAACATGTCTGGCAAGCCTGTCCTTCGCCGCGTTCTTGCCCTTCCTGGAGACGAGATTTACATGAAGGACTATGTTCTTTATGTTAAGCCGGAAGGAAAGGATCTTTTCCTTACCGAATTTGAGCTTGTCCCAAAGCCTTACAACACGCAGATTTATTCTGTTCCTGCAGAATGGGACGGAATTGGCTCTTTTGGAAACATGCCCAACACAATCCTTAAGGCAGACCAGTATTTTGTTCTTGCGGACAACCGCATAGAAGGTGCAGATTCACGCGTTTGGGGCAGCATAAGCTCTTCCCGCATAAAGGGACGCGCGGTTCTTGAATACTTCCCATTCAGCAAATTCAACATTTTCTAGATGGACGGCACAGGACTTTACGTCCACATTCCCTTTTGCCTTGCCAAGTGCGCCTACTGCGATTTTTTTAGCGTAGCTTCCGCTTCTTCTGCTAGCGGGGGCACATTTGTCCCAGATTCCTACATAAAAGCCCTTCTTTGCGAGGCGGAATTCTATCGTAAGTTTTACGGAATTGACTCTTGGCGTACCATTTACATTGGTGGCGGAACCCCCAGCCTGATGAGCGCAAGTCAGATGGAATGGCTTTTGCAAGGTCTTTTGTCTGGTACGCGGAAAGCCCCCCTGGAATTTACCATAGAGATGAACCCGGAGACTTTGAGCGGGGAAAAGCTTTCGGTTGCAGGGGATTGCGGCGTTACTCGTCTTAGCCTTGGCATTCAGAGCCTTTGCCAGAAAGCGCTTGATGCGGTGGGGCGGCACTGTACGGCGTTAAGGGCGGAAGAGGCACTTAATCTTGTGCGCTCCTCTTGGACAGGAGATTTAAGCCTTGACGCAATTGCGGGCCTTCCCAATCAGAACCGCAAGGAATTTGAGTCTTCCCTCAAACGAATCCTTGACTACAAGCCTGAGCATTTTTCCCTTTATTCACTTATGATAGAAGAGGGAACACCCCTTGAGCGTTCAATTTCCAGCGGAAAGATTGCCTTTGATGATGACGAGGCGGACAGCCAGTGGCTTTTGGGCAGGGATATCCTTGAGCAAAGGGGCTTTTGTCAGTACGAAGTTTCCAATTTTGCGCTTAAGGGGCATGAAAGCTTGCACAACGGCTCTTACTGGAAGCAGCTTGACTATGTTGGCATAGGGGCTGGGGCTACAGGTTCGCTTTACAGCTTTGACGGAAAAGGCGGCGGGCATGGAATACGCTGGACGGGCAGCAGGGACATTGGGCGCTATACTTCCTTTTGGAATGAATTTTGCGGAAATAAAGGCAGTCTTGCTCTTGGACAAGGGAACGAAGTGCATTCTTTCGTTGACAGGGGGGCTTTGCTTTCATCACTTTTGCCGGGCATTCCCGCAGATTTTGAAAGCCTTGACCTTGAAACCCTTGAATTTGAATACCTTATGATGGCTCTCCGCACCCTGGAAGGGGTGAATGACGCTGAATACGCAAGGCGCTTTGCAAGTCTTGAACCCTGGAAGGGAAACCTTAAGAAAAGGCTGTTGGAGAACCCCCTATGGAAGGAATTTGAGGGAAAAAAAATGTGCCTTTCCCGGGAATCGGAATGTGGCGGCAGAAATTTTGCCCTTAGCAGGGAAGGTCTTCTTTTTTTGAACTCCCTTCTAAGGAATTTTTAGCCCATTTTTCAGAAAAGCTTTGTTTTTCTACTTGACGAAAAGGGAAAAAATCTTCATAATTATAGTACCATTTTATGAAGGAGTTCTATCGTGCCTTGTGGAAAGAAAAGAAAGCGCGCAAAGATAGCGACACATAAGCGTAAGAAGAAGCTTAGACGGAATCGGCATAAGAGCAAGTAATTGCCCTAAGCGACTATTATTTGAACATTTGCCAGAAAGGCCGCGGTTGTTTGCAAGACTTACTGCGGTCTTTTTTTTCGTGTGTTGTTGTTTTTATACGCACGCACCGTGGCCGGGTTTTTTCCCGGCTTTTTTTTTAATTCGTCATTTTATTCTACATGGGGAAAAATGCTGCAGAATATACATTCACCGCAAGATCTGAAAAAAATTCCAGAAAAAAAACTCACTTCCCTTGCAGAGGAAATCCGCAGTAAAATAATTGAGGTTGTGGGAAAGAACGGAGGGCACCTTGCAAGCAACCTGGGCGTTGTTGAGCTTACGATTGCCCTTCACCGCGTCTTTGACAGCCCGCACGATGCTATTGTCTGGGATGTTAGCCACCAGGGCTACCCCCACAAGCTTCTTACGGGGCGCTACGAGCAGTTCCCCACGATTAGGACAAAAGGCGGAATTTCCGGTTTTACCCGCATTCAGGAAAGCCCCCACGACTATTTTGACGCAGGACACGCATCTTCATCCATTTCTTCTGCCCTTGGGCTTCTTGCAGCATGGAAGATAACAGGCAGAAAAGACAAGGTTGTCGCTGTTATTGGGGACGGGGCGCTTACAGGCGGAATGGCGTATGAGGGGTTGAGCCACGCAGGCCAGCTTGCCCAGAACCTTATCGTGATTGTGAACGACAACAAGATGTCCATAAGCCGCAACACTGGCTCCATTTCGCGCTACCTTTCAAGCCTTACCACGACGGCTTCCTACCACAACTTTAGGCACAAGATTGACCGCCTTATAGACGACATTCCCTACGTTAACCGCCACATAGGAAAATTTGTCTACAGGCTAAAGCGGGGTCTAAAAGGCCTGTTCTTTTCCAACAATTTCTTTGTTGACCTTGGCTTTGAATACGTAGGCCCGCTTGACGGACACAACATAAAGCTTCTTGAAGACACCTTCAGGCGTGTTCAGCGGATTCCGCGTCCGGTTGTTATTCATGTTGTTACCAAAAAAGGACGCGGCTACAGTCCTGCAGAAAATGACCCGGCAACCTTCCACGGTGTGGGGCCTTTTAACATAAGCGATGGTGTTGTGGAAAAATTTGACACTCTAAGCTTTACCGAGGCCTTTAGCAGAAAGATTGTGGAAATGGCAAAAAAAGACAGCCGTATTGCGGCCGTTACTGCTGCAATGTCAAAGGGAACTGGCCTAGACTCATTTTCGCGCCACTTTAAGAACCGTTTCTTTGACGTTGGCATTGCAGAAGAACACGCTGTTACCTTTGCGGGAGGCCTTGCCGCAGGTGGAATGATACCTGTTGCCGCAATCTATTCCACCTTCATGCAGCGTTCCGTTGACCAGATTATAGAAGACGTTGCCATGCAAAAGAGGCATGTGGTGCTTGCCTTAGACAGGGCGGGGGCTGTTCCTTCAGACGGTGAGACCCACCAGGGAATTTTTGACATAGCCCTTTTCCGCACAGTGCCTAACCTTGTTATTATGACCGTTTCCAGTGCGGCAGACCTTGGCCTTTGCCTGGAGTGGGCTGTCTACGGAACAAACATGCCGGTTTCCATAAGGTGGCCAAAAATGTCTTGCCCGTCAGAGATTCCTTCCTTTTCAAAGCCGGTGGAAGAGGGCAAGGGCCTTTTTATTGAATCAGACGAATTTGCCCCGGCTCTTAGCGCAAGGCTTAGCGAAGAAATGGAAAGCAAAAGCCTTGAGTCTTCCGGGGACAAGGTGCTTTTTGTCTGCACAGGAAGCATGTATTCAGAAACTCTTACAGCCGCACGCTCCCTCTTGCTAAAGGGCACGGAATGCGCAATATTCATCCTAAGGTTCATAAAGCCCTTTGACGAGCAGTTTTTCCTGCAGTCAGCCTTGCCATTCAATTCAATTGTGTTCATAGAAGACGGAATGAAGGCCGGAAGCTTCTCATGCTATTTGGAAGGTCTTGTTCACCGCACAAAGGAAAACGGCTGCAGGACAAAGGTTCTTGCCTTCCCGGACAGCTTCTTTGGATGCGGCACAAGGGACCAGCTCTTGGACGAGGCAGGCCTTTCTTCGGCAAAAATTGCGGAAGCGGCTTTTAGCCTTGTACAAAACGCTTGAATTCAGCATAATGATGGTATAAGCTCATGAAGGAGGAAAGGGCGTGACCAGTTTGGATCTTTTGAGAACCGTATACAATTCCTATATAAGCCCGGTTCTTGACGTGCTGATTCTAGCCTTTTTACTTTACAAGTCCTACGAGATGATTGTAAAGACAAACACCGTCCAGCTCTTTAAGGCGGCTCTGATTGTCGCAATGGCCTGCCTGGTGGTCTGGATCCTCAACCTCAAGACCCTCCAGTGGATATTCCGCACCCTGGTTCCAGTCCTTGCAGTTGGCTTTGCAATCGTATTCCAGCCGGAAATCAGGAAAATCATGCTAAAGCTGGGGCAGGCTGAATGGCTTACCTTCGGTTCAAAGTCCCGCCATACATCCGTTGATGCAGTAATACAGGCTGCGGAAAAGCTTTCTGAGATGAAGAGGGGAATGCTGGTCGTATTCCTCCGCACAACAAAACACGACAACATAATCAATACTGGCGTAATGCTGAATGCGGACGTATCTGCAAGCCTGCTTCTCACCATCTTTGCCCACGACACGACACTGCATGATGCGGCCTGCTTCGTGCAGAACGGAAAGATAATTGCTGCCGGCTGCTTTTTGCCGCTAAGCGAGCAGTACGACATAAAAAAGACCTTTGGAACGCGCCACCGTGCGGCACTGGGTATGAGCGAGCAGGGGGACTGCGTTGTGATGGTGGTAAGCGAAGAGACCGGGGCCGTAAGCCTTGCCTATGACGGCGAGCTGCACTATGGGCTTTCCGTTGCCGAGCTGACCCGCAAGCTGGAAGAGCTTTTGGACACTTCAAAAGAGACAAAGCGGAAGGATACACTGGATGAGTACAAAGTTTCTTGAAAGGCTGTTTAACAATTGGATTGCAAAGGTAGTAAGCCTCCTACTTGCCCTGCTCATTTTCATGATGTACAAGTCTTCCCAGCTTTCAGAAAAGGATTTTGCGGTTCCCATTAAGATTTTACAGAACGGGAACCTTACCGTAGTTGCCTCAAAATCACCAGTTTCTGCAGTCAAGGTGACAGTTCGCGGAAAAAGTTCCCAGCTTCTTGAGGTTTCAGAAAACGATTTGGAGGCCTATGTCGACATAAACTCCCAGGTTGCAGGAGGAACCTATGATTTCCCCGTCTTCATAAAGCCGTCAGGCCGCCTTGTGCTCATGGAGCCGCTGGAAATAAAGCTTGCAAGGGAAAAAGTTTCCCTTACAGTTGAAGAGAAGGTCATCCGCTACGTCCCGGTGGAAGCAACCCTTGCCGGTACACCAGCCCGCGGTTACCAGGTGGAGTCCGTTTCCGTAAACCCGCCTTACGTCAAGGTTTCAGGCCCCAAGTCCCTTGTTGAAGGCATTTCCTTTGTCCAGACCGAAAAGATAGACATACAGGGTATTACCAGAAACAGCGTGCAGGAAGCCTCCCTTTTCTTTGAAAACGACATCGTAAAGATTGAAAGCGGGGAGCAGTACGAAGTGACGGTTGTAACTGAGCCGTCCCCCCTTACCAAGGATTTCCCCGGTGTTCAGATTGAATACAGGAATCTGGACAGTGCTTTTGAAATAACAAGTTTAGCACAAACTACCGATATTAGGCTAAAGGGGCAGATGCTGCAGGTGGAAAATTCCGATGCATCGGTCTTTAGGGCAGAGGCAGACTGTTCAGCCATAAAGGAAGAGGGAGCCTTTGAGGTTCCGGTCTACGTCGTGGTTCCACAGGGGCTAGAGATAGACAGCCAGTCAAAGACAAGGATTCGCATAACAGTATCCAGGCGTATAGTTCCGGAGACTGTCCCCAGCGAGACTGTTCCTGGTGAACTTGAGCCCCCGGAGGTGCATGACCAGTGATTTTTGGCATAGGCTGTGACATTGCAAAGGTTTCGCGCTTTGAGCGTTGGGTAAAAGACGAATCCCTTTTGAGCCGCTTTTTTAACGAAAGGGAGATGCTCTGCGGAGATTCGGCTTCCCTCCAGAGGCGGTGTGAATACTATGCCGTGCGCTTTGCCGCAAAAGAATCTTTCTCAAAAGCACTGGGGACGGGTTTAAAAGGCTTTTGCCTTACCGATATTTATATAGAAAAAGATGAAGAAGACAAGCCTGTCCTCCGTGTTACCGGCAAGGCAAAGGAGCAACTTGTAAAATATTGCGGGGCAGGATGCAGGGTGCATGTTTCTTTGAGTCATGAAAAGGAATATGCCCTTGCGTATGTTGTCATAGAGCGAGGTTAAAAATGATACGTAGAACTCCAGGTTCGAATGAAAGCGATTCGGAAAAAAAGCCGGCTATCACTTACTGGGCAAAAGAGCAGGTAAGGTGTCCTGTATGCAAGAAGCCCTTTAACCATGAGGTTATGCACAAGGGTGGCGGACGCATGATTGCGGGAAATCTTACGGAGGAACTGCACCGCAACTTTGAGCCTTCCAAAAGGTTTGGGCGTGTTTATCCCCTTATCTATGACATCGGATGCTGCCCCAAGTGCCATACAGCCTTTTTCTGGAGCGATTTTGAGAGCATAAAGGATGCAAACAGCCTTGCCCGTATAGAGGAGGACGAGGAGCACCGCAAGCAGGTGGCGGAAACCATCTTCCCTTACTACAACTTGCGCGATGTGCGCACACTTTACGACGGAGCTGCCATGTACTATCTGGCACTCCTCTGCTATGAAAAAGTGGATATTGCCTATGCCCCAACTTTCAAGAGGGCAATGATTTCGCTCCGCCTGGCATGGCTCTGCAAGGATCTTGACAAGGCCTGCCCCGACCACAACTATGACTACATATCTCAGGTCTTCTACAGAAAGGCCCTTTTCTTCTACCAGCAGACGCTCATAAACGAGACTGGACGCATCGAATCAATCGAGCCCATACAAAACTTTGGCCCGGACATGGACAAAAACTACGGCTACGACGGAGTAATCTACCTCTGCGGACTTCTGGAATACCGCTACGGCCAGAGACAGGATGGAGAGCTTCGCCTTAAAAAACTTGACGAATACAAGCGCGCCATTGCAAGAATCTTTGGTCTTGGTAAGTCCAGCAAGGCAAAACCGGGACCACTTCTTGACACAGCAAAAGACCTGTACGACAAGATTTCGGCAGAGCTAACCTCCAGCAACGTATTCTCTGACCAAGGTTAAACTCTGAATGACAAACATCCTGCTTACCCTTTCCTACGACGGCACCGATTTCTGCGGCTGGCAGCGGCAGGACGGTCCTGAAGGGGAAAACTGCGTGCGCACCGTTCAGGGAGAGATTGAACTTGCCCTTCAAAAAATGCTAAAGGCAAAGATTCCCCTGTACGGTTCAGGCAGAACAGACAGCGGTGTTCATGCGGCGGGACAGGCTGCAAATTTTATTTCGCCGGTTGATTCTGTTCCCGAAAAAAACTATATCCGTGCCCTTAATTCAATTCTGCCACGGGACATCCGCATCATGGATGCAAAGAAAGTTGGCCCGGAATTCAACTCACGCTTTAATGCAACAAGCCGGGTCTACAGGTATTTTATCCTACCGCAAAAAGTTCCCCTTGCCCGCGACAGCCGCTATGTGTGGTCAATACCAAACCTTCCAAACCTTGACACGCTGAACCAAATGTGCTCTCTCTTGCACGGAGAACTTGACTGCGCATCCTTTGCCTCTGCCGGAGACCAGAGCCTTTCCACTTTCCGCTACATAGATAATGCCCGCTTTTTTCAGCAAGGTGACCTCCTCGTTTTTGAAATAGAAGCAAATGCCTTTTTGTGGAAAATGGTTCGAAGCATTACCGGAACCCTGATTGGCCTTGAGCAGAAGGGTGGCACAAAAGAAGACTTTGCAAAAATCCTCAACGCCCACGACAGAAAGCTTGCTGGCGTAACGGCTCCCCCCGACGGACTTTTTCTCTGGCAGGTAAAGTTTGACGGTGTAAGGCGGCATGTGTAGGATTGTATTTTCCCGGACGGAAACTTTTTCTTGCTCTACCATTTACTCATTATCTAAAATCAGCCCTCATGCCCTTCGTCACCGCCCTTGCGGGGTTCCGCCTTTCGGCTCCATTGCCTGCGGTAACGAACAATTCTTCGGCGGCGAAGGAATGTTCTGCTACGGCTTTGCTTGAGAGCGGAGCACAAAATTGATTTCTGTGCAAATCCGCCGCCCACACTTGAAAATTAAGCCCAGAATGGTTACAATAAGCAAATAAAGCTATTTACAGAGGTAAAATATGAACAAAGCTGTTGCCGCATTTCTTTCAAAGCATAATTTTCCGGTTAACACGGATATTGATACTGTGATTGATGCGCTTCTTTACGATATGGACGAAGGTCTTAGCTCCCGCCCCGCAGGTCAGGACATGATCCGCACCTTCAGCAACCCGCCTGCAAAAAGCCCGGCCGGGGAAAGCGTTATAGTAATAGATGCCGGTGGAACAAATTTCCGCTCATGCCTTGTTACCTTTGACAACATGGGAAAGCCTTCCATAGACTTTATGGAAAAGACAAAGATGCCCGGAACTGAGGGTGAGCTTTCCAAAAAGGCATTTTTTGACAAATTTGCAGAAAACCTTGAGCACCTTAAGGACAAGTCAGACAAAATTGGCTTCTGCTTCTCCTACCCAATGACCATCACAGAAGACGGAGACGGTGTACTCATCAACTTTTCAAAAGAAGTAAAGGCACCGGAAGTTGTAGGCAGCCACATAGGAAAGGAACTTGTAAAGGCCCTTTCAGAACACGGCTGGAAAAAGAAGCTGCATGTTTCCCTCCTTAACGACACTGTTGCTGCCCTTTTAGCCGGTGCTGCTGATGTTGCAGAGGGAATGCGCTATTCAAGCTACGTTGGCTTTATCCTTGGAACAGGCATGAACGGAGCCTACATTCAGAGCGAAGATCCAGCCTACAAGGGGCTTAAAAAGCAGATTATAGTATGCGAAAGCGGAAAATTTGCAGATGTAATCCAGTCAGACTTTGACAAAGCCCTTGACGCAAAGAGCGAAAAACCGGGTACAGGCCTTATGGAAAAGCAGTGTTCCGGCGCCTACATGGGACCTCTTGCCTACGAAGCAATCCATTCTGCCGCCCAGGAAGGCCTTTTCAGCAAGAAATTCAGCGAATCTCTCCTTCAGATAAGCAAACTTACCCAGATAGAGATGGACTCCTTCCTGCACGCACCCTACAGCACAGCCTCTGTACTTGGCGCAAAAGCTGCGGAAAGTGCCTCAGAAGAAGACTATGCCCGCCTCTTCCAGCTTTTGGATGCCATCGTAGACCGCTGTGCCCGCCTTGCATCAGCCATACTTGCCGCCTGCGTAATAAAAAGCGGTGCCGGTAGAGATGCAACACGTCCGGTATGCCTTTTGTGCGACGGAACATCCTTCTACAAGACATACAAGGTTCGCGCTAGGGTAGAGGCCTTCCTAGAAAGCTTGCTTGTCCAAAAACGCGGCCTTTACTATGACATCGTAAGCATAGACAACGACATAACTTTGGGAAGTGCAATCGGCGGTTTGATTGCAAAATAGCTTTATAAAGGTTTTGGAGCGTATTTTTCCGTAATACTGTGCCCGCACTCCGATGCGGGCAGTGGCATGTGGGGACCCGCTTTGCGCCGCTTGCCCGCCTTACGGCGCGCGGTCCTGGCGGACGCCTCCGGCCGGCTCCAATCGGGGCTAGGATTTTATTTGCAAAAGTCTGCTAAGCAATGATTGCAATCGAAAATAAAATAGCTAAAACTATTTTAAATACTTGCCGATAGATTTAAAAAATATTAGAGGGGTTTTAATCGTGGCACGGGCTAAAGTACTTGGAAAGTCAATATTACTGTTAATTCTCATTATAATACTCGTTTTGTTCGGGTTGCTTTGGTTTGACTACCTTGGCATAATCCAGGCCAAGAAGATTTTTGCCCCGGTTTACCGTTTGGCGGGGCTGCAGCCGCAGACTAGTACTGCACCTTCATCTCCCTCGGACATGGCAGAGGCGGATTTGGACAACGACCGCTTTGCAAAGAGGCTTGAAGCATTGGACATCCGCTCAGAAGAACTCGACAAGAGGGAAAATGACGTTGTAACTGCGGAGAACAACAACACCCAGGTTGCCCAGGAGCTTGAAGATCAGAAAAAAGCTCAGGAAGAACGTGAAAAAACATTCAACAATCAGGTAAAAAAGTACGAAGATAATAAGAGAAACACCGAACAAATTGTGCAGTGGCTTGTCGGTATGCAGCCCCAGGCGGCAGTAGAAAAGCTTATGGCCATGCCGGATCAGCAGGTCATAGATGTTTTGCGTCAGGCGGAAGAAGATGCCCAGGCATCTGGAACGGCTTCTTCAACAGCATATTGGCTGCAGCTTATGCCAAAAGAAAGGGTAGGCCAGCTGATGCGCAAGATGCAGAGCAAGCCCACGACGCTTGACGAATAGCCAAGTCTAAAGGCTTCGCGAGTCAAAGGCTTGTGAAGCCCTGTACAGGTAAAATCTTCGGTGTTTTCCGGAGGTATTACCCATATGCAGACCCTAAACGTACAGTTTGCATCCGCGAATACGGCAAGCGAAAAAAGTACTGCAAACAAAAAGAGCCAGAAGTCTTCAGCTTCTTTTGAATCCGTCTTAAAGTCAGTAAGCGAAAGCGGCAAGGCAAAGAAGGCTGAACTTGTACAGCCAGAAGAAAATTCATCGGTAAAAAAGACCCGTGAATATTCAGAGGGCAAAAAAGTCTCCAAAAAAGATGCCTCTAAAAAAACACTAGAAAATTCAGACACAAATAAAACTATTCCTTCAAGCCAGCAGGAAGCTACTTCTGCCGCAGAAGCAAGCAATGACCTTTCCCAAAGCGGTGCAGTTCCTGCAGAAAAGGCCAGCAAGGAAGAAAATGCCTCTTCTTCACAAGAAAATACAATAGAAGTGGTTTTTGACCTTACGTCCGCAGAGCCCTTGGAAGCAGAATCTGCCTCTCTTGTAGCAAGCTCCGTAGCGGAAGATTCAACCGTATTGGCTCCTCTTGCAGGGGAAAACGAAGAAGTCCAGCTTTCTTCTTCCGTCCAGGAACTTGCCGCTTCGGAAATTGAGGGTGGAGAAGTGCAAGAAAATGACCAGCCCCTTATGGAGCAGCAGGCAAATGAAGCCCTTATTGCCGCAAGCGATGCTAATGCCGCTACAAATGCAGAAGGAACTTCAGCAAACGCTCTTAAGGATTCCTCCAAGAACCTTGCTTCAGAAAAGCATGAGTCAAAGACATCAAAAGAGGTAAAGCCCCTTGCAGAAGCAAAGGCCTCCAACTCCGTATTTACAATCGTTGACGAGCGCACTGCTGTTCAGAACACAAAAGAAGAAGGCCTTGAGCTCAAGGAAGACTCAATTCAGGCTGTTTCTGCCAAGTCGGATGACGTTCAGCTCCTTAATGCGGATGCCGCCCGTGTCCAGTCCCAGCAGAACATTCTTGCCAGCAACAACCAGAGTGCGGGGGCTACAGGCTCCACATTCCAGGCAATGCTAAGCCAGCAGATTCAGGAAAATGCCCCTGAATTCGTAAAGGCAGGCAGCATCATCCTCCGGGACAACAATTCCGGCACAATTAACATGACAATGAAGCCCGAATCTCTCGGAAATGTTAAGATTAGCCTTGAAGTTTCCGATAAAGTAATAGCGGGGCAGATAACTGTTCACAGCCAGGAAGCATACGATGCCTTCAAGCAGAATTTGGATGTCTTGAAGCAGGCTTTCCAGCAGAATGGTTTTGACAGTGCCGGATTTACATTGAACCTTGCGCAGAGCGGCAACAGCGGTTCCTTTGGACAGGAGCAGCATCAGATGGCGCAGGAGTTTATGTCAAACAGGACGTACGGAGAGCTTGCCTCTACAGGAGAGTCTTCCGTACAGGAAACAGAAAGTTCCGCAGCTTACTCAAAGTCAAGCGGTTATCAGATTGACGTTGTAGCATAGGAGTTATAAATGGACATGGAAAACGCAGGTAGCTTACAGGCAGCAGGCTTTAAGTCTACATTGAGCCCGGAGGAAATCGCCATGAACAAGATGGCGGTTGACACTTACAACAAATCTCTGGCTGTAAACGGAAGGCAGACCCAGCACGAGCTTGGAAAGGATGATTTCTTGAAGCTTCTTATTACGCAGCTTTCTAACCAGGATCCTACAGACCCGATGGATAACACGCAGTTTATTGCGCAGATGGCACAGTTCAGCCAGTTGGAGCAGATTACAAATATGAACGCCAACTTTGAGCGTCTGAACACAATGCTTACAAGCGACCAGGCTGTTAACGTAATAGGCAAGAACGTTGAAATCAGTCTTGGCGAAAATGCCGGTGTTACTGGTGGTGTTGTAGAAGCCGTTTCTTGCGGTCCAAACCCGCAGGTAAAGGTTGGCAACATGTATTATGACTTAAAACAAATTCAGGCCGTTTACGGCAACTAACATAAAAAGGCGAGGTAAACTATTATGATGAGATCACTTTATGCCGGCGTAAGCGGCTTGCAGAATCACCAGACAAGAATGGATGTAATTGGCAACAATATTTCCAACGTAAACACGACAGGCTTTAAGAGAGGCCGTGTTAACTTCCAGGATATGATCAGCCAGCAGATTGCAGGCGCAGCCCGCCCACAGGAAGAAGTTGGTGGCGTTAACCCTAAAGAAGTTGGTCTTGGTATGAGCGTTGCTTCCATTGACACTGTATTCACACAGGGTAACCTCCAGTCAACTGGAATCGGAACAGACGTTGCAATCCAGGGTAACGGTTTCTTCGTAATGAAGAACGGCGACCAGACTTTCTACACACGCGCTGGTGTATTCGGTGTAGACGCAAACGGCACTTTGGTAAATCCTGCAAACGGTCTCCGCGTACAGGGTTGGATGGCAGAAAGGGTAGGCGGTGAGTCTGTTCTCCAGACATCCGCAACACCTACAGACCTTGTTATTCCTGTAGGCCAGAAGGACCCGCCACACGCAACAGAAAACGTACGCTTTAAGTGCAACCTTAACAAGAACATGCCTGTTTTTGATGACGCAACTGCAACAGAAGCCCAGAGAAGGGAAGGCACTTGGTCTACAGAAATGGACATCTACGACTCATACGGAAGGTCACACCAGCTTCAGATGAACTTCCGCAAGTCTCCAGACGGCGATCCTAACCACTGGGTAGTTACAATTAACGTTGACCCTGCAGCAGATGTAGACACAGCAACTCGCGTAGGCTTGGGCACAACAGACACTGGTGACGGTGAAGCTGCAAGAACATACGATTTGTTCTTTGACAACTACGGAACACTCCGCTCTGTAAGAGACAGCGTAGGAAACGAAACACCCAATGATGCAAACGGCAACATCATCCTCCAGGCTTCATTCAATGTTCCTGAAAGCAACGAAGAAGCAGACGGTGGTGTTTACCGCCAGACATTCAACCTTGACTTGGGACAGATTGGCTCTATGGAAAACACAATCACACAGAGTGCATCTTCTTCTTCAACAAAAGGTTTCTACCAGGACGGATACAGGCTCGGCTACCTTGACAACTTCAAGATTGACCAGAACGGTATCATCACAGGTGTATACTCAAACGGTTCAACACGCACAATCGGCCAGCTCGCAATGGCTAGCTTTACAAACCAGGGCGGTCTTGAAAAGCAGGGCGACACAATGTTTGCTGAATCAATCAACTCTGGTATGGCAGACATCGGTACAGCACGTGTTGCAGGTAAGGGTTCATTCCTTGCAGGTACCTTGGAAATGTCAAACGTAGACCTTACAGAACAGCTTACGGACATGATTGTAACCCAGCGCGGATTCGAATCAAACGCAAAGACAATCCAGACTGGCGACTCAATGCTTGAGACAGTCATCAACCTTAAGAGGTAATTAGACTAAACTGAGCCGGGGATGTATACAGCCCTAGGGCAACATTTCTGGCAAAAAAAGGTCCATAACGGCCGGGTGAACAGTGTTTCGCCCGGTCATTTTTTTATTTTCTTATTTAGAACAGGTATAAAAAATAGGGGCTTATGAAAATAAGGAAAAAGCTGGATTTGGAAGGTGGGACGCAGGAAAAAAGCAAGGAGGGACCCTTTAGGGAGGATTCCTTGATTTTTTCCGTCGCGGCTTGACGCTGCGCTGCCAGTTGGGACCCGCCTGCCAAGTCCAGATTTTTCCGTTCTCTTTTAGCCTGTTTGAATATTATTGCAAAAAAAATAAGAAAAATTTGCCATGCTCTATTGACATAAAATGCAAAAAAGTATATAGTCTAATCATTCAATGCCGGTGTAGCTCAGCTGGTAGAGCGGAGGACTGAAAATCCTTATGTCGTCAGTTCGATTCTGACCGCTGGCATTTAAGACCTGACTAGTTCAGGTCTTTTTTTATTTTAAAGCGGCTTTTCTGCCGGGAACTGGAGGGCTTACGCCGCCGTGGAGGGGCTTTAGTTGCCGCTTGCGGCAATGAGCGCCAGCGAACCCCGGAAGGGCGGTTCTCAAGGGGCATGAGTGTCGGATTAGAGCTGGCCTTTTATCTAAAAAGAAAAAATTACCGTCCAGATTCAAATAAAACTTGTTAAACTCGGCTTCTTGGATTATAATTGAAGCATGAACTGGTTAATAATCGTTTCAAATCCAAATGACGAAAATGCTCAGCTGGTGCAGGATTTCCTAAGCGGAAAATTCGGTGCAGAGTCTTCCAAGGTTCTTTTGTACCCCAACATTTCCAGGGAAGAACTTTTTGACGTCTGCAACAAGGTTCTGGTTGCCTCGCATTTTATTATTTTGGACAGCGAGCGTCTCCATAAGCTTCCGGACTACAACTTTATCCTGGGCCTTATCCGCGGAAGGCAGTGTCCTGCTTTTATCTTTGAGGGCCGCCCCTACATCCGCCGCTACGAATCTTTGGAAAAAGAGTTAAGGGGCAGCTCGTATTTTACATGTTTTTCCCATTTGAACGAATTAACCAATTTAATAGAAAAGAACTTTGAAAAATACCGCCGTGATGATGAGCAAAAGAATGCACTTGCAAGTCTTTTTGCCAACGGAATTCCCTTTACCAGCGACTGTTTTGCCCAGTACATTGCAAAGGACAATACGGAAATATGCGAGACTTTCTTTAAGGCCGGCATGCTGATGAATGCGCGCACTTCCAACGGAATACCTCTTTTGTGCATTGCCACCAGAAACGATTGTATCTCCAAGGTAAAGTGGCTTTTGGAAAACGGTGCAGACATAGACGCAATTTCCTCCGACCGCGGCTACAGCCCTGTAATGGATGCAGTCTGGCGCAAGAATTTTGACATTACAAAATACCTTATTTCCAAGGGGGCAGACCTTAGCTTTGTAAGTTCTGACGGTCAGCCAATCCTTGTGCTTGCCGTAGGAAACGGAAATGTGGACATAGTAAAAATCCTTTTGGAGAACGGTGCAGATCCAGACATAAAGGACAGCATGGGAATGAGTGCAAGGGAATATGCCCTGCTCTTTAAGAAGAAGCCTTTGATTGAGCTTATGGAAAAATTTCCTAAGAAATAGATATGGAAGAGAGAGATATGCCATTAAAAATAGTATTTGCCGGTGGTGGGACCGGTGGCCACATTTATCCCGGAATTGCAGTTGCAGACTCACTAAAGGCCCTTGCAGAGTCAAAGGGGCTTTCTGTAGAAATATACTGGATTGGTAATGGAAGCGGCATGGACAGGGATATTGTAGAAAAGAACCTTGTTTCTGCTGGCGGCAGCATCACAGAATTTTTGGGAATTCCCTGCGGAAAGCTTAGGCGGTATTTTTCCCTGCGCAACTTTGTGGATATTTTTAAGATTGCGGGCGGTTTTTTTAAGTCCCTGTCGCTTTTAAAAAAGATAAAGCCTGACGTGCTTTTTTCCAAGGGCGGCTTTGTGAGCGTTCCACCATGCCGGGCTGCTAAGATGCTGCACATTCCCTATTACACCCACGAGTGCGATTTTACTCCGGGGCTTGCCACCAAGCTTAACAGTGGCGGTGCCAAGAACATTTTTGTCTCCTACGAGGAAAGTTCAAAATACCTAAAGGGAAAGAATGCTTCTAAGTGTGTGGTTACCGGAAACCCCGTGCGCCCTGTGTTCTATCAGGACAATAGGGATGCTGGTCTTGAATTCCTTGGCGTTCCAAAGGACCATGAAAAACCAATTCTCCTTGTTTTGGGAGGTAGCTCGGGTGCCCTGCAAATAAACAACCTTGTGGTGCAGAACATTACATGGCTAAAGGAAAGGTTCATCGTGGTTCATCAGACTGGAAAGGCCTTTGCCCACGACAATCCGCTTCTTATGGCATCCCGCAACGACTCCTACAAGCCCTACGACTTTATTTACAGCGAAATGCCGTCTGTAATACAGGCAAGCGACGTGGTGCTTTCGCGTGCAGGGGCAAATTCAATCTGGGAATGTGCCGTTTGCTCAAAGCCAATGGTTCTTGTTCCCCTGTGCGGTTCTGGGACAAGGGGTGACCAGGTTGACAATGCCCGTTTTATTCAGCAAAATGGTGCAGCAATGGCTCTTATTGGCAAGGATGCGGATTCCGACCATCTTAAGGAAGCTTTGGAATCTCTTTTGTCCAAGGAAAAGAGGGATTCACTTTCTGCTGCCTGCAAAAAGCTGTGCGGAGAAAAGGTTCCGTCTCAAAACATTGCAAATCATATTCTTGAAGGACTTAAAAAATGAATCTACCAATCATCGACTTGTTGTTTCTGCTTATAATACTTTTGTGCGCAATAATATGCCTTGTAAAAGGTTTTGTGAACAGTGTGTTTAATAAGGCCGCTCCAATACTTGCCTTGTGGGCTGCCGTCCTTGGCTGGAGGCCCTTGTCTTCCATGCTAAAGGATACAATAAAAATTTCCATACTCAACTACATTGCCTCTTTCCTGATTATTTTTATCGTGGTATTCATAATGATAAAAATCCTCCAGATGATTTTAGGCAATATTTTTGAAGGAAGGATACTCGGTTCCCTTGACAGAACCCTGGGATTTTTCTTTGGCGTAATAGAAGGTCTTGTAATAGTCCTTTTGATTATGATTATCCTTACAGCCCAGCCTTGGTTTGACGTAAGCGGAATTTTTGCCGGCAGCATTTTCTACAGGATATTCGCTCCCGTGGTAAATTCAAATGTCAATGCAATTTCAAATTCTGTAAAAAATGCCTCTGCATGTCTTTTCGTTGGGGGAAAATCCCTGAATGTTTGACAACCTGCTTTACCAAAGTGCCTCATCATTGCTTTCGGAAGACATAAGAAAGAATTGCCTGCCAAATTCAATATTGTTTGCAGGCCCCGCCGCATCTGGAAAGCTAACCTGTGCCCTGGAGCTTGCCAGGGTGCTTGCATGCCGCCAGAGCCCCCGCGGAGAGTGGAACTGCACTTGCCCCAGCTGCCTTAGGAACAAGGCCTTGGTAAGCCAGAACGTGCTTGTCTGTGGCCCCGGAGACAGGACGCTTGAAATTGCCGCCGCAAAGACAACGCTTTTGAATCAGAGCATAAACAATACAAGTCATGTGGAAGCTGCCCGCTATCTTTACCTGCGTGCCGTAAGAAAACTTACCGTTAGGTTTAGCCCCGTGCTATGGGAAGGTGATTCAAGCCTTGCAAAGTTTTCGCCCCTCTTGCAGTCCATAAATGATTCCCTTGAACTTTTGGAGCCAGGACGCACTTTGCCGGACGAAGCTACCCTTACAAAAATCCTTGACTCTGTTGGGGAGCAGTGTGAAAAGCTTGAGAATTCATTTTTGTACAATGCACTTCCAGTTTCTCAGATAAGGCGCTTTTCCGCATGGGCACACCTTAGCTCTGGAAGCGGCCAGAAAGTTCTTATAATAGAAAATGCCGACTGTATGGAAGACAGTTCAAGAAATGCACTGCTTAAAATTCTTGAGGAGCCGCCGGAAGCCGTTACCTTTATCCTTACTACGACCAAGAGGGGGGCAATGCTTCCCACAATACTTTCCCGTGTGCGCACTTACAATTTTTTTGAACGCACTGCAGAACAGCAAAAGACTGTTATAAGCCGTGTCTTTAGGCAGAGCGGCGGAGGGTATAATTCACCTGTAGAGACAGTTAGCGGTTTCTTGCAGACATACCTGCCTGTAAAGCCTGATACGGTAAAGGAATATGCTGCATCTTATTTTGAGACCCTTGCCCAGGGACATGTTCCAGACATTGCTTCCATAATAAAGGGCTGCGGAAACTTTGACCCAAGGCTTTTGCTCAATATATTTTTTGCAGGAATAATTGATTCCCAGAAAAAGCTTTTGTCAACACCAGCCGGTGCAGAAGCTTCGTCTCAGATACTTGTTCAAATTCGTAAGGTTTACAACAACATAAACATGTTCAATCAAAATGCACTCTCTGCATTTGAAGAGCTAACCCGCGAACTTTTGCAGATTAATTTTGTTCACGGAGGAATTTTCAGGGAAGCACTTGAATGAAAGATTTTGTAAAGAAGGTTTCTAAAAAGATTTCGAAGTTGTCGGAAGCCCAGCTTGCGGCCTTGTTCGAAGATCTCAATTCAGAAAATGACGTGCTCAATTCTCTGGTGGAAAGCCTTTCCACTGGTCTTGTCATTGTGGACGAGAACTACATTATAATGCAGCACAACAAGGCTGCTGAGCGTCTTTTTCCCTTTGTTTCCCGCCAGGCATACAACGAACAGCTTCCTGTTTGGCAACTGGTTGACGATGAGCCTCTTTCTTTTTTCCTTAAGTCTTGTGCAAGTGAGCAGAAGACAAATGTAAGCGAAGAATTTTCCATAGCGTCTGACGGCGGAATAAAATTTTTGAACGTAACAATTTTGCCCTTTGTTCAAAAGCACTGGAATGAATCCACCGATGTTGTGGAAACAAAAATCGTAGGCTACATAATTACAGTTGATGACATTACCCAAAAGCGCCAGCAGGAAATTCTTTTGCACCGCATGGAAAGCCTTGCAAGCCTTACAAACCTTGCCGCTTCTGTTGCCCACGAGATAAAGAATCCGCTTGGGGCAATAAGCATCCATATTCAGCTTTTGCAGAAGGCTGTAAAAAAAGCCCGCAATGGAAATGGAATGCTGCCCGCGCAAAAGTTCATGGAAGACTATCTTGACGTTGTGAATGAGGAAATTGACAACCTGAACAAAATCGTTCTTGACTTTTTGTTTGCCGTAAGGCCGGTTCAGGCTACAATGACTCTTTGCTCTCCGGATTCGTTAATAGAAAAATTCACTTCTTTCTTTAAGCCTGAATTTGATGCCAAGAATGTGTCGCTTGAACTTCGTCTTTCCAAAAAGAAGACCCGCCTTTTGATGGACGAAAAGCTTTTCCGCGAAGTTATCGTAAACATTGTGCAGAATGCCCTTGCCGCAATCACCCAGCGTTTTTCTTCCTCGCAGGAGGGGGGGGACGGTTTTGCCCACGGAGAGCTTATAATAGAATCCTGCGTAAAGGATGAACGCTATTTTTTAAGCTTTGCAGACAACGGCAGCGGTATGGACAGCGAGACTTCATCCCATATTTTTGAGCCTTACTACACCACAAAGTCAAACGGAACGGGGCTTGGGCTTACCACCGTATACAAAATCATCAAGGAATTCCGCGGGGATATAGACGTTAAGTCTGTGCTTGGGCATGGAACGGTATTTACAATTACTCTTCCTGTTCCACAGAGCGGGGTAAAGCTTATTGCTTCCAAAAAAAGCGCGAAGGATGAAAAATGAAATTTACTCTTCTTATTATTGATGACGAAAAAAACATCCGCGAAGGTCTGGCCGCAAATTTTGAGCTGGAAGACTATAACGTAAAGACTGCCGCAACCGGGGAAGAAGGCCTTAAAATTATAGAAAAGGGAGACATAGACCTTGTTATTACGGACTTGCGCATGCCGGGAATAAGCGGTGAGCAAGTGCTTGCAAAGGTAACGGCGGAAACTCCTGGTATTCCCGTAATCATATTGACTGGCCACGGAAGCATAGACAGTGCGGTAGATGCCATGCGCCACGGAGCCTATGACTTTTTAACAAAGCCCTTAAACCTTGACCAGCTTGGAATGATTGTAAAGCGGGCCCTTGAAAGCCGCGAAATGAGCCTCCAGCACCAGCAGCTTAAGCAAACCCTGGAAGGAAACGAAAGCCTAAAGGGAATGATTGGAAAGTCTGCCGCAATGCAGAAGGTTCAGGGGATGATTCGCAAGGTTGCAGACAGCAGGGCAAGCGTTCTTATAACAGGCGAGAGCGGTGTTGGAAAGGAACTTGTTGCAAAGGCAATCCACAATCTTTCCCAGCGCAAGGACAAGTCTTTCGTAGAGGTTCAGCTTTCATCCCTAAGCGAGAACGTAATAGAAAGCGAGCTCTTTGGCCACGAGAAGGGGGCCTATACCGGTGCAGACAGAATGCAGAAGGGCTGCTTTGAGCGTGCCCACGGTGGAACGATTTTTCTTGATGAAATTGGCGAGATAAACCAGAACGTGCAGGTTAAGATTCTGCGTGTTTTGCAGGAGAGAAAATTTGAGCGTGTTGGCGGAGAACAGACTATTGAAGTTGATGTTAGAATCATAGCCGCAACAAACCGAAACCTGGAGGAAGAGGTAAAGGCCGGCCGCTTCCGTGAAGACTTGTACTACCGCCTGAACGTAATCCACATAGAAGTTCCGCCGCTTAGAGAACGCAAGGACGACATACCTCTTTTGCTGTCCCACTTCTTAAATGAATTCAATGCAGAGAACAACAAGAGCATAAAGGGGGTGGACAACCGGGCAAAGTCCCTTTTGTTCAAGTACAACTGGCCGGGAAATATCCGCGAACTTCGTAACTGTATGGAGAGTGCAGTTGTTATGTGCGGTGGGGATGAAATATCAAGTGCAGATTTGCCGCCTTCCATTAATGCAGGTAGCGGGGCAGACAGCATTTCTATTCCGCTGGGCATTACGCTTGACGAAGCCGAAAAGATTATCATCCGCGAAAATCTTGCGCTAAACCGCAACAACAAGAGCAAGACCGCAGACATGCTTGGTATAGGGCGAAAGACTTTGCAGCGGCGCTTGGCAGAGTGGGGGCTAGAAGGAGAATCTGGAACTGATGCAGACGATGTATGACAAGCTCGGTGAATTGCTAAGCGAGACCCTTGAAGCTGGCGAGATAAAATTTGTCCGCGTTGAGCGTCCGCAAAAAAAGCAGCCGGAAAGCAGAGAAGACGCGGAAGACACGAAGAATGCAGATGCTGCGTATGGTGCAGAAGGGGCGGAAAGTTCAGGAGAAAAATCTCAGGAAGCAAAGTCAGATTCCTCTGCTGGGAAAAGTGGCTCGCAGTCAAGCGGCTATCAGTCAAATGACTATCAGCAAAAGGAAGGTGGTGCTCAAAACCGCAGGCGCAGTTCTGGTTCGTCTGGCCCAAAGAAAAAGCCGGTTGCCAACAATTCATATTTTTACAAAAAAATAACGCCAGAGCTGGAAAGGGCCTACAGGCTTTTGGACATAAACTTCCAGTCAAGCCTGGACGATGCTAAAAAGGCCTACAAGGAAAAGCTAAAGTATTACCACCCGGACCGCTATGCCGGAAACGAAGTGCTTACCAAAGTTGCCACGGACAAGACAAGGCAGATTGTTGAGTCCTTCAATATGATTTCTGAATTCCTTACAAAATAAAAAAAAGCGCGGCTTCAAAAAAGCTGTGTTACACGATTGCGTGTGCCTTTTTTGAAAATACGCGCTTGTATGCTGCGGCAACCTTAGTTCCGCAGCGTTAACTTAATATCGGCTGTTCAAGAAAAAACTTTACAGCCAATTTTAAATTACTGTTCCAGCCGGAATCACTGCTCCACGCCTGATTACAATAATGCCGTCTGCGCTGTAGAATGTTCCGTGGTCTCCGTCCTCATATTTTTTACCGCTTACGTTTATGCAGCAGTTGTCTCCAATATGAGCGTTTTTGTCGATAATGGCTTTTGTTATCTTGCAGTTCTTGCCAATTCCAATGTTTGGAATCTTGTTCTTTGCATTGTCTGCAATCTGCTCTGCATTTTCGTAGTAGTCGGCACCCATCATGATAACGCCGTCCAAGTCGCAGCCTTCATTGATTATAGAGCGCACACCGATTACGGAACGCTGCAACCTAGAGTTTGTGATTACGCATCCTTCGCTCGCAAGAGTTCCCGTCATGTCCGCATGGTTGATTTTACTTGGCGGAAGGTTTCTCATGTGGGTGTAAATTGGGCTGTCTTCATCGTAGAAGTTAAAGTGGGGGAAGGGGTTTGTAAGGTCAAGGGTTGCTTCGTAGAAGGAGCGGATTGTACCAATGTCTTCCCAGTAGCCGTCAAATATGTAGCTGTTTACCTTCTTGTTCTTGATTGCATCGGGGATGATTTCCTTGCCAAAGTCATTGCGCTCGTTTGCAAGCATTTCTTCCATTGCATCTGCATTGAAGATGTAGATACCCATGGAAGCAAGGTATTCAAGTTTTGGATCCAGGTCACCGCGGGACTTTTCAGGAATCTTCCAGTTGTCAATGTTGAGGTCCTTTGCGGGTTTTTCCATAAAGGCTGTAATTTTGTTTGAATCGTCAACGCGCATGATGCCAAAGCCAGATGCGTCTTCGCGGTTTACGGCCTTTGCTGCAATCGTAATGTCTGCACCGGAAGCAATGTGTTCGTTCATAAAGGCCTTAAGGTCCATGCGGTAAAGCTGGTCACCGGAAAGGATTATGTAGTGGGTTGGCTTTTGAACGCGGAAGTGGGCAAGGTTCTTGCGTACTGCGTCTGCCGTTCCCTCATACCAGCCAGAATGTTCAAGCGTCTGTTCTGCCGCAAGAATTTCAACAAAACCGTGGCTAAAACGGTCAAAGTTGTATGAATTGATGATGTGAAGATGAAGTGATGCCGAGTTGAACTGGGTAAGCAGGTAAATCTTTTTGTATCCGCTGTTGATACAGTTTGAAATCGGAATGTCTACGATTCTATATTTTCCGCCGAACGGAACGGCTGGCTTTGAACGCTCTTTAGTAAGCGGGTAGAGTCTTGTTCCTTTTCCTCCGCCCAAAATGATAGAAAGAACCCTGGGTTCCTGAATTTGTTGCTTTGCCATAATTATTATTCCTCCAAAACTTATAAATAATATTATAAGCCCGCTTTGCCATAAATGCAACAAAAAAAACTTAATGGGTATTGGGTTTGCAAGAGGATTTTTTTTAGCCTATTTTCTTTTCGCCTTCATTTGTTTGGATAAAGTCACGCTCCAAAAGGCTTCTGTATTCTTCTTCCGTGATTGGCTTTGCGTAGTAGTAGCCCTGGGCAATGTCGCAGCCCATGTCGCGAAGAAGCTTTGCCTGGTTTTGCGTTTCAACGCCTTCTGCTACGGTCTTCATGTTCAGCTTCTTTGACATCTCTATTACAGAGGAAATGATTGTTGTTTCCTTTGAGTCTTCCGGCACGTTGCTAAGGAATTCCTTGTCCAACTTTAGAACGTCTGCCGGAATGTCCTTTAGCAGGTTTAGCGACGAGTAGCCAGAACCAAAGTCGTCCACGGAGATTGAATAGCCTGCGTTCTTTATCTGGTTCATAACGTTAATTAGACGCTTCTGGTTGTCGAACATTATGCTTTCTGTAAGCTCCACTTCTATGTGGTTGGGGCCTATGTCGTACTTGTCCTTTATGGAGCATAGTTCCTTTATCAGGTCAGGGTTGTAGAGGTGGTTCCGCGAAAGGTTAAAGGATATGGTAAGCGGGTGGGGGCAGCTTCCGTCCACTCCGGCCTTCTTCCATCCTTCAAGGAAGCGGCAAACAGAATCAAACACGTACATGTCTATCTTTTGGATAAAGCCGTTGCGCTCAAAAAGGGGAACAAATTTGTCCGGCGGCAAAAGGCCTTTTTCTGGATCCTTCCAGCGGATAAGGGCTTCTGCACCTATTATCTTTTCCGTCTCGAATGAATACTTGGGCTGGTAGTAAACCTTGAACTGGTTGTTTGCGAAGGCATTGTTCATGTTCAGGGTTATTTCCTTGTTCCACTCCATGTTGTCATTCATTTCTTTTGTGTATTCGATTACGCGGTGGGTGGCGAAATTCTGCCTTGCAAATTTGCGTGCCATGTTAGCCTTGTCCACCATGAGCGTTATGTCCTGTAACGGGTCGTCAATATAGTAGACGCTTGCGCTAAAGGTAAGGTCGTACTTTTCCGGCAGGTAGGGCACAAGCTTTTTGCTAACATCCGTAAGGTTAAAGACATGGTCCTCTATAAAAATGAATTCCGTTCGCTTTGCAAAGAAGATAAAGTTGTCGGCATTGTAGCGGCAAACAATTTCGTCCTTGTACTTGTTCTGCATAAAATGGTTGCTAAGCTCAATAAGGATAAGGTTTCCCTGCGAATAGCCAAAGCTGTCGTTCACAAACTTAAAGTCGTTTATGTCAAGCGAAATAAGCATGTATTCATTAGGTTCAGCGTGCTTTAAAACCTTTCGAACGTCATGCTTGAATTTTGTCGGTGTGGGCATTCCTGTAAGTTCATCGTATTCAATAACGTGAATCTTGCGCCTTATTACAAGCGTAATCAGGATTACCGTTATGATTCCCGCTATTACGAGCAGGAAGAATATGTAAAGGAATGTTTTCCTTAGGAATACCGTGGTGTTTTCGTGCTCAAGGTTGTAGTATTTTTGAGACGTAAGGTTTTCGTATATTATGCGGCCCTTTTCCCCGGGCGTTATAAGCGAAAATGCCTTGTCCAGTATGGAAGCAAGAAGGGTAGCGCCATCCCTAAGGGCATAGCGGTGGGTGTATTGTGACTCAAGCTGCTTTTTGTAGAAATTTGGCGCGCCAAAGTAGGAGTCACAGTCAAATCTGTTCACAAGGGCATAGTCGCACTTTTTCTTTTCCAAAGCCCTAAAGACTTCCTTTACGTCACTGTAAAATTCAAATCCGTATTCCTCCACCGGAAGTTCCCTTCGTATTTTGTCCACCCCCGCATCTGCAATGCCGGAAACTGCCACTGTTGGCCGATTTGACTCTATTTCCTGCTCTCTGGAAACAAGGAAGTAGTTTACGCTGTAGACGGAACCCGTAAAGATGAATTTTTTCTTTTCTTCTATTGAATCCGTATAGCCTGACAGTATGTCTATGCTTGAGTTTTCCAGAAGCGTAAGGCCTTCATCCGTGCTTTTTATAGGAAAAAACTGTAGCTTTAGGCCTGCTTTTTCTGCCGCGCACTTGAGCAGGGCAGCGTTTATCCCCTGAATCTGGGGGTAGCCGTTTATTTCAGATTGGTACTCAAAAGGTGGCCAGGATGGACTAAAGGAAACGTTTAGTATTGGATGCTGCTTTAGGAAGTTGATTTCTTCGTCGGTAAAAAGAGCTTCATTTTCTTCATTAGAAACTTTGTTCAGGGTGTTCTGGGCTGGCAAAAAGGAATTGTGAATAAACACTGAAAATAATATTAAAAAAATAAAGCGAAAGTTCTTTCTTGCGGTATTTTTTAACGGAAAATCCACTGGGCTAATCCTTAATATTATTTTCATTCATTATAGAACATCTTTGAAAGTAAAACAAGCCGTAAAAAACTTAATTATGTAAAAACTTGTCTTAAAAAAGCAGGAAAAAGGCTTGTTTGCGGCATAAAATTCTTTGCTTAGCTGCAAACACTTTGCTAAATACTTTTTAATCTTTGCCGATACTTATAAAGAGGTGCGAAATGATTAGAGGATGGTATATCGGTGCAAGCGGCATGAATGCCCAGCAGGCAAGGCTTGACACTATTTCTAACAACTTGGCCAACGTAGACACTACCGGCTTTAAAAAGGAAATTCCTGTTAGCAAGGCGTTCAGCGACCTTCTTTTGCGCAGGTCACAGGCAGACGGAGTTTACGAGACACCTTTCGGCTCCGCAGACAGCGCTCCTATTATAGGAAAGTTAGGCCTTGGTGTAGAGACAAACGAGCTTTACACAGACTTTAGCCAGGGTTCTTTCAAGTCAACGGACACACACACGGACTTTGCCCTTGGCGGCAAGGGATTCTTTGTTGTTCAGACACCGGACGGCGAGCGCTTTACCCGCAACGGCAACTTCCACCTCGGCAAGGAAGGCATTCTCCTTACAAAAGAAGGCTACCCGGTTCTTGGCGAAAACGGACCAATTTCTGTTCCGGACGACAAATTCATCGTTAACCAGGACGGAATGGTATACACAAAGCAGGACAACACACTTGTTGACCGCATGAAGATTGTCCGCTTTGACAACGAGCGCTACCTTAAGAAGCAGGGCTCTTCCCTCTGGAACACAAACGACATTGCCGGAAACTATACAATTGCAGAGGGCAACAACCGCCCTCGTGTCCTCCAGGGCTATACAGAAACCAGCAATGTTAACGTTGTAAACGAAATGGTTCAGATGATAGAAGTGAACCGCGCCTACGAGGCAAACCAGAAGACCGTCCAGACCCAGGACGACATGATGGACACCCTCTGGAGCAAGGTAGTAACGGTAAACCGCTAATAAATGATGGCGGCATAGATTCAATTTTGATTTTATAGAGTAAACGGAGCAAGTTATGGTAAGAAGTTTATGGAATGCAGCAACCGGCATGAACGGTCAGCAGACAAATATCGACACAATCTCCAACAACCTTTCAAACGTAAATACTACGGGCTTCAAGCAGCACCGCGCTGAATTTGAAGACCTTTTGTACCAGAACGTAAAGAAGGCAGGAACTCCAGCAACAGAAGACACTGTTACACCGGTAGGCCTTCAGATGGGTTCCGGCGTTAAAGTTGGCGCAACCCAGCGCATCATGAGCCAGGGTTCCCTCCAGGCTACAGGCGTTGACACAGACGTTGCAATCGTTGGCGACGGCTTTTTCCGCGTTCAGCAGTACGACGGAAGCTGGGCATACACACGCGACGGTTCCTTCAAGGTAGACTCAACAGGCCAGCTTGTTACCGCAAACGGTCTCCGCGTAATCCCGGAAATCATCCTTCCAGAAGGATTCAGGATTGAGACACTTGCAATTTCCGACATGGGACGCGTTAACGTAAAGGTAAACGGCAACGTAGACCCAATCGAAGTAGGCCAGCTTGAACTTTACCGCTTCCCCAACGCAGTCGGTCTTGAAAACCTTGGCGACAACCTCTACAAGGTAACAAACGCATCCGGTGACCCAATTGCTAACCGCCCGGGTGTTGACGGAATGGGTGTTACAAAGCACAAGTTCCTCGAAATGAGCAACGTAAGCGTAGTAAACGAAATGGTACAGATGATTGTTGCCCAGAGAGCCTACGAATTCAACTCAAAGGCAATCCAGACAAGCGACAACATGCTCCAGACCGCAGCAAGCCTTAAGCGCTAAGGACGGTAAGCTATGGCAGTAAAGGGTGTTTCGGGTCTAGGCATTACGGGAACTCTTTCCGACGGAAGGGAAGCCATGAATGCAGCTAAGGCAGAAAGCGAAAATGGCAAGTTTATGTCTCTTATAAACAAAATGAAGCAGAATGCAGAGGCTACAGAAAAGTCAGAATCTCCAAAGATTGGAAGCGGACTTTCATCAAGCCAGGTTTCATCAAACCACCGCCTGAACGGAGACTACACCCAGGGATTCTACAACTTCTATGTTTCCGAATCAGACAAGCATGCCAAGCCGGAAGGTTTTGCCGCCGCAAGCACAACGTCAAAGGGCAAGAAACCTGTAATCGACAAGACATCAGAGCTTTACGCACAGTCAAAGGAACTTGAAAACTACATGGTAAAGATGATGCTTTCTTCTGCAAGAAAGACAATCCAGAAGAGCGAGCTGTTTGGAAAGAACGACTATGCCCGCGACATGTACGAAGACATGATGTACGACAACTACGCGGAAAGCCTTACAAAGAATTCCCACTTTGGACTTGCAGACCAGATTTACATTGAGCTTTCAGGACAGAGGGGCTAATTCCTTCGAACTTTTTTATACCGTCCCGCCGGAGCCTTAAAGGAGAGCGCCAGGCGGGGCTTTTTTTTTATTTTTTGGACGGTATTTCTTATTTTACATTCATTTGTTGGCTGCAATCGGGAATTTATTCCTTTCCATTCTCCGCTTTCCGGGGTTCCGGTCGCAAGGCTCCCTCCATTCGCTTCGCGAACGGCTTTGCCGCCCCTACAATCGGGCGTATGACCCAAAAAAATCCCTCCATGGATTTTTTTGGGTATCGGAGATTTGTTTTCAAATCTCCGGGCTGCTAAGCCGCGCATCCGTGCGCTCGTTATTGGTTGGCAAGTAAGGGACAAAAAAAATCCCTCCATGGATTTTTTTGGGTATCGGAGATTTGCTTTCAAATCTCCGTGTTGCTAAGCCGCGCATCCGTGCGTTCGGTATTGGCTGGCAAGTAAGGGACCAAAAAAAATCCTCCATGTTTGCAAAGAAAACTCCTCTGTGATATAATAGACGCATGAAAACAGATTTGAACACTTTGCCCGAAAACTTAAAGGGTGTCCGCATACATTTTGTCGGAATAAAGGGAACCGGAATGGCTGCCCTTGTAGAACTACTTAACAAGCGCGGGGCTGTCATAACAGGAAGCGATGTCTCCGAACGTTTTTATACAGATGAAATTCTGGAGAATCTTGGCATAAAGGCCTTGCCATTCGATGCGGCAAACATAAGCAAAGACATTCAGTTTGTAATTCATTCAAGCGCATACAGTGCAGAAAAAAATCCTGAGCTTGCAAAGGCAGAGGAGCTTGGAATACCAACGCTCTTGTACAGCGAAGCCCTGGGGGCCTATTCTGCTCTTTCCTACAGCGCGGGAATCTGCGGTGTTCACGGAAAGACCACCACCACAGGCCTTACGGGAACAATACTAAAGGCCGTTAACCTTCCGTCCCAGGCTCTTGCAGGAAGCATAATCACTTCATTCGGAAAGTCAACCTGCACAATGACGTCCGACTCTTTTGTTCCGGGCGGAAAGAATTATTTTGTTGCGGAAACCTGCGAATACCAGCGCCACTTTATGGCCTACCACCCAAAGAAAATCGTACTAACTTCCGTGGAAAGCGACCATCAGGATTATTACCCAACCTATGCGGACATAAGAAAAGCCTTTGTTGACTATATATGCCTTTTGCCGCCTTACGGTCAGCTAATCTACTGTGCCGACGATCCGGGTGCGGTTGAGGCTGCAGGCCTTGCAAAGCAGATGAGGCAGGACTTGGAACTTGTCCCCTACGGAACAAATGCCAGTGGCCCCTACAAAGTTTCCCTTGGAGAAGTAAAAAACGGCAGGCAGTATTTTACAATTAATTCCATTGGTGAGTGTGCCATCTGCGTACCGGGAGAGCACAACGTTAGGAATGCAACTGCGGCTGTTGCCCTTTGTTCGGAACTTATTGCCTCCGACGGAAAGAATGTATCTGATTTCCATGAAAAGATAAGGGAAGGCCTTTTGAATTTTAAGGGCGGAAAGAGGCGCAGCGAAATTATTGGCAGCGCAAAAACACCCGGCGGCCAAGACGTTATTTTTATAGATGACTATGGCCACCATCCAACTGCCGTAAAAAGCACCTTGAAGGGATTCAGGAATTTCTACAAGGGACACAAGATTATCGTAGACTTTATGAGCCACACATATTCGCGCACACAAGCCCTGCTCGAAGAGTTTGCAGATTCCTTTGGGGCTGCGGACAAGGTAATCATCAACAAGATATATGCCAGTGCAAGGGAGTCCGCAGAGTTTTTTACCGTAACAGGAAAAAAGCTTGCTGAACATGCAAGCTTCCGCCATTCAGATGTCTTTTACTGCGGAGAATTTGATGAAGCCGCAAAGAAAGGACTTGAACTTCTTTCTGAGCCAAGCGGAAGCCAATATCCCGACGGATACCTTTTTGTTACCATGGGAGCCGGAGACAACTGGAAGGTTGGCCAAATGATTTATGATGAGCTAAAGAAGGGAGTAAGCAATTGAACAGCATGACAGGCTACGGCTACAAGGAAGCCGTTATTGAATCAACTCAGGTAAGTGTAGAAATCCGTTCCGTTAATTCCCGCTTTTTGGATTTGAGCATAAATTTGCCCCAGTACCTTAATGCACTGGAAAGCCGCATAAGAAAGTCAATCTGCTCCAAAATTATAAGGGGCAAGGTTGATGTCTATATCCGCGTAAAGGATTTGGAAAGCTCCGCAAAAATTGTTGCAGACACAAAGGCTGCCGTCCGCTACAGGGACGCAATAGCTTCTGTTGCAGAGGCAGTAGGCCAAAGCGCCAGTGACATTCCCCTTAGCCTTATTATAGAGCAGGAGGGTGTCCTTAACGTAACATACGAATACGATGCGGAGGGCTACTGGAAAAAGATAAAGCCTGTCTTTAACCAAGTCTTTGACGCTTTTGTAAATGACCGTGCCCGCGAAGGAGAAAATCTTATGGCGGATCTCCTTGCAAAGCTTGATGTACTTGATTCCTGTGCCACTTTCTTTAAGAAGTGGCAGCCAAAAATGGAAGCAAAATTCAGAGAAACAATCGAAAAGAAATTCCACGAGCTTTTGGGTGAACACGTTGACCAGAACAAGATTCTTGAAGAAACTGCGGCAATGCTTGTGCGCTATACAATAAATGAAGAAATCATCCGCCTGCAAAGTCATCTTTCCGCCATGCGCAAGGAATTTACAGAAAACCCAACGCCAGGTAAAAGAATTGACTTTATCTGCCAGGAAGCAAACCGCGAGATAAACACTATTGGAAGCAAGAACCAGTTTACGGAAGTTGGACAGGCCGTTGTAAATGCAAAGGACGCGCTGGAAAACATCCGTGAGCAGAGCAAGAATGTTGAATAGGAGGAGCCTTTATGTCTGATTACAAAATTCCTTCGGGAAAAAGCCTTCGCGTAGCAATAAGCGGAAGATCCGGATGTGGAAACACAACAGTGAGCACGCTTCTTTCACAGCTTTTGGGTGTAAAGCTTATTAACTTTACTTTTAGAAACCTTGCCCAGGAACTGGGGTTAACTTTGCCCCAGGTAATAGAGAACGCAAAAACAGACGACTCCTATGACCGTACCGTAGACACCCGCCAGGTTGAACTTGCCAAAAAAGAAAGCTGCGTCCTTGGAAGCCGTCTTGCCATCTGGATGCTAAAAGAGGCAGACCTAAAGGTTTACCTTCTTGCAAGCGAGGAACTCCGTGCCAGCCGCATCTTGAACAGGGAAGGCGGAGACCTTGAGGAAATAAAACGCTTTACCGCAATGCGTGACGCAGAGGACACAAAGCGCTACAAGAATCTCTACGGCATAGACAACACAGACTATTCTTCAGCAGACCTCATAATAGACACCAGCAAGCACCTGCCCGAAGACATTGCAAACATCATCCTGAATGAACTTGAAAAGCGCGGACTGGTAGAAAAAGCCTAGTCTCCGCTGTCAACAACCGTAAAGCTTATGCTGTCTCTTCTTCCTGCCGAATCCCATACAGTAAGGACGTGTTTACCTGTCGTTGGGTTACAGGCCATCTGGTGGGTTCCAGTTGTAGAGCCAAGGTAGTCTCCGTCTATGTCCCAGTAGACGGTGCATTCCTTGTTTCTTTCTGCAACCAGCATAACTGCCGCTCCCTTTTTTCCGTCTATCTCTACAGGAATGACTATGTTTGCTCCTCTCTCTGGGAAAACAATTGAAAGTGCGCGCAATGCAGAATCCCTTGCGTTAGAAGGATCTTCCGGCGAAAGTTCCGGCGGTATTTCCCTGTAGCCCAGGGTGTGCTTTGTATACCAATATTCAACCGAAGGGGGAAGAACAAACCATTTTTTTGCAACCGGCATCTGTCCTGCGTACTTGCCAACCATGTCCCTAACTCCTGCCGAAAATTTTAAGTCGGGTGTTAGCGTTACAATGTGGCAGTAGGGGCAGCAGGAACCCAACGGTGAGTTTTTTGGCCTGTAGGATATTTTTGTGTCCCCGCAGTTGGGGCCTGCAAGGTATCCTGAATTTTTACAGACGGTTACTTCTTCCAATTCATCATAAGGAAATGCTGGCCATGAGGAATTTGGAAGAGAGTTAAAGAGGTCAAACAAAAGCGGTGCGGAAGTTGTGTTGCTCTTTATTTCCTTGTTGCCGTTTCCTTCTCCGTTTCCAACCCAAACGCCTACTGTGTATTTTGCGGTAACTCCTATTGCCCATGCGTCCCTGTTGCCGGAGCTTGTGCCGGTTTTCCATGCGATTTTCTTTGAGTTGGCATAGGTCTTCCATTGGCTTTCTTCTGCGGGGCGTGCTCCGTTTGCCAAAGCGGAAAGTGTAAGGTAGCAGGCTCCGGGGCTTGTAGGGTATTTAGTCTTTGCAACTGTATTTTCTTCAAGGCATGCAAGATTCATCATGGTGCAGTATGCAAGGGCTGCTTCATTCAGCGTTATTTCTCCGCCTCCCAGTATAAGCGGTAGGCCGTATTGGTCTGCTGTACGGTTTAGCGTGGTAAATCCGCATTGCTTTAGGTATTCAAGAAATGCCGTTATTCCGTATTGCGACAGGCTTTTTACGGCAGGAATATTGAGCGAGCGCGAAAGAGCCTCTCCTGCAGGAATGACGCCCCTGTACTGGGGAATGTTGTTTTCCGGCTTGTAGCTTCCAATTCTGGTTGGAACGTCAAGAACAAGCTGGTCGGGCAAAACCATTCCGTTGTCAAGCATTGCCGCAAACAAAAATGGCTTTAAAAGACTTCCAGAACTTCTTCTTGCTTGAATCAAGTCTACTGCGGAAGTCTTTGTTCCCTTTACGTTTCCTATGTATGCGACAGGCTTTTTTGTTGAATTGTCTATGATTATTGCGCACACATTCTTTATGTTCTTAGAAAGGAATTCCTTGTGCCATTTGTTTACGATTCTGTCCGCGTTTCTTTGCAGGTCAAGGTCAATATTGGTGTAGAACTTTGACCTTCCGGGATTCTGCGCCTTTAGGAATTCAAGGTAGTGAGCTGCCTGTGCAGGTAGGGCGAATGGCTTTTCCGGTATTCTTTCTTCAAGGGCAAGCGCAAGTGTTCCTTCATCAATTATCTTTTTTCTGAAGAGCCTTTTTAAAAGCAGGTCCCTCTTTTTCTGGAGTATTTCTTTGTTTGCACCGGGATATACAAGTGCCGGCTGGTTTGGAAGCACTGCAAGCGTTGCTGTCTCTGCCCAGGTTAGACTTTCCGGCGGGCGGTTAAAGTATCGCCATGATGCGGCTTCAAGGCCTATGACGTTTCCGCCGAAGGGTGCGTTTGCTGCATAAAGAGAGAGAATCTGCTTTTTAGTGAGTGTGCATTCAATTATTAGCGCAATAAAGGCTTCTTTTGCTTTTTGCAAAACAGTGCGCCTGGGGTTCTTTTCCAGTATGCGCACAGTCTGCATTGTTATTGTGGAACCACCGGAAACTATTTTGCCTGCCCTTATGTTGGAGGCAAAAGCCCTTGCTATGGAAGCAAAGTCCACCCCCGGATGAATAAAAAAGCGCTTGTCTTCAAATGCGACTATTGCCTTTTCAAACTTGGGGGGGACATTGCCGCGTTCAAAACGCCACTGGCCGTCTTGTGCAACGGATGCCCCCAGAAGTGTTCCTCCGCTGTCGTATACTGCGCAGGAAAATGGGCCGGACTTTCCTATAAGGCTTGCGGTTTGCCAATGGCAGAAAAGCACAAATATGCATTCAACCAAGAATATTATGGCAAACCGCTTGTAAACTTTAAGCATTATTTCTTTTGTTCAACATAAACGCCCGGAATAATTGCGCCTATTGAATCGTCATACATAGCCTCTGCGTGTACGGCCGGAATGTAGAAGCTTCCGTCGTATGCCACAGTAGCGTAGAATGTAAGGTCAATTCTGCTTCCGCTGCTCAGGTTAAAGTAGGTGTATACAGCCTCATCCTTAAAGTCCTGGTAGCTGAACGAAGTTGAAGAAGAGCTTTCTCCACCGCCGATTCTGTCGTTGTTGATTTCCCAGGCAGTTGGGAGCGGCACTGTAAGGGCAATGTTTTCCACCGTCTTTCCAGACGTGTTTGTAACGCGCACGTTAATCTTAAAGTCATCGCCGTGCTTTAGTGAACCCGGGTAAACCGTGCTGCCGTTTGAATCTACATAGGAAACTATAAGGCTAAGACCGTCGTTCTTTGCGGTTTCTGTTCCAGGAACGGAAGTTCCCTTTGCGGTAAGAACACCGTAAAGTGTCTTTCTGCCAGTGTTCTTTATTTCCGCAGTCTGGGAACTGTCGTCTGATGCAGCAAGCGTTTCTATAACGGTCTGCTTTGTCATTGAACCTGACGTTTGCTTGTTGTTTGCAGTTATCTTGTATTCAGCCTTGCCGCTTTCCTGTCCGGTGTAGTAGGGCAGAAGGGAAAGCAGGGACCATGCCGTTTCCTGTGTGCTGAGCCACCTGTCGCTGGAAAGGTTTTCTGCAACAGTCTTTGCCGCATGGGAAGCGGTGCGGTTGTCTTTTATAAGGTTGAGCGTAAAGAGGTAAATTGCCTGTTCCCTTATGCTTGAACTGAATGAGCCGCCCGTAAGCCTAAAGAATACATCCTGCATTGTGAATTTCTTTATCAGGTCTTTTGCAACGTTTTCGCGTCCGCTTTGTGCGTATGCCGCTGCAAGTAGAAGCCTTGTTCCCTGGTTCATGCTGCTGTCTGCAAGGCGGTTCATTGCGCCAAGGTTTGCGTGGTTTGCAAGTGAAAGAACAAAGAGCCTGTAAGCCTCGTTGTCCTTTTCGTCGCCATAACCGTCGCGGTCCTCGTTTTCTTCAAGCCAAGAAAGAAGCGGTGAATAAATTGAATCTGGAACCTTGTAGCCGGCCTTCTTTGCCTCGCAGAGGAAGTGCAGGGCATAGCAAGAGCCCCACATTGAAGGACTTGTGTTTCCTGGCCAGTAGCCCATACCACCGCTTGCCGTCTGGTACTGAGGATATCTCTCTATTACAGACTCAACGTTAGCCTTTACCTTGTCCGTCTGGGCATCGCTAAGCTTGATGAAAGATGGAAGGTAAAGCTGTGGGAAGCCGCCAGAGGTAATCTGTTCAATACAGCCGTGAGGATACTCTGTAAGGTATGAAAGGCGCTCAGAAAGGTTCAGGGCTGGAAGCAGTGAAAGTTCAACCTGCAAAGATGCCGTGCCCTTCTGGCTTGGAGAAGGTACGGTTACAGTTTCCGTCTTTCCTCCGCCAACCTCAAAGTATTTTTTGTATGTAACAGGAATACCGCGCGAAAGAACCTTTACGTTCACTTTGGATTGTGCGCTTATATTGCTTGCGCTTGCGTTAAAGACAAATTCTGCTGTTCCCGGATTCTTTACGGAAGCCCTAAAGCTTACCGTTTTGTTTTCTCCGGCTGGAACCGTTACGGATTTTGAGCTTGTGTCAAACGAAAGTCCCTGTGCGGCTGCGTTTACGGTAACGTTTCTTGAAGAAGACATTCCGTTAAAGACAGTGACAGGAATTTCAAGAGTTTCGCCAGCTCCTATTGTGCGTGGCAATACCGGCTGAATCATAAGGTCGCTCTTTACAGGAACCTTTTTTTCCGCAGTTCCATATGCACCGTCGTAGCCTGCTACAACAACAGCCCTTACGGAGCCAATGTATTCAGGCATGGTGAATTTTGTTGCCTTCTTTTCTCCAGCCTTAAGGGTGAAGGGACCAAAGTACTTTACAACAGGGGTAAAGCGTCCCGTATCCTTTTTGCCGTTACCCTCATCATCTTCGCCACCACCTATTGCAAGCAGTGTTTCGAGTTTGCCGGAGTATGCGTTCATTATGTAAGAGTAAATGTCCCAAGACAAAAGCTGTGATGCTTCCTTCTTGTAGAATTCGCTGCGGATGTCCGGGGCATGGTAGTTTGTAAGTCCAAGAAGACCTTCGTCAACAACAGCAAGGGTGTAGGTCATAGGCTTGCCGTTCTTTTCGCTTACGGAAACAACAGCCTCTTTTCCAGGCTCGTATTTTTCCGGTACGGTTATCTGCGGTTCAAGGATGGAAGACGGATCTTCTACCATTACCGGAACAATACCGTACAGGCGCACTGGCAAGCTGTTTGCCGTCTGAAGGTGCTTTTGCAAAAGCGTAACATGCACGTAGACGTTTGGAGCCATATCCCTTGTAAGTGGCAGCTTGTAGACCGTAGTTCCTTCCTTGGTTTTGAGCCAGCTCTGTGAAAGGATTTTTCCGTTGCGCTCTATTGTAACAAGGGCATGCTCGTCTGCGCCAGTTGCAAAGGAAATAGAAGCTGTTTCGCCAGTCTTGTACTTCTGCTTGTCGCAAACAAGAGTAACCATGGCTGCACTGCCGGAGCTTCCTTCCTGAGCCCTTCCAGCCCATCCTGGCCAGTCAATGTAGACAATCTTTGCGGCTGAGTGTCCGCTGCTTCCGTCTTTTACAACAACAATGTAGCGTCCCCAGTCAGGATATTTTACCTGGAACTTAAACGATGCGCGTCCCTTTGTTACGTCTGTACTTCCGCTTGCAATTCTTTCGTGATAGTTGTCGCTTACGTATGTTGCGCTTGAAAGGGCGTCTTTTTCCCACCACCATTTCCATTCAAGCTTGTAGATGGCCCATTCAAGGCTTGCGCTTTCAACAGGCTTTCCGTCCGGGGTAAGAAGAACTACGTCTGCCGTGTGGTCAGTGTCCGTAAGCAGCATTCCGCGTGCCTCGTCTCCCTTTGGAAGCTTAAGGCCTACATAGCGCTCGTAGGGGCTGTATGTCATGGACTTGTATTCTGTAGAGAAAGCACCTGATGGTTCAAAAATGCGGCTTGTAAAGTTTGCGCGGAGCTTTCCTGGAAGGTTGCTTCCTGCATTCAAATTGGAAGAGAAAGAAACCTCAGAATTGTCGTCTAGGTGTCCAGACCAGATATTGTCTCTCTTTGAGTCAAGGGAATTCTCCGGGTTTGTGAATGAATATGCGCTGTAGCCGTCAAAACCTGTGCTTGCGGCAGAGAAGGTTACGCTTACGTCCGCCTTGTAGCCGGGAGTCTTTGCACCATGCAGCCATTCACCGCTAAGGGTAAATTTGTTGCCAGATGGAACAAGGTATTTTGCCGGTGAAGAAAGCTTAACCGCAAGCCTGTTTGGAACAACAGTTTCTACCCTAAGTGCCTTTGTCCATTCCTGTGCGCCAATTTTTACCTTTGCCTGCCACAAACCTGTAACGTCGCTCTCGGAAGTCTTAGCCTGGATAGGATAAAAACCGTTTTCGCCGTTCTTTATGGTGCTGGTCTGGGTTACGCGGCCAAGAGGGTCAGAAAGTTCAAAAATAAGCGGAATGTCGAGCGGGAGCTTCTTTTCCTTGTCCTGCAGAACAAAAGTAAGGTACTGGGTGTCTCCCGGTCTCCATACATCGCGCTCTCCGTAGATAAAGCCCTTAATTCCGTCCTTGCTCACTATACCGTCAGTCTGGAAATGGCTTGTGCTAAGGCTAGTTCCGTCTGCAATCTTAAGATAAGAAGACTGTCCGTTTGAACTTGCACGTATAAAATGAACGTTTGATGCGTCTGCAAATTTTGCGCATCCGTTGGAATCAGTCTTTGCCTGGTTGATTACAGAACCAACGTAAGAATAGAGTGTAACCTGAATGCCGCTTGTTGGCTCTGCATTCTTTATGTCCGTCGTGGTAACGTAAAGTGTTCCGTCCGTAGTGCGCTTTGCATTTATGCCAATGTCCGAAACCATTACGTTGCGCTTAATAAGAGAATTGCTGTTGTACCTTGGCGTGTAGTATGCAGGGTGGCAGGGGTCGTTCTTGTAAGACCAGAAAGTTTCCCTGTCTTCGTACTTAAGGTTGTCCCAGTAGTCCCAGTAGCTGTCTTCTCCGGGAAGCCTGTCCTTTTCTATGGTATCTTCCGGCTGGGGAAGCTGCGAGAAGTCCCTGTGGTTGTCGCGGCAGATATACTTTACGTTCTTTTTCCTAAAAGAAATGCGGATTTGGAACATTCCGTCGGGGTACTTCTTTACGAGTGGAGAAAGGTCAAGACCGCGGGCAATGTACTTGTTCTGCATAGAATCCTTCCATTCCCATTCAACAAAATTCTCCCAAACCGGCTCTCCAACGCGGTAAAGTTCAGAAGTTCCGTTAAAATCGTTTTCCTGCAGGAACTGAACCATGTTATGGTCGTAGATTGCATAAGCCTGAACAAGAAGGCCTGTAAGGTTCCTGGTTTCTACAGGAAGGGAAGTGCCCTGCGAAGTTGGCAGAATGTTGCCGTCATTCAAAAAGCGCACTTCTGGAAGATCCCAGTGTTCATCCAGCTTTATGGAAGATTCCTTGCCAAGAGCCGTACCGTCCGAACTCTTTAAATTCTTTGCAATAGTAAGAACAGAGAAATTTTCAAAATCAGAATCATTAAAAATAGTAAGAACGTTGTCCCTTGCCGTAATGGAAACATTTTCCGCAGCGCTGCCAATCTTGGAAAGCTTTGTCATTGGCGTAACAAGAGAAGAAAGGTCCTGCTTTGTGTCCAGCGGGCGTGAAAAGCTTACGATAATTGAATTCTTCTTGGTGCGGTTTATGTCTACAATTCCAAACTGGGCAATTGCGGGAATGTTGTAAATCTTTTTGCCGCGAAGCCTCTTGTCTGCCTTGCCTTTAAGCCCAATGCTCTTTCCCTTCCATGAAACAGAAAGAATTTTTGCCTTGTTGCCTGCAAACACATTCTTTATAAGGAAGCGCCTTGCGGAAGAATTTTCTATTGATTCCCATTCAATGATGCACTTTTTGCCCCAGAAGCCATTGACCTTTGCCTTTAGAATCTTCTGCACGGCTTTGAGCGGCTCCGGTGCATCCGTCGTTATAAGACCAGAAAGAGAATAGCTGTTGTCGCCCTCGTTAAGACGCAGCTCGTCAAAAGTAACTGAATAGCTTGGACTTGTTGTAATAAAGCGGTGGGCATAGTTGCCTGTAGCCCCCTTGCTTGCAAAAAGCTTAGAACAGTCTGCCGTTAGAACAAGCTTCTTGTTCCCCTTAAAAGGCTTATCCGGCACAAAAGTAAAAGTCCGCGAGTCGGTCGATTTCCATTCACCCTGGACCTTGGGGCTTATGCTAAGCGCTTCTTCCGCCTTGCATTCAATTTCCTGGGTAAAGCTTATTAGAATGGGTGAAACCCTTTCAATGCACTCAGGAGAAATTGCTTCTATAAATTTATCGTTTTCCTTGTTGTACGAAAGCTCCTTCTGTGAGCATGAAAAAACAGAAAACAAACTTGCAAATGCGGCAATAAAAACCGCGGCCGAAGATAAAATACCCTTTTTATTTCTCATACCATAATTTTAGTGTAAGAGGGTATACATAGTCAATAATTAGAAAACTTTAAGCAATTTTGGTTAAAGATGTTTTGGACGGTAGCCTTGAGGACGGTAGTCTCGAGGACGGTAGTCTCGAGGACGGTAGTCCTACTTGCTCTACCATTTTACTCTTTGGCTAATTCGACAGTCCATGCCTTTGCGCCACCGCCCTTCCGCCCTTCGCCTATTCGGCTCATACCGCTTGCGCGGTACTAAAGGGGCTCCACGGCGGCGTAGCTTGCATTTTCTCCTATTGCACTGGCTGTTAGCACGGCAAGTACACCGACAAATTATTTGGCAAGGGTCTTGTATGGTATTATCTTGTTCGTCAAAATAATGGATACGAGGCTTGTCCTTTGCCAGCTGGAATAATTGGTAATGAAATAGATCCTGTTACAAATTGTTGGGTAAGGTAAAGCTTCGGTATGACGGCATGAATTGATGCTGTTGTCCCAAATGGCGGCCTGTCATCCCGAATAGCAACCTGTCATCCCGAACTCGTTTCGGGATCTGTAGAAGATGGCACCTAAGCTTTTACAAACTCTGAAACAAGTTCAAGGTGACGGAATGAATGGCAGCCAAACTTTTACAGACCCTGAAATTACTTGCTTGGCAAGTGCGTCCAGGGTGACGGCATGAAGGCAACAGAAAAAGAATAGTTTCCGCTACCAGCTAAAGCCTACATCTGGAACTGGATTGCCACTACTTGTTGTCCATGTTTTGTAAATAGAGCTTGTGTTATTGCTGTTTACCCATGAATTCATATCTGAAACGGATGGAACTCCGGTTGTAGAATTGGATTCGCTGTCTGATTTTCCGTAGACACCAACTGATGAAGTTCCTGATTTGTAATAGTTATGGGTTGTTGTGCATAATCCGTCGCTTCCTGTATCAATTTTTCCGACTATACCACCGCTTGATCCGCTGCTTGCCGAAACGGAGCCTGCATTGTAGCAGTTGAATACATTTGCATCATAACTTAAGCCGCTTATATCGCAATTTCCTGCGATTCCGCCTACTTTATTACGGCCTGATACAGAGCCCAAATTTGCACAATTTATAATTCCATTTCCCCATCCGCCTGGTGACTGATTTCCACCTGCAATGCCTCCGACTTCAGATGCGCCACCTCCTTGGACGTTTCCAGAATTTATACAGTTTATTACAATGCCAAAGGTATCTCCTACAATACCTCCAATCAGAACATAACTGCCTCCTGTATAAGTTACAGTTCCTTTGTTTACGCATGAGTCAATTATACATCCAGAAACATTTTCTCTTCCGGCAATACCGCCAAGGTAGCCGTTTGAGCTTGTGATTGCACCTTCGTTTATGCATTTTCTTATTGTAGGGCTGCTTCCGTTCCCCATTATGCCTGCAATACCTCCGACAGTAGTATCCGTTCCTGTTACAGAAACCCTGTTGGTGCATCCTTCGATAAGGCCGTTGGTAAAACTGGCAGCTATTCCTGCCTTGGTCGCAGTTCCTTCTACGGTAAGGTCTTTTACAGTTCCGTTTACATCTCTGAACAAAGCAACCTGTCTATTCAGGCCAGAAATTGTCTTATTGTTTCCGTCAAAAGTTCCTTTGAAAGTCTTTATTGCGGCAAAGTCTGAGTTAAGGGTAACATTGGTTACCAGTCTAATCGTTTTGCCAGAGAAATCCTTGCCCCCGGAATCGGAAAGTGTGGAAATTACATCCATTCCGTCTGCACTTACAACAGAAATTGTTGTAATGGAGGTATAATTTGCTGCCGTAAGATTTTCTGCGTTAAAGATGTCTATAAGTTTTCCTTCGTCAGAAATGAACCAGTCTTTTGGTTGTCCTCCTACAATTTGTGGAGTTACCGCAAATTTTATGATTTCGTCCTCTATAGTTGTTGAAGGGCTTGGAGAAGAGTCAAGTGAAACCCCCTGGGTTGTAGTTGAGTAGGTTGATGGCGTAATTGTTGCAACAATGCCGTCCGTACATTCTGATGGAGGAGTAAGCTGTCCGATTACTGTAATTTGTTGTGAATACAGATATACATCGTTCTTTTTGTTTGCCCCAAGAGGAATGTATGCGCTGCCGCCCATTTTAAAAGTGCCTACCGCATATACTCCGCCGCCGCTACTGGTTGCTTCGTTTGAAGAAATTTTAGCTGTTCCTTTTATTTCTGCCACTGCATAGCTTCCAATATACAGGCCACCGCCTTTTCTTTCGCTGCTGTTGAAGGCAATTGAGCCCCCTGTCATGGTGAAGGTACATACGTTTGCACCCTGTTTTTCGCAGTAGATTCCGCCGCCAAGTCCTACAGACGTGTTGCTTGGATCGGTTATGGTTGCCTTGTTTGCATCTGATGCGCTTGTGCCGCCGATGGTTCCGCCTTCCATTATGACGGTACCCAGATTAAAAATGCCGCCTCCGACACCGTTGCTTGCTGTATTGGAAGATATGACCGTGCCGTTCTTTATGGTGAATGTTGCACCACCTGCAACACGCACGCCGCCGCCTTCTGTAGAATTTCCGTTTTTTAGCGTAATATTCTGGACCGTTACGCTTGCCCCGGATGCAATGTTTATCACGCGACCCTTGTTGTTTGCGTCTATTGTGGCTCCGCTTCCTTCGCCAATGATTGCAAGGTGACCGATTGTGCTGCTTACGTCTATAAAGTTTCCTCCGTCAATGCTTGCCGTGGGAACAGCGGGTGTTCCCGTAACATGAAGCTCCCAGGGGGAGGTCCCGCTTATTTCGCTTTGCCTTATGTTTTTGCCTGCAACTTCGCTAAGGCGGGCCATGGCTTTTTCTATTGAGCCAAAGGGGCGCTCTGACGTGCCTGTAGCACCGCTGTCGCTTGCGCCTTGCTTTACGTAGATTTTCCTGTAGACAAAGGTTTCCACGCATGCTGCCGTTACGCTAAAGCCGGATTCAAGGTGGGGTGCGGTTCCGCTTGTCCAGCTGTTTGTTGTGAGGTTCGGGAGGACCGCTATGTATTCCGTGCATTCATACAGGGGAATGGAATTTGTTGCGCTTGCAGATGATGCATAGAAGGAGAAAGTTATGGGATAGCTTCCTGATGGCTTGCCATTTGCTGATATTGTGGCTGTTCCCGAATCGCTGTTGCCAGATCCAAGGCTGCTTTCCCACTTGCAGTAGCCGATTCCGCTGTCGCTAGCCCAGCTTATGGTAAGGTCTACGTCTCCGATTCCGCTTGTTGCCTCCATGGTTATTGGAACCGTTGTGCTTGGAACAGATGATGAGAGTGTTACGGTCTTTGCCTCGCTCTGGAAAACTGTGAGGCCGCCAGCTGTTTTTGCGTATGCGGTGATTGTCCATGTGCCTGCTGTCAGGCTTTCGTTAAACGTGTAGTTGAGCCCGCTTACGTCTGCTGCCACTTCTCTGTCGCCTGATTTTGCCGTTACAATGTAGATTAGGCCGCTTGTTCCAGGAATTGCGTTGCGTGAGTCTGGGCTTGCCTGTTCAGGACTTAGTTGGGAGGGAAGTGCGCTTGCGCTTGGCATGCTGAATGTTCCGCTTAGGGAGAATCTTTGGGGGCCACTGCTGGAAGGGGCATCCGGGACGGAGGTGGAAAAGATGCCTGAGCATGATGATATGTTTAGTGATAAAAGTACTGATGCTGCTATGTAAAGGAATGCATGGAATTTGTTCTTCATGGCATAACTCCTTTTTGTGGTGGCTCTAACTCTCTTCTATATTTTACGGTATATTAAGGAAGAATTCAATAGCTAAAATGCCCAGGTGGCGGGAATGCCTAGGATGCGGTCGCACTGGACGTTTTTTATCATGTTCATCTGGGAAAGCCTGTGCTCTGTGAATTTTTGGTCGCAGGGAACATTAAGCTGTGTTTCGCGGATTTCTTCGACGCATTTTTTTATTTGGGGCGTGAGTATGGCTTTTGCAGGTGCCACGTAGTCGCTTCCGATTACAGGCCCCCTCCGTGAAAGGTATTGGTCAAAGTCAAGTTCCGGTCCTCCAAAGTCAAAGCCTTCTTCTGCAAAGGGGACAAAGGCCATGTTAAAGTCAAAGCAGGGGTTTAGGACCGTGCGCTCAAAGGTGTCGTTGTTGACCATAAAGCCAAAGTTGCCAAAGTGGCGGTCGCAGTTTAGCGTTATGCAGTCTGCTACCACCATTCTGCGAAAGTCGTCCTCGCAGCCACATTCACGGTAGATTTCCAGTGTTTCTGCAAGGCCGTATTTTACGCCACTTTTTAAAAATAGGCTTATAGGTTTGTAGCCAAATTCCTGGGAAGTGAAAATTTTGCAGTCAGAAACAACGCGTCCGTCAAATTTTCTTAGGCTGTACTTTACGGATTTGCAGAGCTTTTCAAAGACCTGGCTTGCAAGAACTTCGCCGTAGGGTTCAAGTCCTGTGTTCCTTGCACCCTCGCTTCCGGTTTTTATAAGGTGTATGCCGTCTTTCTCGTTTAGCCAGCACTTGTCGTAGGCTCCGTCGGTTGTAAGTTCTGGTGACGAGGTTGACATTTGGATTTCAAAAAGTCCGTTGCCGTCAAAGGAAAGCTTTGACACTACTTCGTCAAAATTGTTTTCGTAGAGGTTGACGTCTTTCCAAGTGACGCTTTCCCTGTCGCTCTTTACCCAAAGGGTGTCCGTTAGGGAAAGGCAGTGGGTAAGGGCTATAAAGCCGCTCTTTGTCTTTCCCCCGCACATTTCAAGGATTTTTTCCACGTGAGCCCTGTGCTTTGCCGAGCTTCTGTTTGCAACCCAAGTTGAAAGTGGTTGGCACCAAAATGGAAGGGGCTGGTGTTCCCTTGTGATTTTGCAAATTTCAAGTTCACCTTGGCCTTCTATTATGAAGTCGCACAGGGGAGTTTCTTTGTTTATGAGCGTGTAGGTTAATCCGTCCATGCCTTTATTCTAGCGGATAGAAATGCTTTTGGCAAGAAAGAGTTTTGTGTAGCGGATTTCATTGGGACAGCCCCTGAGTCATGCTTCGACAGGCTCAGCGACCGCGCAGGGTGACGGAATTCTTTGCATAAGAAAATATGGGAAGGAGTGGCCGAAGAACCTACGCGGGATTGTAAGGGCGGCGCAGCCGTTCCGGTAGGAATGGAGCCGAAAGGCGGAACCCTGGAAAGCCCGTGACGCAGAGGCATGTTCGGTCGGATTAGCCAAAAGGCAAAATGGTAGAGCAAGTAGAATTACCGTCCTAAAGACTAGCGTCCTAGAGGCTTTTATATTTGCACTAAAGTCTTTTTTTTGGTATAGTTGCCGTATGGTTAAAGCAAATTCCCTGGTTTTATATAAAAATATGGTTGCAATTGTTCTTTCGGAGGACAAGGGTAAGTTTTCTATACGCTACCGCTCAGTTTTGGCTACTGCGACAAAACCAGCCCAGTTCGCGGAGCAGAGCGTTAGGGCTAAGGATTTTATTCTTTTGCACGAGGGGCCTGCCTCTTTGGAGAAGGCTCTGGATGCCGCTGACCGTGACGCTTGCAGGGAAGAGGATTTGTATGATACGGAAAGTTCCAATCCTCTTGCCGCCCAGATTAAGGAGTGCTGGGAACTTTTGTCTGCCGATGATGAGACTGCCCAGACTCCCATGCCGCTTGACGAGCTTTGTTCGCTTTTCCACGGGACTTTTGATGCGGACGAGGCCTACTGCCTTTACCTTTCGCTAAAGAACACGGTCTATTTTTCCCAGCTTTTGAAGGAGCAACTTAACGGAAAGCTTGTTTTTCTTCCGCGCTCAAAGGAAGAGATTGATTCTATGGTCAAGAAGGCCATGCTTAAGGGAAAGGAGGCTGAGCTTAGGGAGGAATTCCTTGGCCGCCTTAAAGCCAGAAAGCTTGAGCTTCCTCAGGACGGAATTTACATGGGGGACGTTGAAGCTCTTGCTCTTGGTAAGACGGACAAAAGCCGCACTTTGCACGATGCCCATATAAAGGAAACCCCCGAAAGTGCACACAAGGTTCTTCTGGAGACAGGCATTTGGGACATTACCAGAAATCCCTATCCTTTGCGTTGGGGGCTTAGCATGCAGTCTGCTACGGAAGGGCTTTCTTCTCCGCCAAAGGATGAGGAGCGCGTAAGGGTGGGCGGTATTGCCTGGGCAATAGACAGCGAGTGGTCTGCCGACCCGGATGATGCGGTGGCATACGATGGTGAGTATCTTTGGATTCACATTGCAGACCCTGCAAGTACGGTTATGCCCGACTCTTCAATAGACAAGTCTGCGCGCGCAAGGGGTTCAACCCTTTACATACCGGAGGGGGCTTCGCGTATGCTTTGCGAGGATTCTCTTTCCGACTATGCGCTTGGGCTTAACGAGATTAGCTTTGCCCTTTCCTTTAGGCTAAAGATAAATAAGGAAGATGCTGCTATAGAAGAGTGCTCGGTTCTTAAGACTGTTGTGGACGTAAAGAGGCTTACCTACAAGGCGGCTGATGAGCAGTGCGAAAGTCCTGAGCTTAAGCCTTTGTTTGATATTGCATGGGCCAATATAGAGAAGAGGAAAAAATCTGGTTCCGTTCAGATAGACATTCCTGAGGTTCACATAAATGTTGACCCGGAGACAAAGAAGGTGGAGATTCTTCCTGACACGCATTACAGGAGCCAGGACATGATTCGCGAGATGATGCTTCTTGCGGGAGAGGGGGCTGCACGCTTTGCATTCAAGAACAACATTCCATTTCCTTTTGTTAGCCAGGATGCGCCCGCTATGCCAGCCCCGGAGGAGATTCCCTCTGGTCTTGCAGGGCAGTTTAGGATCCGCCGCTGCATGAGGAGGCGCTCTGTTGGCGTAACCCCTTCCATGCACTGTGGACTGGGCCTTGCAATGTACAGCCAGGTAACAAGCCCGCTTCGCCGCTACGGAGACTTGATTGGCCACGAGCAGCTTAGGGCTTTTTTGGACGGTCGGGAGCTTTTGGACAAGGACACCATGCTGATGCGTGTTAGCGAAGGTGATGCCGCTTCTGTTGCCGCCCACAAGGCTGAGCGCAAGAGCAACATGCACTGGACGCTTGTCTATCTTTTGCAGAACCCGGACTGGGTTGGGGAGGCTGTTTGCGTGGACCTTGGCGGAAAGCAGCCCCAGTGGTTCATTCCGTCGCTTGGACTTGAGACCTACATGACACCCAATAATCCTGTTGAGCTTAACGGTGTGCTTAGGATAAAGCCTTCCAAGATAAACCTTAGCGAGCTTACGGTGGATTTTGTGGAGGCCTAGGGGTGAATAAAAAATAAATTGTCATTCCGAACGCTACGCCACGACCATACGCACTTGCTTTGGTCGTGTGTTTCGGAATCTGTAGACGTTAGCGGTTGGTGAGCGTGGCTTTGCCCAAGTCGAACCACGGTTGGATGGTGGGACAGACCCTGAATCAAGTTCAGGGTGACGGTTGGTGAGCGTGGCTTTGCCCAAGTCGAACCACGGTTGGTTGACGGCCGGTTATTATTCGGTATACTAGTGTTGAACTAAAGCTGGCATTTTGCTATTATAGCACACATGATAGTAATGAAGTTTGGCGGCTCTTCGGTCGCAAATGCAGAAAGAATAAAGCACGTTGCCTCCATAATCCAGGCATATAAAGAACAGCGTCCTGTTGTGGTTCTTAGCGCAATGGGAGACACCACAGACTACCTTCTTGACGCGGCAGACATGGCCGTAAAGGGTACCGTTGACATTGCTCAGGTTGAAAAGCTCCACTTTGACACAGCCACGGAGCTTGGCGTTGAAGTTCCTGCAATCAAGGAGCTTTTGAATGAGCTGCACACTCTTCTTACAGGCATTTCCATGCTCCGTGAGCTTACCAAGCGTACCCGCGACTACCTTGTCTCTTTTGGCGAGAGAATGTCCGTCCGCATGATGGCGGCATATCTTAAGAAGGAGGGGACTCCCGCCACTTTCTACGACGCATGGGACGTTGGCATGGTTAGCGATTCAAACTACATGTCTGCAGAGCTTTTGGACGAGGTTTGGCAGAACATTCCAAAGCACCTTTCTGCTTACAAAGATGGCAATTCTTCCGAGATTCCGATTGTAACCGGATTCATTGCAAAGGACAAGCACGGCATTATAACGACACTTGGACGCGGAGGAAGCGACCTTAGCGCAACTATGATTGGCGCCGCAATGAAGGCAGATGAAATCCAGACTTGGAAGGATGTTGACGGAATTCTTACGGCAGACCCTCGCGTGGTAAAAGAGGCTCACCCAATAAGCGAGGTTACTTATGAAGAGGCACAGGAGCTTGCCATGTTCGGAAGCCAGGTTCTTCATCCCCGCAGCATGATTCCATGCAGAAAGTCCGGGACAAAGGTGCGCGTAAAGAACAGCTACAACATAAAGAGCCCCGGTACCCTTATTGTGGAAAAGCATTCAGGTGCAACGCCGCCTGTTACAGCTATTACGAGCGTAAAGAACGTTAACCTTATAGACATCCAGTCAAGCCACATGTTTGGTGCGTCTGGATTCCTTGCCCACATTTTCAACCAGTTCCTTAAGTGGAACATAAGCGTAGACGTAATTGCTACATCCGAGGTTTCCGTGAGCCTTACGGTTAGCGGAAAGACAGAGCTTGACGGCCTTGTGGAAGATTTGAGCCGGGCTGGGGAAGTGCATGTAAAGAAGGACAAGGCCATTGTTACGGTAATCTGTGACGCGGCACATTCAAGTTCACTTCTTGCAAAGGCTTTTGCTTCCCTTGCAAAGGAAGACATTAACGTTCAGATGATAAGCCAGGGTGCAAGCAAGGTTAACATTTCCTTCCTTGTGGACACCAACCAGGCGGACAAGACCGTATGCATTTTGCACAAGGCTTTTTTTAGCTAGTGCGGTTTGGCGGATTTAATCCGGATTTACTTATTAAAGCGAAAATTTTTTGAGGTGTATATATGAAGATTGCGTTTGTTGGTTACGGAAAGATGGGGCACATGCTGGAGAGCACAGCCATTGCTCTTGGACACGAGTCTGCGGTTACGGTGGATGTTTTTGCAAAGGACGCAAAGGTTATTGTTCCTGAAGGAGACGCAGATGCCATTGCCTGTGCGGTAAAGGAAAGCGGGGCAGAAGGCATTATAGAGTTTACCCATCCAAGCGCCGTCATGACAAACATAAAGGCCCTTTTGCCCTTGCAGCTTCCCCTTGTGGTTGGAACTACAGGTTGGAACGACAAGGTTGACGAAGTTGCAGCCCTTGCCGCAAAGTGCGGTGGAAGTCTCATGCATTCAGCAAACTTTTCCATAGGCGTTAATATGTTCTACCGCATTGTGGAGGAGGCTTCCCGCCTTGTGAACAACTTTGCAGAATACGATGCGGCAGTCTGGGAGATGCACCACAACCAGAAGGCAGATTCCCCGTCTGGAACAGCTTTGGACATTGCCCGCCGCGTTATGTCCGGATTAAAGCGCAAGACGGAAATTGTTACGGACGAATTCAAGCAGAGGCCCCAGCCCCAGCAGCTCCACGTCTCTAGCACAAGGTGCGGCACTGTTCCCGGAACGCACAAAGTCTTCTTTGACAGCGTTGCAGACACAATAGAGCTTACACACACTGCAAGAAGCAGGCAGGGCTTTGCAAGCGGGGCTGTCCACGCACTTGAAAACCTAAAGAAATTCATTGACGACGGAAGTCTTGCCAAAGGAAAAATCTACGGAATGAGCGACGTCTTCCCGGGTATGTTCTAGGCATGAAAAAGCAGGTCGCAGTTTCGGACGTAAGGACACACATGGGCAGACGCAGCGGAAACATTTTGAACGGTTCTGATTCGGCTTCTTCTTTTGACACAGGCACTCTGAATTTGGCAGATGTGACCGAAGAATTCAGCATGGATGAACTTGACCGCTGGACTACGCTAGTAGGCCTTGTCCAGTCTGTCATTGCATTCATAGAAAAATTCATTCCGGGCTATACCGCCCACGTATTCTACCACTACGACGAAAGCCGCGAGTACAGGGAGATAGACAGGGAAGGTATTTCCACGATTCCCGAGGACTCCATTTTCATAGGCTGCCTTTCCATGGTAAGCGAGGCAGTTCCCCTTGCCCAGTTCTTTAGCGACTACGGAATTGATGATCCGATTATCAGCCACTTCCTGCAGAACGTCTACAAGGGCGAATACATAGTTCCTATTGTCCACAGCTTTGAACTGCTTGCCTTTATAATCGTTGGACGCAGCGATGAATTTTTTGCGGACGCGGAAACCTTCCTTGAGTCTTCCAAAGTTGACTTTTTGAACAAGCTCTCTTCCCGCATGCGGGTGAACATGTATGCGGCATCTGTTTCCGACAGAAGACAGAGGGAACTTTTGCACATGACCCAGTTTCCACTTGCCCTGCAGAAGCATACTTCTCTGAATGAGGTGTTTGCAAACCTGCTTGACGACTTGCGCTCCCAGATTGAATTTGACGCTGGAGTATGCTACGCCTACGATCAGGAGACAAAAATGCTGCTTCCCTTTGCCAAGAAAGGCATTCCGGGCAGGGTGGCAAAGCTAAAGGTCGGAGGCGGAATCTCTGGCCAGGTCTTTGACTCAAAGAGGAGCATCTTTGTTCCGTCCAGAAAGGAGCATCCCTTTTATTCACTTGTGGAAAAGGAATCTTTTATTGACGGTTCCTTTATCTCCGTTCCCTTTGGCAATGACAAGACGTGGATTGGGGTTATAACACTCTGCCGCCATGAGGGCAACCCAAAGTCCTTTGGCGTAGAGCACCGCTACATGCTGGAGATAGCTTCGTCCTTTATTGCAAGCGACATAACAAGCCGCCAGCTCTACCAGAAGCTGGATGAATCAAGCTTTGCAGTTGTAAAGTCCCTGACCTGTGCATTGGAGGCAAAGGACAAGTATACGGAAGGCCACTCCGACCGCGTAAAGGAATATTCCGTCAACATTGCAAAACGTCTTGGCTATACGGATGAGCAGATTCACCAGATACGCTATGGTGCGATGCTTCACGACATTGGAAAGATTGGAATAGGGGACGACATACTCAACAAGAGGAGCCGCCTTAGCGACGAGGAATACAAGAAGATTAAGCAGCATACGGAGATTGGCTACCATATTCTGGACAACAATTCCTTCTTTGATGACGTAAAGGATTTTGTACGTTACCACCACGAGACCCTAAAGGGTACAGGCTATTACGGAAAGAAGCTTGGCGAATACCCGGAGGGGGCAATGATAGTAAGTTGTGCCGACATTTTTGATGCGCTTACCTCCGCGAGACCCTACAGAAAACCCCTTCCCATAGACGGGGCTCTCTGTGAGCTAAAGAAGCTTACGGGGCTAAATTTTCCGGATTATGTATACAAGGCCTTTGAGGAGTACGTGCGCTCAGATGAATTCAAAGAATACTATGAACAGGCCATAAAATAGGAGGAATGCAATGCTTTTTGCCGTTGACATAGGAAACACAAATATTGTGGCCGCTCTTTTTGACGGAAAGAATTTGCGCAACCAGTGGAGGATAGCAAGCGACTCCCGCCGTACCGGGGATGAATATTCAAGCGTAATTTCCACCCTGATACGCGATGAAAACATAGAGGCAAAGGATATAGACAAGGCCATAATAAGTTCCGTAGTGCCAGACCTTTTGGGGCCTTTTGTTACGGTTAGCCAGCGTCTTACAAAGAAAAAGCCCTTCGTTCTTTCTTCTGCCCTTGCTTTTTCCGGCCAACTTCCGGTAAGGCTTCCCGAAGGCTCTACCCACGAGCTTGGAACAGACCTTTTGTGCAATGCGGTTGGTGCATGGGAACTCTTCCACGGTGCAAATATTGTCGTTGACTTTGGAACAGCACTCACCCTTACCGTTACGGACTCAAAGGGAATAATCCGCGGCATTACAATTTCTCCGGGCCTTAGGACTGCAATCCATGCCCTTGCCACAAATACAGCCCAGCTGCCTATTGTTCCACTGGAAGCCCCATCTTCCAGCCTTGGCTCCACAACAAAGGAAGCTATTCAGGCTGGGGTTGTCCTTGGCTACAAGGGGCTTGTTGAATACCTTATTTCCCGCGTAAAGGACGACTTGTATGCTGCATCAGGGGACAGACAGGATAGCGTAAGCGTGGTTGCCACCGGCGGCCTTAACAGCGTGCTAAAGCCAATAACAGACTCCTTTGGTGTGGTGGACAAGGAACTTACTCTGAAAGGCCTTAAGACCATAAGCGACATCTGCTGTCCATAAGTTTTGCGCTGCCATTTTTACTTTCGTTCAGGGAATCTTTCGTATTCTTTTTTGCATTGTTCGGCTATTTCTTTGCATTGTTCCGGTGTAAAAGAAAAACTGTACTTGGCTATTTTTTCTTTACTGAATGATGGGCGGCATTCAAGGCTCAGTTCTATTTCAAAATTTATTTCTTTTTTTTGGGGACTGAGATTTTTTAATTGAAAGGTTAGGTTTGGCTCTATGAATCCTAAGCCATTCCACTTTGGCTGTTTAAACTGCGCCAGGTCTAAAAACCATTGGGCTATTTTTTTCCAGTCAGACGAGAGTAAAAACGGGTCTGTGTTTTCCCAGTTGTTTTGGCCGTCAATGACTTGAATGTTTATTATGAGCCAATTTTTATCGTATTTGTCATTACCATTAAAATCTGGAAATTCATAATTTTGGCTTGAAAGCAGAATGGTCTGATTTTGTTCATTGCGGAAAGAAACCATGTGTTAACCCCATGAAGGATTGCAAAAAGGCGTACGCCGCCATGGAGGGGCCCGCGCAAGCGGGTTGCGTTAGCAATGGAGGCGGAAGCCGGAACCCCGGAACGGCGGTGGCGAAAGGCATGAAGGCCGGTTATAGCCATTGAATGGACGGTAGAGCCTAAAAAAGTACCGTCTAAATAAAGAAAAAGACTTTCTTATTCCTCTACAGGCAGCGTGTAAAGATCCAGCGCACTCTTTGACCATTTTCTGGTGAGGGCCGGGTAGCTGTCCCTTAAAAGCAGGAACTGGTTGAGAGCCTTGGGGTACTGGGCCATAAAGTAGTAGCATTCGCCAAGGTAGAAATTTGCGCGGTTTGTGACGGAGGCTGAGCGGTTCTGCATAAGGAACTGCTCCAGGTCTTTCGCGGCCTGGCTCCACCTTTTGTTTATGAATGCACCCTTCAGAACGTCAAAGAGAAGGTAGTCGTCTCCGCCTGCAGGGCTTACCGTATCTTCCGAGAAGACATACATTGGCAAAAGTTCCGGCTGGTCGGAGGCTTTTGGCTTGCTTTCCTTTATGAGGGTAGCCGCTTTTTTGTTTGCCTCTTTGCCTATCTGACCCTTCGACTTTTTGGGAGTACCGTCTTCGCTAAGAATGTTCATGTAGGGAAGGGGCTGCTCTCGCATTTCTCCTTCTTCGTACTGCTTTTTTTCGGGAATCGGGAGTGCCTGGTCTGCGGAGTACTTGTTGCCGCTGACCTTTACGCCCGTGACGCTTGCGTTTACGCCGGGGAGGATTATTGGGTAAATCTTGCCCTTCTTTGCATCGAGTGAGCCGTCAAGCTCTTCGTCGTAGTAGAGTTCTCCGCCATGGATGTTTTCCTGCTTGAAGGGGGCCGGCTTTTTTTCTTCCACTTCCTTTACGATGGAAACCACTGCATAATAGTAGTTCTTGAAGTCGGCAAGGGTGTCCCTGTAGGATGTGGTAAAGGCAGGAAGCTTTGCCAGGGGCTTTAGCCCGTCCACGTCCTTGTAAGCCGTAAGGGGCCTTGTGCTCCTGTAGACTAGGATTTCGCTTATATAGGAACCGCTGGAGGCACCCTTGATTTCCTTTGGTACTGCCCATGAGACTATGATTTTGTTTGTTGAATAGGGGGCGCAGGAAATGTTTGTCACAATTGGCCTCGGGTAGGAGGTCTGTGCATGCGCGGTCTGAGCCTGTATTCCATTTGCAGTATTAAACTGTGCAAATGCCAAGAAAAGAGAAACTAATGTAAAAGCTGTTGTTTTTATATGTTTTTTCATTTCTATTACATTATGAACCATAATTAACGGTTTGACAAGATACAATCTTTGAATTATCTTATATATATGTTTGTTTCAATAGTTTTAGAGCCGGGCAGCATAGACAGCGCCCGCAACATTTTTAATTTGTTAGGACATACGGGCTTTAAGCAGATTCAGAAGTCATGCTGGGAAAATTCAAGCCTTTCGGATGCAGACCTTACGAGCCTTAAGAAGGAGATGGACCGCTATACGGATTACTATGACAACATCCGCATCTACCAGTTCCCGCTGGAGGGCAAGTTCGTTATTACGGAGCTTAAAGAAAAGAAGTGGAGGAGGCTGGTGCTCAATTCCGCCCAGCCCAAGGCCGGTACTTCTGCCGGCGCAAGGAGGCCTGTAGCTTCAAAGCCCGCCGCAAGACCTGCCGCCGCCCCAAGGCAGAGGCCCCAGAGGTAGGATTGCTTCGCCTTTATTTTTTGTGCTGCGGGACATAAGCCGCGTGTTGTAGATGACTGCTCTGACCTGCGTTAACTGCGCTGATAACTTAGATAAAAATTTTACTGGAGAAAAATATGCTTGAAGATTTGAAGGAACCTATTTCTGAGCTTAAGGAAAATATCATGGATGTTTGGGGGCGTCTTTGACCCGGACGGAATAAAGGCAAAGATTGCAGAAAAAGAAGCCCAGACCACAGCCCCCGGCTTTTGGGACGACAACGACAAGGCCACTAAGCTGATGAACGAAATCAAGATGCTTAAGGGCAGGGTTGAGCCTTGGGAGCAGCTTAAGAAGGACGTTGCCGACATAGAGACCCTTCTTGAGCTTGGCATGGAAGAAGATGACCAGAGCGTGGAAAAGGAAGTTAAGGAGCTTTACGACAAGGCCAAGGCTGAATACGACCATCAGAGCATACTGAACCTTCTTTCTGATGAAGTGGATAAGAACGACTGCTTTCTTAGCGTTCATGCAGGTGCAGGTGGAACAGAGGCTTGTGACTGGACCTTTATGCTTAGCCGCATGTACCAGAGGTGGGCAGAGCGCCACGGCTACAAGACGGAAGTCCTCTCCCAGGAAGAGGCTGAGGGTGGCCTTAAGTCCATAAACATGCGTATTTCCGGAGCCTACGTATACGGCTACACAAAGGGAGAGGCCGGGGTTCACCGCCTGGTAAGAATAAGCCCCTTTGACGCAAACGCAAGAAGGCACACGTCTTTTGCTTCGGTATATGTCTTCCCGGTGCTTGACGACAGCATAGAAGTTAACATTGACCCCAAGGACCTCCGCGTAGACACTTACCGTTCTGGCGGAAAGGGTGGGCAGCACGTAAACAAAACGGAGTCCGCTGTCCGCTTTACCCACTTGCCAACAGGTATTGTCGTTGCCTGTGACAGCGAAAGGTCCCAGCTTATGAACCGCGCAACCGCAATGAGCATCCTTCGTTCAAGGCTTTATGAATACTACAAGGCCGAAAAGGAAAAGGAAAACTCTAAGTTTGCAGGGGAGAAAAAGGATATATCCTTTGGCAGCCAGATTCGTTCGTACGTTTTCCAGCCTTACACCATGGTAAAGGACCACAGAACCAAGTATTCCGTGGGCAACATTCAGGGTGTAATGGACGGCGACATAGACGGATTCCTTGACTCCTTCCTCTCTGCAAAGTGGAAGGGGCTTCCAATGGACGGTGATGATGAGGGAGATGACCTTTCTGAATAAAATTTGGGTCATGTTCATTATGGCCCTTGTTTTTTCAACCTGCGCTTTCTCTGCTTCCTGGGTGCTTGCAGCATCAAAATTCTCATTTTCACAGGGAGTTTCTTATTCCGGGCGGGTAAGGGAAAGTTCCGAGGATAAGGTTGCAAGCCTTATGCCGGAGCTTATCCTGGAGCATATAGTTGCACCTTCAAGCCGCCTGCCTTCCGAAAGGGAAGTTCTTGACCGATACCTAGAGAAGCTGCTTTTGGAAAGACAGTCGCTATTCCTACAGCTTTCAAAAGAGATAAAGGTTAGGGACAGCCTCTTTCTTTCCGAGGAAAAGCCATCCAAGCTAAAAAAAGCAATAGCCGAGCAGGAAAAAAAGATAAAGGAAATCCAGGACAAGATAGATGAAAACCTTGCCAATGCAGACAAGGCCGTTGCCCAGGTGGAAGAGAGGATTTCCGGGGTAAAAAAGGAAAAGGAAGGTTTTTCTTTTGTTAGCATTAAGAAGCTCTTCTTTGCGGAAGATTCAGAGGAAGAGCTTGTTTCCCGCCCTGAATATGAGACGATAGAACTCTACAAAGGCTCTGCTTCCACTTTGTACGAACCTCCGCAAAAGGCACTGCTTTCAGGAACGGACAGCCGCCTCTTTGCCAAGGCCGCCATGGACGAGAAGATAAACGGACTTATCCTTGGTTCCATTACCCGCTACGGCGACTACATAAGCGTTACCGCGGAGTTCAAGATTTTTCCCGGCGGCTACGAAAAGCCTAATGCATTTAAAAACGGAACTACGGTCGGCATTGTCACCGAAGTTGGAAGCATAGATAACTGTATGCAGATTGCGCGGAACATATCACGCTACATAATTCCAAAAATCGTAAACAGCATGAGCGTGCAGCTTTACATAGACATTAGCCCTGCAGAGGCGGCCTCCAAATGCAAGTTGCTTGTGGACGGAATAGTAACCCACCCCGAGGCAGACGGGAAGTCTGTATATATTCCCTCTGGAGTCCATACGGTGGAAGTTGAGTGCGAAAGCTACAGCAATTCCATCCTTACCTATGACTTTAAGGGCTCACCGACATTTCTTGTACACATACCCATGCAAAAGCAAGCGTCAGGTTCTTTTTCCGTAAACTTGAAGAAGCCTGAGGAGGGAAAACTCTATGCGGGCGGTGATTATCTTGGTGAGGTAAAGAAGGGCGTTCCCGGTGCAAGTGTAAGGGTGAACTCAGGAAACATTTTGGGTCATTTTGAAAGTTCAACAAAAAAGACTGAAAGTTCGGAAGACGGAGAAGAGGCGACCCCTCTAGGTTTTTATTACTACGTGCCTCAGTCGGAACAGAAGGATGGGGCTTCTCTGATGGTGAACGCAAAAAGCATTGATACGGCAGCTCTTATTGACAAGCACAGGCGCTGGACCTATGCAAGCTACAGCGTCTTTATAATGAGCCTTCCGCTGACCTTTGCAAGCACCGGTGCCTATGTTAATTCCCTGAATGCCTACTACAAGGGTTACGGAACCCGGGAAGAGGCCGTAAAAAAGAACAATATGAGGCTTGGTTTTTCCGCAGCATCCATAGTTACAGGGGCTGTGTGGCTTGGTAACCTTGTCTGGTACCTTCATACTGCATCTAAGGTTCTTCCAGTTAAGGCAAAACCTGCCAGCGAAAAAGCCATTCAAAAGGCAAGGGAAAAATCCATGCTGCTGGATTCCGGCGCTCAGGGAAAGGCGGAGGAAAAGGACAAGGCGCCTGCTAAAGACAAGGGAGCAGAAAAGGCTGGTGCTGACGGCACGGGGAATGCCGGTAATGGTGCAAGTGAAAATCCATTGAAGGAAGGTGAGATGGGAGCTTCCTCAGGGGGTGTCCAGAATGGCGGAAATTAAAACGTTCAGCCCAAAGACAGGCCTTGTACTTGAAGGCGGTGCAATGCGGGGAATGTTCACATCCGGTATTACCGATGTTTTTATGGAAGAAGGCATAAAATTTGAAGCTGCGGTTGGGGTTAGCGCGGGTGCAACTTTTGGCTGCAACATAAAGTCATGCCAGCCTGGACGGGCAATCCGCTACAACAAGCGCTTTTCGCACGACAAGAGGTACTGTTCACTTTCTTCACTAATAAAAACCGGCGATTTGTACGGGGCAAAGTTCTGCTACTACGACCTTCCGCAAAAGGAAGACCCCTTTGACTACAAGGCCTACAGGGAAAACCCCATGAAGTTCTACTGCGTTGCGACCGACGTGCAGACAGGAAAGGCTGTTTACCACGACCTTGCCACATGCGACGGAAGCGAAATTGAATGGATGAGGGCATCTGCTTCCATGCCGCTTGCATCCCGCGTTGTAGAAATAGACGGCAGGGGCTACTTGGACGGTGGAATAAGCGACTCTATCCCCCTGGAATTCATGCAGAAAAATGGCTATGAAAAAAACGTAGTAATACTTACCCAGCCAAGGGGCTTTGTAAAAAAAGACAGCAGGCTTTTTCCCCTGATGAAGCTTTTTATGAAAAAATATCCGGCAGTTCTGGAAGCCTTAAAGAATAGGGCTCTTGTATACAACCAGGAAACCCAATATGCCTTTTTTCAGGAAAGACTTGGAAGCGTGCTTGTCCTTTGCCCTGAAAGGCCACTTGGAATAAGCAGGACGGAGCATGACGCAAATGAACTTGAACGCGTTTACCAAGAGGGGCGGAATCTTGCCAAAAAAAAGCTTGAGCAAATTAGGAATTTTTTAAAGCCGTATTCTTTTTACGGAAGTGCTTCGGCTGACTGTGCCCCCGCAAGTGAAGCTTTCTCTGCAATAAAAAATCCGCGCCTTTTGTATGACGCACTTTGCAAGCTATGGTGCAGAAAAACTTGCGCTCCCAGGTTGCAGTCTGAATGGTCACAAGAAAACAGGACCAAGGGGCAGTGTTCCATTACGGCTTTTCTTGCCCAGGACATTTTTGGCGGAAAAGTTTACGGCATTCCCCTTGGGGACGGAAACTTCCACTGCTACAACGATGTTGGCGGTTGCATCTTTGACCTTACCTCCGAGCAGTTTGGCGAAAAAGCCGCATCTTTTGTCTACAGCAATAATCCTGAGCAGAGCAGGGATCTTCATTTTGCAAAGGAAGAAAAAAAGCTGCGCTATGACTATCTAAGGGAAAAGCTTCTTTATTTGCTGTGCAGGTGAACACAATGATAAAAGTTTATTTGAAGATATTTTTGTCTTTCCTTTTTATTCAGCTTTTGATACTGCTTGACTTCGTCTTTTTTGACGGAAGTGAGGGTCTTATAGGTTTTATTAAGGCCTTGGTATACTTGCTCTTTCCTTTTATTACCTTATTCATTTGTTTGTATGAAAAAATTGAAAACAGAAACCGCTATTTTATAATCGATACTCTTTATGCAGTTTTTCTTGAAATTGCTTTCCTGTTTATTCCTCATTTAACGAAAGTTTATATTCTAAAAAGAAAATTGCCTGCTGATTCAAAATCAGAATTTTTATTTGATTTTTTTATTCTTGCTTTTTTTGCTTCTATTCTGTTTGTTGGCATTGTTTTCCAAATACTTTTATTGTTTATGTCCAGAAAATGGAAATTGCATGATGGCGGCAGAAATTAAAAGTTGCCGTATGGCTTTTTTTTTCTAACAGTGCTATAATTTTGGTATGTTAGCGCCATTAATAAAGTTTTTGCAAGCACTCAGCAACAACACCGCTCCCGGGCAGATTGCCCACGGTTTTGCCCTGGGCATGATTTTGGGGCTTCTGCCAAAGGACAACCTTCTTTGGTACCTGCTTTTTGTTTTTTTCTTCTTCTTTAGAATACAGAGGGGCGTTTTTTCGCTTTCGGTAATTATTTGGGCACTGATTGCCCCCATTCTTGACCCATATTTTGACTACATAGGATGCTACATCCTTACCTATGGAAGCCTGCAGCCGCTTTTTAGGACTCTGGTGAACATTCCATTTGTGGCTTTTACGGGATTCAACAACTCCGTGGTCATGGGAAGCTTTGTCTGCGGAATCTGTGCCTATATTCCCATTTATGTACTGGCAAGGCTTTTTGTCTTTGTGTGGCGCAAGTACCTTGCAAAGTATGTGCGAAAGTTGGGCTTCCTTACTATTGTAAAGCAGCTGCCAGGAGTTTCCAAAGTCCTTGAGCTTGTGGAGGAATACGTATGAAAAAGAAAAATGCTAATTCTGATGAATTGAATAAGGATAAAGAGACGCTTCCTTCCAAAGAAGAGCAGCTTATGGACGAGCTTTCTGGCTTTTCTGATGCCGCAATTGATGATGATGTAATTGATGAAAATTCAACGGATGAAGATGCAATTGATGAAGATGCAATAGACGCTGCGATGGATGCCTTGGCGGATGATGAGCTGGATGGCGGTGATGATTTGGATGGTGAAAGTAGTGACGGTGCAGGGGAGACCGTCGTTACTGATGAGGGCGTTGTTGGAGTAGACTCTTTAGCTTCTTCAGAAAAGGCTGGAGCAAAAAAGAAAGTCCCGGTTATGTACGGAGTAAAAAAGCTGCCTCCCATGTTCCGCAAAAGCTATTCGGAAAAAAGCTTTAAGAACCGCATACTAAAGAAAATTTATGTGGCGGAAGACAAGGATCGCATCCAGAAAATATTTGAAGTCGGAGCAAACCCAAAGCGCCCGGAACTTCTTGCGGTAAGACAGGATTCAATTTTTTCCAAGAAGGAAGTAAACTTCTACAAAAAGCTTGCCAAAGAAATAAACGCTCAGAAGGGATTAATAAAATTTGCACCCCTTACCGCCGTTGCAGTCTTTATAATAACGCTTGTTACGCTCGTTGGCATATTCAAAAATCCGCTCGTAAAGAAAGGCCTAAAGATGGGGCTTGAATCTGCCTTTGGTGCAAAGACGGACATTCGCTATGTGGACCTTGGCATATTCAGTTCCCGACTTACCGTAAAGGGGCTTGCGGTTGGCAACAAGAACCAGGTGATGAAAAATCTTTTTGAGGCGGAAAAGATTGAGCTTGACTTTAACCTTGTCCAACTGCTAAGAAAAAAAATCGTTGTGCAGAACGTTGAATGTTCGGGCATGGCTTTTAATACCGACAGGACTACAAGCTGCGAACTTCCTGGAAGAAAAAAGGAAGCGGAGGATGAAAGTTCCTTTGCAAACGAACTAAAGGCGGCTTCCATGGCTGCTGTGGAAGACATAAAGAACCAGGCATACGACCTCTTGGGCGGCAGTGATGTGGAAAGCATGCTTGCAACCATACGCTCTCAGGTAAAGACGCCCCAGGCTGTAAAGGCTGCAATGGAAACTTCAAAGGACCTTATTGCAAAGTGGAAGGCCAGACCTGACGAGCTAAAGGCCAAGGTTGACGATTTTGGCAACACCATAAAGGATTTGCGGAGCCTCAATGTCTCCTCGTTCAACCCCCACGATGCCGCTGACTGGAAGAAGCTCAACGACTACCTTGCCAAAATAAACGCCGCAATAGAAAAGAGCAAGCAGATGAAGACCGATGCCCAGAAGCTTGTTGACGACGTGAAGGGGGACGTAAAGACCGTTCAGGACACTGCGGTCAGCATAAAGAAGAGTGCGGAAAGCGACATAGCCTATGCCAAGGAAAGGCTTACAACAATTACCGGTGCCATAAAAAATGCAGACCAGCTTTTTGTAAACGCAATACGCTCTGTTGCTTACAGCGTAATCGGTGACTATGTAAACAAGGGAAAATACTACTATTACAAGGCATTGGAGGCTAAGGCAAAGGTTGATGCCCTAAAGCCAAAGGGTGGCAAGAAAAAGCTTGAAAAAAGGCAGGGTAGGAAACGCCTAAAGGGAACTACCTTCTGGTTCAACACAGGCTATCCGTCTCTTTTGGTGGAACGCGTATATGCATCTGGAACAGGTTTTTCTGCGGAAGTGAACGAGATTACCAACGACCAGGACTGGCGCGGTAAGCCTACTGTCTTTAACGGTTCACTGGACTTGAAGGGGCTTTCCCACAAGGCCAATGCAGTGTTCGACACACGTTCCACAAGCAAGGCTCCTCTTGTTACTGTGGGATATTCTGGAAGCGGCTACAAGGCTGACTTTAACGGAAGCAGGGTTGCGGTAAAAAGCGGTGTTCCTTCCCTAAAAGGCCCGGCTGTAATTTCCGTGGAACTTACGGCAGATCCGTCTGGTTTTAGCGCGGGTGGCAATGTGAATCTTGATCCGCTAACCCTTAGTTCTGACGGCTTTGAAAACGAGCTTGTGTCAAAGTATTACAATGTTGCCCTGTCTGCGGTTAACAATCTTAACGTTGGGTTTAAGACAGGCTACACAAAAACTGGCGGCCTCTTCCTTGATTTGTCCGGCAACTTTGGTGAGCAGTTCGTTAATTCCCTAAAGGCCGTTATAATGGGAATTGGAATGGATGCAAAGAACGCAGCCCTAAAAAAGATTTCTGATGAAATAAATTCATCCTCAAACGAATATCTTGCCAAGGCAAAGGAATTCCTTAACATAGAGGGGGACATAGACCTTCAGAACATGAGGCTTTCCGACTTGCAGGGCATTCTGGAAAAGAAAAAGGCAGAGGTTGAAGCCAAGCTAAAGGAAAAGGCAAACAAGGCTACGGACAAGGCCGTTGATTCCCTAAAGGACAAGATAAAGGGTGCAACAGGTTCGGACGCTGCTTCCGATGCGGCTGGCAATGCGGCATCCGGGGCAGCATCAAAACTTCTAAAGGGCTTTGGTCTTTAGTTTTTTGGGCGGCACTTTCTCCTGCAAAACACAAGCGTCCCAAAAGAACAGCTAGTGCCCTTTGTGTGGCGCTTGCGGGGTTCCGCCCGTCGGCTCCATTCCTCTGGTCGCGCTGCGCACTCCCGCCGGAACGGGCTTGCGCCCGCCCCTCCAGTGCCTGCCGCGTATTAATATGCAACTTCCTCACAATTCTAGAAGGTAATTGCGACAAACAGAGAATTCAATGTAGCAAACCAATGTGCGGAAGCGCTGGAATGTAGGCTGAAAATGCGACAAAAAAGCATTTGCGCGGTGCGAACCCGGCAGCGTAGCTTCAAGCCGCGTAGCGAGTCTGATACCTTGCACTTGCCTTCTACATTCATTAAGACGCCCTGTTGACATAAAATTATGAATTATGGTAAAATACGCTACAATTTGTATTTATTTTATAGGAGTTTGCAATGTCAGGACACAGCAAATGGTCAACCATAAAACATGCTAAGGGAATCGCTGACGCAAAACGCGGCGCACTTTTTACTAAATTCATCAAGGAAATTTCTATCGCAGCTAAGATGGGCGGTGGCGATCCAAACTCAAACCCACGTCTCCGCACAGCTATTGTTAAGGCAAAAGCTGCATCCATGCCAAAGGACAACATTGAGCGCGCAATAAAGAAGGGAACTGGAGAACTTGGTGCTGCAACTTATGAAGAGCTCGTATACGAAGGATATGCAGCCGGTGGTGTAGCAGTTCTCGTTGAAGTTCTTACAGACAACAAGAACCGTGCCGCTGCCAACGTACGCAACATTTTCAACAAGAACGGCGGAAACCTTGGTACAACAGGTTCTGTAGCCCGTATGTTCGACCGCAAGGGTGTTATTGAATACGATGCAGAAAAGGTTTCAGAAGACGAGGTAATGGAAGTTGCCCTTGAAGCCGGTGCTGATGACATTGTAAACGAAGACGGTGTTATTACAGTAACAACAGATCCTTCAAAGTTTACAGAAATTCTTGAAGTTCTTCAGGGTAAGGAATGGGAGTCACTTTCAGCTGGTGTTGACATGGTTCCTCAGGCTTACACAGCAGTTGATGCAGAGACAGCAAAGAAGGTTGCAAAGCTCCTCAACAAGCTCGAAGAAGATGATGACGTTCAGAACGTTTATTCAACAGTTGAATATCCAGACGGATTCGATCCGGACGCTGAATAATCAGGCGCTTTCCGCAAAATCGTAATCTGTTTTAAGAAGCGCTCCGCTTTGGGGCGCTTTTTTTTGTTGCCACTGGGAATCTTATGAAAAAGCGCGTAATCGGAATTGACCCCGGCCTTGCAAACACAGGCTTTGGGGTGGTAGACGTTGTTGCAGGCAGGCTAAGGCTGGTAAGCTACGGCGTAATAGAAACACCCTCTACGGAAAGCCATGAAGTGCGTCTGCTTGCCATTTACAACCGTTTGCTTGCTGTCCTTGATGAATTCCGTCCGGACGAGGCGGAGATTGAAGCCCTCTATTTTTCCCGCAACTCTTCTAGTGCTCTTGCCGTAGCGGAGGCAAAGGGGGTAATAAGCCTTTGCGTTGCCCAGCAGGGAATACCTCTTTTTGAATATACGCCCAACCAGATAAAGTCTGCCGTAACCGGAACTGCCGCTGCGGACAAGGAAACGGTTGAGCAGTACGTAAAAATCCTTTTGAATCTAAAAGTTGAGCCAAAACCAGACCACGCAGCGGACGCTTTAGCTGGGGCCATAACACACATACACACGACGGGGGTACGCTGATGTATTTTTTCGCTCACAAGTCAGTCTTTTACAAAGTTCCTCCTTCCACGCTTGTGAATGCCATTCGTGCTTGTACATCCACTCCTACTTGCAAGATTCCAAATTCCATGTTCACCGGAGAGGTTTTCATTAGCCAGTTCAAGATAGAACTCTCCGAAGTCTTTAAGGAATATTGCTTTTTTAACGCAAGGGTTCATGTGGATGCAGTTCTTGAGGCTAATCTTGACGAAAAAGACGGTGGTACTCTTGTGGACATGACGATTCGTCCGGGGCTTTTTGAATTTGTTTTTTTCTCTTTACTATTTTTGTTCGTTTTTGGAATGACGGCATTTATTGCTTTAAGGGAAAGAAGTGCCGGCCCATTCTTATTCAATATCTTTTTCTTGCTGTTTATATTCCTCCCAGCTTACATTCCATACCGTCTAGAAAGTCAAAAGCTTCAGTACGAGGTGGAAGTAACATTGGAGAAGGCTGCAAGCGTGGCCGGAACTGCAAGCTCCATACACACGACGGGGGTACGCTGATGCTGCTTTTCTTGCACTATAAAAAAAATTACAAGGCAAGCCTTAGCTCCCTTGTGAATGCCATTAGTGCCTGCACGTCCACTCCGACTTGCAATATGCCTGCTGCCTTGTTCTGCGGCAATGTCTACCAAAACGAATTTAAGGTTAAGCTTTCGGATATCCTTAAGGTGCACTTATGGCTTAGGCGCATTCATCTTGACAGCGTTCTAAAGGCAAAGCTTAGCGAAAAAGGCGGAGCTACCCAGGTGGACATAACAATCCGGCCCGAAATGTTGGACTTAATCTGTCTAGGTGTTTACTTTCTCTTCTGTCTTGTTACGCCTATAGTTCTTTTAATAAAAGAAAAGAATCCAGTCCCCATGATTGTTGCTCCAATCATTTTTCTGCTGCCATTCCTTTTGGGCTATATTCCGTATAGAATGGAAAGCCAGAAACTTTTGGATGAAGTGGAGGGCATATTTGAGAAGGCCGCAAGCAAAGAGGGCATGGAAAAAAACAATGGCAACTAATTTTATTTAAATTGATTTTGTGCTACAATTCCGCTCATGGATGTTAACAAGAGGTTTTCTGCTTCCGTTTTGGATGCCATGAGGCGCGACGTGGAAGAGGCTGGCGGCAACGAAGTTTTCTGGGCTGGCGTTATAAATTCTGACGGACTTGTTACCGGAGTGACCGTAGGTGCAAGGGGAAACGAAGATTCCGTAATAGTAAATTCAAACACTGCCCGCGAAGGCCACGTACTTATACACAACCATCCAAGCGGTGTCCTTTTTCCAAGCGAGGCAGACCAGGGCATTGCGGCAAATTCCGTAGATACATCCCTTGGCTTTTATATTGTTAACAATGACGTTTCCGACGTCTACGTTGTTGTGGAGCCTGTAAAACCCCATGTGCTTTCCTATATTAGTGCAGACGAGGCTTCTTCCTATATTTCCAACGGCGGTGCCCTTGCAAGGCAGAACCCTCTTTTTGAAGAAAGACCCAGCCAGATAAAGCTTTTAAGGGCAATAGCATCTTCCTTTAACGAAGGAAAGATTGCGGCTTTTGAGGCCGGGACAGGCGTAGGAAAGAGCTATGCCTATCTTATACCCTCCATGCTTTGGGCGGCAAAGAACAGGGAACGCGTTGTTGTTTCCACAGGAACTATAAACCTTCAGCAGCAGCTAATAGAAAAGGACATTCCCGCGGCAAAGAAGATAACAGGTCTTGACGTAAAGGCTGTTCTTGTAAAAGGCAGGCAGAATTACCTTTGCCTTAGGAGACTGGAGGATGCTTCTTCCGAGAGGGACTTGTTCAGCGAGGAAACGGAAGTCTTTGACAAGCTGTATGAATGGTCAAAGACGAGCCCTACCGGCAGCAAGAGCGACCTTTCCTTTTTGCCCCCCGAAAGCGTTTGGACTAGAATCAACAGCGAAAGCGATGCCTGCATGGGGATGCGCTGCCCCTTTAGGGAAAAGTGCTTTGTAATGAAGGTAAGAAAAGAGGCTTCGGATGCTAGCATTATCGTTGTGAACCACCACCTTCTTTTTGCGGACATAGAAAGCAGAATGAACGGAGGCGGCTACGAGGACACGGCGGTTCTTCCCCCCTACAAACGCATTGTTTTTGACGAAGCCCACGGAATAGAGGATTCTGCCACGAGTTTTTTTAGCGAAAGCATTACCCGCTTTAAGTTGATGAAGCAGGTGAATCTTTTGTACCGCCAGAAGCGGGCAGGGATTGCGGGCTTTGCAGTTGCCACGGCCCCTCTTTCCAATTCTGACTCCCTTTTGGATAAAATTCCTTCTTGCGTGAATGAAATAAAGGAAAATTTCCTGAACCTTGAGCTTTTTACCCAGGAGGCCATGGGCAATGAGTATTCAGTCAGAATTTTTGCGGCTACGGCTCCCAGGTTTGACAGGGTTTTTGCCGCCATGCAGAAGCTAAAGGATTCCATTGGGGGACTAACCGGCACCGTGCGGGAACTTATTGACGGAATTGATGAGGATGACAGGGACGTTCCTTCTGTTTGGGAATGCAAGACCGTGCTTAGAAGGCTGGATTCCTTTGTTACCCTTTGCAAGAATTTTTGTGAGTGGAACGAGCACGATGATTCCGTTTCTTGGATTCAGCTGGTAAGGCTTCCTCCAAAGAAAAGCGGGGATGAGCCGCTTGTATTCCCCCAGTTTACGCAGACACCGCTAGACATTGCCCACATGATGAATTCCGGGGTCTTTGAACCTATGTCTTCCGTTGTATGCACCAGTGCAACCCTTAGGACTGGCGACAATTTTTCCTACTGGATGAGGCGGACAGGGCTTTCTTTTGTTGAGGACGAGAGGCTTTTGAGCGGGGCTTTTGAATCTCCCTTTCCATACAAGACAAACGCAATCTTTGCGGTTCCAAGCGATGCGCCTTTTCCAGACAGCCCGTACTACCAGGGCTATGTGGAAGAGACCCTTCCCAAGCTTATCTTTGCGGCAGGGGGAAGGACACTTGTTCTTTTTACCTCTTATGAGAGCCTTAGGAGTGCCTTTTACAACTGCCGGCAGACTTTGGAGGGCGGGGGAATTTCCCTTCTAAAGCAGGGTGATGACGACCGCTTCCGCCTTCTTGAGCGCTTTAAGGAGGACAAATCCAGCGTTCTTTTTGCCACGGACAGCTTTTGGGAAGGGGTGGACGTTCCCGGTGAAAGCCTTAGCCAGGTTGTTATAGTAAAGCTTCCATTTGCGGTTCCAAATGACCCGGTTTTTGCGGCAAGGGCAGAGGCTGTGGAAAGAAGGGGTGGCTCGCCTTTTATGGAGCTTAGTGTTCCCCAGGCGGTCATAAAATTTAGGCAGGGCTTTGGCAGGCTTATACGCAGGGGTGACGACAAGGGCGTTATCGTCGTGCTTGACAGGCGCATTGTGGAAAAACGCTACGGCAAGGAGTTTACAAAGAGCGTTCCCCAGACCAGGCGCATGTACAATCCTCTTTCTTTTATAGTGAATGAAGTTGAAAAATTCTTTTCCGTGTGAAGACTTTAAGGTTTTCGCGATGAAAAAGCAGGCACGGCCGGGATTGGAGGGGCGGTGCAACCGTTGCCGTAGGCAATGGAGCGGGCAGGGACCCGCGGAACCCCGGAAAGCCCTTAGCAAGAGAGACTGCCGCAAAAAAGGAATATGCAAAAAGTTTTTCTGAATTTTATAGATTTTTTGGAATTTTTGCAAAAAAAAGAGATTTTTGTAAAGACATAAAAGATTTTTTGTTATATAATACGAAGATGTAGGGAAATATTGTAATATCGGTTTCCAGGTGGATTATTGGAGACCTTAAGAACATTATTTATTAAGGGGAATTTTAATGGACGAAGCAAAAGTTAAAGCATTTTTGAACATAAAGGCCGGAACTACGGAAGATTCAACTTTTGAATCATTCAAAGCGGAACACGGCGGAGACCTTACTGCATCTGTTGCGGATTATCTTGATGCGGCCGTGGATGCTGGAAGCATGAACGGTTCTCCTGACTATATGGCCTGGTGCAAGACTGCCGCTGCTGACATTATTGGCGGAAAGTATGCTTCTCTTGCAGATGTTCAGGCAGCTGCAGATGCTTTTGCAGCCGGAAAGTAAGCATTTTTACCTATGAAAATTCCAAAGCCTCTTAAAAGCGGAAGCACGATTGCTATTACCGCGCCATCTTTTGGTTGTACGACGGAGCCGTATTTGTCGCGCTACAGGGAAGCTGTGCGTCTTTTTGAGGAGCGGGGCTACAAGGTTGTCTCCGGTGCCACGGTTTCCAAGGATGACGGCATAGGCATAAGCACTTCTCCACAGGTTGCGGCGGCTGAACTGATGGAATTTTATCTTGACCCTTCCATTGATGCCGTTATTTCTGCGGGTGGCGGTGAGCTTATGTGCGAGACACTGAGCTTTATTGACTTTAAAAGGCTTAAAGATGCCCCTGCAAAGTGGTTCATGGGCTATTCTGACAACACCAATTTTGTTTTTCCTCTTGCAACTTTGTCCGGGACTGCTGCCATATACGGCCACTGCATTACCGGTTTTGGAAAGCCTTGGGAGCAGTGTGAGTATGACACGCTGAACATTCTTGAGGGTAAGAGCAGCACTGTGCGCGGCTACGGTAAGTTTGAGCTTCCTGACGCAGACGAGCGCTTTGGCATTACCGATCCGCTTTCTCCATACATTTTGACGGAAAAAAAGACACTCCGCATTTTTACTCCAAAAAACGGTTCCCTTATACAATCGGATGGGGAGGTGAGCTTTGAGGGAATTCTGCTTGGCGGCTGCCTTGACGTTCTGAACAATATTGCAGGAACCCGCTTTGACGGTGTAAGGGATTTTATTGCAGGTGCGGGGAATGTTGTGTGGGCGCTTGAGTCCTGCGACCAGAGCCCCCTGGACATAAGGAGGAGCCTCTGGCACCTAAAGGAATGCGGCTGGTTTGATACCGCTTCCGGCTTTATTATAGGAAGGCCGCTTTCTGCCTTTAGCGGTGAGGCTTTTGGCGTTAACAAGTACAATGCCGTTACGGATGTTTTGAAAAGCCTTGGTGTTCCTATTGTTATGGATGTGGATCTTGGGCACGTTCCCCCAGCCATGCCCTTGGTAATTGGAAGCCGTGCCTGTGTAAGCGCGGTGGGGGATGATATTTGTGTAAAAATGGAGCTTGGGTTTTAGTGGCAGGGTGCTTTTCCTAACGTAAAGAGGAGCTTAAGCCATCTTGACAGATATCCGTTTATACTATAATTTATAGCTGATAAGTCCTTGCCAATCAAGGCGGCAGGCAACTTGAGTGTCTGTTAGGCGATTTAAAGCAAAGGGTAGAATCTGGAAGGGCTGCGCTTTGCATAGTCTGACAACGGTTCTCCATTTACCAACAGCCAGATGTAGGCTGACTTGTTCAGCTGAAGGAAAATGGAATGTGGAAAGCTCTGCGATTGGCGCGGGGCTTTTTCTTTTTTTGGAAAAGACGATGGCGGATATTTTACAAGCTGCGAAATCCTATGCAAAACTGCTTGATGTTGAATATCAGATTCTTTTAGGAAAGAAAAACAACATAGTGTCTCTTTCCATTACTTTTGAGGATTCTCATTTTGTTCATTTAGCTGGGCTCCAATATTTAAGAGATTTGAGAAAAGTTTTGACAGGTAATAGAGGGCATCTATTCCGGAGAATTTTAAAAGAAACCATATCCCAAAAGCTGATAGAAAAGTCAAGATATTATACCGAAATAAAAGACAGAATTGACTACCTAGTTTACCTCGAATTCATAATGGACTCTAATGAAACGATTTTCAAATACAATCCGAAGCTTGAGGCATTCTCTGCGATTCAGGCTGATTTTCTTTTGAAGAATGAAATCCAGACCAGAAATATTTTTACTTTTCTTTCCGAGGACAAATCAAACGGAAAATATTTCTGCCGCTCATTTTTTCCGCAGACTGACAAGGATTATTCGCTTGGGCAGACAAACTGGACTTTGCTCTACAAGAAAAAGATTCACAAATCGACAGGAGATGGATTTGTGCTTTACGACAAGCTGAATAAAAATCGCTAGAGTTTTTAAGATACAGTTTACAAAATACAATTTTTCTTCTATTATGTTGGAAGATTTTAAAACACACCTCTGTCTGTTCCCCATGAGTATAGGCGGATGTGCAAAGCTTTTTGACAATGGAGAGAGGCGGCTTAAAAGTTCATGGGCTTTTGAGCCGTGAAGGAAGGGCATTTGTCTAATGATGAATGCCTTTCCTTTGCGGAGTGGCCTTTCTGTTAGATAATATGACGGCCTTTCCGAAAGCGACAGCAGGGAAGTTACCGTTACCGACTACGGGAACGACGTTTACGGCGTGGACAGGGCATGGGGCTACTTTGAGACGGACAATGCAACAACTAAAGTAAAGCAGGAAAGGCACTACCGCCGCACCTACGTCTGGGACGTACGGAACAGGCTTACGGAATCGCACGACTCCACAAACGACGTTTACTACATCTACGGTGAGGACGGAATCCGCACCAACAAGTATACTCGTGAGGCGGAGACAATCTACTTCAACAATTTCTGGACCTGGCACAAGGACGGCTCATCCGAACTTGACGGCGGAAAGAACAGCAAGCACATCTTCCTTGGAACGGAGAGGCTCGTTACCAAGGTGAACTCTGCAAAAGGCGGCAGCTACAGCGAGGAATCCGGCAGCCAGTACTTCTATCACTCTGACCACCTGGGAAGCGCACAGCTTGTAACAAACCATAAGGGTGAGGTTTACCAGCGCATAGAGTACACGCCATACGGCGAGACATGGATAGACATGCGCACGAACATAACCGCACTCTACGACGTGCCCTACAGATTCACTGCCAAGGAGCTTGACAGCGAGACCGGCCTGTACTACTACGGGGCAAGGTATTTAGACCCAAAATATTCACGCTGGATTTCCACAGACCCAGCTCTGGGTGACTATATCCCTGCCGCAGGCAAGGCAAATGCCAAGGATATGGCGAATTTACCAGGAATGGGAGGAATTTTTAATCACATCAATGCCGATTTGTACCACTACGCCGGCAACAATCCGGTACGCTATATAGACCCGGATGGGAGAAACACTCTTGATGATTATGCTTACCAATTAAGAACTTGTGGAGACTATTCAAATGCTGACAAGTTTGAGTCAATGGCTGCCAATGCTTCAAATTCATCCTTAGACCTTAGGGATATGAAATTTTCCGTACTAGAAGAAAACCTATATTATGACAATACATGGAAAGATTGGTGGAATAAGCCAGATGGAGCACCGTTAACAGATGCAGAAGCAGAATTACAAAGAAATATTGCAATAGGAGAAATGGTTGTTGGACCAATAGCCGGCACTGCAGTGTCAGCTATTGATCCTGCTGGTTTTCTTGCCGGTATGTATGTCATGGCTGATGGCGCAATTGTATTTACTGCCGCACAGGAAAAAGTTAAGAAGACTCCTGTAGTATCTATACCAACAACATTTTTACTACCATTTGTACAAGTTGATGGTATTGTATTCCCCGCAGGAGGACCATTTATATGGTAAGGAGAGCGTAATGAGGTCAACAACAGTTGGAATGATTTTTTTATTAATTATTATTGTATATTTTTTGATTTTATCTTTAAAATTAATTTTTATTGGGATGGGAAAAATTGAAAACCCAAATACTAAAAAGATTGATAAAAATGGAAAATTTATTCTGAGAGGAATTATCGGACTTGTTGTAACAACTCCTTTTCTTTGTTATATAATTTTTATTTTTATTCAAGTATTTTTGATATAATATTATTCCATAAAATTTCGCTTTGTGTGCGTATATCAGAATAATATGCGGTGTGTCTTTTTTTCAAAGATAAAATGGTACTTGGTGAAATTAGAGATGTTTTCGTTCGCGCTATATTTAGCGTTTTTGCAGAATGTAAAAACAGATGCATTTCCTCCATCAAATAGGGATTTGTTGGGGGAACTGCAAAATCACCCCTTTTTGGGGTTGCTTTTGCGAAGAATTTAATGAAAAGAGGAGTTTGAAAAAGTAAAAATGGAAAATTCCTGCAGGAAAAATTTAAAACAGTCCTCAAAAAAATGGGTTGTTGCATCAGTCTACCCAAAATTCCGCAGGAATTTGTGTTTGCGTTCAACAAATGCCGATTTGTACCACTACGCGGGCAACAACCCGGTGCGCTATATAGACCCGGATGGAAGGTCACCAAATCTTTCATATGTAGGTACTGTAAATGATTTTTTAGCATTTATGTATACAATCAAAACTGGAATTGCTAGTACTAGAGGAAATTCTGCTAGTGATGCAATGTTGCGAATGGGTAAAATTACTATATCTAGTTTTAAGCCAATGCCAGCAAATACTGCGCCATTTAATAAAGCTAAAGGACGGTATATTTATACTCAAAAAGGTGGTTGGATAGATATGGCTCACTTCATGTTTTATGCAGGGCGAGCCTATACTCATAAAAAATCTAAAGAGTATGCCCAGAAAATAATCAAAAAATGGTATTTCTTTTTATTTTCCATTGATACCAAAATGCTTTATATTTCTCAGGCTAAACAAGACCCTGTGGAGTCTGCAATATCAGAAGGTCATTTACAAGAAAGGCTAGATTCAGTTTTTGCTCCTCATTCAGCTTATAGTTATGAAGATTTGCCAACAGATAGATTTGGAGCTGATTTCGGTGCGAATTATTTTGATCCAAACAGTCCTTTGGATTTTGGAACACAAATCCAAAATTATTTATTAAATGAATTAGGTGCGACTGACCCTAATAATGCTCCAAACTATAGTTCTTTGCCATCAAATGAGCCTGAGCATTGTCCTCCTGCAAAAAATAAAACTATTGTTCCTATGTATATTGAGTAAAGAGGTGAATTAAATGTACGAAAAAAAGAGACATTTATTTTTTTTCATATTAGCATTTTTGTCTTTTATAATAATTATATGTTTATGTTTTAATATTGAAACTTTCTGTGGTAAATGGAGTATACGATATGCTAAAAAGAAAGGAGATGATATAGTTAAAAGGATTGAAAACTATAAAATGTTGTCAGGGCGATTGCCAGAATCATTTTGTGAAATAGGATTGAAACCAGATGAGTATTGGAAAGGACAAGCGACGAATTTTCATGGAACAAAATATTTCTATGAAAAGTTGTCGGATAGAGAATATGAGATTTATTTTTCTCTATCTGTCGGAGATGCTCTTTACTTTAATTCTAGCAGAGCGGAATGGAGTTTGGATCCTTAAAAAATTATTTTATATTAGCAGATTGTAGTTTCTTTGTGGAACGAACTATGCTATGCGAGCGACTGCAATAATTTAGACTACGCTACGTATAGCGTTTCTGCGGCCGCCAGAAAAACACCTGTTTCCTCCGACAAATAGGGATTTGTTGGGGAAGCCTGGAATTTGCCCCTTTTTTGGTCTTGTTCCGGCGAAAAAATTGTGAAAAGAGGAGTTTAGAAAAGTAAAAATGGAAAATTCCTGCAGGAAGAATTTAAAACAGTCCTCAAAAAAATGGGTTATTGCATCACTCTACCCAAAATTCCGCAGGAATTTGTGTTTGCGTTCAACAAATGCCGATTTGTACCACTACGCCGGGAACAACCCGGTACGCTACATAGACCCGGATGGAAGAAAAACTTATGACTTGACAGATGAGCAGTGGTTAATTGTTAAAATTGCAAAAAAGAATGTTTCAAATAATTTACAGAATTTGATAACAATATTAAGAGACAGTAATAATGATATATCTAAAGTTGATAAAAATATAATAGCAGCGGCCAGAACATATTTAACATCAGAATTTGGAACATGTTTAATAGACTGTACCGACTTGGCTTCTAGATTGGAAGAGGTAAAAACGCAAATAGACTCTCTGAACAGGTTTGATTTCAAGTATGATGACAAGAAAACTGATTGGAAAGGTGAAAAATTTGATGGTTTCGCTAAAACAAATCCTTTTTCTGGTAAGATAAAATTATATAATCTGTTTTTTGAATCTCATATGAATAAGGGAAAAGATACAAAAGAAGGAACGATTTTTCATGAAGTCACACACAGTATAAAAGTATTCGCAACTTTTGACATTACTTACAATCCTAAAGAGATGAAAGATTTAAACGATGATGGCTTAATTTTTACTAAGTGTTACAACGCTAATAACTGGGAGTATTTTTATGAAGAAATTTTTAATTAACATTTTATTTGCAAGTCTAGTATTAGTTTCTTGCAAAAATAAAGAAAAATTCATTTGTTCATATACAGATCTAATCAAAGATGACTATGAGCAAACTTCTATTTTTATGAAAGAAAAAAAATCCATGATATTTTATATTACAGGTGTTATACAAGAGTATTACAGCCCCAAAGATCAACCATATCTAGATGAATGCGTGATATATTTTTATGATGATAAAATTTATGACAATAAAAACTATGTAGGTAAAATGATATTAATAACAATGAAACCACATATTTCAAGAGATTACCTTGGAAAAGAAATTACGGTAAGATGTAAATACAAAAAAATGAATAGTTTAAAATTGCAAGAAGATTACAATAATTATTTTTATATAGAATTTAAGAATGGAAAAGTTGTTGATTCAGATTCAGATTTTTCCATTAAGAGATAGGCATTGGAGAAAAAATCTCCACTATATCTAGCGTTTTTGCGCCGCCAAAAATATGGTTGTTTCCTCCGCCAAATAGGGATTTGTCGGGGAAGCCTGCAAAACTCCTAGCGCAAAGAGGCTCCCGGTATTGTCTTTTGGGCTTCTTTTAAAAGCTCTTCTTCCTGCTCGGGGCTGTAGGGGGCAATCCTTTGGTAGGCCGGGTTTAGGCAGTGCTGGGGTGCAAAGCTTGTAAGGTACCATACCGCGTCTTTTGGAAGCATGGCGGACATTTGGGCAATGTCTTCCCGGTTGGCAAGCGGGGGAACCAATACCGTTCTCCACTCCCTGTTTTGAGCCGGCATTTCTGAAATTAGTTCTATGCTTTTCTTTATGTTTTTATCTAGCAGGCTGTTGAATTTTTCCTTTTGCTCTTCTTCATTTTCTGGGACTCCCATAAGCATCCAAAGTTTTTTGGGGGAAGTCTTTATGTCCATTGCAAGGTAGTCAGGGGAAAGTGCCTGGTCTTTTAGAAACCTTTCAAGCTGGGCGGGGCAGCTTCCGTTTGTGTCCAGCTTTATTTTGTAGCCAAGGGATTTTGCAGCCCTTACTACTGCTTCTGTTGCCGGGTTAAGGAGGGCTTCTCCTCCTGAAAGTGCAAGCCCCGTAAGAACCTTCCTTCTTTTTTCCAGGTGGGAGATTATTTCCTTGGCGGAGACTAATCCTTCAAAGTCATGGTTGAGAACAAGGTCTGTGTTGTAGCAATAGGGGCAGCGCAGGTTGCATCCCCTAAAAAAAACCGCTGCAGACAAATGCGGGGGAAAGTCCACGAGCGATGTCTTTCGGAGTACGGCGGTCTTTTCTTCTGTTACAGGGGGCATGGCCTTCAGGCAATTTCTGCCGTGCTAAGGGGTTCAAGAAGGTCTTGGAGTTCCTGTGTGTTGTGGGCGCGGAATAGCTCTGTGTTCATCGTGTTGTAGAAGATTACCGTTGGCGTTGCGAGCACTCCTCTTGCTGCGGCGCTGTCAAGGCCGTCCTTTGTGTCTACGTTTATGCTGTGGCCTTCAAGGCTAAGGTTTTCCATGTAGTTCTTTACTGCGGGGCAGTTTGGGCAGCTTTCCCTTGTGTAGAGCTCGTAGTAGGCAATTTCTTCGTGCTTGGGGAAGAGGGGGGCTGTCTGTGAGGAGTCTTCTGCAATATAAGCTTCTTTTGGCTCTGTGTTTTGGCTTTCTGCTTCTGCATTTTCTTTTTCATCCTGTGCGGGAGATTCGCTTATGGAAAAGAGTTTCCTTAGCTTGTACTCGTCTTTTTTGCCCTTGTTCCAGTTGCGGACTGCGCGGTAGTATCCTACAATCCTTGCGTACACTTCGCAGTCGTCTCCGTGGACGTTGGCAAGTTCTGCCTGTGTTTCTGCAATTTCCTTTTCAATTTCCTGCAAAGTCTTTTCTGACATACTTTTTTTCCTCCCTGTTATTCCTTAAACCTTGATTTTGTTCCTTTTTTTGCTTTTTAGGCAAGCTTTTGCTTTTGAATAAGCTCCTGCTTTTGCGTCTGCAGCAGGGCAAGCTTTTGCCTTAGGGCCGCTTCCTTTTCCGCCTTGCACTTTGGACATTCAAAATGCTCGCCGGGTATGTAGCCGTGTTTTTTGCACACTGAGTAAACAGGGCTTACAGTTATATATGGAATGCGGTAGTTTGTAAAGACCGTTTTTATTAGTTCCTTGCAGGCCCTCCAGTCCTTTACCTGTTCGCCTACGAAGATGTGGAATACCGTTCCTCCGGTGTAGCGGGTCTGCAGGGCTTCCTGATGGTCAAGGGCTTCAAAGATGTCGCTTGTAAAGTCAACAGGCAGCTGCGAACTGTTTGTGTAGAAGGGGTCATCCTTTCCGCTTGTTATGATTCCGGGGAAGTTTTCCTTGTCGTGGCGGGCTAGGCGGTAGCTTGTGCTTTCTGCCGGCGTTGCCTCCAGGTTGAAGAGTTCCCCCGTCTTTTCCTGGTAGTCGGCCATGCGTTCCCTCATGTGGTCCAGAACCTTGCATGCAAAGTCCTTTCCTTCGCTTGTGGTTATGTCCTTTCCCAGCAGGTTAAGGCAACATTCGTTCATGCCGCAGAGGCCTATGGTGTTGAAGTGGTTGTCCAGTGTCTTAAGGTAGCGCCTGGTGTAGGGGAAGAGCCCCCCGTCCAGAAGCTTTTGGATGACCTTGCGCTTTATCTGCAGGCTGTCGCGGGCAAGATCCATCAGGTGGTTGAGCCTTCTGTAGAATTCCTCCCTGGGGTTTTGTGCCGATTTTGCAAGGAAGCCTATCTGGGGCAGGTTTATGGTTACAACTCCCAGGCTTCCTGTGAATTCATCAGAACCGAACAGTCCTCCGCCCCTTTTCTTTAGCTCGCGCTTGTCCAGCCTTAGGCGGCAGCACATTGAGCGTACGTCCGACGGGTTAAGGTCTGAGTTGATGAAATTCTGGAAGTATGGCGTTCCGTACTGCGATGTCATCTGGAAGAGAAGTGCGCAGTTGGGGTTTTCCCAGTCAAAGTCCTTGGTTATGTTGTAGGTTGGGATGGGGTAGGCAAATCCGCGTCCGGCATCGTCTCCCTTTAGCATAAGCTCTATAAAGACCTTGTTTATTACGTCCATTTCCTTCTGGCAGTCACCGTATGTAAAGTCCGTTTCCTTACCCGTAACTACGGCTTTTTGGTTGCGAAGGTCTTCCGGGCATGTCCAGTCCAGCGTTATGTTGGTGAAGGGGGCCTGGCTTCCCCAGCGGCTTGGCGTGTTCACTCCGAAGATGAAGCTCTGTATGCATTGCCTTACTTCCTTTTCCGAAAGGGAGTCGGCCTTTACAAAGGGGGCAAGGTAGGTGTCAAATGATGAGAATGCCTGTGCTCCGGCCCATTCATTCTGCAGGATTCCCAGAAAATTCACCATCTGGTTCACGAGGGTTGAAAGGTGGGCTGCCGGTGCGCAAGTGATTTTTTCCTTTACGCCGCCAAGTCCTTCCTTTATGAGCTGCCTTAGGCTCCATCCCGCGCAGTATCCGCTGAACATGGAAAGGTCGTGGATGTGGAAGGCACAGTTGATGTGGGCATCGGCAATTTCCTTTGGATATATGTTCCTAAGCCAGTAGTTTGCGGTTATGGTTCCAGAATTGTGCAGTATGAGGCCGCCAAGGGAGAAGTTTATGTTTGCGTTTTCGTGGACGCGCCAGTCGCTTTGGCTAAGGTAGCCGTCCATGGTCTTGTTTATGTCTACGGCAAGCTTCTTTGCGTCGCGCATGGCCTCGTGCTTTGCCCTGTAAAGGATATAGGCCTTTGCTATTTCTACCTCTCCGCTCTGGATAAGGACCGTCTCGACAACGTCCTGGATTTCCTCGATTGCGGGAATGGAATGTGCCCTTCTTCCTGCAAGCAAGAGGCGGAGCTGCTCTTCAACGGCATCGGTAAGCCTTTCTGCCTTTTCCGGGTTTGCAATCTTTTCTACTGCCAGGACTGCCTTTCCCACTGCCTTTTCTATCTTTTTGCGGTCATAGTTTTCTATTTCACCAGACCTTTTTACGACTTTTTTAAGAAAACTTTTTGCTTCTTCATCAGAACTCGTACCCAAAAAGCTTTTCCACTCGGGAAATACGCTTTGGGCCGAGTCTGCGCCATCCAAATGATTCAATTTTAATCCCCTCCGACTTTTTTTACTTCGATTATGAATTCTTCCAAGTTGTTGAAGTGCTTGTAAACGCTTGCAAAACGTATGTAGGCCACCTTGTCCACGTCGTTGAGCCTTTTGAGCACAATTTCACCGAGTTCAGAAGTGGCAATTTCCCTGCTGACCTTTCCCTTTGCGTAGGCTTCGTCCTCTATTTCCGTGACGAGCTGTTCTATGAAGCTTGTAGCGACCGGGCGCTTTTCCAGGGCATGCTCAATTCCGCGGGAAAGCTTGTCCCTGTCAAAGGGTTCACGCCTTTTGTCCCTCTTTATTACCATAAAGGGTTTTTCCTCTATACGCTCGTAGCTGGTAAAGCGGTTGTGGCATTCATTGCACTCGCGGCGGCGGCGGATGCTTTCTCCGTTGGCCATTGTTCTGGATTCAATTACCTTGTCGTCAAGGCTTCCGCATAAAGGGCAGCGCATTGTTTTTTACCTCTTGCAATTTTTTATATTCTACACCTCTTGGCGAGGTGGGGGCAAGGGTGAATTCCGAAAATTCTTATGAATTTATGAGAATTTACTAAAGTTTTTTGTATTCTATACCGAATACTAGTGTTTTTTTTGTCTCTTGGGCATGTGGATGGCGTCAAAAAATGCCTTTTTCTTCTTTAGGGACTCAATGAGCTCCGCAGCTTCTTCCTCGTCTGAGCCGTACAGTATTTTTGCAGCAAAGGGCCTTACAAGGGCGCTTACTGGTACCGTGACCGTCAGTTTGAGGATGTCGTAGTAAATGAAGGGTAGGAGCCCTATTTGCATGAGGTTTGAGAACTGTTCATCGGCTGGCTGTCCCTTTAAAAGTGCGTGGAATGCGCTTTCCGGGTTTAAAAGTATGCAGTGCCTTAGCCAGATTAGCCCCGGAATGTAGACTGCCGCGTATCCTGCAAGTGCCGCGTAAAGAATCCTTAGCCAGTTCTTTATGCTGAATTTCTTTTCAAAGGTAAAAGGGGAGCCTGCTATAAGGCCCGAGACTGCCGCCGCAATAAAATAGCCCAGTATGTAGCCGCCGGAAAGGCCCGTAAGGTGCTCGATTCCGCCATTTCCGAGCGCAAAGACAGGTAGCCCAAGCCCTCCTGCCAGTATGAATAGCCCCGTAGCTCCAGCCCCCTGTGCGCCGCCAAGGATGCATGCCGCCAATATGCAAAGCATGTTCTGGATTGCAAAGGGTACAGGGCTTAGCGGCATGAGTGATCGTCCCGCAATGGATGCTAAGCATATTGCCGCCGCTGCCGCCAGGGTTGCCAGAGAGCGCAGTGTCTTTCGCTTTACGTTCTTTTTCATATAAAATTCCTTATTAGTCCTGTTATTTTGAGCCCTTGCCTGATTTTGCCGGTTTTGCCGATCTTGCCTGTTTTTTTACAGTGGATGCCTTTTTCGCAGGAGACGGCTTTTTTGCCGGGGAAGCTTTCCTTACAGAGAAAGTTTCCTTTTCCGCAGAAGCCATGCCCGCCCTTTCTTTTGCGGATTTCCTTGCTGCGCCTGCATTTTCTTTTGTTCCCCCTTCATTTTTCTGCTTTCGGGGCGTTTTTTCCGCTAAGGTATTCTTTTTGCTTTGGGATTCAGTGCTTTTGCCGGAGCTTTTAGCCGCATTCCGCCTGCTGCCGGATGTTTTTTCCGCTGTGCCGTCGCCTTGTGCCCTTTTTCCGGATTTTGCCTCCGTCTTTGAAAGCATTGCAAGCCTTTCTGCCGGATTTTCAGCACTGTATTCAGCTGTATGCCTAGGATGCTCAGGTTTTTCACCGCCAGCCTCAAATTCATGCTGGATGCAGCCTGCCTTTTCCCCTCCAAAATTCACGTAAAGAATGCAAAGTGCAAGCATCAGTGCAAGGAAAATCAGTATGGAGTGAACAAGAATGTCGCCGTATTTTGAATAGATTGTGGCTTTGTGCCTATAAATCGGTACCTGTATGCCCATTGCGTCTTCCTTAAAAAGCGGAAGGTCTTTAAGAATGCGTCCTGCGGGGTCTACAAGAACTGAGTATCCGGAATTTGCACAGCGGAGCAGGGTGGTCCTGTATTCGATTGCAAGGTAGCTTGCCACGATGAAATGCTGGTATTCCGCAGATGCCATGCGCGACCAGGAGTCATTTGTTATGTTGATGAAGATTTCGCTTCCCATGTTGAACAGTGGGCGGCAGACGTCTGTGAATGCGTCCTCAAAGCAGATTGGGGTGGTAAAAGAGACGAATTCCTGCGGGTTTTTGCCCAGAGTCCGTATGTATTTTTCCGTTGCCTCGGGATTGAAGTTTCCGCCCTCGTCCAGGGAGATGTAGGAATATGGCTCCATGTTGAATTCAATTGGCTCGCTCCAGTTTTCTACTGAATTGAGCGGTATTGTGAACAGTGTGAATTCAGCCCCCCTTGTAAGTGAGCCCGGAAGCTTAACAAGGTCCTCCGTAATAAAGCGCATCAGTGGGTTTTCTGCGTAGGGAATCTGCTCAGCAAAAGGAACCAGGTGCTTTTTGGAGTAGAAGCCCGAATAGTTTCCGTTGCCGTCAAAAAGAATTGCGCTGTTTGAAAACTTTTTCCTTGAAGCGTTGAGCTTTGCCCCACCGCCTATCAGGAATGGGGTGTCAAGCCTTGCAATAAAGTCGCACAGGCTTTCTTCCTCCGGGAATACCTTGTAGAAGTTCCTTCCTGCAGGGAATGAATGGTCAAGCACGCCCTCGCTCCAGACTACAAGGTCAGGCTTTATCCCTTCATCCTTCATCCTGTTGAATTCCCTTTCCGTAAGCCGCTTTGAGACCGGTATGGAAACCCTGTCACCCGCTTCCCAAGGGTCAATGTTCTGCTGCACGACGATTGTGTTAAGGAATTTTTCAGCTTTCCTAGGCATGAAATACTGACCCAGGCCGTAAATTCCGCATGATGCCCAGACAATTGCCGTAAATATGGCTGTCTTTCTGTATGAGTAGGCAAGCTGGGCTTGGTTCTGCGACTTGTCCAGTATGGAAAGAAGCCTGAGCCCCTCCGCAAAAAGGGCATTTACGAGCGCCCAGATAAAGGTTATCCCCCAAACCCCTGTTATGTCCGCAACCTGTGTGAATATCTTCCACCTGTAGGCTGCCATAAAAATGGTTCCCCAGGGGTATGCCATGTCTCCCGTAGACTTTAGCCACTCCCAGAAGACCCAGATGAAGGTAAAGAACAGAATTCTTCCCGCCACAAGGTATTGCCGTGCAAAACGCAAGAAACGCCCCGTGAGCACGCTTGTCCTGCCGTATGCCTCTATGCCAAGGGAGCCTCCCTCTTCCAAGAGACGTGCCTTCCTGCTTTCCGTAAGGCTTACAAGGCCGTGCATGAAGACTCCTGCGCATATCCCCCCCTCGAATGCGGTTCCAATAGCGCTTGCTCCCAGCGTAAAGACCGCGTATCCGTGGAAGTTTGCAAGCCACAAGCTTGAAGTTACGTGGACCGTAAGTATTTGCAGGGCTGCCACAAGGAAGGACTCAAGATATGATTTTGCCCTAAAAAGAGCGATGTAGAGCGGAACAAGGCAAAAAAGCGCCAGAAAAGGGGAGCCAAAGCTGCATAGTTCGTTGGAAATAGCGGCCGCTTCCATGATTCCAGAAAAAATTGCGTAAAAAACTTGTAAAATTATGCAAATCATTATATTATTCTATTATCTTGTAAATAAAATGGCAACAGTCAAAGTCTGTTTATCATAATAATGCCCTGTTGCTGAATTATTAAAAAAAAATGTCCGGGGATAGTAATGGAACAATTAGTAGAAGCTCATAAAGATGAATATGGCGAAAAGCCGGCCGTAATGGCTTGTGCTCCTGGACGGATTCATATTCTTGGCGAGCATACGTGGTTTTTTAAGGACAAGACTCTTTCCATGGCCGTAAACCTTCCAGTTTACATAGGCGTGTCAAAGAGGAGCGACACAAATTTGCGCTTTAACTTTGTTCAGCTAAAGGAAAAGAAGCGCTCGACCCTTTCCTCCCTAAAGTACAAGAAGGAAGACAAGTGGGCGAATGCGATAAAATCCGTCATCTACGGTTTCGGGGCAAGCGGTTTTGAATGCTCAGGAATGAACTTTACCGTCTATTCAGAGATACTGCCTTCCGCAGGCTTTGGAATAACGAATGCCGTAAAGATAGCCTCTGCATGGGCAATAAAGGAGCTCCACCGCTTCAAGTGCCCACTGGAAGAGATTATGCGCGTCCTGGAGAGGGCAAACATGCAGTTCTACGGCAACGCAGGCTTCAAGGCGGATAACTTTACGGTAATCCACTCAAAGGAAAATTCACTTGTTCTTACGGATTATGCCAAGAATACCTATGACATAGTGCCCTTCAAGTTCAAGGACAAGATTGTAGTTCTTACCGATGCCCGCGTGCCAAGAATCACTACCTGGAACGAGGAAAGCCTTTTCCAGCCGGAGAACGTCCTTCTTCTTGGCGAGCTAAAGGAGCGTAGGGCTAATGTTTACGGAGGCTGGTACTATGCGGACAACGGCCCGGAAGTGAACGAGGTTCTTTCCGTGGTTAACGAAGACTTGCGCCGCCACCTTGTATGCGTCATGAATGAGCACAAGAACATACTCAAGTGCGAGGCTGCCCTCCAGAAAGAAGACTTTGCAACTTTTGCCCGTGCCATAAACCATAGCCACGAGGACATGCGCGACCTCTATGACATTTCCTGCCCGGAGATCGACTGGCTCCTAAAGCGCGTGCAGGAGCTTGACGAAAGCCCTGACGACCTCCGCAATCCAGTAAACTGTGGCCGCATTACAGGCAAGGGGTTCGGACGCTGCACATATACGATTCTCCGCAAGTGCGACCTTGAAGCCTACAAGGAAAAGCTTGCCGAATACGAGCGCATATTCAGGTTCAAGCCTGAATTCTACGTGGTAAAGCCGGCAAAGGGAGTCCGCCTTATATGAAACTGCTTCTTACCAATGATGACGGAATAGATGCCCCCGGAATACAGACGCTTGCCTCCGTCCTTAGAAGGGAGCATGAAGTGTGGATTGTCGCCCCCCTCCGCAACAAATCGGGAGCCTCTTCATCCTTGAACATGCTGCAGAACCTTTATCTTGAGCGGCGCTCGGACAAGGATTTTGCGCTTGACGGGACACCCGTGGACTGCGTACTTTCCGCTTTTACAGGCGGATACCTTCCCTCAAGGCCAGATGCAGTCATTTCCGGCATAAACAGGGGCTACAACCTTGGAACTGATGCAGTTTATTCAGGCACTTGCGGGGCTGCCAGACAGGCTTCCCTTACAGGAATTCCCGGAATTGCCCTGAGCGTTGACAAAAATCCCTTCGAAAGTGCCGGTTCTGCCGCTGATTCTGAATATAATTACGCCTCTTTGGCAGAATTTGCCCTTAAAAATCTCAAAAACCTTTTAGTCTTGTGCGGAAAAGTCCGAAATATAGATGAGGGGATGAACTATGAATATTTTATCAATGTCAATGCCCCTTCTATAGATTCCTACAAAGGCGTGAAATTTACAAAGCCATGCCGCCGCTTCTATTGTGGAGACCATACGGTTCTTACAAAGGAAGCCGACGGGAAAACTTACAGCTGTTTTGTTGGCGGAGGGAATGTCCGTTGTTACGGAGATGAATTTTCCGATGCAAAAGCCGTGGCGGATGGCAATGTTTCAATTTCTGTTCTTTATGCGGAACCGGCCGTGAATACGGAATTTTGTAAAAAGACTTTTTGCTAAGAGTCGTTTTAGGAGAATTTAATGGCTGAACAGGACGCGCTTGAAGAAGGCATTTCTCTTTATAACCGCATGAATTATACAGGCGCACTTTCATTCTTCCTCTCTTTGCCACCGGACAGCGGGGCAGATCCGGTTGACCTTGCGTACTACCTTGGCCTGTGCTATGCAAAGCTCAAACGCTACGACGACGCAATGATTTACCTTGAACAGGTTGTGACTGCTTTTGGCGGTGACTCTGCCACGGAGAACGGGCAGGGCGGAACTGCAAAAAAAACACCGGAAAACGACAGGCTGCTTCAGTGCCGCTATCTCCTTGCAATCATTTATTCAATGACGGGAAGGCAGCAGCTTGCAGATTTTGAACTCAACAACCTTATGAAGTCCGGTTACAAGACTGCATCCCTCTATGCCTCTTTTGCCTACAGCGCATGGGAAAAGGGGGACTCTGCAACTTGCATAAGCTACTACGAAAAGGCCCTTGCGGCAGACGAAAACAATCCTACGGCACTCAACGGCTTGGGTTACGTGCTTGCCTCCCAGAACAAGGACTTGGCAAAAGCTCTTTCATATTGCAAAAAGGCCCTTTCCCTTGCCCCTGACAGTGCGGCTTGCCTAGACAGCATAGGTTGGGTCTACTACAAGATGGGACTCTATTCCCAGGCACGGAAGTACCTTGAGCAGGCGAAAAGCAGGGACAGCCAGAACGAAGTAATTTCTAAGCATTTATATGAAGCGGAACAGGTGGATCAATGAAAAAGTCAGTTTATATTATTTTGCTTGCCGCATTGGCAGGAACAGGTTTTTTGTTTTCACAGACAAGCGAAGGTGGTGCACCAGCATCCAGCAGCAGCTCTGCTTCAGCAGCATCATCTATTAGCGGATGGGCAGCCGATGAATTCCGCAGGGGGGTGCAAAGCTACTACCGGGGTGCCTACAGCGAGGCAATCCTTGAATTTGAGCGTGCACTTGATTATATGCCCGGCGAAAACATAATACTCGATTGGCTTGGAAAGGCCTACTACAAGGCAGGAATCGAGGGCGCTGCCCTTCAGTCATGGAATTCTGCCTTTGAGGCCGGCTACGGAGACATCCTTCTTCAGAACAGGATAGAAATCGTAAGTGACCGCCGCATTACCCAGCAGGACTATGCCTTTGCCGAGCATTACACTGAGGCCGGAAATTTCCCGCGCGTAAACGGAAACGTCCTGCTCTACAGCCAGCCGGTGTCATCCCTTCCCAATGCAGACGGAACAATGTGGGTGGTTGCATACGGAACAAATGAACTCCTCCACTATGACGTTAACGGTGTAATAATAAAGAGATGCCGCGGACCGGTAAACGGCTTTGACCGCCCAATGGACATTCTCAGGCTGAACGACGGAAACCTTTTGCTCAGCGAATTTGCAGGCGACAGGCTTTCCCTTCTGGACAAGGACGGAAACTTCATAAAGTATTATGGAAAGAAAGGCCGTGGAGAAGGTGAACTCATTGGCCCCCAGTACCTCGCCCAGGATTCATTCGGCAACATCTATGTTACGGATTTTGGCAACAACCGCGTTGTAGTATTTGACCAGGAAGGAAACGGCCTGCTTCACTTTGGCGGAAAGACAGCAGACTTTGACGGACTCAAGTCCCCCACGGGAATTGCAGTCGTAAATGACCTCATCTATGTTGCAGACAGCGTAAAGGGCGCAATCTATGAATTTGACCGCTCAGGAAACTTTGTTGGCAACCTTGTTAACGAAAAGTCATTTGCCCGCCCCGAGACAATGAGGAACATAGGTTCCTACCTTCTTCTTGCAGACAAAAACCGTATAGTTACGATAGACAGTTCGTCGGGGTCCGTGTGCGAAAATGCCACAACAGGAAAGCCCGGTGCATTGACAAGCGCAGTGCCCGACCGCAACGGCAACCTTATAGTTACGGACTTTAAGGCCAACGACATTTATGTAATGTCCAAGGTGTCAGAGTTGGTCGGCGGATATTTTGTCCAGATTGAGCGCGTCGTATCGGACAAATACCCACAGGTAACTGTAGAAGTCCGCGTAGAAAACCGCAAGAGGCAGCCGGTTGTAGGCCTTAACGAAAACAACTTTTTTATTACGGAAAACAAGAGACCCGTTTCAGAAATGAAGCTTGCAGGCTCTGCCAACAATAATGAATTTGCAGACTTTACAATTCTTATAGACCGTTCCCTCGAGATGCAGGCCTATGCGGAGCAGGTTGACTCTGCCGTGCGTGAGCTTGCCGCAGCAATGAACGGACAGGGCAAGATTCAGATAGTTTCAGTAGGTTCAGTTCCTGTTACGGAGTTTACTGGCTCACCAGATGCTCTTAACACTTTCTCCGTTACAGCCCTCAAGAATCCCTATTCTGACATTGCAGCGCTTGACCTTGGAGTGCGCCTTGCCGCAAACGACCTGATTAATGCGGAAAAGAAGAGGGGGATAATCTATATTACGGCAGGCAGCGTAACCCCAGAGTCATTCAGCAAGTACAGCCTTTCGGACCTCACGACCTATATGAACAACAATTCAATTTCCTTCTCAACGGTTCTTGTTGCACAGAATCCAGCAGGGGAAGAGGTTGAGTTCATTACCCAGAATACAACGGGAACAAGCTACTATGTCTACCGCCCGGAAGGACTTGAGCCTGTAATCAAGGATGCAATTAACCTGCCGTCAGGTTTGTATCAGCTTACCTATACATCGGTCTCGTCATCTGAATACGGAAAGAAGTACATTCCTCTGGAAGTGGAGACATACCTCCTCAACCATTCAGGAAAAGACGAAAGCGGCTACTTTGCTCCTTTGGAATAAAGCCGGGCTTTTCGCACTTTTAGTTCCGGGTGTTTGTCTTCCATGGCGAAAATGGCTTCTTCAACCTTTGCTTTTTTTTCGTCAGTGGAGGCAAACAGGCTTCCCTGAACCGGTATGCTCTTGTCCTCAACATTTTGGCATGCAACTCCCAAGAGCCTTATTCCCTGTCCTGCATTCCATTTTTTTGAAAATAGCGTCTTGCACCTTTCATACATGTCGTCAGCATTGCTTACTGGAAATTCGGATGTCTGCTGAACAGAAACGGTGGTAAAATCCTCATACCTTATTTTTAGTGCGACGGTTTTACTCCTTACGTGCTCCTTGTGCATCCTGTAAAGTACGTTCATGCAAAGTTCCATTAGGGCAGTGTCTATAGATGTCCTGTCGGTAAGGTCAAAGTCAAATGTCCTTTCCGAACTTATTGAATGGTTCTTTGCCTCTCCGCCAAAAATCATATCTCTGTTCCCACGGACTGCATTGTACAAAAAACTCCCTGTTCCCTTTCCGAATATGCTTATAAGAAGGTTTTCTGTCTTTGAGTGAATGTCTTTTATAGTCCTAAGCCCGGCCGCCTTCAGCCTTTCCTGAGTTTTGCTGCCACAGCCCCAGAGTTTTTCCAACGGAAGCGACATCATGAATTCTTCTTCCTTTCCGTCCTCTACAATCGTAAGTCCGTTCGGTTTTTTTAGCCCCGATGCAATTTTTGCAACATACATGGTGCTGGCAATTCCAACGCTTACCGTAAGTCCTGTTTTTTCCAGCACTTCCTTCTTTAGCCTTTTTGCAGTTTCCTTCGCGCTGCCAAAAATTCCGGATGTTCCCGTAAGGTCAAGGAAAGCCTCGTCTATGGACATCTGGGTAACTTCCGGTGAATAATTTTGGAATATATCCATAACTTCCTGTGACTTTTGCTGATAGCGCTGGTAATTCCCCCTGACAAAAATTCCCAGGGGGCAAAGCTGGACTGCCCTTGCAAGCGGCATTGCAGAGTGCACCCCGAATTTTCTTGCTTCGTAAGATGCCGTAGAAACAACAGCCCTCCTGTCTCCGGGAATTCCCCCAACAATCAAAGGCTTCCCCCTGTATTCGGGATGGTCAAGCTGCTCTACGGAAGCAAAAAAAGCGTCAAGGTCAACGTGAAAATATACTTTCGGCAGTGGCGAATTTTCTTCCATCCGTCAGCTCCTTATTGTAACTTCCTTTTTCTGGTGAAGCACTTCCGCCGAGTTTTTTGAGTTCTGGATGAAGGCACTAATCTTTAAAAGACCGTTCAAATCCTTGTCGGCTGAATAGACGATTTCTATTGTTCCTGCAGGGTAATCAGGTATTTCAAAGAAAACCTTGTTGTCTGCCTCAATCGTGTAGTCGTAGTTGCAGTCGTAGAGTGGAATGGAACCCTCCGCCTCAAGACTTATCGAATAGCGCAGTACCTTTTCGCTGGATTCAATGAGTATGTGGTAGATTGTCAGCTCCATGAATTCGTCTTCGCTGTAGGAAACTTGAACCATCTCGGGATTACTTCCGTCCACAGTGGTGTATGCCATTCGTATCGGAGTCCCAGAAGACGAACCGTATCTTATCCGCCTCATCATCCAGTAGAAGCCGGAAAAGAAGAGTATGACTATGGATGTCGCTATCGCCGCGTATACAAAATTTTTTTTGCGTGAAGTTTTCTTTTTGGAATTGAATATTCCCAGCACCAAAAGTATCCTGAAAATCTGCATCAGGAGGGGAAGCAGGGCAAGTGCAAAGAGAATGTTCCCGAAAACTGTGCAGAATGCAAACATCCTTAGGCTGGTATAGTTCGCACCTCTTAAAAAATCCAACGTTAGGTTTAAGAAGGGGGCTAACGAGAGCAGAAATAAAATTATCATGTTTATCCGCGTTCTGCTCTTTCGTGCAAAGGTCAGAATTATGTATTCTTGAAAGAAAAGGAAGAAGAGCGAAAGGTCCATCCAGGTAAAGATGAAGATGTTCAGCGATGACTGGAACATCATAAAGAATCCCGTGCCTTCAAGCGATGTGTTGAAATTTTTACGTATCTGGGTGATAAATATTATCTCAAGCACCATAAAGACTGCTATTATTTTTATTCCCATCAGCAGGAGGGGGTTCCTTGCGGCAAAAGAGAAAATTGTCTGCACAAGAATAAGCACCGCAACGATTATAATTATATATCCCAACGCTAGGAAAGCACTTCTCCTTATGTCGTTGAAGATGGCCTTGTTGCGGCTGGTGTCCTTAAAAGATGAAAAGCTTACGGTAAATATTGTTGCGAAAGCAAATACCATAAAGAAAAGGGCAAGAAGTGCCTCTCCGTACCAGAATGTATATGATTCCACTTGGAAGACAGAATAGTGTCTGTCCCATATTGAACTTCTTCGGGTTTGCAAAAGCCTTGCAGCGGTAACAAGAATTTTCAAGTCCTTTTCCGACAGGGAAAGCGCTATCCCAGCGGCAGGTATTGACTGCGCAAAGAACTGTGAAACCCTCCTTGTTTCGCGGGCAATGCCAAGGCGGTATAGCATGGAAAAAGATTTTGGCATGGACGGCGTTGCCTTGTTTTCCTGGCAGGAGTCGCAAAGAGACTTAACCAGCCATGAAGGGGATACATCAGAACTTCCACCCGGTATGATTGAATAAGTCTTTTTTGCAAGAAAGGAATTTGACGTGCTGTTGCTTTCATCTATTACGATTGCACACATGTTGTCTGCGTTTCGTATGGACGAAGTATATACTGCCGAGCCGGTGGGGTGGTGCTCTCGGCCGTCGTCCCCGCGCACAAAAAGCTGGTTGTCGTTTGCACTTAAAAAAACAATGCAGTCGTAGTTAAGGTTCAGATTCCTAAGTTCATCAAGAAAAGACAACAGAAGGCTAATGTCCTTGGAAAAAAAATCCTGGGTAAAAGAAAATATTACCGTGTCAATTTCATTCTTTGCCTTTTGTGGCGAGGGAATTTCAATAATAAGATTCTGCGGAAAAATCCCCGAGTCAGCGGCATCAAGGTTTTGCTTTCTTACCGTAAAGCCCTTTTGTTCAACCTCATCATAAATTTTTAAACTGAAATCAAGGTTGTCCAGTGTCTGGGCGGTAAGGGACAGCAAGCTAAAAAATGCAAAAAAAAGCGCAACCAGGCAGGCTTTTTTGCATGAACCTTTCATTTTCATACCTATATATTAAATTATTGGAGTTTACATTGCAAGACCTTTGTTATATAATAGAAAAAACTAAGACATATGCCAATATCGTCCGATATTATAAAGTGAAATATTAGATCTAGGAGTTTCTTTACCAGATGAGCGCAGCTGAAAAGAAGTTTGTTTTGGACTTGCCCTTAAAGGTCGTTTTGACAGAGGACGGTGCTTCTCATTTTATCAGTAACAAGAAAAAACTCTTGCGTTTCCGCCTTGCAGATAATGTGGAAGAATACGGAATCAGCATGGAGCATTTTTCTCCAATGTCGATCCAGAACATGATTCTTGTTGACTATATCTCCAAGATAGAAATTTCAATGTCAGAATTTGTTTCCCGCCGTCAGGAGATAATGGACCTCTCAAAGGTCATTGTCTATTCAATCCTCTACAAGCAGTTTGACCGCCAGATTTTTTCCCAGATGATTGAATGCGACTGCGTGCGCCATCACAACAGGACAAATCCTAGCCAGCTCATAGACGAAAAGACCCATATCCCCGAAAAGCAGCTGCGCAATATCCTTTCATTCAAGGACAATGCAATCCAGCAGGCAAGGCAGGCGATACTGGAGCCGGTCTGGAAGAGCATAATGTCGAATAACGACTACACTCCGGAAGAAAAAAACGTATACCTTCTTATGACGGAAAAGTTCCTTAACCGCCTTAATCTCATGAACTGGTACATCATCACCAAGTTCTACAAGACGGAAGGCTTTTCCCAGATAATGTCCATTCTCCGCCAGTCTTTGGCCCAGTACATGGACAAATCCAAGGTTGCAGAATACATATCCGTAATGGTAATGGAACTTGCCTTAAACAGCGAAAACACAAACATGCGCAAAGAGGCCAGAATTCTTTACCAGGGCATAGACAATGCAGACTCCCTCATCTACGATCCCGACATCCGCAAGAAAATCGTGGAGGAGCTTTCCCGCAAGCACGAATTCGTATCGCTTTCATGGAAAATTGGCGGCGGCTCCACCTCAATAGGCAAGCAAGGTGCTCTCAACATAACCCTTTACAACAAGGAAGACGAGTTCCAGGAAGTCAAGGAGAACATAGAAAGCAAGCTTTCCGCAGACCTTAACAAGCGGTCTCTTATCGACTTCTACCGCCAGATGCCGGAAGGTGAAGAAGGAACGGATTTGGGCCTTTACTACCTTTCCTATCTCGAAGATGCGTGCAAAAAGGTCAACGTAAAATTTGAGTCACTTGTAAACCAGTTCACTACAAGCGACCTTACCGTTATAAACTTAAAATTCAATTTTTAGGATTTTTCTGTTTTGGACGGAAGGCCAACTTTTACTGTGTCCGGCTCTTCAAGGCCGGCCAGTTTTTGCTTTTTCCCCGCTTTGCAGGGTTCCGCTTGCGCTCCATTGCCTTGCGGCAACGGCTACGCCGCCCTTCCAATCGGGCGTAGGCTGCACTGCTTTACCCGCAATACGGACATTAAAAATTCTAAGTTCATGGCTGGATTTATAAGCATTACTTGCCTTATATTTGCCATGCTGCTGATGCTTGTCTTCATTTCATGTTCAGACAGTAATCCTTCCATAGCAAAAGTAGAGCACAGTCTTGTCTTTGACTACAAGGATGAATCGTCTCCGCCACAGGTAAGGCTTAGCGTTTTTGTTCAGCCAAATTCTTCCGTTCTTCGCGCCAAGGAAATTTCTGCCGTCCATGAGGAAAGCGGAATGGAATGGCTTTGCCAGTCACCAGTCGTTTTTCACGGAGGGGACGGAAAGGACTATGCAGGATGCACAAGCTTTGTTCCCCCTTACAATTCTGAACTTCCCCAGGGAATTTATTATGTCTTTTACCGGGACAAGGTCGGCCGTGAGTGTGAGGCCGAATTCTCTGTGAATTTTACAGCTGATTTTGCGCTTAAAAACTATGATCAGCTGCCTAATTATGTTTCTATCCCCAATAATGAGCGTATTGCCCTTTACAATTCAGAGGGCATTTTGATATACTGTGGTAAGCGAAGGGAAGAATGGAAGGACAACGCTGCAATCCTTGCTGACTACGGAACTGCGGAAAAAATGCGCGTGTGCTATGAAAGCGGGACCTTGTTTTTTATGTTGCCTTTTGAACCTTTGCAAAAACAATAAAACAGAGAGGAAATTATTTTGCCAAACAGCATTGATGATCCTGGACCGGAAGAAGAAGGTGACAATTCTATATCTGAATTTTTTATGCGTCCCATAAAGACTTATGTCTTGCGGCAAGGACGTATGACGGAAAGTGAAAAGCTCAGCTATTCAGATTTGCATCAGGTCTGGTGCATTCCCTTTGAACACAAGACCCTAAATTTTACAGAGATATTCGGAAATACAAACCCCGTTACGATAGAGATTGGCTTTGGAATGGGGCATGCCACTGCAGAAATTGCTGAAAAGAACCCCGAAATGAATTACATCGGCATAGAAGTCCACAGGCCGGGAGTTGGCCGCTTGCTTGGCGAGATAAAGAAACGCCAGCTCAAGAACCTTTTCATAATCGAACACGATGCGCTCGAAACTCTTGAAGTCATGGTTCCTGATTCATCCATAGAAGCCTTCCACATATTCTTCCCGGATCCTTGGCCCAAGAAGAAGCATCACAAGCGTCGCCTTCTTCACAGGCCGCGGACGGAACTTCTTTCCAGAAAGCTGGCATCTGAAGGCTATCTTTATTTTGTTACGGACTGGCAGGAGTATGCAGAGGATGCTTTGCAGGAATTAAACCAAACGTCAGGTTTGCATAACCGCTACGACTCATTTGCTCCTTCACAGGAATGGCGGCCAAGGACAAAGTTTGAGCAGAAGGGCTTGGATGCCGGACATGGTATCTATGAACTGATTTTTGAGCGAGACGTAATTTGAGGTGCATGCGATGGATCTTTTTGACGTTGATGAGGCTGCTTCCAGAAGCGACCGGGCTGTTAGCAATGCCAAGCGTATCGCTGAACTTGAAAAACTTATTGTAAAATACCAAAAATCCTATTACAACGGCGAAGGTGAAATTTCCGACGCAGAATTTGACTCTCTCTGGGACGAGCTAAAGCTTTTGGACCCGCAGAATCCAATCCTGCACAAGGTTGGGGCTGACAGCGGTAACTTTGAAAAGGCTCCCCACGTAATGCCAATGGGAAGCCAGGAAAAGGCCGCAAATCCTGAACAGTTTTTGTCCTGGGCGCAAAAGCACAAGTACGACGAGTACCTTGTTGAATACAAGCTGGATGGTGCAAGCCTTGAGCTCCAGTACAATGGCGGAATCCTTGTAAGGGCAGTTACCCGCGGTGACGGTTCAACAGGAGATGTTATTACTGCAAATGCCTTAAAGATGGACGGCGTAAAAAAAGAGCTTTATGATGCAGACGGAAAACTGTCTGGCTTTACCGGTGGGGTACGAGGCGAAGTCATAATGAAGCGCTCCGTTCACAAAAAATATTTTTCTGACAAGGCAAACTGCCGAAACGCTGCCAACGGTCTTATGAAGCGCAAGGACGGAAGCGGCAGTGAACACCTAACTCTTATAGCCTACGACGTGTGGGCAACTCAGGGAGATCAGCCCTATAAAGACGAAGAAGAAAAACTTGCCTGGCTAAAGAAATACGGCTTTAATACGGTTGTGCTTAAGATTTGCAGCAATGCAGACCAGGTCATTGAATACCGCGCCAAGGTTATGGAAGAGCGCAAGAACTTGGACTACGACATAGACGGTCTTGTAATAAAGGAGAGGGCCGTAAACCACGAGGATGCCCTACGTGCCCGCCCAGACCGCCAGATTGCATTTAAATTCAGTCTGGAAGAGGCTGTTTCCGTAGTAAGAAAAGTTGAATGGAATGAATCTGGTGCAACCTATACTCCCGTAGCGGTTTTTGATGCGGTGGACCTTAACGGAACAAGCGTTCAGAGGGCAAGTCTTGCAAATCCTAATACAATTGCCGCCCTTGGCTTACAAATAGGAAGCCATGTAATCGTCGTAAAGCGCGGAGAGATAATCCCCAAAATAGAAAGCGTAGTTCCCCAGGAAGATAAGTCAGAAAAGACTTTTCCTGTTGAGCTTCCCGTAAAATGCGAGACATGCGGTTCCACTCTTGTGAACGAAGGCACAAGGCTCTACTGTCCCAACAAGTCCTGCTCAAAAAGAATCCTTCATCAGCTTTTAAAGTGGGTTAGCGTTGCAGACATACGCGACCTTGGTGATACCCTTGTACGCTCCCTTTTTGCAGACAAAGTGCTCAATTCAATTTCGGACATATACAAGCTGGATGAGGCTGTGCTAAAGCCCTATTTCTTGGGTCAAGAAAGCCTTGGAAACGAAAAAGAGTCACTTGGTGCAAAGAAGGTTGCCCTTTCAATCCAAAGCCACAGAAAGCTTAGCCTTGCAAAATTTATTGCCGGTTTTGACATAGAAGGAATAGGCGAGACTGTTGTGGAGAAGCTTCTTGATGCAGGCTACGACACTCTGGAAAAGCTTTTTGCAGCCTCACAGGAAGAGATTGCGGGTGTATACGGCTTTGCAAAGGTTATGGCCCAGATTCTTGTACAGGGGCTTTTGGAAAATAAGGATGAAATGGAATTCCTTGTAAAAAGCGGGACTATAGAAGTTGAGCAGGGAATAAAGCAGGGTAGTCTTACCGGAAAGTCTTTCTGCTTTACAGGAGAGCTTACGACTATGAAAAGGGCGGATGCCCAGGCCCTTGTAAAGCAAAAGGGTGGCTCCGTAAAAACATCCGTGGTAAAGGGGCTTAGCTACCTTGTAACTAATGATACTTCAAGCGGTTCTTCCAAGAACGTAAAGGCAGCCCAGCTTGGAATTCCCGTCATCAACGAGCAGGAATTCCTTGCGCTTATCGGTTAGCTTTTTTATTGGTGCTCAACAGAGTCAAATGTAAAGTCCTGACAGAAAAAGTCAGGGTTTACAGGAACCGTGTTAAGCCTCATTTCCCAGTGCAGGTGGGGGCCTGTTGCAAAACCTGTGGCTCCGCTCAAGCCGATTAAGTCTCCTGCTTTTACGGTGTCTCCTTCTTTTACCTTTATTTCGCTCATGTGGTAGTAAAGGCTGTAAAGTCCCGGAAGGTGTTCAATACAAACGCTCCATCCTGTTGAAACGCGGTTTTCTGCAATCATTACCTTTCCGTCTGCACATGATGTTATTTTTGCGCCTGAGCCTGTTCCGTAGTCAGTTCCATAGTGGGCGCTGTAGACTTCCTTGCCGTTGGTGTACTTGTAGATTCTGCGCTCAAAGCAGATGGAAGTGCGTCTTGTAACAGTTGTTGGCTGTACGAAAGGCTTTGTCTGGTGCACTCCCTCCGGGTTTACCGCATAGAGAACCTTGTTAAGGCGCTCAATCTGTTTCATCTTTTCTGCTGACTTGTCGGACTGGATGTTTGTCATGCCCTGGGTAGCCTCAATGGTAAAAGATTCAAAGACCTTGTTGTTAAGTCCAAAGGGAAGGTCAAATTCCAGCGGCTGTTCACCGTAAAGGTTGTATTTTACAGTAAGGTGGTAGTTGGCGTCGCTCTTCCACCATGATGAAAGGCCGATTCCTGCAAGCATTGTGCGTGTTGTCTTGTCGCTGTCTTTTTCAAGGTCGTAGAATGCTGCCTTGTCCAGTCTCTTTTCGTCATTATAGAGCTCAAGAACCGCAGTTGTAGCGTTAAAGCGTGCCTTGTCTGCCTTTGTCATTTTTCCGTTCTGGATGAACTTCATTCTTACAAAAACAGCGTCTCCTGGAACAGCGGTATCGTTATAGAAAAGCCTTATTTCGTAGTCTTCGCCTGTAAAGCTTGCTTCCCTTGCAAAAGTGGGGAGCAGTGCCGCCGCCGCAAAGACTGCCGCAGCAAGAATTTTCTTAAATCGTTTCATAAAATTTGTCTCCTATAATAGTTTTATTTTAACAAATACTTTTCTTTATGTCATGCAGAATCAGCTGGGGAGATTCCACTCCGTTGAACCAATTCCTCTGCACGTTAAAGAGAATGTCAACTGTGTCTCCAATCTCAAAGTCCCGGTGCAGGCGTTCAGCTTCATTCCAAAAGAGGGCTGGCCACTTAAAGCTGCCGTTTCCTACGGTAATCTTAAGGTGCTGCTTTTCCCCTTTGCCCATTATGATTCCGTCTAAAACAGGAAGTCCCCTGGCAAGAAAAAGAAGCTCTCCGTTTTCTTCTCCAAAGGGTTCAAACCTGTCGGAAATCTTAAGAAGGTCCGGTGTAAGGAATGACGGTGGAATTTCTGCATCCACATTAAATGTATCGGTCTTGGATTCTGAAAGTTCAAGCGTGGCGGACAGTTCCTTAAGCCTCTCTTCAAATATAGGAAGCTTTTCTCGCTCAAAGCTGAATCCTCCAGCAGCGGAATGGCCTCCGTAGTTGATGAAGATGTCTCCCATCTTTGCAAGGAATTTTGTAACATCCACGCCCCTGCAGCTTCTCATGGATCCAATGGCGTTTTTTTCCACAAAGGTAACTGCTATTGCGGGAATGTTGTAAGTGGCAACAAGCCTGCCTGCAAGAATTCCGTTTACACCCCTGTTAAGCCTTTCGTCAATTACTACGCAAAGCTTTCCGTTGTGGGAGGGGATAGAAGTCTTTGCCTGAATGCCAGCGTAAGTCCATGCGTCCTGTGAAAGCTGCTTTCTCTGGTTGTTCAGCTCCATTATCTTTTGCGCAACCGAGTCCCTCTGCTTTTCGTCCTTGCTAAGAAAAAGTTCTGCCGCAAGTTCCGGGTGGCCAAGCCTGCCTGCCGCGTTAAGGTGGGAAACAACAACCCAGCTTAGGTCTGTTGCATTCACCCTTCTTCCAAGCATGTTTAGGCGGGCCATAAGGTCTATAAGTCCAGGGCGGACCCTTCCAGCATTTATGGCGGCAATCGCATTGTTTTCAAAAAGGCGGTTTTCGTTCTTCATGGGCATTATGTCTGCCAAGGCCGCAAGTGCTACAAGCTGCATGTCCCTTTCTTCTGCCTGTGCGCATCCCGGAAACTTTTTTCTAAAATCGGTTTGTGTGTATGTTACGAAAATATTATAGAATCCGCCAATTTCCGTAGGCTCATGATTGCCGTATTTTGCAATCTTGCTCATTGTTTTTATTTTACCCAGCGGTAGGTTTGCTATGCTAGGGAAGTATTTTGCACAGTGCTCCCTTATGTCTACCAGGTTGAATTCTGCGGAAGAACCGAACGCTTGCTTTAAAAGAGATCTGACTGTGCCTGCATCCCAAACAAGTATTGCCTGTCCGCTAAGGTAAGAGGGGAGCCTTGTGCTTGTTATGCTCTCGCCGCTGCCTGCAAGAAGGCTTAGCTTTGCCGCGCAGGGAACCATGTTGCGTATTTTAATGCATTCAATGCGGATAAGGGAATCTTCTTTCCTTGCATCAAGAAGGCAAACATCCTGTTTGTACCATTCGCTCTTTGCAAAACGAAGGGCAGATACAAGTTTGTAAACTACCGCGCAACCGGAAATGTCCTGGAAAGGGTAGCCAGAGTCAGGAAGCTTAGGGTCTAGTATTATTGTTGAAGGTGGCAGGGTTTCCGGCGGATTGTGATGGTCCGTAACAATTATGTCTATTCCCAAATCCTGTGCATGCTGGATTTCCGTAATGTTTGAGATTCCGCAGTCAACCGTTATTATTAGCGTTCCTCCAAGACTGGCAAAGTCATCAACTGCTTCCGTGCTAAGTCCGTATGCATCGTTTCCTTGGGGAAGCCTGTACTGCACGTCTATTCCAAGTCCGCAAAGGCACTCGTATAAAACCGTTGTTGCGCTTACTCCGTCTACGTCCCGGTCGCCAAAGATAAGGACTTTTTCTTTTTCCTCCTGGGCATCCAATATGCGGTCAACGGCATCTTCCATGCTGTTAAAGGAGAAGGGGCTGTGCTGGAAACGCAGGTCGTCTTCCATAAAATAGAGAATGTCTTTTCCCTGTGTAATTCCACGCCTAAGCATGATGCTTGCGCTTAAAGAGTCAAGACCATATTTTGAACGGAATTTCTCCAGTTCATCTTTTGAGATAACTTTTTTATTCCAGACGGACACTATTTTATTTCCTTGAGTATTAATTTTTTTTCTGCAGGTTTTTGGTCTGAATATGAGAGTGCCTTTGCCACAGCAGCAGTGCCGGTTACCAGTGCTCCTGCATCCTTTGCATAGACATCAATGATTTTTTCTCCCTTTTTAACAAGTTCGCCCTGCTTTTTTGCGAATATAAGTCCTGAGTCTGCATCCACGCTGTCTGTTGTCTTGTTTCTGCCAACACCCAAGTTTATGCAGGCAATTCCTATTTTGTATGCATCTATTGAAAGGTATCCGCTTTCTTCTGCCTTTAGTTCCATGTGGAATTTTGAGCGGCGTTTTCCCTGCTCCTGTAAAAGCTTGTCCGGGTCTCCACCCTGATCCTTTATGTTTTCAAGGAACTTCTTTAGGGCTGCTCCTGATTCAACAGCTTTTTTGCAAAGTTCTATTCCTTCTTCCACGGTTTTTGCTTTTTTGCCGAATATTGCCATGCGGGCACCCAGAGCGTATGTAAGCTCCATTACGTCTGCAGGTCCTTTTCCCTGGAGGCATTCAAGTGTCTCTTCTATTTCCAGATAGTTTCCTACTTTGTTGCCAAGCGGGCTGTCCATGTTTGTAAGAAGGGCACATGCCTCTTTTCCCATGGTCTGGGATGTTTTTACAAGGAATGTGGCAAGTCTTTCTGCATCCTCTTCGCTTTTCATAAAGGCACCAAGTCCGTATTTTACGTCAAAGACAAGTGCGTCGCTTCCTTCTGCGGCTTTCTTGGAAAGTATGGAGCTTGTGATGAGTGGTATGCTTTCTACCGTTCCTGTAACATCACGCAGGGCATACATCTTGCGGTCTGCGGGTGCAATCTTCTGCGTCTGACCTGTCATTGCAAAACCTGTTTTTGCTATTAGGCGCTCAAATTCCTCTGCGCTTAGGTTCACGTTGTAGCCCTGTACGGATTCAAGCTTGTCCAGGGTTCCGCCTGTGTGCCCCAAGCCTCTTCCGCTCATCATGGGAATCTGAACTCCGAGAGCTGCCACAATCGGGGCAAGGGGAAGGCTTATCTTGTCTCCCACGCCGCCAGTAGAATGTTTGTCTACGAAGGGGCCTACCAAGCCCTTGGATTCTTTTCCATGAAGGTCTATTACGTCGCCTGAATGGAGCATTTTGTCTGTAAGGCAGCCAGTCTCTTCAAAGGTCATTCCGTTAAAATATACGGCCATCATAAAGGCAGACATCTGGTAGTCTGGAATTTGGCCGTTTACGTATCCGTCTACAAGGAATTCTATTTCTTCGCGAGTGAGTTCGGCTCCCTTTACTGAACCAGTTCCGCGTTTCTTTACGATAATATCAGCAGCTCTCATTTTCAGTTTATCCCCATTGTTTACAATATAAGAAGATTATACTTGATTTTTGTAAAAATTGCTAGTGGGAAGTCATTGCACAGTCATGGGAATCAGTTTTGTGCTCCACTACTAAAGAATACCGCTTCCTGTCTCCAGGGAATTTAGGTGGGAACCTACGGCTTGCTCAATCAGCATAAAGAGGAAATTCTTTAGCTCGGATTCGTTTTGGGGGCTAAGTTCCATGCCGCGTACTGTGGAAGGGCGCATTGTGTTCACTGCGTTCAGGTAGAAGAGGGAACTGCTGCTGAGGGCTGGGGCTTCCTGCTTTGCGAATTTTTGCCCCTCGCTGAATGATGGGGTGCAGTCACGGCAGGCAAACCCGTTTATGTGCCTGATGTATGTTCCGCCATGGGATGCCTGGGTGGAAATGAGTGCCGAGCATGAGCTGCATGTGTTTACGTCCGGCTGGAGTCCAAGCAGCCTTAGGTAGCGCCATAGGAAGCGGATTGTTCCCGTCCTTGATTCAAAGCCCTGCGTGAGTTCAAGTCCTTGTAAAAATGCGCTGAACAGTTTGAATGCTTCTGCGTAGTCACCGGCACATTTTGTTTTTATGAGGATTTCTGAGGCAAGGTTTGCGGCCATCATCTTGTAAATGTCCGTATGAAGGGATAGGTGGCAGCTTTTTACGTCAAAGTCGGATATTTTTATGAAGTGCCTTTGCTCGTCTTCGTAGAGGTAGATAAGCCCTGTGTTGAAAGGCTGTACCAGGCTCCTCATCTTGCTTTTTGCACCTCCGTAAAGGGTTGCGTAAAAAACTCCCCGGTCGGGAGAGACTATGCAGACGCTTCTGTTGCTTTCTCCCTGCTGCTTTACCGAGAGTATTATGGCTTGTGTGCTTTTGTTCCTTTCCGGCATGGGTCTATTATAGAACTTTTTGCACTTTTTGTCGCCATAAAAAATGCTGCTGACCCCTTTCTTGCCAAAAAGCTTAGCCCCGGGCGTAGGGGCGGGCGAAGCCCGTTGCGAAGCAATGGAGGGCGCAAGGCCCGGAACCCCGAAGCACGGGGAACAATAGGCTTTTTTTGCCGTGTAGCGGCAAAAACTCTTTTACCAAGGAATACGCTCCAGATTTTTATGGAAAATACTTTAAAACTTGTTTGTCTTTTCTATGGACAGACTTGTTCAAATCTGCTATAATGCAGTGTCAAATTATAAAGAGGTATGGAATGATATTCCCGCTTGAAGAATTAGTAAAGTTTAAGGGCAGCATTTATGAGATTACCGCTGCTGCAAGCAAACGCGCCTACCAGTTGGCAGTGGTAAAGGATCCGGTTGTAGAAGAGAACGACGACAAGGTTGTAAGCATTGCAGCCCGCCAGTTGTTTACGAACGAGGTTCAGTACCGTATTGAACAGGGGCCGCGTCAGTAAAAAATGCTCCCGGTGATTGTAATATTTGCGCCCACCGCGTGCGGAAAGACTGCTTTGGCAAGGGAAATCTTTGGCAAGAGCAGTCTTTCGTATTTTAAAGGCATGGGGGAAGTCGTAAGCGCGGATAGCCAGGCTGTTTACAAGGGGCTGGACATAGGGACGGCAAAACCTTCCGCAGAGGAAAGGGTAGACATACCCCATCATTGCATAGACATAGCAGACCCCCGGGTGCAGTTTGGGGTGGGAGAGTGGCTTGAAGAAGCTGACCGTGCCTGCCGCGAAATTGCATCCCGACATAAATTCCCCATCGTAACCGGTGGCAGTGGCTTTTACATACGCTCTTTTTTGCTTGGGCTGCCAAGTACGCCAGAAAGTGATCCGGAAATTCGCCGTCAAATAAAGGAAAGGCTTGCCCAAAAGGGTGACTATGCCCTCTACCAAGAGCTCAAAGAATGCGACGCTGAGTCCGCAAAAAAAATACGTGTTCACGACAGCTACCGTGTGTGCCGTGCACTGGAAGTCTTCTATTCATCTGGAAGGCCTTTGAGTTCCTTTGCTGTGCCGGACAGACTGCGCGAATGCTACGACTTCTGTTCTATAATCCTTACCAGAAGCAGGGAAGACCTTTACAGCCGCATAAATGCCCGCGTTGACGCAATGTTTGACCTGGGGCTTTGCAAAGAAGTTCTGGACTTGAAAAAGCAGGGGATAGGGCGTGACAGTCCCGCGATGAAGGCCATAGGCTACGGAGAGTTCTTTGACTGCCAGCCGGGCATAGAGGCCTTGGAAGCTGCCCAGAATTCAGTCTACCTTGATGCCGTAAAAGAAAAGATAAAGGCGGACAGCCGCCGCTATGCAAAGAGGCAGTATACCTTTATGCGGGGAATCCCTGGTGCCGTGACCTTTGACATGGACGACAGGACTGCTATTGAGCAGGAGATTTTGCGCTTTTGCCGTTCCCGAGGGGAATACTTATAAAGAAGGTGGTTCCTTCGTTCATCTTTGAAGAAACCTTTATGTTCCAGCCCAGGGTGTCTATTATTGTCTTTACAACGCTAAGGCCTATTCCCATGCCCTGTTCCCGGCGCGAATTGGTCCCGCGGTAGAAGATGTCGTATATGTGCTCAAGGTCCTTTTCTTCTATTCCTATACCTGTGTCCGCAATGCTAAGAAGCACTACCGAGCCTTCCTGTACGGCGGAAATGCTTATGCTGTCACCATCCTTTGTGTAGCGCACTGCATTGCTCAGTATGTTCTCCAGCGCCCTGCCAACAAGGTTCTTGTCCATGGGCACTTCTATTGACTTGTCTATGTCTATGAAGGTGTTGATTTTTCTCTTGTACACGCTGCTGGTGTTTGCCGCACTCTGGGCAAAGTTTGAAAGGAAGGGTTCTAGCCGCACGTTTTCCAGTGTCTGCTGCCAGTCTGTGTTGTTGAGCTTAACGTAGTTGATAAGGTCATTTATCATAACTTCAAGCTGGTCTGCCTTTGTGCTTATAATGGAAAGCGAATTCTTTACCGCATCCATGTCGCTCACGATTCCGTCTGTAATGGCCTCCGAATACCCTTTTATGAGCGAAACCGGCGTGCGAAGGTCGTGGCTTATACCCATGATGAATTTTACCCTGCGTTCGTGGTCATCCTTGAGGGAAGTTCTCATCTTTTCCAGGCTCTGTACAAGCGAGGTGATTTCGTTTGCAAGGCGCTTGTTCTTTGGCATCTTTATCTCTGCGTCAAGGTCTCCGTTTGCAATCTTGAGGGTGCTCTGCTCAAGCAGCGTTATGGACTTGTATATTACCCTTGAAAGCCTTATTACCGAGGTTAGGCAGAAGAATTCAAACAGTACTGCAAAGATAAGTATCTGCATGTAAAAGAGGGGCTTGTGCTTCCTGTTTTTTTCCGGGATAGGAACTCTGCTTATAACCAGAATCCTGTAGTTGAGCCCCCCGTTTTTTTCCATCTCCTCTTTTGTGAGCAGGGGCGACTGGAACTGGTAGTCGTAGTCGGAGTTGGTGTTCTTCATGAACTCAAATATTTCAAAGGGCGTAAGGTAGAGGCCTGCCTTTAGCTCCGGTATGTTTGAGATGATTACCGTAGAATTGTAATAGAAGGCAACCTGCACGTTGGGCGGTATGCTTTCAATCTTTTTCTGAACTATGGACCAGTCTTCCTCCGTAAGGTCTATTTCCTTGATTTTGCGGATTTCCTTGTATCCCTTTAGAAGGGTGTACTGGGGCGAGGTAAGGTAAATGTTTATGGGCAGGATTGTTATCGTAATCAGCGGTATTATAACAATCCCGAATATCAGTAGCTTGAACTGCGACTTTATTTTCATTTGTCGAATCTGTACCCCATGCCAAACATCGTAGTGATTATCTTGGGTGCGGACGGGTCTTCCTCTATCTTTTTCCTAAGCCTCTGTATGTAGACGGCAACCGCCGTAATGTCCCCGTACTGGGTTTTCCATACATTTGTATAGATAACGTCAGGGCTGAGAGGCTCACCTGCGTGGCGGGCAAGGAATTCAAGCACCTCATATTCCTTTGTGGAGAGGGGAATCTTTTCCGTTCCCTTCTTTAGCACGCAGCTGTTGCAGAAAAGCGTATAGGGGCCAAATGATATGGTCTCTTCCACCGAGGCCTCCGTTGCAGAAAGCCTGTTAAGCTTTGACTGAACGCGGGCAACAAGAACTTTTGGGCTGAAGGGCTTCGTAACAAATTCATCTGCACCATAGCCAAGGCCTGCAATTATGTCTTCGTCTGCATCCCGGGCAGAAACGATTATCACAGGAATAGTAGTTTTGTAGTCCTTCCTGAACTGCTGCAAAAATTCCAGTCCGCTCATACCGGGAAGGTTAAGGTCCAGCAGCACAAGGTCCGGCACGTAGCCATCCTTAAGCATCTCAAGCGCAGCTTCTGCCGTTTCGCATGCCTTTGTCTCAAAACCGGCGTTGTTCATATAAAGGCTTATCAGTTCTGACATCTCAAGAATGTCTTCAATGACCAGTATTTTGCTCTTCATATGGTAAGAATAATACCGATTCAATTAAATCTCAATATTTTTTTTGTTATTTTCCCTATTATAACAGTTTTTTAGAAAAAACTGAGTGGATTAAAATTATGTTATTTCTTCTTTTGGACGGTACTTTATCCGGCTCTACCATTTTACGCCTCTGCTAATTCGGCAGACAGGCCTCTGCGCCACCGCCGTTCCGGGGTTCCGGGGGCCCAACCCCTCCATTGCTCCACTTCGTTCCGCAACCCGCCTTTGGCGGGCCCCTCCATGGCGGCGTAGGCTGGTGCGGTGGCACGTCGGTTAACACAAAAACAATCACTAGCGGTCCCTGAACTCGCAGCATGGCTTCGAGCGGCCTGTAGAAGGGCCGTTGTATCTGCATTCTACCAAGCTGCCATCCGTGGCTTTTATTTTTCCTTCAAGAAGAAGCTCCCCTTGTCCGATATTCAAAAGAGAAAATTTATGCGGAAAAATCCGTAGACCCACTTGACGGCCAGACGATAACTGTACATTATATTAAGATATGATAGAAGTTACCCGTCTGAATGGCAAGAAATACTGGATTAACCCGCATCAAATAGAAAGCATGGAACAGAATCCTGACCTTACGCTTACGCTTCTTTCCGGAAAGAAGGTTGTTGTAAGCGACACTCCGGAAGAGGTGGTGAATAAGGTCGTCGAATACCGAAGGCGAATCGGCATCTGGAATCAGGAACTGTGATTTGCAAAAACAAAGGGAATAGTTAAAGTCGGGAGGATTTTTTTAAATGGATGTAGCTACAATTATTGGCCTTTTTGGCGGCGTGGCGATGGTAATTATCGGAGTTATTTCTGGTGGTGGACGTGCCGGGGATATTTGGAACCTAGCCTCCATCTTCGTTACTGTCGGTGGTTCTTATTGCGCCCTTTTCATTGCTTTCCCGTTACATGAAGTCCTTGGTGTCTGGAAAATAATGGGACGCTGTTTTAAGGTTTTTGACTACGGCGAAAAGTCAACCGTACAGAACATGGTTGCCCTTAGCGAAAAGGCCCGCCGTGAAGGTATTCTTGCCTTGGAAGAAGGTCTTGACGACTTGGATGACAAATTCCTTCGCGAAGGCCTGCGCCTCATGGTCGACGGTCATGATGGAACTGCAATCCGTGCAATCATGGAAAACGAAATGTCCCAGTGCGAAAAGCGCCACATGGAGTGGGCAGGTGTACTTATCCAGTGGGCAGGTTATGCTCCTGGTTGGGGTATGTTGGGTACCGTTATCGGTTTGATTGGTATGTTGAACAACTTGGAAGACAAGTCAGCCCTTGGTCCTAACATGGCTGTTGCTTTGATTACAACACTTTATGGTTGTATGATTGCAAACTGGCTCTTCGGACCTTTGTCAAACAAGCTTCTTGCCCAGAACGCAAGGGAAATGAATGCAAAGGACATGGTCCTTGAGGGTGTTCTTTCTATTCAGACTGGAGACAACCCACGCATCCTTGCAACAAAGCTCCTTACATATCTTGATCCTGTAACACGTAAAGCTATTTCTTCAGAAGTTCTTAAGGACTAAGGAGGCTTAAGAAATGGCTAGAAAAAAATCAGATCCTGGCAAGCCTTCAACCGCCTGGCAGGGTACTTATGGCGACATGATTACCCTCATGCTCTGCTTCTTTGTTATGCTTTACGACCCTAGTGATGCAGATGCCGTAATGATGGCCGCAATGCAGGCTTCCATACAGAATACGCTTCAGGGTGGCGGACAGTCACTGTCTGCAGGCCGGCTTTCTGACCTTGGAAATACCGTAAGCTCCCTTCCTTCAAACGAAAGGGGGTCATCTCTCGGTCCTGCAAAGAAGAAGGCCATAAGTATTTTTGAGCCGGACATAAAGTCCAACCGCATCACAATCACTAGTGATGAGCGCGGCCTTGTAATTTCCCTCGCTTCCGATTCATTCTTTGAAAAGGGAAGCGCGGACTTAAATATGGAAACAACACGGGAAACACTCTTGCGCCTTTCGCAGTTCTTTAACGAGATAAACGAAAAGGAAGCCCTCGAAAAGCGCAACCGCAAGGAGAACGAACCCTGGCGCTACAGAATAGAAGGCCATACGGATTCGGAAGATGTGGGCCCGAACGAGGAAGGGGTGCAGGAATTCAAGACAAACTGGGAACTTTCTGCAGCCCGTGCAGCTAATGTATTGCATTACCTGGTTGATTTTGGGGCGAACGAAAAGTCCTTTTCAATCGCAGGCTATGCGGATACCCGTCCAAAGTTCAAGGATGCGGAAATGCCTGAAGCGGCTGCCTACAACCGCCGCGTGGACATAATCATTCTTGATGACGGGCATTTTTAAAAGATTACTAAATTAAAAGAATAAAATACCGATAATAAAAAAGTAAGTATTTTATAATTGGAGGATTCTATGGCAGACGAAGGCGCAGCAGACGACTTGGCAGGTGACATCGGTGGGGATGAAGTTCCGGCAAAAAAATCAGGCGGCCTTAAAGGTGCATTGCCTGTATTGCTAAAATATATTCTTATCGGAATTGCAGCTGTTATTTTTATAGTAACGATTGTAATCATAACCAACCTTATTATGAATAGGGGTGGCAAGAGCCAGTCTAAGATTCCGGTTGGGCAGGAGTACACAACCCAGCGCGAGGTTCTTTCCTGGTACACGACACTGGATCAGATTCGCACGCAGACATGCGACGACATCAATCCGGCAAACGTTGTTGTTCAGGTAGTGCTTGGCTACAAGAAAGACGATAAGAATGCTTCTACAGAAATCACTGAACGCCGTATCGAAATCGTTGACTTCTTGAGGCAGTTCTTCTCTTCAAAGTCAGAGGCAGAAATTGCACCTGATAAGGAAGAAGCCTTGAAGAACGATATACGCGATCAGATCAACGAAAACATTTTGTCTCGTTCAAAGATTAGGGATGTGCGTTTTACAACAAAAGATGTTGTAAAGGCTCAGTAATTCAAAAAATTGTGCAGGTGGGATTAGGCGATGAATGAAGTTCTTTCACAGGACGAAATAGACCAGCTTCTCCAGGCAATCAGTACGGGCGAAAGTGAAACTGATGACTTTAAGCCGGTGTCGGATACACGCCGTATTAAGATATACGACTTCCGCCGCCCGGACAAGTTCTCAAAGGAACAGATCCGTACTGTTTCCAATATGCACGAAACGTTTGCCCGTCTTACGACTACAAGCCTTTCGGCACAGTTAAGAACACTGGTTCATGTCCACGTAGCTTCCGTAGACCAGCTTACCTACGAGGAATTCATCCGTTCTATTCCAACACCAACAACATTGGCTGTAATAAACATGGATCCTCTTAAGGGCAATGCAGTCTTGGAAATTGCTCCGGAAATCACGTTTATTATGATTGACCGCTTGTTCGGCGGTTCTGGTGATACGGGCGGTAAGGTAAACCGCGACCTTACGGATATTGAACAGTCCGTAATGGAAGGAATTATCGTCCGCATCCTTGCCAATATGCGCGAAGCGTGGACGCAGGTAATCGACTTGCGCCCAAGGCTGCAGCAGATTGAAACAAACCCTCAGTTTGCGCAGATTGTTCCTCCAAGCGAAATGGTTATCCTTGTAACTCTTGAAATCAAGATAGGCGAGGAAGCCGGCATGATGAACATCTGTATTCCTTACATCACGATTGAACCGATTGTCTCAAAGCTTTCATCACAGTTCTGGTTCAGTTCGGTAAGGCGCTCTTCTACAACCCAGTATCTTGGCACACTCAAGGAAAAGCTTGCGGATGTTGAGATGCAGCTTGTTGCGGAGGTTGCCAGCATGAACGTTCCGATTCGCGACGTGCTCAACCTGCGTATGGGTGACGTTGTGCGGTTTAACAATACAAAAATCAATGACCCTCTTACGCTTAGCGTTGGCAACAAGAAGAAGTTCTACTGCCAGGCGGGTACAATCGGCAAGAAGGTTGCTGTACAGGTCATCAGCAAGATAAATGAATCGGATGAAGAAGATTTTGAAGAACTGTCCGCAGAAGGAGAAGAATCAATATGAGCGAAGGATCTATTTCACAGGCAGAAATTGACGCATTGTTGTCCGATGTTGACATGGGAGGCCTTGGCAACGGAGCTTCTCCTGCAGCAGCCTCCGGGTCCAAATTTGATGTGGAGACCCTCAAGAATTTCGCGGACGGCTTAAAAGATAGACTTGGTTCTCAGTTGAACACTATGACGGGTGCAGAAGTTTCTGTTGATTCCCCCATAGTTGAAACTCTGAACAGAGACCAGTTGCTTGCAAAGATTCCGGAAGTGGTTGTAGCCGTAATGGCTGACTATTCAACTGCTTTGAGCGGTGACCACTTGTTCATCATGGATCCGGAATGTGCTAAGAAAATTGTAAGTCTTGTAAATAAAGAGGAATCTCCTGAGCTCGATGACATGGCTTTGTCTGTTATCAGCGAAGTTGTTGCTCAGCACTCTGGTTCAGAGATTACAGACTTAAGCAAAGACGGTAAACTGCCGGGCCTTGCAACCAATACGCCGGAAGCTGTAAACCAGCCAAAGGCCATGGTACGCATGCCTCAGGATACTTTCGCTTTGTTTACTTATCCGCTCAACATTGACGGAACACCATATACCTTATGGGAAGCTGTCAGCGGTCCTGTTGCGGATGGTATGGTAAAAGCCTTGGGCGGCGGTGAGCCAGCTCCGGCTCCGCAGCAGGCAACTGGTGCGGCTCAACAATTCAATCAGCAGCCCATGATGGGCATGGGGATGAGTATGGGCGGTATGTCTCAAGTAGCAAATACACCAAATGTACAGTCGCTGCAGTTCCCGAACTTGCAGCAGGTCGGCGGAACTCCTGAACAGGGTAATATTGGCCTGATTATGGATGTCTTTATGGAAATGACGGTAGAATTAGGCCGTACAAAGAAAACCATTAAAGACATTCTTGGAATGGGCGAAGGTACCATTATTGAATTGGATAAACTTGCCGGTGAACCGGTAGATATTTTAGTTAACCATAAACCTATAGCTAAGGGCGAAGTCGTAGTCATCGACGAAAACTTCGGTGTCCGCGTAACGGAAATTCTTCCTGCGCTCGAACACGTAACCGTACAGATGTAGGGAATGGATGCTCCCGGCTGGGGATAAGTCCGGGGGTGTCTTGTTCATGGGTGGGGGACACTACGATTAACTCAAAAAGACTGCTTGCAGTTTTTGCAATTTTTCTCTTGGCTACGGTCATGTCTGTGAATGCCCAGGATTCTGGACCACAGACTGATTCTGTTTTAAATTCTTCAACTGAAGTTCAGCAGAATGAAAGTCCGGTTGTTACGGATGAAAGCAAGATGCCCATTACTGATGAGACCTCGCTTCCTGTTATGGATGACGGTTCTCCTGCCGGTAGCGGCCTGTGGGTCTTCGTAAGGATGATACTTGTCCTTGGACTTGTCCTTGGTCTTATCTATCTGCTTTACCGCTTTCTAAAGAAAAATTCCTATATTGCCTCTGATGACGACAAATTCCTTAGGCGTGCGGCTTCAATCAGCCTTGGGCCTGGAAAGTCTGTTCAAATCGTTACCCTTATAGACAAAGCCTATCTTGTCGGCGTTAGCGAGAATTCCATCAATTTGATTTCCGAGATAGACGACAAGGAGCTTATAAATGCCCTGAACCTTTATGCGGATAAAACCCAGGCTGCATCAAAGCCAAAGAATTTTAGCGAGATTCTTGATTTGTTCATGCCTGGCTCATCAAAGAAGGGGGCTGAGGCAAATGCTTTTGACGATGGAAAATCAGATCGTATATTGAATTCGCTAAAGCACAGAACCCGAACTTTAGGCGAGGGAGAATAATTATGCAAAGTTTGATTCATTTTTTTGCGGGAAAAAACATCAAGAGGATAATGGTAGCTTTGCTGCTGGCAGTTTTCTGCGCAATGGCTGCAACCGCCCAGTCTTCTTCTGAGCCGTCATCCTTCCCCGAAGGCTCCACACGTGGGAATACAAGCATGAGCGAGAGGATTACGGGCCTTGACTTTCCCAACGTAACCTTCAGCGCGACAGCACCGCGTACTGGAAAAGAAGTTGCATTCAGCGTCCAGCTTTTGCTTCTGCTTTCCCTCCTTACGCTGGCACCGAGCCTTTTGATTCTTACAACATGCTTCCTGCGCTTTTCCATTGTGCTTGACTTTATAAAAAGGGCCCTTTCCCTGCAGCAGGTTCCACCTACCGCAGTCCTTAACGGAATAGCTCTTTTTATGACGCTTTTTTGCATGTGGCCAACTTTCAAGAGTATGTATGACTCTGCCTTTAAGCCGCTCTCCAACAATGAAATCACTATAGAAGAGGCTTTTGACAAGGCCGAGGCTCCCATTCGCATGTTCATGTACCGGCAGCTAGATGGGGATCATTCCTATGTCCGCACTTTTATGAGCATGGCCAAGTTGAACAAGCCAAAGAATTTTAGCGAGGTTCCAACATACATTCTGGTTCCTTCATATATTCTGCATGAACTTACTGTTGCCTTTAAAATAGGCATCATGCTCTATATACCCTTCATTGTAATAGACATGGTTGTTGCCAGCATCCTCATGAGCATGGGTATGATGATGCTTCCGCCGGTTCAGATTTCCATGCCTTTTAAGCTGATGCTTTTTGTCCTTGTTGACGGATGGGGGCTCTTGACTCACCAGCTTTTCCAGAGCGTAGTAGGCTAAGGGGGTAGTATATGAGTATGGAACAGGTTACGCTTCTTATGCAGGGCGGAATACTTCAGGTTCTTAAGCTTTGTGCGCCAGTTTTGGGTGCAGCCCTGATAATTGGCCTTGTTGTTGCCATTTTCCAGGCTACGACTTCAATTCAGGAACAGACGCTTACATTTTTGCCCAAGCTTTTGGTCATGTTGATTGTTCTTGCCCTTCTTGGAGGGGCTATGTTCACCAGCATGAAAAGTTATACGGTTGGCCTTTTCCAGATGATTGGCCGAATGTAGCTTTTTATTAACAGGAAGTAGATGTGCCGAATTTAGAGTTTATTGCGGCAAGAGCACCTGTCTTTCTTTTGGTGGCAGCCAGATGCTTTGCCCTGATGATGACCCTTCCTCTCTTGTCTTCAAAGGCTGTGCCCCGCATCGCAAAGGTGGCGCTGGCCTTTTACATGGCATATTTTATTTTTCCCCAGGTTTCACTTGCTTCGGGAAAATTCGCTTCCTATTCATCTTATGTAAACGCAGACGGCAAATTCACCCTTGAGTATATTCTGCTCCTGGGTGGAGAGGCCTTGATTGGAATGATAATCGGTTTCTATATAACCGTTATCTTTGCTGCATTCAGCACGGCAGGCCAGTTCTTTGCCTTCCAGATGGGATTCTCTGCTGCGGAGGCCTATGACTCGCTCAGTCAGGTGGAAAATCCTCTCATGGGGCAGTTCTTCAACCTTCTTGCAATGCTTATTTTCATGCAGAACAACTGGTTCCAGATGCTTTTTTTGGGAGCACTAAAGACCAGCTTCCAGTCGCTGAACTGTTTTTCTATAGTTGGCAGCTCCGACCACCTTATGACATTCATGCTTTCCGGCTTAGTAAGGCTGTTTGCGGATGCCCTGGTCCTTGCCCTTCCGCTGATGGGCACCCTGTTCCTCATAAACGTGGCTATGGGTATCCTTTCAAAGGCTGCACCTCAGATGAATCTGCTTTCCGAAGGGTTCCCGACCCTTATGCTTACTTCTTTCTTTGTAATATGGACACTTCTTCCTGAATTCTTTAATTTCTTTACAAATTCTTTTGTAGCTGGATTCAGGCAGATAGAACGACTTTTTATAAGCCTAGGCGGAGGAGGAATTTAGTGAGCCAGATAGACTTGCAGTGGTTTGCTGCAGAGGATGAGGGCAAAACCGAGGAACCTTCAGAATACAAACTCCGTAAAGCCCGTGAAGAGGGACGGCTTGCAAAGAGCCAGGAGCTTAACGGCACTCTGGTTTTCTTTGTCACTGTCATCATGCTCATACTCCTTGCCCCCTGGATTGAAAGGAAATGCGAGGAAGTTCTTACTTATTTCTTTAGAAATGTAGCCGCTCCCAAGGTTGACGACAAAAAATTCGCATTTTTCTGCCTAAAGTATTTCATTATTATGACTCTTCCCATTGCGCTCGTGGGGATGATTGCAGGAATAGTTTCCAATTTGATACAGAACAAGGGCTTTTTGTTTACCACAAAGACAATCATGCCAAAGTTTGACAAAATAGTTCCGCACTTTGGCCGCTACCTTAAACGCAGTTTTTTCTCTGTAGAGGGCGTGTTCAATATTTTCAAGTCGATTTTCAAGGTAGCAATAATAGTAATAATAGCGTTCTGCATAATCAGGCTGAATCTGACGTCGATTTTTAACTACCTCAGAACCGGTGGTCCTAGGCTTGCAATGAAGAGTTTTGCCGGAATGGCTGCAGTCCTGCTCGTGATATGTGCAGTCCTTCTGCTTGCAGTCGGCGTACTTGACTATATCGTGCAGAGAAGGCAGTTTCGCGAAAGCATGAAGATGACAAAGCAGGAAGTTAAGGAAGAATACAAGGAAATGGAGGGCGACCCGGAGGTTAAGAGCCATCTGGAGCAGGTTCAGCGGGCAATGCTAAGGCAGAACATACAGAAGGCTGTAAAAGAGGCGGACGTAGTAATTACCAACCCGACCCATTATGCGGTTGCCCTTGAGTGGAAGAGGGATACGGCCGAACTTCCTGAGGTTACGGCAAAGGGAGAAGACCTTACCGCCCAGACCATGAAGAAGATAGCGCGGGATAACGGGGTTCCTGTTGTGGAAAACAGGCCTCTGGCCCGCGGACTATATACAGACACCCAGGTTGGTGATATAATACCTGCAAACTATTTGAAGGCCATAGCCACTGTTTATGTACAGATTGGCTATCTTGACAAAAAATATGCAAAAGTTTGATTTTTTTGATTGAAAAATTCTATAAAACACTTTATAATATAGAAAAAGTGGGTGGGGACTCATGGCAGAAAATAAAAGTGGGAATAGCAGGCAGAGTATAATTTCAGCGATACAGGGAAATTCCGTGGCGGTTGCTTCGGTTGTAATTGTCCTTATGCTTTTTATACCGCTGCCAAAAATTGTAATTGACTTGGCAATGGTTGTAAATTTGGCCCTTGCCCTTGTAATCCTTTTGACCGTAATGTACACGAGGCGAGCTGCGGATTTTTCATCCTTTCCGCGCGTAATCCTTTTGGTGACGCTATTTGGGCTTGCCATAAACATCTCTTCGACAAGGCTCATACTCCTTCCGGGGGCTGATGTTCCGGCGTCTATGCTTATGTCCAAGCAGAGCGAAATGGTAAAGGCTTTTGCCAATATTGTTGCCGGTGACAACCTTGTGGTAGGATTTATTATCTTTGTCATCCTCATTGTTGTCCAGGTAATAGTCGTTACAAAGGGTGCTGGACGTATTTCCGAAGTTAGCGCCCGCTTTACCTTGGACAGCATGAACTCAAAGATGTTCGACATCCAGAATGACCTTAACAGCGGTGCAATTACCGAGGAGGAGGCCGAAAAGCGCAAGGAAGAAATAAGGCGCGAGGTTGACTTCTATTCAACAATGGACGGTTCCTCCAAATTTGTAAGCGGAAACGTAAAGGCTGGCATATTCATTACAGTTGTAAACCTTATCGGTGGCATGATTACCGGCATGGTCTTCCACAACATGGCTGCAGGTGAGGCTATGGACACCTATGCAAAACTTACCATAGGCGACGGACTTCTTTCCCAGCTTCCTGCATTGCTCGTCTCATTCTCAACAGGTATTCTCGTTACAGGAAGCCGTGCGGACGAATTTATCGGTGATGAACTCAAGCGCAACTTCTCCGTTAGCGGAACTATATATGTTATCGTTGGTATTGCCCTTGCAGCGATGGGGCTTGCTTTCCACAATGCGTCTGCATTCGTGCTTGTGCCGATTGGTGCTGTCTTTGTATATCTTGGAATCCGTATGCAGAGGATGCAGAAGACGGAGGCTGAACGTGCGGCTGAGGCTGCAAGAAACGCAAAGTCCAGCAAGCAGACTGGCGGTAGCCCGGATGAAGTGTCTCCTGTAGTTACCCTTGATCCGCTTTCCCTTGACCTTGGATATGCCCTTGTTCCTCTTGTTGACCGTGAAAAGGGTGCGGAGCTTCTTGAACGCGTAACAAGAATCCGCCGAGAGGAAGCCCTTGACCTTGGCCTTGTTGTTCCTCCTATAAGAATCCGTGACAGTATGTCCATAGACCCCGACGAATATTCATTCAAGATTCGCGGCATAGAAGTCGGAAAGAGTAAGCTTAAGCTAGGCTACTACATGTGTCTTAATACAGGAAATGTTGATCCCAAGCGTGTTATGGTCGGTGAAAAGACAAAGGACCCAGCTTTCGGCATGGAAGCAATCTGGGTTTCCGAGCCCAAGCGTCTTGAAGCGGAAAAGGCCGGCTACGCAGTAATCGATCCTCCTACAATCATAGCAACCCACCTGACGGAAATCATACGTCGCCATGCAAAGGATATATTAAGTCGCCAGGAAGTTAGTTCAATTATAAACAAGGTTAAGGAAACAAATCCTGTCGTTGTTGATGAAATCCTCAACGGAGACCACAAGCTTACATACGGTGAAATTGAAAGCGTCCTCAAGAACCTTTTGGATGAACAGGTCAGCATACGCAACATGGTCGTCATCCTTGAAACTCTTGCCAATTTTGCTCCCATTACAAAGGATCCGTGGACTCTTACAGAGAAGGTTAGGGAAGCACTTGGAGCGCAGATTTGCCTTCAGTATGCTGATGAAGACCGTGTGCTCCACGTCATGCGGCTTTCCCAGAACCTTTCACAAAAAATTGTTGAGCATCAGGTTATGCAGCCCGGTCAGAAGCCATTTGTTGCATTTGATCCTGTTGACGGCCGCAAATATATAGAAACTATGAGCGCGTCTTTTGCAGCTGTAAGCGAAAGAAACTATCTGCCGATTGTGCTTTGCCCGGATCAGGTACGCCTTCTTGTTCATTCCTCAACAGAACGGGAGATTCCGGGTCTCGTTTGCATTTCGGTAAGCGAAGTTATGGCTGCCGGTTCGGGAATAAAAGTAGAGACAATTGGAGACATCGATGTACAAAACTGAAAAACTAGGAAGCACGCAGATGGAGATAGAAGGACCATCTCTTGAATGGATAAAAAACAGACTCCAGAGAGAGTATGGTGACATGTATCAAATCCTCAACTATAAAACAACCCTAAAGGGTGGGCTTTTCGGTTTTTTTCAGAAGGAAATCGTAAATGCCAACTACGTGGTTGAAGATTCGTTCAAAAGGTATAATTCCGTTCCCGATCCTCTAAAGAAAATGCCCTATCCAGGAGCGGATGTTTCCCAGTTCCAGCATCCCCAGGCCTATGCCCAGAAGCCGGATTACATGCCCTATATGACAAGGGAAGCCCCTGTAAAGGTTGGAATGCAGGATTTGCAACAGAACAGTTTTACGGCCAAGAGGGATGAATTCCTTAAGCAGACTTTGGGCAGCGGCAATGTTACCAGCATGCTGCAGGTTGCTCAGCTTACCAAGCAGATTGAAAAGCTTGACGAGAAAATTGATTCTATTTCCCAGGCTCAGGCAGCATCCCAGGGTGATGAAAACGCTACGATACAGAAGATAAATGATTTGTTGTCACAGAATGAATTCACCCAGAACTATATCCGAAAGATGGATGAAAAAATCCGCAAGGAATTCAACCTGGAAGAACTTGAAGATTTTGACGGTGTACAGGATAGCGTAATCGACTGGATTGGCGAGTCAATATCCATTGCACCTAAATTCAATTCAAAGGGCAAGTTTGCACACGTCATCGTTGTCGTAGGTCCCACGGGAGTTGGAAAGACCACTACGATTGCCCGTATGGCGGCTAAGCTCCGCAAGGTTGCACAGTCAAAGAAGCTGCCTGCTCCAGCAATCAAGATGATAACGATGGACACGTGGCGCGTCGGGGCATTTGAACAGCTCAAGCACTATGGGGACGCAATCGAAATTGACGTTGACAAAGCTGAAAGTGCCGATGACCTTAAGTCCCTTTTTGATTCTTATAAGAATAGCATAGATTTTGTCCTCATAGATACAAGCGGATACAGCCCGAATGACTACGAGAATATTGCAAAGATGCGTTCCATGCTTGATGTCAAGGGTATGCAGCCCGACATTTATCTTGCTGTTGCTGCAAGCACAAAAGCCAGCGACCTTGAAAAAATCATCAGAAACTATGAATCGTTCGATTTCCGCAGCGTGATTGTTACAAAATGTGATGAAACTTCTGCCTACGGAAACGTCATAAGCATTCTTAGTGAAAAGAACAAGCAGGTTTCCATGATAACTGACGGCCAGCAGGTTTTGCATTCGTTAAAACGTGCTAGCCCTGTTCTTTTTCTGAGGCAGCTTATCGGTTTCCAGGTGAACAAGGACAAGCTCGTAAAGAAATTCGGCTCGGAAAATGAGGAAGATTAAGGTCTTGCGCAGGATATGTGTCAAGAAGTCTATTTTAAGTAATGTGTGGTGTTGATTATGGGAATGGAAGAACAGGCAAACGAACTTCGTGCCATGATGGGGAACGGCGATCCCCATAAGACAAGGATTATCGCGATAACGAGCGGCAAGGGCGGCGTCGGCAAAACTAATGTTGCCGTAAACATGGCAATTGCCTATGCGGAAATCGGCAAGCGCGTGATTCTTATAGACGGCGATATGGGAATGGCTAATGTTAACGTTTTGCTTAACATAGTCCCCCGCTACAATTTGCTTCAGGTTATCAACCGCCAGAAAAAGATGAGCGAAATAATTTTGGACACGGAATTTGGCATAAAATTCATTGCCGGTGCAAACGGATTTTCCAAGATTGCAAACCTGTCCAAGGAAGAGCTGGACTATTTTACAAAGGAATTCCTTTCGCTCTCCAATGCCGACATAATAATCATAGACACCGGTGCCGGTATTGCAAACAACGTTTTGCAGTTTGTCGCTGCGGCAGACGAGGTATACGTTGTTACCACGCCGGAGCCAACTGCCATAACGGATGCCTATGGTATCATAAAGATAATTTCTACGGAGCTTGTGGACAGGGAGAGCAACATAAAGCTGCTCGTAAACCGTGTCCATTCTGCGGATGAGGGTAAGCGCATCTCCGAGCGTATCATTACTATTGTTGGTCAGTTCCTTAATTACAAGGTTGACTATATAGGTTTCGTTTATGAGGATTCTGTGGTTCAGACCGCAGTTATCCGCCAAAAGCCTTTTATTGTGGTTAATCCCACTTCAAGGCCTTCCGTCTGCATCAAGCACATCGTAGGAAGGATAGAGAAGACGGAGAATAATGCTTCTGTCGGCGTTCAGAATTTCTTAAAGAAATTTGTTGTAGGCGGAAAGAAAAAAAGGTAAATCGCGTTTAAATTATTCTGAATTTGCAAGTTAAACTTGACCGGAATGAAATTTTGACGTAATCTTATATATATATGCGGAGGAATGGTTTATGCTCACTCCAAAAAAGATAGCAATTCCGGCGGCTGTTGGTTTTGTTATTTCTTTTGTAATTAGTTTGATTTTTACACACAGCCTTTTTTGGTCTCTCATAAGGGGACTTATATTTGGTGTAGTATTTGCACTTTTGTTCCTTCTTGTTGACTTTTTATTCAGCACATTTTTGGAACAGGCTTCCGATGTGGAAGTTTCTTCTGCAAAGAAGCCTTCTTCTTTAGGCAACAAGGTTGATATCGTTATTTCTGATGAAGACCTTACGGATGACGGTGAGAATTTGCGCTTTTCCGTAAACAACAATAAAAAGATTCTTGATGACCAGACCCTGAAGGAATCTGATGCTAAGGCTGATGTTCGGCTTGATGATGCAGGGGCTGCAATGCAGAATGCGCCTGAGTCAGAAAAGGAAAGTTTCTTGCAGAGCGCAAAGGAAACGGCGGCAACAGCTGCAACAGTGGCCGCTGCCAAGCAGGATGAAAATAAGCCTTCCTTTGTTGCCTCTTCCGTTGCGGAAGTTACATCTCCAGGAGCCTCTTCTTCAGCATCTGCCAGTTCAGATGGTGGAGCTGTGGACGGAATAGACAGTCTGCCTGATCTTTCAGGTTTTGATGCCCTTACAGGTGATGTTGAGGACAGTCCCGACGTTATAGATGATACGGAATTTGCCAGCAGAGGAGTTTCTTCCCCTGCAAGCCGTGGCAGTACTTTCTCTGATGGAACAAAGGCTGCCGACCATGATACGGAAACACTGGCAAAAGCTATTTCTACAATTTTAAAACGGGATGAATAAATAAATAAAAGGTGAGGATAATGGGTAATTCGCTTACGGATGAAGAAAAGACAGAAGATGAACTTTGGCACGAATTCAAGAAGACCAGGTCTTCACAAATCCGTGACAAATTTATCCGCCAATATATGCCTCTCGTAAAATACGTTGCCGGAAAGGTAAAGACCGGCATGCCTGATAGTGTTGAATATGAAGACTTGATAGGCTTCGGCCAGTTTGGGCTTTTGGATGCGATAAATAAATTTGATCCGGACAAGAACGTAAAATTCAAGACTTACGCAGTTACAAGAATCCGTGGTGCTATTTTTGATGAATTGAGGGAGCTTGACTGGGTTCCTCGCTCGGTAAGGCAAAAATCAAGGGAAATAGAAGACACTATTGTTGAGCTTGAGGCCCAGCTTGGCCGTACCGCTACCGATGCAGAGATTGCCAAGGCCATGAACATGACCGAATCGGAATACCAGACTACAATCATGAAGGTAAGCGGAACTAGCGTTCTTTCCCTTAATGATGTATGGTATTCAGGGGATGACAGCGACCACATGTCCATAGGAGACAACATTGAGTCTCCATCCAGCCTTAATCCTGATGTTATTGTTGAAAGGGAGGAAGTCCGCAAGGTCATAATCCAGGCAATCAACGAACTCCCCAAAAATGAAAAGATGGTAATAGTCCTTTATTATAATGAAGACCTGACCTTCCGTGAAATAGGGCAGGTACTTAACGTAAGCGAAAGCCGCATAAGCCAGCTTCACACAAAAGCCAATATGCGCCTGCGTGCAAAGCTTACTAGCCTCCGCAAAGGTATTTTCTAAGGAGAAAGCATGGTTACGTTAGATAAGCTCCGTTTGGAAATGGAATCCCAGCTGGAAGTTGACAAGGAAATCCACTCGGTGGAAGTCCGTGCGGATACAATAGAAGAATGTCTTGCAGATGCTTCCGTCCAGCTTGAGACAAAAATTGCAAACCTTGAATATGAGGTTCTTGAAAAGGGCTTTCAAGGAATTGCAGGCCTTGCAAAAAAGCCGTGGAAGCTTTTGATTTATGAAAATCCCAAATTCATGCAGAAAAAAAAGATTGCCAAGCAGGCTCAGCTTGCAATGGAAGAGGCTGCAGAAGAAAACAAGGTTGTCAATTCCGACGGAAGGTTTTACATCCGCCACTTCAAGGACGGTATTTACCTTCATGTTGTACTTCCGGTGGGTGATGGCTTACCCGTTGCGGCAAATGATGCCATTTCCGCATCAAAGCGTCCTGATACGGATGAAGTTGATGAGGCATTGATTAAGAAATGCTGCAAGGAAGGTACCGACGGTGCTTATGTAAAGATTGGCGAATATGCCCGTGCTGCTGCAGGTGACGCAGTTATGGCTATTGACATAGACAAGGATGAAATGTTTGCCACAATCAGCGTTTCTCCGCCTTCCATGAGTGGTGCGGAAATTTCTGCAAACGACATAATCCGTGCTCTGGAAAGCCAGGGGGTTGTTGCCGGCATAAACGAAGAGAAAATTGCGGAATTTGTAGACAACCCGGTTTACCATATTCCTTACGAGGTTGCAGCTGCAATTCCTCCTGTTAACGGTTCCGATGCCTACATGAAGTATAATTTTGAAACGGACCGCTCAAAGCTAAAGATTAAGGAAAGCGAAACTGGCCAGATGGACTTTAAGGAACTCAACCTCATACAAAACGTTGTAGAAGGTCAGCCTCTTGCGCAGAAGATTCAGCCGCAGAGAGGAAAGGGCGGAAAGACCATTATGGGACGCTACCTTGAAGCTACGAACGGCAAGGACATACAGATTCCTCTTGGCCAGAACGTAAAGTTGGATTCCGATGGAGTTACGGTACTTGCTGCATGCAATGGTGAAGTCCTTATCGTTAGCGGAAAAATCTGTGTTGAGCCGGTTAAGGAAGTCAAGGGCGTTAACATCAAGACAGGAAACGTTACATATTTTGGTACCGTTATTGTCCACGGCAACGTTGAAGACGGTTACAACATCAAGGCGGACGGTAACATTGAGATTTACGGTTCTGTCGGTAACTGCCGCATTGAGTCCGGTGGTGACATAGTCATCTCACAGGGCATCATGGGCCGCGATGAGGGTGTCGTTTCTACACCTAAGTCTGTGTGGGCCCGCTTTATTCAGAATGCAAAGGTTGAAGCCGGTGAAAATGTTGTTGTAAATGACAACATCATGAATTCCCAGGTTTCCGCCATGAAGAAGATTGTAGTACGTGGAAAGCGTGCGCAGATTATCGGTGGCCACCTCTTTGCTACAGAAGAAATTACGGCAAAGAACATCGGTTCTCCGGCGGGCGGTACGGAAACAATCCTTGAAGTAGGATTTGATCCAAAGTCAAAGGCAAAGCTTCTTGAGCTTCAGGAACAGCAGGCTGCTCTCGTAAAGGAACTTGAGGAAGTAGACAAGAACATAGAGACACTTGAAAACCAGAAAAAGGTACGCCGTTCACTCCCTGTAGAAAAGGAGCAGACCTTGAGCCAGTTCCTTACCCGTAAGACGGAAATTACAGAGCAGACCAATCAGATGACCGAGGAAATAAATGATTTGGAGAAGCGTCTTAGGGAACTTAAGGTTGTTGGAAAGGTCAATGCCAGTGGAACTGTTTTTGCAGGTTCAAAGATATATGTCCGTGATGAAAAGGATGAAGTTAAGGCTGACTGCAAGTCTGTAACATTCTATTATGAAAACGGCTTTGTCCGCCGCGGCAAATTTGATCCTTCTCAGGCCGCAAATGATATAAAGGCTCCAGATGGCTATTCATCCAATTGATTTGTCGCTTGTCTATACACAGATGGACAACGTTGCAAAATTCAATGCCTCCCAGAATCAGGTTGCGCAGGCTATAAACCAGTCTGCGCTTGACAAGGGTGCTATTGATAATTTGGAAAAATCAAAGACTGTCCAGGAAGCTGCAAAAAATGAGTCAACTTCTACAAAAATCAAGAAGGACGGAGGTTCGGGTGGAGGCTCTTCTCTTTATCCGGGAAGCGGCAAGAAGAAGAAGCATTCATCCGATGACGGAGAGGACAATAGGGACGGGCAAAAGGAAATTTCAGACCCAAGGCTTGGGCTTCATGTTGATATAACGGGGTAGGCCTTGGTAGTCGTTGCTTTGTTGCTTTGTGCTTTTAACATTCTCCTCTGGATTATAATGCTAGTTAGGTTCAGGCGGCTTTTTTCGACTGACAAGATAATCGAAAAGGCCCGAGAAATCATGGACAACATGCTCATGGACTTGAACCGAAATGCCGAGCGCAATGTTGGTCTTGTTAACGATTCAATAAAAATGCTCAAGGACGTTCAGGAAGAGACTCTTCAGGTTCAGCAGGAGGCTGAGCGCAGGATTGCCCTTATGAACGGCGAAATAGAGGCTTCGAAGCGGGCTATGGCATTTGAAGAAAGAATTTCAGGAAAGAAAACTGCTGAAAATGTGCTTGAATCTTCGGCCCAAATGGAAGAAAAGGTTCCTTCATCAAAATCCAGACGGGGAGAGTCAAAAAAGAGCGTTGCCTCCAGAAAATCCACGGAAAAGACAGCTTCGAGGACTAGAACCAAGGTGGCAGATGAGGGGATGGATCCTCTTTTCCAGACGAATGTAGTTGTGGATTCCCCGGCTTCAGATATACCACAGCGCGTCAAAGGCGGTAGCAGGTCTGCATCGCTTGCATCCCGCTATAGGGACGAGCAGGCTCAGGGCAACCTTTTTTCCGCAGATACTACAGCCTCCGTACAACCTGCAACTTCAGAGGAAAGACCATCCGGACAGCCGGAGATTGTACACTCAAGCAATCCTGTCGTCGTAAAGAAGAGCATAAACCGCCAGGTTCAGGAATATGCGGCACTTGGCATGACGGAAGAGGAAATTGCATCAAAATTAGGAAGAACTGTCCAAGAAATAAAATTAATGCTTGAATTTATATAAAAATGCGATATAATATTTTTATGCGTATTTTTAAAGTAAAGAAGTCCCGGTACGGTCTTTTGTCCGACGGCACAAAAATTCATCTTTTTACAATTTCCAATGGAAAAATGAGTGTCTCCGTAACAGACTACGGTGCCATACTTACAAGCATACTGCTGCCGGCAAGGAGTGGTGGCAATGTGGATGTCCTTTTGGGCTTTTCAACGCTTGACGGCTTTATCCGCGATGACTGTAGCTTTGGCGCAACTGTTGGACGCTTTGCAAACAGAATAGGCGGTGCTTCCTTTACGCTGGACGGCGTAAAGTATGACTTGGACAAGAATGACAACGGCGTAAACATGCTGCACGGTGGCTTTGACCGTTGGGAAAAGATGGTCTGGAAGGCAGATGTTGCAAAGTCCGTGTACGGTGCGGGCGTCCGCTTTACTCATGTAAGTCCGGACGGAGAGCAGAAATTCCCCGGAACCGTAAAGGCAAGCGTAACCTATACACTTAACGAAAACAATGAGCTTACAATTGCATACAAGGCAGAGACTGACAAGCCAACGCCAATAAATCTTACAAACCATGCATATTTCAACCTAAAGGGGCATTCGGGCGGTTCAATCGAAGACCAGGAACTCCAGATGTTCTGCAGCAAGTATGTTGAACCCAGCGACAAGCTTATTCCAACCGGCAAGCTTATTGACGTTGAGGGAACCCCTTATGACTTTAAAAAGCCTCATCTTATAGGCAGGGACATTGCAAAGACAGGAATGGGCTATGACCACTGCTACTGCATAGACGGCTTTACCCCCGATAAAAAGCTCAACCTTACCGCAATCGTAAAAGATCCGGCTTCTGGAAGAAAAATGGTTGTAAAAACCACAGAACCGGGTGTACAATTATATACAGCTAATTTCTTGAACAATGTTCACGGAAAGAACGGTTTTGTTTATCAGAAGCACGGTGCTTTGTGCCTGGAGGCGGAGGCTTATCCTGACTCTCCCAACAAGAGCGAATTCCCCTCATGCATTTTGCGCCCAGGTGAAACGTACCGCCAGGTTACGCAGTACGCATTCGAGTTCTAGAAAAGGCTAGGCTTTACAGCTTGCCTTGTTTTTTCTAAATTATTGTTGGATTTTATCCGCAATTCAGTTTTGTCTTGCGGAGATGAATCATACGGCATTTTTGCCACGGAAAAAGTTATATTTTAATGAAAATAGAGAGGTCACAATGGACGTCCAGTTACAGGAATTGATCGACAAGATCAAAAGAGATGGTGTTGCCACCGCGGAGACTTCTGCGCAGAAGATTGTTACAGAAGCGGAAGATAAAGCCGCTTCCATCATCAAGGAAGCAGAGGCAAAGGCTGACAGCATCATTAAGAATGCCAAGGCGGAAACTGAAAGAATGGAAAAAGCCAGCGAAGATGCCATAGAGCAGGCTGGACGCAACCTGATTATCTCTTTCCGTGAAGGAATCAACAGGGAAATTTCTGCTTTGGTAACGGCAGAGGCAGAAAAGGCCTTTGACAAGGATTTGCTCAAGAAACTTATCCCGGAAACAGTTAAGGCTTGGGTTTCTTCAAAATCCGGAGAAAACGATTTGTCTGTCCTTCTTCCTGCAAAGGATTTGAAGGCTTTGGAAAGCACCGTAAAGACTGCCCTCAAGAGCCAGATTTCAAAAGGCCTCGTAATCAAGGGTGATGATTCTTTGAATTCAGGATTCAGAATTGGAACAAAAGACGGAAGGGCTTTCTATGACTTTAGCGCTGATGAAGTTGCAGGCCTGTTCAGTTCATACTTGAACCCCCGCACAACCCAGCTTATGATGAATGCCGCAAAGGGAATCCCTTCAGAAAGAGTTGAATTTGATTCTTCTGATGAAGAGGAAAAGCCAGCCGCTAAGAGACCGGGAAGACCTGCTTCAAAGACGACTGCCAAAACTGCTGCTAAAACAACAACAGCAAGAAAGACTGCTGCAAAAGGAAAGAAATAGTGGAACATTTGTATTATCTGGTAGCCCAGTTGCCGGCTTTTTCGGTAAACAGCGACAGTAATTCCAAACTTCCCATAACGACGGAGTATTTTAAGGATTTGTGCTCCCGCTTTATGTCCAGCGGTGCGGCAAAAGCTGCAAAGAGCCTTTCCCTTGAGCCTCCAAAAAAAGCAGAGCCAACAGGTTCCGCTTTCCTTGACCAATGGTATTTAAAGGAACGCAACTTGCGCTTTGCTCTTGCCCAAGTGCGCGCACTCAAGATGAAGAAGGAAGCCAAGGACATTCCTATCTCCAGCGACGGAGAGGTTGTTCAGGCTGCGCGTACGGCAACAGGCATGGACAGTCCGCTTAGCGCCGAACAGTATCTTAACGAGTACCGTCTTGGCGTTCTGGATAAAATTGCACCACTGGATATTTTTTCTGTTGATGCGGTTTACTGCTATGGACTTAAGCTCATGCTTGCTGAACGTATGAAGAAGTTTAACAGAGATTTAGGACTCGCTTCTTACCACAAAATTTATGACGAGATTCTTGGAGAAAAGAAATGACAGATACAAAAGGCAAAGTAGTTGCCGTAAACGGAAACATGGTTTCTGTAGAGTTCAACGGTAAGGTATCTCTCAACGAAGTAGGCTACGTCAACGTAGACGGCAAGCTGCTTAAGGGAGAGGTAATCCGTATCCGCGGAAACACGGCACAGATGCAGATTTATGAAATGACGAACGGTATTTCAACTGACTGTGAGGTTAAATTTACCGATGACCTTCTTAGCGTAGAAGTTGGACCTGGTCTTTTGGGACAGGTTTACGACGGTTTGCAGAACCCGCTTCCGCTTCTTGCCCAGCATTCAGGCTACTTCCTTGAGCGCGGTGTCTATCTTCCTGCTCTTGATGAAAAAAAGGAATGGGACTTTACGCCTATCGCAAAAGAGGGGGATACTGTTCAGGCCGGAGACATAGTTGGTTCTGTTCCTGAAGGACCTTTTACGCACAAGATTCAGGTTCCATACACATTCCTTGGAACATACAAGGTAAAGAAGGTTGCAAAGAGCGGTTCATACAAGATTCACGACACAATCGCAACCCTTACCGATGCAAAGGGCAAGTCCCACGACATCTGCATGAGCTTTAAGTGGCCTGTAAAGAGAGCCGTTGACTGCTATGCAGAGCGCCTTATGCCTTCAGATTCAATGGTAACAAAAGTTCGCCTTATAGACACCTTCTTCCCAGTTGCAAAGGGTGGTACCTACTGTATTCCGGGCCCATTCGGTGCTGGTAAGACCGTTCTTCAGCACACGACAAGCCGCAACGCCGACGTAGACATCGTAATCATTGCAGCTTGTGGAGAGCGTGCCGGTGAAGTTGTAGAAACACTTACTGAATTCCCGGAACTTAAGGACCCAAGAACCGGACGTTCCCTTATGGAGCGTACAATCATCATCTGTAATACGTCTTCTATGCCTGTTGCTTCCCGCGAAGCTTCAGTTTATACTGGCGTAACCCTTGCTGAATACTACCGCCAGATGGGCCTCCACGTTCTTCTTCTTGCAGACTCAACATCACGTTGGGCACAGGCTATGCGCGAAATGTCCGGCCGTTTGGAAGAGATTCCTGGCGAAGAGGCATTCCCTGCATACCTTGAGTCAACAATAGCTTCATTCTATGAACGTGCAGGTATTGTCCGCCTCCGCGACGGTTCAACTGGTTCCGTAACAATCGGTGGTACAGTTTCTCCTGCAGGTGGTAACTTTGAGGAACCTGTTACACAGGCAACGCTTAAGGTTGTTGGCGCATTCCACGGTTTGAGCCGCGAACGCTCCGACGCACGCCGCTATCCTTCAATTGACCCTCTGGATTCATGGTCAAAGTACAAGCCTTCAATGAATTCCGCCTGGGTTGAATATGCCCGCAAGATTTACAAGCGCGGTCAGGAAGTCAGCTCCATGATGAAGGTTGTTGGCGAAGAAGGTACTTCTCTCGAAGACTTTATCCTCTACCTTAAGAGTGAATTCCTTGATGCCGTCTACATGCAGCAGGATTCATTCGACGAAATTGAAGGTGCATCAAGCCCTGAGCGCCAGAAATATATGTTCGAGAAGATTGTGGGAATCCTTGGTTCTTCCTTCGGCGTAAGCGAAAAAGACGAAGCCCGCTCCCTCTTTGCGAACTTGCAGCAGGACTTCAAGGACATGAACTACGCAGAATTCAAGAGTGCCAAGTTCAAGGACTATGAAAAGATGATAGACGACCTTCTTGCTTCAAAGGAAGCTAAAATCAGCGAAGAAGTAAAAGCCCTTCTTAAGGATGGTCAGTAATGAACAAAGTATACAGCAAAATAGAAAGCATTAACGGAAGCGTTATCACGGTCAAGGCAAACGGAGTAAAGCTCAACGAACTTGCCGAAATCGAAACACGCTTTGGTAAGTCACTTGCCGAGGTAAACAAAATTGACGGCGAGAACGTTTCGCTTCAGGTTTTTGCAGGTGGCCGCGGTGTTGCTACAAACGACAAAATCCGTTTTCTTGGCCACGACATGCGCGTTTCCTTTAGCGACAACCTTCTTGGACGCATCTTCAACGGTTCAGCAGAGCCCCGCGACCACGGTCCTTCCCTTGCGGAAAACCTTGTCCCAATCGGCGGTCCTTCCGTAAACCCGTCAAAGCGTATTCTTGCAAACCGCATGATGCGTACCAACATTCCAATGATCGACATGTTCAACACACTGGTCGTAAGCCAGAAGATTCCTATCTTCTCTATCTCCGGTGAACCATACAACCAGCTTCTTGCCCGTATTGCAATGCAGGCAGAGGCAGACGTAATCGTTCTTGGCGGTATGGGTCTTAAATATGACGACTACCTTTACTTTAAGAACACACTTGAAGAGGGCGGCTCACTTAGCAAGACGGTAATGTTCGTTCATACTTCTGCAGACCCTACTGTAGAAGCAATGAAGATTCCTGACCTTTCGCTTGCAGTTGCTGAACAGTTTGCCCTTCAGGGAAAAGACGTTCTTGTTCTTCTTACGGACATGACAAACTTTGCAGACTCAATGAAGGAAATTGCTATTACTCAGGAGCAGGTTCCTTCAAACCGCGGTTATCCGGGAGACCTTTATTCACAGCTTGCATCCCGCTACGAAAAGGCTGTTGACTTTGCCGACCAGGGCTCCGTAACGGTTCTTGCCGTAACAACAATGCCTGGTGACGACGTTACACACCCGGTTCCAGACAACACGGGCTACATCACGGAAGGCCAGTTCTACCTTAAGGGTGGACGCATCGAGCCGTTCGGAAGCCTTTCTCGTCTTAAGCAGAACGTAAACGGTAAGACAAGAAAAGACCACCGTAACCTTATGGACGCAATGATTAAGCTTTACGCCCAGTACAAGGATACTCTGGAAAAGAAGTCCATGGGCTTCAACATGTCCGCATGGGACGAAAAGCTCCTTAAATACGGCGTAATGTTTGAATCCCAGATGATGGATTTGTCCGTAAACGTTCCTCTTGAAGAGGCTTTGGACAACGGCTGGAAGATTCTTGCCTCATGTTTTGAAAAGCAGGAAACAGGCCTTAAGACAGAACTTATTGAACAGTTCTGGCCGAAGAACTAATTTTTTGGGAGCTTGATTAATGGCTAAGATAAAGCTGACTAAAAATGAGCAGAAGGTTCAGAAAGACGCGCTAAAGATGTACCAGCGCTATCTTCCGACCCTTACGCTTAAAAAACAGCAGCTGCAGTCAGAAATACGAACGATAGACGAAAAGGCCAGGGAAGTCCGTGCCCAGAAAAAATCTCTGGAAGAGGACTTTGAAAAATGGATTTCCGTCTTCGGCGAACAGGATGCATTCAAGCCCGAAATGGTCACCGTAAGGAACATTAAGAAGGGCTGGGGCAACATTGCCGGCGTAAAGATTCCAATTTATGAGGGTGCTGATTTTGGCCGTGGAGATTACGACCTTTATTCAACACCTTTGTGGATAGACATGGCTGCAGACCGCATGGAAAAGGCCCTTGAGCTTGACCTTCAGGCAGAAGTGCTTGAGGAGCAGGTAAGGCTTCTTTCCAAGGAACTGCGTACTACGACTCAGCGCGTAAACCTCTTCGAGAAGGTTAAGATTCCCGAAACAAAGGCTAACATCAAGAAAATTGGTGTTTTCCTTGGAGACGAACAGGTTGCCGCCGTTGTACGCTCAAAGATTTCAAAGAAGAAGCTCCAGAATGTGGCGTCTTCAGATGCAAAAGACAAGGGAGGTAAATAATGGCAATTGTTCAGATGAAAAAAGTTTCCCTTGTCGTATTGAATTCGCACCGCAAGGAGTCTTTAAAGAAACTTCGCAAGATGGGCCTGCTTCATTTGGAGACAGTCCAGGGCAAAGGTCCGGTTCTTGCTTTGTACAAGGAAAATTCAGCTGCCGCAGACAAGGCTATTTCTATCATTGATGAAATAAAGTTGCCTAAAAAGCAGTTGCCAGTTCAGGTAAAGCTTTCTAAAGAAGGCGCAATTGAAAAGGCAAAGGAAATTGTTTCCCTGAATGACAAAAAGAAGTCCCTGCTGGACAAAATCTCACAGGATATAATAGAGCTTGAGCGTCTTTCTTCCTGGGGGTCAGTAGACCCGGATGATTTTGCATATCTTGCAGAAAAGGGAATATTCCTTTATATGTTCGAGATTCCTCTGGACAAGTATTCGCTTGTGGGTAAGGAATCAAAGACCATACTGGTAAATTCCGTTAACAAGACCGCGCGTTTTCTGCTTCTTTCGGAAACAGAAGTAACGGATAGGCCAGCGGATTTGCCTCCAGAAGCATATTCTGTACCTGTGCCGGACCGTTCTACGGACAAAATAGCCGCAGACATTGCGGAGGCAAAGGCAAGAATCGCTCAGATAGAAAGCGAGCTTACCGAAGACAAAAAGTACCGTGCCGTCCTTGCAGACTTAAAGAATTCTCTTGCAACAGACATTGAATTTGAAAATGTCTATAGCGGCATGGAACGTGACCAAAGCGGAAAGGCAGAAGAAGCTAAAGACTCTTTGGAGCCTATGACCGTAGAAGATGCTCTTGCACAGGCAAAGGCCGAGGAAGAGGAAAGCGGAAATTCTCTTGCATGGGTTACGGGCTATGTTCCTGTTGACTCAATGGACAAGTTTGAAAGTGAATGCAGGTCTAATGAATGGGCTTATGCCGTTTCAGACCCTGCAGAAGAGGACTTTGTTCCTACAAAGCTTCACAACAACAAGCTTGTAAGCCTTATCTATCCGCTCACGGACTTCTTGGACGTAACTCCGGGCTATCATGAATATGATATTTCGGGCTGGTTCCTGATGTTCTTCTGCATCTTCTTTGCAATGATTTTTGCGGATGCAGGCTACGGCTTTTTGATTGCGCTTTTAGGGCTTTTGCTTTACTTCAAGAGCAAAAAAGGCTCAAGGTCGCTTCCTGTGCTTGTAGTTCTTTTGGGTGCCTGTACTATGGTTTGGGGAACACTCACGTGCTCTCTCTTTGGAATTTCCGCAGACAGGCTGCCGTCTTGGTTCACTGGTCTTTCTTCTGCAAGTCCTTTTGCAGCAAGCACTGTGGGCGAAGAGGCCGCCAACACTAACCAGAAGGTCTTCTGCTTTGTCCTTGCATTGATTCAGCTTAGCATTGCGCACATAAAGGGCATTGTAAGCAACAGAAAGAGTCTTAAGGCTATAGGTGAATTGGGTTCCCTAATGCAGCTTTGGGGCATGTTCTACGTTGTAATGAACATGGTTGTTGATTCCAGCAAGTTCCCCCTGAGCGACACTGGCATTCCGATAAGGGCATTCGGCTTTACCTTCCCGTCAAATCTTCCTATTATCTGTATAGGTGTACTTTTGTTCGGATTTGCGTTAAGCTTTGTCTTCTCCAATTATGACGGAAGCATCGGAAAGTCTGTCTTGGAAAGCTGCAAGAACATCATCAGCGTGCTTTTGGGTATCGTTAACGTGTTCTCGGACATTGTTTCCTATATCCGCCTCTGGGCTGTAGCTCTTGCGGGAGCTGCAATCAGCAGTACGGTAAACTCAATGGCAGGCCCAATGTTCGGCAAGCTTGCGCTCGTAATCTTTGCGGTAGTTCTTCTTGTGTTTGGTCATGGACTTAACATGATGCTGAACCTGCTTTCCGTAATCGTTCACGGCGTACGTCTTAACACCCTTGAATTCTCAACTCACTTGGGAATGACATGGAGCGGAACAAAGTATAGGCCTTTCAGCGAAGGTACAAAGCCTTTCGGTGAAGAATAATGTCGGAAGTCTGCTTTTGCAGAACTAAAACTTGATAACAGGCGGGTTTTGTGCCCGTCTTTAAATAGAATAATAAACTGCCCAAAAAGGGCTTAAGGAGTTAATTATGAACTGGGGTATGATTGGTGCTGGTGTTGTTATGGGCATTGCCGCTATGGGAAGTGCAATTGGTATTGGTATTGCAGGCCAGGGTGCTATTGGAGCATGGAAAAGATGTTACTTGAACAACAAGCCGGCTCCATTTCTTCTGGTCGTTTTTGCCGGTGCTCCGCTTACACAGACAATTTACGGCTTCCTTCTTATGAACAACATGCTTGCAAAGGCAAAGGCTCTTGCAGAAGAAGCATATAAGGTAGGCGGTCTCTTCCTCTTGGGTCTTGGTATTGCATGTGGTCTTTCTATGTGTATGTCTGCAATTGCACAGGGAAAAGCTGGTGCCGCTGGTTCCGATGCTCTTGGCGAAACAGGTAAGGGCTTTACAAACTACATCATGGTAGTTGGTCTTTGCGAAACAATCGCTTTGTTTAGCATGGTATTCGGCATGATGGTTCAGCTCTAATCCGGGCAGATCATATCATAGTAGATTTACAATTTTCTAAAAAGGCTGCTCTTTTCCGTAAGGCGGGAAGGGGCAGTCCCTTATTTTAAAGGGGCAAAGATTATGTTCAAGACACCAAGGGTCGTTACAGTAGGCGGATTCAGCGGAATAAGGAAAATACTTGTCGGCGGAGACAATCCAGTTACAATTCAGACAATGTGGAAAGAAGGCATTACCGATGTAACGGAAGGCTCTGAACACCTGCAGCAAATCCTTAGGCAGATAAACACCCTAAAATCCCTTGGCTGCGACATAATCCGTTTTGCTGTCCCCGATATGCAAAGTGCCGCAGCACTTGGAATAATAGCCTCCCACACAAACGTGCCTTTAGTTGCGGACATTCATTTTGACTACCGCCTGGCACTTGAAACGCTAAAATCAGGCCCAGTTTCAGTAATCAGAATAAATCCAGGCAACATAGGAAGCCGTGACAGGGTAGAAAAAGTGGTCAATGCCTGCAAAGAAAAGGGTGTTGCCATAAGAATAGGCGTAAACACAGGAAGCCTTCCCAAAGACCTTGAAGCCTGGGTTGAAGAAAAAAGAATGACCCGCGCAAAGGCCCTTGCAGAGACAGCCATGCGTGAAGCCGCCGTTTTTGAAGACCTTGACTTTAAGAACGTAGTCGTAAGCATGAAGGCATCATCCGTCCAGGAAACAATAGAAGCCAACGAGGAATTTGCAAAAGAAAGCGACATCCCCCTTCATATTGGCGTAACGGAAGCCGGTCCCCTTATAAGCGGCGTCGTAAAGTCAACGCTTGCATTTTCAACCCTGCTAAAAGAAGGACTTGGTTCCACAATCCGCGTAAGCCTTTCATCTGCACCGGAAAACGAAGTCATAGCAGGCCGCGAGATACTGCATGAATGTGGCAAAAGGCAGGCCGGAGTTACATTGGTAAGCTGCCCAAGATGCGGCCGTTTGGGCTTTGACGTGCACGCTTTTATGGAAAAGTGGCAGAATGAGCTCTATTCCTTAAAAAAAGATGTAACTATTGCCGTCATGGGATGTATTGTTAATGGGCCTGGAGAAGGCAAGCACGCAGACCTTGGAATTGCCGGTGGTGGTGACAAGGTTATTATTTTCAAGAAGGGCAAAATAGTGCGAACAATTCCTTCCAAAGATGCCGATAAGATATTCAGAGAAGAACTGAATTCATTGTAAAATTATTCCTGGGAGTCGTTTATATATGAAGACAATTAGAAAAAATGTTGTGTCCGTGACTTTTGCCGCCATATTTGCACTCTTTTGTCCGCTTGCGTTTGCAAAGTCCTATGCTGAGACCGATTATTTTTTAACCTTGCGCTATGCCCAGAATGCTTTTGAAAACGGAGACTACGGAAAGGCGTTGGCATTGGCTGAAAAAGCTAAGAATGAGCGTATAAAGTCCGTAGAGAGCGAACTGAAAATCCTTGACCAAACGCAGAAGATTGCAGCCGTAAGAAAGGCTGGCGATTCCCTGGACGACATAATGAGCGAACTTAGGCAGAGAAACCAGGCAAAGGCCATAGAAGTCATTGAAAACTATGTTTACAAGTACGGAAAGGACAAGTTCGATGGAAAATTCTCCAAGCTTAAGGAATTCATTGTCAGAACAAAGAATTTCCCCGAATCCGATTTCCTGATTGGAAAGATTTATAGGCTGGAAGGTGAAACATCCGTTGCCGAAGAATACATGAACAAGGCCTATGACAAAAAGGACATACTCAACGTTCCCGACCTCAAGTATGACATACTGTATGAGCTTGCCGAAATTTCAAAGGACAAGCACGACAATGACGGTTACGAGCGCTATTTTAAGAACATCTTAAAAGACGACAAATACTATGCTGACGAAGAGCCCAAGGATGCAAATGCCGCAAAGTCAGCAAAGGAAGCTATTCCAGCCGAAAACTCCAGGGCCATCCACAACAAGCGAGCCTATATGAATTCTATCGTAAGGCTCATAAAAACAAACCGTGCAGACAGCGTGGAAAAATTCTTCCTTATGTACCGCAATGATTCTGACATTTCTACAAAGGCCTTGGCCGGTCTGTCTGATTTCTACTTTAAGCAGGGGCAAAACGAAAAGGCGCTCCGCTGCTCAGCCCTCGGATGCATTACCGCCCTCACAAAAATCGAAGAGATTCTAAAAGACCGCGTTACGGATTATACATATACTTCATTTTCCGACCTTCTAAAAAAGGCCTCTTCCTACAGCGACATCGTAAGCTGGGGGAACAAAAACGGCATCTGGCAGATGTACTTTAACTTTGCCGAAATTGCAAACAGCTGCGGGTGCAAGAATTTTGCCCAGGAACTCTTCTCCATCCTCAAGGACTATGAGCCGGAAGCCTACTGGAAGAACAGGGCAGAGCGCTCCTACGAAAAGCTCACCGGTCCTGCCCCCTTGCAGTGATTTGAATTTTTTTCAAGAATTTGGAGCCGCTTGAATTTTGATACTGTGCGTAAGGCTACGCCATTCCGCAGCCTGTCTTTTTCCCCGCTTTCCAGGGCTCCACTTGCGTTCCGGCCCGCTTTCGCGGTCTTGCAACGGGTTGCAAGCAACCCTGCAACCCTTCCAATCGGGGCTAAGCTCATTTTGAAAAATACTGATTACAATCAACGAACACCAACGCAGTGCATCGAGGTATGATGCACACTTTTAAGAATTCACTTACTATTTATGCTAAGAATTGTGTTACTGCGTCGGGGTATTGAACCCTCCGCGCGAGTAAAACTCTTTTATGCTAATATTGTAAGCCAAGACCAAAGGTAAATTCATATTTTTTGCACTGTTCTCGCCAGTCCTGGTTAAGGTGGCTTCCTCCAAGCCATCTTCCTATGTCTACACCCATGCTTGCACGTACGACAAAGCTCTTCCATCTCTGCATATAGAATAGGGCTTCAAGACCTGCTGCGTAAAAACCATCCTTGTAGTTAAAGGTCATGTCCGTAGCTTCGTTGTGGGTAAGGCCTATATCCATAAAGGGAGAAAGCTGGAATTCAAAGTCAAGGTAGGGGCATATTTTGTGGGGCAGCCAGCCTATGATTTTTATTGGGGCGGGAGCCGTATTGTAGGAGCCAAAAATCTTATATCCCCAGTCCATCCAGTGGGTTGTAATTATGTGGACGGGCATGTCAATGGAGAATTGCAGTCCTGTATCAGAATCCAATGCTTCCTTGTCAAAATCCCTGTATTCCTGCTCATCCTTGATACCCCTGAGCCTTCCACCCAGCTTGTTACTGTGCCCGTTACGAATTACATAATAGTAAGTGTCAACCGTAATTCCTACCCAGTCCCAGAAGGATGTAAAAAATTTGGCCTCGAGTTCAATCGACGGGGAAAGGGTTTCCGTCTTAAAATTCCAAGAGAACCCCTGTTCTATTGACTCTGAATAGCCGTCACGGAAATTTCCCTTCCAGTTTTCATTGTTAATGGAAATTCTGTGGGCAATTTTCATAGTGGGGCCAAAAAGGTCTTCGTTCAGTGATGAGATGCCGTCCTTGTCCCAGTTGTAGGTGATTGATGCGGACGGTGTGTAGACAACTGGCGTAAATTTATTTATCCTGCCTAGTGTCAGCGGCATATCAATTCCGCCTTCCTCTACAAAGTAAAATTCGTCACCGAATTCTTCATAGTCCATGTCGCGGACAACTGATTGTGTCGCGTGGATGTTGAATGAGTTGTCTTCCCCGAATGGAACGCCTATCTTTATGCCTGTTGAGGCTTTGTATTCAGGCATTTTTTCTCCCAGAGTCCAGGAAAATGAAACGTCGTTTGTCCATGCATCTTCTGTTATGCCAATGTCAAAGGGGTAGTCAAAGTCAAAGTTTGAGCCCAACTCTATTTTCTTAAAGTTTGTTGGCTCGTCCTCATTTCCGAACTGTGCGTTTACGTCCAGGTTAAAGGTGTTGAGCGTACCAAGGAAGTTCTTGTCCTTCATCTTTACCTTAAGGTTTGCACCGTTGTTCGAGTTGTAGCTTGGTTTTGGAAGTGCAAGCAGGTTGTGGGCATCGTCAACCGTTATTTCAAGTACTACAGGAGTGACACCTCCTGCAGGGGACAATGCCTTGTACTTGATTTCCGTTTCCGAGAAAAGCCTTGTGTTGTCATATTTTTGCTTTATGTCGGCAACATAGGCATCCAGCTCTTCCTTTGATTCAAAGACACGCTTTTTGCTTATTTTATAGAGGCGCTTTAGTGCAGACTTTTGGGTGATTCCCTTGGACGTATACTGAACATCCTTTATCCTGTAGGACACCTGAGGTAGAGTCTGCTCTGATTCCGGTTCTTCCTGTGCAAGGCAAACGGCAGGTATGGAGACGGCAACTGCAAATGCAAGAAACAGAGCCTTTGTGCTTTTTGTAATATTCATCTAGTATGCTCCTTTTCCTTTAAGCACAACCCAAATTGTTTTTATGATAATCCAAAGGTCAAGCCAGATGGACCAGTTCTGGATGTAATAGGTGTCAAGGGTAATTCTTTCTTCATAGCCGGTGTCGCTTCTGCCGGAAATCTGCCACATTCCGCTAAGACCGGGCTGTACGGAAAGAACGTAGTCTTCATATTCCCCATACTTTGCAAGTTCCGGCTGGGTAACTGGGCGCGGTCCTACAAAAGACATGTCGCCTACAAAAATATTCCAAAGCTGGGGCAGTTCGTCCAAGCTAGTCTTCCTTAGGAATTTTCCGACCTTTGTTACGCGGGGGTCATCCGTAAATTTGCGGTCTTTTTCCCATTCGGCGGCACGTACCGGATCTGTTGCAAGAATTTCCTTGAGTTTTTCCGCCGAATCAATTCCCATGGATCGGAATTTCCAGCACTTTATTTCCTTATGGTGTTTTCCAACCCTCTTGTGTCCGTAGAAAATGGGGCCTGGGGAATCAATTTTTATTGCAATTATTATGAATATGGAGGCAATCAGCACTGCGGGCAAGGCTGCAAGGCAAAGCAATATGTCCATAAGCCTCTTTAAAAGAAGGGCGCGGCGCTTGGTAAGCTGGTTTGTGGAAGAAAAGGCAAGTATTCCTCCCAAATCCCTCATGTGCAGGGAAAGATTAGTCACAATCTGCTGCTTTGGAACTTTTAAAAGATAACGGAAGGTAGTCTGCAGGAGCGGAAGGTTCTCAGAATAGTCGCTTATTATGGCTACCTTTATGTTCAGCTCCTTTATCATGTTGAATATCTGTTCGTTAAAGCTGAAGACCGGAACATTGTTATATGATTCTGCATGGTCAGGAGAAGATGTAATGATTAGGGCGGGGCTGTAAATATATTCCTTGTGGCTGATAAGCCTGTCCACGATTATGTTTGCGGAATTTCCTCTTGAAAAGACTACGACGGGAACGGAATTCAGCTTTGAATTCCTAAAGGCCATGTGGAAGATTTCCCTCATAACGGGCAGCGCAATGGAGGCAAAGGGCCATGCAAGCAAAAGGGCAATGCTTATTGGCCAGCGGTCCCTTGCCTCAACGTTTATGCTGATTGCAATTCCCATAAGGCCAAAGAAGGAACAAAGGGAAATCCGCTTGATTTCCTCCTGGGGAGCTAAGAGAATGCCCGGGTAAAGGTTTGCAGCATAAAATACGACCAGGAACAGGGGCAGGTACTTTGAATATGTAACAAAAGAGCGGAAGTTAATCCATGAATTGTTTATGGCATTGACTATGAAGAATCCTGTCCCAATGCAAAGCAAAAGGACAAAGGCATCAAGCCCCATAAGCGTTATTCCGCAAAAAAAGGAGCTGGTGGACTTATAGCGGGCCTTAAATGACTTTTTGAATTCTTCCGTTTCCATACTTTTGTTTTACCTTTTAGGATTATAGCGTATAAACTAAATTATGTCTATAAAGTCCATTTTTTTATACCCGGCTATCTGGACGAATAGTTTTTTTCTATCCATTTTAGGTATTCACCGCTTTTTATGTTTTCTATCCATTTCTGGTTTGCGAGGTACCATTTTACTGTAAGAAGAAGGCCCTGTTCAAAGGTCATTTTGCGCTCCCAGCCAAGCTCAGCCTTTATTTTTGAGCAGTCGATGGCGTAGCGGGCATCGTGGCCTGGGCGGTCCTTTACGTGCACGATAGTCTTCCTTACCGCCTCTTGGTTAAGGCCTGTTTCCTTTGCCGTAAGTTCAATCAGCTTGTTTAGAAGGTCTATGTTCTTCCATTCGTTTTCACCGCCTATGTTGTACTTTTGGCCGGCTATTCCTGAGTTTACAATTTGCCATACTGCGCGGTTGTGGTCTTCAACATAAATCCAGTCGCGTATGTTTTTGCCTTCTCCATAGACAGGCAGCTCTTTGGCTTCGCGGATATTGTTCACCATGAGGGGAATTAGCTTTTCCGGGAACTGGTAGGGGCCATAGTTGTTGGTGCAGTTGCTTAGCGTTACCGGAAGTCCATATGTGTGGAAGTAGGCCATTGCAATATGGTCGCTCGAAGCCTTGCTTGCTGAATAGGGGGATCGCGGGTCGTATGGGGTTGTCTCCGTAAAGTAGCCCGTTGGACCAAGTGAACCGTAAACTTCGTCCGTTGAGATATGGTGGAAGAGGACGTCATCACGTTTTTTGTCAAGAGAAACGCCCCAGTATCTCCTTGCTGCATCCAGAAGGGTGAATGTGCCGTTTACGTTTGTCTTAAGAAAAGCCTCTGGTCCCAATATTGAGCGGTCTACGTGTGATTCCGCCGCAAAGTGAACCACAGTGTCAATGTCATACTGCTTAAAAATACGCTCAATCTGAGAACTGTCGGTTATGTCAACTTTTTCAAAGAAATATCTCTTGCCACCGAATTCATCCTGAACCGCCTTGAGGTTTTCCGGGTTACCGGCGTATGTAAGACAGTCAACGTTGATTATGTTTCCAGAAAAATTTGCATCCTGAAATTCTTTCTGGCCAGTTGCACTCTTTCCAAAGAGGTAGTTGATGAAGTTGCTGCCTATAAAACCGCATCCGCCTGTTACCAGAATATTCTTAAGCTTTCTGCTGTTCAAAATTGTTCTCCTTTGAAATTTTCTGACTTTATGAATTTTTCCAGGCTTTCTTCCCATGAAGGAATTTTTATTTTAAGTGCCTTTTGGATTTTTTCCTTGCTCAAAACCGAATAATGGGGTCTTTTTGCTGCAGTCGGATATTCTTCCGTAGAGCAGGGGCTTATAGTGCAATCTTGCGTTATGCGCTTGTACTTTTTTCCAAGTTCACAAATTTTTTTTGCAAATTCGTACCATGTCGTTTCACCGGAATTTGTAAACTGGTAGATGCCGTATGGTAGGGCGGAATTCTTTCCGAACAGTTTTGGGGCATTTACCGAAGTCATTATGATTTTTATGATTGTGCTGGCAAGGTCTGCCGCATTTGTTGGGCTTCCCCTTTGGTCATTCACGACGGAGATGTTTTCCTTTGTGTTAAAAAGCTTTGTCATGGAATAGACGAAATTCTTGCCGTTGAATCCATAAAGCCATGCCGTACGAAGGATGTAGTACTGTGTCATTTCCTTTTGTACCGCGTCTTCTCCTGCCGCTTTTGTTCTGCCGTATACGCTCTGTGGATTCTTGACGCTTTCTTCCGTATATGGAAGGCTTTCGCTACCGTCAAAAACGTAGTCTGTCGAAATATGTATAAGCTTTGCGCCTATGTGCCTGGCCGCACGGGCAATGTTCCTTGCTCCGTCTTCATTTAGCTTTTTTGCCAGGTCAGATTCTTCCTCCGCCTTGTCAACCGCGGTGTAGCCTGCACAGTTTATAATCCATGTGATTTTTGTGGGCAGCTTTCCTTTTGCGACTGTACTTCCAGTCCTGTTTGCCGCAATGTCGTGGGATTCTGCAAAGTTGTCAAGGGCTTCTATGTTTGTAATGTCTACTTCTTTGTCTGTACCAACCCAGTTTATTTTATTTGCTGTAAGCTGCCTTGCTAATTCAGAGCCAAGCATTCCTTTACTGCCGATAAGCCAAATCATAATTCACCTCTGTTTACCTATTATAGGCTTTTGACGGCGTTTTTTCAAGAACCTTAGCAATGGGCTTTTTGCAAAGAGAGCACGGCAGGCCGTGGAGGGGTTGCCGCAAGGCAAGACCGCCGCTTGCGGCGGGCCGCGCCCCGGAAGGGCCACATAAAATACCTGTACGGTTTGCAATAATGGCGTTTGTATGGAAAAAAAAGCGCCGCAAAATTATTAATTGCCTATCCACTTTGAATTCAAGTCAAAGTACAAGCCGTCTTTTTCAAATTTTGGGTGCTTGGTGTCTTTTTCCGAAAGTAGTGGCTCGATATCAGGAGCGATTCCTTTCCAGTCAATCCCAACGGTAGGATCGTTCCACATGATGCCGCCTTCGTCTTCCGGATGGTAAAAGTCCGTGCACTTATATGCAAAGACTGCGCTTTCGCTAAGGACGTAAAAACCGTGGGCAAAGCCTTCTGGTATGTAGAACTGGTTTTGCCTTTCGCTGTCGAGCACAATGCCGTGGTACTTGCCGAATGTAGCAGACCCTTTTCGTAGGTCAAGTGCAACGTCGTATACGCGGCCTTGCACTGCACGCACAAGCTTTCCCTGCGGATGCCTTTTCTGGAAGTGCAGGCCCCTCAGCACACCCTGGAGCGAAGATGACTGGTTGTCCTGGACGAAATTCATGGTGAGCCCTGCTTCCTTAAAGTCCTTTTCGCTGTAGGCTTCAAAGAAATAGCCCCGCTTGTCACCAAAGACTTTTGGCTGAACTTCCCATAGTCCTTCAATCGGGCATTTTGTAAAGGTAAAGGGCATTTCACCTGCCTCCGCTTATCAATTTAATGTCTGATTCGGCAATGTATTTGAGGTATTCGCCATAGCTTGTCTTGTAACCTGACGCTAGGTTTAGCAAGTCATCCTTTGCAATCCATCCGTTGCGGTATGCAATTTCTTCTATGCAGCTTACATACATCCCCTGCCGCTTTTGAATCGTTGCAATGAAGTTGGATGCTTCAAGAAGCCCGTCGTAGGTTCCTGTGTCCAACCAAGCCATGCCTCGTCCCAATAACTCAACGCTGAGTTTTTTCTTTGCAAGATAAGTGTTGTTCACTGCCGTTATTTCAATTTCACCACGGGCGGAAGGTTTTATTTCCTTTGCTATTTGCACAACGGAATTGTCGTAGAAGTAAAGCCCCGGAACCGCGTAATTGCTTTTGGGCATCTTTGGCTTTTCCTCAATTCCAAGAACGTTACCGCAAGAGTCAAATTCAACAACTCCATAAGCAGTGGGGTCTTTTACAAAATAGCCGAAGATTACGGCCCCGCCTTCTTTTTGAATCTTTTCGGCTGCCTTGTGCAGGGTCGAACTAAAGGATTGGCCGTAAAAAATATTGTCGCCTAAGACAAGAGCCACGCTGTCGCTGCCGATAAAGTTTTCGCCAACAATGAATGCATCCGCAAGTCCCCTTGGCTTGTCCTGAACCGCGTAGCTGAATTTCATTCCCAGCCAGGATCCGTCACCGAATAGTTCCTTAAAAAGACTTATGTCGCGCGGGGTAGATATAATCAGAACCTCGCGTATTCCAGAAAGCATAAGGACGCTAAGAGGATAATAGACCATCGGCTTGTCGTAGAGAGGCAGAATCTGCTTTGAAACAGCCTTTGTTATGGGGTAAAGCCTTGTGCCAGAACCACCGGCAAGAATAATTCCTTTCATTTTATTTCTCCTTTCTGAATTTCTGGCATTTTTACAAAGTTTACAAAGAAATCCTTTACGCTGCCTACTGCCTTAAAGAAGTTCCAGTCATTTTTTGCAATGATGACTACTGAAAGCACAATCATGGCGATAAGTACCAGGGCAAGTATTGTACGCTTTACCGGGAAGCCCTTCTGGCGGTAGGGGTCAAATGAGTCGAGTTTTGAGCCCTTTGGACGCACCGCAGTGACGGTAAGCATGGAACCAAGCGGAATGTTTATCTTTACGTTTCCGTTTACAGCCCAGCCGCTAGCATCAAGAATGGGAGCTATGTTCCTCTGCTTTAGCTTTGCCCATGCGATGAACATAGATGGGACGGAAATAATAAGTATCAATCCCACAATTCCAAGCGGAATCCACCAGCCCAGCCCCAGGAATGCCTGCAGCAAACCGCCCACAACTGTTGCAATTCCAGTAAAGGCAACGCTTATGGCAGCGATTGTACCCACGTCAATTTTTTTGCCAGCGGTAGCTTCCTTTGCGGCAGTTGCAGCGTCTGTTGGCTTTTCAACCGCAGCGGACATCTTTTCCGCCACAGATGATTCTGCGGAGGCAGCCGTCTTTGCAATGCGGTCCTGAATCATCCTGACAAGCTTTTTGTAGGGGCTAAAGAAACCTTCTTTTATGCTTATTGGATTCTCAATGATTTTTACAATCGTAGCGTCCCAGTCCTGACCCTTTCTGTCAAAGAAAACTCCGTTGCGCCCTGGAATAAAGTTGTCCCGCGAGCCCTGGCTTACCATTGCCGCAATCTGCATCTTCTCTCCAGAAGCATTCGTACAGTCGCAGTACAAAAGGTAGCACTGGCTTAGGGGAGACATGGAAGCGTGTTTGGCCGCATCCATCACCCTAAAGCACAAGTCACAGGAGCGACCGTCTATGTAAAGGGTTCCGCACTGGAACACAGCATCATCATCCGGCAAATAAAAGTTTTCGAACGATACGAAATTCTTTACAAGCTCAAGCATGTCCCGGCGGTAAAGAATCATTTTTCTAAGCTCAAGCGTTGCAAGCGAAATTGGAGGGTGCTTTTCCTCATCGTCAAGGTAGGATGTAATAAGAGTTTCTGCATCGGATGCAAGAATTTCATCTATGCGCTCAAAGCTCAAATCCTTCGCGCAGTTTTGGGGACGGGCATCGTACCAGTCCATGTAAGGCTCAAAACCCTGCTGAATTTTATTCCATTCATCTTCCGTAATGGACTTTTTGCCTTCTCCAAAAATTGCTTCAACGGTATTTTTCCTAAAGGCATCAACAGCGTCTTTCCATGCAGGATTTATCTCGCTGCCAAGAGGAAGTTCCTTTTTACCGTCTTTGCAAACAGCAAGCGGCAGTTTGGAAAGCTCTTCTTTGCACAATACTTCCTTGGAAAGAACAGTGTCTTCTTCCTTTTTGCGCAGAGAAAGCTCTACTTCCGTATTGTAACATTCAAGTGAGCAGCGCAAAAAGTATTCGTTAACCTTGTCCCTTACAGCCATGTAGGACTCTGCAGCCGCGTCAGTCTGGTATTTAAGGAAGAAAATCTGGGGGGCAGTTTCCTGCGCTCCGTTCCTCCATTCCTTAACAGCGCGGAGGGAGTCAAAGAATTCTTCCTTTTGCTCGCGGGTAATGCCCTTGCTGCCGCTTATGTCGTCATCCCCGCCTGTACAAGAGATTATTTCCTTTATAACAGTCGCACTCAGTTCATCTTTTGCAGCCTCTGGGGGAAGAATTTTGTCCCCGTTAAAGACGGCTGGGGAAAAAAGCTTGTCCTTAACGCTTACGTCATCAAGCGTAATCTCAGCAGCGTCTTCCTTTCCTATAATTTTAAGAACCGCCTTTGCAGAATCATAAGGTGAATGCCCGCAGTCAAAAGGCTCCTTTCCAAGTGCGTCCAGTGGAATTGAACTCCCTGCTTCCATCAAAACTTCTGGCTTTGCAAAATATTTCTTTATAAAAGAAACCGCTTCCAGAATCTCCGGCACGCGCACACGGCCATTTTTATCCGTGTCAAGCAGGCTCAGGGTTTCCTCACTGAATTCAAGGCCTTTTACCGGACATGCAAGGGCAATCCAAAGTTTGGGGTCAAGCTCGTCAAGATGAAGAAGGTCATCTATTGTTGATATTTTTACCTGTACAAGTCCGCCGGTCTGAATAAAGTGCCAGCGGTGTGACTGTGCTTTTGTAATGCTATTCATACACATATTGTTGCACAAAAAGCATTTTTAATCCACTGACTTTTCATTTTTTTATTTATTTGGAGCGTATTTCTTTTTTATCCTTTCTATGTTAAAGCAGCCGGAAATCAATTTTGTGTGCAGCGGAAGGCAAATGCGGCTGAAAACCCGCATTGGAGCGGAACGTACCCGGCAGCGTAGCTTCAAGCCGCGTAGCGAGTTTAATTTCCTATTCCGCGACACAGCGGGTTTGTCAGACGGATTTGCCTGGGAGCGGAACACAAAACTGATTTCCATGCTTAATATGATATACGTCTTGCAGATTTTAATTATTTCCTGTACAGTATGCGCTATGAATATGGAAGCATTTGTTTTGGGCTGCGGCGGAATGATGCCCCTGCCATACAGGCACTTAACCTCGGTTTTGCTAAGGAGGGACGGGGATCTTTTCCTTTTTGACGGTGGCGAGGGAACTCAGGTTTCCCTAAGACGGCTTAACCTTAAATGGAAAAAGATAAACGCAATCTTTGTTTCACACACCCATGCAGACCATGTTACAGGTCTTCCAGGAATCCTCATGCTAAGCGCACAGGTTGACAGAACGGAGCCTCTCTACATCTTTGGGCCTCCAAAAATCGCTGAATACATAGAAACCAGCCGCAAAGTCCTTGACATGTACATAAACTATCCGATTGTTGTAAACGAGATAAAGGCTCCTTGCACGGTTTATGGGGGAGACGGCTTTTACATACGCGCTTTTCCTCTTGATCACACAAAGACCTGCGTAGGCTATACGCTTGAAGAGCTTGACCGTCCAGGAGAATTCAACCCGGAAGAAGCAATTCGGCTAAAGGTTCCACGCGGCCCCTTGTGGGGAAAGCTACAGAAGGGCGAAAGCGTAATAAATTCAGACGGAATAGAAGTTAAGCCTGAACAGGTTGTGGGTAAGGCAAGAAGCGGAAGAAAGTTCAGCTTTGTTACGGACACAATGTATCTTCCTTCTATTGCAAAGGAAGTACAGGGCAGCGACTTTTTAATCTGCGAAGGAATGTTTGCTGATGACTGCGAAGACCAGGCAAAAGAAAAAAAGCACATGACCGCGCGGCAGGCCGCAACAATCGCTCGCGATGCAAACGTTAAGCGCATGGCAATGATTCACTACAGTCCCCGCTATACAGACCGCGAGCTTGATCTGCTTTTAAAGCAGGCTAGGGAAGTATATCCCAATGCAGAGCTTTCCCGCGACAGAATGCGTGTGGAAATTCCTTACGAAGACTAGGGTTTTGTGATGAAAATAGAAGTTAACCCAGCGACAGGTTTTGTTGAACTCAAGGGCTTTTGCAAAGAGTACAAAAAAAATGTCGCGGCTTGTTCAGACATAGATTTTTATGCTGAGCAGGGCTGTGTAACGGGGCTTCTTGGACCAAACGGTGCGGGAAAGTCCACTATGCTCAAGGCAATGTGCGGAGTTCACTATGCCACTCGTGGAAGCGTTACCGTATGCGGCTTTACGGATGCCGTCCAGATAAGGCAGGTAACAGGCTTTGTCCCTGAATACCCGGAACTTGATGCTTCCCTTACTGTAAAAGAACTGCTTTACCTTAGCGCGTCTATTTATAACGTGGAAAAAAAAGTTCAGAAGGAAGTTGTGGAGTCTGCTGTTGAATCCTGCTCATTAAATGAAGTCTTTACTAATAAAATTTCAACGCTGTCAAAGGGCTTCCGCCAGAGGGTAAGTCTTGCAAAGGCCTTGTCCTGCAATCCCAGAGTTCTTGTGCTTGATGAATTTTCAGGCGGCCTTGATCCAGAGCAGATTGTAAAAATAAAAAAGATGCTTATGAATTTAAGCAAGAAAAAAACGGTAATACTTTCCACCCACCATATAGAGGAAGCGGAAAGTCTTTGCCAAAGAATATATGTCATTAACCACGGCAGTGTAGCAGCGTGCGGTACAAAAGAAGAAATAATTGCAAAGGCAAATGTTTCTAATTTGGAGAAAGCCTATCTTAAGCTTGCGGGAGAAGGTGCATGAAGTCTTTGTACAAAAAATACATAGTGCAGATGTTGTATTCTCCTCTTTCATATATTTGCTGCATGGTCTTTGTCCTCTTCTGCGCGGCAAATTTCTTTTTTGGACAGAAGTTTTTTTCTGTAACCGGAACTACCGAGCTTCATGCCTTTTTCTACGGAATTCCTTATGTCTGTATTCTTGTTATTCCAACGCTGGGGTCTTTGTGCGGAACTTCAAAGAAAGAGTATTCCTTGCCATTCCATGCGCTTTCTATTTATGCTGCAAAGATACTCTGCATATTTACCCTTCTTGCGGTAAGTCTTTTGCTAACTTTGCCAGTGCCCATTTGCGTTTCAAAAGCGGGTAGCCTTGAATGGAATGCCGTATATTCAGCCTATTCAATGGCTTTGCTGTATCTTCTTTCTTCTTCGAGCCTGTCAGTCTTTGTGTTTACTGCTTTTGAGAATGCTGGAGCTGCCTTCTGCTCATGTGCCCTTGTTCTTGCGGCGCTAAATTCAATTCATGTGCTTCCTTCATTAAGTTCAACTGGTATTTTGTTTGCTCCCCTTGTACGTTTTCTTTCTTTTGCGTGGCATTTTGATGCTGCAGGAAAGGGAATCATTGACTCCAGGGACATAAGCTTCTTTCTTGTTTCTGCTTTTTTCTTCTATGGGCTTTGTGTTATTGTCATGGAAAAAAGACGTGGAAACCAGTCGCTGGGTTTTAAGAGGGTGTGCTTCCTTTTTGTGCTTACTGCTTTTCTTTTTGCCCTGGATTCTTCAATATTTTATTTTAGAACAGATGTTACAAGACAAAAGAAGTTTTCTGTGTCTGAATATTCAAAGGCTTTGCTTTCGGAAGTGGACCAGCCGCTTACCATTACGTATTACCGCAACAAGGAACTGCTTTCGCTTTTGCCACAGGTGCGTGACGTAGATGAATACCTTTTGTCTTTTGCGGGCGAGTCACCTTTTGCCTCCTACAGCCTTGTTGACCCGGTAAAGGAAAAAAAGGAAAAAATGCTGGAATCTGCCGGTGTCTATCCTCAAAACGTAAGAACTTCCACAGACGCAATCACATCCGTTTCTTCTGTATATTCAGCCGTAATACTGGAATACCTTGGCAAGACCGAAGTGATTCCTTTTGCCGCCAATGTGCAGACCCTTGAGTATCAGCTTTGCACAAGGCTCAATTCTATTGTGAGGGGAAAGATGCTTTCTGCCCAAATCCTCTGTGCAAACGAATTTGAACTAGAAAAGAACTATGCCTATATAATGCCTCTGATTCAGTCTCAGGGAATTTCTGCTGTTCAGACTTTCCTTCCGTCAAAAATTCCCGGCATGGCAGAAGATGGTAATGCTGCAATTGCAGTCCCGTTTACCGCGCTGGAAAAAGTGCCGCTTGTGGTTTTAGGAAGCTCGTCATTTTCTCTTGATGATTCAAATGATTTACTTCAGTTTGTAAAAAATGGGGGAAAGTTTTTTATTGCCACCAACCCCTATTCTGTAGACATGACAAACTGGGAAGTAAAAGAAACTTACCGCGACTGGGGAGTAAATGCCCTTCAGGAGCTTGGAATATATTTTAAGTCCACGCTTACGGCAGACAGCAACTGCTTTAACATCTGCTTTGATTCCTCTAGTGACAGGGACGCTGCTTCTCAAAAAAGCGAGTACATAAAGTATTCATTTTGGCCCAACATTCCTTCGCAAAAAGAAGCAAGGGACGGAATGACACTAACTTGGCCCTGTGCAATAGAGACAGAAGCTTCTGTGTCCGAAGAAGAGGGTTTTTCTGTAAAAACTTTGCTTGTAACAAATAAAACTGCATGGCAAAGCAAGAAGGTTATGGGCAATTTTCTTACAAACCCTTTTTCTGCTTCCAAAAATGCAGAGGCTGGAGAGGAATTGGGGGAATTTCCTGTAGCGGTGGAGCTTTTTAGAAAGGATGCGGAAAGTCCTTCTGTTATTGTTTTTGGAGACCAGTATTGCTTTTCTGCCAATATCCTCCCATACATTTCCTCTGAGCAAATGCTGGATACCCGTTCACTTGACTTTATTGTGTCAAGCGTTATACGCCTTAACGGAGGAGAAGAACTTTTGTACCTAAAGAACAAGAATAACGTGGACACAAGCCTTTACAAGGTAAGCGCAGAATCTCTTGCTTCTTATAAAAAGCAAACGTTGGGTTTTACTTGCGTTCTTCCGGCTGTGTTGCTGCTTGCCCTTTGGCTTTTGATATTCATAAAAAGAAGGAAATTCAATTCGGGAAGGTGATGGATGAAAAGACTTTCTGCAAAACAAGGTGTGTTGATTTTTTATGCTTTTGACGCTGTTCTTCTGATTGTTCTGGCACTGGCATTTCTTCCTTTAAACAAGAAAAAATCACTTTCTTCGATGGACACTGCCTTGCTGAATCCCAACAATGTCTCTGCTGTTGCGCAGATAAAAATTTCCCAGCCCGTGGAGCAGAATGCTTCTTTGCAAAAGGGTATGCAGACTGTAAGGCTTTTTAAGAAGGGGAGAGTTTGGCTTGGCGTTGATGAAAATTCCGATTTGGAAAAGCCTTATGTCTGGCCTGCTGACGGTCTGAATATTCTTGCCCTTATTGAAGAGTCCGCAAAAATCCAAAAGGTTTTCCTAGCTTCGTCAAAAGTTTCTTCTTGGAATGATTTTTGCGTGGACAAAGATTCTGCAAGCGAAGTTACTTTTCTGGACAAGGACGGAGCAATCCTTTCGTCTCTCTTCTTTGGTAAAGAAAATAAGCTTTCCGGAAGAATTTATTTTAGAACCTGGAAATCAAGCGAAGTTTACGAATGTTCATCCGCTATTTCTTCTTTTCTTGGCGGAGCAGCCGGGCTTTCTTTCTGGTCTGACCCCTTTATTTACCCGCAGTGTCTTACAGAATATTCAAGGCAGAAATCCGAGTCTCTTTTGCGCCATGGCCGTCTTGAAAACATAGCTCCCGCCGCTCATCTTAAGCCTGATTTTGTTTACACCAAGGATTTTGAAAACGGTTCCGTAGCAAAGTTTTCCATATATAAAAAAGATGACTCTTTTATTGTGATTCCGCTTTTTATACCTGGGCCTGCCTTTTCGGAAGAGGATAAGGCTGCCATAGCTTCTATAGACTACCGCTACAGCATAAGCCCTGCAACCCTTGAAAATTTAAAAAAGGAGTTTACTAATGACTGATGCTTCATATAAAGCTACCGCTGGGTTTTGTGCTTGGGTTGACCGCTACCTTAACTTTGAAAAGAATCCAAAGAAGGGAATATTCTGGCTTGAAACTATGCGCTTCCTTTGCGAAAAGCTTGGCAATCCTCAGTCTTCCTGCCGCTGCATACATGTGGCCGGTTCCAAGGGAAAGGGGTCAATAAGCCGGATGATAGCGTCAATTGTAGAAGAGTATGGCCTTTCTTGCGGAATATATTCATCTCCGCATATTGTAGATTTTGAGGAACGGATTTCTACCATACACGGATATTTTGAAGATTGCGTTTACAAAAAATCTGCTGATGAAGTTGTCTCTTGCGTGGAAGGAATTTCTGCGGATGAGTGGCCCGGTGGAAGACAGCCTACTTGGTTTGAACTTGTTACCTTGTATGCATTCTGCTGCTTTAGGAATGCCGGAGTTGACTTTGCTGTTTACGAAGTTGGAATGGGGGGACGGCTTGATGCAACAAATGTCGTTTTTCCTGAATGTTGTTGCATAAATACAATTGAACTTGAGCACACGGAATATCTTGGAGATACCCTTGAGCTTATTGCAGGAGAGAAGGCTGGAATCATAAAAGAAAATGTACCGGTCATAATCGGTTGGCAAAAAGATGATTGTGTAAAAGATGTTTTCCGTAAGATTGCCGGCGAAAAAAAAGCGCCTGTTATTTTTGCTGAAAAAGAGGCTTCTGCAAGTGTAAAAGGGTATTCAAGGCAAAAAAAAGACCCTTGTGTTGCTATGGAAGCTACGCTAAAATCCCGCTTTTTTGAAAGCGACATTAATGCATCCCTTCGTTTATTGGGGGAATTCCAGGCTAAGAATGCGGTAGTTGCATCTCTTGCCGTAAAGACTGTTTTTAAGGATATTAGTGGGGAGCAGATAGAGAGGGGCTTGGCAAAGGCATGTCTTCCAGCCAGGTTTGAAATTCTTAGTGCCCCAGAGCCTTTTTGCGGAATAAAATCGCTTGTTCTGGATGGAGCCCATACGGTAAATTCTGTGCGCTATACAATGGAAACTTTTAAGAAAGTTTTTGGAGACGATACTGCTAAGGAAAAGGCCGTACTTTTATTTGCCTGCGCTTCGGACAAAGACGTGGAAGACATAGCCCCCTGTTTTAAGGGCAGCTTTGCTTCTGTCTTCCTTACAAAGCCAGGCTATGAGAAAGGCTCTGACTTACCCCGGTTGGACAAGGCTTTTGAATCTGCTTCAATAGAGCATGTTTTAATAGAAGACTGCGAAAAGGGTATAAAAACCGCTTTTGAAAAGGCAAGCAAGGAAAAATCCCTTCTTCTTGTTACCGGTTCCTTCTACCTTGTTTCGGAAGTAAGAAAGCTTTTGTGGTAATATTCATAGTTGGGGCATTTCCTTAAGAATATTTTTCGCGGTAGATGTTTCTTGCAACTTCCAAAAGGGTTTCCCTATTGTTCATGGCTGGTGATTCAGTAACGGCTTCAAAAAGTTCATTCAGAATAGCGCCCATCTTTTTGCCTGCGGGAATTCCTTCTTTTATTAGGTCTCCTCCGTTTACTGCCAAATCCTTTAAACCTAACGCTTGCTTTTCTTCCATGATTTTCTTTATGCGGCCTTTGAGTTCTGCAAGCCCCAGGTAAGATGGACTTCCTTCCTGCAAGGGGACTCTGTGCATTCCGTAGATGTCTGCAAGGCGCAGCTGAACAAGGTCTTCAAAGTTTTCTATGCCAACGCGGATTATGAAGCGTCTTACAGCTGCATCGCTCCAGCAGCTTTGGTAATAGAACATGTGCTCCTTTACAAGGTGTGTCGTTCTCTCTATTTCTTCGTTTGAAAATTTTAGATGCCTCATTACTTCCCTGGCTTTTTTTGCGCTTTCCGTTTCGTGTCCGTGAAAGTGTATTAGGGTAGAGCCACCTGCAATTTTTTCTGTTGTCCTGCACTCTGGTTTTCCAATGTCGTGGAAAAATGCCGCCAGCCTTACGATAAGGTTGTCGCTTGGTGCTCCGTCGCAGGCGTAGAAAATATGGTCTGCCACGTCAAATTCATGGAAGCCGCGTCCGTCATTCTGTATGCAGCCACGGCAAATTTTAAACTGAGGAATGAACATTTCCATAATTCCAGTATCTTCCATGAGCTTTAAGCAAACGCTGGGTTTTTGAGTCTTTAGCATCTTGCAGAATTCATCGCGGAACCTTTCTACAGAAATTCCTTTTGTCTTCTTTAAAATTTCCGGCATGCCTATTGCTTGCATGGTGCTTGCTTCTATGCTGAATCCCAGCTGCCCTGCAAAGCGGATTGCCCTTACGGGACGAAGACCGTCTTCTGCAAAGCGTTCAAGGGCTGAACCAACCGTCCTTATTGTTTTTTGCTCAATGTCTGCTATTCCCCCAAAGGGATCTATTAACTCTCCGTTTTCCAAAGAAGCGGCTATGGCGTTCATAGTAAAGTCCCGGCGGGAAAGATCTTCTTCTATTGTTGCGGCGTATTCAACCTTGTCTGGATGCCGTCCGTCTGAATAGTCGGATTCCGTGCGGAAAGTGGTGGTCTCTATTTCCCTTCCAAAGATGTGTATTGTTACGGTTCCATGGGCAATTCCTGTGGGGATTACACGGCGGAATATTGCCTTGACCTGTTCTGGAGTGGCGTCCGTTGCTAAGTCCCAGTCGCTTTCTTCTTTTTTCATTATGGCATCGCGTACGGCACCGCCAACCAGATATGCCTTGAAGCCGTGTTCAGAAAATATTTTGCCTACTTTGCGTAAATCAGAGTGAATTTTTATGCAGTTCATGATATATTCATTATATCATAAAAGAGGGGATTAATTCTATGGATTTGGACTGTTCCTTAAAATCTTGTAAGCTTGTCTTTATTGGTGGGGAAGCGCCAGAGGCTGGGCAAACAAAAGAATTCTTTAGCAGGGTAAGATGCGTGGATAATGTTATTGCCGCTGATTCTGGCCTGGATACTTTGGGGCAGTACCATTCATTTTTTAAGGATTTTGGGCTTGATTTTTCTCCAGACCTTGTGATTGGGGATATGGACAGCCTAAGGGACAAGTCTCTTCTAGAAAAATTTGGGTGTGCAAAAAAGGACTTTTACCCCCATGACAAGGATTTTACGGACACGGAACTTGCCCTTATGAAGGCCCGCGAATCTGATGGTAACGGAAGTTCCTTTGTTGTTCTTGTTGGCGGAAACGGGGGCAGGGCGGATCATTTTATTGGCATTCTGGACACATTTTCTTTTGACTACAGGCCTGACTGTTGGCTTTGTGGCAGCCAGATGGTGTTTTTTCTTGGCCAGGGAAAAAGTCTTGTGGCTTCAGGGTTAAAAAAAAGCGATTATGTTTCTGTTGCAAGAACGACGTCTTTTTTTGAAGGCGGAAAGATTGTTACCAGCGGTCTTGAGTGGAAACCGGATGCTGGCAAAAAAAAGGGGATGCTAAGCCTAAGCAACAGAATTCATGATGAAAAAGAAGGGGTGGCAAGTTTTTTTGCGGAAGAGGGAAATTTCCTTGTCTTTTTGCCGCTGACCGCTGCTTTTGCATTTGCGAAGCCTAAATAAGCCTACGCCGCCGTGGAGGGGCGCGAAGCGTTGCCGGCACCGCCGGTAATGACCGTTAGGGAACCCCGGAAGGGCGGTGACGCAAAGGCATGTTCGGTCGAGTTAGCCAAAAGTTGAATGGTAGAGCAAAGAGGACGCAGTCCTAAGTTTTCGTCCAGAAAAGTAAAATTCAGATTGGCTAAATTCCTGTGGAAAGAATTGAAACAGTCCTTGATATGAAGAAGATTATGACGGAAAATACCGCTATTAGGATATAGATTGTAAAGAAGATCCAGGCCCTTTTCCTTCGGTTGTAAATGAACTGGAATATGCTTATAAGAACCCCGGAAAGTGAAAGTATTAGCAGGGCTATTGAAATTAGTGCGCACAAAAGCAGGATGAAGCGCTGGGTACTGTCCAGAAAGACTTGAAAGTTGCCGCAGATGTAAAAGAAGAACATGGCCGCCAAATATGAGGAAAGAAAAAGTGTCGTTCTCCATACCAGGCGAAAGAGGAAAAATTTCTTTTTGGCTTTTTTTGGGGCTGCCTTTTTCTTAGTCTTGTAATCCATGCTGTTTTAGAGTATACTATATTTTATTCAGAATTGCCACAGGTGGAAAGATGAAAAAATTCTTTGCGAATGTAATCGTAATTTTAATAGCTTGTGCTGCTATTTTTTTTATAGGCTGGGTTCAGTTTTTGGTAAAGCCCGGATATTGCGGGATTCTAACCAGCAAAACCAGCGGAATACACAAGGAAGCCCTTGTTTCCGGGAAGTTTGCATGGTGCTGGGAAAAGCTTCTTCCCACTAACGCTCAGGTGCATCTTTTTTCGCTTTCCCCCTACAAGAGCCGGCAGACAGAGGAGGGAATGCTTCCTTCCGGGGAACTTTATGCCTCCAAGTTGGGCGGTAATGCTGATTTTTCCTATAAGCTGGACATGGAAATTGCGCTGGAGCTTTCGCCGGAGAAAATCCATGAACTTTTTTCTGCAAATAAAATATCCTCTCAGGATGATTTGAATTCATGGTACAACTCAAAGGCAAAGCTTGTTTCTGCTGCAGTCGCAGATAAGGTTATAAAGCAAAAAAGTGCTGAATCTCCGCTTAAGAGTGTCGTTTTTTCCGATGCCGAACTTGCATCTCTTTCTGCTGAATTTTCTTCGGAGCTTGAGGGGGGAAAGATTTCTTCTGTAGAGATTTCTTCTGCAAAGATTCCTGATTATGAGCTTTACGAAATGTCAAAGAATTCATATTCTGCCTACCAGAAGGAACTTGATGCAAAGCTTAAGGAGCTTGCTTCTGCCCAGGCCAAGACCCTTGCTGAAGAAAACCGCTCCATGCAGCAGTTGGAAAAATTTGCAAACCTCTTAAAAGAATATCCCCAGTTGGAAAGCCTTGCCAAGTCTGACAATTTTTCCCAGATAATAAATGCCCTGAATACGGCAAGGTAGGAATTTTATGGACGGAAAAAGGTTGTACTGCATTCGGGGAGCTGTCTGCTGTGAAAATACTAAGGATTCGATACAGGAAAACGTGGGGCTTTTGTGCTCCAAGGTTTTTAGGGAAAATACGATATCTGCAGAAAGTCTTGTGAACATACAGTTTACTGTTACGCCAGACCTTGATGCGCTTAATCCTGCAACTGCACTTAGGCATTATGATACCGGAGTGGACACTTCTGCGGTTCCTCTGTTCTGTTCGCAGGAACCTGTCGTTAGGAATATGCTGCCAAAAGTCATTCGCCTTATGGTTACGGCCTATCTTCCTGAGGGGACTGCTGTTGTGCCTTCGTATCTTAACGGAGCTCAGGTTTTGAGGCCTGATCTTGGCAGGGGTAGTTCTATATGAACATTTGGGTTGTGTCCAGGGAATATGCGGGTATAGCGGAGGCTGGCGGCGTAAAGAATGTTGCCTGTTCCCTTTCTGAAAGCCTTGCAAAAGCTGGTCATTCCGTTACTCTTTTTATTCCTCTTTACGGATGCACGGATTTGTCCTCCGTTAGTGATTTTACATGCTTTTTCCACAGGCCGGTTACTATAACAATCTGCGGTAAGGAGATGCCCGTTTCCTTTAGCGCGGGAAAGATGAACGGGGTGAACATTGTTTTTATAGGCAACAGGGCTTTCTCGGAGAAAAAAGCGGTTTACACCTATACCAGGGAAGAGGAGTCCCTTAATCCTTGCCACTGCCATGGGGAAGGTCATGAGGACGCAATGTTCCTTAATTCCCTCTTTCAAAAGACCGTTGCTTACTACGGAACAACATGCTCTAAGGAAGAAATGCCGGACATAATTCATTGTCAGGATGCACCTGCGGCTTTGGTTCCTGTTTTTGTTGATTATTTAAAGCGTATGGATAGAACCATGAAGTCCTTCTACAGGAATACCAAGTGCCTGGTTACAATCCACAATGCTGGCCCAGGCTACCACCACCAGTTCTGTTCTTTGCAGGATGCCGTGGATATTACCTCCATACCTGCTTGCTATTTTGAAAAGGCCATGAACGGAACTTGCTGTGAGCCTTTTCTTGCCGCTGCGGCTTGCGGTGCTTCCATAACGACCGTTTCGCCAGAATATGCCTTGGAAATTCTTGAAGGAAAGACGGAAACTGCCGGTCTTACGGAAGGCTTTTTGCGCTTAAATACAGGCATTACAGGCATAACCAACGGAATTGACACTGACCGCTACGACCCTTGTGATACTAAAAAGTCACTCTTGCCATATCCTTTTAGCCCGGAAAAAATGGAGCTTGAAGGAAAGAAAAAGTGCCTTGACTATTTGCTTTCTCATTACGCATCTCTTGCTTCTTCCAAAAAACAGGCTGTGGCAGGTATAGAGCAGTACGGATACATAAAGAGAAAGAAGAATGAGGATCCTGTATACATAGCCTTCCACGGAAGAATTGTTTCCCAGAAAGGAATTTCTGTCCTTGCCAAAGCTGCCGACATGCTTTTGCAGAGAAAGCTTCCTGTAAAATTTATATTCATTGGTCAGGGGCAGCCGGATCTTGAAAGGGAACTGCTGCAGGTTGCGCTAAAGTACGAGGGTGACTGTGTGTTTTTTAGGGGCTACGACAGGGCTCTTTCCAGGCTTTGTGTTGCCGCCTGCAATTTTGCGGTTTTCCCCAGCTTTTTTGAACCCTGCGGACTTGAGGATTTTATTGCCCAGGTTTACGGAACCCTTCCTGTTGCCCATGCGACAGGTGGCTTGTGCAAGATAATAAGTGAGGAGACAGGCTTTTTGTATGGGGAAAACACTCCCGAGGAGCTTTCTGACATGCTGTATTCTCTTATAAAAATTATGGACAGGGCTGGAAAGAACATATTCAACAGCATGGTTTGTTATGCTGCGTCTTATGTCCGCGAAAACTATTCATGGCAGAAGGTTGCCCAGAAGTATACGGAACTTTACGAGTCCCTAAAGTGAGCATTCTTATCATGAAAATTTTTTTGTAAAAAAAATAAAAAAAAATGTATTTCCTATTGACATGATTAATGATTTGTCATAGAATACCATCATTCAGTTAGCACTTAACGAAAGTTAAATGCGATGAATATGCCGCTATAGCTCAGTTGGTAGAGCACGTGATTTGTAATCTCGGGGTCCAAGGTTCGAGTCCCTGTGGCGGCTTAGTTCGGGATTTTCCTGGACATGGGGAGTTTCCCGAGTGGTCAAAGGGGGCAGACTGTAAATCTGTTGGCTCGTCCTTCGTAGGTTCGAATCCTTCACTCCCCATCAGTTAAGATGTAGAAACCGCAGGTTGAAAGCAAACCCTGCGGCTTTTTTTTTTGTGCAAAAAATATTGTTTTAGGTTGCTAAAAATACCTTAATGGTTTAATATATTAGGATAGCGGGGAATTAACTACGCATAACTAAAACGTGAAAGGCAAATAGTGGGGATTTTATAGTGAACGTTCATTTTTGGGGGGTCAGAGGCTCCTTACCTACACCCATAACTTCGGAGCAGGTTCAAGCTAAGATTGCTGCAGTTGTTGAGCGCATAACACCAAAAGACATTCAGGACGAAGACAGCAGAACCCGTTTCCTTGCATCCCTTCCTCCTTGGCTCTTTGGCACTGTTGGCGGAAATACGGCCTGTGTTGAACTTACGGCAAACAATGGTACAAGATTCATATTGGACTGTGGTTCTGGACTTCGCGAATTTGCAGTAAACGGAACGCCTTCTCCAGACAATCACTACAATATCCTTATGTCGCACTTCCACTGGGATCATATTCAGGGAATTCCTTTTTTTGGTCCCATTTTCAATCCGAATGCAACAATTGATTTCTATTCGACATTTCCTGCTGCAGAACGTATTCTTGCAAACCAGAACTGCCTGCCTTACTTTCCGCGGAACGGTGAATGGGAAAAGGTTGGCAAGCAGTTCCGCTTTCATCTCATAAAAGAGGGTGAGCCTTTTGAGATTGGCGGTATAAAAATCAACACTAAAAAGATGAAGCATCCGGGAAATTCCTATTCTTATTCATTCGAGGAAAACGGAAAGAAATTCATATATGCCACGGACGTTGAGCTGGAGCCGTCTGACTACGACAAGAACATTGCCAAGAACCATTTCTTTGAAAATGCCGACGTTCTTATTCTGGATAGCCAGTATACAGGGGACGAGGCTATTGCAAAGGCAAACTGGGGTCACAACATATTCTGCTATGCGGTTGACTTTGCAAACACATGGAATGTAAAGAAGCTCTACCTTTTCCATCACGAGCCTACCTACAGCGACAAGAAAATCTATTCCGTCCTGCAGGCTGCGCGCTGGTATGAGGAATATTCATCCTCCAATCAGCTGGAGATTTATCTGGCGGTGGAAGGGCAGGAAATAGAAATCTAACGTTAGGATTCAGTAAAAAAAATGAAAAATAAAGAAAAAAAATCAGCATCACAAAAAAAAGTTCCGCTTGCAGTTATAATTTTGTGCTGGCTTTTTGCGGCTGTGGCACTGGTTCTGCTTGCCCTTGTTTCCGTTTGCATTTATTCAACTGGGCCTGTAACCCGCAATCCAAGGGAAGAGGTTTCATGTGAACTTAAGATTCATTCCGGCACCAGTGTAAGTCATGTTGCTTCCGAGCTTAAGGAAAAAGGAATGATACGGTCTGCAAAGGCATTTTATTATGCGGCCAGGTTCAACGCTTTTGACAGGGAAAAGGCCTTTAACCTTAGGAGCGGAACATATACCGTAAAAAATACAATGCCGCTTAGGGAAATTTATGAGCTGGTTCAGACCGGCACCCCGGAGTACGCTGTTGTGAGCATACCGGAGGGGTTGACGCTTACAAAGACGGCTGCCCTTGTTGCCCAGAGCGGAATTTGCACGAAGGATGAATTCCTTGCTTCTAGCCATTCTGCCGAGCTTTTGAAGAAATACAGCATTCCTGCATCTTCGTTTGAAGGCTACCTGTTCCCGGACACATACTACTTTAACAAGGAGATGGATGCTGACGGAATTCTTTGCCAGATGGCGGACAATTTCTTTGAAAAGACAGCTTCTATAAGCGGTTTTGAGGGAAAGACTTCTGACGAGGTATTTAAAATCATAACGCTTGCTTCCATTGTGGAAAGGGAATACCGGGTTGCATCCGAGGCTCCGTCTATTGCGGGTGTGTTTACAAACCGCCTCAAGAACGACATAGGCCTTGAATCCTGTGCCACCGTTGAGTACGTGATTACAGAAATTCAGCACAAGCCCCATCCCAAGAGAATTTTCTATGCCGATTTGGAGATAGACAGTCCTTATAATACATACAAGTATGCGGGGCTGCCTCCTGGACCAATTTCAAACCCGGGAATTGTTTCCCTTTCTGCAGCTGCTTCTCCAGAGCAAAATGAATACTTCTACTTTGTGCTTAACGATCCGGACAAGGGAACCCACACGTTCAGCCGTACCTTGAGCGAGCACAACAAAGCGGCTCAGGTTCTCTACACAAAAAGATAGGCTGTGCAGGGCTAAAAGACTAATGGCCAGCATAACCCAGGAATCAATAGATGAAGTCTCCTCAAGAACGGACATTGTGCGCCTGATAGGGGAATACGTCCCTCTTACCCAGAGGGGAAACGACTGGTGGGGCTGCTGTCCCTTCCACAACGAAAAGACTCCTTCATTCAGTGTTTCCCCGGACAAAAAATTTTATTACTGCTTTGGCTGCCATGCAAGCGGTACTGCCTTTAAATTCATTCAGGAGATGGAAAAGCTTTCCTTTCCCGAAGCCGTTGAATTCCTTGCCAAGAAGGCCGGGGTGGATCTGCATTATTCGGAAGGAGGCGGCCCTGAACACAAGGATGATTCCAAGACAAAGCTTAGGAACGAGTACATCGATTTGTATTCCCGTGTTGCCACGACATTCCATTACATGCTTATGGAAACAGAGGCCGGCAGGTTTGCCCGCGACTACATAACAAAGCGTGGCCTTACCAACGAAACCCTGGAGAAATTTAAAATTGGCTATTCTCCTGCAGACAGGAAGTGGCTTCGTTCATTTCTTGAAAAGAAGAATTACAGCGCTGAATTCCTTAACAATTCCGGGCTTTTTAGCAAAAAGTACCCTGAGGTTGCCTTTTTTTCCGACAGGCTAATGTTCCCCATATTTGACCGCAAGGGTGATGTTGTTGCCATGGGAGGCCGTTTTTTGCGCGGCGACAAGGACAAGTCCCCCAAGTACCTTAATTCGGGCGATTTGATTCAGTATAAAAAAGGAAATACTCTTTACGCCTTTAACTTTGCAAAGCAGGCCATCCGTGAAAACAAAAAAGTGATTCTTTGCGAGGGCTACATGGACTGCATTGCCTACCACCAGTGCGGAATAAATTATGCGGTTGCGCCACTGGGAACAGCCCTTACGGAAGAGCAGGTTGCCCTTGTTAAGCCTTTCGTTGATACGGTTTACCTTTCTTTTGATAGCGACGGGGCCGGTCAAAATGCCACTAAAAAGGCCATACTTATGTGCCGCCGCCATTCGCTTACGGTAAAAATCATAAGGCTTGACGGTGGAAAAGATCCTGCTGAAATTATGCTGAATTTTGGCAAGGAATACTTGACAAAGCAGGTGGATTGCGCTATATTAGATAATGATTATCTGTTATCTAAACTGCAAGAAGTCTACCCCAAAGACAACCCTGAAGGAAAAGCGAAAGCTTCCCTTGTTTTCTTTGCGTACATAGATGCCTTGCAGTCGGACGTGCAGAAAAACGCGTGTCTTGAACAGTTGTGCCAGACATACGATATAGACCAGGAGGCCGCCAGAAAGGACTTTTACAACCGGGAGCAAATTTCACAACGCTTTAAAAGAAATGTGAATACGGTGCAGGAGAACAGGGCAGAGTTTCCTAACATAAAACTTAATGCCGAACTGCGTGCTGTCTTAACAGCCGTAACTGATGATGCCAGCCTTTTCCAGAAAATGCGTGATGAAATCTCGGTTCAAGACCTTGAAGACCCTTGGGCTGTAAAATTGTTCTCCATTATGGAGGAGTGTTTAGGGAGCGGTTCATTTTCGGTAAGTAGTATACTGAACAGGTGTGGCGACGACAGTCTTAGGAGCCTGATTATTCAATCGGCAAATGAATTTACATCGGAAAAGGTCGAAAAATCAGTCACGGACAGCATACGGTTGCTAAAAAAGAATTCCCTTGAGCACAAGAGAAGCGTTCTCGTAGTCAGAATACGGGAACTTGAGCGGAGTACCCTGCCTAACGACATGGATTTGCTTAAGCAGCTTCTTGCCGAAAAAATGGAATTGGATAAGCAGATAGTATCGTTAAAAAGATAATATCTTTTAATAAGGATAGTTAAGGTAAAACATGGATCAGAAATCCTCTTCAAAAAATACATCTTCAAAAAAAGAAAAAGTTGAAAGTTCTAAAAAGACTCCTGCAAAATCAACTGCAAAGGCTTCCTCAAAAAAGGCAGAGGGGGTAAAGTCAAAGAAAAGCCCTTCAGATGATTCTGAAAAAAAGCCCTTGGCTGAAGAGAAATCTAAAAAGAAGGATGCAACTGTATCTTCAAAGGGTACAGATTCTACCAAAAGCCGTGAAAAGCAGCCGAAAGGACAGAAGTCCGGGCAAAAGTCTCACAAGGGACAGGAGCTTGAGGAAGAAACCGAACTTAATAAAGATGCTGTAAGCGATGATGCTGATTCAGACGGAGAAGAGGCACTTGAGCCGCAGGTCCAGCAGCTCTTGGAATATGCCCGCAAGAAGCAGGTCGTTTCATGGGATGAGATTACTGAAATCCTGACGATGGAATTCGTGAATTCCCCAAAAATGGAGGCCGTGCTTCAGCTTTTGAACAAGAACAACATCCAGTTTATGGAAGAGACTGGCAATATCCTTGATGACGAGGATCTTGACGACGATGATGTTGACGGGGACGCTTCCGAAGTTGGGGTTGGAGAGGCCGAGGATATTTCTGCGGCAGAAATCGCTGTTGATGACGACGTAAAGGGCGATGAACTTGCCAAGCACCGACTTGTGGGCGGAGACAAGGAGTCCAGCATTGACGACCCAATCCGCCTTTACCTTCGCGAAATAGGCAAGGAACGCCTTCTTACTGCTGACGAGGAAAAGATATATTCCAAGAAGATGGAAGACGGCCAGAACATAATCAAGAATGTAATCAAGAATTCCGGCCTGATGGTTCCTGAATTCTATGCTATTGCCCAGAAGGCCTTTACAAAGGATAAGGAGCACCGTGAGCAGGGCAAGAACCGCAAGGAACTCAATGAAATCATGGCGGAAAAGCGCCGTCTCAAGACCTTTTACGGTCATATACTCAAGCCCATATACTCTGAAAAGAACAGCATAATGAAGCAGTACATGGCCTTGAAGAAAAAGCTCAACGATAACGACCAGACGCTTGACATCTTCCAGAATGACGACTTGTTTGAACTTAGGGACAAGATAATCCCTGAGCTACAGAGGATAGACATCCAGGCTGAGGAAATTGACCGCTTTAGCGCAAAATTTATAGATGCCGACAAGAAAATCTCTGACTACAACCGCGATCAGGAAAAGCTGATGAAGCAGGTTCGCATTCAGGATCTTTCAGGCCTGCGTTCAATCGGACGCCGCCTGGCAACTCATTCCGAAAGCGTAAAGCTGGAGAAGGAACTCGGCATGAGTTCCGACAAGATTCGTGAAGTCTATACTGGAATCCAGCAGATAGAAAGAAAAAAGCACCGTCTTGAGTATGAATTCGAGAACAGTGTTGAGGAAATCAGGCAAAAGACCAAAGAAATAAACCGTGGAAAGGTTATGATTGAGCAGGCTAAGAACCGCCTGATTAAGGCAAACCTGCGTCTTGTCGTTTCCATCGCAAAAAAATATACAAACCGCGGCCTGCAGCTTTTTGATTTGATTCAGGAAGGAAACATAGGCCTTATAAAAGCCGTTGAAAAGTTTGAGTACCGCAAGGGCTACAAGTTTTCAACATATGCAACCTGGTGGATACGCCAGGCCATTACCCGCTCAATTTCAGACCAGGCACGTACCATAAGGGTTCCCGTCCACATGATTGAGCAGATTAACAAGGTTGTAAGGGAAAGCCGCCAGCTTGTTCAGAAACTTGGCCGTGAACCTACTGACGAGGAGATAGCAGAACAGCTTTCTTGGCCAGTAAGCCGCGTAAAGCAGGTTAAGAATGTTGCTCGCGAGCCAATTTCCCTTGAGACGCCTATCGGTGAGGAAGAGGACAGCTCTTTGGGCGACTTTATCGAGGACAAGGAAGTTGAGAATCCCGCAATGCAGACTTCCTACAAGCTGCTTCAGGAGAAACTCAAGGACGTGCTGAGCACCTTGCCAAAGAGGGAACAGGAAGTCCTAAAGATGAGATTTGGCCTGGACGATGGCTATTCTCTTACACTGGAAGAAGTTGGCCTCTATTTTGAGGTTACAAGGGAAAGAATCCGCCAGATTGAGGCAAAGGCCTTGCGACGGCTCCGCCATCCAAGAAGGGCTTCCGGCCTCAGGGATTATATTGACACTTGATTTTTATGCTGCAGGCTTTGAAAACCGAATTTTCAGAGCTTGCCCTATATGTAGTAGACATAACGGAAAAAATGCTATATATTTTTAGAACTTAACGTAAGGGGTTGTTGACGATGCAAATATCCGACATATTGGACAAACTGGAATCTTTGCAGCAGGTGCTTGTTGAGAAATATGACATTGAATCAAAGATGGAAGAATTGCCTAAATCTCTAATAGGCAGTACAGAAAGCCTAGAGCAGTTCAAGAAAGAATACATCGAGAAAAATGCGGAATATGAATCCGAAAAGGCCAAGGTCGCAGCTTTGAAACAGGAGCTTGAAGAGGCTGTAAAGGCGCGTGAAGCTGGCGAAAAGAACATGGATTCAATAGACACCCACCGTGAATACGATATCCTGAGCAACCAGATTAAGGAAGCACAGAACAGGGAAAATTCACTGCGCAAGGATCTTGCAAAAGAGGAAAAAATCCTTGCCGAACAGAATGAGAATCTTAAGAGCGAAGAAGAACTTATTGCGGCTACAGAGAAGGATGTTGAAGAATCAAAGGCCAGTATCGATCAGGAGCTGAATGATTACAAGTCCCAGCTTAGCAGCTTGGAAAAGCAGGAGGCTGAAAATTCTGAAGGAATCGATCCTGAGATTCTGTTCAAATTCCAGAGAATAATCCTGCGCAACCGCAAGGGTATTGTTCCTGTTCGCGGAAATGTTTGCGACGGATGCCATATGATTTTGCCGGCACAGTTTGCAAATGAAGTCCACCGTGGCGACAAGATTCTTTTCTGCCCCTATTGCAGCAGAATTCTCCGCTACGAAGAGGATGACGGAGTTGAATCAACATTCTTCTCTATGGATGAAGCTGGAAGCCTTGCAGATTTGGATGACGAAGACTTGCTTGATGAAGATCAGGAAGGTTTGGATATGGATTCTGACGGCGATGTAGAAGACAATGGAGACGATGAAAAGTCCTCCATGGATTTTGAAGAGTAGATTAATTTTAGGATATTTGGCCGCGCGAATCTGGCTCATGACAGTCAGCATTCGTGAGGTAAAGTCCGGGCTCCGCCGGAAAAGATGCCGGGTAATAACCGGGCAGCATCAGTAAGCTGCAATGGCTTGTTCATTGTAAAGCACTGAGGCTGACAGAAAGTGCTTCAGAAAATAACCGCCCCAAAAGGGTAAGGGTGAAAAGGCAGGGTAAGAGCCTACCGCGTGTTTGGTAACAAATACGGCATAAGTAAACCTCATCAGGAGCAAGATCAAGTATGCGGTTTGGTTTTCCGGACTTATACCGCGGGTAGATCGCTGGAGGCGGCGGGTAACTGCCGTTGCGGATAGATGGCCAAGCGGGAAGGGGTGTGGAAACACATTTCTTCTGCGTACCAGAACCCGGCTTACTGTATCCTTTTTTTTACGGGTGGAGAAAATATGCGGTGGGTGCACGACAGAAAGGCAAACATTGAGCGGCAAAAGAACAAATTTTTCATTCGTATATGCATTTATACTTCTATTATTGCTGCCATAACAGCGCTCTGCATTTTAACTCGCAATTTTATCCGTTCCAAACTCCATAATTCAAATTCAATATCAGCCCTGTATGACAACTGGGAAAAATACGACTACCAAAAGGTTTACGAAATTTCTACTGCTATTTTGGCAGATAAGCCCCTGAATACCACTGCAAGAATGTTTCATGGTTACAGTTCATTTTTTTTGGCCGTTTCACAGACGGATAATTCTGTAACCGAATCCTACCTAAAAGATGCCCTAAAAAGCCTCAGAATTGCATTGCAGAATACCAGTGAGGATAAAAGGGGACAGCTTGAATACATGCTGGGAAAAACCTACTTCTACAAGGATAGTTCTTCAAATTCTCAGTATTATGCGGATCTTGCCATAAAATATCTGCTTCTGGCTGGGGAGCATGGCTATCATTCTGATGACATTGCTGAATGCTTGGGACTTTCCTATGCAGCCTTGGGTCAAACGCAGAAGAGTATAGAGGCTTTTGGACAGGCTCTTCTTGTCAGGGAGTCTGACACGCTCCTTCTTTCAATTGCAGAGCAGTACTATAAAATTGGCAATATGGCCAATGCAAAGGCCTATCTCATTCGTGTGAGGGATATTACCAAAAACGAGGATTTGATATTGCGCACATCTTTCCTTCTTGGAGAAATTTTTGTAGAGGAAAACGACTTGGAGGGGGCGGAAAAAGAATTTCGTTCAATTTTGCAAAAAAACGAAAATTCTGCTGACGCGCATTACGGTCTTGGTGTATTATATGAAAAGCAGGGGGACAATGCGAAGGCTCGTGCCCAGTGGCGGCATGTCCTAAGAATTCAACCAAATCATGAAGGGGCATTGAAAAAAATGTCTGATTTATGATAAACTTTGTAGCATCATAAAAATAATTGCATTATAATGGTAAATATGATTCCGGGAGGAAATTTATAAATGGGATTTTTGGATACTTTTACAACTGACATAGGTATTGACCTTGGTACCTGTAATACTTTGATTTATGTCCGTGGACAGGGGATTGTTATTGACGAACCTTCCGTTGTTGCCGTTGAAAAGGGAACTGGACGCGTTGTGGCTGTAGGTGCAGAGGCAAAGCGCATGCTCTGGAAGACACCGGGCAACATTGTGGCAATCAGGCCGCTTGCAGACGGTGTTATTTCTGACAGTGATTCTACGGAAAAGATGATAAAATACTTCATCTCTAAAATTGTTCCGCGCCACCATCTCTTTAAGTCAACAAGAATGAAGATTGGTATTCCTTCTTGCATCACCCAGGTTGAACGCGATGCCGTTATGGCCGCAGCCCTCCGTGCAGGTGCAAAGGAAGTTGAAGTTATAGAAGAAAGCCTTGCCGCTGCAATCGGTGCACAAATCCCGATTTATGAGCCTGCCGGTCACATGGTTTGCGACATTGGCGGTGGAACTACAGAAGTTTCCGTTATTTCCTTGGGCGGCATGGTAATTACAAGCTCAATCCGCACTGGCGGCAACGAATTTGATGAAGCCATCATTAAGCACGTGCGCCAGGTTCACAACCTTATAATTGGCCAGCAGACAGCCGAACGCCTTAAGATAGAGATAGGAAATGCATCTGCTGACAAGAACATAGAAAAAATGGAGATTAAGGGTACAGACGCGATTACAGGTCTTCCACGCCGTCTTGAAGTTGATTCCGTTGAAGTCCGTGAGGCCCTTAAGGAACCTGTTACCAAGATTATTGAAGAGATAAAGAAGACTCTTGGTCGCACACCGCCAGAGCTTGCTGCTGATATTGTAGAGCGTGGTATTGTTATGACTGGTGGCGGTTCTATGCTCAAGGGCTTGCAGAAGCTTATCTCCAGGGAGACAGGTGTACCCGTTATCCTCGTGGAAAAGCCCCTTGAGTGCGTAGCCGTAGGTGCAGGACAGGCCTTTGAACTGTTCAAGGATATGTCTTCCAACCGTTCCGTATACGACAACCTTAACAGCTAAAAATTATGAAGATAAGAACGCCTTTTCGGTTCAAGCTAAGCGAAATACTTCTTGTTGTCATGATTCTTGTGAGCGGAATTATGCTCAGTTTTTCTGCAGGTGGCTTTCTTGTTGACTTTGGCAAGATTGGCTTTTCAGTTATGAGCACGATGCAGGAAGGGGTTAATTTTGTTTACGATGGAGTCGGGGGATTCTTTGTTTCAATCAAAGACATGACCCAGATGAAGAAGGAATACCAGGTTCTTAAGGAAAAGCTAAAGGACTATGAGTACCTGCAGAGGAGCAATACAGAAATCCGCAGGGAAAATGACCGTCTTAGGGAACAGTTGGGCTTTTCCAAAGACCTTTCCTATAAGAATATTCCCGCTCAGATAATAGGACATGATCCCGACAGCCTTTATTCCGGCATCACTATCAACAAGGGAGCCAGAAACGGCATTAAAAAGGGAATGCCCGTAATTGCAATACAGAACGGAAACATCGGCGTTGTGGGTAAAATTGTAACCGTTGGCATAGGGACAAGCCTTATAATACCTGTATATGACTCTCAGTTCAATATTTCTACAAGAATAGAGACAAGCAGGGATTTGGGAATTACAAAAGGCTCCGGATTTGCTGACTTGCCGCTCAACATGGGCTACATAAGGAAAAGTGCTTATGCCGACTTGCATGAGGGGGATATAGTTGTATCCTCCGGAGAGAATGGCAATTACATAAGCAATGTACCTGTGGGCCGCATTTCAAAGATTACCGTACTTGACTATGACAATTCCCTGGACATAGAGCTGGAACCTATAATCGATTTCCCGCGCTTGGAAAATGTCCTCGTGGTGGATCAGAACACCTTGAGTGAAGCTTTAGCTACTCCAATCGGGGTGAAGGAAGAGGGCAATGATTAAAACTATTTCAATAAGTGCAATTATTCTGCTTTGCTGTGCCCTTATAGAATCGGCCATACTTTCCAACATAGCATTTTTGAGGGCAGTTCCTGATTTGAGCTTAATATGTGTACTGTATTTTTCGCTGCACAACGGACGTATTTCAGGTGAAAGCACAGGCTTCATTTCCGGCCTTTTCATTGATTTTCTTAGTGCCGCACCATGGGGACTCAACTGTCTCTTCCGTACCGTGCTTGGCTATCTTGGCGGAGTCTTTACAAAAACCTTCAATACGGAAGGAATCATAATTCCAGCCGTGCTTGGTTTCTGTGCGACAATCGTAAAGTGTCTCCTCATTTTGTTCATAGCATTTTTGTTCCCGTCATCGGTCATGCCTTACAATCCTTTTTCTTCTATGTTCCTCTTTGAGCTTTGCGCAAATACAATCCTTACACCTATAATGTTCAAAATTCTTGGAATATTCAAAAATTTGATTGTGCTGAATCCGGAGAATGTAATTTAATGCAGAATAATGAATTCCAAAATATGGGCGATGATTCTCCCAAAAAGAACATAAAAATTGCCTTTCTGACGGTTTTTATAACCATAGTTTTTGGTATTTATGTCTTGAAGCTCTTTTCGCTGCAGATAATTGAAAGCTACCGCTACAAGGACCGTTCCGAGCGCATTTCCAAGCAGGAGATTGTGATTCCCGCACAGCGCGGTGAGATTTATGAGCGGGAAGCCATGATTCCCCTTGCGAGCAATTCCGATTCTTTTGCCGTCAATGTTGTTCCTGGAGAAATTCCCCCTGAACTGTATGACACTGTAATTACCCGCCTTGCAGGATACATTGGCGTTCCCAGAAATGTAATCGATGCCAAGATAAAAAAAAGAAGCGATTTTTCTTCTTATGAAATAAAGACAAACGTTTCTTTTGACGTGATAAGCAATATTGCAGAAAACATAACGGAACTTCCTGGTGTTTCCTGGAGGAACAAGCCTGTCCGCACATACGTTAACATGGGTTCAATAAGCCATATACTGGGCTATGTCGGCAACATAACCGAAGACGAGTACAAGCGCATGTTCAACGAGGGCTACAAAAAGAATTCCGTCATAGGAAAGGCAGGAATAGAGCGCCAGTACGACAGCTATCTTCAAGGTATAGAAGGAAAGGAAGTCCGCACAAAGGACGCCCGTGGACGCATCTTGGGTTCTGCCCCGCAGATTACTCCTCCCCAGACAGGAAAAAAGCTGGTTCTTACAATAGACAACAGGATTCAGGAGCTTGCTGAAAAGACTCTTGGCCAGCGCGTAGGGGCAGTAGTTGTACTCCGACCTTCCAATGGTGAAATTCTTGCAATGGTTTCCTATCCTTATTACAATGCAAACATTTTCTCTACAGATGAATATGCCGCAGAATACAACCGCCTTACGACAAGCCCCAATTCTCCCATGCTCAACAGGGCTGTAAATGCAACTTATCCGCCGGCATCCACATTTAAAACTATTATGACTACCGCAGTCCTTAGCGAAAAGGCCTTTCCTCCCGACCGTTACATTCGCTGCGCTGGAAAAATAGAAATAGGTGACAGGGTTTACCACTGCCATAATCTTGCTGGTCACGGCTTGCTTGATTTAAAGGGCGGTTTGGCTCATTCATGCGATGTTTATTACTGGGTAGTCGGCCTTGAGCATCTTGGCGTAAACAAAATCGCCTATTATGCAAAGGAATTCGGCTTTGGGCAGAGCCTTGAGGTTGATTTGCCGTCACAGTCTTCCGGCTTTGTTCCGACTCCTGAATGGAAGCAGCGTCGCTGGAGGCAGAATTGGTACGATGGTGACACGATAAATATTTCTATCGGTCAGGGAGATACACTTGTAACCCCACTTCATGTTGCCGACATGATGGCCATGGTTTGCAACAGCGGCGTAATCTACAAGCCCCATCTCTTAAAGGAAATAAGGAATCCGGTTACAGACGAGGTGGAAAAAGTAGTCGAACGGGAAGTCCTTCATGAGTCAACAATAGAAAAGAGTGTCTGGCGGCAGGTTCAGTATGACCTTCGCTACGTTATAACAAACGGTTCTGCACAGATTCCATTGACCAACAGATACATTCAGCTTGCAGGAAAAACTGGTACGGCAGAGCTTGACAAGTACAAGTATTCAAACGACAAGCGCCACTGGCACTCTTGGATGATTGCCTACGCACCTTTTAATGCTCCCGTTGAGGAGCAGGTCGTTGTTGCAACAATCGTTGAGGCCGTAAACGAGTGGGAATGGTGGGCTCCCTATGCTACAAACATCATAATTCAAGGTATATTCAAAAACCAGACTTACGAAGAGGCTCTGAAGACGCTTGGCTTTGAATATGTTCCAAAGAACAGGGGAAGGGCCGAATAATGAAACTGAAGGTTTTAGAAAAGTTTGATTATCTGTTGATGATTTGCGTTCTTTTTTTAGGTGTCCTTGGCATTCTTTTTTTATATTCAGCAGGCGTGAATTCTGACGGGGTTCTTGAGTCTTATGAATACAAGAGGCAGATAGTCTGGGTGTCCATAGGTTTTTCCCTTATGTGCCTTTTGGCCATGCTAGATTACAGGAAGTACGAGCGCTACGCCCTTGCCGGCTATGTTGCCATGATTGTCATTTTGCTCTACGTAAGGCTTTTTGGCAAGACCGTAAAGGGTGCAAAGAGCTGGATCGGTATAGGCGGTCTTGGAATTCAGCCGTCTGAATTTTGCAAGGTACTTTTTATAATGTATCTGGCAAGGTACCTCAAGCGTTCTTCCAAGGAACAGCCCCTTGTGCGCTTCCTCAAGGCTGCAATACTTATGTTTGTACCTGTTGCCCTGATTCTTCTCCAGCCTGATTTGGGAACGTCAAGCGTCTTTATTCCAGTCTTTCTGTTCATGTGCTTTATGGCCAATATACCTCTGCGCTATATACTCATAATACTAGCGGCTGGTTTTCTGACCGTAATACTTACGGTTCTCCCCGCATACCAGGAAAAAATCCTAAAACGGTCGGTCCGCTTTATTACCATACTATCCAATACAAAATTCCGCATACTGATGGTCTTTTGTACTGCAATAATCACAATAATCGGTGCCATAGGACAGATTATATTCAAAAAACGCTACTATTACTGGATTTCCGTTGTTTTTGGAATCCTTATGGTTTCCCTGGTACTTGCTACCATGGCAGGTAAAGTTCTTAAGCAATATCAGATGATGCGCCTTATCATCTTTATGGACCCATACTGCGACCCACGCGATTCCGGCTGGAACATCATCCAGTCCATGACGGCAATCGGTTCCGGTGGATTCTGGGGACAGGGCTTCTTGGACGGTATACAGAGCCACCGTGGCTTCTTGCCGGAACAAAAGACGGACTTTATATTCAGCATTATGTCTGAAGAGTCCGGCTTTATTGGTGGAATGCTTCTCTTTGCGGCCTTCTTTATCATTATGATACGCATAATCCATGTTCTTAAGACAACTACGAATACATACGGTTTCTTTATTAGCGCCGGCATTTTGGGCATGATTTTCTTCCATTTTATTGTAAATGTTGGCATGGTAATGGGAATAATGCCCATCACTGGTATTCCTCTGCCTTTCCTTTCTTACGGTGGTTCAGCCCTAATTACAAACATGGCAGCCATGGGAATCCTGATGAGCATTAACTCCCGCAGACTGGATTTTACTGTTACAGCGACATGATTTTAGTAAACGCCTTAGAGAAATTTGGTTCAAAACTGAATACCGTGCAGTCTCCTTCCCGCTACTTGGGGGGAGAGTACGGCAGCCTTATAAAGCCTCACGCAAAAAATGATTCCTTGTTTAACGTTGCGGTTGCATTCCCTGATTTGTACGAAATTGGCATGTCCAACATGGCAATAAAAATCATCTGCAACGGATTGAATAAATCTGAAAATATTCGCGCTGAACTTGTCTTTGCGCCAGACACCGACTTTGAGCAGCTTCTTAAGGAAACAGATACGCCCCTTTATACCTTGGGAACAGGAATGCCTCTTTGCTCTACGGATGTCCTGGCTTTTTCCATAGGATATGAGCTTGGAGCAACCGAGCTTCTTGCAGTACTTGAAAACGGAAAAGTGCCGCTTTTGGCTTCCGAAAGGGGGGGTTGTGACCCGATTGTTCTTGCTGGTGGCTGCGGTGTAACAAATCCGGCTCCCCTGAGCGATTTTGTTGACGCATTTATGATTGGTGAAGCGGAGGCAGGTCTTTTTGAGCTGATTGAAGAACTTGCCCAGCTTAAAAAAAATGGTGCGTCCAGAAGAGAAAAGCTTGAGCTAATAAAATCCAAGCCCTTTATGTGGACAAGGGACCAGTTGCATTCAAAAGGTAAGGTTACAAGGCGGGCGGTACAGGAAAACTTTGGCAAGGTGGAAGCTGTGCCTTCTGTTTTTCCGCTACCAATGGTAAAACCTGTCCAGGATCACGGGGTGGTGGAGATTATGAGGGGCTGTCCAAACGGCTGTCGCTTCTGCCATGCGGGAATTTATTACAGGCCTTCAAGGGTAAAGAATTTAAAATACATAATTGACGAAACAGACAGTCTTGTTTTTGATGCCGGCTACCGTGAAATTAGCCTTAATTCGTTAAGTTCTGCGGATTTTCCAGATATTGGCCGTCTGTTAGACATTCTTAATGAGCGCTACAAGGGCTACAACGTGTCTTTCCAGCTGCCGTCACTAAAAGTAAACAGCATGTCCCTGCCGGTCTTGGAAAAGATTTCCACGGTAAGAAGAAGCGGACTTACTTTTGCGGTGGAAACGCCCGATGAAATGTGGCAGCTTAGCCTTAACAAAGAAGTGTATTCAACCCACCTTGAAGAAATTATCCGGGAAGCAAAGGCCAAGGGCTGGAGCAGTGCAAAATTCTACTTTATGGTGGGGCTTCCTTTGGGCGACTATTTTACAGACAGTTCTGGGGGAGATGAATACGAAGCGGGGCTTGAAGGTAGCGAAGAGAGGGCGATTGCAGATTTTTTGATTGACATACAGTCCCGTACCAGAATTCAGTGCAATGTGAACGTTGGTGTTTTTATTCCAAAACCCCATACTCCTTATCAGTGGGTAAGACAGATAGACCCCAAAAAAGCAGAAAAGAAGATTGACTATATTTTTAAGCGGCTACCTAGGGGTAAATTCAAGATGGGAAAGCATAATTTTGACGCTACAATTCTTGAAGGACTCTTAAGCCGTGGTGACGAGCGGGTAGGCCCTCTGATTCTTGATGCTTTTAAAAAAGGAGTGCGCCTTGACGCTTGGGATGAGCATCTTAGGCAGAATATGCCACTGTGGGATGAAGCTTTTGCAGCTGCCGGATGGGACGTGAAGGGCTGGATTTTTAGGAACTGGGACACAGAAGAAGAGCTTCCCTGGGACGGAGTTAGCCTTGGTCCTGCAAAGAATTTCTATAAAAGGGAATGGCAGAAGTCTGCTGAACACGTGCTTACAGCAAGGTGCCAACATTCCTGTAGCCATCCTTGCGGAGTTTGCAATAAAAAAGTGGACGTATACGAAACAAACTTGGAAGAATTTTTCTCAGATAGTCTACAAAATAAGACAGTTGTAAGGCCTAAAGTATATCCTGAGAGCAATATTCCTGTTTTGTACAGGGTTGTCTTCTATTTTACAAGGGCTTTTGGCGGGGAATTTACCGCCTATCTTTCCCAGGTCGAAATTTTCCACAAGGCTATTTTGCGGAGCGGCCTGCCTTTTGTCTATTCCTCTGGTTTTAACCCTCTGCCGCGCATTGAATTCTGTTCAGCCATGGGGCTTGGAATTCCGTCTTACGAGGAAGTTGCATCCTGCCTTTTGTACGAGGATATTCCCCAGGAGACGGTTATGGAAGTGATGAACTCTGTGCTGCCTCCGTTTTTTAAGCTTACCCAGGTTATGGTTTTTCCTGTTACGACTATGCGAAAGAGGGAGGCTCTTAGCCAGGGAGTGTGGGGCGGAGAATACCGCTATAAGTTTAAGGATGCTTTCAGCCGTGATGAGTTTCTTGCTTCCCAACAGGCGGCTCCTTTTGTTGGTGGGGAGTCATTTTCTTCTATAAATAAGTCTGATGAGCTGAATGCCTTTACGGTAAGGCTTCCTGTGAGCGACAAGAAGTTCAGGGCGGCTATTGAAGAATGGTCCGGAAAAAAGTGGTACGAGGTTACGGATGCGGAAAAAATCCATACTCTTGCCAAGGGGGCTATTCAGGGCTGGACTGCAAGGGACGAGGAAAACTGGCGTAATGACAGCAAGAACTTTGTAAAGGATGATACCCTGGGTGGCTCTGAAAATGAGATAACTTCTTTTATGGAGCTTTATTCAAGGATTGCAAAGGTGAATGCCGAGCTTATAGTCAAAAAGCAGGCTCTTGATGAACACAGGGCGGAATTCTACAAGGAACATCCCGACGTGCTTAAAAAACACCAGACGGAAGATGAAGCCAAGGACAGAAAAAAGAATGAAAATAAAAATTAAGGTTATTTTTATTATTGTATTGCCCATGTTCCTTATGTCAATGAGCGCCTGTTCTGAAAATTCTGTCACTGCCAAAGGAAAGCTGTTGTTTGGCAAAACTTTTACTAACGCAAGAACCCGTATGCTGGACAAGCTTACAAGTGATGAAGAAAAAATGAATGCTGAATATGCGGAAAAAATAGCCACTGCCGTGAATTCTGGAGACCGTGGTGCCCTAAAGGCTTTGTTTTCGGACAAGTCAATTTCTTCTATAAGAAACCTTGACGATCAGATTGAGAGATTGTTTTCCTATTATAAGAGTGGCTTTGAGGAATACGAGCTGGCTTCCGGTGGCGAACGCATGTCCATGGAGCGTGGAAAATGCGTGGAGCGTGAGCGTTCCTTCTGGATTTGCATTCCGTCAAAAGCGCAGTATAGCTCCAGAATCAGTGTTTGCTACAGGGACGTGTATGAGGCTGACCCGGGCAAGGTCGGTCTTGTCACGCTTAAAGTGAACGGAAACGATGCTGAACATAGCCTCAGGTTTTCCGTTGGCTATGAATGGAATAGTTACTATGATGATGCCCGCGACATGGCAGGAAGGCTTGTTGAGGCCTACGGAGCAGGTGATTTTTCTTCTCTTAGGGAGCTTTTTTCCAGGGATTTTGATGCTGCGGCCTTGGAAGCCATAAGGCAAGGCATGGAGAAGTTTGAGGGCGAGCCTTTGAATGGTAAGGCATTTACGGCATCCGGCAAGGAATATTACGACGGAAACTATGACATAAAGGTGGACTGGTATTCTGATGAAAGGATAAATGGCAATGCCGTTTTGGGCGAAAAAGTTCACGTGAATGTCTGGAATATTATTACGGATAAGAAGAAAAAGTACAAGATGAGCTTTGAGATGCAGAGGTTTCCAAATCTTGAAGGAAGCGGTTCAAGCGGTTTTGCAATAACAAAATTTGATTTTTATGCTGAATGAAAGACAGCTTTTGACAAGTATAACGACCTGCAATTTTCTGAGGTGCATCAACCTAACTCATAGAAAAACTGGCTATGTTCCTTTGAACTATATAAAGGAGGCTGATATATGATGATTGGTCTTGGACTTTACTATCTGATTGGAATTGGCAGTGTGATTTTTTCCCTCTGTAATAAAAATAAACCAAAAGAATGGCTTTACTATCTGTTTCTCGTTCTTTACGGAGGATTTGGAGTTCATCAGTTTTATGCAAAAAATCTTCCAAGAGCATCAAGCAGACTTACAGCAGGACTTGTAAATCTTCCGTTCTTTCTTCTTTTTATAAACGGGTTGTTTAGGGTTTTAGCAGACGGGTATGATGATCCCGCTTATGGACTTATATTTGTGGGAGTTTTAGGTGGTATTCTTCCCACATTAGTAATCATTATTTTGTGTGTTCTTGATTTAGCAGGAATGAAATCGAATGAAAAGGTCGAGAATGGAGAAAATCAAAAAAAAAGAGACAGTGTAAAGTGAGTAAAATGAAAAAAATCGCAATGTTTAGTATAATGACCCGCAACTTTGAAGGGGCAGCAACCTTAAAGGAGGTGAAATAATGAAAAAGCGAATAATCAGTACATGTATTTTTTTTATAGCACTATTTATGTATGCTGATGACAAACAGGTTCTTACAAAGAAAAATGTAAATGATCATTGGAAGGACATTGCTTTTTGGGACCACGGTATAAGTTCTAAACTAGTTGAGCAGGGATATAATTATGCATGGGAATCTATTTGTGATGATGATTTAACAACTGCCTGGGTCGAGGGTGTAAAAGGAAACGGAATTGGAGAATGGGTAATAGTAGATGTAGATGGAAATTATCAATACTTAAACTATGAAAAAGGAATATCAGATAAAAAATTAAATATACAATTAAAAATCAATAATGGTTTTTGTAAAAATGAACTTACATATAAAAATAATAATAGAGTAAAGAAAGCAAAGCTCACATTTTATGAAGTCCCTTTAATTGCCTATGAAGATTATCGAGGTACGCAATCTTTAGAAGAACCATATATAATGCATGAATCTGAAATTGTGTTAGAAGATACTATGAATCAACAGGATTTTTCTTTTACCTGTTCACCAAAAGCTCCTTTTCCCGATGGAAGTTTATATCTGTATGTTCAGCTTACAATTTTAGATGTATACCCAGGAGAAAAATATCAGGACACCTGTATTAGCGAAATGAGTGCTAATGCGGAAGTGATAAAAGAAAAAAAACTTGAAAATAAAAACAAAGCATAAGGCCGATTTGCGGTTTAAAAGGCTAGTTATGTGGATTGCTAGTGGCAACGGAGATATAAAAAAAGTATGAAAGAATATTTTGGATTATTTATTTTAATATTTTTAACTTTTTCTTTTTTTTCTTGTGAAAAAAAACAACAAAATTATGAATCAAAATTATTCGAAACACCTGAAAATTTAGAACCTTTAAATATGATTTTTGTAGAAGGCGGTGATTATATAATGTTTAACTCTAAAGTATTT